>Ga0209270_1000271_pt1 | contig 127607 bp, 122 predicted proteins | sample MTBAKSrepl1MetaG_FD_187456 | JGI IMG/M metagenome (GOLD analysis project Ga0209270, IMG submission 187456) | Enrichment culture microbial communities from Arthur Kill intertidal strait, New Jersey, USA, that are MTBE-degrading - MTBE-AKS1... | ecosystem: Environmental > Aquatic > Marine >...
GGATGCCCTTGGCTGCACGGCAGCGCAAAATTGTCCGGCCCCTTTGATCCAATTATATGATTGGCGAATAAATAAAGTCAAATAGGAGAAGTGAAGGAATCGGCCATCGCAACAAGCAGGAAAAATCGGGAGACGGCAATCATCATATAGCGGGAAAGGTTGCCCGCGCATGAATAAGGGCGTCCCGCTGTTACAGCCTGATGTTTCTGCCGGAAATTGGTTTGATTTTTTCGTGATATATATGTATTATATGGATATATTTATTCATGGAACAGTATTCTGCATGCTGGCGGAGGAAGGTGAATAAACTTTGGGCGGAACGGCAAGGCAGGGGAGTTGTCATGGCGAAAGCAAAGAAGCACTTTCTCATACGGTCAAAAATCTGGATCGAGGATGAACAGGGCGAAGTGGTATTCGGGAGCGGCAGGTACCTGATCCTTGAGACCGTGGACCGCACGAGATCCCTTCAGGCGGCTGCCAAGGAACTGAAAATGAGCTACAGGGCGCTGTGGGGGAGGATCAAGGCATCGGAGCAGCGTTTGGGGCATGCCCTGGTCATGCGGGACGGCAAGGGATCAAAGTTGACGCCCTTTGCCGAGAACCTGCTGGTCCAGTATCGGAAAGTGCAGGAAAACATCCGGGACGAATCGGACGAAATCTACAACGATCTTATTTCCGAGTATATTGAACAATGAAGACCGGTTTTCGTTTCGGGAAGGACGTTCGCAAGGAGCTGCATTGCGCCCGCAAGGGGTTGCCGGGAACCTGCAAAATGTCTCCCTTCACGAACCGGTTTGATCCAATTTAGTGAGAATTTTTTCGAAGTTTTCCACCCATACCGGAGCCACCAGTCCCTCCTGAAACCACATGATGGACTGGAGCAGGACAAGCGCCCGGAAATCTTTCAGGGATTCGGCATAATCAGGATGATCGAAAAAGCTGGTCGCCACCGACAGGGCGAGATCATGGGTTGAGTAGGGTATCGGCCCGGAGTGTTGGATTTCCGCCAGCTTCCGCACCTCCTGCCTGTCTACTATCCCCATCAGTATTTCCTTGGCGGCCACGGTTATCGCCTCGTCCAGGTTTGCCCGCTTCGGCGGCGGCGGATTGCCGTAGACGGACAAGATGAACTCGTTCACGGAATTGGCCGGTTTTTTATTCCTGAAAAATCCGAACATAACAGACTCCTGCCGACTCCTGTCAAGTCGGTATGGGTATCGGGGCAAACAAACAAATCATCAGCACGGCGAGCCGTTTTTCTCAAATCACCGATTCGTCAACAGGACAAAGAGATGTGAGAAAAACGCAACCTGCGGTACAGGTGACTGATCTCAACAATCCGAAAGTTTGATCAGGCAGTATTGAACATATCACCAATTGACAGTGGGGGGGAGTCAAATTTTGCCTGATTGCCGGAATCAGCACTTATGAACTGGTAACGATTATCAAATTTTTTTTGCGCTCCCGGGGGGAGACGATTCGGGCGCCGGAAATCTCAACATTCGCGAAGGGCATGGGACCGGGGATTTATTTCGTCAATACAGGGATATCCAACCGAGCCTGGGGCGCAGCTACTTCCCGGGGGGTTCCTTGCCGACGTAAATGTCGTGCATCCAGTATCCCGAGCGGCCTTCCCCGCCCGGATATCCTTCAACGCCGAAACCGTGCTGTTCCCCGTCTTTCCACTCGCCGACATATTTGAAACCGTCCGGCCAGGTGAAGGTTCCCTGACCTTGTGCGGCTCCGTCCTTGAATTCACCCGTATATGTACAGCCGTCGTGCCAGGTGAGTGTTCCCTGGCCGTTTTCTTTGCCGTCTTTCCAGCCGCCGATGTATTTCTGCCCGTCCGGCCAGGTATACGTCCCCCGCCCATTTGGCAATCCATTCCCGAATCTGCCGACGTATCTGCATCCGTCGGGGTAGATTGCCGTTCCTTTCCCTTCGGGCTTCCCGTCCCTGAAGCCGCCTGTATACCTGCCGCCGTCGGCGAAGGTCTGGGTCCCCTGGCCCTCTCTCTTCCCGGCTCTGTATTCGCCTGCGTATTTTTCGCCGCCCGGCCAGGTGCAGGTCCCCTGCCCATGGGGCGTATCATCGCGGTATTCCCCTTCATATTTTTCCCCGTCCGGCAGAATCCGGATTCCCCGGCCGTGCCGCTCTCCATTTTTCCAGTCGCCCGCATAGGTTGAGCCGTCACGGTAGATTTTGACTCCCCTGCCGTCTGGGCGCCCTTCGCTGAATGCCCCTGTGTATACCGAGCCGTCCGAAAAGATTATGGTTCCCTCGCCGTTGGGCACGCCGTTCTTGAAGGCGCCCTGATATTTCGAGCTGCCGGCAATGGTCATGGCCCCCCGGCCATGGGGAGCCCCTTCCGCCCATTCCCCTTCATATTTTTTCCCGCCGGGCCAGAGAAAAGTACCCCGTCCGTTTTGGCAGTCTCCTCCGACACATTCGCCGAACCCGGTCAACGGCAAGAGCATCCCGATCAAAAAGAGGGACATGAGCGGTGCGGTTTTCATGCATCCGGACTCCCGGCTCTGCGGTTGACTTTCACGCTGCTCCCCTCCATGGCTCACGGGAGGTATTTGGCATTATTCGGGCAAAATGTACGCTCAGCCCCTTTAAGTATATTATCGGCTGATAAACAAAGCAAATACCGTTGAGTGGAGGACGGCAATCCGACCGGGGAGATCCCCGGGTCCGGGAAAAAGTGCAGGGCCCTGTCAGGGGGGAGGATACAGGCCGGTATCGGCGGCCGGCAGGGCGTGTTCGGGGTTCCTTGCCTCGCCGGCTGCGGTGACGTACACTGCGGCTCCGTCCGGCAGGGGGCACCTGTTTTCGCAGATTCCGCAGCCGATGCACAGGGCGTCGACCACATAGGGCTGCCGGACCGTGACCGTTTCGCCCCGGTCGTTTTCCACGACCGCTTCCCGGAAGCGGATCGCTTTTTCCGGGGTCGGGCAATGCTCCTCGCAGACGATGCAGGGTATCCCCTTGGCGTATGGCAGGCAGCGATCGGTGTCAAAAAAGGCGTGGCCGATTTTGCAGGTATGCTTGTCCGGCAGTGCCAGTTCGCGGATGGCCCCGGTGGGGCAGACCTGGCCGCAGAGGGTGCAGTTGAACTCGCAGTAGCCGATGCGGGGAATCAGCCGGGGGGCAAACATGCCTTCCAGACCTGATTCCAGAAAGGAAGGGTGCAGGGCGTTGCCGATGCAGACCTTCATGCATTCCCCGCAACGGACGCAGCGGCCGAGAAATTCAGGTTCCGGCAGGGAACCGGGCGGGCGGATCAGGAAGGGATCGGGGACCCTGGCCATGCTCCTGACACCGGAAAAGAGCGGCAGCAGGGCGGCTCCGCCAAGAGCTGCCATGACCGCGCGTCGCGAAAGGGAGACCGGGGCGGGGCGGCGCGAAGGCGGGGAGAAACGGAAACCGATCAGGCCCCTGGGGCACTTGTCGCGGCAGTCCATGCACAGGACGCAGCGGGTCATGGCCAGGCGGCGCTTCTCGTCGATGGCGCCCATGCGGCAGACCTTCCGGCAGGCCCGGCAGGCCTTGCAGTCGTCGTTGCCGCCGTATCCCCTGAAGAAGCCGGCCGCGGCGGTCAAACCGATCAGTCCGCCCAGGGGGCAGAGGTTGCGGCAGAAAAAGCGGCGCTGAACAAGCTCCAGCACAAAGACCGCCAGCAGGACGGCCGCTGACAGCATCACCAGGGTATAGTACTTCTGATCAAAGGGCAGGATCGTCGCCCTGAGGAAGGAGTAGACGGGTTCGGTGACAACGTTGACGAAACCGGGGGCCTCAAGGTAGGTGAAAGTGAAAAAACCCGTTGCCGCCTGATTGAAGGCCGGGTAGAGGGCTATGGCAAGACCGCGGACCAGGATGGAAAAGGGATCGATGTACCCGGCGACGGGCAGACCGAAAAAGGCCCCGGCCAGGACAAAGATCAGCAGGAGATAGGGCAGGGCCGGGTACAAGGTGTCGGTTCGGCGCTTCCGGGGCCTGAGCAGCGGATGGCAGAGATCGATCAGCGCTCCCATGGGACAGACCCAGCCGCAGAAGAAGCGGCCGAGGACAAGCGTCAGTCCGACCACCAGCAGGGCCGGCAGCATCAGGGCGACCAGGCCCTTGACCGCCAGCATGACGCAGGCGGCGAGCAGCGGATCGATGCGGAAGAGGATGTTGACGGCGTATTCGAGCCGGTCGGTGCCGGTATAGTCGGTTTTGATGAACAGGAAGAAAAAGATCAGCAGGAACAGCGCCTGGCTCAGGCGGCGCCAGGGGGCCAGGGGGCGGAGACGTTTTCCGGCTGCCCCCGCGGTCCGGTCGTTCCGCCGGTTATCAGGCCCAGGCATGATTTCCGCCCCGCATGTTGGAAGAATGCGCGCTCAAGATCAGGCAGTCACGGTGCGGAGCTGCATTGCATCAATGTTCATCTCGCCCAGTCCCATGGCGTGGGCGGCAACGGTGGACTCGATGTCGCCGGGCTCGAGGCCGAACAGGGTGGTGGCCCAGGCGTCGGCGGCCACCGGATCGGCGGAGGCGATGATTGTGTCGATGGTTTTGACGTCGGCGAGGCTGCCGCCCTGGGGGCCGTTGCGCAGGAGTATCCTGGTGGCGTCGATGATGTTCAGGGCCGGCCGGAGAACAGTTGCCAGATCGGCCAGCTTCTGGCCCAGGTCATGGTGCATGCGGCCGCGGTTGCCGCCCAGGACCCCCATGGAATTCTTGAGGCCGAGGGTCAGTCTGCTCAGGCCGTGATGCTTGGCCACCGGTACGTTGATGTAGCAGTCCGCCTCCAGTGCGTCCCGGTAGATTTCCAGCCGGGACACCGCCTTGCCGCGGGCAATGTCCACCGGGACGAATTTCCGCTCGTCCAGGTGTTCGATCCGGACCCTGCGGTCCCTGATGGAGCGGACCATGTCCTCGATGCCGCTGTTTTTGTAGGAGCGGCGCGGATCATTGCAGGGCCGGTCGAAGACCTGGACGCTCGAGGCGCCGGCCGCCAGGGCCTGGTCGATGACGGCTCTGACGACCAGGGGATGGGTATTGGCGGCCTGGTCGGGGGCCCGGTCCCAGCCGATGTTGGGTTTGACCACCACCCGGTCGCCGTGCCGGACAAATTTTCCCATGCCGCCGAGCCCTTCAAACACCGCGGCGGTCAGTTTCACGTAATCGGCGCCGGTGCCGACCGCCACCAGGGGGGAAGGATCCGGAGCGGCAAGGACGGTCGACACGGTGAACCGGGGTGCGGCGAGGCTCAGGCCGGCCGACCAGAGCAGGACATCACGCAGGAATTCTCGTCTGTTCATGGTCTCCTCCCGTTCGGCAGCCGGTCGGCACAGGTTCGCCCTTGTCCCGGCACAATTGACCTTCGACGTTTTTCTTGGCAGGACCGGGCCTGACCGGCGGGGATAATGGTAATGATATACTTTATCATATCTGCGATCGATTGTGCACAAAAACCGCGGGAACGGCGTGTGCCATCAGGTCCGACGCGGGAGGAGGCCTTCAGCCGCCGATTTCCCTTTGGGCGGGTGCCGCCGCCGGCGGCGATCCGATGGTTCGAACCTCTTCCGGGGCCGTTCCCAGCCGGCGGAAGTCGCTGCCCGTCGGATTCTGAAAGACCCGGAGGTCGAAAATCCGCAGGGCGGCCAGCAGGTGATCAAAGATGTCGGCCTGGATCGCCTCGTAATGGGCCCAGACCTTGTCGCTGCTGAACACGTAGATTTCAACCGGCAGCCCGTATTCGCCGGGCTGCAGGTGGCGGATCAGGAAGGTCATCTCCTTGTTGATCTTCGGATGCTGCCGCAGGTAGGCGGCGATGTAGGCGCGGAAGACGCCGATATTGGTCTGCCGCCGGCCGTTGATGATGACCGAGGTGTCGACGCCGCGGCGTTTGTTGTCTTCCTCGATCTCCTTCTGTTTCTGCCTGATATAATCGCCCAGCAGGTGAATTTTGCCCAGGCTGTCCAGTTCGTCATCGGTGATGAACCGGATGGAGCTCATGTCGATGTTGAGGGCCCGCTTGATCCTCCTGCCCCCGGATTCCGCCATTCCCCGCCAGTTTTTGAAGGGGTTGGCCACCAGGGCGTAGGTAGGGATGGTGGTGATGGTCTTGTCCCAGTTCTGGACCCGGACGCAATGGATGGAGATGTCGATCACATCGCCGTCGGCGCCGTGGGAGGGCATTTCGATCCAGTCGCCGATGCGCACCATGTCCGTGCCGGAGAGCTGGATGGAGGCGACGAAGCCCAGGATCGTGTCCTTGAAGACCAGCATGGTGACGGCGGTGAGGCCGCCCAGGATGCTGAACAGGCCCCAGGGAGAGCGGTCGGTGAGAACGGCGAGGATGAAAATGGTTCCGAACACATAGGTCACGATCTTGGCGGCGTCGATATATCCGCGGATGGGCATGGAGCCGGGTTTTCGGGCGGCCCGGTACATGTCGTCAATGGCACGGAGCAGGGCGATGACGCAGCGGATCGAGACAATGACGAAACCGCTCAGCAGCAGCCGGTGGAAAAAGTCGGCGGCGGCATGGCCGACGGGCAGGAGCAGGTCCTTGGCCAGGTAGAGGATGACGACCGGCACATACCAGGTGAGCAGGTCGAAGAACCGGTTGTTGATCAGGGCGTCGTCCCAGCTGTAGCGGCTGGTCCTGATCATGCGGATGATGGTCCGGACGACGATGTTGCGGACCAGCCAGGTTGCCAGAACCGCAACCAGGACAACGGCGGCGGCGATTATCCCCCAGGTCAGGGTCTGGGAGGCGGCCTGGGACATGCCAAGATTCTGCAGGAATTGCGCGACGGGAATGCTCATTGCGGCCGCAGCTCCCTGATCCATTGTTCGATCTGCGCCCGGGTTGGCATGACGCCGCCACTGACAAGCCGGCCGTTGATCACCAGGGCCGGGGTGATGACAATGCCGTGGCGGCCGATCTCGTCGGGGTCGCCAATCTGCTCGATGTCCGCTGCCAGACCCATGCGGTCCAGCACCTCGATGACCGATTCCCGGATGGCGTTGCAGCTCAGGCAGGCCTTGCCGAATATGCGGATGACCAGGTGGTCCGCGTCCTGCCCGTCCTGGTCAAGAAAGCGGCGGTAGGCCTGGCGGAGGGCCAGGCGGTATTTTTCCCGCGCCGCGGCCGGGATGTAGTTGCTGCGGCTGACCGCGGCATAGAGGAAGGCGACCGCCTCGTCCTCCGCCATCTTTTTGGCGGCGGCCTGGTAGAGCGCCAGGTCCAGGCCGATCAGCCCGATGCTGGCCCGGCCGATGCGGATGGCACGGGAGGCGGGAAATTCCTCGGGCTGCAAAGAGGTTGTTTTTTTACTGTCTGACATGGCCGGTGTATGGTAGAGGATTTTGTGGAAAATTGAAAGTCTCCGTTGGTATAATGGCTGGCATGGCGCACAAAAATACACGGCTCATCCTCCCGGACCGCTCCCGGGTGGCGGATCTTCTGGGCAGGGCCCTGACGGAGAAGCTCGCCGCTGTGAGAAAGGAGCTTCCGGGCAGGATATACCTGACCGGGGGGACCGTCCGGGACCTCCTGATGGGCAGGGAACCGGTCGATATCGACCTGACGGTCGAAAAGAGGGCCCGGCTGTGGGCCGAAAGGCTGAGCCGCTTGACCGGCTCCACCCTCGTCCCGCTGGGGCGTGAAGAGGATGCGGCTCGGGTGGTCTGGGCGGGGCGGGACATAGATTTCTCCTCCTTCCGGGAAGGGGCGGAATCCATCGAGCAGGAGCTGACCAAGCGCGACATCACGGTCAACAGCATGGCGATTTTCCTGGACGGGCTGCTGGGTGACGGATCCGGGGACTTCGCGTCCGGCCCGGCGCAAATCATCGATCCATGCGGCGGTCTGCGGGACATCTCCCAGCGGGTGATCAGGGTGACCTCGAGGGAAGCCTTCCGCAGCGATGCCCTGCGGCTGCTTCGCGTTCACCGGTTTGCCGCTGTGCTCGATTTTTCCGTTGATCCGGCGACTTCGGCCCTGATCGCGGAGCAGAAGGGCATGATATCCATGGTCGCCGCCGAGCGGGTCGCCCACGAACTCGACCTGATCATCGGTTCGGCCCGGGGGGACACGGTCGTCAACCGAATGGCCGGCAACGGGCTGCTGTTCGAAGTGCTGCCGGAACTGCGGGCCGGGGTCGGGATGGAGCAGCCGGCCAGCCATCATCTCGACGTGTTTGAGCACAATCTCGCCGCCCTGTACTGGATGCTGAAAGTGCAGGAACAGCCGGGACGCTATTTTTCCGAATTCGGCGATGTCATGGAGGATTTTCTGGCCGCCGGGAAGCGGCGGCTCCAGCTGCGCTGGGCCGCCCTGCTGCACGACCTGGGCAAACCGGCAACGGTCACCATTGACGAGGACCGGGGCGGCAGGATCACCTTTTATAATCATGACCGGGAAGGGGCCAGACAGGTTGGGGAGATAGCCAGGCGGCTGCGCTGGAGCGGGGAGGATGCCGCTGCCGTCGCCATGCTGGTGGGGCTGCACATGCGCCCTTTCCACCTGGGCAACGTGCAGCGGCAGGAAAGGCTCAGCCTGCGGGCTTGTCTGCGCCTGATCAAAAAGGCCGGCGCTCTGCTGCCCGGTCTTTTTCTGCTCGGCATGGCCGATGCCCTGGCCGGCCGCGGAGAGGGGCGGCCGGAAAACATTGAGCGGGAAATCGATATGCTCTTTACCCGGATCGAACGGGTCAGGCGGGAACATGTGGAGCCGGTCCGCCGGCGGCCTCCCCTCCTCACGGGGCTTGACCTGATCGAGGTGGTGGGGCTGGAGCCGGGACCGGTTTTCAGGGAATTGCTCGAACGGGTGGAGGACGCCCAGATGGAAAAAAACATATCCACCAGGGAACAGGCCCTGTCACTGGTCCGCGCCTGCCTGGAAGACCGGAAAAAAAGGAGCCGCTCCGGCAGGGAGCAGGAATCTCAGGACCCGGAGAAGAACGGCAATGCGTAAGGTACAGGACCATTATTTTCACCGGGCCAAACAGGAAAACTATCCTGCCCGTTCCGTGTACAAGCTGGAGGAGGTGCAGAAGAAATACCGGATTCTCAGGCCCGGCCAGCGGGTCCTGGATCTCGGCTGCCATCCCGGCAGTTGGAGCTTGTATGCGGCAAAGGCCGTCGGGCCGGGGGGGACCGTGGTGGGCGTGGACCTCCAGGGGACAGAGCTGCCGCCGCAAAAAGATCATGCCGAAATCCACTGGCTCTGTTATGATGTGTACGATGCGCAATTCATTGCGGAACTGAAGAAAAAATGGCCCGGATTCCATGTCCTGCTCAGCGACATGGCGCCGCGGACGACCGGCAGCCAGTACGCCGATCATCAGCAGTCCATGCGCCTGGTGCGCCGGGTCCTGGAGATCGCCGGCCGGCTCCTCCATGAAAACGGGACATTGTACTGCAAGGCGTTTCAGGGCGGGGATTTCCCGGCGGTTGTGCGGGAATGCAGACCGCTTTTCCAGACAGTCAAGGTTGTCAAGCCTGGCAGTTCGAGGAAGGAAAGCAGGGAGGTCTTCATCCTCGGCAGAGGATTCCGGCCCGGCCGTTCTGCCCGGGAGAAAAAAGTATAAATCTGAATATATGCGGAGGAATTGATTCGTGTCCGGACATTCCAAATGGAGCACCATCAAGAGGAAGAAGGGTGCCATAGATGCCAAGCGGGGCAAGATATTCACCAAGCTGATCAAGGAGATCACCGTCGCCGCCCGCCTGGGAGGCGGCGATCCCGCCGCCAACCCGAGGCTGCGCGCCGCCGTCCTGTCGGCCAAGACCGAAAACATGCCCAAGGACAACATTGAACGGGCCATCAAAAAAGGGACCGGCGGCCTTGAAGGGGCCAATTACGAGGAAATTCTCTACGAGGGGTACGGCCCGGGCGGGGTGGCGGTCCTGGTCGAGACCATGACCGACAACAAGAACCGGACGGTGGCCGATATCAGGTATTTTTTCAGCAAAAGCGGCGGCAACCTGGGCGAGTCCGGCTGCGTCGGCTGGATGTTTGATAAAAAAGGGGTTATCGTGGTGGATAAGGAGACCATCGACGAGGAGGCGCTCCTGACCCTTGCCCTGGAGGCGGGGGCCGAGGACGTGGTGGAGGAGGATTCCTCCTTCCAGGTCATGACCGCCCCGGAGGAGTTGAATGAGGTGGCGGAGAAACTTGCCGCCGCCGACCTGCAGTATGTCGAGGCTTCCGTGACCATGGTGCCGAAAAACACGGTGGAGGTCGCGGAGGAGAAAACGGCCCGCTCCCTGCTGAAGCTGCTGGAAAACCTCGAGGACCATGACGACGTGCAGAAGGTCCACGCCAACTTCGACATTGACGATGAATTGATGGAGGCGATTTCCTGACATGGCCCGTAACCGTTCCGAAAGGGAGCAAAGGTGAGGACCAGGAGCAGGATACTCGGCATCGATCCGGGTTCCCGAACAACCGGATACGGCATCATCGACAAGCAGGGATCAAACCTGGGCTTTGTGGCCTGCGGCACCATACGGACCGGCGGCAGCGGGAATATTCCCGAGCGGCTGCTGGCAATCTTCGAGGGGCTGGAGAAAATCATCAGCCTGCACGGGCCCGATGTCGCCGCGGTGGAGGAAGTGTTCATGGCCCGCAACCCCAGGTCGGCCCTCACTCTGGGGCATGCCCGCGGGGCGGCGGTGCTGGCCGTCATGCGGAGCGGGCTGCGGGTGCACGACTATTCCCCCCGCCTGGTCAAGCAGGCGGTGGCGGGCTACGGCCGGGCCGACAAGGCGCAGGTGCAGCACATGGTCACAGCCCTGCTCGATCTTTCCGCCGCGCCCAGCAGTGACGCGGCCGATGCCCTGGCGGTGGCCATCTGTCACGCCAACCGGATGATCGTGCCGGAGGATGCATCATCATGATTGCCACCCTGTCGGGCGTGGTGTTCGTCAAGCAGCCCAACCACGTCATCATCGATGTGGGAGGCGTTGGGTACGAGGTGCTGATTTCCGGCCGGACCTATGACCGTCTCCCGGACAACGGCGACGAGGTTTTTCTGTATATTCACACCAGCGTGCGTGAGGACGCCATCACCCTTTACGGTTTTGCCGGGGCCGAGGAAAAAGAGCTCTTCCTTCTCCTCAACACCGTTTCCGGGGTCGGCCCGAAGCTGGCGCTCTCCATTCTGTCCGGCATCTCCGCCCAGGAGCTGGGAGAGGCCCTGATCCGCAAGAACATGTCGCGGCTGACGGCGCTGGCCGGCGTGGGCCGGAAGACCGCCGAAAGGATGTGCGTCGAACTGAAGGACAAGGTCGCCAAATATTATCTGCCCGGGAGCGAGGCCGATCAGATTCCGGCCGGCGAGTCGATGGAGGAGGACAGCTTCCGGGACGCCCTGTCCGCCCTGACCAATCTCGGCTATACCCAGGCCATGGCCTGGCAGGCCCTGCGCCGGGTGCAGAAGCTGCATCCCCAGGCAGCCGGCGGGATGAAAATAGAGGAGCTGATCAGGGAGGCCCTGCGGGCCCTCGCCTGAAGCCGCGGCAACGATACCCCATGGCCCCGACGATTGATTGAACGCAGACATGGATTTCGAGGAAAACATAACAGGCAGGCGCCTGGTTTCCGCAGCCGGGGTTGCCGATGAACTCGGAGCCGATGTCGACCTCCGCCCCCGGAAGCTGAAGGACTACATCGGCCAGGAGCAGCTGAAAAGGAGCCTGAGCGTCTTCATCAGGGCGGCGCGCAACCGCGGCGAACCCCTTGACCACACCCTGTTCCACGGTTTTCCCGGCCTGGGAAAGACCACCCTGGCCTATATCATTGCCAATGAAATGGGCGCCGGCATCAAGGTGACGTCCGGTCCGGTCATCGAACGGCCCGGCGACCTGGCGGCCATCCTCACCAGCCTGCAGGGCGGGGACGTCCTGTTCATCGATGAAATTCACCGCCTCAACCATGTGGTGGAGGAGATCCTCTACCCGGCCATGGAGGACTACCAGCTCGACCTGGTCATCGGGCAGGGCCCGGGGGCCCGCAGCGTCAAGATGGACCTGCCCCGCTTCACCCTGGTCGGGGCGACGACCCGGACCGGCCTGCTGACCCCGCCGCTGCGGGACCGGTTCGGCGTCATTCTGCGGCTTGACTTCTACAGTGCCGAGGAGTTGGTGGCCATCATCAAGCGTTCGGCCCGGCTGATGGATATCGCCATCGATGAGGAGGGCGCCCTGGAACTGGGCCGCCGGTCCCGGGGGACCCCGAGGATCGCCAACCGGCTTCTGCGGCGGGTCAGGGATTTTTCCGAAGTGGGCGGCCACCCGAAAATCAACAAGCAGGTAGCCGACGAGGCGCTGAACATCCTGGCGGTGGACCGCTACGGCCTCGATGAAATGGACCGGCGCATTCTGCTGACCCTGATCGACAAGTTCCAGGGCGGCCCCATCGGCATCGATAACTTGGCGACCGTGGTCTGCGAAGAGAAAAACACCCTCGAGGATGTCTACGAACCCTTTCTCATCCAGTCGGGCTTCCTGGTCCGCACCCCGCGCGGCCGGATGGCGACGGTCGCCGCCTACGAGCATTTCGGCCGGACCGTGCATCCCGGCCTGGCCAGGCAGCAGGGATTGTTCGAATAGAGGAGGAGCAGTATGGCCCAGAAACTGACGGTCAAGGATATAGTCGCCCGGAAGGCCCAGGGCAAGAAAATCAGCGTACTCACGGCCTACGATGCGGCCATGGCCAGAATGCTTGACGACAGCGGCATTGACATCCTGCTCGTCGGCGATTCCCTCGGCATGGTGGTGCTCGGCTATGACAGCACCGTGCCGGTGACCATGGAGGAAATGCTCCACCACGCCCGGGCGGTCAGCCGGGGAACGGCGCGCGCCCTGGTTGTCAGCGACATGCCGTTCGGGTCCTATCAGGCCGGCCTGACGGACGCGGTCGCCAACGGGGTACGGTTCATGAAGGAAGCGGGATGCGACGCGGTCAAGATCGAGGGCGGCGCGGAAATGGGCGATGTCGTGCGGGCCTTGAACCGGGCGGGCATTCCGGTGATGGGCCACGTCGGCCTGACCCCGCAGACCGTCGGCCGGCTGGGCGGGTTCAAGGTGCAGGGCAGGGATATCGATTCGGCCCGGAAGATGATCGACGATGTCAAGGCCCTGGCGGATGCCGGGGTCTTTGCCGTGGTCGTTGAATGTGTTCCCGGTGACCTGGGCCGGGTCGTCACCGCCGAGGCGCCGGTGCCGATCATCGGCATCGGGGCCGGACCGGACTGCGACGGCCAGGTTCTGGTGGTCAACGACATGCTGGGCCTGTACGACCGCTTCACCCCCTCGTTCGTAAAAAAATACGCCGACCTGGGCCCGCTGATCAGGCAGGCGGCGGCCCGTTACCGGGATGAAGTGGAAGAGGGCGTTTTTCCGGCCGCCGAGCAGACCTTTCCTTCCCCGACGGATTTCAGTTCACTGCTCAAGCGTGGATGATCACGGGGCACGGTGAATGTATGAAAATAATTGACGCCAAGGTTGTCACCGATGCTGTCCGGCGAATGGCGGTGGATGCCGCCCATCATCTGGAGCCGGACATTCTTGACGCCCTGCTTGCCGCCAGGGACAGGGAAACCTCGCCGCTGGCAAAGAATGTGCTGGACATGCTGATCGTCAACGCCGATATCGCCAGCCGCGAGCTGATCCCGGCCTGCCAGGATACCGGCATCTGCACGGTGTTTGTCACCCTGGGGCAGGAGGTGACGATCAGGGGCGGCCTCATGGAAGCGATCCAGCACGGGGTGCGGCTTGGCTATGAGGAGGGTTTTCTGCGCAAATCGGTTTGCGATCCGGTCACCCGGATCAATACCGGCACCAATGTGCCGGCCGTGGTGCACGTCGAGGTGGAGCCCGGAGACCGGTGCCGTCTCGCCTTGCTGCCCAAGGGCTGCGGCAGCGAGAACATGAGCGGTCTGCGGATGCTGCCGCCCTCGGCCGGCATCCGGGGGGCCATGGATTTTGTCGTCGGCACCGTGGTCGATGCCGGTCCCAATCCCTGCCCGCCTCTGGTGGTCGGCGTCGGGATCGGGGGGACCTTCGACAAGGCGGCGTTCATGGCCAAAAAAGCCCTGCTGCGGCCGGTGGGTGAGGCCGGGGAGCGCGAAGACGTGGCCCGCATCGAAGCGGAACTGCTCGAGCGCATCAACCGCCAAGGCAGGGGAGTGCTTGGCTTCGGCGGCTGCAACACTGCCCTGGCCGTGCATGTGGACACCTGCCCCACCCATATCGCCAGTCTGCCGGTGGCGGTCAATATCCAGTGCCACTCCCACCGGCACAAGCAGATTGATCTCTGACGCCCCCGGCTGGAATTGTTGACGGAGAAACGGAACCCTTTCGACCAGGAACAGATGCAAGGCAGGTAGCCCATGTCCCTTCTCAGAGCGCCCATGCATACCGGCGACCACAGAAAAATCGATATTCCCTTTGCCCCGGGCGTTGTTGAAAGCCTGCGGGCCGGCGAGCTGGTTCATCTGTCCGGGACCATGTACACCGGACGCGACCAGACCCACCGCCGGCTCTGCGCCCTGCTCGATGAAGGCAAGGAACCGCCTGTTGACCTCAACGGCCAGCTTCTCTATTACGTCGGTCCCAGCCCGGCCCGTCCGGGCCGCGTTATCGGGGCGGCCGGGCCGACCACCAGCTACCGGATGGATGCCTACACACCCCGCCTCCTCGACCTGGGCCTGAAGGCCACCCTGGGCAAGGGACCGCGCTCCATGCCGGTCCGCCATGCCATGCAAAAGCATGGAGCAGTGTATCTCGCCACCTTCGGCGGCGCCGGAGCATTGCTGTCCGGGTGCATCTGCGCCGTCTCCCTTGTCGCTTTCGCCGATGCCGGGCCGGAGGCGATGTTCCGCTTTGAGGTGGTCGATTTCCCGGCCGTGGTGATCAACGATGCGGCGGGCAACGATCTGTACGAGGAAATCGCCCTGAAAAAAAGGGCGTCGTCTGATGCCCCACTTTGCACCCCTTGATGGCTCCGGCGGAGTGAAACACCCACTTCCCGGACCGCTCCCTTCCGTTCCGCCCCTGCCCCATTGCCCTTGATTTGAAACGGTTAACCGCCCCCGGGACAAGCTGCCTCTTCGGGTGACGGCCGCCACCCCCTCATCGGCTGGTAGTATTATCATTTGTCCTGACATACCATATCTTGTATAAATGTTCAGGCTGCCCTGAAGCTCACAACCCATTGAAATTCTGTATTTCTTTCTTGACACCCTCCGGTCCCTGGTATAAAAGTAATAATAGGTGGTGTAAAGTGGGTCAAAAAGGCGCAGAGGTGGCAGGATGGTACTGAAAGAGGGCGTGAGCGGACGGGATTCGGAGCTCCGGTTCCGCAGCAGGTCCGAGCATACCCTCGATGCCAAGGGGCGGCTGAATATACCAACTCGGTTCCGGGAAGTTCTGCGGCGCAAATACAGCGAGAAGCTGATCGTCACTAACTGGAAGAAAAGCCTGCGGGCCTATCCGGTTGTCGTATGGCGGAAGCTGGAGGACACCCTTGTCAATGAGGCGCCGAAGCATTTGGGAATGAGCGATTTTGTCCGGTATGTCATTTCAGGGGTGTCGGAGTGCACACTGGACAAGCAGGGCCGCATCCTCCTGCCCGGTTCGCTGCGGGCCGAGTTCAACATCGAAAACGAGGTGGTCCTGAACGGCATGCTGGATCATTTCGAAATCTGGGACAAGAGCGCCTGGATCGCGCAGACCCGCGAAACACGCGCCAATTTCCAGGATTTTGAAGTGGGACTTTCATCGCTGGGCATCCTGTAGGCCGATTGCGGCATGGGCGGCCATGAGGGCGAAGCGCATACACCGGTTCTTGAGGACGAAGTCATTGCGTATCTGAGGCCGGTAAGCGGCGGCAGATATGTGGACGCCACACTGGGGTTGGGAGGACATGCGAAACGTATTCTCGAAGCATCCGCTCCGCACGGGATACTGGTGGGTCTGGAATGGGACAACCAGGCGATTGAGCCGGCCCGCAGGCGGCTCGCCCCCTTCGGAAACCGGGTTCGGATCATCCGGGCCACGTATACGGAGCTGGCCGCGGTCCTGCGGCGGGAGGGCATGATGGAGATAGACGGATTGCTGCTGGACCTCGGCGTTTCCTCCCTGCAACTCGACAGGCCGGAGCGGGGATTCAGCTTCCGCGAGGACGCCCCGCTGGACATGCGGATGGACCGGCGCCTGCCGGAAACGGCAGCCGACATGATCGCCCGTCTGTCCCAGGAGGAGCTGGCGGATATTTTCTACAATTACGGGGAAGAGCGCCAGGCGCGCCGGATTGCCGCGCGTCTTGTCCAGGCGAGGGAAAGCGGCCCGATTGAGACAACCGGGCAGCTCGCCGCCCTGGTGGGAGCGGCAATCCCGAAAAAATATCATCCTCCCGGCAAGCACGTGGCCACCAGGGTTTTTCAGGCCTTGCGGATAGCGGTCAACAGGGAGCTGGACAATCTGGTCAAGGTGCTTGCCGAGGCGCCGGTCGTTCTTGCTCCGGGCGGCAGAATAGGAGTGATCACCTTTCACTCCATCGAGGATCGGATCGTCAAACATGCATTGGCGGGCAACCCGGCCTACCGGGTTGTGACGCGGAAGCCGGTTGAACCTTCCAGGGAAGAGATTGCGCGCAATCCCCGGGCCAGAAGCGCGAAACTGCGAGTGGCCGAGAAGGTGGCATAAAAGGGACCGGATGCTTGACCGGGAGGGGAACACGTTCCCCGGCAAAGATTCGGGAGGAGAGAATTCAGGATGGAGGAGAAGCAATGATTGCGGGAATACATTCCAGGATGTTGCGATCCCAGACGGTTTCCGTCGGCATGAGGCAGCAGGTTGCCTCCCGTTCGGACTGGGTCATTTCGAAACGGCTGGCCAGGCTGGTGACCCTGATCCTTTGCGTGAGTCTCTTTGTCCTTTTTGCCTTCGGCCAGCTCATGCACTGGCAGATAAAGTCAGCCGTCAACAGAATTGACCGGCTGCAGTCCGTCCGCACTCAGTACGGCAGTGAGAATATCGCCCTGCTGGCCTCAAGGGCGCAGTTGACCGCCGAGGAATACATCGTCGCCGAAGCGGGCAGGAGGTACCAGCTTGCCCCGCCGCGGGAGGACCAGGTCCGCAGCCTGTAAACCTATGGCCAGGGTGGTCCGCAGAAGAAAAAGAAGGCTGACGCGCCGGTCCTATGGTCTTATATTTTTCGTGATTTTGTTGGCAGCGGTCGGAGTAAAACTGTACAGGTTTCCTCCTTCCCTCCTGGATATAAACAGAATTTTCCGGCTCGCTGCCGACAAAATTTTCGATCAATCAGCGGACTTGAGGTCCGCTGAACCTGTTTTAAGGGGCAGGATATATGATCGGGACTACAGGGAGATGGCCGTCAGCTACCTGCTGTACTCCCTCTACGTGCGGCCGGGGGAAATTACTGACCCGGAGACGGTCATCCAGACGGTGGCCGCAATAACGGGAAAATCGGCCGGGGAGATTGAAGCTGCGCTCAAAACCCCGGGGAACGTCATCAAGATGGCCGACCATCTGGAAGAAGCCGAGATCGCCTCCGTGGCCGCCGGGAAGATCAAAGGGCTCTTTGTCAAGCCCCAGGAAGGTCGGTTTTACCCGGAACACGAGACGGCCGCCGGCCTGGTCGGCTATGCCGGGGACGGCATGGGCCTTGCCGGCGTGGAAGGGACGTATGACCTGATTCTGCAGAAAGGCGGGTTCCGGCGCGAGAACCTCCCCGAGATTGATTTTCACGACGAAGAGGTTCTTGGCCGCTCCGCGGTCGATGTGGTTCTGACCCTGGATCTGGCTCTGGAAAAGGAGATTGAAAAGCAGCTCCGCGCGCACCTCGCAAAAAGCGGGGCCCAAAGGGGGGTCGCGATCCTGATGGACGCCAGAACCGGGGACATCCTGAGCTGGGCGGAGCAGCCGTCCTTCAATCCCAACTATTACTGGCAGGTCCCGGACGTGAGGAGCAGCGGACTTTTTCAGGAAGCTCTTGACACCGCCCTCTATCGGCGGGTAAAGGTCAGGGCCGCGGCCATCCGCAGGGACGGTGAACTTGCCGGACCGCTGTTGCCGGAAACAGTTGCCGCACCGGATTTCGGACTGGACGAGAATGAAATTGAGCGGTACGGTAATCTGGCCGGTCTGAACGCCGGCGAGGAGGAGGGATTATTCCTTGCCAACCGGAAGCAGGCCTCGAACCCCTCCGGCACAGCGATCGACCCCGCGACGGGCGGCCTTGACATCCTCAAGCTCACCGGGGCAATTGCCGCTTTCATGAACGGCGGCTGGCAGGTGCGGCCCCATGTCCTCGGCTCAGTGTACGACCATGATCTCCAGAGTCATTTTTTCCGGGCCCCGGATTTTGATGTCCAGGGGCGCCGGCGGGTCGTTTCACCGTCCATGGGCATTCAGCTGCGGCGGGATTTGTTCGGCACCAAATCGCCGGCGGCGGAAGATCTGCATCTCCATGCCGCTTCCGTCGTCAGGATGGAGGACCGGGGACCATACGGTGAGTATGTCATCCGCAACCTGCTGGTCGGAGTTGCGCCGGCCAAGGCTCCCAAACTGGTGCTGGCAATGCTGACCAGCCAGGACGACCTGTTCCCTGCCGCCGGTGCAATAGATGACTCCCGGCGGGAACTGGCCCAACTGGGAACAAGCATTCTCCCCGTGCTGTTGGGAGAATCGCCAAAACTGGCATCGGAACCGTTTCCGACCGAGCCCGACCGCGCCAATTACTCCCGGTTTCTCATCAGCCGCCGGGTGAATTATCAGGAAAGGGAAGCCCGGACCGCCGAGGCTGATTTGATCATGCCCGAGTTGTCCGGTCTGAGCCTGCGCAAGGGATTGCAGCGCCTGAATGGATACCGCCTGGCGTTGACCATAGAAGGAAGCGGCCGGATTGTCGGGCAGCGGCCGGCCGCCGGCAGCCCCCTGGAGGGCGTACAGGAATGTTTATTGACCCTGGAGTCGGAAATATAAGCCGCTCCGGATTATGAGTACACTGCAAAAACTCATTGATGCACTTGATGATGCCGACCTGGTCGGAGAGCGGATTCCCGGAAACGGACCCGTCGCGGACCTGACGGCGGACTCGAGGCGGGTGCGTCAGGGAAGCGTTTATGTCGCCCTGCGGGGGGAGCGCCTGGATGGGCACCACTATCTGGGCGAAGCGGCGGCAAAGGGCTGCAGGGCCGTGGTCGTCGAAAGGGACGCCGCGGTTCCGGGAGATATTCCGGCCGTCAGGGTGGCGGATACCCGCCGGGCGTACGGGAAGATGGCCGCGGCGCTGTTCGACTATCCGGCCCGCAGGATGACGATGATCGGACTGACCGGGACCAACGGCAAGACGACGACCTCGTGGCTGGTCGAGGAGGTCCTCCGCGCGGCCGGCCGGCGGCCGGGGGTGATCGGGACGGTGAATTACCGCTACTGGGACGCGTCCTCGGTTCCGATTGTCCGGGATGCCCCGCTGACCACTCCCGAGCCGGTCATGCTGCACGGATTGCTGCGGGAAATGTGCGACGCCGGCGTGACCGATGTCATCATGGAGGTTTCGTCCCACGCCCTGGTGCAGCAGAGGATGGCCGGCCTGGTTTTTGATGCCGCGGTCTTCACCAATCTGAGCAGGGATCATCTGGACTATCATCACACCATGGAGGAGTACTTCGCCGCCAAGCAGATCCTTTTCCTGGATCACCTGAAGGAGAACGGGCTGGGCGTCATTGTCGTCGACAATGACGGGGCCGCCGGACCGGGGGAACGAGCCGGCTGGGGCCGCCGCCTCGCCACGGTCCTGACCGAGAGAGGTTTTGCTCCCTCTGGTGCCGGGCGCCGGGCTCGTGCCCTGATCACCTGCGGCATGCACGAAGGCTGCACGGTCAGGGCGGCGGGCCTGAAGCAGGGTATTGACGGTCTCGACTGCACCCTCCTGCTCGGGGACGGACGGCTGCCGCTCCATTCCCCCCTCATCGGCTTCCACAACCTCCTCAACATGATGACCGCGGCAGGGGTCGGTCTGGGCCTGGGCATCGACACGGCGGCCATTGTCCGCGGCCTGGAACGGGTCCGCGGCGTGCCGGGCCGGCTGGAACGGGTCCGGCTTCCGGCCCCGGGCGGAGCCGGGAACGGTCCCGCGATTTTTGTCGATTACGCCCATACCCCGGACGCGCTGATCAATGTTCTCCAGACCCTGCGGCCGGTCACCGCCGGACTGCTGATCTGCGTCTTCGGATGCGGAGGAGACAGGGACCGGGGCAAACGGCCCATGATGGGAGAAGCTGCGGCAAAACTGGCCGACCGGGTACTGATCACCTCGGATAACCCGCGCACCGAGGAGCCCGCGGCCATCATCAGGGAGATCGAGGCCGGGGTCAGGCGGCTTGGCTGCACTCTGAGCGATATCCCCGGTCTGTTTGACCGCAAAGCGGGGGAGAGCAGATACGCCGTTGTCGAGGACCGGCGGCAGGCCATACACACCGCCTGCGCCCGGGCGTCCCGGGACGACGTGGTCCTGATCGCCGGCAAAGGTCATGAAACGTATCAGATCAGCGCCGCGGGCAGGCTTTTTTTCGACGACCGGCTGGAGGCGGGAAACGGCCGGCTGCGGTGGACCATGGAGCATCTGCTCGCCGCAACCTCCGGACGGCTGGAACAACCAGGCCCCGTTGGACTGCTGGGAGAGATTTCGACCGACACCAGGACCATCCGGCCCGGCGATGTGTTTCTCGCCCTCAGGGGGGAGAATTTTGACGGCCACGACTTTGTCCAAGCCGCGCTGGAAAAAGGAGCAGGGGCGGTGATCGTCAGTGAACCTGTCCGGGCCGGAAGCCCCGGGGCAGCGGTGGTCAGGGTAAGCGACACCCTTCGGGCCCTCGGTGACCTGGCCCATTACCGCCGCCGGGCGCTGGCCCCGGACGTCCAGGTGATTGGCATCACGGGCAGTTCGGGGAAGACCACCGTCAAGGAAATGACCGCGGCCATCTTTCAGCAGCTGTTTGCCGGCTCCGGGGGCGAACCGGTCCTGAAAACAGGCGGCAACCTCAACAACCTTGTCGGCCTGCCCCTGTCTCTCCTGCAGCTCAGGTGCGGACACCGGACGGCGGTGATGGAAATGGGCATGAACCGGCCAGGGGAGATAGCGCGGCTGACGAGCATTGCCGAACCCGACATCGGCTGCATCACCAATGTCCAGACCGCCCATCTTGAAGGCCTGGGCAGCATCGACGGCGTCGCCAGGGCCAAGGGCGAGCTTTTCGGCGCTATGTCCGACCGGGGGGTACGGGTCATCAATTGCGATGATCCGCATATCAGACCGTTTGGAGGGAAGAATGGAAATAATGTTATCGGCTTTGCCGTCACACCCGACGGAAGAAGATATCATCCTCAGGTCAGGGCGACCCGAATACACGGCCTGGGCGAGGCCGGCATGCGCTTCACCCTCCATATCGGCGAGTGGCGGAGACGGATCACCGTCCCGGCCGCGGGGGCCCATAATGTCGCCAACTGTGCCGCGGCGGCTGCTATTGCCGTTGCAGGCGGTGTAGCTCCGGAAACCATCGTCCATGGACTGTTGCAGTACAGGTGCGGCGACAAGCGGCTGCAGATTTCCCAACTGCCGGGAGGACTCAACGTTCTCAATGATTCCTACAATGCCAACCCGGCCTCCATGGCCGCCGCATTGCGGACGGTCATGGGATTCGGCCGCGACTGCCTGAGGATCGCAGCCCTCGGCGACATGCTCGAACTCGGTGAGAGTTCCGAGGAGGCACATCGAGGGATCGGCGCCCTGGCGGCGGAGCTGGGAATTGACTATCTGGCGGTGACCGGGAATTTCGCCGGCACGGTCGCCGAGGCGGCCCGCAAGGCGGGCATGGGGAAAAATCGGATCAAACGGTGCGCGACCGCCGGGGACGCCGCCCGATGGATTGCCGGTCTGATTGCCGGAGAAAAGGCGGGAAAAGGTGATTGGCTTCTGATCAAAGGATCACGCGGTATGCGGATGGAACAGGTCCTCACTTCCCTGCAGCGATTATTGACCCTTGGGTAAGACCTGAAACGGAAGAACCATGCTCTATCATTTTCTCTATTCGCTTCATACCGAGTTCAGTGTCCTGAACGTGTTCCGCTACATCACGTTCCGGACGATCGGCAGCACCATAACCGCTTTTCTCATCCTCTTCGTGTTCGGTCCGATGTTCATCAGAATGCTGCAGCGCATGCAGATCGGCCAGGTGATCCGCGACGACGGGCCGGAAACCCATATGTCCAAGCAGGGGATCCCGACCATGGGGGGAGTGCTCATTCTCGGGGCCATGACCTTCTCCACCCTGCTGTGGGCCGACCTGACAAGCGGCCTGGTCTGGCTGGTCGTGGGCGCGACCCTCTACTTCGGGGTCATCGGCTCCATTGACGACCTGAAGAAGGTATGGAAAAGGAACACCAGGGGGCTGTCGCCCACGGGCAAGCTCCTTCTGCAGATGGTCGGCGCCTCGGCCGTCGGCCTCTATCTCTATCTGCATCCGGTGTACGACGGCCGTTTGAGCCTGCCGTTCTTCAAGGGCTTTCAGCCGGATCTGGGCTGGTGGTATATCCCCTTTGCCGTTGTCGTCATCGTCGGTGCCTCAAACGCGGTCAACCTCACCGACGGACTGGACGGGCTGGCCACCGGTCCCCTGGTCATCAGCGGTTCGGTCTATGTGATTTTTTCCTACGTGGCCGGCCATGCCATTGTCGCCAACTACCTGCAGATACCGTTCGTGCCGGGCGCCGGGGAAATCGCCGTCATCTGCGGGGCAATGGTCGGGGCCTGCCTGGGCTTCCTGTGGTTCAACACCTATCCGGCCCAGATTTTCATGGGGGATGTGGGCTCCCTTGCCCTGGGGGGCACCCTGGGGGCAGTGTCCATCATCATCAAGCAGGAGTTCCTGCTGGCCATAGTGGGCGGAATTTTTGTCATGGAGGCGCTGTCGGTCATTCTCCAGGTAGGGTATTTCAAATTGACCGGCGGCAAGAGGATATTCCTCATGGCCCCGTTCCATCATCATTTTGAAAAGAAAGGCTGGAAGGAGCCCAAGGTTGTGGTCCGGTTCTGGATTATATCGATAATACTGGGGCTCTTTGCCCTGGCAACCCTCAAATTGCGGTAAGCAGTGCGGCTGAAAAAAGGACAACGATGCGTGGTAATCGGGCTCGGCGCCTCGGGCATGGCCGCGGTCCGCTTCCTGCACGGCCAGGAAATGCAGGTGTCGGTTTCGGAGGCCCGCCCCCCGGACCGGATTGCTCCCCATGACCTGGCGGAATTGCGGCAGCTGGGGGCAGCGCTTGAAACCGGCGGCCACAGCGAACAGTTTTTCCGGGATGCGGATTTGCTCGTTCCCAGTCCCGGGGTTCCGCTGGATCTGCCGGTGATCGCCGCCGCCCGCCGCCGGGGAGCGGCGGTGGCCGGAGAACTGGCCCTGGCCGCCGGCCGGATCAATGCCCCGGTCATCGCCGTAACCGGCAGCAACGGCAAGACCACGGTGACCTCCCTTATCGGCCACCTGCTGCGCACGGCGGGCAGGGAGGTTTTTGTCGGCGGCAATATCGGCACGCCGGTGCTGGAATATATCCGGAGCGGTCGGAAAGCCGAGACAGTGGTCCTGGAGCTCAGCAGCTTCCAGCTCGAGATCAGCGGTTCCTTCCGGCCGGAGGTCGCCCTTCTGCTCAACATCACCCCGGATCATCTGGACCGGCATGGTTCCATGGCAGCCTACGCGGCCGCAAAAAAACGGATTTTCGCCGGACAGGGCGCACAGGACACCGCCATTGTCGGGGCGGACGACCCGCTGGTCATGGCCGGGGAAGCGCCCGGGGCCGGGACGGTCCTGCGGTTCGGCTTCAAACCGGCCTCGGAGGCCAGAGTGACCGATGCCGGCGTTGCCCTGACCGGCATGATCGGCGGGGTGAACGTGGAGGAATGGTACGGGCTGGAAACCACTTCGCTTGGTTCGGACATCAACCGGCTCAACGCGGCCGCGGCGATTCTTGCGGCCAGGACCAGCGGCTGCAGCGCTGAGGAGATCCGGCCGGGGCTGGCCTCCTTTGACCCGCCCGCCCACCGCATGACTCCGGTGGCCGAGATAGACGGGGTCCGCTATGTGGATGACTCCAAGGGCACCAATATCGGTGCGGTTGCGGCGGCACTGGCCGCCAGCGGCGACAGGGTGATCCTCATTGCCGGTGGCAGGAACAAGGGCGGCGATTTCGATCGGCTGGCCCCTGCCGTGTCCAGGCATGTCCTTCACCTGGTCCTGATCGGCGAGGCGGCCGGCCTCATGGCCGAACAACTGGGGAGCCTGGCGCCGACGACCATGGCGGCGTCCCTGGAGGACGCGGTGCGGCGGGCCTCGGAGCTGGCCCGCCCGGGCGACACCGTCCTGCTGTCACCGGGCTGTGCCAGTTTTGACATGTTCACGGGCTACGCCCACCGGGGCGAGGTTTTTCAACGGGCGGTTCTGGCTCTGCGCAATATCCGCCAAAGGTGTGCGTGAGGAAGGGATGAGGTGGACTTTTTGCAACGAAAAACATGCCGGGAAGTGTATGCTCAGGTGGAAGCCGGCCACCGGTAGATGAATCTTCGCATCGTCATCACCGGGGGAGGCACCGGCGGACATCTTTTCCCCGGTATCGCCCTGGCGACCGGGTTGCAGGAACGGCTTGACGGCTGCCGGGTGCTGTTCATCGGCACCCCCCGGCAGTTGGATAAACAGGCCCTGGCCGGATACGATTTCAAGCAGGAAACGATCCAGTGCATGGGGCTCAAGGGAATGGGGTGGCTCCACCGGCTGCGCAGCGTCGTGCAGCTGCCGGCGGCAACCCTGGAGGCGGGAAGGATTTTGAAGAAGTTTGCACCGCAGCTGGTTTTCGGCGTCGGCGGCTATGTCACCGGTCCAGTTCTGCTGGCGGCCAGATTGAGGTCCATCCCGGTGTGCATCCATGAGCAGAATTCGGTCCCGGGACTGGCGAACAGGATGCTGTCATTGATCGCCGACAGGATTTTTCTCTCCCTGCCGTGCCGCCACCGGTTTCCCCGGGGCAGGACCATGCTGGTGGGCAACCCGGTCCGGAAGGAGATACTTGCCGCCGCCGATGCCCCTCCGCGGCGGACCGGTGAGGAGAAAATAATTTTCATTCTTGGTGGCAGCCAGGGGGCGCATCGTGTAAACATGTTGATGATTGACGCGGCGGAAAATCTAATCAGGGAATATCCACGGGTCCGGTTCATCCACCAGACCGGCAGGGCGGATGCGGATGCGGTCAGGGCCCGCTACCAAGCCATGGGCGCCGAGGCGGAGGTCAGCGATTTTTTCCGCGACATGGCCCAACTGTATGCCAGGGCCGACCTCGCGGTGTCGCGGGCCGGGGCAACGACCCTTGCCGAACTTGCGGTGATGGGTGTTCCGGCCCTGCTGATTCCGTACCCGTACGCGGCGGACGATCATCAGCGGACCAATGCCCTTCATTATGAGGCCGGCGGCGGGGCGGTAATGCTGCCGGAGCAGGAATTAAGCGGCGGCCGGCTGGCCGGCGAAATTGTGAAGCTGATGAGAACCCCCGCCACCCTGGAAGGGATGTCGGTCAAGATGAAAAAAATGGCACGGCCCGATGCCGCGGAACGGATCATCGAGGCCTGTCTTGAGCTGGTCTCGGCCAAATCGGGCGGCAATCACGGGTCCTGACAAGGGATATGTATAAAAAAACCAAGCATATACATTTTGTCGGCATCGGCGGCATCGGCATGAGCGGCATCGCCGAACTGCTGCTCAACCTCGGCTACACGGTCAGCGGGTCGGATATCCGCGCCTCGGATATAACCAGGCGGCTCGAGAGGTTCGGCGCCACCATCCATTTCGGCCACAACGGGCAATGGGTGGAAGGGGCTGATGTGGTGGTCACCTCGTCGGCCATAGGCGCCGCCAACCCCGAGGTCACCGCCGCCTATGAACAACATGTCCCGGTGATCCAGCGGGCGGAAATGCTGGCCGAGCTGATGCGCCTGAAAAAATTTGGCATCGCGGTGGCCGGGAGCCACGGCAAAACCAGCACGACCTCCATGGTTTCGTGGATGCTGCATCAGGCCGGGCTCGATCCGACGGTGGTCATCGGCGGCAAAGTCGACAGCCTCGGCGGCAACGCCAAGCTGGGGGCGGGAGAGTTCCTGGTTGCCGAGGCGGACGAGAGCGACGGCTCCTTCCTCAAGCTGTCCCCGGTCATCGAGGTCGTGACCAACATCGATCTCGAGCATCTTGACTATTATCGGGACCTTGACCACATCAAGGACGTCTTTGTCCAGTTCATGGACCGGATACCGTTTTATGGCGCCGTCGTTCTCTGTCTTGATGATCCCAATATCGCGGCGATTCTTCCGCGCGTCCACAAACGCATGATTACCTACGGCCTGAGCGAACAGGCGGATATCTACGCCACCGAGATCCGCTCGGCGGACAAACGGAATGAATTCACCGTCCGCCGCGGAGACCGGAACCTGGGCAGAGTGAAGCTGCATATCCCCGGCCGGCATACGATTTACAACAGCCTGGCGGCGGCGGCGGTTGGACTGGAGCTTGAACTGGACTTTCAGGTCATTGCCCGCGCCCTGGAGACGTTCGGCGGGGTCCAGCGCCGGCTGGAAGTCAAGGGCGAGGCGGCCGGAGTCCTGGTGGTGGATGATTACGGCCATCATCCCACCGAGATCAGGGCGACCCTGGACGCGGTCAGGGAAGGATGGCCGGAAAGGCGGCTGGTGGTAGCGTTTCAGCCGCACCGCTATACCCGGACCAGGGCCCTGTTTGACGAATTCAAAACGGCGTTCCACCGGGCTGATCTGCTCGTTCTCACCGATATTTACGCCGCCAGCGAACAGCCCCTGGAAGGAGTGAACACCGCGGCCCTGTCGGAGGCGGTCAAACTGCATGGGCAGCGGGACGTCCTCTATCTGCCTGACCTGGAAAAACTGCCCCTGGAGCTGCTCAATCTGGTGCGCCCGGGAGACCTGCTGCTGACCCTCGGGGCCGGCAACATCGTCCAGACGGGAGAGGAGCTGCTGAATCTTTTGGGCGCCGGCCCGGGTGCGGACACCGCCTCCGCGGCTGCTCCCGGAGAGCCTATTGCTGGGGGGATACAGGGATGATGGAACTGCGGCAGGCCTTGTCAGGCTTCTGGACCGGCACACTCAGCTGGGATTTTTCCATGGCCGATTACTGCACCTTGAAGGCGGGCGGCAAGGCCGCAGCACTGGTGGTGGCGACCTCCAGGCCGGAATTGGCGGGTTTGATCGTCGGACTGGAGGAAAACTCCATTCGCTGGAGGGTTATCGGGCGGGGCAGCAATATCCTGGTCCCGGCCGGAGGCTATGACGGGGTGCTGATTATCCTGGGAGGCGATTTCTGTGCCATCGCAGGCGATCCCGGACTCTCCGGGGATGACGGCAGGCAGACGGTCCGGGTCGGCGCCGGCTGCCCGGCCGCGAAACTCGTCGGCTGGAGCGTAGTCCATCAGTTGAGCGGTCTCGAGTTCATGGCCGGCATTCCCGGCAGCATCGGCGGGGCCGTGTTCATGAATGCCGGCGCCTGGGGCGGTGAAATCGCCGACGTCGTCGAAGGAGTCTCTTTTGTCGACCGCCGGGGCCGTTTTCATGACGTTGGGCGCGAGGATATCGACTTTTCCTACAGGAGGATGCGGCCCAGGGATCCGGCTCTGGAAGGAGCTGCGATTGTCGGCGCAACCTTTTCCCTGCGGCCCGACAGTCAGCGCCTGATCATTGAACAATGCAGGAGCCATGTAGCCGGGCGGCGCCGGAAGCAACCGCTCAGCGTGGCCTCGGCCGGGTCCTTCTTCAGGAATCCCCCGGGGGATTCGGCCGGGAGGCTCATCGAGGCGGCCGGTCTGAAAGGGCTGCAGAAGGGAGAGGCCATGGTTTCGCCCAAGCACGCCAATTTTATCGTCAATACGGGCCGGGCGTCGGCGGACGATATTGTCGAACTGATGCGGGAGGTGCAGGAAAGGGTATACCGGTTTTCCGGGATCAGGCTGGAACCGGAGGTGCACCTGCTGGAAAAGGGTTAATTCTGCATGAACGCTGATTACATGTACAAACCGCCGGGCATGAAAAAGAGGGGCCGCTTCAGGGCCCTGACGGGCAGACTCGCCGCCTGGAGCGCGGAGAGGCTGCGGCGGACCTTTTCCCGGCGGAAAGGGAAAGGGAGAGGCCCTCTGGCGAGACAACAGCGGTCATGGCAGCTGCAGAAACTGACGCAGAAGTTTGTCCTGGGCCTCCTGGTTCTTGTCCTGCTGTCGTGCGGGGGTTGGCTGTCGTACACCCTGCTGGCCCGGTCGGACATCTTTCAGGCAACCGAGTTGACGGTGCGGGGCAACAGCATGGCCACCAGACAGGAGATCCTGGAAACGGGCGGGCTGAACCTGCGGGTTAATCTGCTGGCCCTCGACACCGGAGCGGTGAAGGACCGGATCATTGAACATCCGTGGATCGATCAGGTGACAATCAAGCGCAGATGGCCGTCGACCCTGGAGGTCACGGTTCACGAGCATAAACCCCTGGCCCTGATCAACCTCAGACATGAGGGCGACAGCCTGCTGTATTACGTGGACCACAGGGGCATCCTCTTCGCTCCCCATTCGCCCTCCATGGATCTGGACTATCCGGTGCTGAGCGGCGAAACCCTCGCCGCGCTCACCCCGGGGACGGACCTGACCGAAGATGCGCTTGGCGTCATGGCGGTCGAACTGCTGAATCTGGCTGCCCAGGGAAATCAGATCCTGCCGCTCCAGGCCGTCTCCGAAGTGCATGTCAGCCGGGAAAAGGGTCTGATCGTCTATCTGGTTGATCATCCCTTTCCCATATACATGGGCAGGGAGCAGATGAGAACCCGTTTTCGCCAGCTGGTCCAGGTCCTGGCCCAGCTCTATCGGCAGGACAAGGTGAAGGAAATCAGGGAAATTCGGATGGATTATGCCGAGAATAAAATATTGGTCGCGAATGCAGGGAAATGAACAACGATACAGAGAACACGGAAGAGATTGAAATTCAGGGGCAGGGCGACCTGGTGGCCGGGCTGGATATCGGCACGACCAAGATCTGCGCCGTGATCGGCGAGGTCTTTGAAAACCAGGTCGACGTCATCGGCGTGGGCACGGCGGCTTCCACCGGTATGAAAAAAGGGGTGGTGGTCAACATCGAGTCAACCGTCACCGCCATTCGCGAGGCGGTCGCCAAGGCCGAGGACATGGCCGGCTGCGACATCGAGTCCGTGTTTGTCGGCATAGCCGGCAATCATATCAAGGGGTTCAACAGCCCCGGCATCATTGCCATCAATAACCAGGAAATCAAGCAGAAGGACATCGAGGCGGTGATCAAGGCCGCCCAGACCGTCAAGATTTCCGACAACCAGCAGATCATCCATGTGCTGCCGCAGGAGTACATGGTCGATGACCATACCGGCATTCAGAATCCCCTCGGGATGACCGGAGTGCGGCTGGTGACCAATGTCCATATCGTCACCGCCGATGTCACGGCCCTGCACAACCTGCTGGTCAGCTGCAACCGGGCCGGGCTCCAGATCTCCGAGATCGTCCTGGAGTCGGTGGCCTCGTCGCGGACGGTTCTCAGCCGCGACGAAATGGAACTGGGCGTCGCCCTGGTTGATATCGGCGGCGGCACCTCCGACCTGGCCATTTTCTGCAACGGCACCATCAAGCATACCTGGGAGCTCGCCCTGGGGGGCAACAGCCTGACCAGCGATCTCTCGGTGGGGCTGCGGACGCCGATGCAGGAGGCGGAAAAGCTCAAATACATGTACGGGTCGGCCCTGTCCTCGATGATCAAGGAGAATTATGTGGTCGAGGTGCCCACGGTCGGCGACCGGAAGCCCCGCAAGGTCTCGCAGCGGGTGATGGTCGAGATCCTCGAGGCCAGGATGGAGGAAATTTTGCAGCTGGTCAACAAGGAGATCTGTTCATCCGGCTACCGCAGCAGGATGAACGCGGGCATCGTCATAACCGGTGGGACTTCCCTGCTGGCCCATACGGTGGAAATGGCGGAACAGATTTTCGATCTGCCGGTCCGCATCGGCTATCCGCGCGGGGTGAGCGGCAGGGTGGAGGAGATTGATTCACCGCGCTGCACGACGGCTGTCGGCCTTCTGCTCTACGGCAGCCAGGCGATCCGTGCCAAAACCAGGGGATCGGCCAGGGTGATGGAAAATCTGCGGAGAATATTCAAGAAACTTGTTTGAAATGCGAAAAATGGTTTTTGGCGGGGTAGGCGATGATGATATAATAATCATCAGACGGAATATGCAAATTATCCGGAGTTTGGGGGTATGTCATGCCGTTCAGAATGGCTGAAGAGGAATCAGTGGCTGTCATTAAGGTCATAGGTGTCGGGGGCAGTGGTGGCAATGCCATCAATACCATGGTGGAACGCCGTCTGCATGGCGTTGAGTTCATCGCGGCCAACACCGATATGCAGGCGCTGGAAAAATCCCGCGCCGATGTGCGTCTACAGCTCGGTCCCGGGATCACCAAGGGCATGGGCGCGGGCGCTGACCCGGAAAAGGGCAGGGACGCCGCCCAGGAAAGCTACGAGGAAATCCGCAAGGTCCTCAAGGGGGCGGACATGGTGTTCATCACCGCCGGCCTCGGCGGCGGGACCGGTACGGGAGCGGCCCCGGTCATCGCCAAGTTGAGCAAGGAAAGCGGCGCCCTGACCGTCGCGGTGGTCACCAAGCCCTTCTACTTTGAAGCCCGGACGAGAATGCGCAATGCCGAAAAGGGCTGGCAGGAACTGAAGAAGTACGCCGACACGATCATAACCGTGCCCAACGACCGGCTGCTCAGCCTCATGCAGAAAAACTCCACCCTGGTCGAAATGATGCAGAAGGTCGACATGGTCCTGCTGCAGGCGGTCAAGGGGATAACGGACCTGATCAACCTTCCCGGGCATATCAATGTTGACTTCGCCGACCTGAAAACGGTCATGAAGGAGGTGGGTCCCGCCATCATGGGCTCGGGAGCCGCGTCCGGCGAAAACCGGGCCGCCGAGGCCGCCAAGCGGGCAATTGACAATCAGCTCCTGGAGGATGTCGGCATAGACGGGGCCTTGGGCATCCTGATCAATATTTCCGCCACCGAGGACAGCCTGACCATGGCCGAGTTCATGGAGGCGTCGGCGCTGATCCAGGAGAAAGCGCACGACGACGCCAATATCATCATCGGCGCCCTGTTCGACGAAAGCCTCGGGGAGGAACTGCGGGTGACGGTCATTGCCACGGGCATTTCCGCCATGGAGGAAACGGAAACCATCGCCCATATCGATGTCGCCCGGAACAAGAGCCGCACCGAGCAGCCCGCGCCCGTGCCGGCGGCCAGGGAGGAGGATTCCGCCGCCAAGACCAGGACCATGAGCAACGCCCAGCCCAACACGCTGCCCAAATCGCCCGTCCTGCCCACGCCGGTGTTTGACGAGCGGGAGCATGAAAACTGGGATGAGCCGGCCTATATCCGTAAAAAAGCAAACTGACCTGAGCGGCCGCCGTTTCCCTTTTCCCCCCCGCCGTCCGAGCCGGCCGTATTGCGCAGCCGCTGAGGCGTAAGCATATTCGCAGAGATACTTTGTCGCCATACCTTGTCACGGAAAAGGGAACGGTCAGAAAAAAATGGAAGGGCCGGCTGCCCGTGGCCCTTTGCTACCCGCACAGCTATTCGGTTGCCGTTTCCAACCTCGGCTTTCAGCTTGTTTACAGCCTTCTGAACGAACCGGAGCACATTGTCTGCGAACGGTTCGTCTACCCCGTTGCCGGCGAACCCCTGCGCTCGCTTGAGTCCAACCGGCCCCTTACCGATTTTCCCCTTGTTTTCGGCTCGGTCAGCTTCGAGGAGGACTATCCCCGGCTGGTCGCCATGCTGGCCGCCGGCCAAACGGAACCTGCGGCACAGCCGCGGCCGCCGCGGATCGCACCGGGCAGTCCCCTCATTGTTTTGGGCGGGGTTGCAGTGTTCATGAATCCCGAGCCCCTGGCCTCCTTTGCCGACATCATGGTGATCGGCGAGGCGGAGGCGGTGCTGCCGGACCTGCTTGATCAACTGGCCGGCCTGTACGAAAAAAACATGTCCCGCCGTGAGGTGGTCCGGCGGATCGCCTGCTCGCTGCCGGGGTGTTACGCCCCGGCCCTGTACGACTTCGATTTCGGAGGAGAGAACGGGGAGGTCGTCGCCATTCGTCCTGAAGCCGGCCTGCCGGACCGGGTGCGGAAGGTGGTGGCCGGGCGCATGGAAAAGGCGGCCCATTCCCGCCTGCTGTCCCCCGAAGCCGAGCTGGGCATGTTCATGACCGAACTGGGGAGGGGGTGCAGCCGGGGCTGCCGTTTCTGTGCCGCCGGTTTTATCTATCGCCCGCCGCGCCTGTGGAGCGTTGACCAGGTGCTCGCCGGACTCGCCCAGCGGCCGGCGGACATGGACCGGGTAGGGCTGCTGGGCATGGAAATGGCCGCCAGCGGGACATTGGACGCCATTTCGGCCTTTCTTCAGGACCGTTCGTGCCGGCTTTCCTTCTCCTCGCTGCGGGCGGATCGGATCAGCGGGGTGCTGTTGTCCCTCCTGTCGCGATCCGGTCTGAAAAGCGCGGCCATCGCCCCGGACGGGACTTCCGAGCGGCTGCGGCGGGTCATCAACAAGGGCTTGACCGAAAAGGATCTGCTGACCGCCGCCGTCAGCCTGGTCGGGGCAGGTATCCTGCATCTCAAGTTGTACGTGATGATCGGCCTGCCGACCGAGACCGATGAGGATCTCCATGAGCTGACGGTCCTGGTCCGGCGCCTGCGTGAAGTCCTCCTGCCTCTCGGCCGGGAGCGCGGCAGAATGAGTGAGCTGACGCTCTCCGTCAACAGTTTCGTCCCCAAGCCCTGGACCCCCTTCCAGTACGTCCCCTTCGGAGGCCTCGATCCGGAGGAGGCGGTGCGGCAGCGGGACGAGGCGGCGGCGGTCGGCGCGCTCAAGAGGAAGATACGGTACCTGCGCCGTGAACTGTCCGGGGTCGCCAACCTGCGGATCAAGGTGGACCGCCCCGAGCGGATTCTTCCCCAGGCGGTTTTTGCCCGCGGCGACCGCCGGCTGGGTCCGGTGCTGACAGACCTGGCGCTGCACGGCCTGCCCTTTGGCCGGGCGATGAAAAAGAACGGCCTGTCCCCGTGGTCATACGCGGTCCGTCCCCGGGGCCGGGAAGAAATTTTTCCCTGGGACGTGCTCGATCATGGTATAAGAAAGGAATATCTTTGGCAGGAGTACCGCCGGAGCCTGAAGGCGGCGGAGACGAAACCCTGCGATACCGCAAAGTGCCGCCGTTGCGGAGTATGTCATGAAAACCGTTCTGTCTGATTTCCTCTCCCGAAAAAAAAATGTCCGGCGCGACAGCGTCGATTCCGGCATTCAGCCCTTCAAGCTGGTCAAGTACTTCGCCTATACCAGCTTTGCGGTGATGCTGATCGCCTCCTTTGTGCTGTCCCTGATCATTTCCAATAATGCCAGAAAAGCCATGCTCGACAGGAGCCAGGCCTATACCGAACTGTTTGCCGAATATCTGAATCGCCAGGTTTTTATCCGCTTCGTGCTGCCGACGGTCATCCAGTACGGGCATATCGCCCTGAGCAATACCGCCCAGTTCGAACAGCTTGACCTGATCGTCCACAACATGATCAGGGGGCTGGGGATAGATTCGGTCACCATTTTCGATTCCGAGGAGAACATCATTTCCTACTCAACGGTCCCGGAGATGGTCGGCAAAAAAGACAAGGGAGGAATAGAATACCAGAAAGCGCTGCTGGGCGAGAACAGTTCGGTCCTCATTTCCAGCGGTTCCCTGCTGCAGAACCTGATGCCCGGCACCCCCCCGGTCTACAGCAAGCTGAAGACGTACATCCCCTTCCGCAGCGAGGAAAGACATGGCGAACAGGGCAACATCATGGGGGTCATCGAAGTTGTCACCGACCTGTCCGGAGACATGCAGGTCATTGTCGACCTGCAGAAACGGATCATCGTGGTGTCGCTGCTCATCATGGGCATTCTTTTCGCAATCCTTTCGTATATCGTCATGCGGGCCGGCAGGATAATCGAAGCCCGGGCGGTCGAAAGGAGGCAGCTGGAGGAGAAGCTGAACGAGGCGGAACGGCTGGCCAACCTGGGCAAGATGATCGCCACCGTGTCCCACGAGATTAAAAATCCCCTCGGCATCGTTCGGTCAACCGCGGAAATACTCGGCAGCCGGATCTCGAAGGTGGCGCCGGGGAATGAGCATCTTGCCCGAATCATCGTCGAGGAAACGACCCGGCTGGACGGCATCGTCCGGGAATTCCTTGATTTTGCCAGGCCGAGGGATTTGCGCCTGGAGCCGGTTTCCCTCAACAGGCTCATTGAGCGGGTGGGCCGGTTCATGGCTCCGGAGCTTGAGGCCCGATCCGTCCGCCTGGAAAAAAGGCTCGATCCGGGGCTCCCTGAAAGACTTCTGGACGAGGAGCAGATTTACCAGGTGCTGCTGAACATGATTCTCAACGCGATCCAGGCCATGCCCGAGGGAGGAACCCTGACCATGACGACCCGGCTGTCGAACGAGGGCGGGATGGAGCTTGAAGTGGCCGATACGGGAGTGGGCATGGCGGCCGACAAGCTGGAACAGGTCTTCAAGCCCTTCTTTACCGACAAGCACCGGGGAAGCGGTCTCGGCCTGGCCATAGCGAAAAACATCATTGACAAGCACCAGGGCCGGATCACGGTGTCCAGCGTTGAGGGCCGGGGCAGCCGTTTCAGCATTGTCTTTCCGCCGGCCGGCTGAATTTGTCCTGAAACCGTGCCCCGCTATCGTCTCGGCTGCTGCGTCAGCGCGCATGGTTTAGGGCACAGCGCCCGGGTTGCGGCCGTACTGGAGGCACTGGCCGACCTGCTTGACGTTGAAGCCGTGGTGGTCACCACCGCGCCGGAAGGGTTTTTCCGCTCCTCCTTCTCCGGCCCCCTGACATATCACCACCTGCGGACCGATGTCGGCCTGGTGCAACGAACCGCCCTGCAGGAGGACATCCCGGCGACGATCCGGGAACTGGGCGATTTTTATCCCCTGCGCCGGGAGTATGTCAACGGGCTGGCGGACCTGTTCGCCGCTTGCGATCTCATTCTCTGCGATATTGCGCCGGCGGGCATAGCCGCGGCCCGGCAGATCAACATTCCCTCCGTCCTGGTGGAAAATTTCACCTGGGACTGGATCTTCGACGGGTACAGCCGGACATGGCCGGAACTGCGTCCGTATATCAGCATGTTCCGGGAACTGTACGCCCAGGCCGATTATCATGTTCAGGCCGTTCCCGTTTGTGCCCCGCGCCGCTGCGACCTGCGGACAGGACCGGTGGCACGCCGGCTCCGCCGCAGCCCGGAAGCGGTGCGGCGGATGCTCGAGCTGGAACCGGGGCAAAAGGTTGTGCTGGTCAGCATGGGAGGGCAGGGCATGGAAGGCATAGGGATCCGGTGGCCGCGCGAAGCCCGGGAGGTCGTCTTTCTCGTTCCGGGAGCGCAGAACCTTCCCCCTGCGCCGGACAACCTCCGTATCCTGCCCGCCGATCCCCGGCTTCACCATCCAGACCTGGCGGCCTGCTGCGATGCGGTGATAGGCAAGGTCGGCTACTCGACCATTGCCGAGGTGTATCAGGCCGGTGTCCCCTTCGGCTACATCCAGCGCCCCGGATTTCCTGAATCGGGGCCGCTGGTCCGCTTTATCAGGGAAGAGATGTGCGGGATCGAAATAACCGGACAGGACCTTCTGGGCGGGGATTTCGGGCGGACCCTGGCCGATCTCCTCAGCCTTGGCCGGCTCCCTCCCCGTAGGGCCGATGGCGCGGACCGGTGCGCGGCATTTCTTGCCGGCCTGCTGCAACGGAGATTACCACGGGCATCCTTTTTGCCCGGCTGACCGGTTTCCAGGGGCCATGGCCGCCAGTTCGAGGTTGACATTCCCCGGCAATCGAGGCAAATTGGAAGCTTCCATCAAACGGTCAGAGGGAAGAATGAGCAACCAGGACGTGCCGGAAAACAAACCGGCGTCACCTTTCCGGAAAAAAAAAGTCATTCTGCCGCTTGCGGCGGCGGCGCTCATGCTGCTGGCCGCCGTTGTTCCCCTTGTCCTTTCCTCGTCCGTTGTCCTGCAGCTCGTGCTGTCCTCCGCCAACCGGAAGGTACCGGGAGAACTCGTTGTTGGATCCTGGCTCGTCGGCTGGCGGCAGGGGATTCTCTGCCAGCAGGTCGCCTACCATGATCCGCAGCGGGGAGTGCGCATAACCGTTCCGCGGGTGACGACCACCCGGGGCATCCTTGAACTCGCCCTCGCGCCGGGCAATCTGGGAAGACTGATCATCGACGGTCCGGTGGTTGAACTGACCGGAGTGAAACGGCCGGCGCGGGAGGTCCATGCGCCGGAAAAGGCCCCGCCGCCTTCTGCCGAACCCGGCAGACCCTTCTGGGACGCAATCAATGTCGACCTGCACCTGCGCGACGGCCGGGTGATCATCGCATCCGGGAACGAACAGGCCGCCGGAGGGCTCAAGGACTGCGCGGTCGACGCCACCCTTGAGGAAGGTGTGGTGACCTTTGATCTCCGTCTCCATGACCTGCACAACCAGGGGATGATCAAGGCGGGAGGCACGCTCAACCTCCCCGCCCGCAGGCACGGCTGGGTGGACACCATGATCGCCGATGCGGACCTGTCGATCATGGAACTGCAGGTGCGCGACGTTCTGAGGCTGGCAGGGGAGCGCTGGAATTTGCCGACCGGCGAGGGAATTCTCACCGCCGAAGGCAACCTGAAGGCGGTGGGGTTCGAGGGCATGCGGGTGAGCGGCAGGGCGGATTTCCGGGACCTCAGGCTGAGCGGCGGTTTCCTCGGGGAAGACAGTCCCTGGTTTGAAAACATCCATCTCAGTGTCGACGATGGGCATTGGTCGGCAAGGGGCTGGTCGGCCAGGCAGTTCAACCTGGTCAGCGACGCCGGGGAAATGCACGGCGCCGGGCAGCTCGGCGGCGGTGAGATAGTGCTTGAAGGCCGCGGCTCCATTCATCTTCCGGTCCTGTTCGATCAGTTTCCCAGGCGGCTGCGGGTCCGGGAAGCGGCTTTTCTGGAACAGGGGGAACTGAAATTTTCCATTGATCTGCGGCGAAGCCGGGAGAAAACCGGGATAGAGTTCACCGCCGGCGTCGACAATCTCGGCGGGCTGTATGAAGGACGGCCGTTTGCCTGGACAAGTCCTTTGACCCTGCAGCTGAGCGGGGAAAGAATCGACCGCGACGCCAGGGTCAACGTTCTGCGCCTGGACGCGCCGTTTTTTCACGCCCAAGGCCGTGGCGATCTGACCCAGTTTACCCTGGATGCGACGGCCGACCTGGAGCAGGCCTTTGCCGAAGTGGGCCGGCTGTTCCAACTGGGATGGAACGGCTTGGGCAAGGCTGAACTGACCGCGCACGGCAGGGTATTCAGCATGGAGGATGATCGGACCCGGATCGATGCCGACATGCGGATCAATGATTTCACTCTTTTCCGGGACGGGGAGGAAGTCGTTCCTGTCCATGACCTGTCCCTGGCGGCCGTTGTGCAGGCGCCCAGGTCGTGGATATGGGAAAAGGGAGGAAAGCTTGACCTGCAGTTCGCCCTGACAACATGGCTGGGAGAAATGTTCCTTGCCTTCAACGGCGAAAAGCCGGCCGGTGCCCCGCTGCACGGCTGCTATTCCACGGACGCTTCCCTGCTGCTTGAGCCCGTTGCCCGGTTTCTGCGGGACCGGTCAATCATGGCCGATGAGGATGCCATGGCCGGGGAACTCCAGGTCCAGGCGGCAGGGTATCTTGACGGGCGGAGCGCGGAAATTCGTGATCTGCAGAGTGAAATTGCCGGATTCGTCCTGAAACGGAAGGGTGCTGTCTTTGCCGATGACAAAATCCGGCTGGAAACGCGGCAGCAGGTGAATGAAAATATCCCCCGGTTCGCCATCCGGGATCTGGTGGTGACGGACCGCCGGGAGGAATTCCTGCGGACCGGCGCCGGATTCAACCTGATCGGTATCGGCGATCGCCGCCTCTTCCTCCGCAACCTCAGCCTGACGGCCGCGGCCGGGGAAATGACAGTCAATGAGCTGATTGTCCATGACTGGCGGACCCCTTTTGCCGGAGCATGGGCCGATCTGGATGGGGAATTCGAACTGGGCGGCTTGACCCCCCTGTTGCAGGGGCTTGGCATTCTGGCCGCCGATGCCGGTCTGGCCGGCCGCGGAAGCTTGGCGGTGCGGACGCGGGACGCAGGGGCGGGGGAAAGGGAGACCGAAGCCTCTCTCCGGCTGGCTGATTTTGGTTTCACCCGCAAAAGCAGGGAAATTCTCAGCCGTGAAGAATTACGACTGGACGTCGGCATCCACGAATTGGCCGACGGCGGGGCCGACATCAGATCGCTGCGGTTCCAGTCGCGGCCTCTGGCGCTGACGGCCACGGGAACGCTGCGGCAGGAGGGGGACCGGTATAACATGGAGCTCAGGGGAGAGGCGGTCCCCGATGCGGTGCGATTCGGCGCGCTTCTGGGCGCCCTTTTCGATATCGAGCTCTCCCTGGCCGGCCTCCGCAGCGATTCCTTTCATCTTCGTTTTCCCCTGGCCGGCGGCAAAGGAGACCCGTTGGCGGTGACGTTGGCGGGTGGTTTTCAGGTCGATGAACTGCGGAGCGCGGGTCTGGAGGCACGGGATTTGCGCGTGCCCGTTTCCCGGATGGACGGCAGACTGCGCCTGGAAGCAGCCGGCCTCCTGAACGGGGGCCGGCTGGATGCTGCTGTCGACGGCGACCTCATTGCCACCCCGCCCCGGCTGAAAATTCCGGAAAACAGCCGGATACTGACCGGTGTTGAACTGCGGGAGCCACTGATTGACGGGGTATTGTCCGGCATCCATCCCCTCTTCGGGGTGATGGCGAAGCCCTCCGGACTGCTGGATGTCCGCCTTGATTCCTTCTCATGGCCGCTGCAGGCGGACGGCGGGATGGATGCCGCGTTCATCGCCGTATTTGATGTCAGGAATATCCAACTTGACAGCAATGGTATACTGAAGGAATTACTGGCCTGGTTCAACCTGGACAAGGAGAAGCCGGCCCTGCAGGACAGGGAGATCTACTGTGCCGGCCAGGCCGGACGCATCGCCTGCTCACCGGTGCGCCTGCGCATTGCGGATGCCGACATGGTGGTGAGCGGGTCCGTCGGCCTGGATCGATCCCTGGACTATACCGTTCAGGTCCCGTTGACCAGGAAGCTGATCAGCGAAGGGGTGTACGGGGCCCTGGCCGAAACCACGGTCACCGTGCCGATCAGGGGGACGGTCAGCGAACCTTCCTTCGACAGCGCCATGGTGACCGAAGCAATCGGGGATGCGGTCAAGAAGGCGGCGGTCAGGATGATGGACGGGCAGGCCGAAAAAACAGTGTCGGAGAGGATTATGAATCCGCTCGGGGATATACAATTGCGCTAGGCTGCACACCGTGGAAATCGTCATCAGGTTGTGCTCCGTGGGCCTCGGGGGGTTTATCGGCGCCGTGCTCCGTTATCTGGTCAGCGGCTGGGTCCAGGACCGTTCGGGCTCCATTATGTTCCCGTTCGGCACCGCGGCCGTGAATCTCATCGGCTGCTTCTGCATCGGCGTACTGGCCTATATGGTGGAAAGCAGGTCTTTTTTTTCGGTTGAAACACGGGCCTTCCTGCTGATCGGCCTGCTTGGATCCTTTACCACCTTTTCGACCTTCGGCAGTGAAACCCTCGCCCTCCTCCGCAACGGGAGGCTGGACCTGGCGGTGCTGTATGCGGGCGGGCAGGTTGCGGCCGGGGTCGGCATGGTTTTTCTCGGCCGTCTGCTGGCCTATGGAATATGGAGATAACATGGATCTGCCCCTGGAAGGATATCTGCTGCGGATCATCATCGGCGAGGGCGCGCGGCATGCCGGCCGTCCGCTCTATGAATGGATTGTCGTCAAGGCGAGGGAGTGCGGCGTGGCCGGCGCCACGGTTGTCCGGGGAATGATGGGCTACGGAGCCAACAGCCGGATCAAGACCACATCGATCCTGCGATTATCGGAAGATCTTCCGGTGATCATCGAGATGGTTGACACCCGGACAATGCTCGAGCAGTTTCTGGAGGTCATTGATCCGGTCATCAGTGAAGGGCTGGTGACGTTTGAGAAAATGAATATTCGCATGTACCGGGCGACGCCCGGGAGAACCCCTGGCAAAGAACGTCAATAGCGGGTGAAGCGGCGAGGACCCGGGCGGCCGCCATGGGCCATCGCTTTCCGCGGCCGGACGGACCGGAGTCCAGGGGTATTTTTCTGTATCAGGGACGGTAAATATTGAACAATTCTCATAGTGGAGGTGACATGGGTAAAAAAATTCTGATCATCGGAGGGGTGGCCGCCGGACCCAAGGCCGCGTGCCGTCTCAAGCGATTGCAGCCGGGCTGGGACGTGACCGTGGTTGACCAGGACAATCTTATTTCCTACGGTGGGTGCGGCATTCCCTATTACGTCTGCGGTGATGTGTCCGACGAAAAGGAACTGCGTTCAACCAGTTTTCACATGGTGCGGGACGAGAAATTTTTCGCCGACGCCAAAGGCGTCACGGTGTTGACCAGGACAAGGGCCCTGGGCATAGACCGCCGGGCCAAAACGGTGCATGTCCGGCAGCTTGATTCCGGGAAGGAAAGCAGGCTTCCCTATGACAAGCTGCTGCTGACCACGGGTTCCAGCCCGGTTGATCTGCCGATTCCCGGAACCGACCTGGACGGTGTCTTTACGATCGCCAACCTGCACAAGGCGATTGACATAAAAGAGCGGATCGCCCGGGGGCAGGTGGCAAAGGCAGTGGTGGTCGGCGGCGGGGCCATCGGCGTTGAGATGGCCGAGGCCCTGACCGATCTGTGGGGAGTGGAGACCGCGCTGGTCGAATACATGCCCCAGCTGCTGCCGCGGGTCATTGATCGGGAGTTCGCGGCCATGCTCAAGACCCAACTGCTGGACAAGGATGTCCGGGTCTATACCGGTGAGTCGGCCACCGCCATCGTGGGGGACGACAACGGCAGGGTGACGGGGGTCAAGACCGGCAAGAGAACGCTGGACGCCGACCTGGTGATCATGGCCGTCGGGGTCCGGCCGCGCAGCGAACTGGCCAGAGAGGCCGGCCTTGCCGTGGCCCCCTGGGGGGGGATCAAGGTCAACAACAGGCTGCAGACCTCGGATCCGGACATCTATGCCGCCGGCGACTGCGTGGCCGTGCCGCACCTGGTCACCGGACGCGAAACCTTTGCCCCCTTCGGGTCGCTGGCCAACCGGCAGGGCAGGATCGCGGCCGACAATATCGCCGGCGGGGTGTCGCTGTTCAACGGTGTGGTCGGCAGTTTCATCATGAAGGCCTTCGACAGCTGCATCGCTGCCACCGGCATCAGTTACGACACCGCCGTCGCCGAAGGCTTTGACGCGGACTGTTCATTGAGCGCCCCGTTCGACAGGGCGCATTTCTTCCCGGGCGCGGCGGTCGCCGTCTACCAGATGGTTTTTGACCGGAAGACCAGAAAGGTGCTCGGACTGCAGGGATTCGGGCCGGCCAATGACTCCGTCTCGGTGCGGATCAATACAGCGGCGGCGCTCATCGCCCGGGGGGCCGTCATCGAGGATTTTATCACGGTGGAGATGGCCTATTCGCCGCCATTTTCCTCGGCCATTGATCCGATCAACGCCGCCGCCTGCATCGCCGACAATATGTGCGCCGGGCTGCTGCGCCGGGTCGACACGGACCGCTTTCTTGCCTGGATGGACGATTTCAGCCGGGAACAGGACTGGGTCGTCCTGGACATCCGCCATCCCCAGGAAGCGGCCCCGTATGTCGGGAAGTTCGGCCCGGACAGATGGCTGGCCCTCCCCTACAATGAGATCCGCCGCCGGCACCAGGAACTGCCGGACGACAGGACCATGATTATTTTCTGCAACGCCGGGAACCGTTCTTTCGAGGTCCAGGTGGCGCTGGATCAGGTCGGCAGGAAGAACAGCCTGGTTCTCTGCGGCGGGTTTAACGTCATTCGGCGGATGGGGGCCGATCTGCCCGTCTGAGGTCTGAAAGGTAGGCGGGCAGAAGCTCGAAGCAGCGGCCGACCTGCTCCGGGTGATGGGCGTCCGAACCGGCGGTGAGGGGAATGCCGAGTTCGACGGCCCGGCGGATAATCCGCCGGCCGGGGTACGGTTCGTTGCGCAGGGCGTAGCCGGAGGTGTTGATTTCCAGGGAGATGTTTTTGCGGCGGACGATGTCAAGCAGCCGCTCAACCTGCTCCCAGTGGGAGTCATTGAACCGCAGGCTGGGGGAATGGCGCATGACGGCGTCCAGATGGCAGAGGACCGTGACATTGTCAAAGCAGTCCAGGGCACTGATGAGTTGGGAGAAATAGTGTTCGACGACCGTGTCGGGGCCGATGGCGGCCAGGGCGTCAATATTGTGCCGCTTGCGGCTGACCATGTTGAGATGGCGCCTGCCGTCGAAAAAAAAGTGATAGGAGAGTCCAACCCGGTCCCAGGGATGGCGGGCCAGCCTGTCCTGGAGAATGTCCACGGCAAGGGGATTGTATCCAACCTCGACGCCGAGCAGGATCGCGAGGCGGTCGGCGTATATGCTCCGCAGCCGCAGCCCTTCCTCGAAGTACACGGCAAAATCCTCCTCGGTGAGCCAGGTCCGCTCTCCATAGCTGATGCCCGCTTCCAGGTGTTCGAGAAAGACGATGGTCCTAAGTCCCTTTGCCATCGCGGCCCGGACATAGTCTTCCATGGAGCCCGTAGCGTGCCGGCACAGGCGGGTATGGACGTGGCCGTCAAGGCGCAGGTCAATCGCGGGGGCGGCCGGACCGCGCCCCGTGGTCGCGCAGCGTCGGCGGGCCGGGAGCCTGCTCACGCCGAGCCGGAGAAGGGCAGGGGGAACTCAGGCATTACCCCTGGGAAAGAAATGAACGACGCCGTCGATCTCCGAGGTATCGCAGATATGGCCGATTTCCATATCAATATCAATGAGATCTTCGAGGCCTTCCATCTCAACGGACAGGGATGGCCCGTCGGGGAGATGATAGACGAGGGTCGCAACTTTGCTGAAATCGATGGATTTGCGAAAAAACTTTTTCATAAACAGAGAAAGAGGGTCCTCGCGCCCTGGCAGTTCAGCCGCTATGGCGCGGAAAATATCACGTGGCGTGGAGCTTGGCATCCGGTGGTGCTGCACTCCTTTTTGTCCAGACAGTAATTATTTTTGAAAAAAATGGCAAGCAGCAAACAATCCGGAAAAAAAGGACAAATCGGCAAAGGGCGGGAAATCCGCTTTTCTTTGGATTTGACAGCACACCGATATCTGGTAGAATATCAAATTTACGCATTGAACAATGAATGAACCTGAACAGGACGAGGATAGGTCATGGCAGAGGACGGTTGCACCCCCAAGGAAAAGGGTTTTCTTACAGACACGGACAAGAACCCATCAAACATACTTCCGCAGAAACTGACGCTTGACAGTCGGCTCAAGTTCCGATGTCACCCGGGCGTTTCCTGTTTCACGGCCTGCTGTCATAATATCAAGATCGTCCTGACCCCCTATGACATCCTGATTCTCCGCGGGAGACTGGGAATGGCGGCCCATGAGTTCATCACCATGTATACCACGCCGGCCTACCTGGAAAAAACGGACATGCCCGGCGTCCAGATCAAGCTGCGCGACGATACGGGCGGCTGTCCGTTCGTCACCCCCGAGGGATGCACCGTGTATTCGGACCGGCCCACCGCCTGCCGCTACTATCCCGTCGGCATGGCCGATTTTCATGAGGGCGGGACCAATGAGGCCAAAGAGGAAAAGTTTTTTTTCCTTGTCAAGGAGCCGCACTGCAAAGGCTTTGAGGAGGACAGGGAATGGACCATCAGGGAATGGCGCGCCGACCAGGGGGTCGACACCAGGGATGAGATGAACAAGGAGTGGCTGCGGCTGATCATGCGCCGCAAATCCTTCGGCTACCAGGCCTCCCTGAGCGAGGCGGCCAAGCGGATGTTTTTCATGGCCTCGACCGATCTGGATTCGTTTCGCAATTTCGTCTTCAACTCCTCGTTCCTCGACACTTATGAAGTGGACGAAGAAACCCTGCGGGCAATCAGGGAGGATGATGTGGCCCTGATGCACTTTTCCTTCCGCTACCTGGCCAATACCCTGTTCGGGGCGGCGGGGATGCAGATCAGGAGGGAAAAGATCGACGCCAAGGTCAGGGAAATCAAGCAGCGTCAGGATGAGGCCGTCAAGAAGGCCGAGCAGGAATATGTCGAACTCAAGGCGCAGTATGAGCAATTAAAGCAGGCCCAGGAAAAAAAGGAAAGCCAGGCCTGACCATATCCCCCTCCATACCGCGGACGGAAGACAAGGAGGAGGCTGTCAGTCAGCCTCCTCTTCCTTTTTGTGCCAGCGGCCCATCACCGCCGATCCGAAGGCGGCGACCAGACCCGTTGAAAAAACACTGAGCACCAGCGGCGTTCCCTTCACCCCGAACATATCGAAAACAAATACTTTTCCGGCGCCGATGACCGCGACCAGCGCCGCAATCACCATCATTTCCCGGCTTCTTTTTCTGAGGGCAAGGGCCATCAGCACCAGGGCCCCGAGGTTGATAATGAGGGACTGACCGCTCTGCAGGGCGTGGTCTGGTCCGATGTTGAGCCGGGCCAGCAGGGCGTGCAGCAGAGACTGGAAAAAGTAATATCCCCCCAGCAGGCCGCTGATCAGGAGAATGACCCGGCCGCGGTCTTTGCGGTCGATCCTGGAATAAAACACTGAATGGCTGCCGTCCGGAGGATGTTGCCGGCTCCAGTGATACTGGATGAGGCTGAACAGAAAAACAGCGGCCGCCCCGGCAAGGGCAGCGGCCGGCACGGGGTTTGGGACCCGGACGGCCCCGGAGATAATGGCGGCCGCGCAGGCGGCCGTCTGCATGAGGTAGGAGGTGATCCGGACCCCCTGATTGTGCAGGAAGGCCGAAAGAAGGGCCAGAGCCAGGGCGCTCCCGGACCAGATGGGCAGGATGTATCCGATGTTCTGTTGGAAAACGGTGGCGGAGGTGAGAATGATCAGGCAGGCTCCGGCCAGGATGAAGACATTGCTGCCGCGGGCCGTTTTTCTGTCCACCATGGCCAGCCACCAGGCAAGCCCCAGGTGCAGGGTGGCGATGGCCGCGGTTGCGAGATAAAACCAGGCGTGATGGGCGGACAGACTGGGAGCGGCGGTGCTGCCGGCGTAAAATGCCCCGACCGCGGCTATGGTCGGCAGGATACTTTCAAAAATGCCGAGCTGCATGTCTTTTTTGAGAACGTTCAGGACCACGGTCGCCAGATACACCCCCCAGAAAACGAACAGCAGGGGGAAAAACCAGCCCTGGTACATCCCCTCTGCCGAAGGCCCGGCGCCGGGGGCCGGGAGGGGCAGCTTCATGGTCCACAGCACCCAGAACAGGACAACCGGGGCCAGGATGAGCCAGCGCAGGTACCGGCAGGTTCCCTGCCTGAAGGCATATGAGGCCGCGACGATCCCCGCCAGCAGGAAAAAACTCATTACCGGATAATGGGGATAGGGGAAGTCGATGGCCAGAGCAGCGGCGATACTGCCGGGAACACCGAGACAGATGAGCATCGATGCCTGATTGCGGATGCTCATCGTGAATACGGCGGCTCCGGCAAGGAACAGGATCAGATAGGCCCCCCCGGCCGACAGAGAGGCATAATGGGAATGGGTCTCGAGGACGATGGCAAAGAGGAGGAGAATGCCGCACCCCGCGAATACCGGGGCCAGCCTGTTGCAGGTGGCGTAGAGCCGCCATCCCAGAAGCAGGAGGAGGGCGGCGTAGGTCATGCCGAGGATCGAACCGATGCGGATGTCGATGATCCGGTTGTCGGTGATGGTCCGCAGGATCAGGGCGACAACCAGCAGGAAGCAGACGGTTGCTATGCGCCGCAGCAGGACCGGCGTGTCAACGAGGGGCTGCGGTCCGCCTCGGGCCTCCGCCCCGGGCGGGCGCCCGCTCCCGATCCTGTCCACAAGCCGCCGCGGGGGCTGGCCCTGTTCCATGGCGGCAAGGCGCCCGGAAAGATCCTCGACTCTGGCCGTGAGGGTCCGGATCTGTTCCGCCAGTTGTTCCACAGTAGAGGCTGGGTATTCCGAACGGTTTCTCATTTTTTCTCCTGATATGTCCGTCCAGTCGCAGCTCCTTGCCGTTCTCCGCGGGGCGGGGGCCCTGCCGTTTTTTTCACCGGACCGGATCGAGGAGAATTTTCTCTGCCTCGGCTGTTGCATCCGATGCCACTTGGTGGTATAAATGTATACCACGATGTGCCGCGCCGGATCAAATGATTATTGATCTTTTTCATTGTTGGTAATCGTCCGGAAAAGCATCGACGGCAGGGCGGCCATCGTGGCGGGCACTCACCGCCCGGACCGCCGGCTCAACGGATTGTGGCTGCCGGAGGATTTCCCCTGCGGGGAGCTCTTCCGGCCGGACAGGAGACAGGTATGAAGAGTCATGTACTGAGGCCGTTATGGGTGGCAATCGCGTTTGTCGCCCTTGTCCTGCTGGCAAGATATTTTCTTGTCCCTGATGATTTCGGGGTGCACGGCGAGAGCTTCACCTACAATTTTTACCGGGCCGGCAACGTGCAGGAGTGGAAGGATTTCCCGGTCAAGTTCAGGGGAACGGCGGTGTGCGTCGACTGTCACTCGGAAAACGGGGAGATGCTTGCCGCCTCGCCCCATGCGGCCATTCAGTGCGAAAACTGTCACGGCCCGGGCCGGGATCACCCTGAAACCGGCGAACCCGATGTCATGATTCTGGACCGGGGCCGGGCCCTCTGCCTCCGCTGCCATGCCGACCTGGGCTATGCCGGGACAAGCAGGGCCGCCATCCCGTCCATTGACCCCGTCCGGCATAATGTCGACTCGGCCTGCATCGAGTGCCATGCACCGCATAACCCTGACCTGGAGGAGATGGAATGACCTGTTCGCGCCGAACCCTTTTGAAAAATGCGGTCAAGGGCGCCATTGCCGGGGCGCTCCCCGCTGCCGCCTTCAGGTTGCTCAGTCCCGCCCAGGCAAGGAGCGCGGTTGAGGATGCCGGGGTCCGCTGGGGATTCCTGGTCGACACCGCCAGGTGCGTCGGCTGCGGTATGTGCGTCAAGGCCTGCAAGCTGGAGAATGAGATCCCCTACGACGCCCCTGTCACCAGGACCTGGGTGGAGCGGTATGTCGTCACCCGGGACGGCCGGACCCATGCCGATTCGCCGATGGGGGCAAGGGACGGTTTCACCGAGCGGAAAATTCACGGCGGGGAGGCAATCGACCCCGGGGAGGTCGTCAAGGCCTTTTTTGTGCCGAAGCTCTGCAACCAGTGCGACAAGCCGTCCTGCGTGCAGGTTTGCCCGGTGGGGGCCACCTACGCGACCGGGGACGGAATCGTGCTGGTAGACCGTTCCTGGTGCATCGGCTGCGGATACTGCATCATGGCCTGTCCGTACGGCGTCCGGTTTTTCCACCCCGTGCACAAGGTGGCGGAGAAATGCAACTTCTGCTATCACCGCATCACCAAGGGCATGAAGCCCGCCTGCGTCGAAGCTTGCCCCTTCGGCGCCCGCCATATCTGCAATCTCAAGGATCATGACGATCCGGTCACCAGGGTCATTCTCAACGAGAGGGTGGCGATACTCAAGGACGAATACGGCACCAAGCCCAATGTTTTCTATCTGGGCCTGGATCATAACGTGAGGTGAAGCAATGGTGGAGCAGGTAATCGTACACGGCGCCGAATGGACGGCCAAGGAGCTGTTCGTCTATCCCAACGAGTTCATATACTGGAGCATCCAGATCGTCATGTACCCCTACATGACCGGGCTGGTCGCCGGCGCGTTCGTCCTTTCCTCCCTGTATCACGTGTTCGGCCAGAAGGACCTGAAGGATATGGCCAAGTTTTCCCTCGTCTTTTCCCTGGCCCTGCTGCCGGTGGCCATGCTGCCTCTGCTGCTGCATCTGCAGCAGCCGCTGCGGGGCATCGAGGTCCTGTTCACCCCCCATTTTACCTCGGCCATCGCCGCGTTCGGCATTGTCTTCACCGCCTACGCGATCATTGTCCTGAGTGAGATCTGGTTCGTGTACCGCCGCTATTTCGTTGAACAGACCATGGCCCTCAAGGGGAAAACCGGGTTCGGCGATATTGTCAGGCGGGGCATCTATCATGTCCTGACCCTCGGCGCCCATGACATCAGCGCGGAGGCCGTGGCAAAGGACCATCGGGCCGTGACGGTCCTGGCGGCCATCGGCATCCCGGTGGCCTGCTTCCTCCACGGCTATGCCGGCTTCATTTTCGGCTCGGTCAAGGCCAACGCCCTGTGGATGTCGCCGCTGATGCCGGTCATATTCATCATGTCGGCGGTGGTCTCCGGCATTGCTTTGTGCATGCTGACCTACATCATCATCATGGAGTGGAAGAAGTTCAAGGCGATCCTGGCCAGGGGCCGGGGGGACGAAACCGTCACGGTCATCGCCGGGGTGGAGATGGACGTAATGTCCAAGGCGTCCAAGTACCTGCTCGGCTTCCTGGTGGCGGCGATTACCCTGGAGCTGCTGGATATTATCTTCCGGGGGTATACGGCAATGAAATCATGGGATATTCTGCGCGATGTCATGTTCCACGAGGACTTTGTCAAGATTTTCGTCCTGCAGTACGGCCTGGGCAACCTGGTCCCGTTTGTCCTCCTCCTTCTGCCCGGGGTGACCATCAGGAGGCTGGTGGTCGCCCTTGTCCTGATACTGTTCGGCGTGTTCATGATGCGGTGGAACGTCGTTATCGGCGGCCAGGCATTCTCCCTCTCATTCGCCGGGTTCATGCACTACCATTTGCCGATGATTCCCCACAGCCTGGAGACCTACAAAGAGGGCCTGTTCGGGGCCTTGACCGTCGCCGTCACCCCCTTTGTCATCTTCTGGCTGATCAACAAGATCGTTCCGTCGCTGAAAGAGGTCTGACCACCGGTCGGGGTCAGGCCGGAGCGATCCGGGCGGCCCGCCGGGAATGTCGTCCCTACTGGTGGCGCTGGGCTATTTTCTCGAACATCATTACCATGCCGACGGTAAGTTCAAAGATCGATTCGATGAGGAGATGGCGGTCCGCCGTGGAATCGAAAAAGATGTTGAGCTTCGAGGCCAGGTCGTCCTCGGGTTTCCAGTAGCAGATCAGGACCGGCACCTTGGGCAGGGGTCGGAGCACCACGGAAATGTCGGCCGAGAACATGTTCTTCTCCTCCACCCCGCTGAATATGGTCACCAGGTCGTCAAACAGCTCAGGGTTGCGGTCGGCAAGCCGTTGCAGCCTTTTTTCCCCCCGCTGCCCGAAGAGGGGGCTCATGGCCGCTCCACCCTGCAATTCCCTGAACGGCACCCACCTGCCGGTGTTGTCGTCGCCCTTGCTGCACAGGACGTAACTGAGCAGGGGAATGGTCAGGCCGCAGTGGGTGTGGCATTCCGAGGTGACCCGGCCCCGGGGGTCAATGAAGAAGTCCTTGCCGAGGCAGGTCACGGCGAGTTTTTCCCCGGCCATCCTCGCCCCCAGTCTGGACGCGCCCGGGGCCAGTTCAATGGCGGCGGCCTGTTCCTGCAGCCCGGCCAGGTGCTCCTCCCGCATCATTGTATACGGCTCCCGGTCCGATTTGGGCCGTAAGGCCTGCGGCACTGCGTTTGCCGGCAGGTAGGGGCAATCTCCGGGTTTTCTGCTGCCGCTGACCACGGCCGCGGCAAAGGCCAGGCAGCTGGGAAGATAGCATTGGCCGCAGTTGGTCCGCGGCAGGAGTTTGTATATTTCCAGAGGGTTTTTTTCAGGTGCCATGCGCTTTGTTCGGGTCAGTTAGGACAACGTCCGTCGGGGCAGCTCTCCGCCCGGGAGCAAGTCCGGGTCAGGTGTCGTTGGATTTGGCCTGTTCCTCGTCCAGAATATCCTTCAGATCCATGGCCCGGTCAAAATCACTGATCTGCTTCGGGGTCAGGAGCAGGTCCTTGAGGCTGAAAACCTGGAGCCGGCATGCCTGGGTAAAGAGGCGGTTGACCAGGAGCAGGGAGGCTATTTCCATGTCCTGAATTTTCTGCGCCGAGACCGCATCCATGGTATCCCGGATGAACTTCCTGTCCATTTCCTCAAGATGGACGAATGTGCGCAGCAGTTCCCGGTACTGCTCCTCGCTTTTTTCCAGTTTCTGGATGCGGTTCAGGTCATGGTAGATCTCCACCAGCCGCCGCCGGAAGAGTTTGTACTGGGTGTTGAGATAGACATTTTCGGCGCCGTCGAAATCCTCGAAGTTGTGCCGGATCCCTTTGAAGTTCTTGATGGAATTCATAATGTTGCGTGAAGCGAAAATGATCCGCTCCAGTTCCTTGGCCTCCTGCTCCTCCAGTTTCTGGCTCTGCACCCGGGAATAGAAAGCAAAGATTTCTCCGTGGAGCAGCTTGATGTTTTCATAGAGGTCATCGAGGCTGAACCGTTTTTTCAGGTTCATTTCGAACGGCAGGTCGTGGTCAAAGACCAGTTTTTCGTCAATACGGAGTATCCGCAGGATGTAAAGCTGGCACTCCTCCAGCAGGTGATGGATTTCCTTTTTCAGGGCGGCGGTCGCGGCATCGGCCACTTCGTGCGGGGTCTTGTCGATATAGACGGTGAGGATGGCCTTGCGGTCAGGATAAAACCTGACGAGGGAGCGTGACAGCAGGCCGATGAAGGGGAAAAAGAGCAGGACGCCGAGCATGTTGAACAGGGTATGGAACAAGGCCAGCGCCATGACGCTGTTGGCGTGGATATCAATGAAAAATGTGACGATCCGGACCAGAGCGGTGAGACCGGCAAGGGCGGCGACGCCGGTCAGCAGGTTGAAAATGAGATGGCTCAGGGCGACGCGCTTTTTGATCGGCGTTCCTCCTATGGAGCCGAGCAGCACGGTGATGGTGGTTCCCACATTGGCACCGATGACCAGCGCCGCGCCGATGTCAAACGTGATCAGCCCCCCGTTGAGGGCGGTGAGGACAATGGCGATACTGGCGAAACTGGACTGCATGACGGCCGTCATGGTCGTCCCGACCAGGAGATAGACCCAGATGCCGTAGTCCGGCACCCGGCTCAGGTCAAATCCCTGGGCAAAGTTTTCGACGCTGACTTTCATGAAGTCGAGGCCGAGAAACAGGAAGCCGAAACCGAGCAGCAGGCGGCACACCTGGAACAGCCTGGAAGTCGTTCCGAAGGCGACCATCAGGGCCCCGCCGATGCCGATCAGGGGGAGGGCAAAGTTCTCTATATTGATTTTAAAGCCGAAGAATGCCATCATCCAGGCGGTGAAGGTGGATCCGATGTTGGAGCCCATGATCACGCCGATGGCGTTTTCCATGGTCAGTATGCCGGCGCCGACAAAGGCCAGCACCATGAGGGATACGGCCGAACTGCTTTGCAGGATTGCGGTCACCAGCACACCGCTGCCTATGGATCGCGCCCTGCCCCCGGTATAGTGGGCGATCATCCGCCGAAACGCCCTGCCGGACAGCGATTTGACGGAATCCTCCAGCAGATGCATGGCGAACAGGAAGATCCCGAGACCGGCCAGCAGTTTCCACACATCAAGATGTTCGATCATATCTCCGCCGGGAGCAAAGGAATATCGGTTGTCCGGCGTGCATGCCATCGCTTCCCCCAGCGGCGCGGGCGGGAGGGAAATCGAGTGCAGGCCGGGGATTGAGCCAGGACGGAATATACCCCAACTTGCCGATCATTGCATCCTGAGTTCCAGGAGTTCCGGGAACCTGGCCCGCGACGGGTCCTCAGACATGATTGCGCAGCATCAGTTCCAGGGGATGCGGATTAAGGTACATCTGGTCCAGGAGGTACGGTGAAGGGTGCTTGCGCAGGTGATGATTGATGAGGGTCATGGGTACGATAAGCGGCACCAGTCCGGCGTGGTAGCGGTCGATTATCTCTCTCAGTTCGACTTTCTCATCGGCGGTCAGCTGTTTCTTGAAATATCCCATGATATGCAGGAGCACGTTGGTGTTTTTCCTGATCGTCGCCAGCTTCCCCAGGGCCCGGGTCATGGCGTCCAGGTACATGTCATGGAGCGCGTCCGTGGGATGGTTCGCTCCCGAGGCTACCAGGGCGCCCAGTTCCTTGAGGGTTGCCGGGCAATGGGCCATCAGTTGATATTTGTGGCGGGCATGGAAACTGACCAGGCGGCCCCGGGATTTTTTCTCCCGGGTCAGTTCGTGCCAGCGCTGCATGATGAAAATCCGTTCGATGAAGTTTTCCCGCAGGCCGGGATCATGCAGGCGGCCGTCATCTTCCGCCGGAATGTGCGGAAAGGCGGCGGTGAAGCCGGCGGCAAAAATACCGGTGCCGTTATGCCGGACCCCGCCGTCCCGGTGATAGATTTTGATTCTGTGCAGACCGGAACTGGGCGATTTGGCCTTGAAGATGAAACCGCATAACGGCAGCCGGGCAAGTTCCCCCAGCCGGCCGGTCATCCAGGATTGCATGATGGCGGTGACGTCCGTTCCGGAATCCCTGGTCAGCAGCCGGACGGCCCCGTCAGCTTCGACCAGGCGCATGGCCTCGCGCGGCACGCCCAGCCCGCATTCCACTTCGGGGCAGACCGGGACAAAATCGACATGGCGGCCGAGGGTGTCGCGCAGATACCTGTCCAGCTGGTGCCCCCCGTCGTAGCGGACGTTTTCACCGAGGAGGCATGTGCTGATCCCGACCAGGGGTTTGTGGTCCATGGGCTGTTACCTTTTGCGCGGATTGTTTTTTCGGGATGTGAGAAGCCGGGGGACGAGCCCCGCGACACGCCTGTGCCCCCGCAAAAGAAATTCGTCCAGGTCCCATTCCAGGGGTTCCAGGCAGTGATTGAATTCCGGCCGGACCACATAGACAAAGGCCCGGTCAAAGCCGCCCTCGCCGAGTTCGATCTCCACGGCCAGCCGCCGGAATATGGCTCCTTCGAAACGGTCGAGACGAATCCAGGCCGTTGCCGGTATGTCCGGGTAGAACAGGCCCTTGACCATGCTTCCCGGGGCGGGAATGATGCCCGGGAAGAACTCGCCCCGGACCCGCAGGCGCCGGTAGCCTTTTAGGATGCAGGGGGCCCCGGTCCGGCGGCAGCCGGAGGCGGCGAGGAAAATGTCCTCGGACAGCAGGATGCCGTAAACGAAAAGATTGTCCATACTCCCTCCTTCCTCAGAAACGCCCGGCAAAAGCGGCCCCGAGAAAAACGGCCGGGTCAAAGTCCTCTTCCGCCATCAGCCTGCCGTCCCGGTCTTCCAGGCGCAGTTCGCCGCCCGCTTCCACGCCGCCGAAAATGTCGGCCCGGACTTGAGGACTGATTTCGCACGTTGCCCCGATAAAGAGGGGGAACGATGTCTTCTCCCCGATCCCGCCGGGAACGGGGCCGCGGTCGTCCAGGCGGAACCGCTGCTGTCCGTACCCGCCGCCGAACAGGAGATGCCATCGCGCCGCCGCCTTCCAGTCCAGGGTGAGGCCTGGTCCCTGTATGGCGGCGGACCCCTCTCCGGCTGCAAGGGTCAGCCGTTCGGTCACCTTCCATTTGATCAGCAGAAAGGGAAAGAGGGACGCACTGTCCTCCAGCCGGCTGGTGATGCCCAGCCCGGGACCGGCAGTCAGCCGGTCGCTGAATCGATAGGCCGCCGCGGCGAAGAGGCCGCCGGTCAGGGCGTCCTCCCTGCTTGCACCGCTTTCCGCGCTCCAGCGCAGGGAGGGCAGGACAAACAGAGTCCAGTCGTTCTCCATGCCCCAGCGGACGGGGACGGTGAGCCATACGGTGTGGATGTCTTCCCATGGCGTCTGGCCGGGGATGAGTGATCCGGCGGCAAAATCATACTGCTCGAAACCGTAGCCTGCCGTCAGGGCAATGCTGCGGCGGGAACCGGGCGCATACTCCGCTCCGCCCTGGATGACAAAGCGGCTGACGTTGAAATCACCCCGCTCTTCCAGGCCGGCCTCGAAATGATGGAGAGAGCCGCCCCGCAGGGAGAATGACCAGGGTGACCCGGGGGTCGGCCCAGCGTTCTGACCCGGCGCCGCCGCGCCGGCCGTCATCGGCAGGATAAGTTGAAGAAACAGGAACAGGTGCAGCAGGAGAGAGGGAAAAGATCGACCGGTCATGGGATTACGTTCCAAGGGGAATCTTTTTGCCCTGCTGATCAACCCGCACCAGGGTCACTTTGGTCGAGAAGATGAAGTTGCTGTCCTCGAGGTTGTTGCTCCTGTACACGTGGACGAGATACTGCACGGAGGTGGTTCCCGTCGATGTTTTCTCCACGATGAATTTCAGAATGGTCCCCTGCCGGACACTTTTTCTGAATTCCACCCTGTCCATGCCGATGGTGACGAAATTACAGCCCGGATACTCCATGGTGGCCGCTATGAAGGCGTATTCATCCACCCATTTGAGCAGGTGGCCGCCAAAAAGAAAACCGTAGTGATTCAGGTGTTCGGGGAGGACCAGTTTATGGTTTTCCATGCGCGTCCCGGCTTTTCAGAGAACAATGTCGAAAACCGCCTTGAACTCTCCGGGCTGAACGGACTGCAGATCGACGGTCAGCAGTTCGTCGGTCCGGAAACGGGCGGTTTCTCCGGCCTGGGGATGGTTACGGAAATAGATCTGGCTGGTCAGGCGGACGGTGTTGCCAACAAAGACCTTGAAATGGATATGCGGGGGGCGGGGAAGGTATCCGCCCGGAACAAGGGTAAGGAAGGAGTACGATCCGTCCTCCCCGGTCGTCGCCTTGCCCTGGTACTGGAAGTTCGGATCCCGGGGCCCGGGGCTTCCGTCCCGTTCATCGTTGTACCGGCCGTGCGGGTCGGTCTGCCATATCTCGACGACGGCACCGGCCACCGGCTCGCCGTCCAGGGTCCGGACCCTTCCGGTCAGATGGAGAATATTGCCGGCCGCCGGCTGCGGCCGCCCGGCGACATTGACCAGGTCGTTGTCTTCATCATGCTGCCGGACGACGGGATAAAAAGGTCCTTCCTGGTCGGGCGGCGTTCTGGTCAGTGCGGGTCCCGCCTGGAGCGGCTCGGCCGCCGGGCTGGAAAAACAGGTCCACACAAGCAGGGTCAGGACGAACAGGACTGTGCGCATTATAGTTCTTCCTCCAGGAATCATGGCATGCCGACGGGAAGCAGGTAGAGCGGCACCTGATCCCCCGGCAGGTGCAGGGTTTTGGCGACCATGTCGTCATGAAAGGCCCCAATGGGGACGGTTCCCAGGCCGAGGGCGGTTGCCTGCAGGCAGATGTTCTGGGCGGCATGGCCGGCATCCAGGTGGACATACTGCCGGCCGCGGCGGCCGTATTTGCCGGTTGTCCGTTCGAAAACGGCGGCAATCGCCAGGGTGGCGGCACCGAAGTTGACGGCGCTCTGGCCGAGGGCGCTCTCGGTCAGGACGGGCCGGACATCGCCCTGGCGGATCAGGACAAGTGCATGGTCCCGGGGGCGGTAGTGATAGACGCCGGCGGAGAGATCCTCCACCAGGCCGGCCGCCGCGTACATCTCCAGCGGATACAGGGCCCCGGCCGATGGGGCGGTCCGGTACCCCGAGGGCGAGGTGATGCCCTGGGCCGCCCACAGGAGCTGCGAAACCTGCCGCAGCGCAATGGGTTTGCGGCTGAAATGCCTGATCGATCTGCGGCGGGCAAGGCACTGTTCCAATGACAGACGGCCGTCGCGCTGCGGCTCGGGCAGAACGATTTTCATTTTCTCCTTGCCTGTGTCGGGGGAAGCAATATTTTTTTCCCGTTCAGGTTAATCCACCAGGTAATACTCGACGGTGGAAACAACCCGCACCCGCTTGATATGAGGGTTGTTCCGGTCCCGCGGTTCGATGGTAAACTGGCCCTGGGACGCTTTCTTGATCTTGCCCAGGCTGCTCCGGGAGTCCCTGGCGAATTTTTCCGCCACTTCCCTGGCCTTGGTGGTGGCCTCTTCGATCATCAGGGGTTTGACCTCATTGAGGCCGGTGAAAATGTACTCGGTGGCGTTCTGGTAATCGTCGCCGGTGAAAACAATTTCCTGTTTTCCCAGTTCGGCCAGTTCATTGATTGTCTCCCGCACCCGGTCAACGTTGTCGGAGTAAACGGTCACGGTGCGGACGGCGGAGTAACGGAATTCCGGTCTGGCGGCCGGGCCGTACTGCTGGGCCGATTTGTCGGTGATGGCCGGGGGGGAGACGGTTATTTCAGTATCCGGCACGCCGTGGTCCCTGAGAAACAGGCGGATCATTTCGGTGGACGCGGCAAGGCGGTCGTACAGCGGGGCCAGTTCGTTGTCGGCCTCGGTGAACCGGATGGGCCAGATGACGATGTCGGCGGGATATTCCCGCTCGGCCAGCCCTTTGACGGAAACGGTGCGTTCATATTCCTTGAACCGGATCAGGCTGCCGCCGAGAAATTGACCGAGAGCCGCCAGGCCCAGGAAAATGAAGACTCCAAGTATTATCGCCCAGGTATGGTTCCTGTTGTCCATGGATGCGGCATCCTGCAAAAGTTCCGTTCACAATGTCCTGTCTGTTATTATAGCATTGCCGGAGGATTTTTTTGCAAATTTTTATCGAAAAAGAGGGGCGCGGGATAACGGCGCCCGTGCATCGCCGCGGTCCCGTTTCGCCAACGGTGGTGCGGGCCGGCACCGACGGGTCGCAACCTGCCGGGGGCTCGGTTCCGGTGATCGGCCTGTCTGCCGGTCGGCCGGAGGCTGGGCGGGGATGGGTCAGGAATAGGACGCATCCTCTTTTTTGAGCTTGTCCATGCAGTAGATGACAGTGGCGAGGCAGGCCACGGGAATGATGGGGGCGACAATCGAAATGGCGATGTTCTGCTGGAGAAACGCGGCGCTGACAAAGGCAAAGATGATCGAGAGGAGCACCAGCAGGGCAATGGTGAACAGGGCTATGATATCGTAATAAAAGTTTGGCCTGAAAGCGATGATCAGGAGGATGACGGCCGGACCGATGAAGGTGTTGAAAAAAGAGATGTCGGAGTAGATGCCGAAGGCGAAGATAAAGACACAGAACGCGGCCTGCACCAGCAGGGCGTACAGTCTCAATAATTTGAATTGCATGGTCAGGTCCACCGTGGTTGTTGTCTGTTTGCGGTCCGGCGGCAGGAGGCAGGCGCGCTCACTCCCCCCTTTCCGGACGGCAAGGGGAATTAATTCGCAACTATATATATTTCCTCATTTGCGCTCCGGGTGCCATAGTTTTTTGGAGTGGTGGTTTTTTTCCCGGCCGGAAACGGGGGTTCCCCGTCGGGGTATCGCTGACAAAGATGCGGCCACCGGCGCGGCGGTTATCCGCCGGGTACGGATACGGATATTTTCCCGGTCAATTCCGCTTCCCGGGAATATCGGGGCAGTTTATAGCCGCCGGGAATACCTTTCGGGGAAAGCACGATCTGCCATACCTGGTTGCGCCGAGCCCTGAAGGAACCGGCGCAGGACAACAGGTAATATTTCCACATCCGGTAGAAACGCTCGTCGTACGATGTTTTCAGGGTGTCCCAGTTGGCATCGAAGTTGCGGAACCAGTGCATGAGAGTGGCGTCGTAATTGCTGCCGATATTGTGGAAGTCTTCAACGACGAAAAGATTTTCGGCCGCTGCGCATATCTGTTTTGCCGACGGCAGCATGGAGTTGGGAAAAATGTAGCGTTCAATCCAGGGATCGATGGTATAGGAAGATCTGTTGCTGCCGATGGTGTGCAGGAGAAACAGGCCGTCGTCCTTCAGGCATTTCCGGACCTTCTGCATATAGGTTCTGTAGTTCTTGAACCCCACATGTTCGAACATACCGATGGAAAAGACGCGGTCAAACCTGCCCTCCACATCCCGGTAGTCGCGCATGACAATCTCCACGGGCAGCCCCCGGCATGATTTTTCCGCGTAGGCGGCCTGTTCTCTGGAGACGGTGATGCCGACAACCTCCACGCCGTATCGCTGGGCGGCGAATTTAGCCGCTCCACCCCACCCGCAGCCGATGTCCAGTACCTTCATGCCCGGTTCAAGGTTCAGCTTGCGGAAGATCAGGTCCAGCTTGGCCTCCTGGGCCTCATCAAGGGTTGACGCATTGTCCCAGCAGGCGCAGCTGTAGATCAGCCGCCTGTCGAGCATGGCTGCATAGAGGCCGTTGCCGATATCGTAATGGCGACGGCCGATTTGAAAGGCCCGGGACGGTTTCTGGAGATTGAACAGAACGGAGCGCAGCAGACAGAAATATTCGGTCCCTTTTTTGACGGAGGAATCAAGCCCGGCCCGCAGAATACGGAAAAAGAACTGGTCGAGCTCCGGACAATCCCACCAGCCGTCCATGTAGGATTCCCCGAGGCCGAGTGACGCCCGGCAGAGCACTTCGGGGTAAAAGTCGTCGTTGTGGACCCGGATGTCCCAGGGGCGGGGGCCGTCGACCCGGACATCAGCCAGGGCCAGCAGTTCCTCAGCTTTTTGGCGGAATGTATCTCGTGACATTGTTCAAAAACCCGCTGGCATGCACGATACATTTACGCTGGCGATGAAGAGCATCCCGCCAAAAGGGGCGCGGAGGGAAGGCAAAGGCAATTCAGGACGTTACTGAACTGATCCTTCGGCGCAGCCACCTTTTGCGGGGCCGGCAATTGTTGCAACTACTATTAATATATTGATTGGGGCCAAAAAAATCAAGCGACCCATCGCGGCACGGGTGGTCGCGCCAGTTTCCCATGTACCGGGCGGCTGGAAAGGCATCTGGAAAAGAAAATCAATTCCATTTGACCGGTGCCCCCTTTGTTCCTATATAATGAAAGGAGAAGGACAACAGGGACGGAATCCATGCTTTTCAAGGTCTTGCCAAAAAACCGATTGCAGGCGCTGTTCGACGCCCTTTCCAGCCGCCGCATCATCGGTCCTGTCGAAAAGGCCAGGCGGCCCGACGGCGAAGTGCTGTACGGTTTTGACGCCATCTGCCGGTTTGAGGACCTGCGGCTCGACTATACGACCACGACCCATTCGCCCAAGAAGTTTTTTCTCCCCCATCGGGAGGTGCTGGCCACGTTCAGCCTGAGCGGCACGACCTGGGAGAAAAAGGTCGATTACAATGCCTACCTGCCCATTGCCTTTTTCGGCATGCACGCCTGCGACATCAACGCCCTGAACAAGCTCGACAAGGTCATGATCGACAGCAGCTACCCTAATCCATATTATGCGGCCAAGCGCCGCAGCACCTTCATCATCGGCATAGACTGCGTCCCGCAGCCGCAATGTTTCTGCCGCTCCATGGGCGCCGATACGGTCCTGCACGGCTTTGACATGTTTCTCACCGATATCGGCGGGGACTATTTTGTCGAAGTGCAGAGCGCCGAGGCGTACGAACTGCTCAAGGGCGTCGGTACCAGGGACCCTTCTTCCCAGGACCACGCCTTGTTCATGAAGAAGGGGGACATGAAAAAGGCCCGCTTTTCCTGTCAGGTCGATGCCACCGATCTGACCAAGATCCTGGACATGGAGTTTCAGGCCGACGTCTGGCTGGAATGGGGGAAAAAATGTCTGTCCTGCGGGACCTGCGCCAATGTCTGTCCCACCTGCTATTGCTACGGCGTGCAGGAACACGTTGATCTTGATCTGCGCGGCGCCGTCAAGGAGATGCACCTCTATTCCTGCAACCTGATCGATTTTGCCGAGGTGGCCGGGGGGCACAACTTCAGGCCGGAGAGCCATACCCGGCTCAAGTACCGGTTTTATCACAAGCACCGCGGCTTCGTGGAAGCGTTCGAGGCCCCGCTGTGCGTCGGCTGCGGCCGCTGCGGGACCGCCTGCCTTGCCGGGATCACCGTCCCCGAAGTGATCGCCAGCGTCAGAAGGGAGGCCCAGGGAGATGCATAGACCGTTCACCCCGCCGCCCATGCACGGCGGCAGGGAGCTGCGGCCGGAAGAAGATCCGGCCGCCTTTGAGTACAGTTACCTGGCCGAGATCACCAATATCTATCCGTTGACAAGCACGGAAAAACTGTACCAGATTCAACTCTGTGATTCCCGCCTGCGCCGTTCCTTCACGTTCAGGCCCGGGCAGTTTGTCATGCTCGAACTTCCGGGGATCGGCGAGGCTCCCTTTTCCATTTCCTCCAGCCCCCTGCGGCACGGGGACATCGAACTGTGCATCCGGGCGGTGGGCAACCTGACCGGGTTCCTGGACCGGGTCAAAAGGGGGACCCGGGTAGGCATCAGCGGCCCCTTCGGCACCTGGTTTCCGGTGGAGGAAATGCAGGGCAGCGATATGTACTTCATCGCCGGCGGCTTGGGCATCGTGCCCCTCCGCTCCCCCCTGTGCTCCATCCTCGAGAGCCGGAGCAGGTACGGAGAGGTGAATCTCATCTACGGGGCCAATACCCCGCAGAAACTGCTGTTCACCTATCAGTACGACGCCTGGCGCCGTTTCGACATCGATCTGCAGATTACGGTGGATGAACCGGATGCCGGCTGGGACGGTCATGTCGGTCTTATCACCGCCATCCTGGAGAAGAAGCTGGAGGGCGGCAGGTCGCTGGCCAGCAACGCCTACGCCGTCGTCTGCGGCCCGCCGGTGATGTTCAGGTATGTCTGCGACATTCTGACCGAGGCCGGGCTGCCCATGCAGCGGATGTTCGTCTCCCTGGAGCGGCGGATGCACTGCGGCCGGGGCAAGTGCTGCCGCTGCAATATCGGCTCGACCTACACCTGCCTGAAGGGGCCGGTTTTCGACTACTGGTCGGTGATGAACCTGAAAGAGGCAATTTGACATGACCGGTGAGCGAAATTATCTGGGGGTGCCTGCTCCCCGGCCGAAAGCGGCATTTTTCGAGCTTTCCTCCTGCGAAGGGTGCCAGCTGCAGCTGTTCAACAACGAGGCCACCCTCACGGAGTTTCTGTCCCTGCTTGAAATTGTCCGCTTCCGGGAGGTGATGACGGGCGGGAGCGATGAGTACGCATTCGCCTTTGTCGAGGGCAGCGTGACCCGGTCCGATGAGATTGAGCGGCTGCGCGCCATCCGCGGCAACGCCGAGGTGCTCGTCGCCCTGGGCAGCTGTGCTTGCTTCGGGGGCGTCAACCAGTTGAAGAACCGCTTCAGTGACCCCCGGTTTGCGGCCAGGACCGTGTACGGCGATTTTCCGATCACGACCATGGCGGCGCACCCCCTGGAGGACTTTGTCGCCGTCGACCTCAGAATTTACGGCTGTCCCGTCAAAAAGGAGGAGGTGGAGCGGATCGTCACCGACCTGGTGGTCGGCAAGAAGGTCGTGCACCCGAAGTACCCCGTCTGCATGGAGTGCAAGGCCAACGAGAATATCTGCCTCTATGACCTGGGGGAGCCCTGCCTGGGACCGATCACCCGGGCCGGCTGCGACGCCTGGTGCCCCAACAACCGCTTTGGCTGCTGGGGCTGTCGGGGTCCGGCGGAAGGAGCAAATATCGCCCAATTGGAAGAGATCATGAAAGCCCGCGGATTCACGGCGGAAGTCATCCTCGACCGCCTGGAGTGCTTCGGCGGTTTTCGCGATGCTGCCGACGAGCTGCGGAAAAAAACGGACGAACAGGAACGGTCACCGGGAACATGAACATTTCCTGCGATATCAATCTGCGCCACCTGACCAGGGTCGAGGGCCACGGCAACATCAGGATCAGGATCGAGTCCGGCATCGTGCGGGAGGCGGCCTGGGAGGTTGTCGAAACACCCCGCTTTTTCGAGGCGATGCTGGTCGGCAAGAAATGGGAGAACGCCCCCTGGATTTGCGGGAGGATCTGCGGCATCTGCTCCATCGGCCACACCCTGGCCAGCATCCGCGCCGTGGAGCAGGCCTTCGGCATCGAGCCGGACGGGCAGACGAACCGGCTGCGGCTGCTGCTCAAGCACATGGAAACCCTGCAGAGCCATATCCTCCATCTCTATTTCCTGGTCGCGCCCGATTTTTTCGGCACCGGGAGCGTCCTGCCCCTGATCGATACCCACCCCGAGGAGGTGCAGCGGGCGGCCCGGCTCAAGCTGCTGGCCAACGATGCCTGCGACCTGATCGGCGGCCGCCGGCTCCATCCCACCCGCACCGTGGTCGGCGGGTTTACCATGCTGCCCGCCCGGGATGAGCTGCGCCATCTCCGCCATCGCCTGCGGGCGGCGATCACCGACCTGCAGCGGTCCGGGGAGCTGTTCGCCGGTTTCTCCATCCCGGATTTCCGCCGGGAGACCGAATTTGTCTCCCTGCACGGGGAAACGGAATATCCCTTTATCGGCGGGGATTTGAAGTCCTCCGACGGCGTCCGCCGGAAAGAATGGGAATACAGGGAGATGTCAAATGAGTACTGCACGCCCCAATCCACCGCCAAATGGGCGCGGCTCTCCCGTTCTTCCTATGCCGTGGGCGCCCTGGCCAGGGTGAACAACAACTTTTCCCTTCTCCATGAACGGGCGCGGAAGCTTTCGGAACTGCTGCAGCTTGAGCCGGTCTGCCACAATCCGTTCATGAACAGCGCCGCCCAGCTCGTTGAGTGCATGCACGTGGTGGAAGACGCCCTCCTGCTCATTGACCGGCTGCTGGCGGAAAAATTCGGCGAGCCGAGACGGGAGGTCCGGCCCGCGGCGGGCAGGGGGGTCGGTGCGGTGGAGGTCCCCCGCGGCCTGCTGTATCACATGTACGAGTTCGACGAAGAGGGGCGGATCGTCAGGGCCGACTGCGTGATTCCCACTTCGCAGAACCACGCCAACATTCAGCATGACATCGAGGTCCTGGCCAGGGAGGCGGCGGCCGCCGGCATGGCGGACAGGGACATCGAACGCCTCGCCTCCATGCTGGTCCGGGCCTACGATCCCTGCATATCCTGCTCGGTGCATTGAGCGGCCGGCCGCTCATTGGGCCAGGGCCGCCAGACGGTCGCCGAGGATGAGGATGGACCGTTCGCAGCGGGCCACTCCCCTGGTGTTTCCCTTCTGCTCGTAGTACATGCAGCTCAGCTCGAGCCGCTGGATGGCATGGCGGATTTCCCGTTGTTGCGCCGCCGGCGGGAGCTGCCCCCATTCTTTGATCATCGCCCTGGCGGCGTCCTCATTGTCGATTTCCATTGTCGGTCGAACTCGTGTACAGGTATATATGGAGGATGGTCGGACGGCTCGGTGCGCCGTAATACTTAATGTACCGAACAGTCCCGGCCGAGTCAACCGGGAAGAAAGCCGCGAGGAGAAGAATGGAGATCGGTATACCAAAGGAAATAATGAACAGTGAGTTCCGGGTGGGGGTGGTCCCGGCCGGAGTCAACGCACTGGTCAAGGCGGGCCACAGGGTGCTCGTGCAACAGGGGGCGGGCTCCGGCAGCGGCATCAGTGATGCCGAATTCGCCGCGGTGGGTGCGGTGCTGGTGCAAAGCGCCCCGGAGGTTTTTGCCCGGGCCGGGATGATCATCAAGGTCAAGGAACCGCTCCCGTCCGAATATGAATACCTGCGGCCGGGACAGATCCTTTTCACCTACCTCCACCTGGCTCCCAAGCCGGAGCTGACGGAATTCCTGTGCCGCAGGAAGATAAGCGCAATCGGCTATGAAACGGTCCAGTTCGCCGACGGCTCATTGCCCCTGCTGGCCCCCATGAGCCAGGTTGCCGGCCGCATGGCCGTTCAGGTGGGGGCCCGCTATCTTGAGAGAACGAACGGGGGCGCCGGAATACTGCTTGGCGGGGTGCCGGGAGTCGATCCCGGCAGGGTGACAATTCTCGGCCCCGGCGTTGTCGGCATCAACGCCACCCGGGTGGCCCTGGCCATGGGCGCGCATGTCACCGTGATCGGCCCGAACATGGAACGCCTTGCCCGCCTCGATGAACTGTACGGCGGAAGGATCACCACCCTGGTTTCCAATGAATACAATATCAGCAGGCAGGTGGCGGATTCCGACCTTGTCGTCGGGGCCGCCTTGATTCCAGGCGGGGCCGCCCCCAAGCTGGTGAGCGGGGACATGGTTGCCCGAATGCGGCCCGGTTCCGTCATCATCGATGTGGCCATCGACCAGGGGGGGTGCGTGGAGACCTCGCGGGCGACCTCCCATGCCGAGCCGACTTTCACCGTCGGCGGGGTGATCCATTACGGCGTGGCCAACATGCCGGGGGCGGTGCCGCGGACTTCGACCTTTGCCCTGACCAACGCGACCCTGCCCTATGCGCTGGAGATTGCCGACAAAGGCCTGGTCCGGGCGCTGCGGGGAAACGCGTCCCTTCGCAAGGGGCTGAACGTATACGACGGTATGATCGTCCAGCCGAACGTGGCCAGGTCCCAGGGAAAGGAGTGGCGCGATCCCTTCCGGGACGGCGATGCCGGCGGGGAGCAAACCGGCGGAGGGGCGGCGGAGCGATAAATATATTGCCACGCTGTGGCTATCCTTGTTATCCTGGGCCGGAACAAGGATAGATCCCGATGGGTGCGGACTTCGTCAATCCGGCGCAACCAATATCATCGAAATCGGGATCGAAATCGAAAAACCCTCCCCCCGCACGCAGGTGAACGGACAGACATGTTATTCTTCGCGATCGTCTCCGCAGCGCGGAGTGAGGGGCTGCCATGGAACTGCACATGAACAAGCCCATCTATCTTGATTATAACGCGACAACCCCCCACGCCCCGGAAGTTATTGAGGCCATGCGGCCGTATCTCGAGGAGCATTTCGGCAATCCGTCGAGCAGCCATTGGTACGGTTCGGAACCGCGGCGGGCGGTGGAGAAGGCCCGTCAACAGGTAGCCGGCCTGCTGGGGTGTGCCCCGGAGGAGGTCGTTTTTACCAGCGGCGGCACCGAGGCCAATAATCACGCCATCAAAGGCACGGCATGGGCGTTGAGGGACAGGGGGACCCACATCATCACCTCCGCCGTGGAGCATCCCGCCGTCCTGGAAGTGTGCCGTGCCCTCGCCGGGTTCGGCTTTGCGACCACTGTGCTGCCGGTGGACGGTGAGGGCCTGGTCGACCCCGCCGCAGTCGAAGAGGCTGTCCGGCCGGGCACCATCCTGATCACCATCATGCACGCCAACAACGAGGTCGGCGCCATCCAGCCCCTTGCCGAGATTGCTGCAATCGCCCGGCGCTACAATGTCATCTTCCATACCGACGCGGCTCAGTCCGTGGGCAAGATACCGGCGGCGGTTGATGCCCTCGGGGTCGATCTGCTGTCCGTTGCCGGCCACAAACTGTATGCGCCCAAGGGCATCGGCGCGCTCTATATCAGGAGTTCGGTCAAACCGGCCAGGTTCTGTCACGGCGCCGGCCAGGAGCGCGGCCGGAGGGCCGGAACCGAGAATGTTACGCAGATTGTCGGCCTGGGCAAGGCGTGCGAGCTTGCTTCCCTGAACATGGAGCAACACGCTGCGGAAATGCGGAGGCTGCGGGACAGGCTGGCGGCCGGATTGACCGGCGTCCTTCCGGACAGCAGAGTGAACGGCCATCCCGTCCACAGACTCCCCAATACCCTGAGCATGTCGTTCAAGGGGGTGGAAGCGGACAGGCTCATCGAACGGATCGGCGGCGAGGTTGCCGTATCGCCGGGAGCAGCCTGTCATTCCGGGGCGGTGAGCATCTCCCATGTCCTGTCGGCCATGGGTATTCCGGAGGAATGGGCCAAGGGGACGGTGCGCTTCAGTGTCGGCCGCATGACCACCCTTGCCGAGGTCGACAGGGCGGCAAAGGTTGTGGCTGCGGCGGTAAGGGAACTGCGGGCCTGAAGGCTGACGTTCGAAAGTGTCCACGCCCCCGCCGGCCGGAAATCCGGGGAGAACCTGACCCCTGCGTCTCAGAGAAGCAGGTTTGCACAGGGCCAGGAGGCCCATGCAGGGCGGGCAGACTGCGCCGTCATTTTTTCAGGCCGGGATCTTGGGGAAGTTCAGGATAATCTGGATTATTTCCCTGACAAACGCGCATTCGCACCGGGCGCCGCAGGGCTCGAGTCGGTCTCTGTACAGACAGTATCCGGGGCACTCCTCGGTGCCGGTTTTTCGTTGTTCGAATTTGTCCCCCGAATAGAGGTCAATGAAATCCCGTACCCGGACGGCCATGGTGGTGCAGCAGCCGTCAACGGTATGAGTAAATAAAAAGAGGCCGGATTCCAGGTCGTCGAAATCCGCCTGGTAACCGTTCAGCTTCAGGGTCCGGTCATGCAGGAAATCGACCCTGGTTCCCCAGTTCATGGCACACATTGGACAGGTCTTGAAGAGTGTTCCGTTGTGCATGGCGGCTTCTCCGTTCATGATGGGTCTATTCCGCGGTGCAGGCTCCGGGCGGTGTTTCCGGCGGCATGGTTTGCGCCGCAGGAGTGCTGCACCGGCAGCAGTCAAGGCGGCCGCCCGGGGACCGGAGGGAGGGGCGGGGGGCGCCCGTCAGGCAATCCATTCCTTCAGCCAGTATTGGTCCACCGCCCCTGCCTTCAAAAGGGGGTCTTCGGCAATGATTCTTCCGGCCTTCTCGGGACTGTCCGAAGAGAAGACGATCAGTCCCCCGCTTCTGTCGGCAAAAGGACCGTTGACATAATGATCGAGCTCAAGGCTCTTCCAGTAGCGGACATGCTGACCAAGGCTGCCCCGGATGGTGTCGATATCTTCCCCGAGAAAGTAGATGAAGGCGTATTTTCTCATTGTCTGACCGGAAAAGGTTGGCTGTTGGCGTTGACCGGGTTCGGCGGGCATGTGCCGCCGGCGGTATATCCTGTTATTTCTGCTGCTGCAGGGTGAGTATTTTTTCGACCAGGGACCGGCGTATCCGCAGGCCGAAGCGCGAATCCAGCAGTTTCACCGCCTCGCCGGCATCTGCCGGGCGCCGGTTCAGACGGGCGAGAAAGCCGTTGACGTCTTCATACACCGCCCACGGGTAAATGATCCAGCGCCATTTGACGATCCGGTGGGCATGGTAGTCGGGCCGCACGGTCGAGGTTTCCTTGTGATGCATAACGGCGATGCGGACGGCGGCGGCTCCGAGTCCGGCCAGGTGTTCCCGGGCCAGGGCCAGTGTGTCGCCGGTGTCGCTGACATCATCGACCAGCAGGACATTTTTGTTGTCCAGGCTGCGGCAGAGACCCTCGACCAGTACCGCATCCCCGCGCCTGGCGGCTCCGGCGGTATAATGGACGATGCGGATGCTGCTCAGATCGGCGAGATCGAGGAAATCGCACAGCAGACGGGCGGGTACATACCCGCCGCGGGCAATCGCCACGACAATATCGGGCCGGAAACCGGAGCGGCGGATCCGCACGGCAAGATCATGGGTGAGGTTCATGACCCTGGCCCAGGAGACCAGTTCACAATAAAATTTCCGTTTCAGTGCCATACGGTTCCCCAGCGGCCTCTTTGACGGAAGCGGAAGACAAAATGGGCATGATTGCCGCGCGGTTTCGCCTGCCGCTGAAGGATGCCGCCGGGCCGGGCGGCGGCTTCAACCCGCGCCTCTGCGATCAGGATTCGATCCCGATGAGAACAAGTGTGCGGTTTTAGATGTTTGGCCCGCAGGCTATGCGCTTGCTTTCACATTCCTGCCAACGGCCCATCGGTTCCCGGCGCAGCCGGTCCCTGACAGCCTTCAGCCCCCAGTCTGACCGCCCGACAAAAGACAGCCGACTCTCGGCGAAGCCGTTCTCTGCCCTCTGTGGTCTGTCACCTGGTATCCATCCCGTTATTTTTTTATCCTGGTGATCATCTCCTCGACCTCCTCATAGCCCTCCCGGTAAAATGTATTTTCTTCCGGATCCAGTTCGTGCAGCAGGCGGAGAAACTCCCCGGCGTGCTCCTTTTCCTCGTTGGCTATGTCGATCAGGACTTCCTGGGCAAGCTTGTCGTCCGTGCTTTCGGCTGTCTGCTGGTAAAGCTGGATCGCTTCGTATTCCGCGGCAATCATGAAGCGGATCGCGCGGATCAGCTCTTCCCTGGTCAATTTTCGGTCGCTTTTCTTCACTGTAAAAGGGCTGCTGAATTCGGGCATCGTTCACCTCCTGTCCCTGAATGCATTATCCATCACCGTTTTCCGTTTGGCCCATCACTATCCGGTGCCGAAAGGCCGTGCGAAAACGGGCCGGGTCGAACCGTCGTTCAGTCGAGAATAACCCGGATCCGATTTTTTTCAAATTCAATCGTGTCGCCGGCCACCACCTTTTTTCCCTTCCGTGTCTCAACCACGCCGTTGAGCCGCACCAGTCCGCCGGTGACAGCGCTTTTGGCCTCGCCCCCGCTCCCGACCAGGTTGCCGAGCTTGAGGATCTTGTACAGTTCTATGGGCTCCCTGTGGATCCGAACGGGAGTAGGGCGCACCCCGGTGTCTTTTTTTCCGTCCATCTCTCCTGTCCTCAACCGCCGGCCGTATTCACCGTGACATTGAACTCATCCAGCCGGATCTCGCCGTTCTTCCCCTCGCCAACCAGGTGAAAGGAGAAGGCCTGCCGGCTTTCCGGATTGGAAAAACCAAATTCCACCTTCCCCTCCTCGCCGGCATGGAGGACCGGGAACTGGGGGAAGGGAATGTCCAGGACCTGTTGTTCGAACTGGCGGAGGGACAGCTTCAGACGGACACCGGTCTCCGGCGCCTGCAGGGCCCGGACGCGTATGGAAACATGCACTGTTGAATTGGCCGGAAAATCGAGGTACTGCGCCCCGGCGAGATTGTCGGTCCATTCATTGGCGATTTTTTCGGGGAGCCGGCGAACCTCGCCGCTGGCGAAGCGCAATTGATGGGTGCGGCTCCGGCCGGTAAGTTTGTGATCGAGGGTTGCGGCCATGGCAAAGAGTTTTGCCGCCTGTTTTCCCTTGTCGGGCTGCAGTTCCGCCGGGGGGAAGCCGATCAGGCTGGGGGAAGGACCCATTCGGCAATCCCCGTTCCTGGTGCATTCGTAGCGCATATTCCCGCTGGTGTGCCAGCGGAGCTTGCCGGCGGTATAGGCGACCATTTCCCGCGGGGACGGGTAGTCACGGAAAAAGCTTCTGCCGATGACGCCGGGGGGAATGTCGAGGCCGAGGTAGTCGAGGATGGATGCAGGTATATCCACCAGACCGTAGGTACCGTGCTTGAGGCGGGGCAGCAGTTCCTGCTCCGGGGCAAGGAGAATGCCTATCCCCCAGCTGCTGACCCAGTCCGCCAGTTCAGCGCCGTGGGATTCATCGGAGGTGATCAGGACCAGGGTGTCTTCCAGGACGCCGTCCTGCCGCAGGCCGTTGATGAAGCCTGCCACTGCTTCGTCGAGGAGGGCGACGGTGGCGAGCTTCCTCGAGGGATAGCCGGCGGCGAGGTCCTCGGGCGCAGCATAGGGCTGATGGGTGCCGACGGTCAGCAGGGTGAGCATCCAGGGGCGGTCGGCCGCCTGCAGTTCGGCGATATATTCCCGCGCGCCGCGGAAAAAATCAGGGTCATTCACGCCCCAGACAAAAGGAGAGCGGTCCGGGGCGGTAAACCATTCCTCGCCGTGAACCTCCTGAAAGCCGATGGTCGGCATGACCATGTCCTTGCCCATGAAGGACAGGCCGGCCCCCTGCAGAAAATGAGTGCTCCAGCCGCTTTCCGCCATCCGTGCGGGGAGGCATTCCCGGGCCCGGGATTGGTTCTCCTGGAGTTCGAACGCCTTGGGGGTTTCGAAGGAAAGCTTGCTGAAGTCTCCGCACAGTATGGAGTACAGACCGCGGATCGTCTGGTGGCTGTGGGTGATGAAATCCGGGATCAGCATGGCGTCGGCGGTGCCCGCCGCCAGTCCCTTCATCTCCAGAGGACCGGGCGGTACGGCCATCGCCTCGCGAATCTCCGGATGGTACAGGCCGGTGATGCCCTCCAGGGTGACGATGAGCACGTTTCTGGCTTTGCCTTTGTCCGGCAGCAGAGTGCTGCCCTGGAGATCGAGCTGTCTGAGACCCGGCGGCAGGTCGGCCGCGGGCACCGGCTTTGCCGGGGGATGAAAGGTTGCGGCCACCGCGTCGGCTATGAACCAGTGCAGGGGGTTGAAGCGGGCGGCTATGCCCGCTTCGTCGTATTGCCGGCTGAGAAAACCTTGCAGAAGGAGCAGGGCGATTGCCGCCGTCAGGCCCTTGCGCAGGTATCCGGGTCGGGGCCGGTATACCGGGAAAACAGCGGCCAGAACCGCCGACAGGATGATGAAAACGGTAAAGTACGGATAATTGAGGGTCAGCCCGGCCGTACTGTTTTTCATGAAGGTCGGGTCGAAGAGATAGGCGATGTCCTCCCGGGCGGGCAGGCGGTGCAGGGCAGCGAACAGCTCCTGCGCGCCGGCCTGAAACAGGGCCCAGAGCAGGAGCGGAAAAAGCCGCAGCCAGCGCGGGGAGACCGCCGCCGGCAGAAAGACCAGCAGGCCGAGGCCCACGTCGGAGAGCAGGCCGACGGGTTCGGTGAAGCCTTTCTGCAGGCCGCGCCAGGCGGCCGGGGCAAAACAGGGAACCGCGACGGCAAGAAGGGCTATGCGCTGTGACAGGACTGTGCTTCGGAACATAAACAACCTCGTCCCCCAGGGGGACAGGAGTGTGGGAAAGGTTGTCTATATAGTAAGTTCGATGGGGCAAAAAGGCGAGTCCCGTTTCGCCGGCCGGTGCGGATTTTTCCTTTGCCGGAGATCCGCCGGGGGACCGGAAGGCGAGGGCTCCGGTTTCCTCATTTCCTGGATCGCCCCCGGCATGCCAGCCCGCCTTGTGCCCGGTGGGTTCTCAGGTAGGCACCCGACCGGTAGAACGTGTCATAAAAATCAAGGTCGGGATGATGGGCCTGCAGGTACATGATCAGGAGCATGGAAGGCACCGTGCCCGGAAATTTGCCGAAGGTGTCGTAGATGTACCGGGCCTGGAGGGCCACGCATTCCTTGAACCGTTCATCATGCACCCGGGCGGCCGATCGGACTTTGCGGCTGTCCTTCCACGGCCCCGGGGTGTCGGGGTGAAACGGACCGCCGTTGCGGAGACACAAGGCCTCCACGGCATCACGCATGTCGGGGTGGTGCGGCGGGCAATATCCCTCCATCACGCCCTCGAGCCCGGTGGGGTTGGGATGGGGCCAGCGCGGGTCCGTATCGTAGCGGAAACCGAGGCCGGGAACCTCGGGGTTGCCGCTGGCGCCCGGGGCGGCAAGGGCGTCGACGCCGTTGAACATCCAGCCTCCCAGCCCCATGGCCTGGACATCAGGGCGCCGGAATAGCAGCTCGTGGCCAGTTCGGCCGTCAGTTCCGACATCGACCACTGGTCGACAAAGGTGATGGGCCAGACATTGCCCACGTCGATTTCGATGAGATATTTCCTGCGCTGGGTTGAGGAAAATTTGCACCCATCGGGGTCGGGATTGCAAAATACATGGATTTGTTGTTTTTTGGGGTATAATTGAAAAAGGAGGAACGCGGGAGAAACGTTCCGCAATCGGCAAAAAGAGAAATGGAGGTACAGTCATGATCAGGACCATTGCCTTGCTGGCGGTGCTTGCCCTGGGCGGGGCGGGAACGGTTTGGGCGGAGGAGAAAGTCTTTCAGATTGATCGGGAAAAATATCCCTACTATCCCTCTCTGATCCAGTGGAACAAGTCCGGGGCCGAATTCACGCCTCCCGAGGTGTGCGGCGAATGCCATGAAAAGCAGTATGAAGAGTGGACCGGTTCCGTGCATGCCCTGGCATTCAAGGACCCGATATATCAGGGGGAGCTGAACAAGGCGGTCAAGGCGGTCGGCCATGAAATATCGAGACAGTGCGAAGGGTGCCATTCTCCGGCCGGCATGGTGACCGGCGAAATCAAGAAGCCGGGACTGGCCGGCCTGAGCTCCATGGCCATCAACGGGGTTTCCTGTGACATCTGCCACTCGGTCAGCGGCACGACGCACTGTGAAACGCCTTCGCGGGAACCGGAAAACGGTTCCTTTATTCTCACCCCCGGGATGGACACCGAAGCGGGACCGGTCCTTGTCAAGCGTGGTCCCCTGGAGCCGTTCGAAGGCTGCGGCGAGGATTTTCACCAGTGCGAACGGTCGCCCCTCCATCTACGGGCGGATCTATGCGCCTCCTGCCACCAGGTGTATCATTACGAGGCCCATTTTCCTCTGGAAGCCACCTATCTGGAATGGAAGCACGGGCCGTACGCGCAAAGGAACATCCTTTGCCAGGACTGTCACATGGTGGATTCGGAAACCTTTCTCCGCACGGCCGATACCTTGGAAAAACCGGGCCGGGAAGAGTATCATCACTATTTCAACGGGGCTAACTTCCTCCTCTACTTTCTGGCCGAGCAGGCCGCCAAAAAGGCTGGAGACGAAGCCCTGGCCGCCAATGTGCGGCACAAGTACGAAATGGCCATCCAGCGGCTGCAGTCGGCCGCCGATCTTGAAATTGAACCGGTGTACGGCAATAACGGGCTGGTCGAGGCAAAGGTGCGGGTGAAAAATATTCGCGCCGGCCATAATCTCCCCACCTCCCTGACCAACGTCAGGGAGATGTGGCTGGAGGTGACGATTCGGGATAAGGGAGGAAACGTTCTGTACAGCAGCGGCATCCTCGATGACCAGGGTCATCTGCCGCCGGCCGTCCGGGTGTTCAATTCGGAGGGCATGGGCGACGATTTCCATTTTGCCATCGATCCGTGGATCGTGACCGCGTTTTCCCGGCACGACACCATCCCCCCCAAGGGATTCAGGGATGTCTATTATCCTGTCAACGCCCCGCCCGGGGTCGATGTCGTCACCATCGAGGCCAGGCTGCGCTATCGCCAGGCCGACCAGGGAGTCGCGGAACTCCTGCTGGCCGCGGTGCCTGAGGATATGGACCTCGAAGCGATCTATGGCATCAAGCAGATTCCGCTCCTGCCCATCGTGGATATGGTGGTTCGCACAGCCGACCTGAAAACGGCCAGGTAAGAAGAAAGGGCATCGATCCCGTTCGCAGGAAAAAGAGGCCCGGTTCATGCGGGGAGCATGTCCGGGCCTCATTGCTTTTTGCGGATCCGGAAGCGGCCAGCCGGCCTCCTGCCGGAGGGAAGTTATGCGCCGAGATTGGCCGCGGCGAAATCCCAGTTGATCAGCTTGTCGAGGACGGCGTTGACGTAGTCAGCGCGGCGGTTCTGATAATCCAGGTAATAAGCGTGCTCCCAGACGTCTATGGTCAGCAGGGGCTTCATGCCCATGGTCAGGGGAAGGTCTGCGTTGCCGGTCTTGACCGCTTTGAGTTTGTCGCCATCCTGCACCAGCCAGGCCCAGCCGCTGCCGAACTGGGTTGCCGCCGCGGCCGCCAATTCCTCCCTGCAGGCGTCCATGCTGCCGAAGGAGGCCTCGATCTGCTGTTTGAGCGCTCCGGTGGGTTCGCCGCCGCCGCCGGGTTTCAGGCACTGCCAGTAGAAGGTGTGGTTCCATACCTGGGCGGCGTTATTGAAAATAGCGGCCTTGTCTGGCTGGCCGGCGGTGGCGGCTATGATTTTGTCCAGGGAAAGATCGGCAAGCTCCGTTCCTGCTACGAGCTTGTTGAGATTGTCGACATACGCCTTGTGGTGCTTGCCGTAATGGAAGCCCATGGTTTTGGCCGAAATCACCGGTTCAAGGGCGTTGTCCGCGTAAGGCAGGGGCGGCAGGGAATGGATCTCCGCCGCCAGGGCGCCGGCGGGGAACCCGTTCACGGCGAACAGGATCGCCGCTCCGGCGGATGCGCTGAGAAAATCACGGCGGGTAAGGATCGGGGAACTTGTCGTGTGCTCGCTCATGGGGTTGCCTCCTGTTGGTTTGAGGGACCGATGGTCCGGGAATTGAATTGGTTCAGGGTCCTCTCCGGGGGAACGGACCGGCACGGCCTCCTCCCTGGAGGGAAGGGCTGGCCTGTCTGTTTTTGCCCGGTTTCGTCGCTGGCTTTATTTTCGCTCTTATATCGCTTTCCGACGGCTCTGGACAAAGGGTGTCCGGTCAGCCCGGACAGGGAGCGCCGGGCGCCGCCGGTTATTGCTCTGCCGCAGCGGCCGCGGCATCCGCGGCGCTGCCGGCAGCGGTCCGGAATTCCATTTGCCTGCCCTGCAGGGCGTTGATCATCCTGGGGCCGAACTCCCCGGCGATGATGATCCGGATCCCTTTTGCGGCCAGAAAATCTGCAACCTGCGGCCCGGCGCCTCTTTGAACCTCACGGAAGGGGTTGGCCACCGCTTCGACCAGAACGCCCCGGTCATCGAAGAGGAGAAAATAGGGGGAGCGGGCCGACTGGCTGCTGACCGATGCCTCGGCCGTTTCGCCCTCGGCGGCAACGGCAATGACCGGTTCGCCCGCGGCCAGGGCGGAGCAGGCCGTATACAGCAGCAGGATGACGACGATATTCGGGATACGGAGCATGGTCAGCATGGTTGTTTCCTCCTTAAGCTGTTGGAACAGTATCGATCAGGAACGGGGTCGAAATCCTGACCTGGTCCGGGGCGGCGCCTTGACGAGGGGTCGGACGCCGGCCGGTTTTCATTGCCCTGCTTCCAGTTCTTCGACCACCGACAGGTACTTTTCGTGGATCATCTTCCGGTCGAACTCCAGGAACTCCGCGAGCATGGCCTGGTCCTCCTCCTCGGAGAGGTAGCCCCTGGCGGCCGGAAAGAACTGTTTGTCCTCCTTGTCAATATGGCCCGGATAGAACTCGACAAGGGCGCGCAGGTGCCTGGCGACGTCGGCCAGGGCGGCCTGGTCCCCGCGGCGATAGCGGCTGTTCGCCGCCACCAGCGCTTCGGTTGTCTTGCGGCCGAAGACGTGATCCTCGATCAGTTCCTGCATGAGCCGCCGGTCTTCCGCGGACAGGGGCCGCTTGTCCAGTTCGCGGAACATGATGTCCTCTTCCTTGCCATGGTGGGTTCGATCGGCGTAGGTACGGACGAAGTCAACCGCCGTGTCGACGAATTCCGGATCGACGCTCTGTCGCGCCTCGATTTTCGCCAGGTGTTCCTTGATGATCAGAAGCATCCGTTCAATCAGCCGATGCTCAATCATGAGCGGACCGCGTGCCTGCATGGTTGTGACCTCCTTGTGTGTTCATTGCAAATTACATGCCTGGAACCGGGTATTGCCTTGGCCGGTTCTATCGCCTGACCACGCGAAAGAGGATCAACAGGAGGATGGCGCCGCCGACCGCGAGCAGAAAGCTGCCGGGGTTCCATCCGGTGACCGTGCCGATGCCCATCAGCGATCCGACGTATCCGCCGACGAAGGCGCCGCCGATGCCGATCAGAATGGTGATGATCAGCCCGCCGGGGTCCCTGCCGGGCATGACGAATTTGGCCAGCAGGCCGACGATGAACCCCATCGCTATCCAGGATAGAATGCCCATGTTAGTTCTCCTTTTGTTCGGATTGTTGATTGATGCGAGGTCAGACAGGAGGCTGCTGGACCACCGCGGGGCCGGGGACGCCGCAGGGGGCGATGCGCTCCGCCCCTGCCAGTGGGAGGACCTCGCGGATCAGGACCTCGTTGAATTGCCCGGGCTCTTCGAACGGGGGATTGTGGGCGGACCGTTCGAACCACACCAGCCGCTTGCAGGGCGCCTCGATGGCGCGGAAGTACTCCTCGGCCAGCACGGAAGGGACGTGGCGGTCATGGCGGCCGAGGAGAAAAAACACCGGCACCCGGAAGGAACGGTAGCGGTCGTTCAGCCTCATCCGGGAATATTCGCTGTGCAGCCGGGTCAGGGAAAAGCGGTTGCCCCGCCCGAAGAGGATGATGTCCCACAGGTTCGCCTCGTCGGTGCTCAGGGCGGCCAGGATAAGCTTGCCGGTGGAGAGGTCGCCGTGGAACATCCCGCCGAAGCGCTCGTTCCATCTGCCGATCTTCAGGCGGTCATCGACGGAGTGGGGAGGCGGCCCGATCTTTGTCAATTGGGCGAGAGCCCGGGCGTTTTCACGCCTTGCCGCCTCGGCCAGGACGTAATCATAGGAGAGCCGGTCCCCCCGCACCATATCGGCAATTTGCGCCACCCCGACATAGACCGCGATTTTTTCGGGGTGCTGGGAGGCATAGATTGTTCCGAGAATCGTTCCCCATGAATGGCCGAGGAGGACGACTTTTTTCCGGCCGAAACGGCGCCTGACTTCTTCGACAACCTCGTCGAGGTCGAGGAGAAAGCGGGCCACCGTCATGGATTGGGGCGGAATGCCGGCATGGAATGAACGCCCCGCCCCGCGCTGCTCCCAGTAGACAACCAGGAAATGTTGTTCGAGGATGGAATTGTAATGGCGGAACAGGGCCGATTCGCTGATGCCGGGACCGCCGTGCAGCAGGATCAGGGGGGGATTGGCCGTGGAGGTGCCGCGGTACCAGATGCTCTGGGGAACGCCGCCGATGGTCACGGTCTCCATGACCGCGATGCTCCCCGGGATTATCCCGCCCTGTTCATCGGTGAAGGGCGCCGTATGCACGGAGCAGCCGGTCAGGAGGGCGGCTGCGAGGACCAGGGCAAGGATTGCGGCAATGATTCCCTGATTACAAGGGAAACTTCGCATTCCGGTTCGACCGGTACTCAGAAGACTTTCCACCACGTGTTTTTCTTTCATATCCACCGGCGGATGGCCCAAAAAATGCGGCTTTGATTTCAGTTGGCGCCTTCCCACAGATCATCAGGGTGAAACGCCGATCGCGGCATTACGGTGACGCTTCCCGTCCCTGTTCACGCTGTCTGCGAACGGTGACGGTTTCGCCGCCGATCCCCCAGTTGTCCGTGTCCACCTCTTCAATGACGACAACGGTGGTCTGCGGATTCTTGCCGAGGATGTCGGCAAGCAGTCGGGTCGTTTCCCTGATCAGCCGCGCTTTTTGTTCAGCGGTGGCCCCTTCCCTGGTTATTTTGATATTGACGTACGGCATACGATACTCCGTTTTGATCCATGGGTATGAGGATATTGCCAGGAAAACCCCATGCAAGTCCACAGAAAAATTCCATCGCCCGCAACCTCTGCGGAAAAACACTCCTTGTTCCAGCAGCCTGCGCGGACCGTCATGGCAGTCGGGCATATCCGTGCCGCATCTTCCAGAGAAAATATTTTTCAAAACCGATTTTTGCCCATTTCGCCCACCGTGCCTTCTTGATGTACGATTTCTGGCGGGGCGGGAGGAGCGGATCGGCCACCATCAGGGCGGCGGTCCGGCCCATGTCCATGAAACAGACGACACTGAGTTCCTGTCGCCGGGGCGCGGGCAGATTTCCGACGTCGGCGGCGATGTTGGCGGCCGCCGCCTTGGCCAGGCGCACGGTCATGAATCCGGTTTTGGGGACCCCGGTCGGCACCGGGGTGGGGTCGGCCGGCGCCAGGGCCATGGCCACGCCCACGGCATAGATATTGGCGTGGTCGGGGTGGCGGTAATGGTCGTCCACGGGGATGAAGCCCCTGGGGTTGCCGAGGGCGGCCACCCCCTTGACCCCCTTGAACGGCGGGGCGAACATGGCCAGTTTGAACGGGAGCCTGCCGCCGCCTGCCAGTCGGATTTCACCGGGGGTGATTTCATCGATTGCCTGGCTGGCGGCGATCCTGATGTCGAGATCGGCAAATTCATCTTCCAGGAAGCGTCGTGACCGGCCGAGCCCGCCCACGCCCATGTGGCCCAGATAGGGTTCGGAGGTGAGATAAGTGATCGGGACCTTGTGCCGCATTTTTCGTTTGCGCAGCTCCCAGTCCATCTCAAAGGCAAGTTCGTAATAGGGGCCGAAGCAGCTGGCCATCTGGGTCGAGCCGATCACCACCGGACCCGGCTCGTCGAGCAGCCTGCGCCAGGCATCCCTGCTTTTCAGGGCATAGTCCAGGGTGAAGGTGCAGTGGGTGTAGCCCCTGTTGGGACCGAGACCGGGAATTTCTTCGCAGGCCAGGTAGGGACCGGTCGCGATCACCAGGTAGTCATAGGCGTATTCCCCACCGGCGGTGACGACTTTCTGCTCCCCCGGCCGCACTCCGGTCACCGCCTGGTGCACAAAGGCAATTCCCCGCGGTTCGAGAATCCGGGCAACGTCGAGAATGATATCCTCCTGTCGGCGGGAGCCCATGATCAGCCAGGGGAGGGACGGCAGGAAGACAAATTTCTGGTCCCTGCTGATGAGCGTGACCTCGGCCCGGTCTCCGAGCAGGCGTTTCACCTCGAATGCTGCGGTGAGGCCGCCGAACGAGCCGCCGAGGACAACGATTTTTTTCATGGACATTCCTTTTATTCCTGGGAAAGCCGGCCGGGACGGGGAGAGGCCGGTTTTGCCCGTCCCCGGCCAAGGCCTGCCATGGGGTTAGAAGGTGAGTACTTTTTCGCTTTCTTCGATCAATTCATACAGATCGGTCATAAAGCCCATCGGGCAGGAAGAGGATCCCGTCTGACCACGGGATTTGAGGCAGACGCCTCAGACAATGAGCTCGCCGCCGGCCTCGTAGAACTCATCGAGCTGGCTGTTGATGTCAAACTCCTCCGTAGAGATTTCGTTGAATTCGACCCCCCTGCCGAGCATGAACAGGGTGACCTCCTTGTTTTTCTTCAGGCTGACATTGGCCAGCCGCACGGCGTTGTACACGGTTTCCGGCTCATTGGACGAGATCACGAAAAGCCATCCCATACTGTACCTCCCTTGATTTGTTTGATGTTCATCGTTGGGCCGCCGGTTATCCAGTTCCATTGAAGAATGGTGGAAGTACATAACCGGTACGGGCATTTATTTATCCGGTTTTCAGAAATTTCTGCGCACCCCCGCGTAAAGGTTGCTGTTGTTTTCGAACTGGCCGAAAAAGGTGTGGTCGGCGTTGCCGAAAAAGATATTGCCGCCTCCTTCCACGGCCCATTGATCGGTTATCTTGTAGCGGATGCTGGGCCGAAGATAGCCGTCCTCGTCGGTGGGGGAATAATAGGCGAAGAACGAAAGCGTCAGATTCTGGTTGAGGAGAAGCCGGGTCAGCCGCAGGGTGACGACGTGCCGGTATTCGTCCCGGGCAGAGAGACCGGCCGTGCGGCGATACCTGTCGTACTTCTGCATCCATTCAAGATAGTACTGGACGGATCCGGTCAAATTCACTGCCAGTTCCTTTTCAAAGCCTGCCAGCAGGCGAATTTCGTTGTTGCGCACCAGCGGATCGCCGCCGTCCCGGTCCTCTCTGGAATCATAATAACCGGTCTCGATATTGGCGATTCCCGCCAGAAACGGTCCCCTGGCGCTCGCGCCCCAGACATTCAGGCGGGGATACGTCAGGTCGGCCGTTGCCGGATCCATCCCTTCCGGCGTCTTCCAGAAGCCGCTGTAACCATAGATGGCGGTTTCGACGGACCCGATATTCCGGTACAGCCGCAGGGCGAATTCACTGTCTTTTAAAAACCGGTTGCGCTCCCGGTCGGCGAGGATGAAATCCCGGCCGGCAAGCCGCTCCAGATTGGGATTCCAGTAGGAAAGGCGGCTGCCGTCGATAAAGATCGAACCGTTGAAAACCGGGGCATAGACGAGATCGATGTTGACCGCCTCGAAGAACAGGCTTGTCTTCAGCACATCAGCCGGCGCCTTGAGGTACTCGCTGTCGCGCCCGACGAAGAAGGACTCCCAGTCCTTGGGAAACAGGTCGTTGACGAACAGGAGGTCGCCGGTGCCCCAGGTGAGGATCTGCCGGCCGAGCTTGACATCCACGAAATCCAGGGGCGAGAACAGCAGGTTGATCTCCCTGGCTGCCGCCTCCGCTTTGTCGGTAACCGCGTCACCCACCAGATCGCCTTTGAACTTGAAGACGGCACGTTCCTTGAACCAGTTCAGGTCAAGCTGCAGACGCGTCTCGGCAAGGGAAACATCCTTTTCATACGGATCGCTGCCGGTCCGGGCGCCGGCCCGGGCGTCAACGAAGCCCCGCAGCTCCAGGTCGTCGGCATCTGCAAGCCAGGATGGTGTCACGCCCACAGCCGGCGGGACGGCAGGCGCCAGGAGCCCGAACAGTGTAATCAGGAAGGGGAGCAGCCGTTTCATCTTCTCACTTCCGCCGGCGGCCGGCGGAGATAGCGTTCGGTAAAAATCGTATCGTCGATGCCGAGGTCATAGCGGATGCCGGTGAATTCGGTGACGGTTTCCCCGCCGCCGGCAAGATCCTGGGCGCGGGAGCGGACGATGGTCGGGCGGTCCTGAATCGTCTCCACCGCTTCAGCCTCGATCCGGCGGTAGAGCCGGTCCTGCCGGTCGTAATACTCCGCCTTCACCGGCAGGAAGGTAACCCTGTCGATCCACAGGGTATACGAGGAGAACTCCACGGCCGCCGGGTTCCGGGGGGTGCTTTTGAGCAGGAAATGGCTGTCGGTTGTTTCGACCAGCTCGTGGGTGTCCTCTTCGATCCCGCGGCCGGAAACGTCCTCGTAGACAAAATGGGAGCCGACAAAGCTGGTGCGCTTGTCCGAGGCCGCGATCCGCCTGACCAGGTCGAGGGCCGGCAGGTAGAGCCAGCGGTCGTCCTCCCCGCCCGGACGCTTGTGCACCATGAAGACCATCCCGCGCACATCGCCCGGTTTGTTGAAGTAGAGATAGAATTTCTGCTCCCCGCCGTCGGTCAGGTCGCGCCGCAGCATCACCAGTTCCCGTTCCCTTTTCCTGCCCTGGGCGTCGCTGATGGTCATGGTGACCTCGGCCCGGTAGTCGTCGCCCGCGTAGTAGGCGGCCAGGTTCGCCCGCTCGATGATTTCCGCAACCTCCGGAATTTCCGTTCCGAGGCCGGCGGCCGGCGCGGCCGTTCCGGCAGCCAGCAACAGGATGAGCCGCCAGAGCAAATTTTTCATGTCTGTCCTCCGGAAGGTTGCTCACCCGCCGTCCCCGCCTGCCGTTCCACCCGGATTTTTCTGAACAGGCGGGACTCCAGAACGGTTATCAGGGACGGGATGATGAACATGGTCGCCAGGCCGGAAACCGCCATGATGCTGGCCAGGAAGAAGCCCACCGTCTTGTAGGGAAGCAGCGGCGCGGCCAGCAGCGGCGTGAAGCCGACGGCGATGACGATGACGTTCCTGCTGATGGCCCGGGCCGGCTCCTCGAAAATAATGGCGGACGTCTCCCGCCAGTTGCCGGTCCGGGCGTAGGCCACGCGGGAGCGCTGCAGGAAATGGATGGCAAAATCCACCGCCAGCCCGAGGGTCAGGGAGGAAAGGACCGCGATCGGCATGTCGTAATCCTTGCCCGTCAGGCCGACGATTCCGTAAATCAGGGCGATGGTGACGGTGAGCGGCACCATGGCGACAATCCCCCATAGGGGAGAGCGGAACAGCAGGGTCATCATGAGAAAGACCACCGCGAAGCTGCCCAGGAAGGCCTTGAGCATGCCGGAGACCATCCTGTCCTGCCAGACCACGTTGAGATAGGTGAGCCCGGCCCAGTTGAGGATGACCGGCATGGGCGGGGGGTGCAGGGCGGAAAAATCCTCCACCGCCCGGACCACCTGTTCCATATCCTTGTTGTCGCCGCTTCTGAGCTGGACCCAGACGTTGGCCTTCCGGTAGTCCGGGGTGACGAAGTGAAAGAGGTCGTCGGGCCGGTGGCTGTTCTGGTAGGCGATGAGGCTCTGGGCCGCGGCGGCCGCCGAATCCGGAATGCGGAACTGTTCGGGGCTGCCCTCGTGCAGTTCCTGGTGCACCTTTTTGACGATGTCCGCCACCGAGTTGCTTTTGCCGACGATGCCGGTGGCGAGCAGGTGGTCCTGCAGCTCCTCCAGGTAGCGGAGCATGGCCGGCTGCTTGAAGAGCTGCCCGCGGCCGCGGACTTCCTCCAGGGCGTCCAGCACGGTCCACCAGAAATCGTAGTCGGCATCCGTCGCCGCCCGGTCGCGCTGTTCTTGCCATTGCCGCTCCAGGTTGTCGAGCAGGGCGTCGGCGTCGGCCGCCCGGCTGAGTTCGGCCTCGATGTCATGCAGGGCCAGGACGGGAATCCCGTCCGCTCGCGCTGCGCCATTGTCCATGTCGGCGATGCGGTCCCTGAGCAGGGCCGCGGTCGCGCCGGCTTCTTCCTGCTCATCCCCGCCCTCGAGCACCAGGAAGGCTTCATAGGTGCCGCCGAAATGGCTGTTCAGGACCCGGTCGGCCACCCGGATCGGATGGTTGGGGGTGAACCAGTTGACCGGGTTGTCGTTGATTTCAATCTTCGAGATGCCGTAGCCGGCAACGGCCAGGGCCGCAAGGGACAGGGCGATGATCGGCTTGGCCCTCCTGCCGGTCACGCCGCCCAGCCAGCGGAGATGTCGGCTCAGCAGCGAATCGGCGCCGCCTGTTCCGCCCGCCGTCATGCCCAGACCGGCCAGGCGCTCCTCCTTTATCATCATCACAAAGGCCGGAATGAACGTGATGGTAAGCAGCCAGGCAAGCATGATGCCGACGGCGACAAAGATGCCGAAGACCCGGACCGGCGGGATGGGGGTCAGGGCCAGGGAGGCGAAACCGGCGGCGGAGGTCAGGGAAGTGTAGAGCATGGGCTTGTACAGCTGGTTCATGACCTGTTCCAGGGTGCGCCGCCGGTCGCCTGTTTTGCGGTACTGATCGTGAAACTCAGACAGGATGTGGATGCTGTCCACCACCGCCACCGGCATCAGGAAGATCGGTATCATCGAGCTCATGATGTGCACGGTGTTGCCGGTGCCGATCAGCAGCCCCATGGTGCAGATCACCGAGACCATGGCGATGATCATCGGCGAGAGGATCAGCAGCGGTTTCCGGAAAAAGAAGAGCATGAGCAGAAAAATGGCCAGCATGGACAGGGGGGCCGAGACCGCCATCTGAATGAACATCTCCACTCCGAAGGTGTCCTCGGCCACCGGCAGGCCGGTGATATGATACTGTTCATTCCCGGTGAACGAAGCGATTTTCTCCTGCAGCCGCTTCGTGATCCGGTGGGCCAGGTCCTTGTGAGTGATGGGCAGATACAGGCACAGGGCCCGGCCGTCCGCCGAAACCATGGTGTCCCGCAGCATGGGGTTGGCCATGGCCCGGTCCCGGATCCGCAGCGCCTCCTCCCGCGAGGCCGGCGGTTCGGGCATCAGCCATGCAAAGCGCACCTGCCCGGGGCCGGCCTGGCGGATGTCGTCGACATTGCCGGGGGCGATGATGTCCCGGCTGACCACGCCGACCGTTTTCCCCGGGTCTTCCGGATCGGCCCAACTCAGGGTGGCGGCGAACTCGGTCAGCTCGGCGATCCGCTTGAGGGTGGCGGGATTGAACACCCCGTCCGGGTCCCGTTCGTTGACTACCCCGAGGACGATGATGTCATGGAGGGTGAATTCCTGCTTGACCCGGTTGTGAAAAACCCGGACGGCCTCGTCCTGCTCCAGCATGTTTTCCGGATCGGTATCGACCCGCACCATGCCGATGAACGCGCTCAGGACCACGGTCGCCAGCACCATGGCCGCCGCGGTCAGGCGCGGATGCCCCATGGTAAACCGGATCAGCGTATTGATCGGATGCATAGTTCCCTTCCTGTCCTGCCGGGAATCCCCGTTCCGTGGCCTCAGGCCGTTCTGTTCATTTTCCGGTATTCGGGTTCATGCCGCACCATCGACCCATCCCGTTGCGCCGGGGCCGTTATCGACCAGCCTGCCCTTCGGCGGATTACTTTCCCGCAGCTATTTATTCTCCGCACGGGTTAGGCGGCTCCGGATCTCCTGCACCAGCCTGTGCTCCTCAATATCCTGACCGGCGACGATGACTTCGTCGTTGATCATGATTGCCGGGGCCCGCGGCAGTCCCAACTCAGCATAGGCCGCCGACTGGAATTCATGACGCGGTCTGGCGATGATCTCCATTTCAATTTCCGCCTCTTCGCCCACCCGGGGCAGCATGTCCCTGAAGTGGCTTCAAGTCCTGCCGGGCGGTTCGTTCAGAAAAAAGCGCAGTACCATGAGGGTCTCCTTTGTTACCTGTGTATTTTCTTCTCCCGCCGCAGTTTGGCCAGCAGAAAGTCCGCCCCGTTTATGGACAGACCGAGGCTTCCGGCCAGTTCCGCCGCGCTGCCGCCGGGATGTTGGCGCAGGTAGGCGGCGACCTCCTCCTCCAGTTCATCGAGCCAGCTTTCGAACAGCGCCAGGATGTCCGGGTCGGCAACGGCCGCCATCAGCTGTTTGGAGCGGGCCACTTTGTGGACCAGGGTCTGGCACATCTGCGTCGGGTCGACACCTTCGCCCATGCACTCGGCCAGTCAGAGATGCACCATGCTGGACAGTTTGTCCCCGTCTTTCTGCTCCATCAGGCCGGTGACGAATTCAACCACCGTTTCCTGTCGAGGGAGGAGAGAATTTTTCGCAGCTGCGGTTTCAGGGCCGCAAGGGCCTCGGCAGGCTCCATGCTGTCAAGAATCTGCGCCAACTCCATATCGCTCACCTTTCTTCCCGGTTAAAATGTGGTTCGCCGGGCCAGCAGTCCCGCGGCCAGGTTGTGCAGGTCCATGAGGATTGTCATGATGCGCCGGTCGGCGAGGTCATAGTAGATGAACGGGCCGCTTCGTTCGACCTTCACCAGCAGCGCCCGCTTGAGTTCCTTGAGATGGTGCGAGGCCAGGGGCTGGGAGATGCCGAGTTCCTCGACAATCCTGGAGACTGACTTTTTTCCCTGCGCCAGGCCGAGGAGGATGCGCAATCGATTTTCATCGGCCAGTGCCTTGGCGACAAAAGCGACGTCGGCGAACCCGATCTCCGGAGTTGGTTCCTCGCCGGCATGTTCTGCCAATTGGTTACTCATTCACCCTGCTTCCCTGATTGGTTTCTCCATGAATCGACAAGAGAATCATCTTACAAACGTTCAAACATATAAATATATATTTATACGATTGGCCAAAGTCAATATTTTTTTAACGTTTTTCTCCCTCTTGCATTGCAGGTGCAGGTCACGAGCCGGACAGGCAGACAGGCCGGCGGGCATCCGGGTTGGCAGATCGCCCGGGCAGGCGATCAGGTCCCGGGGGTTTCTCGAGCCGAAGAGGAGGGAAACAAAAGGGGGAAAGGTGCTTCAAGAAGTGTGCAGCCTTTCCCCCGCCGGCGGATATGCGTCTATTCGCTCCCCGTATCCTGGTTGAGCAGGAGAAATTGAAACGGTAGTTCTTTTGTCCTGAAATCTGCGCACTGGTCCTCCGTGGAGCCTTTGACGATATTGTTGCCGCCGGTCGGCGGCGGGACGTTCTGCTTGCACTGGAGGTTGCCGTCGATGGTGTTGCCGGTCACCGATACTCCCCCGGAGTTCCGGAAAGCCTGCAGATTGCCGCCGATGGTGTTGTCGGCGGCGTTCAGATAGCGCGTGTTGTCGTCGAACTGCAGATCGCCGTCAATGTCCACGCCGAGGATATCGGCTGCACCCGATCCGAAGATCTGGATGCTGCCGCCGACGAAGGAACCGGTGGAGACGTTGACCCGGGCGGCGGCGCCGTCAGTCTGGATATTGCCGTCAACGCGGACGGAGTTGGCGTACAGGCTGGCGTTCCTGTACACCTTGATGTTGCCCTCCACCCTGGTGCCGTTGAGGATGCAGGTGGCGCCCGGCGGGACATCCAGGTTGTCCACGGTGATGTTGCCCAGTGTGCCGGTGCAGTTGCCGTCATCCGTCTGATCGGGCGGCGGCGTTGGCGCCGGCACCGGCGGCGGGACGAGATCAAAGTTGGCGCACTGCTCCTCCATGCTGCCTTCGACGATATTTCCGCCGCCGGTGGGCAGAGGATCGTTCTCCTTGCACTGCAGGTTGCCGCCGATCCTGTTGTCGATGATCGCTACCCCGCCGGTATTCTGAAATACCTGCAGGTTGCCGCCGATGGTGTTGTCGACGGCGTCCAGAAAGCCGGTGTTGTCGTCGAACAGCAGGTCGCTGTCGATGTCCACACCGCGGATATCCGCCGCGCCGGATTGCTTGATCTGGATGCTGCCGCCGACAAAGGAGCCGGGAGAGACGTTCACCCGCGCGGCGGTGCCGACCGTCTGGATATTGCCGTCCACGCGGACGGAGTTGGCGAACAGGCGGGCGTTGCTGTCCACCGTGATATTGCCTTCCACCCTGGTACCGTTGAGGGTGCAGGTGGCTCCAGGCGGGACGTAGATGTTGTCCTTGGGCTCCTGGCTCACCGTACTTTCGCAGCGGTAGTCATCCGCCAGAGCGTCAATGCTGCCCGCCGGGGAGAATGCCAGGGCCATGGCAGCTACGCACACCAATTGCTTCCAGTGAGATATTCGGTTCAAGCTGCCTCCTTGTCGTTCTTTGCGCGGCCAATGGAATTCGCGGTTTTCTGCACGGGTGGATCCACCCGGGACGTCCTCGTCCGCCCGAAACTTTCAGGAAGAATGGAACCCTGCAGGGTGTTTGCCGGATTCGGGATTTTGTCTGGAAAAAACGTCCTTCTTTATTAATTCAATCACATTCCCGCCTTTTTCGCAAACGACCTGAGAAGGAGGAACGTTCGCCATGTCCTGGAAAGCACGTGTTTCCAATAAATTATGTTGAAAATAAATCACATTCTCATTCATCGCCAATCGGCGGGATTCCGTCGCCAAGGAAATCTTTATGTTTGTTCAGGTAAATGTTGTGCATCGCATCCGTTAAAAATCGGGCAGATCAGGCCTGCGGGCGGAAGCACCGGAAGGGAGAAAAAAAGGGTGCGGGGCCGAAACAGAAAACCGGCGCCAGGAGGGAAATATCCGATCCTGGCGCCGGGTCGCTGTGTACGCGGGGTACGGACCGGAAAGCGGCCCGTACCGGAAGGTTCGCAACCGGTCAGTGCTTGAAGGAGCGTTTGCCGGTATATTTCATGGCCACTTTCGGGTCGGCTTCGTTGCAGGCCTCGATGGTTTCGAAGTCGCGGACCGATCCCCCGGCTTGGAGGATGGCGGTGACACCCTGGCGGATGCCGACGTCCGCGCCGTCCCGGAACGGGAAGAAGGCGTCGGAGATCATCACCGATCCGGGCAGGCCGGCCCGGTCTTCCCTGGTCTTGGCGTCGATGGCTTCCAGGTCCGCCCGATCCCGTTCCCCCCGTTCAACCTGGAGGGCCAGATCGGCATAGGGAATGCCATGGGTATCGAAGCAGAGGATGTCGGCGTACTTGGTATAGGCCTTGTGCACCGCTATTTCGGCGACCCCGACCCGGTCCTGCTCCCCGGTGCCGATGCCTACCGTACAGCCGTCCTTGACGTAGAGCACCGAGTTGGAGGTCGTGCCGTGCTCGATTGCCCAGCCGAAGATCATGTCGTCGATCTCGCGCCGGGTCGGCTCCCGTTCGCACCTGTATTCCCTGCCCTTGTAGGTGGCCGCCGCCGGCTTGAGATCGGCGGCTGAGCGGACGGAGTTGACCGCCGACTGCTGGACGATGATGCCGCCGTCGATCAGGCTCTTGAAGTCGATAAAACGGAATTTTTCGTAATCGGCCAGCCGGTTGATCCCGTCCATGCGGATGATGCGCAGATTTTTGCGCCGGGCCAGGATTTCCAGGGTGCCTTCCTCGAACTCCGGAGCGCAGACCACTTCAAGGTAATTCCGGGCCATGAGCTCGGCAGTATCCTTGTCTATGGCACGGCTCAGGACGACGGCGCCGCCGAAGGCGGCGATGCGGTCGGCCCGGTTGGCCCGGTTGTAGGCATCGGCCAGGGAGTCGCCCATGGCCGCGCCGCACGGGTTGTTGTGTTTGAGGATCACCGCGGCCGGCCTGGCCGTCAGGTACTTGAGGATGTTGAGGCCGTTGTCGACGTCGGTCAGGTTGATCTTGCCGGGATGCTTGCCCACCTGGAGCATGTCCTCCACCGTGATGGAGCTGACCAGGCCGTTCTTCGGCTCGATGTATTTGCAGTCGCCGAGGACCAGGTTGCCGCTGATCAGCTCGTAGAGGGCCGCCTCCTGATCGGGGTTTTCCCCGTAACGCACCCCGCGTTCCTCCGTGGTGCCGTCCTCCATGGTGATCTCCCAGGTTTTTTTGCGGTAGATCAGTTCCTGGCCGCCGAAGGAAATGGTCATGCTGAGGGGGAAGCTGTCCCCCAGGATGGTGCTGTACATTTTTTTCAAGTCACTGCTCATAATGCGCTCCGGAGTTGGTACGTTGAACTGGATGAACTTGCTGCCTGGAACTCTGGGTCCCAGTCTTTATAGACCGGATCGAATCCCTTGGCAATGAGAGCGTTGCTCACCTCGGTAATATTGCGGTGGTCGCCGATGCTGAACTGCTCCCCGCCCTGTTCGGGGCGCCCGTAGCCGCCGGGGGCGGTGCAGGAGCCGGCCGAATACCTGGTCGGGCCGAGCCCGACCATGCCGTTGCGGAATCTCTCCTCCTCCCGGGTGGAAAGAATGAGGCCGACATCGTGATCGAACAGCCGCAGGGCGAAGAGCAACTGGCTGAGATTTCTTTCGCTGACCGGGAAGGGGGGCTGAAATTCTCCCGCCGCCGGACGGAGGCGGGGAAAGCTGACGGTGAACGCGGTCTGCCAGAACCGCTTGCGCAGCCACTGCAGATGCAGGGCCAGGGCAAGACCTTCGGTCCGCCAGTCGGTCAGTCCCAGCAGGGCGCCGAGGCCGACTTCCCGCATACCGGCGGCGGCCGCCCGCGCCGGAGTGTCGAGCCGGTAGTCATAGTCCCGTTTCCGGCCCCCGTGATGGACCCGGGCGTACACTTCCCGGTCGTAGGTTTCCTGGTACACCGCCACCGCTGTGATTCCGGCCCGGAAAAGCCGGACGTATTCGTCGCTGTCCAGGGGCTGGACTTCAATGGAAAGGGCGGCGAACCTGTCGCGCAGGCGCAGGGCCAGCTCCTCCAGATAATCCGTCCCCAGCGCCCGGGGCGCTTCGCCGCTCACCAGCAGAATGTGCCGGAAGCCCCGCCGGTGCAGGATCGTGGCCTCCGCTTCCGCCTCGTCAAGGGAGAGTTTGCGGCGGGGAATGGTGTTGTTGACGGAAAAACCGCAGTACGCGCACCTGTTCGTGCACAGGTTGGAGAGATACAGGGGCGCGTAAATCTGGATGACCTTGCCGAAACGCTGGTTGGTGATCCAGGCGGAACGGCGGGCCATCTGCGGCAGAAAGCTCTCGGCCGCGGGGGAAATCAGGGAGGCAAGGCCGCGGATATCGAGCCGGTCCCTGTTCAGGGCCGAACGGACATCCTCTTCGGTCGACCGGAAGATCCACTGCCGGAGCTCGTTGAAATCGGGCGGGGCAAACATCAGTTCTGGATAAAATCGAGATCGGCGTTCAGCAGGCCGGTTTCCGGGGAGGAAGCGCTGGCCGCGGTTGACCGCCGGCCGAGGCCCGCCTCATAGGCTTCGCGGCCGGCCTCCACCGCCAGCCTGAAGGCATGGGCCATCCGCACCGGGTCGCCGGCAACGGCAATGGCGGTATTGACCAGTACGGCGTCGGCGCCCATTTCCATGGCCTCGGCGGCATGGGAGGGGGCCCCGATTCCGGCATCGATGACCACCGGGACCCGCGCCTGTTCGATGATGATGCGCACCTGCATGGCGGTCCTGATCCCCTGGTTGGTGCCGATGGGCGAACCGAGGGGCATGACCGCGGCCGCCCCGACGTCCTGCAGGCGCAGGGCGAGGATCGGATCGGCGTTCATGTAGGGCAGGACGATGAAGCCTTCCCGGACCAGTTTTTCGGTGGCGATCAGGGTGTCCACCGGGTCGGGCAGCAGGGTGCGGGGGTCCGGGGTGACCTCCAGCTTGAGCCAGGCGGTGCCGGCCGCGGCCCGGGCCAGCCTGGCCAGGCGGATGGCCTCCTCGGCGTTGCGGGCGCCGGAGGTGTTGGGCAGGAACTGCACTGCATCGCGGTCCAGGGCCTGCATGATGTCGTCCTGCGGATTGGTGAGATCAACCCGGCGCAGGGCGACCGTCACCATCTGCGCGCCGGAGGCCTCCACGGCCTCCCGCATGACGCGGCTGGAGGAAAACTTGCCGGTCCCGACAAAAAGACGGGAGGTAAAATTCTTGTCGGCAATGGTCAGCATCTCAGCCTCCGCCGACGAAGCGGATCAGTTCGATTCGGTCGTTTTCCCTGAGGGGATGAGTCGCAAAGTCGTTGTATTCGACAATCCGGCCGTTCAGCTCGGCGACGAGCGTTTGCGGGTTCAGGCCCAGGGAAAGGACCAGGTCGTTCAGGGTGGCCGTTTGCTTGACAGCCATCTGTTCGCCGTTGCAGGTAATGTCCATGGCAGGTGATTTGTTCCAGCTTGGGTATGGCGGCCTGGCGAACCGGGCTGCTCGGGTTCGGTCCGGGGCAAAGCCTCCGTTGCAGGTCAAGTCTTCATAATAATCCGATCGGGCCGGATTGCCAACCCTGTTTTTGGCCCGTCGTGCCTCGGACCGCAACGGGGCGAACCGGGAGCGTCAACAGGAAGAGGAAGACGTCCCGCCGTCACGGCAGGTACCCGGAGGAAGGGTCCGGGAGGGCTCAACCGTCACCCCGCTGAGGGAAGAGCGGGCGCCGACGGTCGCGTTGTCGGCTACTTCGCAGTCGTGCAGGCTGACCCCCGGTTCGAGGATACAGGCGCTCCCGATCCTGGAATTGCCGGTTATCCGTACTCCGGGGTGGATGATCGTATCCCGTCCCACCTGGATGTTCTGGGCGACAAGGATAGTTTCCGGTCCGTACATGGTGACGCCGGCGAGCATCAGTTCGGTATTGCGCCGGCGCTGCATTTCCGCGTGGGCCCGGGCCAGTTCGACCCGGGAATTGATGCCCAGGACATCGACGGGTTCGCCGTGGACAAACCTGTTGACGGCCATGCCCTGCCTGTTGGCGATGGCGACGATGTCGGTGAGGTACACCTCCCCCTGGCTGTTGCCGGTTCCCACCTGCCTGAGGGCGGTGAAGAGAAATTCCCTGTCCACCAGATAAATTCCGGCGTTGATTTCCCGGATCTGCCGCTGCCGGTCGTCGGCGTCTTTCTCCTCGACGATGCCCCTGACCTGTCCGTCGCGGTCGGTGATGATCCGGCCGTAGCCGGTGGGATCGGTGACCACGGTGGTCATGAGGGTCAATTCCGAGTTCATGAGGCGGTGATGACGGATCATGGCGTTCAGCGTTTCGGTGCGGATGAGCGGAGTGTCGCCGCACAGAATCAGGATGGTGCCGGCTTCGCCGCAGACCTGCTCGGCGCAGAGCACGGCATGTCCGGTGCCGAGCTGCTCCTCCTGGGTAACAGGGATGAAGGAGTAATCCCTCAGGCAGTGGATGACCCGCTCTCTCTGGTGGCCGACAATGACCGCCGTCCGGGAGATGTCGGCGGCCTGAACCGCGTCCATCACATGGTGCAGCATGGGCTTGAAGAAAAGCTCGTGCAGGACCTTGGCCGTGTCCGATTTCATGCGGGTGCCCTTGCCGGCGGCGAGAATGATGGCGGTTATGTTGTCCATGGCGGTTGTGTCGATACGTCGGTCCGCATCGCGAAGCAGAGCTTTGCCGGCGGATCAGTGTTGGGCGTTGAGCTGCGGCAGTGCGCTCACTCACTCTATTCGGTTTGGTGTGGGGCTGTCAATCCGGAGCAGGAAAATGCAATGGACCGCTTATGGCAGGCTGTCTTCGTAGAGGGCCGCCATTTTCGCAATTTCGTCCCTGACTTTCTCCCGCAGGAAATCAGGCTCCAGGATCCTTGCCTGGGAGCCGAACTGCAGGACCTTCATGATCAACTCCCGGTCATCGGCCACCGGCAGGCTGAGGACCAGGCCGTCCGGGCTCTCCTCAGCGGTCTGTCCGGGATGCCAGTGTTGGCGCCGGACTATTTCCGCGGCGGTGCCGGTGAGAAGAATCCGGGCCGGAAAGCGGCTCTCCGTGTCGCCCTTGAAGATCCCGAAGGCACCCTCCAGCCAGTCATCATCGGGGGACAGGATATGGCTGACCGGCCTGTCCGTACGGCGGCTCCGGGTGATCCGGCCCAGGTGGAACATCCTTCTGGAGCCGCGCAGAAAGCACCAGGAGAGGATGTACCATCGTCCCTGGTAGTGGACCAGCTTCAGCGGATCGATGTCCCGCTCCGACATGTCCCCGGCCGGAGACCGATAAGTAATTCTGAGGGCGGTGCGGGAGAGCAGGCCGTTCAGCACATCCCCGAAAACAACGGGTGAAACGGTTTCGGTTTCAATCCATTCGCAGTGAATCAGGTCATCAAGCGCCTGGCGCCCGGGCGAGACGATGGAAGAAAGTTTTTTCCGCAGCCGCCGCATTTCCGGCAGACCGTCGAGCCCGGCCTCGCCGGCCATTTTTTCCAGCAGGCCGAGGAGCAGGATCAGTCCGGGCGTGTCCTCAAAGGGCAGGCGAAAGTCGCCATCGGTATAATAATAGCCGTTTTTCCGCTGGCTGAAGGTCAGGGGAGCCAACAGCCGGTCGCGCAGGTAGGAGATGTCCCGGTGAGCGGTGGCGGCAGACACCTCGAACTCCCGGATCAGGTCGCCGCTGTTGGGATACCGGTTGTCCCGGATGCGCGAGTGAAAATAATAGATACGTTCGAGCAGGCTCATTTTTTTAGCCTTTTAGGCTGTAGGCTGTAGGCTGTTAGGCTGCAGGCTATAGGCTGACAGGTTATAGGCTATTTGGAAATTTTTGCGATCCAAACAAAGTGGGAGTGGATCACAAGATTTTCCGAAGCGGTCAATTTGCAATGGCGAACCGCCTGCAATTCGACCTTTTTCAGCCTAACAGCCTACAGCCTAAAAAGCTAATCGGCTGCAGCCTGAATTTTTTTTCAAAAAAATTCGCGGGTGCTCACTATATGACAAACCCCCTCTGGTACAGTCAAGGAAAAGAACAATACAGAAGGAGGTTTGGTATGCGCTGCAAGATGATTTTCGGTCAGACACTGTTTTCGTTTTTCCATGAAGGACGCCATGACCTGCGCATCAAGGAGGTCCGCTTCCTGAACCGGGATCTGAAGGGGGAAATCAATGGTTCCACCCGCCTGCTGTACGACGAGGCGTCCGGCACCATCCAGCGGTATGTCAACGGCTCCGCGCCCATCGCCAGTCTGCCGGACGACATGGTCTGCTTCCTGGCCGAGGTGTCGAGGTGCTTCGGCCGGCTGACCGGCGATATGTCATGGGAGAAGGATGTCTGGCTGTGCGTCGACACCGAGGTGATCCCGGAGAAGGAAAAGGGTGAGTCCGAGTCGGACGGCCGGGAAGTTGTCGCGGCGCAAAGCGCCATGCCGCCGGTTCTGACCGGCGGCATGGCGGCGACCACACCGGCGGGCTGCCACGGGGCCGGGTATTGAGCCCGGCCGAAGCGGCAGCTTATCCGCGCAGCCGTTCCGGTTCGAAGAGGTTTTTTTCCATGTGCTTGATTTCGTCAATGCCGGAAATGACAATGGCCGGATCGGTCCGCAGCTCCTTCTCCGGCAGTTTGCCGGGGTAGTTGATGCTGCCCAGGATATGTTTTATGCAGTTGAGCCGGGCGAGCTTCTTGTCGTCCGAGCGGATGATGGTCCAGGGCGCGATGGTGCGGTTGGATTCGTTGAGCATCTGAAATTTCTTGACGCTGTACTGGTCCCAGTACTGCTGGGCCAGGTTGTCCACCGGCGAGAGCTTGTAGTGCTTCAGGGGATCGGTCTGCCGGGCGTTGAAGCGTCTGTCCTGCTCCTCCTTGGAAACGGAAAAATAGAATTTGAACAGCTTGATGCCGTCCTTGACCAGGAGCTCCTCGAACAGGGGGACGTCCTTGAGGAACCGCTTGTGCTGTTCATCGGTGCAGAAGCCCATGACCGGCTCGACCATGGCCCGGTTGTACCAGGAGCGGTCGAACAGCACGAGTTCACCGGCCGCAGGGAGATGGGGGACATAGCGCTGAAAATACCACTGGGTTGTTTCCGTGTCGCTCGGCTTGGCCAGAGCGACGACCTTGACGTTTCTGGGGTTGAGGAAAGCAGTGATCCGCTTGATGGTCCCGCCCTTGCCGGCGGCGTCGCGGCCCTCAAAGATGGCCAGGATCCGGTCCCCCCTCTCCTTCATGGATTTCTGCAGCTTCATCAGTTCGATCTGCAGTTTTTTCAGCTCGATTTCGTATTCGATCCGTTTGACGCTGATCCAGACGGGCACCCGGCCGTCCTTTTCCTCCTTGTTCCTGAATTTGTAGGCCGTGCCCTCCAGGGGTTTAAAATCGTCCGGGACTGTTTTCATGGCGGAGTTTTGCTCCTTACTGCTTTTTTTGGCCATTTCCGGCTCCCTTGCCGTCTGTCCTGTTTTACGAAATAAACTTGCCGAATTTTTTGCGCTGCTCGGTCATGATTTTCAGTTCCCGGTCACCGGGGATGATGATCTTCGGGTCGGGAGTGAAGTCAAGGGTCCGGCTGCGCCCGGTGTATTTGGCGGAGTTCAGGATCAGCTTGATGGTGTTGAGCCGGGCCTTGTGCTTGTCGTCCGATTTGACGACATACCATTTGGAAAATCTGGTGTGGGTCTTTTTGAGGAGCTGGAATTTCATCTCCGTGAACTGGTCCCATAACTCCTGGGCCTGGAGATCGACCTCGCTCAGCTTCCATTGGCGCAGGGGATCGTTTTTGCGCCGTTCGAAACGCCGGGCCTGCTCCTCCTTGGTGACCGAAAAATAGAGTTTGAGCAGGGTGGTCTTGCGGTCATCAATGAAGTTGCGTTCATAGGTGGTCACCTTGCTCATGAACCTCTTGTACTGCTCACTGGTGCAGAAGCCCATGACCGGTTCGACCAGGGCCCGGTTGTACCAGGATCGGTCGAAAAGGACCATTTCCCCCGAACGGGGAAAGTGCTCGATGTAGCGCTTCATGTGCAGTTCGGTGCGCTGCATCTGGTTGGGTTTGCCAAGGGCCACGATCCGGTAGTGCTTTTCGTTCATGTACCGGGTTATCCGTCTGATCGTCCCGCCCTTGCCGGAAGCGTCCCGGCCGTCAAAGAGGATGATCATTTTCCGGCCGGTGCGCTCCATGTGTTTCTGGAGTTTGACCAGTTCGGCCTGATAGGGTTTGAGCTCCTCGGCATTGTAGTAATTTTCCAGGGCGATCTCGAGGATCTTGTCCTTGTCGCTTTTCCTGAGGACCTTGCGGATTTTTTTCCACCGTTCGGACGGTTCCCTGACCTGGTCGAGGTTCTTGTCGATCCGCTCCAGAGCTTCCCGGATGACGGCGGCCATCCGGGATGGAGGGGCTGGTTCCCTGGTTTTTTCCCTTTCCTTGCCTGATCCGGCCTGCCTGCCGGTTTTTGCTGCCATTCCTGCCTCCGGGATCGGACTGTTGCTGCATGTGGAAGATGGAGTGCGATAAATTCTCAGCCTACCATAAATTTGAAATAAAGTACAATTTTCCGCGTCCTGAGAGGGGAAAATCGGACACCGGAGAGGGGGCGCACTTCCGGCAGTCAGTTCAGTTTGCGGCCGGTACGGTACATTTCTTCGTAGATCGGCGGCAGGCGGTTCCGCCGGTGCCGGTCGATCACTTCGTCGATCGGATAGGGGCAGCGGCGCAGGCTGATCCCGATGGTGCCCGGTGACAGTTCGAGCACGCCATAGGAGGCCTCGGGGCTGCCGTCGAACATCCGTCCAACCGAGCCGGGATTGAGGAAGTGGACCCTGTCGATCACTTTATGGTACGGGGTGTGGGAATGGCCGCTGACAAGGATGTCGCAGTCCGTCCGGGCGGCCAGGTCCCGGAATCTGCTCGCCGGTGTGTCGGCGAAGAGAAATTCATTGTCGTCGTCCGGGCTGCCGTGGAACAGGCCGATCCGGAACCCTTCGACAACAAGACGGGCCCGGTTGGGCATGGCGGCCAGGTATTCCCGGTTTTCCGCCCTCAACTGTCCGGCGGTCCACTCGTACATGATCCGTTTTTCCGCCTTGCGGGGCTTTTTGAACGATCCTCCTTCCAGCAGCCTGAGCACCTTGGTGTCGGTGTTGCCGAGGATGGAGACAGCCTGGTGTTCCCGCAGCCAGTGCAGCGTTTCGTTGGGAAAGGGGGCGTACACGGTTGCGTCGCCGCAGTTGAGGATGATATCGATGCCCTCCCCCCGGCACCGGCGGTCAATTTCAGCCAGGGCGGGAAAGTTGCCGTGAATGTCGCTGAGGAGGAGAATTTTTGTCGGCATTGGCGGCCCGTGCAATACATTGATCAGAAGAAATGTTACAGAAGCGGTCCAAGGAGCAGGGCGGTGTTTTCCATGAACCGTTCGCCGAACGAGCGCCGGGCAAAGTGATCCGGGTCAAGCCGCCGGGCCTGCTTGATGTAGCGCAGCTGGACATTCCTCAGCTTTTCCGTGAATTCCCTGTTGTAGACAAACAGCGACAGTTCGAAATTCAGCCAGAAACTGCGCATGTCCAGGTTGACCGAACCGATGAGGCTGAAATCGTTATCCACGGTGATGGTTTTGGAATGCAGCAGGCCCTCCCGGAATTTCAGGATTTTCACCCCGCTGCGGGTCAGTTCGCCGTACCGGGCCCGGCTGGCGTAATCCACCAGCCTGGAGTCGTTTTTTTCCGGCACGATGATGGATACGTCGACTCCTCTCTGGGACGCGGACTTGAGTGCGGCAAGAATGGCATTGTCCGGGACGAAGTAGGGGGAAGTGATGATGAGCTCACTGCGGGCCGCATAGATTGTCGTCAACAGGAGGTCATGGATTCCCCCCTGTTCAAAGCCGGGGCCTGATGGAACAAGCTGGACCAGCGCGTCGCCGGCCGGCTCGACCCGGGGGATCCTGGCGATTTTGTCGAGCTCCTCCAGGCTGACGGCGCTTTCAATGAACCAGTCGTAAAAGAACGTCGCCGTCATCGCCTCCACCACCGGTCCCTGAACCCGGACCATGGTATCGATCCATTTCCCGACGTTTTCATTTTTTTTGAAGTCGAGGGGGTCAACCAGGTTCTGGCTGCCGGTGTAAGCTGTTTCCCCGTCGATGATCGCTATTTTCCGGTGATTGCGCAGATCGATCCGGACAAAAACGGCGCGGAATATACCGGCCGGCAGGGCTTCGACGATCTCGATGCCCCGGGCTTTCATTTTTCCGGCCAGGCCGCTTTTCAGGAAATCGGCGCTGCCGATGGAATCAAGCAGTACTCTGCAGGTCACACCCCGGGCCGCGGCCCGCAGGACGGCCTCGGCGATATCGTCGGCCAGACCGCCTTCCTCCCAGATGTAAAATTCGAGGAAACAGCTTTTCCGGGCCCGGTCAATGTCGGCCGTCAGGGACCGGAAAAAGGCGGCCGGATTATCAATCAGTTCGAGTCTGTTGCCGGGCAGGGTCGGGAGACCGAAAACCCGGCTTGCCTGGATCTCCACCGGCCGGCACTGGGGGTTGACATGGTTCCATTCCGCCTGGATCCGATGCTCCAGGCTGGTGACCCATTTCTTGAAAAGCGGTACGTTGTCGGCGGCGTGCGCCGCCCGCTTCTGGCCGAGCCTGTTTTCGCCGAGGAGGAGATAGATCACTGCCCCGAGAAAGGGAAGAAGGAGTATGACCACCAGCCAGGCGAGGGTGACGCTGGCCTCCCTCTTGCGCATGATGACCCGCAGGGACAGGACGATCCGGATCAACAGGTCGGCAAGAAATATGGAAGCGGTCAGGGTCCAGGAAAATTTCTCCATGGGGCGCGGTCGGCATCAAATAGAAATAAAATAAATAACATATCATCCCTGATTCGCCATCGTGGGTCAAGAAAAATGTTGCCCGGGGAGAAGGTCTCTGTTTTTCTTTTCAATCCTTTTCTGTTAAACTGTACAGGAAATAGACATTGCCGGGAAGCTGTTTGTCGTTATAATGAGACAGTTTCGGCCATGTGCGGAAACCCGCCGATGTCCAGGCAGCAGGCTGTCACCGCTGCCCGGCCCGGCGGCGGCCCGCTGCCGCCGCGACAGCCCGCGTACCGTCCTGGCGGCCGGCAAACGGGCGATAAGTAGAGGCGACCCTTTTCGTAAATTCAATCCGGAGGCTCCATGAACATTAAGGGATTTTCCGCCGCGGCCATGGCGGCCGGCATCCGCTACAAGGACAGGCTGGACCTGGCTTTGATTTATTCGGAGGTGCCGGCGGTGGCAACCGGGGTCTTTACCACCAACAAGATCAAGGCCGCCCCTCTGCTCCTGGACATGGAGCGCCTCGGTCAGGGCAGGGCCCAGGCGGTGCTCATCAACAGCGGCAATGCCAATGCCTGCAACGGCCCGCAGGGCATGGAAACAGCAGTGGCCGCCAGCGCCGTTGCCGCCCGGGAGCTCGGCATCGACGAGAAACTGGTTCAGGTTGCCTCCACCGGGGTCATCGGCCAGCCGATGGACCTCAAGCCGTTCGAGGCCGCCGTCCCGCAGCTGGTTCGGAGCCTGTCCCCCGAGGGATTCGACGATGTGGCGAGGGCGGTCATGACCACCGATACGGTCCCCAAGACCTCCGCCAGGCAGGTTGAAATCGACGGGGTCGAGGTCTCCCTGCTCGGAATCGCCAAGGGATCGGGCATGATCATGCCCGATATGGCCACCATGCTCTGTTTTATCATGACCGACGCCCAGATTGTCTTCCAGGAGCTGCAGGCCGTGGTGCGGCGATGCGTCGACCTGACGTTCAACAGGATCACGGTGGACGGCGATACCAGCACCAATGACATGGTGCTGGCGCTGGCCAACGGCGCGGCCGGCAATACCTGGATAGACGAGGAAAATCCCCAGGGCCGCGAGGCCCTCGAGGCCGCCGTCCTCGACATCTGCCGTGATCTGGCCATCCAGATCGTCGCCGACGGCGAGGGGGCAACCAAGCTGGTGACCATCCGGATCATCGGCGCCCGGGATGACGAGGGAGCAATGGCGGCAGCCCAGACCATTGCCAATTCGGCCCTGGTCAAGACCGCCTTTTTCGGCGAGGACGCCAACTGGGGGCGCATCATGGCCGCCCTGGGCCGGTCGGGCTGCCTGTTTGATCCGGAAAAGGTCGCCATTTATTTCGACGACGCGCAGATGGTCAGGGACGGTGCAGGTCTCGGCGCCGCGGCGGAAGAGGCGTGTACCGCCGTGCTGCGGCAGGACCGCTTCACGGTGACCGTTGACCTGCAGGACGGGTTGGGGACGGCGGAAGTTCATACCTGCGACCTGTCGCTCGATTATGTCAGAATCAACGCCGATTACAGGTCCTGAGTCCGGGGCGGCAACATCCCTCTGCAGCGCGGAGACGGATATGGCGGACCGGGCCTCCCTTGATTGCGGTTCCGGGTTCCACGTGGAGCTGCGCCCGGAAATGTCGGTCCGGCAAGCCATGACGGCTGTGTACCGGGAACTGCTGGAGAAGATGCGGTGCAACGCAAAGGGTATTGTCGAAGACCTTGATATTGAGCATCTGCACGACTTCCGGGTGGCCGTGCGGCGGACCCGCTCCGGCCTGGGGCAGATGCGGGATGCCCTGCCGGTCAGGGAAACCGGGAAGTTCCGGCGGGAGTTTGCCTGGCTCGGGCATGTAACCGGACCGGTCAGGGACCTGGATGTCTGCCTGGGGCATGAACAACAGTACACCCTCCTTCTGCCGGAGAGCCTGCGGTCCGGGCTCACCCCGTTTTTCTCGGCCTTGAGGGCGCAGCGGGCCGTAGAGCGGGAAAGGCTGATCCGCCAGCTCGCCTCGGCCAGGTACCGGCGGCTCATCACAGCCTGGCAGGAATGTTTGGACCGATCCGGAGGAGAAAGCGGGCCTTCCGGCCGGCCGATGCTTGATGCGGTCCGGGAAATCCTGCAGCGCAGGTTCCGAACCGTCATCAGAGAGGGGAAGAAGATCCATTCCTCCTCTCCCCCGGAAAAGCTCCACCGTTTGCGAATCCGGTGCAAGAAGCTCCGGTATCTCCTTGAATTTTCGGCCTCCCTGTTTCCCCGGGAAGACATCGGCCCGGCCATCAGGCAGTTGAAACGGCTGCAGGAGAACCTCGGGGACTTCAATGACCGGGCCGTCCAGCAGGCAATCCTGGAGCACCACCTGGCGACTTTGCGGTCCGGTTCCCGCGCGGACCTGGAAACGGCCGCCTCCCTGGGCGGTCTGCTCGCCCGGCTGCATCATGACCAGCAAAGGGTCCGCCGGCAATTCGACAGGCGCTTCAGGGAATTCGCCCGGCCGGCCAATGTCGGGCTGTACGGCAGACTGATTGGCAAACAGGACCGTTCCGCCGGGACCGGTCACCGGGAGTAAAAGGGATGGCCGCCCTCAAAGGCAGGGACACTGCCTGCTTCTCCCTGGAAGCAAAACGGGGGACCATGCGGCGGAAAACCATCGCCGCGCCCCACCCGCCCCAGCCGGCCGCCTGTACGAACTTCCGGCGCGGGCCGGAAACGGAAACGGCGCACCGATGAAACGCCTCCTTCTCTGCCGCCATGCCAAATCAAGCTGGAAAGACAGTTCCCTGGCGGATATCGACAGGCCCCTGAACAAACGGGGGAAGATGAACGCGCCGGAAATGGGCCGGCGGCTGTTGGAAAGAGGGGTAAAGCCTGATCTGGTCGTTTCCAGCCCGGCCCGGCGGGCCTATGCGACGGCCGTCTATCTTGCCGGGGAATTGGGCGTGCCCGAGAGGGAGATCCGGGTTGTCGAGGCCATATACGACGCCTATCCCATGAAGCTGCTGGAAGTCATCCACGCCATCGATGCCGGCCATGACCAGGTCCTCATGGTCGGCCACAATCCGGAAACCACCGTACTCGCCAATCTGCTCGGCCGGCTTCGACTTGAAAACGTGCCGACCTGCGGAATCGTCGCCCTTGATTTTGGGGTCCGTTCCTGGGAGGAGATAGAAGAGGCGCAGGGCACCCTCGTTTTCTTCGATTCCCCACGCCGGTGAGGGATTGAAAGAAAGGGGTGGACCGGGCATGACGTTCATGCCCCCGGAAGCTTCCCCTTCCACAACCATGGGGTGAGATCGGGCATGGCGCGGCCAAGGATGGATTTTTCCTTTTCAAAAGAATCCAATGAAAGTAACATATACGAATAATTTGTCATTTCCGCATTTCGGGCTGGTCCCCGCCAGGGGTCGGACGTGACCAACATGGGGATGGACGGAACGGAAAACCATGGCGCTGAATGAAGGAGAACGGCAGGTCGGTATGTTCGGCGGGGTTTCCCTTCCTTCCTTTCTGCAGATGCTGGAGCAGGAGCGGAAAAGCTGCACGTTGATAGTCCGGTCCGAAGATCGCGAAGGAAGACTGTTTTTCAATGACGGGGTGCTGATCGATGCCCAGTCCCTTGGGGCGCTGGGCAGGGAAGCGGCGTTTGCGATATTGTCCTGGGAAAATCCCGCCCTGCATGTCGACAGGCCGGAGGACAGGATGCATCGCATCAGGCAGCCCCTGGCCCGCATTCTCCTCGATTACGCGACGATGAGGGACGAGGAGGGGGGTGACGCCGCGGCGGCCGGAGAAAGCGCAGTCCCGCAGTTCGACGGCGGGTCCGACCATCCCGACCCCGTGGTGCGGGGAGTGGCCCGGCATATCGTCTCCCTCAGGGGGATCAGACATTATTATTTTCTCAACCGTCAGGGGAATGTCATCACCCAGTCATCCCAAACCCTGAAGCTGGGGGATTTTATCACCTACTGCATCGTCAGCGGCATTCAGATGCGCAAGGTGCTCGACGCCAGGGGGCCCAGCCGCATTCAACTGGTGTTCCAGAACGGTGAAACACTGCTCATCCTTCCCGGAGCAGGCATGATCATCGGCCTGCTGCTTGACGGGATGTCCCCCGTGGACGAAATAGTGGAGCAGTTGCGGCCCGTCTTGAGCGGGAAAGCCGGACCGGATAGGGCATGAAAAGTCTGCTGAAGGAGATATCCGTTATTCCCGGAGTCCTGAGAGCCTGTATTTTTGCCAGGGAGGGCGGGCTGGTCTGCGCGGAGGCAGGTGACGGCTTCCCGGAGGAGCGGGTCGAACAGCTCGCCCTGCATTTTTCCCGGCTGGTTCAGATGGCGGGCATGAACAAGCTGGACATCAAATCGACCATTTTCCGCTTTGACAGGTACACCATCGTCTGCTTTCCCCTGGACAGGGGAGCAGTGCTGATTGCCGTCTGTGATTCCCAGGCCAGCAGCTCCCTGGTCGCCGCCACGGCTGCCATGCTGCAGGACGACATACTGCGGGAGCTCGGCAAATTCTTCACATCCGTTCCTTCGGGCAATCCCCGGTGAAGGCGGCGGCCCGGCAAGGCCGACCGACGCCCAGCCGTGAGGGAGGGGTCCCAGGCCGGGAGCCGGGCACCGGGGCTGTCAGCAGCCGCCCCGTATATTGAGGAGCATCTCCCTGTACGGCCATTGACTGATTCCGCCCCTGAGTATAAACACCTGTTCTTCGGGGATGCCTTTGCCGACGAGGAAATCGTGGGCCCGCTGCGCGGCTCTGCCGCCTCTGGGGCCGATGATGACAATATCGTGGCGGTATGCTTCATACACACTGACGGCCTGGTCGAGGCTCCGGCCCTCAAGCTCGGTTTTCACCGGATAGGCGTAGGTGGCGAGTGACCCGTACAAATGATGCTCCCGATAGGCGTTGACCGGCTGGATGTCGACCAGGATCAAGGGCTGGCCGGTGTCCAGGCGAACCTTGAGGTCTTCCGGGTCCATCAGGTTGTAGGCGCCGGCGAGGACCGGAGCGCAAAGTGCCAGTACAGCCGCGACCGAGACCAGGAGAAGTATCCGTTTGGGTATCATGGGAGTTCCTCTTGTACAGTTTGGCCGGTTGCAGGTTTTGCAGGATACACTTCATACAAGCACATTCCCGGGAACAAAATCAAGCAAAAGTACAATGACGGGAAACGCCGAGGGGTTGTCGGCGTACGGGAAGCCTCAGCGTGGCTGCCGGGCGGCCGTCGGAGCGGAACGGGTCGGGCGGGGTGGCGGCGCCGGCATGGCTGAATCCCCCGGCCAGCCGGTTTTGCGTTTTCAAGGTTATCAGGATTGACAATCTTCCGCTTGACTGGCATCATTGCTCAGTTGGAGACTTGTACCGGCGGGTGCGTACGAGACGGCGGAAATTGCCGCCGTGGATCAGCGGAGAAACTCCGCCCGGCGGTCATGAACTGCCGGAAAAGGAATGGAATATGAGCAACAGACAAAGGGTTGGAACGTGAAAAAGGTAATGAGCTTCCTCACCATGATGATACTGGTTCCCGTCATCCTCCATGCCGGCTGCCTGGAGGGAGACTGCCGGAACGGTATGGGGAAACTGGAGAGCCCGGACGGCAGGGTGTATGAGGGGGAGTTTCGCGATGGGTATCTCTGGGGCGCGGGGACCCTGGTCTATCCTGACGGGCTGACCTACAGCGGCCGGTTTGTCAGGGGGAAATTCGAAGGGCAAGGGAAATTGACCAGCCCTGACGGCAAGGTTTATACGGGACAGTTCCGCAACGGCGTCATTGACGGAAAGGGGACCCTGGTCAGGCCCGACGGTTATCAGTACGAGGGTGAGTTCAACCTCGGGCGGTTCAACGGCGAGGGAACGCTGACCGCTCCCGACGGCAGAAAATATACCGGCGAGTTCCGCAATAACATCATCGAAGGACAAGGCAGGCTTGAATATGCCGACGGGTCGAGCTTCGAGGGTGTCTTCCGCGACGGGAAACCGGCGGGCAAGGGGATTCGCCGCTATGCGGACGGTGGTGTGTACGAAGGTGAGTACCACGGCGACATGCGGCAGGGGCAAGGTATCCTGGTCCTGCCGGATTCCACCCGTTACGAAGGATCGTTCCTGGACGACCGGTACGATGGTCAGGGCACGATCCAATACCCGGACGGAGCAACGTACTCGGGTCTCTTCAGTCGGGGGAAATTCAACGGCAAGGGGGTGCTGTCCAGACCCGACGGCACCGTGTACACCGGTGATTTTCTTGAAGGTTCAATCGAGGGTTTCGGTGTGATGGAATATCCCGACGGCGCCCGTTATGAAGGTGACTGGCGCCAGGGGGCCCGCCATGGCCGGGGGGTCCTGCTCACCGCCGGCGGAAGCAGGTACGAGGGCGGTTTCAACAATGACGTGCCCGAAGGAGAAGGAACGCTTATCCGGCCGGATGGAGAAAAAGTGTCCGGCAGGTTTGTCGCCGGGGAGCCGGTTCAGCCCCCCCTCCCGGCGCCGGAAGTTGCCGCTGTCCCGGAACAAAGGGAAGAGCCGCCCGTGTCCCTGCCGAGCGATCCTCCGCCGGCGGAGGAAAAAAACGCCGGCGGCGAAGTACCAAAGGCCGCTGAGCCGGTTGTCCAAGGTCCGGTTTTTGCCGACGGCTTTCTGTTCACCGACGGGTCGAGGCAGAAAAAGTTTACCGGCACCACCAGGTTTGTCCTTCCCGATGACAGCGTTTATGAAGGGGAGGTCAGGGATGGAGTGATGGACGGGGCGGGGACCCAGATTTTTCCTGACGGCCGCCGCTACAAGGGCGGTTTTGCCAACGGCCTGCGTTCCGGCCGGGGGGAGTACGTCTATCCTGACGGCGCCAAGTATACCGGCGAATTCAAGAACGGTCTGTTCGAAGGGGAAGGAAAGTATGTCTTCCCCGACGGCAGCACGTACGAAGGTGAATTCAGACAGGGGTTGTTTGACGGCATCGGCAAGCTGCATTACAAGGACGGCAAAAAATTTGTCGGCTCCTTCAAAAACGATCTGCCGGACGGCTACGGAACCCTGCTGTCGCCCGACGGATCGGAGTATGAAGGCGGCTTCACTGCCGGGAGGCGAAACGGCAGGGGCAAGTTGACCTATCCCGACGGCCGGGTGTATGAGGGTGAGTTCCGGGACGACCTGCTGGTGGAACAGCAATAAGGTGGAGGAAAACGTGAATTGGCAGTATCGCACCATACTTTTTGAGTACCAGAAGGACGGTCTCCTGGGGGACAAGTACATCGATGACGAAGAGATGGAAAAAGTCCTGAACGAGCAGGGTGAACTGGGCTGGGAGCTCATCAGTGTTACTCCCGTGCAGGAAGGCCTGCTGTCGTTTTTTAAACAGGCCCTGGCGGCCGCAAAACGGCAGGGCGTCCCGGGGGTTGAGGCGGTCCGCCAGGCGGCTCCACCTCCCCAGCCCCCCCCGGAGCCGCAGGTTCAACGGAGCAAAGAGTCGGAGCGGACGGAAAAGAAGCCGGAGATCCGTCCACCGGGAAAGAAGACCGACATGATCGGCCGGATCAGGATCTCCTGAGCAGGCGGTCGTTCCATCCATGGTTGGATCCGACTCGAAAATCTCCGCCTGGATGCGGGAGCTCCGTCACACCCTGCATCGTTTTCCCGAGCTTGCCTATGAGGAAAAAAAAACCGCCGGGCTGATTGCGGAGCAGCTGTCACGGTTGGGTATTCCCCATATCTCAGGGATAGCCGGTACAGGGATTGTTGGGTTGATCGAGGGCCCGCCGGCAAACACTGGGCCGGACGCCTGTGTCGCCCTGCGGGCGGACATGGACGGCATTCCCCTGCAGGAGGAGACCGGGCTCCCCTATGCTTCGACCAATCCGGGAATCATGCACGCCTGCGGCCATGACGGCCACATGGCCATGCTGCTGGGGGCGGCAGCCCTGCTGCAGCGCGAGAGGCCGCCGGGAAAAGTGAAGCTTTTGTTTCAGCCTGCCGAGGAGGCGGGCAGAGGGGCGCGGAAAATGATCCGCGAGGGGGCGCTGGACGGCGTGGGGATGATCTTCGGCGGTCATATCGACATCCACTTCCCCGCCGGGACGATCACCGTTGACAGCGGTTTGATCTGTTCCTATACCGATCCCTTCACCATTACCATCCGTGGACGAGGAGGGCATGCGGCCTGGCCGCACGAAGCCATCGACAGCGTCGTCGTCGCCGCCAATCTGATCATGACCCTGCAGACCCTCGTCTCCAGGGAGGTCGATCCGGTATATCCGGCCGTGGTGACTGTGGGCAGGGTGCAGGCCGGCACCGTGCACAACGTCATTGCCGACAAGGCGGTGATTGACGGTACGATCCGCAGCGCCCATCCGGAGACCCGGCAGAAGATATTGAGAGGCCTGCAGCGTATCATCCAGGGAACCGCGGCCATGAGCGGGGCGGACATTTCCCTGCAGCTGCATGACGGCCTTCCGGCTCTGATCAACGAAGAAGGGGCCGCGGCCATCGCCCGCCGGGCGGCCGTGGATATCGTCGGAGAGGAACAGGTCGTTTCCCAGGGACGGCCAAGTCTCGGCGGCGAGGATTTTGCCTTTTACCTGCATGAGATACCAGGCTGCATGGTGCGATTCGGAGCCGACCGCGAGGAAAATCATCCCGGCCCGGCGCATTCCAGCCGTTTTGATTTCAACGAGGACGCGCTGGCCATCGGGGCCTCCTGGCTGGCCCGGGTGGCGGTGTGCGGCCTGGAACGGATGGCGGCCGGGGAGCCGTCGTGGCGGTAGTGAAACAGGTCCCGTTTGCCCCCAGCAGCCCGTTTACCCTCGGAGTGGAGCTCGAATTCCAGATCCTTGACCGGGTGACCCTTGAGCTTGTTCCCCGGGCCGGGCAGCTCATGGCCCTGCTGGCCGGGCAGGCGGAATCAAAGGTTGCCAGGGAATTTCTTCAGTGCATGATCGAGGTGCACACCGGGGTTTGCCGGAATGTCGGCGAAGTGGAGGAGGATTTACGCCGGACGGTCGGCATGGCCGAGAAAGCGGCGGCGCAATGCGGCAGCCTGCTGTTTGCCTCCGGCATCCATCCCTTTGCCAGGCCGGCGACGCAGAATGTGACCGACAACGGCCGATATGTGCGGATCATGGAGGAACTCCAACTGGTCGGCAGGCAGTTCATCGTCCAGGGCCTGCACGTGCATGTCGGCATGGCCGATCGGGAAACGGCCATCAGGGTGGCGGATGTCATGCAGCCCTACCTCCCGCTCCTGCTCGGCCTGAGCGCTTCCTCTCCCTATTTTGCCGGCGAGGATACGGGATTCTGCTCCTACCGGACAAAGCTGTTTGAGGCCTTGCCCCTGGCCGGCATTGCCGATTTCCACGGCAGCTGGCAGGCCTATGAGGAAGAGATCCTGATGCTGCATCGGGCCGGGGTAATCCGGGAAATCCGCGATCTCTGGTGGGATGTCCGGCCCAGCCCCTATTTCGGCACCGTCGAAATACGGGTCTGCGACATGCCGTCCCGCTTTGACGACGTGTTGGCCCTGACCGCCTTCATCCAGGCCCTGGCCGTATTTATAGGGGGCCACCCGGAGGTTGGGAGCAGCAGGATCAATGTTCCGCTGCTCCGCTACAATAAATGGCAGGCCTGCCGGCATGGGCTGGCCGGGGAGTTCTGCGACCCCTTTGGGCTCCTTGCCGACTCACGGCGTCCGTTGCAATGGTCGGTGCGGCGGATGCTGGATGTGCTGGCTCCGGTGATCGACGAATTGGGCTCGGCCGGATGGTGTGCAAGAATCCACGGCATCCTCGAACAGGGGACCAGTACGGACCGGCAGCGGCGGTTGACCGCCGGAGGAAGTTCCCTGCCCGGCATGATGCAGAAGATGCACGAAGAGTTCTGGACATGAGCGGACGGGCAAAGTCCATTGTCGCCACCGGCCACGAACTGGTCAGCCGGGCCGCGGCCGATATCCTCCGCGCCGGGGGAAACGCCTTTGACGGGGCGGTGGCCGCCGGGTTTGCCGGGGCGGTGGCCGAGCAGACCCTGACCAGCCTCGGAGGCGGAGGCTTCCTCCTGGCCAGAACAGGCGGGTCGGACGGCCCGGTACGGGAGATCTTTTTCGATTTTTTTGTCGATACTCCGGGCCGGGGACGCGCCGACCTGCCGGAACCGCATTTTTTCCCGGTGACCGTTGATTTCGGCGGCTCGCGCCAGGATTTCAACGTCGGGCTCGGATCGGCAGCGGTGCCGGGGACCCTGAAGGGGCTGCTGCATGTCCACCAGCGCCTGGGCAGGATGCCGCTGGCCGAGGTCCTGCAGCCCGCGATTGCTCTTGCCCGCGGTCATCGGCTCAACGGGTTCCAGGCCTCCTTCCTCCGGATTCTGCGGCCCATCATGACCCTGACCCGGAGCGGCCGGGACCTGTACGAACCCGGCGGCAGCTATCTGCAGGCCGGTGATCTCCTGGTCAACGGCGAACTGGCGGACTTCCTTGCCTGTCTGGCCGAGGAACGGGGCAGGGACCTGTACAGCGGCGACATCGCCCGGAGAATCGCCCGGGATATGCAGGAGGGGCAGGGCCTGCTGACCGCTGAGGACCTGGCCGCCTACCGGGTGATCGAACGCCGTCCCCTTGCCGCCGGCTACCGGGGATACACCCTGCTGACCGGTCCGCCCCCTTCGCTGGGCGGCTCGCTCATCACCCTTTCCCTTGCCCTCCTGGAAAAAGTGGAACCGGGCCGGCGCTGGGGATCGGCCGCCCACCTGCTCAGCACGGCCGGGTTGATGCGCGAGGTCGAACGTCTGCGCACCATGGGTGTCTCCTCGCCGGATGAAATCCGGGCATTCCTGGAAACCGGGGACGTCGAGGGGTCGAGTGCGCGGATCAGGTCATTCAGCCGGGGCACGACCCATGTCAGCATCGCCGACAAGGACGGCAACGTGGCGTCCATGACCTGTTCCAACGGGGAGGGATCCGGGTATTTTGTGCCGGGAACAGGCATCATGCTCAACAACATGATGGGGGAGGACGACCTGCATCCCGAGGGGTTCCACTCAAGCCCTCCGGGGGAAAGGGTGGGGTCGATGATGGCGCCGTCGGTGGTGCTCAAGGACAACGTCGTCCGGCTGGTGCTGGGCAGCGGAGGCTCCAAGCGCATCCGGGCGGCCATCACCCAGGTCCTGACCCAGGTCATCGATTTCGGCCGTGATATCGATGCGGCCGTCAACGCCCCGAGACTGTACTGGGACGGCGGGACGCTGCAGGTTGAGCCGGGGTTTGCCGAGGCCGATCTCGGGCTCCTGGCAGCGGAATTTCCCGTCAATGTCTGGAAGGAAAGAAACATGTATTTCGGCGGGGTGCATACGATCGCCCCTGGCGTCAGCGGGGTGGCCGATCCCCGGCGGGGCGGGGCCGTGGCCGAGGTGGAGGCATGAGCAGGTATATACTGCAACGCATCCTGCTGATGATCCCGACCCTGTTCGGGGTCATGCTGATCACCTTTGTGGTGACCCAGTTCGTTCCCGGGGGCCCGGTGGAAAAGATGATGGCCGAGATCGAGGGCCGCGGCGCCGCGGGTGAAGCGGCTTCAGGCGGTGCCGGCGCCCTGTACCAGGGTGACCGGGGCCTCGACCAGGATCGCATTGAACAGCTCCGGGCGTTATACGGTTTTGACCGGCCGCCGCTGGAACGTTTCCTCGCAATGATGGGCAATTATCTTGTTTTCGATTTCGGCGACAGCTACTATCACCACCGCAGCGTCGTCGATCTGGTCATTTCCAAGCTGCCGGTGTCGATGTCCCTCGGCCTCTGGACGTTTTTCATCGTCTATCTGACCTGCATCCCCCTGGGCATCGCCAAGGCGGTCAGGGACGGCAGCAGGTTCGATGTCTTTACCAGTACCGTCATCCTGATCGGTTACGCCATCCCCGGCTTTGTCCTCGGCATTCTCCTGATCGTGCTGTTCGGCGGCGGGAGCTTCTGGAGCATCTTCCCCCTGCGGGGACTGGTTTCGGACAACTGGAGCGAACTGACCCTGATCGGCAAGATACTCGATTACCTCTGGCACATGGTCCTGCCCGTTGCCTCCAGCACGGTGGGCAGCCTCGCGGTCATGACCCTGCTGACGAAAAACAGCTTTCTCGAGGAAATCCGCAAGCAGTATGTCATAACCGCCCGGGCCAAGGGACTGCCCGAAAAGCAGGTGCTGTACAAGCATGTGTTCCGGAATGCCATCATTCCGATCATCACCGGTTTTCCCGGGACCTTCATTACCTCCTTTTTCACCGGCAGCCTCCTCATCGAGACCATATTTTCCCTCGACGGCATGGGCCTGCTGGCCTACACCTCGGTCATGAATCGCGATTATCCCGTGGTCCTCGGGACCTTGTATTTTTTTACCATCATCGGTCTTGTCTCCAGACTGCTTTCCGATCTCTGCTATGTGGTCGTCGACCCCCGCATTACTTTTGAACGGCTGCAGTGATGGCGGACAAGGGCAAGAAGAGGGGCGGCGGCACGTTGGCGGCAAGGCGCTGGAAGAGCTTTTGCCGCAACCGGAGGGGATTGTACAGCCTGATTCTTTTTTCCATGCTGTTTGTGCTCAGCATGTTCGCTGAATTGCTCAGCAATGACAAACCTTTCCTGGTCCGTTATGAAGGGCAGTACTATTTCCCCATTTTCAAGGCCTACCCGGAAACCGTGTTCGGCGGGGATTTCGACTCGGAAACCGATTACCGTGACCGGTATATCCTCAGCCGTCTGCGGGCCGGGGACAACGCGGTCATTTTTCCACCCAACCCCCACTCCTACAATTCAATCAACCTCAGCCTCGACCAGCCGGTTCCCTCGCAGCCGACCAGGGACAACCTGCTGGGCACGGACGACAGGGGGCGGGATGTTCTTGCCAGGCTGATATACGGCTTCCGGCTCTCGGTGCTCTTCGGTTTTGCCCTGACGATCATCGGCACTCTGCTGGGCATCCTCGCCGGCGCGGTCCAGGGATACTTCGGGGGGAAAATCGATATTTCCTTCCAGCGGTTCATTGAAATCTGGGGAGCAATGCCGGAACTGTACCTGCTGATTATCTTTGCTTCGATATTCAAGCCGAGCGTGCTGCTGCTCCTCATTCTGCTGTCGTTGTTCGGCTGGATGGGGCTGTCGGATTACGTGCGGGCCGAGTTCCTCAAGGGGAGGAACATGGAATATGTCAAGGCGGCTAAGGCGCTGGGGGTGAGCAATCTGACCATCATGTACCGCCACCTGCTGCCCAACGGCATGACGCCGGTCATCACTTTTCTGCCGTTTCGCATGTCCGGGTCCATCCTTGCCCTGACCAGCCTCGATTTCCTCGGGCTCGGGGTCCCTCCGGCGACACCGAGCCTCGGGGAACTCCTGGCGCAGGGAAAGGCGAACATCGATGCCTGGTGGCTGTCCATCTCGACCTTCGTGGTCCTGGTCGGGACCCTGGTGCTGCTGATATTTATCGGGGAGGCCTTGCGGGAAGCCTTCGACCCGCGGCGGTACTGATTTCGGCGGCGGATGTTGGGGCCGCGGCGGTCCGGGCGAGGCGTTTTTCCCCCTCAGTCGTTCAGCCGGGCGCGCAGGGATTCAACCTCCTGCTTGAGGGAGATGATTTCCAGGCGCAGCGCTTTCTCCACTTCCCTGAACTCTGACTGCATCCGGGCAACGGCGGCCTGATACTCCTCGGAGGACTCCAATTCCGTTTCCGGCTCCGCTGGGGCGGTCCCGGGTCGTTCTTCGAACAGGGCGATTTCATCCCCGCCCGCTTCCTCAATGGCCTCGGTGAGCAGCACTTCCTCTTCGGCGAGAACTTCTTCCGGCTTTGCTCCTTCTTGCTCGTCGCCAAAGAAGAAATCGAGTTTTTTCTCAAATTCCTCGGACGAAACCTCCATTTCAGAATCGGCGGCAAATTCTGTTTCCTCGTCCATGCCGGCCAGAGCGGGGGTGATTTCTTCCTCGGCCCCTTCGATGAATACGGGGCCTTCCTGCTCCTCCTCCTTCCCAGCGGGGAAGGCCGGGGCGGGTTCAGGCTCTTCGGCTGCCTCGACCGGGGCTTCCTCCTCACCGAAGAACGAAGCAAGCCGCTCCGCCAGTTCCTCCGGCGGCGCCTCGACTTCCGAGCCGGGGGCGCCGAATCCGGCTTCCTCGTCCTGGTCGGCCAGGGCCGGAACTATGTCCTCTCCCCCGGCCGCCGGGGCGGCAAGTTCTTCTTCGGGAGCTGTGTCGGCAGGAGCAAAGGACTCAGCCGTCAGTTCCTCTGCCTCGCCGAAGAACGAAGCAAGTTTTTCCTCAAGTTCATCGGGCGGGCCTTCCTGGTCGGCTTCTCCTGCTCCGAACCCTTTCTCTTCCACTGAACCGGCCAGGGCCGGGGCAATTTCCTCCTCGGCGGGGGCGCCGGCATCAGGCCGGCCATCATGTTCTTCCTCGAGCTTCCTGGCCGCTGCCGCTTCTTCAATCGCCTCCGGGACGAATTCCTCTTGTTCGACCCCGAAGAAGAACTCAAGCTTCTCCTCCAATTCCTCGGGGGGTTCCTCCAGTTCACCGGCGCCGCCGAAACCGAATTCTTCGGGGGAATCCGCCAATGCCGGGGAGATTTCCCGTTCCCCTTCTTCGGCAATGGCCTCGTCGAGCTCCTGCAGGTCCGTCACGCCGGCCTCGGCAGGTGCAGGTGCTTCCTCGGCCGCGGGCGAAAACTCCGGAAACGTTTCTTCCTCAAAAGACAGACCGGGTTCCGCTTCTTCAACCCCGGCTCCGGTCGGTGCTTCGGTTTCGCCGGACGGTTGTTCTTCCGGCAATTCCCCCGTCTCCACGGGCGTGATTGCTTCGGGCGCGAGCTCTTCGGTGGGGTAGGTCCGGGCGATGAGATTTTTCAGGTTGTTGAGCCGGTTGACGCAGTCGATGAGGATTTCCTGGCGCTTCTCTTCGGCGAGGTCCGGCTGTTCAACCAGAATTTCCAGGGCATCGTAAAAATTGTGGAGCAGGGAAAAAGTTTCCGGATGGGCCCTGCCTTTTTCTTCCGTGATATAGGCATTGAGGGCGTGCAATCCCTGGATGACAACCTGCAGGTAGCGGTCGCCGGGGTAGACGGACCTCAATATGTTCAACTGTTCGGTCAGGTTGTTCAGGCCCTTGTCCGTTACCTCCCAGTCAAGTTCAAGGATGGCGGCCTGTATTCCCTGCAGGTCCTTGTGCTCGGTCAGGGGGAGGGGCGTGGAAACCTCTTCGGCCGCCGCGGCCGCGGTACCGTGACGCTGGGCGATCTGGTGCTGGAGAATTTTGAACTTTCGGACATCTGCTTTCAGCAGGGCGGTGATTTCCGCTCCTGTTATATGTTCCGATGAGAGGATCTTTTCAAAATCGTAGTAGAGGGTCAGCAGCAGTTTGATGGAATTGGGATGGGCGGAGGCGCCTTCACTTTGAATATATTTGCCGATTTTGTCGAGTCCCTGCAGGTAGACCTGGGAGACCTTGTCATGGGCGAACTGGTCCAGGTTCCTGAGATAGTCGATCTCCTCGTTCAGTATCTCCAGTGTCTCATCGGTTATTTCCCAGTCCAGGGAAAGGATAATGGATTTGAGGCGGGTAAGGGGTGAATCTTCCTCGCTGGTGAATTCGAACAAATCGACCTCATCGGTGGTGAAATCCTCATCAAGAAATCGGGTCAGGTCATCCACATTGTCCATGACTGGTTTTCCGTTTGGATTGTTCTGCGAGTTATTCATTTGTTCAGCGCTACCCGGTTCAATTCAATATTGGCGTCCTTACGACAGTTTCTTCTGAATGGAAACAACGGTCAGGGAAATTATTTTCTTCAAGGTTTCCGGGACATTATATCCGGTCAGAGCACTGGCTTCAAAAGAGGGCACTTTCAGTTTGCTGTTGAGGTCCTTCTCCATGATCTCGGTGGGCAGTATGGGAACTCCCTGGTTTCGCAGGTCAACTTTGTTGTATTGCATGACCAGGGGAATGCGGAAGATGGATTCCTTCTGGCCGAGGAGATTTTCATGGAGCTGATTGAGGGAACTGATGTTCTTTTCCCGCATCTGCCTCTGTGAGTCGGCGACGAACACGATGCCGTCAACACCCTTGAGAACGAGTTTCCGGGTAGCGTTGTATTTGACCTGGCCGGGAACGGTATACAACTGGATCTTCATGTCAAAACCCTTGATTTGACCCATGTCGAAAGGAAGAAAATCAAAGAACAGGGTCCGGTCTCCATGGGTTTTCAGGCTGACCATTTCCGATTGAATCTGTTTTTTGAAACGGCGGTTGATGTATTCGAGATTGGTGGTTTTGCCGCCGCGGCCGGGGCCGTAATAGACGATTTTTATTTGAACGATTTTATCTTTAAGGTTGATGAAGCTCAAGTTATTCTCCTGCTGCCGGTGTCCCCGTATAGAATCAAGCTTGTCGCAGAACGGAATGGACGTCGTTTTATACCCAAAGCTTCTTGATTTCCTCAATGGCTTCGACAACGTTGAGCCGCAGAAAGCCGAGAGAGATCTCCTTGCCGAACATGCTTATCAGCAGCAATTCGTCATCGATCTTGCTGAAATGGATATTGCAGTCGGTGCCCTTGTGGAACAGGAGGGAAAACTCCTGCTCTCCCACCAGCTTGGCCATGGCGTCGACGGTGGCGAAGTTGCCTGCAGCGAGGGCGGCGAACGAATAAACGTCATATTTGTTCTTGCCGTTGTCCTTGGCCGTGATGATATTGCCGGCCATATCGATGATAATGACACAGTCAACACCAATCTTGATGAGTTTATTCGTCAGGATCTCATCCATTCTTTCAAGCTGTTCCTGGCTGACGACACCGTAATTCATGATTTTACCTCTTTGACGGGCTTGATAACTACGTACTATTATAGGGAAAAATCTGATTCTTGTCCAATTAGGGTATAGTATACGCCAGAAAAAAAATTATATGAAGCTGTTTTTGCTGATTTTATTATTTTTTTAATTAAATCGCCCTGTAGGGTACCTTTGTCCACTCCCGCACGCAGGCTTCCGATCCTCCTGCCATTCACAACGGCAGGAAAGTTGCAAGCGGGCCCCCGGCGCTTTCTTTTCATTGCCGCGGTGCCCCCTTTTTCCCCTTGACAGTGGTGCGGCGGTGCGTATATGTATGGGTAAATGAGAATCATTCGTATCTGGAAACGGCTTCGTTTCTCAGCACGAATGCGGTTCAGGCGTAAGGCCGGTGATGTGGAACGGCAGTTGGTGATCTTTTCGGCCGGCTGCCGATGAACTGAGTTTTATCCCTCTCCCTCTTCCTGGCAGGCGTCTGCGGTGCCGATTCCCTCCTTATCGGCATTTCGCAGACGCCATTTTTTTTGCGGCGCCAGCGGATAAACGAACCTGTTCAGTATTTCCTGGAATTCATTCCTGGGCAGTTCCCGCGCCCCGAGCCTGACCAGGTGTTCCGTCCGCATCTGACAGTCGATCATGCGGATTCCCGCCGCCCCGGCGTGGCGAACCAGGGCGTGCAGCGCGATCTTCGAGGCGTTTCCGGCCAGCGAGAACATTGATTCGCCGAAAAAGATCCGGCCCAGGGCGATGCCGTACAGCCCGCCGACGAGTTCGGCACCCTGCCGGCATTCAATGCTGTGCGCATAGCCAAGTTCATGCAGGAGGCGGTAGGCCTTGATCATTTCCGGGGTGAGCCAGGTCTCCACTCCGGCTTCGATCCGTATGGCGGCGCAGTGAAGAATGACCTCGTCAAAGGCCGTGTCGGCGGTGACGGTGAAGATCTTCTGCCTGATCGTCCTGGCAAGCCGGCGGGGCAGGTGAAATTCCTCGGGAAACAGGACCAGTCTGGGTGCGGGCGACCACCAGAGGATCGGATCGTCCGCAGTGTACCAGGGGAAAATGCCCTGGCGATAGGCCTCGATGATCCTTTCCGGGGAGAGGTCGCCGCCGATTGCCAGCAGGCCGTTTGGTTCGGCCATTGCCGGCGGGGGGAAGATCAATCGTCTGCTGAGCTGAAAAACGGGCATTGTCGCGCTGTCGGAAGAATACAAGCATCGGCCATCGGCCGGGCCCCGGAATCGGCAGGTCAGTCGCCAAACAGGAGCGCCATGGTTTTCCGTGCCGGCTCCGGCCCCCAGGAGCCGGCCGGGTAAAAATGGAGCAGCCGTTCCGGTGAAGGGCACTCCTCGCATTCCTGCAGAACCGGGGTAAGGAAGGCCCATGAGAGTTCTATGCCGTCCTGGCGCCAGAACAGCATGTGGTCACCGGCGATGCAGTCCAGAAGCACCCGTGCGTAGGCATCCAGGGCAGCGCCCTTGTAATGCTGATGGTAAAAAAAATCCATGGTCATGGTGCGCAGGCAGATTGAAGCGCCCGGGTTCTTGGTCTGAAAGGTCAGTCTGATCGCCTCCTCGGGATAAGTTTCGATCAGCAGGCGGTTGGCATTGATGTTCTGCCCCAGCACTTCCCGGAAAAGCCGGTGGGGGACCTCCCTGAACTGGATGATGATCCGGGTTTCCTTGCGGGGCAGGCGCTTTCCCGATATCAGGTAAAAAGGGACATCCTGCCAGCGCCAGTTGTCGACATACAACTCCATCAGGGCAAAAGTCGGAGTGGGGGACCGGGGGTCAACGCCCGCTTCGGACCTGTAGGCCGGTACGGACCGGCCGCCGATCTCGCCTTGGCCGTACTGGCCGAGGCAGATGCGGCTTCCCTGTTCAATGCTGAAATCGCGGAGGGAACGTATGACCTTGGCCTTCTCGTCCTGGATCGCATCGGTCTCGAAACGCGCCGGCGGCTCCATGGCGGTGAGGACAAGCAGCTGCATCATGTGATTCTGGAACATGTCGCGCAGCACGCCGGAATTGTCATAATAGCCGGAACGGGATTCAACGCCGATTTCCTCGGCCGCGACAATGCCGACATATTCGATGTGGTGCCGGTTCCACAGCGGCTCGAAGATGGAATTGGCGAAACGGAAAATGAGGGTGTTCTGAACGGTCTCCTTGGCCAGGTAATGATCGATGCGGTAGATCTGTTCCTCGGCGAAATGTTCATGCAGGGTCGCATTGAGCGCCACGGCCGTCTCGAGGTCGCGGCCGAAAGGCTTTTCGACGATGATCCGGGACCAGCCCGGAAAGGTCTGATACTGGGCGGCAAGGCCGGCCCCGCCGAGCAGTTCCGCTATGACCGGATACAGATCGGGCGGGACGGCCAGGTCGAATATGCGGTTGCCCCGGGTCTGCTTCTCCCGGTCGATTTGTTCGAGATGACGGGCCAGGACCTGAAAGCTTTGGCGATCGTAGGCGATGGGAAAATAATCCAGATTATCGGCAAAGGCGTGCCACGCCCGCGAATCCCGCAGCCTTTCCCCGAGGCGGGCGAAAAGCAGTTCCTTAAAAGCCGCGCCGGTCAAGGGAGTGCGGCCGCAGCCGACGATGGCAAAGGGTCCGGGCATGTTGCCCTGGACGTACATGGAAAACAGGGCCGGAATGAGCTTGCGGCTGGTCAGGTCGCCGGAAGCCCCGAAAATGACAATGATGCAGGGCTCCAAGGCGGCAGGACCGGGCCGGTCATCACAGGCGTGGAGCTGCTCCATGGTTATTTTTCCGCGGACGGTTTAACGGCGTGTCCGCCGAATTCCCGGCGCAGGGCGGCCAGCACCCGGTTGGCGAAGCTGTTTTCCTCCCTGGACTGGAAGCGGGCGAACAGGGAAAGGGCGATGACCGGGGCGGCCACCCGGCTCTCTATCGCCTGTTCCACCGTCCAGCGGCCTTCCCCCGAATCTTCCACATAGCCGAGCAGTTCTTCCAGGCGGGGATCTTCGGCGAATGCCTTTTCCAGCAGTTCCAGGAGCCAGGAGCGGATCACGCTGCCCTGGTTCCAGAGGCCGGCTATCCGCCCGTAGTCGAAGTGGTCGCGGTAGGGCGAGGCCTCCAGCAGGGCGAACCCCTCGCCGTATGCCTGCATCATGCCGTATTCAATGCCGTTATGGATCATTTTGACAAAATGGCCCGCTCCGGCGGGTCCGCAGTGGAGGTATCCGTTTTCGGGGGCAAGGCTTCTGAACAGGGGCTCGAGGTCGTCGAAAACCTTTTTCTCGCCCCCCACCATTGTGCAGTACCCGACCTGGAGGCCCCAGATGCCCCCGCTGACCCCGGCGTCCAGGTAGTGAATTGCCCTGCGGCCGAGGGCTTCGGCCCGCCTGATATCATCGGTATAACGGCTGTTGCCTCCTTCGACGATGCAATCCCCCGGGTCCAGGAGGTCCGCCAGGCTGTCGATGTGGTCGTCAACGACTTTTCCGGCGGGCAGCATGATCCAGACGATTCTGGGCGGCCTGAGTCTGCCGATCAGGTCCTCGAGGCTTGCCGCCCCTTCGGCGCCTTCGCGGACGATTTCTTCGACTTTTTCGCTGGTCCGGTTGTAGGCGACAACTTCGTGGCCGTCCCGCAAAAGCCGGCGAACCATGTTCATGCCCATGCGGCCGAGGCCGATCATTCCCATCCGCATACCGTTCTCCCGTCGTGCGCAACCCTGCTCCGGGTTCATGCTTATATCCGACCGATGTGATATGCAAAACCGATCGGACCCTCCGGGCCGCCCCGAGGGGTGACCTTCCGGATCAACAATAAATCAGCGGCGGGACGATGGCAATCAATTTGCTCAGGGACGGTGGAAAGTGCGGGGATCCGCGGGTTGGGAAATTTGGCGAAATCCGGCATAATCATTGAAACATGAGGGATTCGGGAGTACATAATAGTGATGGGAATAAAAACCATATGCGGCCCGGATCGATTGCTTGAACAGGCCCTCCGGGCGGAATGCGAATGCGGAAAAATTGTCCGAATTGAATAGCCATCCTTCATACAGAGAACATTTTCGCCTGAGCGCTCCTCCTTTCAACCAGGGACCCGACCCGGAGCAGTTTTTCGGCGACGGGGGCAGGGAGGAACTGCTGGGTCGACTCCTTTCCGACATCGAGGAGGGCAAGCGGCTGATCCGGCTGACCGGAGGCGAAGGAGTCGGCAAAACCCTGTTCCAGCAGCTCCTCGCCGAACGGCTCCCCCGCGCCCGGTTTGATCCGGTCCGGCTCGATCATCCGGTCGGGTCTTTCGAGGATCTGCTGCGCCTGATCTGCCTGGCCCTGGGCCGTAAAACGGAGGGGGAAGCGGCTGCCCCGGCGAGCTTCCTGGCTGAATTCAAGGAACAGCTGCTGGACAGGAAAGCCAGGGGTATCCGGGTGGTGCTGCTCATTGACGATGCCGAAAAGCTGTTCCTGGCCACCCTCGAACGGCTGGTCCGGCTGACCTGCGACGGTGATGTTGAGGATGCGCTGCAGATCCTGCTTATCGGCCGCCCGGAACTGAACAGAAATATCGAGCAGCTTGCCGTGTACTGTGCCGGAATCGACCTTGATGTCCACTACGACCTGGAACCGCTGACCAGGACGGAAACGGAAAGATACATACGGCATCGTCTTGCATTGGCCGGCTGTCCGGCGGACAGGGCTGCAATAATATTCACCGCCGAGGCAATCACGGCCATGCATCAGGCAGCCGGAGGCAATATCGGGCTGATCGGTATGCTCGCCGACAAAGGCCTGACGGCCGCGTATGAGATGGGGAAGGACAAGGTTGCCGCCGATGCGCTTTTTCCCCGTCTGCAGGAGGCCGGCAACAACCGGAGCGGTTTTGCCCTGGTGCGGGAGTGGCTGCAAAAATACCGGCTGTGGCTGCTCCCGGCCCTGGCCTTTGTCCTGATCCTGCTGCTCCTCCCCCTCCGGCCTGACGACAGGGAAACGGAGGCGCCTGCGCCGCCCGTGGAGAAGCCCGAGCCGGCGGTCGAAGCGCCTCCTCCGGTCGAGCCGGCGGAAACGGCGGTGAAGGAAAAGCCTTCCCCCGCCGAAGCCGAGTCCACGGCAGGCGGGAAAGAGCCGGCTGCCGCCCGACAGCATGAGCAACTCAACGAATCGGCTCCGCAGCAGGAACCGCTCGGGACGGACCGGGTAAGCATGGAGGAAAAGAAGAAAGAGGCGGAGCCGCAGCGGCAGCCTGCCGCTGCCGAACAGGCGGGCAAGGGGAGCGGCGGAAAACCGGCACCCCGGGCGGCAGCCTCCCCAGCGGCGGAAGCCGCCCCGTCCGGACCCCCGGCCCCGCCGAAGGAGATAGTTGTTCTGCAACCTGCGGCGAAAAAAAGGGATGGTGCGCCCCAGCCTCCTGCCATTGTGGCCTTGCAACCGGCGGCTGCAAGAAATCCCCACGAAATCTTTCAGGAACGGACCAGGGCGACGTCAAACTGGCTGGCCTGGTCATACCGGGGCGGCTACACCATCCAGCTGATGATGCTCGGTTCGGACAGCGCCGAAGAAAATCTCAAAAGATTGCTTGTCCGGGACGACTATTATTCGGTCAAGGATGATCTCTATATCCTGCGCAAGACCTCCTCGCCGACTCTCCTCGTTTTCTACGGTCTCTACGATACCATGGAACAGGCCCGCCGCGTCCGGAACAATCTGCCCGGGTTCCTGCTCAGCCATCAACCCTATGCCCTTTCCATCAAAGATGCCCTGGAAAAGACCGGTGAGTAGTCGCGGCAATGGGTCCGCGGGCAACGCATGGCCCGGAGCTTCCCTGCCCGGCCGGCGCAAGGCACGGGAAAAGTATGGCGGGCGGCACCGTCCGGCGAGGCGCGGCCTGACCCGCTTGAGGAACGCATGAAGGTGTCCTGCCCGGGCGTCAGTCCGGAAATTTCAGACGGTGCCGCCCGGGCCGCGGAACTGATCAGGTCGGCTGGCACAGTCATCGCCCTGACCGGCGCCGGTGCCAGCACCGAAAGCGGTATCCCGGATTTCCGCGGCCGAAACGGCCTTTGGTCCCGGTTCGACCCCCTGGAGTATGGAACGATCGGTGCTTTCCGGCGTGACCCGGTCAAGGTCTGGAAAATGTTTGCCGAACTGCTGGCGGTCACCGATGCCGAACCCAATGCCGGTCACCATGCCCTGGCGGCCATGGAGGCAATGGGTTGCCTGTACGGAATCATCACCCAGAATATCGACGGACTGCATCAGAAAGCCGGCAGCCGGTCGGTTGTCGAGTTCCACGGCTCCCTGGCCACCTTTTCCTGCGGCCGCTGCCGGACCGCTCTGCTCCTGGCCGAGGTCCGGACCAGGCCGCTTCCACCCCTGTGTTCCTGCGGTGCCGTCCTCAAACCGGACGTGGTCTTCTTTGATGAAGCCATTCCGACCGACGCCCTGCATCAGACCGAAAAGCTGATCGCAACGGCCGATGTGCTGATCGTTGCCGGCACTTCGTGCCAGGTGGCCCCGGCTTCAACCATTCCTCTCCGGGTCAGGCGCAGGGGCGGCAGGATTATCGAGGTCAACCTGGCTCCGGCCCTGGGACCGCTGGCCGACATTACCCTTGCCGGCGGTTTCGGCGCGACCATGTCCTGCCTGCTCGCCCGTTTGCGGGAAAAATGATTGTTCCGGCGGAATGGAGGAGCGCAGCCCGGGGAACCTGTTGCCAAAAAGAACGAAAAGACTACTGTAAGAGAACCGTATCGACCGTTTCCTGATCTGCCGCTGCCATTTTGATTTTGTGACGGAGCGCCCCGTGCCATGTTCCTGACGCTGACGACGATATTTGTTTCCTCGTTCATCATTGCCCTGTCCGGGGCCCTGATGCCGGGACCGCTGCTGACCGTGACCGTCAGTGAAAGCACCCGCCGTGGCGCTGGCGCCGGTCCGCTGATGATCCTCGGGCATGGGATTCTGGAACTGGCCCTGGTGCTCGCCCTGCTGGCCGGGCTCGCTCCCCTTCTGAACCGGGACGGGGTGTTTGTGGTCATCGCCCTGGCCGGCAGCGCCATTCTCCTGTGGATGTCGGTCTCGATGTTCAGAAGCGTGGCCGGGCTGAGCCTCAGCCTGGACGAGCACAACGGCGGCGGCCGGAACCTGGTCCTGGCCGGCATTCTCTTCAGTCTCGCCAATCCTTACTGGCTCATCTGGTGGGCATCGATCGGCCTGGGCTATATTCTCCATTCCGTCAAATTCGGGGTGCCGGGGGTGGCGGCGTTCTTCACCGGCCATATCCTGGCTGACCTCGGCTGGTATGCCCTGATCTCCTTCGGGGTGGCCAAGGGCAGAAATTACCTCAGCGACCGCTTGTACCGGGGGCTGATCATGGGCTGCGCCGGTTTTCTCGTTCTTTTTTCCTGCTATTTCTTCTACAGTGGAATTGAAAAGCTTATTTAGATATTCCGATTTGACCCTTTCCGTGCTGCCTGCCATGTCCGACAATGATCTGCGGGAAATCTACCTTTTCCAGGGATTGTCCGAAGCCGAGCTGCGCCGGGTCAGGGCATGCGCCCGGGAGCGGCTATTCGCGGCCGGAGAATTTGTCTATCACAAGGGAGACAAGGGGGCCGAATTCTATGTCATCGTCGCCGGCCTGGTCGAGCTGATTGTTGAAACCCATGGAAATTTTGCCTGCGTTGCCGGGCAGGTGAGCACGGGCGGCCATTTCGGCGAAGTCTCGCTTTTGACCGGCAGGCAGCGGTCCCTGACGGTCCGAACCCTTGCCCCTACCCGTCTGCTGGTGTTTGACGAGGACAGGTTCAGAACCGTCCTGCTGGCCAATCCCCGGATCCATCAGACGCTTGACAGGGCCCTGGCAGAAAGGCTGTCCCTTGCATCGGACGGCTGGTCGGAGCCTGAAGGGAAGGCGGCCTTCCGGCGCGATGTCCCGGCCCTTGCCTCAGCCCCCGGCACTTCCGGCAGTCGGGACGGTACGCGGGAGGAGCGGGTTGGCGGGAAGGATGAGCGGCAGGATGATTTTGAACTTGCCCGGAAAATAAGGAAACAGATCCATCGTTTTGCCGCGCTTGACTCTCCCGTACTCATCGGCGGCGAACCCGGTACCGGTCGCCGGCTTGCCGCCCGCCAGTTGCATCTCCAGTCCGCCCGGCGGGACCAGCCTTATATTGAGCTGGATATCCGGGAATTCGAAACATGGATATGGGAAGAAAAACTGTTCGGCTACAAGCAGGATTCCTTTCCGTTTTCCTCGGGCAGGCAGCTGGGGGTCCTGGAGCAGGTGCGCGGCGGCACCCTGGTGCTTTTTCACGCGGAAAGATTAAGCCGGGAGCTGCAGGAAAAACTCTGCGATGCCTGCCGGTCCGGCAGATTCGCCGGCGTGGAAGGCAGTACCCCCCAGGCCCTCAGCGCCCGCCTGGTTTTTATAATCGACGGCGATCCCGCGGCAATGGAAGAGGAGATGATTCTCGTTCCGGAAATGGCGGCCCTGTTTCAACAGCATCACTTCATCCTGCCGCCGCTGAGGGAGCACAAGCAGGATATCCTGGCACTGGTTCATTTTTATATCAACCGCTATAACGCCGAGCTCAACAAAAGGGTAACGGGAATCTCACCGGACGCCCTCGGCATGTTGATGAAGTATGACTGGCCCGGCAACCTTACGGAACTCTCCACTGTCATTCACCGGGCGGTCATGGTTGCGTCGGGGGAGGAGATAATTGCCGAGCAGATTTTTTTCGGCCAGCCGGGCGGGGAAGGACGATTGTCGTTCAACCTGCTGCGCCTGCCCATGGTCAGGCGGCTTTTTGAGGGACGCCTGCAGCCGCGGCTCAGCAAGGTGGTATTGGTCCTGTTTGCCCTTATTCTGCCGATCCTGTTTTTTGGGCCGCAGGAGGCAGAAGACAACCTGGGCATCACCCTGTGCTGGTATATCGGCTGGCCGCTGCTGATCATTTCCTTTTTTTTTCTGCCACGGTTCTGGTGCAGCATCTGCGCCCTGTCGGCGCCGGGCAAACTGCTGCAGAAATATTTCCAGCCCACCCGAAGGATTCCGGCCTGGGCGGCCGGTTATTCCGGCTGGCTCATGGCGCTCTTCTGCCTGTCGGTGTTCTGGGCGGAGATAGTTTTCAACGCCTACGACAGTCCGCGGCTCACCGGGGTGATCCTGCTGGGCATCGCCCTGGGAGCCCTGCTGTTCAGCCTGTTGTTCGAGCGCTATTCATGGTGCCGGTACGCCTGCCCTCTCGGGGCGCTGAACGCGGTCTTCTCGATGCCGTCGATCCTGGAGCTGCGCGCCAACAGGGAAATGTGCGTTAACCAGTGCCGGGACCACGCCTGTTTTCTCGGCACAGAGACGTCGCCGGGATGCCCCATGTTCAGGCATCCATTCCTGGTGGACAACAACAAAGACTGCATCCTGTGCGGCCGTTGCATAAGGAACTGCCGGCTTCGCTCCATCGAATTGAACCTCCGGCTGGCCCCGCGTGAACTCTGGTCCCTGCGCAACACCAAACTGTCCGATAATTTTCTGATTGTCTCCCTGGGCGCGGTCTATTTTTTCCTTGTTCATCACGGGCGGTTCCTGGAGCAGGTCCGGATGTGGAGTGCCTCCCCGGGCGCGGGCACGACGGCGGGGTTCGTCCTTGCCGGAACGGGCCTGTTCTGGGGCCTGATCATGCTCGGCTGGGTCGGCTACCTGCTGGTGAGCACGCTGCAGGCGAAGCTTGCGGCCGAAGACCGGCGCAAGGTGACTTCGGCGGCCGGCTATGGCATCCTTCCCCTGGTCCTCGGGGGGTTCCTGGCCTACTACACGGACCTGTTCATCCATGGCGCCGGGCGGATTGTCCCCAATTTTCTGCTTGTCTTCGGCATCCGGACCGGCTCCTGGCAGTTTGACCTTCTTTCGCCGACCGCCGCGGCCACTGTGCTGCATATCATCATTCTCGGGGGAATGGGCGCCTCGTTCTATGCCACCTACAAAATTTTCAGCCGGCTGTTGGGGCCGCGTTTCTCCTTCTTCCATCTTGTGGTGCCGATGCTGGTCGTCTCCGCTCTCGGCTTTGTTTTCCTCGCCTCTGTCTGATGCCCGTGGACGGGCGGCACCGCCCGCCGCCGCTCAGGCCAGTACGCTCACCGCGGCCGCCAGGCCGTCCGTTACTTTGGCCATCCGGACATAATCAAGGGTTTCGGGGGTATCGGTGGGAAGATGGTAGTGGGGGGTCCGGTAAAAGGCGGTATCGGTCACCATGAGGGCGGGGAAGTTGAATTTGTTGAAGGACCAGTGGTCGGAAAAATCAATGCCGACAATGATGGCCGGGGCGTTGAGGGTTTCAACAGGCAGATCGGTGGCCGCGGCAAAAGCGTTTCTGACCTGCCTGGTCCACCGGGCCGACCTGAGGTTGCCGACCATGGCGATAAAATTGCCCCGGTCCGGATAGAGAGTCTTCATGAAGGGCAGGGGATAGGACTGGCTGCCGGGCGCATCCGAGAAATAACCGATCATTTCCAGGCAGATCATGCCCCTGAGCCTGGTCCCGGCCTGTTTCAGGCTGTGGGCATAGACATAGCTGCCCATTTTTCTGGTCCGGTAGGCCGGTGGTTCCTCCGGACAGAAGGCGGCCAGCCGAAGTCCCGCCGGCGGGTTGCGGCGCAGGAGCCGGGCGATTTCCATCAGGCCGGCGACCCCGCTGGCATTGTCGTCGGCCCCCGGGGTGCGGGACACGCTGTCGTAATGGGCCCCCACCACCAGCAGGGGTTTGTCGCCGCCGTCGCTTTCCCGGGGCGCGGCGATGACGTTGACATGGGCGGTATCCCGGTAGGGGACGGCCTGATGAGTTACCCCGTAGCCCAGGGAATGAAAGTGGTCGGAGATCCGCCCGGCCGCCTTTTCCAGCAGGTCAAGCCGGGGGGCAGGCCGCGGCCCGATCCCCCTTGCCAGGTATTCGACCCAGTCCCGCAAACGCTCAGGGTCCGCTGTCTGCATGAAATTCCCTTTCCGTTTTCCCGTTGCCGTGGCCACTGTGTTCTTCTGTCATTGCCGGACGGTTTCAGGCGCCTGTCAACCATCAGGGAGGGTGAATCGTCCTTTGCGGGCGCAGGTGCTCCCGCAGGCGGCGCAGGCTGTCCCGGACGCCGCGGCCGAAGGCCAGGTCACGGACTCCGGCCAGCCCCAGGATCTGCGCGACCATGTGCTCCCGGGAAGCGTACCGCGGCCGCAGCCTGCACAAGGTCGTATATTGTCCGGATTTTTTTCCCTCGCGCACGATAACCGGCGACAAAATCCCCTTGCCGACATGATGGGCCTCCGGCGGTTCCTGCACGTCACAGGTGCGGACAGGCAGCACGAACCAGGGGCGGTAGGTGAACCGCAGCACCCGGTTGACATTGGTGAGGGCGCCGTAGCTCATGGAGGGCACTCCGCTCAGGCCGGCCCCGGCAAACACCTTGATGGCATCCGTTCCGGGCTCGGGGCTCCCTGCTTTTTTCCGGAGCAGATCCATGGCCGTCAGGGAGCCGAAAACAACAAAACGAAGGGAGCGGGAAAAGAGGAAGAGGCAGAGGAGAATGACGCAGAGCGAAAACAGCAGCCCGGCGTAGGGATGGACCAGGGAGGCAAGGAGCAGAAGGGCGATGATGCTGTTTTTCCACAATGTGAGCAGCAGGTCGATGGACGAGAAGGGGCTGAGAAGGATGAGGAAGTTGAACGCCTGGCTGACAATCCAGACAACGGTGAACACGGCGATGACCAGCACAGAGATCATTGCCGGTTCGATCAGTTCACGCGCTCCGGCCAGGGATTGGACACCGGTTCCCTGCGCCGCGTGGGCGGCTGACACGAACAGCCCGCCGGCGGCATGGTCGGGGGGACCGGCCTGGTCGATGCCGCCGCCGATGGAAGTCAGCAGGACGATGAGGGCAAGCACGGCCGAGGTGTTTTTTTCCAGCAGGGTTTCGACGGCGTCCAGTGGGACCATGATGATCTTGGGGATGGCGATCTTAGCGGAATCCTTGAGGATGATGAGGAAAAGGATGACCAGCAGCGGCGCCCAGAATTGCGGCGCGGCATGCCAGGGCACATTGTCCCTCTGTTCGGCCGGGGTGGCGTAGTAGGTGTAGGCGCCAAGTACCGAGATGCCCAGAATGGGCGAAATTGCGCAGCCGGTGATCCTGGAGATTTCGTCGGCGATCAGCTCCCCCCTGGGCAGAAGACCGCCGAAATCGGAAGAGCCGCCGGTCGTCCCTGCCGCTGTCGAGGGGCCGGGAAAGAGGCAGATCAGGAAGATGACGGCTATGGCCAGCCGGGTCATTCTTTCAACCATGGGCATCATGCCTCAACATTTTTTCAGCGGCCAATCTTCTCCACGATTTTTCTCACGCTCCCGCGTTTGTTCCTGCACAGGGCCAGGCGCCCGGTGTTGCAGAACAGGAACACCAGGACGATGCCGGTGACGAACCCGCCCACATGAGCCCAGAAGGCGACTCCTCCCGTGGTCCGGCCGATGGTGGGTATGGCGCTGAACAACTGGAGGATGAACCAGTACCCCAGCATGAAATAGGCCGGAACAATGATCCTGGTCACGAAAAAACCGAGAAAAATCAGCATGTGCACCGGGGCCTTGGGGTAGAGGACGGCATAGGCGCCCATGACCCCGCCTATTGCCCCGGAGGCGCCGACCATGGGAACGGCTCCGGACGGATCGGAGAGCAACTGGGCCGCCACGGCGCCGAAGCCGCAGAGCAGGTAAAAGACGATGAAGCGGAAAAACCCCATGGCATCTTCCACGTTGTCCCCGAAGATATAGAGAAACCACATGTTGAGGATCAGGTGGAGCCAGCCGCCGTGCATGAACATGGAAGTAACGGGCGAAAGCCAGTTCGGCCGGGGCTGGGTCAGACAGTAGAGTTCGCTGCCCAGGGGTATCACCGTTCCGGCCTCGATCGTCTGCAGCAGTTCGCCGGGGATCAGGCCGAATTCGCAGATGGACCTGACCAGGGCGGGATGAGACCCCAGCCCCTGGACAAAGGTCCAGGCGCCGACATTCAGCCCGATGATGGCAAAGGTGGCGACGGAGGCATGGAGGGTCGGGTTATCATCGCGGAGGGGAAACATGATCAGGCGCCTTCGGGACG
>Ga0209270_1000276_pt1:0-75000 | contig 126348 bp, 104 predicted proteins | sample MTBAKSrepl1MetaG_FD_187456 | JGI IMG/M metagenome (GOLD analysis project Ga0209270, IMG submission 187456) | Enrichment culture microbial communities from Arthur Kill intertidal strait, New Jersey, USA, that are MTBE-degrading - MTBE-AKS1... | ecosystem: Environmental > Aquatic >...
CAGTCCTCCTTCCCGAGCATAAGGCACCTCCAGTTGAATTGGCGTTCTCCTGAAGGTATGCCAAAGCGCTCGGGTTGGGGGACATTTTATTCCGGTGTTTTAAGGACATTTACCACTGATGGTGACAAGGGGCAGGGTGTCAGGATAAAAGGGTTTCACTCAAGGTGTTCGTGAGTGGAGTGGAGGGGCTTGCTCACGGCTCCGCCTCTTGGGTTCCGAAGGGAATATGTGAAAACCCATTGAAAATAATCTAAAAAAACGTTGTGCAGAGGTGATGCGCCCATTCTTTATCGAGTAGCAAATCTACTCATAAAGGATGCCAGTTTGTCTGTCAAGAAAAAACTGTTCTGAAGGGGATATCGGCACTGGGCGGATTTTCTTGAGTGTAAACGAAGTTCGAATACCGTTGCACAAAGGGGGTGGGCCGGGGCTGTCAGCGGTTGGTAAGGCCACGTGGGTCAGTGTCCTCGAAGGCAGCGGGGCTTTTTGGGCCGTGCTTGCCGGCGTGGAGATCTCCTTCAGGATGGGCAGGCAACGGCACCACGCATTGGTACATTCAATAAGGGTGTGACAGCGGCTGCCGGAGGAGTATTACATATTGTGAAATGAACTCGCAATATGTAATATATCCTTGTCTTGAGGCTCTCGGCCCTGTAATATGACTCGACCCACTGGAACGGCTACAGCAACCATCATCCATTTTTTGGAGTCCCTTATGATCCCGCGTGAGGCTGCATCCAAGGCCCTTCAACTCGCTGCCCGGTATCCTGTTTTGACCATCACCGGACCCAGGCAGTCAGGCAAGACTACGTTGTGTCGAATGATTTTTGGAGACAAGGACTTTGTATCTCTGGAGGATATCGATGAGCGTCAGTATGCCCAGAATGATCCGCGTGGGTTTCTAGGTCGTTTTCAAAAAAGCGTTGTTATTGATGAAATTCAGCGCGTTCCGGACCTTTTGTCGTATATACAGACCATCGTTGATGCACGACAGGAGGAAGGCTTGTTTATTCTCACAGGTAGTCAGCAGTTCGGGTTGCTCGAGAACATCTCCCAGTCACTTGCCGGACGTATGGCTCTCTTACGGCTACTGCCTTTCCGAATGAATGAGGTTTATAAGACCGGAAACAGACTTACTTCTCTGGATGAGGTCCTCTACTCCGGATTTTATCCCCGGATATTTGACAAGAAACTGAACCCCACCGAAGCTATGTCCTTTTATGTCGGTACGTATGTAGAGCGTGACCTACGGCTCATGATCAACATCAAGGACCTTTCGAAGTTCGAGATCTTTTTGAAAATGTGTGCCGGAAGGACCGGGCAGGTGATCAACCTGTCGAGTCTTGGAAACGATTGCGGGGTGAACCATGCCACGGTGAAAAGCTGGCTGTCGGTGCTCGAAGCCAGTTATATCGTCAAGATGATGCGGCCTTACTTCCGGAACTTCAACAAACGTCTTGTCAAGGCCCCCAAACTTTATTTCCTGGACACCGGACTGGCCGCGTTCTTACTGGATATTCAAAATGCCCGTCAAATGGCCACACATCCATTGAGGGGGTCGCTTTTTGAGAGCATGGTGGTTTCCGAACTATTGAAGTGCCGGTTTAATGCGGGCAAGACCGATAACCTGTACTATTTCAGGGACAATGTGGGTAATGAAATCGATGTCATTTGTGACCACGGGATCCACCTTGATGCGTTGGAAATCAAGTCCGGCCAGACCGTGGCCGAGGATTTTTTCAAAGGTATTGAATACCTTGGAAAACTAACCGATACCATGCGCGATTCCTATATCGTCTACGGGGGAGACAAAACCTATACTCGAAACAACGTGCGTGTGGTTAGTTGGATGAGCATGCAGGATGTTGAATGCGTTCGTGAATAGCGGCCTGGTTTCAATCCGGGAGGGAGAAGACGGCTGAGGGATTTGGGAACCGGTTCCCCGGACTGCCCCTGTGCCTGTTTGCCGTTGCGTTATACGCAACTCGGTGTTTCTCTGCGTATAACGACAGAATGAGGAAGGTTTCTCGTGGAACGACTGCCCCTTGAAACACAGACCTTGTACGCCGAGTTGATGGAGCACGTGATGTTGAGTGAAGCCCATCGCAACGTGAGCCGCGATTTCTGCGTCAATCTACGGGATTCCTTGTGCGGTCCAGCCTTTTTGCGACTCAACTCGAGTAGTTGGGGCCAACAGGTGGGCTAACGGCCTGTCAGGAGTGAAAGCGGCTTGAAATATTCCCGGTAAAACCCATTGTCTCGGGTCAGCAGTCGATCGCACTGAACCAAGGCGTGTCCCCCGATAAGAAAGTCAGCGGCAATCCGGCGTTCCTTGCCGCCCTTGCGTCGGTAGATTCGCCAGCAATGGGCCGACTTGACGGCCGCCTCTTCGTTCATGGGCATGAATCGGATGCCGGCTTGAGTTAAGGCGTCGAGCACTTCGGACATCTCTTCGTCATAGGCCGTAGCCACCTCGGCCCATACCACCTCGCAGACTACGACACTTCCCTCGTTCATTGCCTGTTTCAGCAGGGTTAGGGAGGTGTTCCCGTGGACCGGATCGGGTTCCAGAATGTCTACGAGTACATTGGTGTCAATCGCCGTAATCATTCTTTCCCTCGAAGCCCTGCAACCACGGCGTCGGAGTTCCGGCCCCGTCCAAACCTGCCGAAGATCCCATCAAGCTTGTTGATGGGTTCTGCCTTGACAGCAACCAGCCGTCCATTTTCGGCCTCGAAGTTCAGAACGGTTCCGGGAGCGATGCCCAAACGATCCCGGAGCGCCTTGGGGATCGTCACCTGCCCCCTCTCGGCAACTTTCGCCTGCATGGCAAAACTCCCTCAGTAAAGTATGCATTAAGAATATGATTACATGCAGGGAAAGTCAATAAATTTTGCCTGCTTCATTTGAACGATGTCCAGGCACGGAGTGGCCGGGTGTGCTCCTGGAACAACCTGGGTGAGGGCGTTGTTCATTCTTGAATTAAGTGACTGTTATTATTATAATTACCCTGGGAATACCCCCGGCCCTACCGGGGTCATGACTCCCGCTTAAAGAGTTTCGAGTCGCGAAGATGCAATCTGGCCAGCAGATAAGAGCCGGTCGTCGCCAGACAACCCAGACCGTAACGGACACTTCTTCTGAATGAAATGGATGACGCTTCGGCGAAATATTTTGTAGGACAACTGATTTCAGCGATGATATATCCCTGCCAGATTATTTGCGCAAGAATTTGATTGTCAAAAACAAAATTATTGCTGTTTTCCTGTAGCGGGAGCTGTTTCAGCAGATGACTGGAGTATGCTCTGTAACCGCTGTGGTATTCAGATAATTTTGCACCCCAGAAGCAATTCTGAATGAATGTCAATGCTCGGTTGGAAACGTATTTCCAGAGCGGCATTCCACCCTTTAAAGCATAACCACCAAGAATCCTCGAGCCAATCACGCAATGATAAAGGTTGGATCCGATCAACGTTACAAGCGCAGGAATGAGTTTCGGTGTATATTGGTAATCCGGATGAACCATGATAATAATATCAGCGCCCAGTTCCAACGCTGTTTTATAGCAGAGCTTTTGATTCGCTCCATAGCCCGAATTTTTTGGGGTTTGGTAAAAATAGGCGTCTGGACATTTCTCCCTGGCCAGTTGAGCCGTGTTGTCAATGCTGCAATCGTCAACAATAATAACACAATCCACAAAAGGCTGTTTTATAACTTCCTGATATGATTTTACTAAAGTCTCTGATGCGTTGTACGCCGGCATGACAACAGCTACTTTTTGATCTTCATACATGAGTCATCACTTTTTGATGTGACGGAAGCCCGCCCGTTAAGTGGTTTCCATGCAGAAATGGCTGTTTTGTCCGCGCTTCGCTTGAACGTCCACGCCAACGTCGCGGGTTCCCATGAGCCGCGATTTCTGCCTCAATCTACGGGATTCCTTGTGCGGCGTAACCTCAAAGGGATTGTTGGCCGTCCGTCCACTTCCCGGCCCAAAGTAATTCAATAGAATCATGATAAGGTAAAAAATCACTGAAAACCGGCAGGCTGCGTGTCAGGCCTTCTTCCATGATTTCCTCTGTGGAAATGCATGTATATTGACAACTAAGACGCGATTTATCATGGGGTGGTTTTCTGTCAAGCCTTTTCGATCCGGGAGAGGCCGTTCGGCAAGTGATCCGGTACCTCAACGCCCGGTTGACTCTCCGAGGGATGCCAGGGCCTCAGAACGGGTCTCCACCTCCGCCTTGAGCCGGGCCAGATCGTTTGCGACGGCATCGAGTTGGCTGGTCCACACCTGGGCCATGGCCTCGCCCAGGGCGGCCGTGGCCCGGTCCGTGGCGCGATTCAGCCTTTTCCGGTAACTGAGGAGGAACCGCACGCCACAGAAGAGATTCAGCAGGGCGTAGCTGGCCAATGCGGCCAGGCCCCCGGCGCTGAACAGGGTTCGAACGAACGAGGCAATGAGTCCGGTGCCCGAGCGCCATCCCGGCGACTCGAGGATGCTTTGCCAGGCCGAACCATCTCCCAGTGCGAAGACCAGGAGCAGGAACAGGAGAGCGTAGGTCAGGACCTGCACCACCCGGAACCCCGCCATTCCCGGAAGAAGCGGGGAGGAGGTGTAGTGGGAAGCGACCTGAAAGAGGCTCTCGCCGATCTGGTCGAAGCGGGCTTCCCTGCGGAGCACGGTCTGCACCCGTTGACGCAGGAGGGGCGGCAGGTCTTCCACGAGCATCTGCCTGACGAGTCGGTCTTCCAGCCAATCCAACCGCCTTCGTAATGACGAAACCACGGGCTCCGGCGGAGTGAGGCGCCGCCACGTCTCGTCTGCTTCGGTTTCTCCCGGAGTTTCCCTTCCCGGGCGCAGGAAGAGGAGGGCTAGGGCCAGCCCTGGACCGGACAGGGGCAGGGCGTCTCGGCCCGGCATGAAGGCCCTGCGGACGGCCTTGCTTTCCAGCCAGGGTCTCAGTCCCTCCCTGCCCGCCCTTTCCCAGGCAGGACCGTCTTCCTTGAGTTGTCCGATGGCCCGATCCAGTGTGGATGACAGGTCGTTGAGTCCCTGAATCTCGCGGTCGAGCCGGGAGAAGAGACGCCGCGACTCCACATCCAGGTTCCCGGCCTTGATGGACCGGACCTGCTTGGCGTTTCGAAGTTGAAAGACCTGTTGCTTGAGGAGGGGAAACTGGTTCCAGGGTGATGGGGTCTTTCCTTCAAGGACCTCCCGAGCGGACACGCTGTAAAGGACCGGCGAGTCCATGCCGGCGGCGCGAAGGTGGTCGGCGAATCGTGCGGACGCCGCTGTGAGCCCGGCAAACCCGGATTCCGCCGTCTCTCCTTCAAAGAAGGCGTCCACCTTGTTCAGCACGAACACGAAGTTATCCCGGGACTTGGGCGCCATGTCGAGAAACTCGTAGAGCCGACGGTCTGCGTACTTTTCAGGGCTGGTCACCCAGACCAGGAGATCGAGGTTTTCAAGGAACGTGATGACCCCCTCGCGGTGGGCGGTGAGCAGGCTGTCGAAATCCGGAAGATCGCAGAGCAGGACCTGCCGGACGGCATGGCCCCGGTGGGTGATCTCCTTCCACAAAATGGTCTCGGGGGGTGGTTCGGGCACGGCCGGTGCGTCCTCGTGCCGATAGATGAGCACGTGGTCTGTGTGGGGACGACGGTGACTCACCGAGGAAACGAGTTCGCCGGCCAGCGCGTTCATGAGCGAGGACTTGCCCACGCCCGTGCCTCCCAGGAGTCCGATGGAGAGGAACTCGCCTTCCACCGCCTCGATTCGTTGAACCAGGTCGTCGGTTTGTTGAAGGATGCGGCCGCGTTCTTCCTCGGAGACGGAGAGCAGATCCTCGCGACCGACCAGATCGCGAAGCCGGACAAGGTCCGCCTTGAGCCGGGTGGGTGAAGAGGTCATGGGGTATGGCTCCGTGTGAGGGATGCGGGATCGGGGTGCTTGCCCGGAGCTGCCTGTGGAAGGGGCGGGGTCTTCATCCATCGGACCGCTTCGTTTCGAAGGCTCTGTATGCGCTCCAGGTCGGCGGTGGAGGCTCGCAGCCGGGCCAGGGCCGACGCATACCGATCCCTCTGCTCCTCGAGGATGGAGACGAGCCCGCGACGATACATATCGGCCATCTCCCGAACGATACTCCGAATCTCCCGGAAGGCGAAGAGTTCGGCCGACCCCTTGGTCAGAAAAGGGGCCAGGGCCGAGCCCAGGAGGGCGTCGATGACGGTGAATCCCCCGCCGAGCGTGGCTTCCAGCGCAATGACGAGAACGCCCCAGACAACGGAGGTGGAGTAGATGGACCACTTCTTGATTCGGGGAAGTCCACGGGACATCCGTTCAAAGGTCTCCCGGAGCCAGGTCTCCAGCCTTTCCTGCTCGGCCGTCACGCGGGTCTCCACCTCGTCCCGCGAAAGGGCCGCTCCCGGCTCCCGTAGCGCGGCGAACAGGGGTGCGGCCGGATCCGCCGGGGAAAGCATCTCCAGGACGCGACGGTTGAGCCGGTCCACGGCCCCGACCATGGGAGCGATGTTTTCGGGCACCCGGGTCTCTTGGCCCTCCTTCTCCCCGGCAACGGAGCGGTCCCCGGGGTTGAAACCGAGGAGGCGCAGGGGCATGAGAAGGACCTGTTGCACGGCCCTTCGGGGCCGCGCAAGAAGGTCGTAACGGGAAAAGAGCCGCCGGATCTCCCGTTGAACGCGCGCGTGATTTCCCGAGGTGAAGTGCTCCCCCTCCGCCCGGAACAGGTCGTCGGATGTCTCGCGGAACAGGTCCTCGAGTCGTTTGAGCCAGGCCTCGCATGCCTTGTCTTCCTGACCCAGGATGTCCACCAGGCGTTCCAGGTGCGCGTTCAGAATTCGAGCGTGGACCTTGAGACCGGTCTCGCGACGCTCCAACAGGGTGCCCGGAGAGAAATCCGAAAGAAGACGCTCTTGAAAGGCCCGGAATCCATCCCCGCCTGCAATAACCGACGGGTTTGACACGGTGCGGGGAACGAGCCAGAAACGGTCGGGATGAAGCGGAATGCCCTGGGCCTTGAGCGCCTCCATGGCATCCTCCGGCCCAAAGGCGGGATCGGCCTTGTTCAGAAGGACATAGACCGGCTTGTCTTCACTCAGAACCTGCTGAAGAAAGAGAGAGGGCGCTTCGTCGGCGTATTTTTCCTGGCTGGCCACAAAGACCACGGCGTCGGCCAGCAGGGCCAGGGCCTCGGCCATCCTGCGGTTCTCCGGGTTCAGGCTGTCGAGATCGGGGGTGTCCACCACCACCAGATGGGCCCGTTCCCGGCGCCGGTGATCCAGAATGACCAGCCGTCCGGGCTCGCCGCTTTCCGGGGATGCGCCCGGGCCCGGTTCGGGTCGCCGGATGGGAATCATAAAGGGAAACGGAAATCCCGACTCGATTTGAGACTCTTCATGGGCGTGGACCACAGGGCCTCGTGTATTGGGCCGTTCCACGCCGGTCCTGCTCAGTTCCTTTTCGCACAGAGCGTTATAGAGGGTGGATTTGCCCGTACCCGTGCCTCCAAGGAAGACCACCCAGAGGCCGGCCTGGCGGGATGCATACTCGAGCACGGCCGACCGTTGGGAAATATCATGGGTCAGGGTGGGGACATCCCCGTGTCCTGCAGTGAGTCCCGGGACAACGAGGTCGCCTGGAAAGGCCGTCAGGGCCTCACTGGTCGTTCGGGGTTTTTTGGAATGATTGAGCAAAGGGCTTTCCCTGCTTTTGAACCGAAACGGTTCGGGCTGCATTCGGGGATCGTTGAGGTCGTTGGCGTGATCCGTTGGAAAACGGGCATGCTGCGCGACATTCACCCCGTGGCACACCATGGATTCGTCCTTCTCAGTCGCCCGTTGGAACCTGCACCTTTCGGGCGATCCTCTTTCGTTGGGAGGGCTGGGTTCCCTTTGCGGAGCGGATGCCGTAAGAAGTATAGGGCGATGGACGCGATGGTGTCAAGAACCCCTTGAGAAGAGGAGGTTTTCGGTCTCCAGGCCCGAATTTTCAACCGGGGTTCTGGTGATTTCAAGGGGCCTGTGCTATAATTTTATGGTTTCACGAAGGCCGATCGCCCTTTCCCTTACCGTCCAGCGGATATGAATCACACTCGGGTCCCCAGTCCCGGTTCGCCCCTTATCCAAGAGGGAAATACGCCAATGAGCACCAGGAAACCGGATACAGAAAAAGACGACCCCGTCAATCGAAGGCAGCATCCTCGAATCAAGACCTCCAGTCTCGTCACCTATGTCTGCATCGACGAGGATGGAAACGAAGTGGCCGAGGGGTTCGGCTCGGCCCTGGACCTGAGCATGGGCGGCATCAAGATGCAGACCCGCGAACAGGTGGAGACGCCATACGTCCTTCTCCTGGCCATCGATCTTGAAGGGCAACCCCTGGAGGTCAAGGGACGAGTGGTGTATTCCCGGAAATCCAACGGGGAGGCCTTCATGTCGGGAATCCGTTTTGTCGACACGGAAGACAAGCACCTGAAGATCATCACGAATTTCGTAAAGGCATACCGTCCCCAGATGAAGGCGTAACCCCAAACGGCCGGATGGATAGGCCGGCATGGAGACGGCGCAGCCTGACGGGTGACGCCCTTCATGCGAAGACCCTCGCCCTTCGAATGGCTTCACCTCACATATCCGAGACATAGGTGCAGAAAAATGGCCCATATCCTCGTGATCGACGATGAGCCGATTGTTCGGGACGTGATCTGTGAAAGGGCCCGCCAGATGGGCCACACGTTCGAGGCCGTCGGGACCCTGGAGCAGGGAAAGGCGCTCTCCGCCTCGGTTCCGTTTGACCTGGTTTTTCTGGATGTCCGTCTTCCGGACGGGAACGGGCTGAATGCCATCTCCGCGATCAAGGCGGCGCCTTCCAGTCCCGAGGTGGTGATCATCACGGGCGTAGCGGATGACCATGGGGCGAAGATGGCCGTAGATTCCGGGGCCTGGGACTACCTGCAAAAGCCCCTGGACATGTCGGAGATCACCCTTCAGATCAAACGGACCCTTGAGTATCGGGATAAATCGGACCGGGACGAACCCGGAGGTGTGGCCATCGACCGGGGCCGGATCATCGGGCACAGCCGGAAGATTTCCCAATGCCTGATGCAGGTGGGGTACTGTGCGGCCAGCGATGTCAATGTGCTCATTCAGGGAGAGACGGGAACGGGGAAGGAACTCTTCGCCCGGAACATTCACGAGAACTCCCCGAGAAAAGACGGTCCCTTTGTGGTGGTGGACTGCGCCTCGCTGCCGGAACACCTGGTGGAAAGCGTGCTCTTCGGTCACGTGAAAGGGGCCTTCACCGGCGCGGACCAGGCCCGTGAGGGACTGGTCAAACAGGCGGACCAGGGGACGCTCTTTCTGGACGAAGTGGGCGAACTGCCCCTCGGTCTTCAGAAGTCGTTCCTTCGGGTCCTGCAGGAGCGTATGTTCCGCCCTGTGGGGGGGCGCCGGGAGGTCATGAGCCGCTTTCGGCTGATTTCCGCCACGAACAGGGATCTCAATGCCATGGCCGCAAAGGGCCTTTTCAGAAAGGACCTGCTCTACCGCCTGCAGACCACGATCATTGGGCTTCCGGCCTTGCGGGAGCGAAAAGAAGACATCAAGTTCCTCATGTTCCACTATGTTCACGGAATCTGCGATCAACAGGGGATGGAGACCAAGGGTTTTGTGCCCGAATTCCTGGAAGTCCTGGAAAAATACGACTGGCCCGGCAATGTGAGGGAACTGGTCAACACCCTGGAGCATGCCGTCATTTCCGGGAATTCCAACCCCACGCTCTATCCAGCGAATCTCCCTTCGGAAATGAGGATCCGCTACATTCGACGGACGGCCGAGGAAAAACAGAAGAAAGAACAGAAGGTGCACGAGGCGGGACCGGTCGTTGCCGTGGACAACGGGATGGTGGAGTTGCCCCATGACCTTCCGCCGTACAGGGAGAGTCGTGAAGACGTTCTCCGGCGATTTGAGGCGGCCTATGTCACCCGGCTGATGAACGAGGCCCGAGGTGATCTGAACGCCGCCATGGCCATCTCCGGAATGAGCCGCACCCAACTGTACGCCCTGCTCAAGAAACACGCCGTGACCAGGGGAGCTGCAGATCCGTCCATCCCTTCCGCCTGAAATCCCGCTGTCCCGGATTTCAGGACTCCTTGTCCTGAAATTCGGGATTTCTCCAGGCCCACCATGACCCATTGACCCGTCTTCTCCCTCGCGTGAAACGCGAATCCCGTTCCAACCTCTTGAAAACCGGATGCAACAGACGTCTACCCCCGAAACGGGGCCTGGATGGCATATGTATTGCTTGCCGGACGGCAGAGTGAATTTCACAGCTTCGAAGAAGATCAACCCCAATGGAATGGAAAGGTGAGTCTCATGAAAAAGAATCGTGTTCCGGTAAAAGTCCTTGTCTGTTTGACGCTTCTCCTGGTCTTCGGTTTCACCGTCGGTATGGCAGGCGCCACGGAAATCGGGGTGGCCTGGGTGGGAAAGTCCGGTATGGCAAACCGTGTAGCGGCCGGGTTTGAGAAGGGCATGAAGGATATGGGTTCGGAGATCTCTGCGGTCTACCACAAGGAGTTGGAAACGCTCGATGATCTGGCAGCGTTGGTGGAGAAGTTTCAGAACGAAAAGGCAGGCATGGTGATTCTGCGTTCCAACGGCGCCAAGTGGCTGGGGCAGAACCCGCCTTCTATTTCCACGTTCATCGGCGGGTGCAACAACCCGGTCCAGCTCGGGGCGATGAAGGACATGGCGGCACCGGAAGGAAAAATCACCGGCGTGACCTACTTTCTGCCTGTGGCGGTCCAGTTCGAGACATTCAAGGCCATTCTCCCGGATATGAAGTCTCTTCTTTTACTCTACGGTGAAGGGAACCCGTCGGCCGACATCGACCGGAAAGAGACCCGGGCGATCTGCGAGTCCATGGGACTCGAATACCATGAAAAAGGCGTGACATCCAAAGATGAAGCCGTTGCCGCGGTGAAGGCCCAAGGCGGGAATGTCTCCTTTGTGATCATCGGCAACCAGGCCACTGTGATCGACTGCGCGACCGATATTGTGGCCGCCGCCGGGAACACCCCGGTGGTGGCATTTTCTTCCGAGCCGGTAAAAGACGGGGCCCTCGGTGGTTTTGTCGCGGACGACGAGACCCTGGGCTACATGCTCGCCGAGTCCGTGGTCGAGGTCCTGGTCAAGGGAAAGACCATCCGCGACGTGCCGGTCAAGGTGGACCCCCATCCGACGTTTTACGTGAACGCGGGAACCGCCCAGAGGCTCGGGATCGAGGTCCCGTTCGAGGTGCTCCAGGCGGCCAAGGTCATTGAGTAGGATGGGAACAGAATAGGGAGGAGAATGAAATATGAAATGGAACCTGAGAAACCGGCTGCTCATTCCCGTGCTGGGGCTGATTGTGGCGGGCATGGGAACCCTGACCGGGGCTTCTTACCATAACTCGAAAACGGACCTGGAAGAGGCGATCATCGGCCGGATCACCCAGTTGGCCGACTCCACCCAGAACGTCCTGGCCACGTGGGAACGGGACCGGCGGCTGGACATACGGAGTTGGGCCGAGTCCAATGTGTACAAGACCGCGGTGCAGGATTCCTTTGTGGGAAAGGCGGCGGTCAAGGCCGCCAACCAGACCTTGGGCGATCTCAAGGAGCAGTACGGCTACTATGAGAACATCTGCCTGTCCAATGAGAAGGGAACCCTGGTCGCTGCGGCCGATCCAAGTGTGGTGGGAAAGGTCGAGGTCGCGGACCGGCCGTATTTTCAGACGTCCATGAAGGGGGAGATCTTCATCTCCGATGTGATGAAGAGCCGAGACACGGGGAATCCCGTCTTTGTCATTTCCGCGCCGGTGCAGGAAAAGGGCCGTGTGGTAGGTGTGCTGTTCGGAGTGGTGGACGTGAACACGTTCAGCGCCCGTTTCGTGGATCCCATCAAGGTGGGTGAATCCGGCTATGCGTATATCTACGAACGGGACGGCAATGTGATTGCGCATCCGAACAAGGAGATGATCCTCAATCTCAACATGAAGGAGTTCGATTTCGGCAGAGAGATGATGGCACAGGGAAGCGGGCGGGTGATATACACCTACGAAGGCGTGGAAAAGGTCGTGGCGTTTCGAAAGCTGGAGGGACTCGACTGGACTGTGGGCGTCGGCGCTTCCACGGACGAACTCTTCGCACCGGTGAGGGCCCAGGCCCGCTGGAACGGAATCCTGGCCGGCGCCGTGATCCTGGCGGCTGTGGCGCTTCTTCTGCTGCTGATACGATCCGTCGTGGGCCCGCTCAACCGAATCGTGGCCGGTCTGTTCGAAGGGGCGGATCAAGTGGCCACCGCTTCCGGCCAGATTTCCGCCTCCAGTCAAACCCTGGCCGAGGGTGCATCGGAGCAGGCCGCCTCCATCGAGGAGACCTCGTCCTCTCTGGAAGAGATGTCCTCCATGACCAAACAGAACGCGGATAATGCCCAGCAGGCCCAGTCCATGATGAAGGAGGCCGGCCAGATCGTTGAAAAGGCCAACGGCAATCTGACGGAGATGATTGCCTCCATCAGCGATATCACGGAAAAGAGCAATGAGACCGGAAAGATCATCAAGACCATTGACGAAATCGCCTTTCAGACCAACCTCCTGGCCCTGAACGCGGCCGTGGAGGCGGCCCGTGCGGGTGAGGCGGGCGCCGGGTTTGCCGTGGTGGCGGACGAGGTACGCAACCTGGCCATGCGGGCGGCCGAGGCGGCCAAGAATACCTCGGCGCTCATCGAGGCCACCATTTCGGCGGTTCATACGGGAAACGAGTTGACCCGGAAGACCCAGGAGGCCTTCGCGGCCAACACCGAAATCGCCATGAAGATCGGGGGCATTATCGATGACATCGCGGCCGCGTCCCGGGAACAGTCCGAGGGGATCGACCAGGTGAACGTGGCCGTGGCCGACATGGACAAGGTGACCCAGCAGAACGCAGCCAACGCCGAAGAGTCCGCGTCGAGCGCGGAAGAGATGAGCGCTCAGGCTGCACGAATGAGAGGTCTGGTGGAAGACCTGGTGGTCATCGTGGACGGCAAGAAGTCAGCACAGAAGTCTGACGCGGTCGGACGTATGGGCCACAGCGATTCCAAACCGATCGGTCGATCCACCGGAGCATTGCAGCGTGGCCGCGCAGAAAAGGGGATCCACCATCCGGTGAGGGCGGGTTCCCGGAACAGGGAGGTGCCTCCGGAGCAGGTCATCCCTCTGAATGAGGATGAATTCCGGGACTTCTAGGTTTTTCCGGGCGCATCCGATCGAAAGAATTCCGCTTGTGCGGGATCGGAGAACGGACGGCCTCTCGCGGCCTTTGCCACGGGAGGTCGTTTGCGTATGGAAGAGGGCGTAACCGGGGATGTTTTTCCGGTTGCAGGTTGGCGGTGATCAGTCAACAATAGGATCCAATGCGCAGCGAGTCATGCGGGGCCTGCCCCCGCTGATTCAATCAGCCGCGGTGATTTGCTCCAGAGGACGGGACCCGTACACAGAAAGGCCGGCATGAAAAAACATGAACGGTCAGACCGGTTGGCCCTTTTCGAAAAAACCGCCGAAAGGGACGAGGTGTTGGAGGTTCGAAAGACCCTCTTGTCCCGGGTCCTCCTGGTTGTCTGGCTGGCCGGGTTGCCGGCGATCTCTCTCGGTGCGATTCATGCCTATGTCCAAGGGAGATGGGTATTCACTGTTATTTATGGTGGCATATATCTATCGTTTATTCTCCTCACATTACCTTTCATTAAAACACCCTATTATGTTAAGGCGTTCGCCTTAGTTGTATCACTTTTTTTCGTCTCTCTTGCCATATTGGTCCGGCTGGGCATGAGCGGCGTGGGCCTGGAACTGATGATCGGGGTCTGTTTCATGGCGAGCCTCTTTTTCGGTTTTCGCAAGGGGATCATCGCCCTGTTCGCCTGTTCCGCGGGTATCTCCCTGGTGGCGGCCGGAATGATCGCGGGTCTCATCCCCATCCATCCCGAACACATGTTGAATTCCGGCCATCCGGTTACCTGGATGATTGCCCTCTGCGTGTTCATCATGATCGTGAGCCTGGCCCTCATCGCCCCCGAGATCCTGAAACGGCGGGTGGAAGAATCCCTGGATCTGGAGGAGAGGCACAAGAAGGAACTGGAGATCGCCAACCAGCGGCTTCGGGAAGAGATTCAAGGTCACGAAGCGGCGGAGACCGCGTTGCGGGAGAGTGAGTTTCGCTTTCGGACTTTTTACAACTCCAATCCCGAGGGTGTGGCCCTTCTGGATCTCAGCGGCACGATCCTGGACGTCAACAAGTCGCTCATGGCCATGAGCGGTTATACGGCGCTCGATCTCATCGATCAACCCTTCACGGCGTTTGTACCGGCCGCATTTCATACGGAGACCGAAAAGGCGGTCGCGATGATCCAGAAAGGGATCTCGCTGGATGCGCCGATGGAAGTCTCCATCATGCGGAAGGACGGAAAGCCGCTGCCCGTTTCCATCAAAGGGTGGCGCATTACCGATGAAGAAAGCCGGCCCGTGGCCCTGGGCGTGTTTGTGCATGATCTCACTCGGGAGAGGCACCTCGCCGAGGAGAAGGCGGCACTGGAGAAACAACTGGTGCAGTCCCAGCGAATCGAGGCCATCGGGACCCTGGCAGGGGGTATTGCCCATGACTTCAACAACATCCTGGGAGGCATCATCGGGTACACCGAGCTGGCCCTGATGGAGGAGTTCACTGACGCGGAGGACAAGAAGCGGGTCTACCTCACACGGGTACTCGACGCCGGAAAACGGGCCAAGGACCTCGTGCAACAGATCCTGAAATTCAGCAGACCCCATGAGGTTACCGTGAGCACCATCGCGGTGACGCCTCTGATCGAGGAGGCCGTCAAGCTCCTGAAATCCACCCTCCCGAAAACCATTCAAATCGAACAGAACATCGACGTCGAAATGGATGTGGTATCCGGCGATCCAACGCAGATTCATCAGGTGATCATGAACCTGTGTACCAACGCCTATCACGCCATGCGTGAACGCGGAGGCGTCCTGACCTTGTCTCTTCAAAACGTATCCCTTGAGACGCCGAGGCAATGCAGATCCCTGAGCGTGCCGCCCGGAGAATACCTCCGATTGGGGGTCTCGGACACGGGTTGCGGAATCACTCCCCAGATCAGCGAACGGATTTTCGACCCCTACTTCACCACGAAAGAGAAGACCGAGGGAAGCGGTCTGGGGCTCTCGGTCACGCTGGGAATCGTCAAGGCCCACAAGGGTCTCATCGAGGTGCGAAGTACGGTGGGCGAGGGGACCCGGTTCGACCTCTATTTTCCGGTGGCCGCGCACCGGGCCATGGAAGAACCTTCACCGTCCAGCGATCTGCCGACCGGGGACAGGGAGAGGATCCTCGTGGTGGATGACGAGCCGTTTTTTCTCGATGTGGTCAGAGAGAGCCTGGAGCACCTCGGCTATCGGGTCATTGCCCACCAGAGCAGCCTGAAGGCGCTGGATCTCTTCAAGGGAGATCCGGAGGCCTTTGACCTGGTGGTGACGGATCAGACCATGCCGGAGATGACTGGGATTCAGTTGATCACGGAGATCCGGAAAACCAGCCGGGACATTCCGATCATCCTCTGCACCGGATACAGCGAGACGGTGACAGAGCAGTCGGCCAGGCATTACGGTATCACGCGATTCCTCATGAAACCGGTCAACGCGAAGGCCCTGGCATGGGCGGTCCGTGAGGCCCTGGGCCCAGGGAAAGGAAAGGCGTAGACATCGTTATACATGCCTCCGATGCGTCTGTGAATGTCCCGTTTCCCATCCGGCCGAGGGGGCTGGAATCACGGCCTGTCCGATCCATTTGTCTTCCTCTGCGCTCTCGGCGCCTTTGCGCGAGGAAATCGGTTTTTTCGGACCTGTCGAACGGGGTGTGGGCGCCGTCACACATCAGAAGACAAGACCCCATGTGCGTACGGCAATATGTACCAGCAGTGGAATGAATACGGCGGGCAGCATGTCGCCCACCTTGATTTTGGACACACCCAGCATATTCAGCCCCATGCCCACGATGAGAAGACCGCCCACCGCCGATATCTGGGTGATCACACCGGGCGTCAGGAGTTTTCCGGCAAAAGAAGCGGTTACAGCGATGGCGCCCTGGTACAGGAAGACCGCCGCCGCAGAGAAGAGAACGCCGATGCCCATGGTGGCGGCGAAGAGAACCGATCCCAGACCGTCAAGCACCGACTTGGCGAACAGGATGTCATGGTTCCCGGTGAGTCCGCTCTCCAGTGAACCCACGACGGCCATGGAGCCCACGCAGTACAGGAGGCTTGTGAAGACAAAGGCCTTGGCAAACCCCTCACCCGCCCCTCGAAACCGGGCCTCCAGTCTGTCACCGAGACGGTTCATGCGGTCTTCAATCCCGATCAGGCCGCCGACGGCGCTCCCAAACGCGAGACTGCAGATGAGCAGAATATATTCGTCCGTCTTCCAGGCCATTTTGAGGCCCATGAAAAGGACGACAAGACCTACGGCCTGAAGCGCAGTGTCCGCGTGGCTTTTGGGAACAAAACGGCTGAAGAACAGGCCGATGAGACCGCCTGCCACAATGGCAAGCGCATTGACGGTGGTGCCGATCAGCATGCTATCTCTCCGCCCGCAGCATGGATCATCGATTTCAGGGAAGGGGCCGTGAATACGCAGTGCCTGTAAGGTTGCCGCTGCGGTGCGAAGGATGGTAGCCGAGCCGAGGCCGGCCGGTCAATGGAAAACCACCCGGCCATGTGGGCCTGCTCAACCGACGATTCCGTCCGGCAAGGGGTCCTCTGCGGGTACGAGTCTGCGATCGGCTGATGGTATTGACATCCGTTTGAATCGCGGACTATGCTGGCATGGTCCGTCGGTCTTCCGCGGCGGCCCTGAACCGCCCCGCCGGAAGGTGGTGAAAGCAGGCCATGGCCGAAAGACCGAGGGGCCTGCGTGAATGACGATCAACCCTTGTCCCTGGAGAACCATGGAAGTGTGTGAAACAGGTCTTTTTGAGGTCTTTCATGAGGTCGGTCGGGCCGTCCTTTCCGCCCTGAACGTTAATGAAGTGACCCACCTTATTTCCAAGCGCATGGTCCCGGCCCTCGGCCTCAAGGCGAGCGCGCTCCTGCTCAAAGGGGCGGAAAACGGAGATCTCCATGTGGCCGCCTCCCACCTCCTCAGCCGTGAGTTTTTGGACGGCGAGCCCCTGACCCCCGACCCCGGCATCTCGGAGGCCATGGAAGGACGCCCCTTTCTCATGGGGAATGCCTTTGAAGAGATCCGGAGTCCGAGACGAGACCTCATTCAGGCCGAGAATATTGCATCCATCCTTTCCGTTCCCATGGTGCTTCGCGGAAAGGTGATCGGAGTCCTTCGCCTCTACACAGCCGAACCTCGGACCTTTTCAGAGGACGAGGTGGAGGTGATCTCGGCCCTGGCCGAAGTGGGCGCGCTGGCCATCGAAAACGCGCGTCTCTTCGAGGAGAGGGGGGAGGCCCTGTCCAGGCTCCTGGAAAAGGGCGGGGTGGACTACGATATCCATTCCCCCACCCGCAAATACCGGGTTCGCGCCGTGTCCCACGGGGCGATCCCCCCGGGGAAATCCTATGCCTATTTCAGCCGGCTTCATCGCCTCGCCGGCGCTGTGGCCGCCCAGATGGACGTGGACCGGATCCTGGAGACCGCCGTACAGGAGATCGCGAAGGCGGTGGACGTCAAGGCGTGCAGTCTGTTCTGGCTCAACTTCGAGACTCAGGAACTGGAACTCCTGGCCACCCACGGTCTGAGTCGGGCCTACGTGAGCAAGGGGGCCCTTCAACTGGATCGGTCTCTTCCCAAAGTGGTGGAAGGCGAGACGGTCTTTGTCACGGATGCCGGCCGGGATATGCGGGTCCAGTATCCCGAGGCCGCGGGCCGGGAGGGGATCGTGTCCATCCTTTCCATTCCCATTTTTGTGATGGAGAGAGTCCGAGGTGTGCTGCGGCTCTATTCTTCCGGCACGCGAACCTATTCCCCCGATGAAATCGAGTTCGTCAAGGCCCTTGCCGAGATGGGCGGCATCGCCATCCTGAACGCCAAGCTTTACGAGGCCAGGGGCAATGACTTTGCGTTCTGGCAGGACACCCTCCAGTATCTCGGCATCAAGAATCCGAAAGAAAACAGACCCGTCTGACGTCGCCTCGTCAGGCAGATAGGGGAGAGACCCCATGCGCGGATGGATGAGAGGGTTCGCCGTCTGGAGTTTCCTCATCACGGCCTGTGCAGGTCCCGCCGGTCACGGCCCTGCATCCACCTCCGTGAATGTGGGTTCCGGCGCTGTGTGGCAGGTGAGCCCCGGAGCATTGGCCGGGGTCGTGATGCGGGAGTGCGACACGTCGGGCGACGCCGGGATCGATGAGTGCTTTCTCAGAGTCATGGAAGATCTCGGGGCGAGCCCGGAGGCACTCCGGTTTTCCGGTTCCCTGGATTCAGCCGGCTTTCTTCATGCGTTTCAGGAGGCGGGTTCGGTGGACCTGGGTTGGGTCGTGTATCCATTTCGTGCGAACGAACGCCTGGGATGTTACCTTCTCAACGGATCCCCGGGCCTGGTGGATGTGGACGACCCGGATCAATGGCCCATGAAGGCCCTCAAGGAGCAGACAGGCGCCTTGAATGCAGGCCGAAAAATCCGCGACCTGTCGGTCTGGCCGGGAGACCGGGTGGGGCCGGGTGACCTGGCGGCAACGGCCCTTCCGGAAGGCGGCCTTCGCTTCATTGCAGGGTATGTGCTGCGGGAAGGTTGTCACGCCTGCGATACTGTGGGATCCGCTGAGCTTGCCTTTGACTTCGACGGGCAGGGGACCTTCCTGGGGACAGAGGTGGTCTCCATGGGACGGGTTATCCACACCGTGGTCCAAGAGAGCGTGACGCTGCCCTTGAAGGTGCCTGCGGAAGGGGGCGTTTCATGGCAGGCGGTTCGTCTCCCGTCCTCTCATATCCTCCGGCTCGAAAGCAAGGCCCGGATTCCGTCCCATTCCGGACGGAAGACATCGGGGGAGAACTGGTCCTTTCGCGCGACTCAGCCCGGTCGTGTCCTGGTGACCTTTCGTCGCAATCCCTCCGATGGTCCCGAAGGTCTTCCGGACTCGCTGGCCTCGTTTCTCGTGGTGATCCACGAGGATCGGGAGGCCATGAACGGGTGTCTGGAGGGTCTGTTCGCCCCGGTGGTGGAGACGCGCCTGAAAGAGATGGGTTCTCCCCGGGCCGGAAAGGTCGATATGGAGGTGATGGGCGTTCACGGGGATGTCGCCCGGGTGGATATTCGGCCGAGAACCCCGGACACTCGGGCCTGGGCCATGGTCTACCTTCGACGGAAACACGGCGAATGGCAGGTCTCGGGTATGGCGCAGAGTTTTGATCCGGTTTTTTTTGCCCATGAAGGGATCCCTCAGGAGCTGCAAGGTCCCGTGGAAATCGGCACGCCCTGCGTGCCTCTCTCTGCGGATGACTGCGTCTCCGTGAGGGACGCCGTGTCCAAGACCCTGGAGCGGCCCGGAACCATAGAGGAGAGCGTGTGGTTTCAGGACTACGCGGGGAAGGAATTCGGCGAGGCGTGCCGGATCACCTGGACCGGGAACGGGGAAGAGTTCTCCGGACTCCACGACGTCTCCCGGTCGATCCACGAGGCGCTGAAAGAACGGGGGTGGACGGAGGACCCGGCCTACGCGGCTGACGGCCCCCTGGGAACGGCCGCCGGATTTCGAAAGCAGGAGGCCCTGATTCTGCTTCGCGTGTTGATGGAGCCGTCCGAGGAGGCGGGCCTCCTGTCCAACCGACCCGTATCCATGCAGGAACTCCTACCGGAGGAGTGGGCCTACACCATCACGCTTCACTGCGTGATGCAGCCCCAGGGACAGTAGACGGGAGGTTTCCACGTGAGGACTTCATGGATTTCCGAGTGTACGAACAGGCAGACCCCGTGTGGAGCGGAGATAAACCAGGGGCAGGTCACCCATGTTTGGTATGATCCATGCGCTGAGCTGGCAATTTCACATAACCACATTATCACATACATACGGACATACATTCAGGATTCCAGCCCGGTTGCATGAACAGAAACGTGTACTATCCTTACGAAAAGAAATGAAAGGGGTACGATATGAAAACCAGCAACCATTTTCCACGGGCCTTGACCCTGGGACTCCTGTTGCTCTTCGGGATCGCAGGCTCAGCAGAGGCCTTCAGTTTTCGTGACTCCTCGGATCGGGCCAACGAGGAGGCGGACCGTCAGATGGTTCGGCAGCGCTCCTACGATAACGCAGCAGTTCAAGGTCCCATGGTCATCGTGATGCCCGGGGAGATCAAGAGCAACAACGCCACATTTCTCCAGAAAATCACGGCCAACAATATCAAGGACTTTGCCGAAGTGGAGTTGTCGAATGCCAACTTCCGGGTCCTGGAGCGGGCGGACCTCAATCCCCTGCTTTCCGAGCAGAAGCTCGCCAGCGAGATGGGAAGCCAGGATGCCGGCCAGTTCGGCCGGGGCCAATTTCGTTCCACCAAATGGTTCGTTCGGTTCGACATCCTCAAGGCCGAACCCGTTGCAAGCGCGTCGAGAGGGTTCGACGGCTCGCCCCTCGGAGACATCGCGGGCGCTGTGATCCACTCAAACAGCGGTTCCCAGGTGGCTCGGACCACGGGGTCGAGCATTCAGTACGGGGAAGAGGCGGACGTCTGGGTGGTGGGGCTCCGATACAAAATTATGGATGCGTCCACATCCGAGCAGGTGTCCAGCGGCTACATGGAGCGGAAAATGGAGCACAATGCCGAGGCCACCAGCATCCTCGGTGTGTCGAGTTCGGAGCGAAAAGGGGTCACCCTCGATACCATGGTGCAGCGCCTGGTCCAGGATGCGGTCTCCGAGATGGCTCGAATGAAATAGCCCTCAGTCCATTTTCTCCAGGCGTTCCAGTGCCCCCCGGGCCTCGGGGTGGCCGGGGTCGATCTCCAGAATCTCGCGCAGCAGCGCTCCGGCACGGTCGTGAACCCCGGTCTTTAACAGGGTGCGGGCCAGGTACCATCGTGCCTCCGTTGAGGAAGGATCCAGGCGCAGCGCTTTTTCAAAGGCCCGCTCGGCGCCTTTCGGGTCTCCCGCCTGCTCCAGGGCCAGGCCCAGGCCCACGCGATAATCCGCGTTGTCGCGGTCCGTGTCAACGGCCCTTTGCAGGGCGGTGACCGCCTTGTGCGACTGTCCCGTTTCGCCGTAGGCCATACCCAGGTTAAAGAACAGACCCCCATCCTGAAATCCCAGGGCCGCGGCCTTCTCGTAGCAGGCGATCTCTTGTTCGTGATCCCCGGTTCGACCGTAGGCATATCCGAGATGGTACAGGGCCAGGGCGTTGTCGGGGTGGGCCTTGAGGTGGTCCTCGTGAAGCCGGATGCCCCTTTCCAGGTCGCCTTCAGAGAGGGCCCGGTCGGCCTCTGGGTCACAGACCCGGTCAGGGCCGGTCTCGGGATCCACGGGACGCGGGGGCCCGGCACAGGCGGCCACAGCGATCCAGGCGGTCAGGGCGAGAATCGTCGTGAGCCTTTGAAGCCCTGTGCGTGCAGATATCCCTCGCAGCATGGCATGCATACGTCTCTTTCCCCCCTCACAGGGCCCGCACGCGGGCTCTTTTTCCCCATGGATTTGCCATGGGAACAATATACCCTTTTGTTATGGCCCCGGGCAACTGCCTCAGACTCGTCCCCCGCTCTCCCCTTTACCCTCTCACTCCTCGCCTTTGCCCAACAGTCTACCACGTCAGCTTCCGCCGATCCCCTCTGAATGGCGGGGGGACGATGGTGATGCATTCAGACTGAACTCGTTCATGGCGGCCCTGCGCGGCTTTCACATTGTCGAGGCACAGGCGATGTGGTATGGAGGACCGAAGAGTTGGGCTCACATGGAGGACCGCTCTGTTCGGCCGTTCGGTCCTCCCGGCCCAAAGGGCCCATGGGGCCGGAAAGGAAAGAAACGCCAATGCCTGGACTTCTGATTCGCTGGTTGATACTGACCCTTGCCATCACCGTGGCGTCCTATCTCATGGACGGGATTCACGTGAGCGGTTTTCTGAGCGCCCTGGGTGCGGCCGCTATTCTCGGTATACTGAACGCTTTTTTCCGGCCCATTCTGCTCATTCTCACGCTCCCCATCAATGTCCTGACCCTGGGGCTGTTCACCTTTGTGATCAACGCCCTGCTTCTCAAGATGGTCTCCGGTGTGATTTCCGGTTTCCAGGTCCACGGGTTCTGGCCTGCCGTGTTCGGTTCTCTGGTCATCAGCTTGGTGAGCTGGCTCCTGAGTTCGTTTGTCAGCGGTCGCGGCCGGGTGAGGTATATCGACTTGGAGCGCAGACCGGGAGGCCGCTGGGAATGAACGCATTCGGGGAAGCGGGTCAGGACCGTTCGGAACTCCGGCCGGAAGTTCGACCCACGGGGTCCGGGACCCGGCGCCTGGAGGGGACACGGCCATGGAGGATCACGGGTAAGACGGCTGTGCTTTTTCTGGCGGTCCTCTGTACGATCTGCTCATGCGGCTTTTTTTCGGGAGGGTCGGCCGATCGGTCCGGAACCAGGCTGGTGCGTGAGCATTCGGTGATCCGGATTCCCCTGGAAGGGGAAATCACCCGGCGCTCCGCAGAGATCTCCGGAATGGCATGGTATGGGGACGACCTGGTCCTCCTGCCCCAGCACCCGGAGCGTTTTGCCTTCAGCGACGACGGCGCGCTTTTCGTGCTCTCCAGGGAAGACATCCTCGACTTTCTGGCCCGGAAGACCGGCGGTCCTCTGAAACCCCGCAGAGTTCCCCTGGTGGCCCCGGGGGTCCGGCAGGACATCCCGGGTTACGAGGGATATCAGGCCATCGCGTTCCGGGATTCGGAGGTCTTCATGACGGTGGAGGGGGGCGCGGGAACGGACATGATGGGCTACCTGATCTCCGGGCAGGTGGCGCCGGACGGTCGGGCCGTGGTGCTGGATCCCGCCACCCTCATCCCGATTCCTCCGAAGGCCGATCTCGCGAACATGAGCGAAGAGGCCCTGGTGGTTCTGGGAGAGCGCGTGATCTCTCTCTATGAGGCAAACGGCTCCGGCGTCAATCCCGAACCCGCGGCCCACGTCTATACGGGACGGGGAAAAGCCCTTGAGACGATTCCCTTTCCCATTCTCGAGTATCGGGTCACGGACGCTACGGCCGTGGACGAGCGCGGCCGGTTCTGGGTAACGAACTCTTTTTTCTGGGGAGACCGGGACAAACTCCGTCCCCAACCCGATTCACTCCGGAAAATGTACGGCGCCGGCCCCACCCATTCCCGATATCACTCGGTGGAGCGCCTGGTGGAGTTTCAGGACCAGGGTTCGAGGATCGAACGAACGGACAGGCCGCCGATCCAATTGGAACTGGTGGACGACCTTCACCCGAGGAACTGGGAGGGTGTGGTCCGACTCGATCCGTACGGTTTTCTTCTCGTTACGGATACCTACCCGGAGACGCTGTTGGGGTTTGTGCCGGTTGAGCCCTGAAGTGAAGACGAGGGTGTCCCCGCGCCCTATGCCGCCAAGGCCTCCGCCAGGGCTCGAATGAAGCGATCGTCCGTGCCGCAGCAGCCGCCCAGCATGGAGGCCCCTGCCTGCCGAATGGCAAGGCCGTCCCGGGCGAAATCTTCGGGGGTCTGCTCATATCGCGTCACGCCTTGTCTCGTCACCGGTTTTCCCGCATTGGGCTGAACAAGCAGAGGGCGATGGACCACGGCACAGAGTTCCGCTGTCAGATCGATCATGTCCCGGCTTCCCAGAGTGCAGTTCGTGGCCACCACATCCACGCCGGCCTCTTCGAACGATTGCACGCATTGGCCCGGTGTCTCGCCCATCATGGTGAAAAAACCCTTCTTGGTGCGCTGAAAGGTGGTTGCGGCCACGATCAGGCCGGCCCCGGCCTTTTGAGCGCCGGCCACGGCGGCCAGGGCCTCTTCGAGGGAAAACATGGTCTCGATGCTGATGAAGTCCGCGCCTCCCTGAAGAAGGGCCTCGGCTTGAGCCTGAAAGGCCTCTTCCATCCGTTCCCGGGACACGTCCCCCAGGGGGGCTATCATCTTTCCGGTGGGTCCGATATCTCCGGCCACGAATTTCCCCGTGGGGCAGACCTCCCGGGCGATTCGTGCGGCCTCGCGGTTCAGCAGGACCATCTGGTCTCCGCATCCCCGGTCCGCCAGCTTGATGGGGTTTCCGCCGAAGGTGTTGGTGTGGACCGCGTCCGCCCCGGCCTCGTAATACCGCCGGTGGATCTCCATGATCCGTGCGGGCCGCTCCACGTTGATCCGCTCCGGGACTTCACCGGCCGAGAGCCCGGACGCCATGAGCATGGTGCCCATGGCCCCGTCAAAGATCACCGGCCGGACAGCCGCCAGTTCCAGAATGGTTTCCATCATGGTGTCCCCTCCACCATCGCAGTCCCTTCCGCCGTCTGCACCTTCACATCCACATACACCAGCACCTACACCTGCACCGCCACACACCCATTCTCTTCCCCCTACACCCCCAGGATCTCCCGGGCCTTCCGGACCGCGTCCACGGCATCGGTCCCGTAGGCATCCGCACCGATCTCGTCGCAAAAGGCCTGGTCCAATGGAGCCCCGCCCACCATCACCTTGGTGGAAAGACCACGCTCGCGCACCAGGGACACCACGTCCTCCATGGTGGGCATGGTCGTGGTGAGGAGGGCTGAAATGGCGATGATCTGTCCTTTTTCCGCCTGTGCCGCCTCCACGAACCGGGTGGAATCCACGTCCACGCCCAGGTCCACGATCTTGAAGCCCGCCCCTTCGAGCATCATGCCCACCAGGTTTTTGCCGATGTCGTGAATGTCCCCCTTGGCCGTTCCGATGATGATGCGTCCCTTCTCGGTTTCCCGGCCCTCGGCGAAGTGCGGCCGAAGACGTTCCATGCCTCCCTGCATGGCCTTGGCGGCCCACAGGACCTGGGGAATGAAGTACTCCCCGTCTCCGAATTTCCGGCCCACCAGGTCCATGGCCGGTATCAGGGCCTGATTCAGGATTTCATCCGCATCGATCTTTGAAGAGAGGGCCGATTGAACCCCGGTGGATGCGGCGTCCACGTTTCCGTCCACCACGGCCTGGTGGATGTCTTCCATGATTCCCACGGCTAGCGATCTCCTTTTCGTGCTTTGGTTTCATCCCAGATCCGCGACAGGGCCTCGCGGGCCGTGTCGGAAATGGGACACGGTTCATGCCGGGCCAGGATCTCGCGGGTCCTGTCGATCAACCGGGTGTCCAGGGTCTGTTTGCCGGCCTGTATCCAGTTGGGTAGATTTTCCCGGTTGAACAGGCCCGGTCGCCAGTGTTCGGAGCGGAAATGGTCGAGGGTGTGCTTCTCTCCCAGAAAGTGCCCGCCCGGGCCCACGTTCCGAATCACGTCCAGGGCGAGGTGGTCCGGATCGAGTGCAAAACCCCGCATGTACCGCTTGACGTAAGCGATCACCTCGTCTGCAAAAACGAGCATCTCGGGGGAGGCCACGAACCCCTGCCCCATGTATCCGCAATCGTGAATCAGGTTGGCGCCGTCCAGGGCCGCGTTCAGCAGGGTGAAGCCGTACTCCGCACCGGACTGGAGATCCGGGTACTGGGCGTCGCTGCAGCCGGCCGTTCCCCACACCGGGATTCCGTAATGGTGAAAGAGGTCGGCGCAGGCCGAGTGAGTCAGACGAAACTCCGGCGATGTATAAGAGACGGTTGCCTTGAGCATGTCCATGCTCGTGGCGGCGAAGCCGGATATGATGGGGGACCCTTTTTGTGTAAGCTGGTGGATCACCAGGCCGGAAAGGGCCTCGGCCGTGGCCACGGTGATGGCCCCGGACAGGGTGACCGGTCCGGTCGACCCGGCCAGCATCGCCGGGGTGTAGTTGATGGGGATCCGGTTGCGGGAGCAGAGCATCAGCTTGGCTACGGCCTCTTCGGAGTGGGTCAGCGGGGAGACGGGTTCCGAGTAGTTGATGAGAAAGGGCCTTCGGGCCAGGGCCTCGGCGCCACCGGCCAGTGCTTCAGCCATGTCCAGAATGACCCGAAGGTCCTGTTCGGACTCGGCCGTGAAAAAAATCGGCTTGGTGCTGCCCTGCATCAGGATCTGGGCGTTTCGAATATAATGAAGCCCGGGAGGCACGTCCCTCGGAAGACCGTAGGAACCGATGAAGTCGAGGTTGGGGAGGGCGTCGCTGATCCGGACGCTCAAGACGATGTCCTCCTCCATGGTGTCCCGGATCTCGCGGGTATGGAGGTCCACGGTCCTGGGCAGGTCGGTCCCCGTGCCGAAGTAGGATCGGCGCCCCCCGAGTTCCATGGCAGGCGAACCGTTCCGGTCGAAGATCAGCACGTTGGAGGGGGCGGAGGCAATGGCGTCCTCCACCAGAAAGGCGGGTATGCGTACGGTCTTGCCGTTGGAGACTCGGGCCCCGTGTCCCGCCAAAAGGTCCACCGCCTCCTTGTGAAGGACCTGGACCCCGACCTCCTCCAGGACCCGGAGTGCGGCGTGGTGAAAGCGCTCGATCTGGTTCGGCTCGAGCAGTCTGAAGTGAGGGGTGCAGACGGTATTCGTTCCCGTGTCCATGATGATCCTCCGGAAGATCCCGTGTGGCCGCGCAAAAAAAACAAGACTCCTTCCGTTCCCTGGCAGGGACGCCGGAAAGGGCGTCGCCGACAGGTTCGTCAGGCGGGTTGAGGGGCCGGAATGGCCTTAGTCAGGGTCGAACCTATCCCATGCGGAAGGTCCAGTCAAGAAGATGACTTCGTTCGCACTTGTCTCACCCGAAGCCACAGTGCGCCGGATCCTCTTGATCCGACAGTTGGTGAGGGCTGATGGGGCTTCTCCGGAGGTGCCCGTGACAAGGGTCAGTGCTGCTCCAGGACGTGACCTCTCTCTTTGAGCAGGGCTACCAGACCCTGGGGGCCCACCAGATGCCCGGCGCCGACGATCACCAGGGCCTGTTCCCCTTGACGGATCAGGTCCTCGATGACCGGCAGCCATTGCTGGTTGCGTTGGGTGATGAGCCGGTCATGAAGTTCGGGAAAACCACGAAACCCCATGCGAATAATGTCGTCCAATCCTGCCGCGTCTCCAGTACGCCAGGCATCGGTCAGGCGCAAGGCCATGGATTCCAGGATGTCCAGTTCCTGAAGGGACTGGAGGATAAACGATTCCTCCTGTCCGGTCTCCCCCAGGGAGGCCAGGAGCTGCATCTGGGCCTCCACCGGTTCCAGATGAAAGACGGCCTTCCCGTCCTTTTGAGCCCGGCGGAAAAAGTGGAGATCGAGTCCGTATTCGGGGTTGTATCCCAGGCGCTGAAGATCGAGAAGGATGAGGCTGAAGGCGCAGAACCAGGGTCTGAACCGGGAAAACCCACCAATGGGAAGCCCTCTCCGTTCCATGGCGTCGCTGAGGACGCCATAGACATCGGTCGACAGGTTCCCCTCCAGGGTTTCCCCTTCGGGGTAGAGACCCAGGGTTAGGAGTCGGGCCTGAACAGCCGGGTCGTTCATGCGGGCCATATCCGTTTCAAATACCAGGGCCCGGGCATTCGCATAGGCCTGCTCATAGGGGGAGGGAAGGGGATAGGCGTCCTGCCGAAGGGTGTGAATCGATCCCATGAGCGTCACGCGTCCCCGGTCCGATGGAACGGACCAGAGGAGATGACGGTCCCCGGCGAAAAGCGATGGGATCCCGGCCCACAGCAGGAGACCCATCAGCGCGGCTGTAAAGATGATGGACACCGATGGAAGTGTGCAACGTCTGGACCCATGTTGGTTGTGTTGTCTGGGCATCGCCCTTCTCCTTTCGCTTCAACTCAGTGTAGGCCACCCTCGGTCCACTCGCAAGCCAAAGCGGCTGAGGAGCCCCACCCGGTGAGCCCGAACCTGCGACAGGCGGGAAATCCTCTTGACGGAAAGGCCGCTCGCGGGTAGCGTTGGGAGCGGGCTTCGGCCACCCCTTCCGATGGACGTGCTTTTTGCTGCAAGGCCCGTCCCCTCCATTGAAACAGAGGAAATGACTATGAAAATCAGCCTTGGAACCGACCATGCGGGGTATCTATACAAGGAGGCCATCAAGCGGTTTCTTCAGGAGGAGGGACACGAAGTCACGGACTTCGGTACCCATTCCGAGGAGTCCGTGGACTACCCTCGGTTCATTCGACCGGCAGCCCGGGCCGTGTCCGACGGAACGTGCAGTCGAGGGATCGTCCTCGGGGGGAGTGGGAACGGCGAGGCCATGGTGGCCAACCGTATTCACGGGGTCCGCTGCGCCCTCTGCTGGAACCGGGAGACCGCCTCCCTGGCTCGGCGGCACAACGACTCCAACGTCCTGTCCCTGGGCGCGAGAATGGTCTCCCTGGAGCAGGCACTGGAGATCGTGAGGGTCTGGCTGGATGAGCCGTTTGATGGAGGGCGGCACCTCCCGCGGATTCGGCAGATCGACGAACCGCTGGATTCCGGGCCCGGCATCGTCGAGAAGGCGGTGGATGACGATGGGTCCGGGGACCGCGGGACGCAGGCCGCCGGGCGCCCGCAGGATTTCGATGTAGTGATTTCCTTCCGATATATCCTCTATTCCGAGGGGAAGAGATCTCTGGAACTGACCGTGGAACCGGGGCTCAAACACCCCACCGTGATCCATCTCCCGTCCCCCTCCAGATGGGAGCGGGAGATGCCGGAATGGGCTCGAAGCCGAAGGGAGGAGATCCTGAGCCGGATTCGGCCCCAATGCGCCCATTTGAATTGTGAGTGGAAGGAAACGTGACCCGAATGACCATACCCCTTGACACTGTCTCGGGTCACCGCATATACTCCCGCTACCCAGGTAGCCATCCAGATATGGTCTTCGGGCACGTGGGAGTTACCCGTTTACAAATGAGCATTTTTTGTCCTCGCGTCCATTGGACAAAAAAGGGCGTTTCCGGAAGGAAACCATACCTGCCAGAGAGAACCAACCACCTCTCCATGCCGGGAGCATATCGGATGGACCCATTTGCCTTCATCGGCCTGATGAATGATGCTGCATGCGGCTCTGTAAGGGTCGAAGAAAACCTAGGAAATGATGGAGTCACACAAAGCCCGGTTACGGGTTTTCCGCCCCGGTAATTCCAGGGGGCAGGACCTTGCCGGCGGCGGTTGAGCAGGGGTTTTGCACGACCGTCCAAAAGGGAAAGAGAGCGGATTTCATCGTATCAATCCACCAAAGGAGGAAGGCTTATGAAGAGGGCATTGTGTGTCATGGCGATGGTGATCGCGCTGGGTCTCGTCTGCACCATGAGTGCGTCAGCGAAGATGATCCGCATCGGGGAGGCGCAGATCGTCTCTCACCCCGCGCTGGACAACGATTCAAAGGGCTTTACCGTCGCCCTGGCGGAAGAGGGGTTTGTGGAAGGGAAGAATCTCACCATTGATCGGGCCAATGCCCAGGGAGAACAGCCCAACTGCGCCATCATCGCCCGCAAGTTCGAGGACGACAAGGTGGATCTGGTGCATGCCATCAGCACGCCGAACGCGCAGGCCCAGGTGAAGTTGAGCAAGACGATCCCTATCGTGTTTTCCTCGGTCACGGACCCGGTGAAGACGGGAATCGTTCCCAAGATGGGTGAGACCGGGACCAATGTCACCGGCGTGAGCGACCGCTGGCCCATAGAACTCCAGTGCAGGATGTATCAGGAACTCGTGCCCCACGTAAAAAAATGGGGGACCATTTACAATCCCGGCGATGTGAACGTGACCTTTCACATCAAGGAGATGAAAGAGGCGGTGGAGGCCATGGGCTGCGAACTCGTGGAGGCCCACGTGTCCAACAGTTCCGAGGTCATGCAGGCGGCCCAGAGCCTGGTGGGCAGGGTCCAGGCCATTCACATCACCTCCGATAACACGGCCGTTTCCGCCTTCGAGTCCATCGTCAAGGTATGTAATGCCAGCAAGATCGCGCTCTTTGCCGGGGATCGGGACAGTGTGCCCCGGGGTGCCGTGGTCGTGTACGGTCTGGATTACTTCAAGGTGGGCTACACTGCCGGGAAAAAGGCCGCTCAGATCCTGAAAGGTGGAGATCCGGGAAAGATCCCGGCCGGTCTCGCCGAGGGGTACAGCCTGTGGGTCAATCTGAAAAACGCCAAGGACCAGAACGTGGCCCTTCCCGTCACGATCCTGAGGCACGCCGCAGATAAGCTCTGGGATGAGCAGGGGAATGTGGTCAAGGGGGAATAGGGCATCGAATCGAGGTAAAAACGGGGGAGGCGGTGGCCTCCCCCGGCCATTTAAGGTGGTGAAGGCATGCTGTTCAGTGGATTACTGAATACGATTCCGATCTCCCTGGAGCAGGGTCTCGCCTACGCCCTGGTGGCGCTGGGGATTGTCATCACGTTCCGAATCCTGTCGTTTCCGGATCTGACCGTGGACGGCAGCTTCCCGCTGGGCGCCGCCGTAACGGCCCGTCTCATGACCCTGAATGTGGACCCTCTGGTGAGCATCATCGTGGCCGTCATCGCCGGCTTTGTGGCCGGGTGCTGCACGGGTTTCCTGAATACACGGCTCAAGATCAACAGCCTGCTTTCCGGAATCCTGATGATGACCATACTCTATTCCGTGAATCTGCGTATCATGGGTCGGTCCAACATCCAGCTTCTCACCGTGGAGACGTTTCTCACGCCCCTGGAGAACCTGGACATGAACCGGTTCATTCCGATTATCGGGTTTTTCGTGGTGGTGGCCTTTGCCTTCAAGTTTCTCACGGACCTCTTCCTTCACACACAGATGGGGCTCGCCATGCGGGCCACCGGCGACAACGAGCAGATGATCCGTACCCTGGGGGTGAACACGGACCACATGACCATCCTCGGGCTGGGTATCTCCAATGGCTTTGTAGCCCTTTCGGGCGCCCTGGTAGCCCAGGACCAGGGTTTCGCGGATGTGGGCATGGGCATCGGCATGATCGTGATAGGCCTGGCATCCATCATCATCGGCGAATCCCTGGTGGGAGTGCGCTCGGGGAAAAAGGGCGTCATGCGCCTCACCATTGCGGCCATCGTGGGTTCCGTGGTGTACAAGTTCATCATCGCCCTGGGTCTTCGCATGGGCCTGGCTCCTACGGACCTCAAGATGGCGACCGGTGTCATGGTGATCCTGGCCCTGGGCATCCCCGCGCTCAAGAGTGAAAAAGAGGGAAAACTCCATCTCAGGGGGGTCTGAAGACTTCGGGAGATCTCCGCATGGTACGACTGGAAGGGCTTCGCAAGGTATTCAAAAGGGGCACCATTGACGAGAAGACGGCCATGGACGGCCTGAGTCTCCACATCCATGAGGGAGACTTCGTCACGGTGATCGGCAGCAACGGCGCCGGTAAGACCACCATGCTCAACCTGATTTCAGGGACCTATTCCCCGGACGAGGGGGATGTGTATATCGACGGAGACCGGGTCACCCATCTTCAGGAGCACAGAAGGGCCACGTACCTGGGCCGAATCTTTCAGGACCCCCTCATGGGAACGGCCTCGACCATGACCATCGAGGAAAACCTGGCCATGGCCGATCTGCGGGGGCGCCGCCGAGGGCTGCGCTGGGGGGTGAACAAGACCCGAAGGGAGTACTACCGGGGCATTCTCCGAAAGCTCGATCTGGGCCTGGAGGATAGACTGAAGGATACCGTGAGTCTCCTTTCCGGCGGGCAGCGGCAGTCCCTGACCCTCCTGATGGCCACCCTGTCCATGCCCAAACTCCTTCTCCTGGACGAACACACCGCCGCTCTGGATCCCAAGACCGCCGACGTGGTCATGCAGCTCACCGAAAAGATCGTGGCCGATAACAAGCTGACCACGATCATGGTGACCCACAACATGAACCAGGCCATCCGGTACGGGAACGTCATGATCATGCTCCACGAGGGAAAGCTCAAGTTCGATGTGCAGGGAGAGGCCAAGCAGGCCCTGACCGTGGAAGAGGTGGTCAAGCGGTTTGGCGCGGACCTCAAGGATGAGGCCCTGTTGTGCTAGGGGTCACTCGGGGCCGGTCAACACCGTTTCGATCCGGGTCCTGTTCAAGTTCATGAAACAGGGCGCCTACCATTTCCATGAAAGACTAAAGGGCATTCCGCCAGCCGGTTGACGAGGTCATTGTTTTGGGAAAAGTCCTTACAAAGAGCTTTGCCAGCGACAACGCATCCGGGGTTCACCCGGAAGTCCTGGAGGCCATGGCGCGTGTGAACCCGGGTCATGCAGTCGCCTATGGTGACGACCCGACCACCAGGGCCGCCCGGGAGACCTTTCGGCAGGTCTTCGGAGAGGGCATAGAGGTATTCTTCGTGTTCACGGGCACGGGAGCCAATGTCCTGAGCATTCAGGCCCTGACCCGCTCCATTCAGGCGGTGGTCTGCGCCGAGACCGCCCATATTCACGAAGACGAGTGCGGCGCCCCGGAGAAATTTACGGGGTCCAAGCTCCTCACCATCCCCACGGAAAACGGCAAGATCACCGCGGAGCAGGTCCGGCCCTTTCTTCGAAGCATCGGGTTCGAGCATCACGCCCAGCCCGCCGTGATCTCCATCACCCAGGCCACGGAACTGGGGACGGTCTACCGGCCGGATGAGATTCTGGAGATCACGCGTTTCGCCCATGACCACGGCATGCGCGTCCACATGGACGGGGCCCGCCTGTGCAACGCGGCGGCGGCCCTGGACCTCCCGCTTCGAGCCGTCACAGGAGATGCGGGAGTGGATGTGCTTTCCTTCGGCGGGACCAAGAACGGGCTGATGTGCGGAGAGGCCGTCGTGTTTTTCGACCCGTCCCTGACGGCGGATTTCAAGTACATCCGTAAGCAGGGGATGCAACTGGCCTCCAAGATGCGGTTCATGGCGGCCCAGTTCCAGGCGTTTTTCTCCAATGACCTCTGGCTTCGAAGCGCGCGGCATGCCAACCGGATGGCCCGCCTGCTTGCAGATCGGGCCGGGGGTGTGCCGGGTGTCCGCATTTCCAGGGATGTGGAGGCCAATGGCGTGTTCGCCGTCCTTCCGCGGGAGGCGATCCCCGGGCTTCAGGAGGCATTCTTTTTCCATGTCTGGAACGAGGAGACCTCAGAGGTGCGGTGGATGACCTCGTTCGACACCACCGAGGAAGACATTGACGAATTTGTCGCCCTTCTTAAGAAGACTCTCGCCTGAGTGGTCGGGTCTGTAAAAACCTTGATGGCCTTGCGAAAAATCCTGTTTTCGCGCAGAGACGCAAAGGCGCAGAGAAAACATCTGCGTGAAAAACGGTTGTTGCGACTCCGTCAACGTTAACCTGTTTTCTCCGACCTTCCCACCGGGTTTTTTTCTTCCCTCAACACCTTAACACCTTAACACCTCAACACCTCTTTAACGCCTTGTCGAAGTCCTCCATGAGGTCGTCCGGGTGCTCCAGCCCCACGGAGAGACGGATCAGGGTATCGGCGATGCCCATGGCCCGGCGATCCTCCGGCGACACGCCGGAGTGGGAGGTGGTGGCGGGGCGTGTGATCAACGTTTCGACTCCTCCGAGGCTGGGGGCGCTGATGGGAAGGGTGGTGTTTCCGATAAAGCGGTCCGCCTGATCCACATCGCCTTCCAGTTCAAAGCTCAGCATGCCGCCGAAACCATCCAGCAGGCGGCGTGCGCGATCATGATCCGGGTGGCTCTTCAGGCCGGGATAGTGGACCACTCGGATGCCGGGATGGCTTTCCAGAAATTCCGCGATGAGGGCCGCACTCTCGTTCTGGTGGCGGAGACGGACGGCGAGGGTCTTGAGCCCGCGGTGCAGGAGGAAGCAGGCGTGGGGATCGAGGGAGCCGCCGAGGTGATTCAGTTTGTGCGTGACTCGTTCGATCAGATCGCTTTTCCCGATCACGGCGCCCGCCACGATGTCGGAGTGGCCGTTCAGGTACTTGGTGCAGCTGTGGAGGGACAGGTCGAACCCCCGTTCCAGGGGCCTGAAGTTTACGGGGCTTGCAAAGGTGTTGTCGATGACGGAAAGGATGCCGTGTTTCCGGGCGAATGAGACCCCGGCCTCCAGGTCCCCCACTTGAAGAAGGGGGTTCGTGACGGTCTCCATATAGAGCAGCCGGGTATCCGGACGAAGCGCCTTTTCCCAGTCTTTCGAGTCCCTTCCGTCAATGACGTCGTGGGAGATGCCCAGAGCCGGAAGATCGCGTGTAATCAAATCGTGCGTGCCCCCGTACAGGCAGTCCTGGGCGAGAAAGTGGTCTCCGGAGGAGAGGAAGGTCAGAAGGACCGAGGAGATGGCGGCCATGCCGCTGGCCATGACAACGGCCGCCTCTCCGTTCTCCAGGGCTGCCAGTTTATGGTGCACGGCCACATGGTTCGGCGTGTTGTTCAGCCGGATATACCGAAGGTCGTGGTAGCTGCCCTGCCCGGCATACTCAAAGGTGGAGGACTGGAAGATCGGAATGCTGACGGCCCCTTCGATTCTGGGGCGGGGTTCGCCTGCGTGAATCAGCCGGGTCTCCATGTGCTTGAAAAGATCGCTCATCGGTTCGTTCCTTCCTGGGGATGTGTTTCGGGGGCGGGGTGGGGTCCGGACGGGGCAGGATCAGTCCGGCGTCCTGGAGTTTTCAACGATGTCCTTGGATTCCACGCCCAGCAGGTAGTCACCCTGGTGTTTGCCTGCTCTGATGCGGGTCACGTGGCGGACCGTGGCGTCGGCACGGATCAGGGTCCATGGGGCGTAAAAGACCATGTCCGGGATCACGGTGCCTTGACTCAGCCTTTTCAGGATGTCGGCGTCTTCCTTGGGGACAAGCAGTCCGATTCCGCTCTCGGAGCAGTTCAACACGTCGAGCTGGCGGGTCTGCGCCGGCCCGTCTTCACCTTCGAGCACGAATTCCACATAAACAAAGTCGGGAATGACGGGCGCGCATCTGCTCTCCCGCCTTGTCTTTCGTGAAGGGGTTGGGAGAGGGGGGGGCGCCTTGGCCTGGGCCGCCCCGGCCGCCTCGCGGAAGAATCGATCCAGATACGACTGGATGTCCGCCCGAATCCCGACGTACGGATTGACAGACTCGATATTCAACATCTCCCGGACCCGGCGCAGTTGATCCGGATCTTCCGGGTGCTCCATGAGCACGTCCACCTCTTTTTCATACGAAGCGAGGGGAACCCATCCCTCTTTTTCGAGCGTCGTTCGATCGAGACGGGCGATGATGTCCATCGGCGTCATATCGTTTGGATCATAGGTCTTGAAAGGGACGCCGCAATGGATGGAGAGGGACCGGCCCAGGTCTTCCTTGGCGATTCCGAATTCATCCATGAGAATGGGGTCCACACTGGATTGGGTTTTGTCGGCCCGCCTTTGGACCGCCTCCATGTCCTCGCGTGTGATCCAGCCCTGGTTCAGCAGGTAGGCATACCGCGAGTCTTTGGACAGACCGGCGATCTTGGCGTCCAGAGCGGCCCTCATCTGCAGGTCCTCGGGAATGATCCCGCGGGCCGAACGATACATCTCGATGGCGGCTTCGATGCTCTGTCCCTTTTCCAGCTCATCTCCCAGTTTGAACTTGATTTGCGCTCTTTCCCGCTTTCCCAGAGAGGTCTCCGCAAGCAGATCTTCCATGAAGGCCGGCGCATTCTCCGGCCCATGGATACGGAGGACACAGGTCACCAGGTCGCCTAAGAATCGTTCAAGCCCCGATTTCTGTTCCAGGAGTCGGCGGAACTCGTCCAGGGCCTCGGCATACTGGCCGGTCTCCATGAAGATCACGGCGCGGTCATGCGGATCGATGGGGCCGTCGGCTTCGGAGAACTTCTCATGAATGACAGACAGTTCGTCATCGGAAAGGAGCGCTTCAGCATCCCCGCCGTTACGATCTTCGATGGTCCGGTCGAGGCGATCGATCTGTTCCTGAAGAAGGTTCCGGCTGTGGGAGGGAAGGTCCCCGAATTCGGTGAGGATACGTGTGTAGACATCCCGGGACTCTTCGTACAGGCCCATGGAGTTATACACTTTGGCCTCGTTCAAAAGGACTTCGAGCTGGCTGCCGCTGCTTTGCGTCTTCGATTCCACGCCGTCTCCATGCGGGCCGTTCAGAATGCCGCGATCTCCGCGGAAAGGTGATGCATGCCGACTTTGGGAAAAGAGGCTGAAATATCACAACGTATCAATTGAGAGAGGACTTGTAAAGCAATCCGTTTTGCACTCCATAATGGAATGCCTGGTGAAGGGACGCTTCACCGGGCGAGGAGCGGGCGGAGAGGCCTGTTTTGGTCCCGGGGTCGGGGGGAGGAGTCAGGCCTTGGCGTAACTGTGAAGGCCGGCCAGGTAGTTCACACCGAAATACGTGAAGAGGACGCAGCAGAAACCGACGATGGAGAGGACGGCGATTCTAGTCCCCTGCCAACCGCGGATGAGGCGTGAATGGAGAAGGGCTGCATACACGAGCCAGGTAATGAGGGACCATGTCTCCTTGGGGTCCCAGCTCCAATAGCTCCCCCAGGCCGAGTGGGCCCACACCGAGCCGGTGATGATTCCCAGGGTCAGCATGAGAAAGCCGATCAAAATCAACTGATAGTTGAGTTCATCCAGGATGGAGGTGCGGGGAATGAGACGAATGAACATGTTGCCTCCATTTCCCGATCGTTCCTTGAGAAGATACATGAGACTGAGGCCGAAGGCGATGGCAAAGGCGGCATACCCGAAGAAGCAGGTGATCACGTGGGCGATCAACCAGTTGCTTTTGAGGGCTGGAACGAGGGGTTGGATTCGTTCACTGATGTTGGGTGAGTAGGACGCGTAGGCCATGGCGAGAAAGGCCAGGGAGGTGGCCACCACCCCGATGCTTCGGTTTCGCGTACGCCACTCGATCAGCAGGTAGAGCAGTATGAGGGTCCAGGCGAAGAAAATGAGGGACTCGTAGAGGTTCGACAAGGGGGCGTGACCTATTCCGAGCCGATAGGATTCCACCCAGCGAAGAAGGATCGCTACGCTGTGGCCTGCCAGTCCCAAGAGGGTCGTGACGGTGGCGATTCGGCCGAAGAACTCTCTACCCATCACCATCATGAAAAGATAGGCCACAAAAGCACCGAAATAGACAAACGTGATGTAACTGAGAATCACGGTGTTGATCATGATGCCTGTCCCTCTGCTCCGAGGTGTTCACGAAGCCCGTCTGTAAGGCGGTCGAGTTCGCGTTCAAGACCCACTGGATTCTTGTTCGCCATGCCTGCGAGGCTTACCACGGCACGATCGCCGTCTTTTTCGATTCGAACCCAGATGCGGCGGTGCGACATGAAGAAACTGATGAACAACCCGACGATGATGAGAATAAAACCGCTCCAGACAAAAGGCACTCCCGGATCCCGGTTGACTTGAAGCCCGGTATAGTATCGACGTTCGATGTCCTTCAGAAGGAAAGTGTAGGGCTCAAAGGAGGACGGGTTGAGTTGGGGGAACCGCTTGAAGACCTCGGAAAAACGGGCCTCCATTCGATCCGGATGGAGAAAGACCCAGAAGGGAACCGGCTCCCCTTCCTTGGGATGGACCAGGATTCGTGCTGCGGGCCCCATGCCCATGCGCATGAAGTCTTCACGGATGTCCTCCACCTGAAAGGTCCCTTCGCCGCCGGGGAGGGGAATGGGTTCTCCCCGGCGGGCCCGGATCGCCGTCTCCTTCACGGGCGATGTCCCCCGGTGCAGAACAAGAGATGCCTCGTTTCCCGGAATGACGCCGTAACTGGCCTGATAAAACCGGACGCCCCGAAATGTGTACGGGTGGTTCACCAGGACGGCGCCTTCTATGGATTCGTCGCCTGCGGAGAACCGGAGGGAGGACCGGTATTCCTTCGGGGTGCCGTCGTTGTAAAACGCCACGAAAAATTCCGTGCATTCCACGCGGAAACCCAGATTCAACTCGGCGCCGGAACGTCGGAGACGGATGGTCTCTGTGCCCTCTCCCTCGGGAATATTGACAAAGCCCTCGAAACCGGTGACAGACCCGATGATGGAACCCACCAGAATGAGCAGGACGCTCATGTGCACGATATAGACGCCGAAGACCGAAAACCGACCCCGCTCGCCGTACAGGAAGACCCCATCCGTTGATTCCTTTCGTGCGTGCCGAACTGTTCGCTTTCGAAGGAGGTCCTGGGCGCGCGTTGCGGCCTCTGCCACGGAAAGCGAGACGGTGAAACGACGGCGGGGCGGTGTATCCTCAAACGGCTTGCTCCTGTCTGCCCGGGGAAGGGCGCGGAGGCGTCTGACCGTGGAGGAAAGCCGGTTCAAGGAACAGACGATCAGGTTCAGTGCGAGAGCGGAGATCAGGATGCGAAACCAGAGGGAGTGATACACATCAAAGAGCTGAAACGTCTCGAAGACCTTGAACATCCCCGGACTCAACCTGTGGGCGAAGTCCGACATCCCTTCCCGCTGGGGTATAAAGGTGCCGAGCACCGAGGCCCCGGCCAGGAGGATCAGCAGAACCAGGGTCAATCGAACGGAGCTGAAAAAGCGCCACAGGGCGTTTGGTTTTTGGGATGCGGGTGTGGGTTCCATGGCTTTCATGTATCCGAATATTTTAGTAGGGATCAATGCGGGGTGTATAACACGGTTGGAAACGGACTTCAATTTCAAATTCCCTCGGGCGCAAAGGAATTGACCCCGAAGGGTCTTTCATGATACACATTCGAGCATTCGGGCCGTCGTACAGGCCCTTTGCGAAAGGATGGAATATCGACGACATGCTGGACCTGAAGATGATTCGATCCCACCCGGACAGGGTCAGGGAGGCACTGAAAAATCGAGGGAATTCGCTCGATCTCTCGGAGTTTGAACGACTGGACGAGGAGAGACGGACCCTGCTGAAGAGCCTGGAAGATCTGAGGTACCAAAGAAATACCGTCAGTGATGTGATCGCATCCCGAAAACGCAGCCATGAGGACGCCTCGGATATGATTGCAGACATGAAGGCGGTGTCTGCTGAAATCAAGGCCCGGGAGGTCCGGTTGGCGGTCGTTCAAGACGGACTGGAGCCTATCTTCCTGGAGATGCCCAATATCCCCCACGAGTCGGTTCCCGTAGGCCGGGATGAGGGCGACAATGAACTGGTCCGCACATGGGGGACGATACCGGAATTTGATTTTGAGCCGCAGGCCCATTGGGACATCGGGGAGAGGCTCGGGATCCTCGATTTCCCTCGGGCGGCTAAGATCGCCGGGGCCCGGTTTGCATTGTATCGCGGGGCGGGGGCCCGGCTGGAACGGGCATTGATCAACTTTATGCTGGATGTCCACACGCAGGAACACGGGTATACGGAGATCCTCCCTCCCTTCATGGTCAACGCGGAGAGCATGACCGGGACCGGCCAGCTTCCCAAGTTTGAAAACGACCTGTTCAAGATTCAGGGGTGGGACCTCTACCTCATTCCCACTGCGGAGGTCCCGGTGACGAATATTCATCGGGATGAGGTCTTGAACGATGAAGATCTCCCCCTGTACTACACGGCCTACACTCCGTGCTTTCGATCCGAGGCCGGTTCTCACGGCAAGGACACCAGGGGCCTGATTCGGCAACACCAGTTCAACAAGGTGGAACTGGTGAAATTCACGCGGCCTGAGGAATCCTGGGACGAACTGGAACGCCTCACGAGGGATGCGGAGGAAATCCTTCAACGCCTGGAGCTTCCCTATCGTGTGGTGAACCTCTGCACCGGGGATCTGGGTTTCTCTTCGGCCAAGACATACGACCTGGAGGTCTGGCTTCCCGGCCAGGGTCTGTACCGGGAAATCTCTTCCTGCAGTAATTTTCTTGATTTTCAGGCAAGACGGGCGGGAATCCGTTTCAAGAAGAAAGGGACGAGCGGAACCACCCTGGTGCATACCTTGAATGGATCCGGCCTTGCCGTCGGCCGTACCCTGGTGGCGATCCTCGAGAACAATCAGGAGGCGGACGGAAGCGTGAACATCCCGGTTGCGCTCAGGCCGTACATGGTGGGAAAGGAGCGGATTCAGCCGACGGCCGTATGAGATATGAAGATCCCTCCCCATTGACCCATTGGCGGGACTACCAGAGAGAGCTTAAACGGATGTCCCGAAGGAGATACGTGCGTTCCAGACTTCCTGTCCTGGTGCTTTACAGCGTCAGCATCTTTTTCGTACTCGCCGCCATTGTGTTTACCGGACCGTGGTTGTACGCCCATCTCAGCCTGAGGCCCTCCGATCCCGAGACCGGGGAGATGACATCGGGTGATGAGCCGGCGACACTCCTGCGTCAGGATGTGGCCGCGCTGATCGGCCCCCTCCATGCCGGCGGAATACCCGACGCCACCGCCTTCACCATTGAGCGGGAAGGAAGGGAACTCCGGGTGGAAACCACGCTGGACCCCGAACTCCAGTCGTTTATCCAGGGCCTGCTGGCTCGTTCTCTCACTCATCAGGCCGCGGTGGTGGCCATGAGCCCGGTGGACGGCCGAATTCTGGCCCTGGCCAGCTACTCCGACCCGGGTTCCGAGACCGGGGTGAACCTCTGTCTGAAGGCCGATTTCCCTGCGGCCAGCCTGTTCAAGATCGTGGCGGCGGCGGCGGCCGTGGAGGCCAGAGACTTTCTTCCGGAACGCAATCTCACATATGAGGGAAGACGGTATACCCTGTACCGCAAACAGCTCAACCAAGTGGAAAAAGGCCGCTACACCAATGAGATCAGCTTCATGAGGGCCTTCTCGAGTTCCATCAATCCGGTGTTCGGGAAGATCGGGATTTACCATCTTGGACAGGACATGCTGGAGCTCTATGCAGAAAAATTCCTCTTCAATCAACCCATTCCCCTGGACGTTCCCCTGGATCCGAGCCATATCGAGGTCCTTGCGGACGACTTCAGCCTGGCCGAGATCGCATCGGGGTTCAACAAGCGGACCGTGATTTCCCCGGTTCACGCCTGCCTGATTGCCGCTGCCGTGGCCAACAACGGCACCATGATGAAACCGTGGCTGATCGGAAGGATTTGTGACACCCAGGACCGCACCGTCTACAAGGCGGATGCGGGGCCGTTGGCCGTTCCCATTACAGAGGAGACGGCCCGGATTATGCAGAGGTTGATGCAGGATACCATCGACCATGGAACATGCCGGAGCGCTTTTCAAACCCTTCGAACCCGGAAGGCGTTTCAGGAGATGGACATGGGGGCCAAGACCGGGACCATCAACGACCGGGAGGGCCGGTACAAATTCGACTGGTTGAGCGCCTATTTCCTGCCGCATGACGACAGGCCTCCGGTCAGTCTCACTGTGCTGGCCATTCATGGGGAGAAGCTGGGTATTCGAGCGAAGAACCTGGCCCGGTACATCATCGAACACTGGTATTCGAGATCGGAAAACGCCGGGCAGTCCACCGCCGGCGTCATGGCTCACCAGGGATAGAACCGGGGTGGCCCTATCTCGACTTGGCGGAATTCTAACGTCATCCGTATCTAAAATATGCGACTTGGAAGCCCCTCTTCAGCATGGAATTCGGGGGAAGGAGATTCTGATTCATGTGCGGAATTATTTGTTACACAGGGACCAAGAGAGCGGAGCCCATCCTCATTGAAGGACTGAAACGGCTGGAATACCGCGGATACGACTCCGCCGGCCTGGCCGTACAGGACGGCGAGGCCGTCGATTGGTATCGGACCGTGGGCAAGATCGTGGAGCTGGAGCATCGAATCCATGGGTTGAACATCGTCGGGACCTCCGGGATCGCGCATACCCGATGGGCGACTCACGGAGAACCGAACGAGACCAATGCCCACCCCCAGACGGATTCGGAACAAAATGTCTTCGTGGTTCACAACGGAATCATCGAAAACTACCTTCAGATCAAGAAGCGGCTGATGAAAGATGGGGCCGTATTTCGATCCGAAACAGACACCGAGGTCCTGGCCCACCTCATTGCACGGTATTTTGAAGGCGACCTGGCCAAGGCCGTGCGCCGGACCATGGATGATCTGGAGGGGACCTTCGGCCTGGCGGTGATCCATCGAAAGACGCCGGGTCAGGTGGCCGTGGCCAGGCGGGGGAGTCCTCTGGTCATCGGCGTGGGAGATGAAGGGAATTTCGCCGCATCGGATGTCTCGGCCATCGTTCGATACACCAACAAGGTGGTCCATCTGAACGACAACGAGATGGCTTTGATCACGCCGGATGAATTCTCCATTTCCACCGCACAGGCCATGACGGTTCAGCGGGCTACGGAGACCGTGGAGTGGCAACCGGAAGACGCGGAATTGAACGGGTTTCCCCACTTCATGCTCAAGGAGATCTACGAGCAGCCTGAAACCATCCGCAATGCCATTCGGGGCCGTCTCGAGCCCGGAGAAGGGGTTCCCAAGCTGGGTGGTATCATGCCGGTGTGGGAGCAGTTGAAGGAGTCAAGACACATCGTCATCGTGGCGTGCGGGACCTCGTATTATGCGGGGTGCGTGGGACGATACATCTTCGAGGATTTGACCGAAATCGACGTACAGGTGGAACTCGCCTCCGAGTTCCGTTACCGGAAACTGAATTTCCCTCCTAACACCTTTGTCATCGCCATCAGCCAGTCCGGCGAGACAGCGGACACTATGGCCGCCATCCGGGAGGCGCGCCGCAAAGGTGCACGCCTCCTGGGCGTCGTCAATGTGGTGGGGAGTTCCATCTCCCGTGAGACCGAGGCGGGGATCTACAACCACGCCGGCCCGGAGATCGGGGTGGCGTCCACCAAGATATTCATTTCCCAGCTCACGATCCTGACCCTCCTGGCCCTGCTTCTGGGGAGACATCAGAAGCTGTCCTTGACCGAGGGCGTAGAGGCGATCAAGGCCCTGTCCGCCCTTCCCGACCAAGTGGCCCGGGTACTGAGTCAGGACAACCATATCCAGGCGGTGGCGGAGAAGTATTTCCATTGCGGCAACTGGCTCTTTATCGGTCGCAAGTTCCAGTACCCCGTTGCCATGGAGGGGGCCCTCAAGCTCAAGGAGATCTCCTATATTCACGCCGAAGGGTATCCGGCGGGTGAAATGAAGCATGGACCCATCGCCCTCATCAACCCGGACATGCCCACGGTGGCGGTGATCCCTCAGGATGCCATGTATGAAAAGATGTTCAGCAATATACAGGAGATCAAAAGCCGGAAAGGGCCTGTGATCGCCATTGCCACTCAAGGGGACGAGAAGATCCGGGAAGTGGCGGACGAAGTCATCGAAGTCCCTCCCACATTGGATTACCTCTATCCCATCCTGACCGTGGTGCCGAATCAGCTCCTGGCCTATCACTGCGCCCGCTTCTTGAATCAGGACATTGACAAACCCCGCAATCTCGCCAAGAGCGTGACCGTGGAATAGGCGCGAGGAGAGTGAATGTCCGGCAGGCCGGTCGAGCGAAAGGGTGGGGTCGTTCGAATGGTGCGACCGGTGGGTAAGGTCTGTCTTGCGCCGTTCTTCCGGGTCCGCACGCAGGGATTGGAGCACCTGCCTGATTCGAGTGCCTTTGTTCTTCTCGTCAAACACCAGCGCTGGGAAGACATACCCCTCCTGGGGTTCAGCGTTTCCAGACCCCTCTACTACGTGGCCAAGGCGGAGCTTTTCCGTGTCGCCCCCGTTCGTTGGTTCCTGACCTCCCTGGGCGGTATCCCCTTGAATCGGGCACGCCCCCTGGAGAGCCGACGATCGCTGCGAAGCATTATCGAACACCTTCACGGGGGCGAGGGGGTGGTGATCTTTCCGGAAGGCACCTATTACCGGGATCGCATGGGCCCGCCGCGAGAAGGACTGGTCCGCATGGTCCTCACAAAGGCCGCTCCTGCTTTCGTTCCCGTGGGCGTCAGGTACCACAAAGGCTTGAGAACCGGGGTGGACATCCGTTTCGGGCCCCCTTACTTTCCAAAGCCGAGAGAGAAGGCGGGCGCTTTCCTGGAAGTTCTGATGGCGGAGATCGCACGGCTATCCGGTCTCTGATCACCCATGTTAACGGATTTCGAAACACTCCCTGACATACAGGTCTGGTGGATGATATGACGATGCGCATTTTTGCGGTTCAACGGATTGAATCTTCGGGTTTTGCGGCGTGTTGATTCTCATTCGTGTCGATTTGTGACATTCGTGTTTCGGGAAGGATTTTCCATGGACGTCTTGGACGAGGTTTTCCACATCATCGACGGGTATCGGGACGAGGTGATTCGGCTTCAGGCCGAACTCACTTCAAGGGTGGCGCTGGGGCCGGCCAACGGCGGCACCGGCGAACACGCAAAGGCGGGGTTTCTCATGAAGGAACTTCGGGCCCTTGAACCGGATTCACTGGAGGAGGTCCGTGCCCCGGACCGGGAGGCCGAAGGCGAATACCGTCCCAGTCTTCTCGCCCTCTGGAAGGGCCGGGAGAGAGAGACGTGCGTGTGGGTGCTGAGCCATATGGACGTGGTGCCTGCGGGAGATCTCGACCTCTGGGAAGGAGACCCCTTCCGGCTGCGCGTGGACGGTGACCGGCTATTCGGGCGGGGAGTAGAGGACGATCAGCACGGTGTGGTCAGTTCTCTTCTGGCGGTCAAGGCCATGCGGGAAGCCGGAATGGCATTCCAACACCCGGTGGGGCTGGCCCTGGTCGCTGATGAGGAGACGGGAAACCGCCATGGCCTCGGATATCTCCTGGCGCACCACCGTGAACGGTTTTCCGACCGGGACCTGATCGTGGTGCCCGATGCCGGGAACGAGGACGGCACCATGATCGAGGTGGCCGAGAAGTCGGTGCTGTGGCTACGGTTCACGGTCAAGGGAAGGCCCTGCCATGCGAGTACGCCCCAGAAGGGTAGAAACAGCCTGTACGGCGCCGCACGTTTGATCACGGCCCTGTCCGAGCTGGAGAAGCGTTTCGGAGCGGTCGACCATCTGTTTCACCCTCCCGTCTCCACCTTTGTTCCCACGAAGATGGAGGCCAATGTCCCCAACATCAATACGGCGCCGGGAAGAGACGTGTTCCACCTGGACTGCCGCGTTTTGCCGCAGTACCCATTGGACGGACCCATTCAGGCGGCCCGGGAGATCGCGTCGGACGTGGCGGCGGAACTGGACCTGGAGGTGGACGTGGAGGCCGTTCACAAGGAAGAAGCGGCCCTTCCCACGCCTCGGGACGCGCCCGTGGTCCGGGCCCTGGAGAGAGCGATCAAGCGCGTGACCGGAAGGGACGCCATGCCTGCAGGCATCGGCGGCGGAACCGTGGCGGCCCTGTTTCGAAAAGCGGGTCTGCCGGCTGCGGTCTGGATGACTGGTCAGGACACGGCCCACCAGGCCAACGAATACTGCCTGGTTACGGATGTGCTCCAGGACGCAAAGGTCTTTGCCTGTCTTTTTTCGGGACTCGCTGGATAATCGTGTCCAGGAAGGTGTACGGAACCGAAGCCGGACTTCCGAGTGCGATTGCCTGACTTCCGGCGATTGGTTGAACCCGCTTGAGGGATTCCATGGGAACCAGGGACCGAATGGTGAGGGAACTCGAGGCCGGCGTGCGGGAAGGCGTGTTTCCGGGGGCTTCACTTGTGGTGGGCCTCCGCGGGGAGATCGTCTTCTCCGGCCGGGCGGGGCGAATCTCCTTGAATCCCCGCGGCCCGGCCGTGGACGAAAACACGATCTTCGACCTGGGCTCGTTGACCAAGCCCCTGTGTACCACACTGGCGATCATGCGACTTGCGGAACTCGGGAGGGTCGATCTGGACCGCCCCATTCCCGAGACCCTTCCCGGCGTCGCGGGCGGAGACAAAGGGAGCGTCACGCCTCGCCTTCTTCTCTGCCATGCCGCAGGGTTTCCGGCCTGGAAGGATTACTACAGGCGTCTTTCGGGCCTTGCCCCGGATGAGAGGAAATCCCGATGCCGCGCCTGGATCATGGACGAGCCGTCGGCCTATGTCCCAGGAAGCAAAAGCCTCTATTCCGATCTGGGATTCATCCTCCTGGAGTGGGTGGTGGAACACGCCGCGGGCATGGACATGGGTGACTATGTGGAATCCTTTTTTTTCCAGCCGCTGGGCCTGGAGAGGACCTTTCTTTTTCGAACGGACCGGCCCTCTGGATTCCCGCAATGCAATTTCGCTGCAACCGAGCGCTGTCCCTGGAGAGGGCGCATCCTGCAGGGGGAGGTCCATGACGAGAACGCCTTTGCCCTGGGCGGTTATTCGGGCCATGCGGGGCTCTTTGCTCCGGCCGGTGAGGTCTTCGCCCTGGCGCGCCTGCTGAGAGACCATGCACTGGGTAGCCGGTTCGACCTGCTGCGACCCGAAACGGTGCAGGCCTTTTTCCAGCGACAGGACGCCATTCCCGGATGCAGCCGGGCCCTGGGGTGGGATACTCCGTCCACCAACGGTTCCTCCGCCGGGATGCACTTCTCGATTCACAGTGTGGGGCACCTCGGTTTCCCCGGGACCAGCCTTTGGATGGACCTGGAAAAGGACGTCCAGGTGGTTTTCCTCACCAACCGTGTCCATCCTTCCCGTGAAAACCGTCTGATTCAGGAGTTTCGTCCGCGTATCCACGACTGCGTTATGGAGGAACTGGGCCTCGCAGGATAGCGGACCGGTCACAGGCGACGGCACGACACGCCCATGGCCCATATCCCCGCCACACACGCGGATGAAAAGCGCCTCGGGTTGATCCAAATCGAAATCCGGATCGCCATCGAAATCGACTGGGAAACTACCGCGGATCCCCCCACAACCAGCGATCGCAGAAGGCAGCGGGAAGCCGGGCGGTCAGGCGAACCAGCAGGAAGACCGCGATGACGGCCATGGCGGACCTGGCCCAGAGCAGGCCGGAGAGGTGCCCTCCCATCATCACCATGAGCAAGGTGTCTTCGAACAGGCTGTGGACCAGCCCCATGAGGGTCAGGGCGTAGAAGACGTCCCGTTTGTCGATTCGGCCGGAGCGGGCCTCACGAATGATCAGCCCGCCTCCATAGGCGATGCCCAGGGTCACACCGATGATGGCGATGGTGGAGGCCTTGGGGCCGATGCCCATGAGACGCAGCAGGGGGCGCAGCAGGCGGTCCATGAGTTGAGTCACGCGGAGACGCTCCATGGCTCGCATGAGCAGCAGCAGCACCACGATGATCCCGAAGATGGAGGCCAGGTTCTTTGCCTGGCTCACGGCCCAGGTCGTGATGGTCTCCCCGCCGGGTCGTACGCCTGCCTCGGGGCTCATGAGGATCCGAACGGGTTCCTGATACAGATCGAGGCCCGAGTAGACCCGGTGAAGGACCCAGCCGATGAACAGGGCCGCGCCAATGCGGGCGACCCCCTGGAACAGGAGGCGCGGGCCGGAGTTCTGGGCGATCTTCAGCTCCACGGGGAGGTTGTGCGCCACCAGGATCATGGTGCCGAGCACGGTGGCCTGGGCCGTGGTCAGGGGGGTGTCGTCCACGAGGGTCAGCAGGACCACCATGGCGCTGTAGATGTTGTTGAGAAGGGCCGTGGCCCAGACCAGGCCCATCTGTGCGGGAAGACCCACCCAGGCCATGGCCGGCTCCAGGGGGATGGCCAGGTATCGGATCACGCCCAGTTCCTTGAGGATCTTGACCGCGATGAGCACCGGGATCATCACCTTGAACAGGTGATAACTGACCGACAGGGCATCGCGGGCCAGGGCCACGGCCTTGTCCTTGAGGGATGACGGCATGGCGAATCAGGGGTCCCGTGCCCAGGGGGAGGGAACGCCCGCGTCTCCTTTCCGGATGGGTCTCCGCCCCGGCTCTCGCAACGTCGCGGGACGGCCCGAATCGTCTGGGAATCAAAACGAACGAACATAGTATAAACCCCCGGTGAGATCAACGGGAAACAAGAATTGCCTTGCCCCCCGAATTCCGCTTGGTTGTATCGGCATGACAATTCGCCTTCAGGGGATCGGAGGATGCGGAAACGCGTTTGTTCGTGATCTCCAATCCCCGGGTTTTTTGTTGATATGGTAGACTGGTATGTGCTATTCGATACGAAAAGAGGTTCCTCTTCCTGCGCACTCGAATCTGCGGAGACAGGCGTTTCGACCCAGATCAGACCCTTGCCCCGGAATCAGTCAGTGGTGATTCGGGCCTTCCTTCGTCATGGCCCGACCGGATAGTGGAGACCGCCCGGCAACGGGTGGCTAATATCAACCAAGACCAGGAGGAGGGAATGATGAGAAGTATGAAACTGTGCCTCGTTTTGGCGACGGCCATGGTGTTTGGTTGGGTCGGCGTGGCAATGGCGGGAGAGACTCTGGACACGGTGAAAGCGAGGGGATTCGTCAAGGCCGGCGTGAACGGAGACGTGTACGGGTTCAGCATGCCGGATGACAAAGGCGTATGGAAGGGGCTGGACTCGGATACGGCCCGAGCCGTGGCGGCAGCGGTCTTCGGTGATGCCAACAAGGTGGAATTCACCGCACTCACGGCGGTTCAGCGACTCCCCGCGCTTCAGAGCAAGGAGATCGACGTCCTCTGCCGGAACACCACCCAGACGTTGACCCGGGAGACCACCAACGGCCTGAACTTCTGCCAGGTGAACTACTATGACGGGCAGGGCTTCCTGATTTCCAAGAAACTCGGCGTCAAGAGCGCCAAGGAACTGGACGGTGCCACGGTCTGCGTGCTTCCCGGAACCACCACCGAGATGAACGCGGCCGACTTCTTCCGGGCCAACGGCCTCACATGGAAGCCCGTGGTCATCGAACAGGCCTCCGAACTGAACAAGGCTTTTTTCGCGGGCCGATGCGACTGCCTGACATCGGATGCGTCCCAACTGGCAGCCCACCGATCCGTGGCTCCCAATCCAGCCGAATACGTGCTCCTGCCCGAGATCATCTCCAAAGAGCCTCTGGCCCCGGTGGTCCGGCATGGGGACGACCAGTGGTTCGACATCGTGAACTGGGTGACCATGTCCCTGATCGAGGCCGAGGAACTGGGCATCACCTCCGCGAATGTGGATGAGATGCTCAAGAGCGAAAACCCCCAGATAAAACGGTTTCTCGGAGTGACCGAGGGCCTGGGCAAGGCCCTGGGCCTGGACGACAAGTGCTTCTATAACGTGATCAAGCAGGTGGGCAACTACGGAGAGATCTTCGAACGGAATGTGGGCCCCAATACGAAACTCGGGCTCGCGCGCGGCTTGAACGCCCTCTGGACCGACGGCGGCCTGATGTACGCATCTCCGTTCAGGTGATTCGCGTAGAATCGGAGCGCCTTACCGGCCCTCTTTCTCCACCCGGCCCGGGAAGCTCCCGGGCCGGGTCTTTCTAAATCCCGGACACACCGACGTATGGATCCCCTTCCGGCAAGGAAGCAGGCATGACCACGGTGGATACGGAATCCGGCACCGCGATCGCGGAAAAGGTCCCCTTCTGGCTCGACCCCGGGAAACGGGCCATTGTGTTCCAGGTGGCGACGTTCTGCGCGGTGGGACTTCTGGCCTACTACCTCGTTTCAAACGTCATCGCCAACCTGCAGCGCCAGTCCATTGCCACAGGATGGAGTTTTCTGCAGAAGGAATCCTCGTTCGAGATCGGGGAGTCCATGATTCCCTATTCCGCGGCCAGCAGTTACCTTCGGGCTCTGGCCGTGGGGGCCTTGAACACCCTGCTCGTGGCCTTTGTGGGAAACCTCATCACGATTATTCTAGGGACGATCGTTGGCATTGCCAGGCTTTCCTCCAACTGGCTCGTCTCCAAGATCGCTTCCGTCTATGTTGAGGTCATGCAGGACATTCCCGTGCTCCTGCAACTCTTTTTCTGGTACGCCATCTTCTACGAGACCATGCCGGCGCCGCGGCAGGCCCTGAACCCGGTGGCCGGGGTCTTCCTGTGCAATCGCGGGATCCTGTTCCCTGTACTCAAGGCGCATCCGGCTCACGCCTGGATGGCCGCCGCGCTGATCGTGGCCTGTGTGGCGGCGTGGGCCGTAAGGAGATGGGCGCGGAAACGGCAGGATCGGACCGGCAGACCCTTTCCCACCTTCCGGGTCTCCGCGGCGATGATCCTGGGGCTTCCCCTTCTGGCCTGGTGGCTGGGAGGCGCACCCACGACCATGGACGTGCCTGAACTCCACGGCTTCAATTTCACGGGCGGGCTCACGGTGAGCCCGGAGTTCTTCGCCCTTCTCATGGGGCTGGTGCTCTACACGGCCGCGTTTGTGGCCGAGGTGGTGAGAGCCGGCATCCAGTCCGTGACCAAGGGGCAGACCGAGGCCGCCATGAGCATCGGGCTTCGGCCGACTCTCGTGCTCAACCTGGTGATCCTGCCCCAGGCCCTTCGCGTGATTATCCCGCCGCTCACCAGCCAGATGCTCAACCTCACCAAGAACAGCTCCCTGGCCGTGGCCATCGGGTACCCGGATTTCGTGTCCGTGGCCAACACCACCATCAACCAGACCGGGCAGGCTATCGAGGGAGTGGCCCTGATCATGACCGTCTACCTGATCTTCAGCCTGTCCACCTCGGCCTTCATGAACTGGTACAACAAGCGGGCCGCCTTGGTGGAGCGATAACGAAATGCAAGAGACCGCCTGCAACCCCGAAGCCGATACGCTCAAGCCGCCCGTGATCAATGTGGGAGTCATCGGATGGGTCCGGGCGAACCTCTTCAACGGCTGGTTCAATTCCGCCCTGACCTTGGTCACCCTCTACTTCCTGTGGAAGGTGGTTCCCCCCATGGTCCGCTGGCTGTTTCTCGATGCGGTCTGGACCGCGGGGAGCGAGGCATGCCGGGCCGCGGACGGCGCATGCTGGTCCGTGATTAAAGAGAACATCCGGTTCATCCTGTTCGGTTTTTTCCCATACAACCTCCAGTGGCGGCCTCTGATCGCCATGTTCATCCTGTTCGGGCTCCTCTACTACAGCCAGGATCGGACCCATTGGCATAAGGGGCTGGGGTATGCCTGGATCCTGGGCCTTTTCACCATGGGACTTCTCATGCGCGGTGGGATCTTCGGGCTGGAATCCGTTGAGAGCGGAAAATGGGGCGGTCTCCCCCTGACGCTCATGCTTTCCGTGTTCGGCCTGACCGCCGCGTATCCCCTGGGGGTCATCCTGGCCCTTGGCAGGCAGTCGACCATGCCGGGTGTCCGGTGGCTGTGCATTGTGTACATCGAGGCGGTTCGAGGGGTCCCCCTGATCAGCCTCCTCTTCATGTCCGCGATCATTTTCCCCCTGTTTCTTCCGGAAGGCGTCTCCGTCAACAAGATCCTGCGGGCCCAGGCCGCCATCATCCTGTTTACGGCGGCCTATATTGCAGAGGTGGTCCGGGGCGGGCTTCAGGGTATGAACCGGGGGCAGTATGAGGCGGCCGATTCCCTGGGGCTCAACTACTATCAGACCATGCGCCTCGTGATTCTTCCACAGGCTCTCAAGATCGTGATCCCGCCAACGGTGAGCATTCTGATATCGGCATTCAAGGATACCTCCCTGGTGGTGATCATCGCTCTCTACGATGTGCTCAAGACCACCAAGTCGGTCATCTCGGATCCGGAATGGCTCGGATTCAGCCGGGAGGCCTACCTCTTCGTGGCGCTCCTCTATTTCCTGGGGTGTTTCTCCATGTCCAATTACAGCCGCCGCCTGGAACGGGAGTTGAATCGGGACTGAAAGAAAAGGGGAAGAGGAGTAAGGATCAAGGAATGGGGATTGGGGGGAAAGGATTCAGGGACACAGAGAGGGACAGACCATGAATGAACAAGAACAGGAAGCCGCGGCGGAGGTGACCCAGCCCTCGGGTGAGGCTATTGTGGAGATGATCGACCTGCACAAGTGGTTCGGGGAGTTCCATGTACTGTGCGGAATCAACCTGACCGTCCACAAGCAGGAGCGGATCGTGGTCTGCGGGCCGTCCGGTTCCGGGAAATCCACCCTGATCCGCTGCATCAATCGCCTGGAGGAACACCAGCGCGGCAGGATCATCGTGGACGGCATGGAACTCACGAACAACATCAAGAAGATCGAGAAGGTACGTGCCGAAGTGGGCATGGTCTTTCAGCACTTCAACCTCTTTCCCCATCTGACCATCCTCGACAACCTCACCCTCGGTCCGGTCTGGGTCCGCAAGACCCCCAGGAAGGAGGCGGAAGAGACCGCCATGTACTACCTGGAGAAGGTGCACATCGCGGAGCAGGCCCGAAAGTACCCCGGGCAACTCTCGGGCGGACAGCAGCAGCGTGTGGCCATCGCCCGAAGCCTCTGCATGAAGCCGAAACTCATGCTCTTTGACGAGCCCACGTCCGCCCTGGATCCGGAGATGATCAAGGAGGTCCTGGACGTCATGATCGAACTGGCCCGGGAAGGGATGACCATGATCGTGGTGACACACGAGATGGGGTTTGCCCGAAGCGTGGCCCACCGGGTCCTGTTCATGGACTTCGGCCGGATCGTCGAGGGAAACTCGCCCGAGGAGTTTTTCACCAACCCGCAGCACGAGCGGACCCAGCTCTTTCTCAGCCAGATCCTTCACTAAGGGCGGCAAAGGAACGCCTGATTGTTCTAAGATGCCGTGCCCGTCATGAGCGGGCCGAGGCCCCGCGGTTGGTCAGGGTGATGCCCGTGAGGACCAGGGCGGCCCCGAGCAGAAGGGACAGACTCAGGGGTTCGTGAAGAATGAGGGCCGCCAGCAGAATGGCGCTCACCGGCACCAGGTTGATGAACTGGCTGGCCCGGGCCGGGCCGATTTCCCGAATGCCCCGGTAGTACCATACGAAACCGGCCACGGTCCCGAAGAGCCCCAGGTAAAGGATGCCGGTCCAGGTCGCAGCCGAGTACCGTAACACCGCCCGGGGCATCCCTTCCAGGCAGGCAAAGGGAAGGAGCGCACCCATGCCGATGAGCGATGACCATGTGACCGCCGACAGGGGCGACAGGGTGGTCAGGACGGTCTTCCCGATCAGGGAGTAGGCCACCCAGCTCAGCACGCAGCCGAAGATCAGGAGTTCCCCCATCCCCACGCCGCCTTGAAGGGCCTGGACCGGGTCGCCCCGGGTGATGACCACCCCGGCCCCGGTGACCGACAGGAGAATTCCCAGGATCGCTGCCGGGGGCAGCCGGTCCCGGTAGATCAGGGCGGAGAAGAGTGTGATGAACACGGGGTTGTTGGCGATGATGAGCGAGGCGCGGCTGGCCTCGATCCGGTCCAGTCCCATGAAGAAGAGGACGTTATAGGAGAAGACGCCCGTGAGCCCCAGAAGAATCAGGGGAACCACCTGGCCTTTTCCGGGCGGTGAGATCCGCCCCTCGACCTTCATGGTGATCAGGACAAGGCATACCGATGCGGTGAGAAACCGCAGAAAGGCGGCGGAAAACGGGCCGGTCTCCATGGCCACGATGCGACCCGCCACAAAGGTGCCTCCCCAGAAGACGGCCGTGAGGGTGAGTTTGACGTACACCAGCATGTCATGACTCCCTCTCCATGCGTATCGCCCCCTTGGGACATATAAAGGCACAGATTCCGCATCCCTTGCAATACATATCATCGATCTCGATTCTTCCGGTTGCGGGGTCTCTGGTAATGCAGAGGTCCGGGCAGAACATTCGGCAGAGATCGCAGCTCTCGCAGGTGCGGAGAGAGAGGCAGAGCCCGGCATTCGTAAGGGCCTGCTCCTCGGTGAGAGGGATCAGAATCTCCTGCCCCTCACGAGCCGCCTCAGGGAGGCATGGCTGTATCGAATATCGGGAGGAGTCCATACTAGTTTCCATCCTCACGTGAAAGAGCCGCAACAACGGCCCGTGCGGCTCTCCGGCCGCTGGCCATGGCCTCCACCACGCTGGTGGGGCCGTTCAGGACATCTCCGGCGGCGAACACGCCTTCCACTCCCGTTCCCAAGGGTTCGGATTGCGGTGCAAGGGAGAAGCCCCGGGCGTTTTTTCCGCCCAGACCCTGGAGAAGGGGGTCGGGGTCCGCGCACTGCCCGACGGCGGAAATCACCATGTCTCCGTGAATCTCATGCTCGGTCCCGGGTATGGGAACGGGCCGGGGACGACCGCCGTGGCCCATGTCCACCCGTTCCGTCTTGGTGCACACAAGACCGGAAACACCTTGTGTCCTTGATGGTATCACGTGAGCCGGTGCGGTGAGAAAGCGGAACGAAACGCCCTCGCGCTCCGCGTCACGAATCTCGTCGATGTCGGCGGGCATCTCCCCGCGTCCTCTTCGGTAGACGACGGTGACGCGATTCGCCCCGGCCTTTCGGGCCGCCCGGGCCGCATCCATGGCCGCATTCCCTCCACCCACCACGAGCACGTGATTCCCAATCTCGGCCTGAATGCCTTGGTTGAAGTCCCTCAGAAACCCCAGGCAATCCATGACCCCGGTCGTCTCTTCTCCTGGAATTCCCAAGGGGAGGCTCTTCATGGTCCCGGTGGCGAGGATGACGGATCGAATCCCCTCCCTGCGGAGATCGTCCAGGGTGATGTCGGTCCCGAAGCGGACTCCCGTGCGAAGGTCCACACCTCGGGCGAGGATACGGCGGATGTCCGTTTCCAGGGCCTCCCGGGGCAAACGGAATCCCGGGATGGCCCATGCCGCCATGCCGCCGGGTCGTTCATGGGACTCCAACAGCAGAACCGGAATTCCTTCGAGGGCCAGGTCGTGGGCCGCCGTGAGGCCTGCGGGCCCGGACCCGACCACGGCAACAACCGGCCTACCGTGGGCAGTGGTCTGGATAGGACGTTCGTTTTCCCGGCCTCGAAGCGCGGCAAAGGCCTTGAGTGCTCGAATCGGGACGGGGCCGTCCAAGCGGTTTCGCAGGCAGGCCGCCTCGCAGGGGCGGGTGCACACATGACCACACACCGTGGGCAACGGGTTGGTGCGAAGGATTCGGTCCAGCGCCTCGGCAGGACATCTTCTGGAGACCAGGGCCACATATTCCGCAACGTCCTGACCCAGGGGACAGGCATCTTGGCAGGCGGTCCGAGGGGAGGGGAGATCCCGCCCCTGGAAGAGAGGTCCGTGAACACCTTCGTAGATCCGTCCACGGAGGCTGTCCGGTTCGGCACGCATCTCCTGAATCCGCTCCGCCGGGCATCCTCCCCGGCAGATGGAGCAGGAGGCGCAACGTTCGTGATCCACCACGGGCCGGTGGGTTCTTCCTTCAACCGCCATGGCAACAAAGACTCCTCAATGAATCATTTTCCTTCCAACCGCACATGGCCAGGCGCACGCGCCTGGTCATCCCCGAGGATGAAAAGAGGAAACAGCCTTGTCGTCGGCTCCGGGGATCGGGGTTTCCTTCCGTTTCCCCCGCTCCCGGCCTGGTCATTCCGAGCGGTTACGCCCGGGGGATCCCTGCCCCCTCCGCGTTCCACCCGGCACTCAAGCGATGTTGTGCCCGTCCACCGTTCATGCCCGGGCAAATTCGCCATGGTTCCTTCAGCAGGCCCTAAAAGGCTTGAGTGCCGGGATGGCCGCGGTTTCCCCCGGGCGTAACCGCCCGGAATAACGAAGGCCTCCCGCTCATGTCCGCTGCAGAAAACCCCGATCCCCTTCGCCTCAGCCCCGGCTTTGGGCTAACCTCCGGAGTATTTTCACGATAAAAGTCACGGTTGCCCGGCATGGAGCCGGTTTCATCCAAGGATGATGTCCTCGTAAAGAGTCACATTCTCGCGCCAAGCCGCAAAGAGCGCAGAAATAACCAATGGATATTAAAAGAGGTTTTTCTTGGCGTTCTCCGCGCCTCTGCGCGATAAACGGTTTTTACGGGTTCGTCAAGGATCGATTCAGCGGGCGGGCTGTTCAGCGATCCCGCGACCCTTCCCCCAGTGCGATCCCCTCGGCCAGGGCCCGAAGGTTGAGATCGCGGAACCGGGAATCCACCTGGTCCTCGATGGTCGCCTCCAGGGATGTCCGGCTCACCACGCCGGTGAGGGCGGCCAGGGCCCCCAGCATGACGATGTTGGCCACCTGTTTGTTCTGAAGTCCGGAGACGGCTGCGTCCGTTGCAGGTACGCCGTGATGCCGGACTCCCTTCAGGGGAGAGGGGTCCACCAGGGTTGTGTCGTAGAGCACGACGGCCCCCTCGTCGGCCAGGTTTTCCTTGAAGGCGTCGTATGCCCCCTGGCTCATGGCCACCAGGATATCCGCCTGAAGGACATGGGGAAAGGCGATGGGCCCGTCGGAAATCACGACCTCGCTTCGAGCCGCTCCCCCGCGGGCCTGGGCCCCGTAGGCATTGGACCCGGAGACCCGACGGCCGTCCCGCACTGCAGCGTGGCCAAGAAGGGCGCCGGCAAGGACCACGCCCTGTCCTCCGAAACCGCCGATGCGTATCTGGGTTAGCGTCTGGTTATCCGCCATAGAAATCTCCGGTCACGATTTTTCCCTCAAGCTCCGTATCGTCCATGTGTTCGGCCTCTTCCCGGGTCACACAGCGCTCCATGAGATCCTGAAGCATGGCGGCAGGCGAGTCGAACCGGTTCCTTCGGCCGAATTGGGTGGGACATGGCGAGAGGACCTCCACAAAACTGAATCCCCGCACCTGAAGCGCCCGCTGAATGCCCTGGATGAGTGCCAGGGGCTGGGTCACGGTGTATCGGGCTACGGATAATGCGCCGGCCCCCTGAACCAGGGCACACAGATCGAAGGGCCGATGGGGATTGCCCCGGACCGTGGTGGCCGTGAATGCGCCGGTGGGGGATGTGGAGGCCGCCTGGCCTCCTGTCATGCCGTAGATCTGGTTGTTGGCGCAGATCACCGTGATGTCCGTGTCCCTGCGCGCCGCGTGAATGAGGTGGTTCCCGCCGATGGAGGTCAGGTCTCCATCGCCGCTGATGACCATGGTCCGAAGGGCAGGGTTGAAGAGTTTGGCCCCTGTGGCGAAGGGGATGGCCCGTCCGTGGAGCGTGTGCAGGGTGTCCGCCTTGAAATGGGGGCTCGGGATCCATGCGGCGCACCCGATCCCCGAGACGAACAGCATCTCTTCCATGGGAATCCCCAGGCCGTCGATGGCCCGAAGGATGGCGTTCATCAGGATCCCGTGACCGCAACCCGGGCAGAAGGGGGTGCTTTGCACGTCGTCTCTGAGGTAGTCGTTCAGGTCACGCGACATCAGAGGAGCCTCCGGATCTCGTCCTCGATACGGGACGGGTGGATGATTTCCCCGTTGGTCTGACCCAGGTGCACCACGTCGCAGGCAACGGATTTTCGAATCTCGCCTGCAATCTGCCCGCGGTTCATCTCGGGGATCAGAATCCGTTCCACCCGTTCCCCCAGGGCCTGAATCTCCCGGTCCGCAAAGGGCCACACGGTCTGAAGTCTCAGGAGGCCCACCCGGCGGCCTTGCTTTCGAAGGCGCTGTACCGCGTACAGCGCACTTCGGGCCGTGAATCCATAGGCCACCACCGCCACGCGTGCGTCCTCCAGGAAAAGGGACTCCGTCCGAACGATGTTCTCCCGGCGGGCCAGAATCTTTTCGTTGATGCGGGTGACGAGACGATCATGGGCATCGGGATCGTCCGTTTTTCGAAATCCGCGCTCATCGTGGGTGGACCCTGTGACCAGAAGGTTCTCGCCCTCGCCGAATGCGGGCATGGGCGGAACCCCGTCCGGACCGGCATCGCCGAAGGGAGCGGCGCCGGCCTGTTTTCGCCGGTGAACCAGAGGGGTCTCCGGACCCACATCCAGTCGTTCGCGCAGGTGACCCACGGCCTCCTCTCCCATGACAAACACGGGAACGCGAAAACGATCGGCCTGGTTGAAGGCCTCGATGGTCAGGTCATACATCTCCTGAACCGACCAGGGGCTGTACGTGATCACCTGGTAGTCCCCGTGGGAGCCCCACTTGGCCTGCATGTGGTCCGCGCTCCCCACGCGGGTGGCCTGGCCCGTGCCGGGACCCGCCCGCTGAATGTCTGCAATGACGAGGGGGGTCTCGGTGAGAGCGGCATACCCCACGGCCTCCTGCATGAGGCTGAATCCGGGCCCCGATGTGGCCGTCATGGCCCTGGCGCCGGCCCATACCGCGCCGATCACCGAACAGATGGAGGCGATCTCGTCCTCCATCTGGGCGAACACACCGCCCACGTCGTCGAGCCGCAGGGCCATCCGTTCCATGATCTCGCTCGACGGTGTGATCGGGTATCCGGCGTAATAGCGACACCCTGCGGCGATGGCCCCTTCGGCCAGGGCCTCGTTACCGGAAAAATAATAGTTCCCGGGCTGAAGGGCACCGGATGTGGTGGCGCTGATCATGGGTTGTTGTCCTTACAACGACAGCGTGACGGATCCGCTTGGATCTCCGGTTTCGGTCGAAGCATTTCGGGCGCCGCAGGCAAGTCTCCCATCATTCTCACATCATCCCGGGCAATAGTGTACTTGTCCAGGACTCGGTGGTCCACACGAACCCCGAGGCCGAGCTCCCTGGGCCCGTCTACGGTGCCGCATGGGTTCAGGGTCATGGCTGGTCGAGATATCCTTGAGGATCGCCCGGATCGTCCCGTGGGGCTCGGAGGTGGATGTGGGTACGTCCTTGCATAGCATTTAGTAAACACTACCGTATTCGGTGTATACCCCTTGAGGAACCATTTGTCCATCTGGAAGTGAAGGTTGCAGCCGGTCTTATCGGGTGGGAACATCCCCGGTCATTCAGATTGTCAACCCGGCGCAACACGTGCGTGTCCCCGTTCATCGGCGGAAGGCGAGGGGAAAGAGAAGAGCTGCGCCCCTTGGGGCTGTGGGGCCTACAGATTGATGACCTTATCGGCGAGTTGCATGGCGGTAACGATGTCCAGCATGTTCGTGGTCTCTCCCACCTGCTTCTTCTCCAGGAGATGAAAATGGTCCAGGCAGGTACCGCAGACCAGGATTTGAAGACCTGCCCGGGCGTACTCCTGAAGGACCGGAAGTACGCTGGATTCTTCGATGGTGAGCTTGACACCATTGTTGACAAAGACCAGACGCCAGATATCGTCGCCCATTTCTTTCAAGGTCTTGATGAAGTTCTCCATGAGTCTTTCGCCCAGTGTATCGTCTCCGACCCCCATGCAATTCGAGGCGATCAGCACCATGATCCTCTGCCGATCTCCGGCCGGGGGATCGATCTCCGGTGTGACAGGCGTCCCATCCCCCTGGCGGGTGCCCGTCACCCGAAAAAGCGGGCCGTCTTGATCCAGGGAGACATGGTAGCCCTGGTGCTCCAGAAAGCGCGACACGTTTTGTACGGCCGCAGGATTGTCCACCGTGACCTCAATGACGGCCGGATGATCGGCCTCGATGGCCTTCTTGGTCTGAAGGACAGGAGCCGGGCAGGATAGGCCCCGGCAGTCGAGCTTTTTCATGGAAATCTCCCGAACTCGTGGGTGATGAATCAGCGTCACCGACGTGCGTTCAAGCTGGAATGACAGGGGCCGACAGACTGTGCAACGACCCCGGTTCCGCCCGTGCATGGTGAAGTCTGTGGAATGTGCCGCCTTCCGGGCATCGAATGCATGCGGTTATAGGAGGATCCCCCCGCTATGTCAAACAGGAATTACCGATAAAAAAGGGGAGTTTTCATGGAATATTCGATGGATCGAAAGACTGTTGGGTCCATGTGGGGCAGGTTGATGATTCAATCGGACACATGGTTTCCAGGGGCCGGTGGAGTTGAAAAAGTCCGGAATAATGCAATTTCATAACTGATTCCAAAAAGTTACGCTTTTAGTGATCGTGTTTTCGCGGGTTTTCCGACCTCGACCATGTTGAACAATGGGCTAAAGTTTTTGGTCAAGGGGCCGATAAGGACTCCGTGAGGAGCGAGGGGGTGAATATGGCCATCGGGAAACAACGGCTGGCAGTCACGGAGATCGCCGAATGGTGCGGGGTGGGAAGGAGCACGGTCGGTTACTGGATTCGGACCGGAAAGCTCCCGGCCGACCGCGTCGGCAGAGACTACACCGTACCCACGCAGGACCTTCTCTACTTCCTGAACACCACGGGGAGGCCCGTTCCGGAAGGTCTTCGTAGGGAGAACCCCATCGGTTCCTCGTTTCAGCCATTTCATTTCTGCTGGGAGAAGCGCCTGCAGGAGGATGACGCCCGATCCTGCATGGAATGTGTGGTCTACAAGAAGCGGATGAGGGCCTGTTTCGGCGGTCGTCGTCACATCGCTGTGCCCGGCAGGGAGATCCATTGCAGCCGATGCGGCTACTATTCGGACCAGGTGGCGCCGCGCATTGAATTCATTCACCAGATCGATATCCCGGCTGTCGTGTATGAGGATCTGTATATCTGGGGTGGAAATGAACCGTTTTTGAATTGGACCCGGATCGTCAAGGAGTCCCTTCCGGGTTATGACATGGAGCGGCTGATTCACCCGGAATCCCTGGGACCCGTGATCTCGAACATCAAGCGGAGGGCCCTGGGATGCGAGGACATCCCCAGTCGATACGAGATCCTGATCCGGAAGGTCCGCGGAGAAAACGAAAGAACGGATATCTGCGTGACTCCGCTGAAGGAGCCTGAAGGCACCTTCCTGATCCTGTTTCACCCCGTTCGAGGAAAGGCGTAAGACCCTGATTCACATGCATTACAGGGGCAGAGGGTCTGTCCCTGAGCTATTTGCGGCTCCATCAATATCCTATGAAAGGGAAAGGAGAACGAAAGATGAAAAGAAACGTGTGGTACTCGGTGCTTGCAGTGGTGGCCGTGCTGGGTATGGTCGTGTGCGCCTGGGCCGAGGTCAAGGCCACCAAGGAAGAATGCGTGGCCAAGTGCAGGGAGGCGGCCAAGTTGATCGAGGAAGTGGGGCTTGAAACCGCCCTGGTGACGCTCAATGACAAGAGCAGTCCCTTTGTATGGAAGGACTCCTATGTGTTCTGCATTGATCTGGACAAGCAGTATAACGTCGCTCACCCCATCACTCCCGGGCTGATCGGCAAGAACCTGATGGCCATGAAGGACGCGGGCGGCAAGATGTTTTTCGCCGAGTTCATCAATACGGCAAAGGATCCGGGCGAAGGGTGGGTGACGTACATGTGGCCCAAGCCAGGCGAGAAGGAGCCTTCCCCCAAGATAACCTTTGTGCTCAAGGTGCCGGGTGAAAATGTGGCGGTGCTGGCCGGCATCTATGAATAGGGGAAGGGAGCAGGACGTTGACGAGGCCCCTCGGGCCCAGGCCCGAGGGGAGTTAACACCCCATTCCACGAGGGCGAACGACATGGCGTTTCTTGGACGAGTCAATCTAACAACGGTTCGGGCACGGATCATTTTGATTCTCGGAGTGGGAATTCTGGGAATGCTTGTCCTGGTGTCTGTCAATAGATACCTGGACGCAGAGAAGAATGGAAATATCCGGTTGGGGATGGAAAGCCAGGGGATTCGGACCGGGATCCTGGAGGTCATTCATGTGGAGGAGACGTTCATCAACCGGCACGACCCGGAGGTCCTGAACGCCTATGAGACCCTGAGGGGCTCCCTGAATGCAGCCGTGTCCACGGTGCGGGAAAAGGCCGTGGATCCCCAAATCCAATCCCTGGTGGATGAAATCGCCCGGATCGAGGAGGAGAACGGCCGGGTGTTTGCGTCTGTGGGGGAGGTCATCCGCGGCATGGATCGGGACATGGAGACCCTGAACCGCTCTATTCAGGAGATGAACGCCGGGATTGAAAAAATCATTTTAGGTATCGATCAAGAAGAGACCATGAAAATGATGGTGGGGGAGTATCTGGACACCACACGGACCGGTCTTCGGCGGGAACTCAAGGATTTCATGGCGTTTGGGAGCGAAAAGACACTCAGCATCCTTCGTCTCCTCCTGTTTTCGTACCTCGACGGGTATCATGAGAGCAGGGCGCTTCTTCAGGAGAAACGGCAGAAGATCGTGAAGAACGTCGATACCATGATCCAGGCGGCCGCCTCCGACGAGTATTCCGAAGGGTGGCGGACGGCGCAGTCGGTCCTTCCCGAGGTGGACCGTCTCGAGGAGGCCGTAGTGTCGTCGTGGGAGAAGAACCAGGCCTTGATGACCGAATTGAAGGAGACCGGGGCACGGGTGCAGGATGCGGCCCAGAAGATTGTGGATCAGACCCGGGAGAACATGGAGCGAGGTGACCGCACGGGCGATCTCGTAGCCCTGATATTCGGGGCGGGGAGCATTCTTCTGCTTCTGGTCCTGGGCTTCTTCGTGTCCCGCTCCACCAACCGTGCACTCAGAAGCACGATCGACGGTCTGACTCGCAGTTCCGAGCAGGTGGCCGGGGCCTCGGAGCAGGTGTCATCTTCGAGTCAGTCCCTGGCTGAGGGCGCTTCCGAGCAAGCGGCCTCCATTGAGGAAACCTCATCCTCCCTGGAAGAGATGTCCGCCATGACCCGCCGAAACGCGGAAAACGCCAATCAGGCCAGTGTGCTTTCCTCAGAGAACCGGCAGATTACCCAGGCGTGCTCACACTCCATGAAGCAGATGTCCGAATCCATCGGCCAGGTGGACCAGGCCAGCAAGCAGACTCAGAAGATCGTCAAGACCATCGACGAGATCGCTTTCCAGACGAATCTCCTGGCCCTCAATGCAGCCGTGGAGGCCGCACGGGCCGGCGAGGCCGGAGCCGGGTTCGCCGTGGTGGCCGACGAAGTGCGGAATCTGGCCCTGCGGGCCGCCGTGGCCGCCAAGGATACCACCACACAGATTGAGGACATCGGGAAAAAGATTCGGGAGTCCATGGACATGGTTGCTCAATCCCTGGAGGAGTTCAGCCGGGTGGAAGAGAGCTCGGGCAGGGTGGACGAACTCATGACCGAGATCTCCACGGCATCGGAGGAACAGGCCAACGGGATCGAGCAGGTCAATCGTGCGATCACCGACATGGACCGGGTGGTTCAGCAGAACGCCTCTCATGCCGAGGAGTCGGCGTCCGCATCGGAAGAGCTTCGGGCCCAAGCCCGGGGGATGCAGGACATGGTGGTTTCCCTGAGAGAACTGGTGGACGGAAGAAACCGCCTTCGCAAGGCCGGGACCTCATCGGATAGGGGGGACCTTCCTTCCGAAAGGCCGGGACGGAAGCCACGCCTTCTTTCCTTGGAGGCCGGTCGCCAAATCGTTGGGCTCCCGTCAGGGGGTACGGGCAAATAGAGACGGCGTCTTCGACCTCGCGGGCGGCTCTTCGTGAGCATGAATTCGGATCGGTGACGACGCGTCCCGGTCCGGATTCCCCGTGGTACGGCGGAGCGATGGGGACGTTTTTTACCTCCCTGCCCTTAGATTCGTGGTAATAAAAGCCGTTACCCGATTCCGGGTGGTGAGGCAGGTCGCAAGAGGTGTGAGACGGTCCGGGGCGAGGCGAAGCGGAGAACCGTGCCCTTGAAACAGCCAGAGCGGGCCATGATTCGGTCGGGAGTGAGCCATGGATGCCGGGTTCCCGGTGTATCTGGGGTTTTTTGCCTGTGGCTTCGCCGTACGTTTGACGTATGAACGACTCAAGCTGACGGGAAGGGTCGACAGTCAAAGGCCCATGGTGTTCATCACGGTATTTGCTGGGATGTGCCTCCTGTGGATGGGGTGGTTCAGCATGGTCCCGGCGGATCCCGTAAAGGTGTCTCTCCCCCGGCTGCTGCGAGTTATGGGAGTGGGAATCACAGGGGTGGGACTGGTTCTCGCTCTGGGTGCCTTCGTCCAGCTGAGGGGCCTCGAGAATATCGATCACCTGGTGACCACCGGGTTGTTTTCACGGATTCGCCACCCGATGTACGCCGGGTTCCTGTGCTGGATCCTGGGCTGGATCCTGGCTCACGGAGCCATACTGAGCCTGATTCCTGCACTGGTCGGAGTCGCCGGGATCCTTCACTGGCAGCGGTTGGAAGAGGCGGCGTTGAACAGACGCTTCGGCCTCGCCTACCGGGCCTACCGTTCCAAAACATGGTTCTGAGCTGCCTTCCGTACAACAATGGCCATGTTCCACAATCCCTGCATCTATCTTTTGAAATGGTGCTCGATCTCGCGAAAGACATCTCCGCTCTGGAAGGGTAAGTCGCCCGTGCCCTGAGTTGGATCCATGGATGGCCATGAGATACCGGATGAGTTGCCCATGAGAATACCGCCGGAAGAATTCGATCGCATCGTGCAACGTGCCATCCGCCGGGTTCCAGCGAGAGTCCGTGCAACCCTCGACAACATGCTGATCACGGTGCGGGACCGCGCCTCCGCCGAACTCCTGGAGGAGATGGGCCTCCCGCCGGATGAGCCCCTTCTGGGGGTCTACGATGGAATTCCGCTGCCCGAACGATCCGTTTCCGATCCTCCTCTCTACCCCGACACCATCGTCTTGTTTCAGGAGGCTATCGAGTCCGTATGCGACTCCACGGAGGAGATGGAGCGGGAGATCGAGATCACGGTGGTCCACGAGATCGCGCATTTCCTGGGCATGGATGAGGAGGAGTTGATCGACCTGGGATATGGATAGAACGATTCCGTGAGGCGAGGGGTGAACAAGGGCCGCCCGTAATTGCCTGGTGTAACGGCGGTCCTCACAGGAGGAGCGGTTCATGGCGTTGTCGGTTTTGGACCTCTACAAACGGGTCCTTCCCAAGACCAACTGCGGGGATTGCGGATACCCGAGCTGCATGGCCTTCGCCGGCATGGTGGTCTCCCAAAAGGTACCCCTCGCGAAGTGTCCCCACCTGGACTCCGAGACGCTGGATTGGGCCCAGAAAGAACTGGACGCGCAGTATGCCGCAGGGGTGTGGACCCAACGGGATATGGCGGCGGATGCCCTGCAGTGGGCCCGTGAGCGGGCGTCTTCCATGCGCATTCAGGATCTTACGGACCGTATCGGGGGCAGGCTTGTTCAGGAAGACGGTGAGGATGTCCTGATACTCCCCTATTTCAAGGACACCCTTCGCATTCGATCTTCAGGTATCGAGAAGGATGGGGGAGAGCCGCTGAACCGGTGGGAGCAGGTGTTCATTTTCAACCACATGGCCCAGGGGGGGAGTCGAACGCCCACGGGTGTGTGGAAGGGATTGGAGGAACTGCCCAACACGGTCTCCAAGATCAAGTCCATGCAGGCCCATGTAGAGGTCCCCCTGGTGCAGCGCTTCGCAGGAAAGGCGGAGGAACTGCTTGAAAGGGGAAAAGCCCTGGGTGGAAAGGATGGGGGCGGACCGGGCATGGAGGCCGACGTAGTCCTGCTCTTTCAGCCCCTGCCCCGCATTCCGGTCATGCTGCTTTTCTGGGATGAAGATCCGAGCGAAGGGTATGAGGCCCGGGTTAAACTGCTTTTTGATGAGACCCTTCCGGAACATCTGGACACCGAGTCGATCATGTTCCTGAGCGAGAGGATCCGGCAGTTGCTGCTGAATGAAGAAGATTGAGGAGGGAAAACCAACGAGTGTCGGGCCGGGTGTGTTTGGGTACGATAGGATCAGAGGGCCTTACGGACCCGAATACGCACATCATTCCCAACGACGATCTCATCCAGGACCTCCCCTCCGTTGTGGGTGATGACCCGGCGAATGCGATCCAGTTTTTCCGCCTCGAGGATGAACTCGAAGCCCCTTCCCGGTGGAAGCATACGAAGACATAGACCTACGTCCTGGTATGCCTTTCAGCAGTCCCCCCGGTAGTCGATCATCTTGTCCTTTTTCATGGCCTGTCTCCTTTTCATCACACCTTTTTGCTCGTCGCCGACTCCGGGAGGGGCGTTCTTCGGGCTTCCTTGGATGACTCGATCAGGAAGGACGCCATGGCTCGGCAAAGGGGCGAAGCGGTTCGTCGCCGGTCCTGGATCATGAAGAATACACGTTTCAAGGGCATGTTTTCCAGCCGAAGAACCCTGAGGACCCCATGTTGAATCTCCGTCTCCATGGCACGAAGGGACAGGAAGGCCACGCCGAGGCCTGCCTTGACTCCTTCCTTCACGGCCGTTGAAGTGCCCAACGTGGCCGCCACGCGCAGATGTTCGATTTCTGCACTTCCTATTCGACGGAGGTGGTCTTGAAGGCTTTCCTGGGTCCCCGAACCTTTTTCCCTCAAAATGAAGGGCTCTTGAGAAAGATCCTCCCATCTGACGGTGGTCCGGTCGGCCCAGGGATGGTTGGATCGTATGGCCAGGACCAGTTCGTCTTCCCAGAGGGGATGGTGCAGCAGGCGGTGATCCGAACTCCGGGATCCGACGATCCCCATTTCGAAAACACCGTTGAGTACCCCCTCGTGGATCTTTCCTGTGTCACTGATTTCGACTCGGACGGAGATCCGTGGATACAGGTGTCGAAAGCGTCCGAGGACGGCGGGAAGAAGGTATTCACCGGGGATGGTGCTCCCTCCCAGGTGAATCTCTCCACTCTGAACACCCAGGAACGCCTCCATCTCCTGGCAGACCGTCCGCTTCATCCCCAATAGGGGAAGGGCACTGCGGTACAGACGTTCCCCCGCCTGGGTGGGTACCACCTTCCGGCCGAGACGGTCCAGAAGACGGGTCCCGACCATGCGCTCCAAGTTGGCTATTCGTTCGCTCACGGAGGCCTGGGCAAGACATACCTCTTCGGCGGCCTTGGAAAAGCTTCCCAGTTCCAGCACCTTGCAGAAGACCTCCAGTTGACGGAAATCAAAGTCCATGGAGGGATTCCGATTCGCGGGAGGACGTCTCATGGGATACGTATTCCGGGGACGCAGATGAATGCGATGTTACCCGGTCGACGATCTTACAGGTGGCGATGTTCATCCAGAATATCTTCGAGGGAGGTTTCCTCAAACACACGCCGCATGGATTCATAGGCCTTTCCCCAGACAGGCCGGATCAGGCAATCCCGGGTGTGTTCGCAGACCTTTGGATCGTTCAGGCAGTCGAGCAGGACGACCTGCGTTTCCAAGAGATTGAGGACCTTCCAGACGCTGATTTCCGAAGGGGGTTTCGTGAGCATGTGGCCGCCCTTGGGCCCACGCACGCTTCGAATCAGCCCATCCTTCTTGAGAGGGATGATGATCTGTTCCAGATACTTGACTGGGATGTCCTGTTTTCGGGAAACAGCGCTCATGCTGAGCGGACCCTGCCCGTAATGCCGGCCCAGTTCCAGCATCAAACGCATTCCATAGCGGCCTCGTGTTGAAAGTTTCATGTCGAGCAGTCCCCGTTGTCCGATCGTCCGAATGGAGCAAGATGAAGATGGAGGTGTAAAGAGCCCCGGATCACGTTATCCGCCACTGTCATTTCAAGGGGTTATCGACTTGACCGGTGTCGGTTGGGCGGTTTTCTTACACGTCCTTCCGTTCAGGGAGGAGCGTGACCTTTCACCTCATTCATCGATCAAACCGGCCCGAACCTTGAAAGATCAACCATATTCGGAAGCCGTTTGTCTGTCAATGCCGAATGAATCGGTCGGAATTCCCGGGGCCCGCTTGATCGAAACCGTGGGGGCGGGTATAGTGAGGACTCACAGGCCGTTGATTCTGCAGTGTTTCGTTCAGGCCTTCGCAGTCCGAGAGGTAAAGAGGAGGTGTCCCATGAGCAAAGAGCCAGGGGGATCGGATGTGTGCGGTGATCGGTGTTCCAAGACGTGTGGACCCGTCGAGGTTCCCTCCGCTGAGGAAAAGGAGGCCCTGGACGCCTTGAGACGAATCAAGGACCAGGTCAGAGAGATCAAAGAGAAATTGGAGACAGCGAGACCGGATTCGGGTAAGACGGAATCCGGGGATGCCGTTTCCCTGAAGAACCGACTGGAGACGTTGCGCGGGGAATGGGATGTCTGGCAGGGAAGGCTGGATGTCGCAAACCGAAACCGCATGGTGCTTCTCGGACACGAGGAGCCCGACTGAGGTGACTTTTCCATACGTACTGCGACAAAACACACCCGGAATTTACCCACTGCCTCCTTCGTATTCTTCGTGCCTTTCGTGGTGAAACAGATGCTTTTTATACCACGAAGATCACGAAGTGCACCAAGAGGGGGAAGAATACGTAATCGTATTTGTGGAACCATGCACGAAGAGGTGGGAGTCGTGGGATGGGATCACAAGACACGCGATTCCGTCCCTCTGGAACCGCCCGCGGATGCATGACCGGTAAAGCGGTTGCGTATTCCTGTTCATGAAAGGGCACGTCAGCCACAGGGAGGGCATCAAAGGGATTGACATATGATGTCTCCTATTCTAGTTTCCATCCAGAATCCGAATGGAGACTGAAGGCGCTTGAGATTCAACCGGTTTTTGTCCTCCTTCCGGTCGGATGCACAACCACGGATGTCTCGTTTTTCATACCTGGTTCGTGTGAGGGATCTTCCTCTCGAACGCCCACCCGGCTCGACGCCTGAAGAGGCTGCTGCATGATAACCCGTAATGCGATTCCATGTCTGTTGTACGGCGTACTCCTGTCTCTGGTCGTGTTCGCCTCCGTTGTGGAGGCACAGGATGAGGACGGCAGGGTGTTCACGTTGCAGGAAAGCGTTCAGGAGGCCCTGGAACGCAACTGGAACGTCAAGGCCAGAACAGAGGCCGTTCGAGCGGCAGAGGCCGTAAAGGCCCAGGCCAAGGCGGACTTCTTTCCGAAATTCAGCACAAGTTACAGCTACACGCGGTTGGATGAGGATTATACCACCGAACCCGTGGATCTGGGCCTTTTTGCCATTCCAGGCCAGGCAGTCGCCTTGAAGGACAATTACCAGTGGAAGGGGACCATTTCCCAGCCGCTCTTCACCGGGTTTGCCCTGGTGAGCGCCTTTGAACTGGGTAAACTCGGAATCGATGAGGCCGAACTCGAACTCGAGCTGGAAAAGATCGATCTTGTCCTCCGGGTGAAACAGGCCTATTTCAATGTTCTCGAGGCGGATCGGCGTGTGGAAGTGGCCGACAAGGCGGTGGAATCCCTCCGTTCCCATGTGAAAGTGGCTCGAAGCTTTTACCAGGTTGGGATGATCCCGATCAACGACGTGCTCAAGGCCGAAGTGGAATTGAGCAACGCGGAGCATGATCTGATCAAGGCCGAAAATATGGCCAAGATAACGAGGGCCTCGTTCAATACGGCCCTGGCCAGGCCCATCAATGATCCTGTGAGCCTGGAGGATATTCGAGATTTTCGACCGGAGACCGGAACATTCGATGACTATGTGGAAACCGCCATGAGAAATCGTCCGGAGATGAAGGCCCTGGATGTGAACCTGGATCAGAACGAAGAGCACAAAAGGCTTGCCTGCAGCAAATACTACCCCGAGGTGTCCCTGCGTTACGACTACATTCAAGAAGGGGACGAGCCCGGCGTGAACGGCAGCCCGGTCCACGATGCCAACCACTGGCAGGTGATGGCCATGCTTTCCTGGACCTTCTTCGAATGGGGGAAGACGGGACATGCCGTTCGAGAGGTGGACAGCAGGCGGATGCAGCTTATCCAGACCCGCTCGGCCCTGGAAGACCACATCCGTCTGGAGATCAAGCAGGCCTACCTGGACCTTTCTGAGGCCGAAAAGAACATACCCACGACGACCAAGGCCGTGGAGCAGGCGGAGGAGAATCTGAGGGTGAGCCAGGAACGTTACCAGGCCCAGGTCACCACCTCGACCGAAGTGCTGGACGCACAGACCCTCCTCACTCACGCACGGACGAATTACTATCGTGCTCTATACAGTCACCATGTGGCCCGGGCAAGGCTGGAGCGGGCCGTCGGCAATCCATAGGCGGAAGCGCCGACGCCATCGTGACACCGTCTTGCCAGAACCCTTGAGCGGAATCGACGCACCGCCGGCATGATCCAACTATTCAACGTCTCCAAGCACTTTGGGCAGAACGTCGCCCTCGCCGACCTCACCCTTCGCATACGGCAGGGCGAGTTCGTTTTTGTCACCGGCCCGAGCGGAGCGGGCAAGACCACACTCCTGAGGTTGATTTTCGGAGCGCAACGGCCGAGTGACGGCGCCATTCTCATCAGCGGCATCAACCTGGGCCGGATTCGACGGGCCAAGCTGGACTTGATGCGCCGAAGGATCGGATTTGTGTTCCAGGATTTCAAGCTGCTCTCCACCAAAACGGCGTTTCAGAACGTGGCTCTCGCACTGGAAGTGACCGGTGAACGGCCCTCGATCATTCGGAAGAAGACCCGGCAGATGCTTCGAGCGGTGGGATTGAACGGAAAGGAGTCCCTGTACCCGCCCGAACTCTCCGGGGGGGAACAGCAGCGGATCGCCATTGCGAGGGCCGTTATCAACGAGCCCATCATCCTCCTGGCCGATGAGCCCACGGGAAGCCTTGACCCCGATATTACCAATGAGATCATGCTTCTTTTCAGGACCATTAACCTTCGAGGGACCACGGTCCTCTTTGCCACGCACAACCGTGAACTCCTCAAGGGAACGGATCAGAGGACGCTGATGCTCAAAAACGGGCGGATGGTCCAGGAGCCTCCGGTCTCGTCGGAAGAAACCGACCCATGATCCCGAGACTGTGGACCTATTTCATTCGAAGAGCGCTTGCGAATATCGCGGAGCAGCGCTTCATTCACCTCATCAGCGCGGGCACCATCACCATCTCCTTTTTTCTCTTCGGTGCGTTTGTCCTGCTTGTGGTCAACCTGAACACATGGCTCCTGGAATGGGGACAGTCGCTGTCCATGTCCGTCTACCTGGAGGAGGATATCGGAGAGAAGCGGAAAACGGAGATTCGGGAAGCGCTGAAGGGAATTCCAGACGCTGAGCTGCGCGGGTTTGTCAGCAAGGAGAAGGCCATGGAGGCGCTCAGGGAGGCCTTTGGCGCCCAGGCCGCCTTGTTGGAGGGTTTTAAGAAAAACCCGCTTCCCGCATCCTTCGAACTGGTGTTCAAGGAAACCGACTTTCAAACTCTGGCCCCCGAAACCATCAAGAAGGAGTTGGAAGGCCTTCCCGGAGTCGTCGAGGTGCAGTACAGCGAGCAGTGGATCGAGCGATTCGAAGGGATCCTGTATATGATTCAGGCCGGCGGGTTCATCATCGGGGGGCTTCTTTGCCTGGCGGTCCTCTTCATCACCACCAATACCATCAAGTTGACGATCTATGCGCGGCGCGAGGAACTCGAGATATACAAACTCGTCGGGGCCACGGACCGGTTCGTCAAGACCCCCTTCCTCATTGAAGGCGCCATCGAAGGCGTGCTGGGAGGCACCGTTGCCTTGGCCGGCCTCTATGGCGTCTACGGTCTTGTTTCCATGAAACCGTTGTATGCCTCGGGTTTCCCCATCCTGAAATTGGTGTTCCTGCCTCCGGGTATTGCGCTCGGGCTCATCGTTTTGAGCCTGATTTTGGGACTCATTGCCGGCCTGATCGCCGTGGGACGGTTTTTCAATTGATGCTCAAGACCTTGAAGTACAGTCCTTCCATGCGTACTCTTGCATGCCTGGCCGCAGCCGCGTGGGTGGTCGTTACCCCCGCGGTGACACCTGCGGAAGACCTCCGAAGCGATCAGATTCGAAGGATCGAGGAAGAGCTTTCCCGGGAGCGGGAGCAGTACGTGAAGTTCGACGTCAAGGAAAAAAATCTCCTCGGTCAACTAGCGGAAATCGAAAAACGCATGGCGGAAAAGCAGAGCCTTCTGGATACCCTGCGTACACGGATTCAGGAACGCCGCTCCGAAGTGGAGAAGAGCCGGCAGGGCCTGGCGGAACTGGAAGCGGAAGCCGACGAGGCCCGAAATCGTCTCGGAGAACGTGTGGTGGTGTATTATAAGTATGCCAAGCGCGGCTACGTGAAGTTGCTGGCCACGGCCCTGGATCTGGATGAACTGAGAAAGCGGATGTACTACCTGCGAATCATCATGGAAGAGGATCGGGTGCTTCTCGAGACCATGACCGGGCTCCTGGCGGAGCAGCAGAGCCGTGTCCAGGAGGTGAGCGATAAGCTCGGAGCCGTGAGTCGTCTGGAGGAGGAAGAGACCAGGCAGCTCGCATCCATGGAGGAGGACATCAGAAAAAAGGTCTTCCTGCTGATGAAGATCCACCAGGAAAAGGAGTTTTACGAGACGGCGGTGCAGGAGCTTCAGTCCGCGGCCGAATCCCTGAAGGAGACCTTGACGGACCTGGATCGAAAGCCGCAGTCCACGGTTCGTCTCACCTCTGATTTTGCCGCGCATAAAGGGAAGCTTCTCTTGCCCTTCAAGGGAAAGATCATCGAAAACTACCACCCCCTGGGAACCGGAGCGGTTTTGACCCATCGTGGCGTATTCATTCAAGGCAAAGCCGGAGGGGAGGTGCGGGCGATCTATGACGGTCGCGTGGATTACTCCGGCTGGCTGAAAGGCTACGGACAGATCATCATCATCAATCATGGTTCCCGCTATTACTCTGTGTCGGCTCACCTCTCCGCCCGCGCTTTGGAACAGGGCGACCTGGTCAAAGGCGGGGACGTAATCGGGGAGGCCGGTGAGTCCGGGTCCCTGTCCGGGCCGGGTTTGTATTTTGAACTCAGGAGGGGAGGGGAGTCCATCGATCCCTTGCCCTGGATAAAAGGTCGTTGACCGGTTTCCTGTTCGGCGGTATAGTAACAAATTGGCTTGGCGACGGCGTTCCCGCCTGATCAGGCGGGGCCTTGCATTGGCGGAAACACTCGGCGTACTGGAGAGAATCCCGGGAGGCCGAAGATTCGAAGCATTCATCAGGAGTAAGGAAATGAAGCGTTCAAGACGCAGGATCTTAACCTGCATCCTAGGGCTCTCCGTCCTCCTTCCGGGGCTCTTCTTTTTCCAAGGGAGCGGTGCCCATGTGAAGGCGGGGACCGATGACGTGTACAGGAATATTGAAATATTCGCCGAAGTCCTGCGGCAGATCGAGGAGAACTATGTCGAACCCCAGGACCCGCACGAGTTGATCTATGGCGCGATCAAGGGCATGGTGGAAAACCTCGATCCCCATTCCTCTTTTATGACGAAGGAAGAGCACAAGGACCTGATGATCGAGACCAAGGGCAGCTTCACGGGTATCGGCATCGAGATCACCACCCGGGACAACTCCATCACCGTGGTTTCGCCAATCGAAGGAACACCTGCCTATAAGGCCGGGATCAAGGCGGGAGACCAGATTATCAAGATCAATGACGAGTCTGCCGCTGAAATGACCCTGTCGGATGCGGTCAAGCGAATTCGTGGTCCGAAGGGGTCTTCCGTCAGACTGACCATCCGTCGAGAGGGAAACGAGAAGCCCCTGGAATTCGAACTGACTCGCGATGTCATTCCCCTTCGCAGTGTGCGGCATTACCGACTCAGCCCCGAGGTGGGCTATGTCCGCATTTCCAACTTCCAGAGCAAAACGGAGCCGGACCTGAAAGTGGCCCTTGAAGCATTGGAAGAAGATGGGCAGCTCAACGGGTTGATACTCGACCTCAGAAACAACCCGGGCGGCCTGCTCAATCAGGCGATCAAGGTGTCGGACCTGTTTCTCGACGGCGGAACGATTGTGAGTACCAAGGGGAGGGACCCTTCCCAGAACATGGAGATATCCGCGCAACCCGACCAACCTTCGAGGAGCTATCCCATGATCGTGCTGGTCAATGAGGGAAGTGCCAGCGCTTCGGAGATCGTGGCCGGGGCGCTCCAGGACAACAAGAGGGCGCTGGTACTGGGAAGCAAGACCTTCGGCAAAGGATCGGTTCAGACCATCCTTCCGCTGTCGGACGGCTCAGGCCTGAGGCTCACCACGGCCAGGTATTACACGCCCAACGGTCATTCCATCCAACTGACGGGAATCGTTCCGGACATCGAACTCGCCTTTGCGCTCCCGGACCCGAAAGACCCGGAAAAGGCCCCTCGTTTTCTTCGGGAAAAGGATCTGAAGGGGCACATGGACAACGATGAGGTCCCATCGGATGCGGCGGGTGAAAATGCGGCCGGTGATGAGGAAGTGGAAAATCCCGCAGAAGAGCTTGTCAAACGGGACAACCAGGTGCGGCATGCCCTTCAACTCCTTAAGAGCTGGAACCTGTTTTCCGAGATCAAGTCCGCGCCCTGATGTCCCACATGGTTCGCCGTGAAGGGCGTCCGGAGAGAATGGCGGTGTGAAGACAAGGGGCATCCGTTCACACCATGGTGAAAAAGCGGAGCAGTAAGACGTCCCGAAAGGGCGGCAAAGGGAAGAAGCGGAAATCGACAAGGATGCCGGCGACGTGGCTCGTCGCCGGCATCTTTTTTTTGGTCGGGGTCGTTGGAGGCGCTTTTTTCCTCCTTAGGGAAAAGGGGACTTCGGATCCGCTGACGCGGCCCGCCTACGAGGAGGTGCATATCCGTTCCGATGGGATTCATGAGGCCATCGGTCGGATTGATCGTGCGATTTACGAGGTCCTCTATCAGAATGGCGTATACGAGGACCATATCCAGTTTACCGAAGTGGCCCATCGCTATGCAGGCGGAGATACCTGGGACTTCACCGAGATGACGATTCGGCTGTCGGACGAAGGGATCCGTGAGCGGGTTGAACGCTCCCTTCTGGCCGAACTGGACCGGTTGGGAAGCGACATCCAGTGGTGGCGGGAGGCGGATCCCATCGAGGACGCCGCATGGAACGTGCTTGCCCTGGACCGCCTCACCCACCGGATTCGCATCGTCGTCGAGAAGCCCCTGCCCACATGGAAGGGTCCGTCCAGGCGCAAACCCCGGATCGCCATCATTGTGGATGATCTGGGCTATGATCGGGGAATGGCCAGGGCCTTTGCCTCCCTGGATATCCCGGTATCCCTGTCCGTACTTCCCCTTGCCCCCTATACGGATGATGCGGCTCAGGAGGTGCGGCGGCACGGGCGCGAACTCATGCTTCACCTACCCATGGAACCTAAGGAATACCCGGAACTCAACCCCGGCCCCGGCGCTCTCCTCAGGGAGATGGAAGCCGATGAGATCCGGAGGCTGGTTTTACGCCATCTGAATCAGATCCCCGACGCGCGGGGCGCCAACAACCACATGGGTTCCTCGTTTACGGAGGCACCTGAGAAGATCTCCGTCGTGCTGGAGGAACTTCGCAAAAAGGGTATGTTCTTCGTGGACAGCAAGACCACCGCCCACTCGGTGGCCTATGGCATTGCCTGCGATATGGGGG
>Ga0209270_1000276_pt1:80000-126348 | contig 126348 bp, 104 predicted proteins | sample MTBAKSrepl1MetaG_FD_187456 | JGI IMG/M metagenome (GOLD analysis project Ga0209270, IMG submission 187456) | Enrichment culture microbial communities from Arthur Kill intertidal strait, New Jersey, USA, that are MTBE-degrading - MTBE-AKS1... | ecosystem: Environmental > Aquatic >...
AAATACCACCCTTACTAGTCTAGGATTCTAACCTTGGCCCGTTATCCGGGTTGGGGACAGTGTCTGGTGGGTAGTTTGACTGGGGCGGTCGCCTCCCAAAGAGTAACGGAGGCGCGCGAAGGTTCCCTCAGGCTGATTGGAAACCAGCCGAAGAGTGTAAAGGCATAAGGGAGCTTGACTGCGAGACTGACAGGTCGAGCAGGTACGAAAGTAGGTCTTAGTGATCCGGCGGTTCCGAATGGAAGGGCCGTCGCTCAACGGATAAAAGGTACTCCGGGGATAACAGGCTTATCGCGTCCAAGAGTTCACATCGACGACGCGGTTTGGCACCTCGATGTCGGCTCATCGCATCCTGGGGCTGAAGCAGGTCCCAAGGGTTTGGCTGTTCGCCAATTAAAGCGGTACGTGAGCTGGGTTTAGAACGTCGTGAGACAGTTCGGTCCCTATCTTTCGCGGGCGTAGGATATTTGAGAGGATCTTTCCCTAGTACGAGAGGACCGGGATGGACGAACCTCTGGTGTTCCAGTTGTCGCGCCAGCGGCATGGCTGGGTAGCTATGTTCGGAATGGATAACCGCTGAAAGCATCTAAGCGGGAAGCCAACCTCAAGATTAGATATCCCTTCTTCGTGGCAACACGGAGACTGAAGACCCCTTGAAGATGACAAGGTTGATAGGCCGGATGTGTACGTGTGGTAACACACTCAGCTAACCGGTACTAATCGGTCGTGAGGCTTGGCCATATTCTTCTTGTCCTTTACGACATACCTTCTTGTCAGGACGCTTTCGGAGCATACCCTGTATTCAGTGTGTTTTTACCGGTTTTTCCGGTGGCTATGGCAAAGAGGAAACACCCGTTCCCATCCCGAACACGGAAGTTAAGCTCTTTAGCGCCGATGGTACTGCGTGGGAGACTGCGTGGGAGAGTAGGACGCCGCCGGAAGATACTTGAAAGCCCTTCGGTTCGCCGAAGGGCTTTTTTTTTGGATCGCGTTTCCGTTTTTTCCACAGAAATACTCCAAAGAAAAAGGTTGCTCCCGTAAAGAACGGGTTTCTGATTCGTTGACCTGGGTTTTGGCTGTGTCGGGATCGAAATCGCTATCGGTATCGGGATCGAGATGTCAGAGCCTGCACCGCGCATTGGGTGTTCTTCCCTCCACATCTCAAGACCTGAAGAACTCTTCCCCTGCCATGAAGCTTTGAGTGTAATTGATTGATGATCGGGTTCTTGACTTTTCCACCGGGTAAAAGGTATTGGATCAGTCTTGACGTTTTCGTAAAGAGCCCCGGTTCTGCGTTGCGCTGCATTCACTCGTCTCTGCGGCCTACCTCGTATGCCTCATTCCTCGGGATTTGCGCGCCTTGAACGTGAACGTTTGTCGTGCCTTTACATGGTTGATAATTTACTATATTTTCCATGTTTCCGGGCGGTGGGGGTAGGCGGCAAAAGAATGGAAGCGACTGGAAAAGGGCCTCCCAATGAGCTTTTCGTCTATTGCATCAAAGGGGCTTTCCCTGAGCATGGTGAGGCGGAACTCGGGGAGATGTTTGTGGGGAACTGGTTGGAGGATGACTACTCCTACCTTTTCTTTGAGGTGGAGTCGGAAAAAAAGGTGCGGCAATCTCTTGAAGTGCACCCCTGGCTCGAGTACATCGATTCCTATCATTTCACCTATGATGAATGGCAGGGTCGGGCTGTTGAACGCATGGTTGCGGGGTCTTTTGAGATTCTCCCCCCATGGGAAGGGGGCATTCCCCGAATGGAAGGAAAGACCCGGATTATACTGGATCCGGGTGTTGTATTCGGCTCCGGTCTGCACCCCACCACACGCGACTGCCTGAAAGCGCTTTCATGGGTTGGAGAGGAGGGCCGGCCCCATGGAATCCTCGACCTGGGAACGGGCACGGGAATTCTCGCGGTGGCCGGAATTCTTCTCGGGGCCGGGCGGGCCGTTGCAGTGGATTTGAATCCTCTATGTATTCGGACCGCCTTGAAAAATGCGGTCCTGAACGGGGTTCAGTCGTGCATGGGATTGGTCTGCGGTCCAGCCGAGGACGTACTGGATGAGCCTGCCGACGTGATTGCAGCCAACATCCCGTTCAGTGTAACGGCGGCTCTTCTTCAAGAGGAGACGTTTCGGGAACGTCATTGGCTCGTTCTTTCAGGGCTGATGAGAAGCGAGGTGCGTGAATTGAAACATGAGCTCAAGGGGTATGGGATGGAAGTGGTCCGGGAGTGGGATTCGGAGATGATCTGGCATACCCTCCTGGTCAAAGGAAAGAATGCGGGCTGAATCGAGGCGGGCGATCAAGACACCTGTGAACTCCGGTATTCCTCTGATCGCAGGAAGAGGAGAAGACATGCAGAATACGCGAATGACACTGCCGAAGCCTGTGGGGCACCACTGTTTTGCTTGCGGAACCGACAATCCGCATGGCCTGAACCTGCAATTCTACGCAACCGGTGATCGGGTCTGTGCGGATGTGTCTCTGGACCGGTATCGTGTGGGGTGGGAAGGGATTGCACACGGCGGAATCATCTCCACTGTTCTCGATGAGATCATGTCATGGACGATCATCTATTTCCGGCGGGTCTTCTTTGTGACGCGGAAAATGGAAGTCCGGTATCTAAGACCCGTTCCGGTGGAAACCCCTTTGACGGTCTGTGGTATGATGGGGAAGGAGTGCGAATACCCCCGAATCGAGGTGACAGGCGATCTTCTGGATGCGGGCGGCACACGACTGGCTTACAGCAAAGGGGAGTTCGTTGAACTGCGGGCGGAAAAACTCAACCTGATTCCCAAGGAACTGAAAGCGGAAATGGAGACGATTTTCGAGCGGTTCGGTTCCCTCTGAATTTCAGGAGCAAAACGGGCCGTTTCATGAGGCCCAGGGCCCAGCGGAAGTCGATCCGCCCGAGACCCAGGGAGTGAGGAGTAGACGTGAAAGTCATCAAGATCGGTGGGGGATGCCTGAATGGTCGAAAAAACATCGACCGGATCCTCGATTTGATAGCGGAGCGGTGCAGAGGGGACATCATCGTGGTTTCTGCGCTCAATGGGGTGACGGATTCTCTCATCAAGGGCACCCGCACGGCCCTTGAGAACGAGGAGATGATCGAGCCGATCATCAGCGGGCTGAGAAAGAAGCACATGACCACGGCCCGCAACGTGATTCGACGGGACGGGTCATGCGTGCGGTTCGGGCGGGAACTGGATCGAATGCTCAAGGATCTGGAAAGGTTTTATTACGGATTGAACTTCACCCGGGAGATCTCCCGAAGAATGCTTGACATGATCAGCAGCTACGGCGAACGATTCTCTGCGGAACTCCTGGCTGAGGCCCTTCGCAGCCGCCAGGTGGAGGCCGTATGTTGCATGCCCCATGAGATCGGAATGGTCACGGACGGAAAATTCGGTGACGCCACGGCTGTCCTGGGCCGGACCTCCAAGAACCTGAAGGAACACCTCTCTCCTCTTGTGGGGAAGGACAGGGTCGTTTTTATTCCGGGATTTTTCGGTGTCAGCGACAACGGGGACATCACAACATTCGGTCGAGGGGGAAGCGACTATTCGGCGGCAGTGGTCGCGGCGGGCATGGAGGCGGATGCGCTCGAGGTGTGGAAAGATGTGGACGGCTATATGAGTGCTGATCCACGTTACGTACCCGGTGCGCAGCTGATTCCCGACCTTTCGTATGACGAGGCCGCCGAGCTTTCCTACTTCGGGGCCAAGATTCTGCATCCCAGGACCGTCGAGCCTCTGAGAAAGGCCCGTTTGGACATCATCATAAAAAATACCCTGAACCCGGACGGTCCCGGAAGCACAATCCGGGCCGGCAACCGGGCGTCCGGCCGGACCATCAAGAGCGTCGCCTATGACACGGATATCGGTATCTTGAAGGTGCACGCTTCCGGGGTGGGCGCCCGGCCAGGCATCCTGGCGCTGGTGGCCAACCGGCTTACTGAAGAGGGCATCAACATCAAGTCGGTGGTTACCTCCCAGACCTGCATCAGCATTCTCCTAGCCCGGGAAGACCTGGAAGGCGGGCGGCTGGCCCTCACTGAACTGCGACCCAGACCGTATCGAAGACTGGAGAAAATCGAGGATGCGGCCCTGGTCTCGCTGGTTGGAGAGGGTCTTGCCAGGCGCAAGGGGATTGCGGCGGCATGTTTTTCCTCCGTTGCCGATCAGGGTGTGAATGTGGACATGATTTCATTTGGTCCCTCCCGTGAGGCCCTCTATTTCATTGTCAGGAACCGGGATCTGAAGGACGCCGTGACGGCGATTCACGATACCTTCTTCCCGGCGGAATAACGCGATGGGTCCGAAGAGGGCATGGTCGATCCAGCGATGGACCGGCTCGACGGCGGAAACGTCGCGATGGGCATGGGATCAACAGCACGGAGGTGACAATGATTCTGGAGCAGTGGAAAGTGGGATTTATGGAAGTCTTCTGTTATCTGGTCGGCTGCGCGGAGACAGGGGAGTGTCTGGTCATCGATCCGGCGGGGGATGAAGACCGGGTTGTGAATCGCATATCGGAGCGAGGTCTTCATCTGGGGACCATCGTGAACACGCACGGTCACCCGGATCATACCTGCGGGAATGCTCGGGTCAAGGAACTGACCGGGGCGCGGATCGTCATGCATCCCCTGGACGACCGCATGTTCAACTCTCCGGAAGGCCGCCAGATGGCGCGTCAGTGGGGGTTTGCCGATTCCCCGCCGGCCGACGAACACGTAGAGGACGGGGATGTCATTCGAGTGGGGAACGTCTCACTGGAGGTCATTCACACACCCGGGCACAGTCCCGGCGGAATCTGCCTCCTGGTGGAAGGGAACCTGTTCACGGGGGACACCCTTTTTGTCGGGGGGATCGGTCGCACAGATTTGCCCGGGGCTTCGGTGGACCAATTCATGGATTCCATTCGCAAGAGGCTCCTCACCCTTCCGGGGAAAACCGTGGTGTGGCCGGGGCACGACTATGGGATGAGGCCGTCCTCCACCATCGATGAGGAGAGACGAAGCAACCCCTGGCTGAGCTAGTGCCCAAAAAGAGTTTCTGGATGGGCGCGAGCTGGTTTCCATCCAAAAATGGTTGTCATTACATAAGGAAAGTCGTGGAAGAGCCGATTCGGATTTCATCTGGAGACGTCGTGCTGGAAGGGTTGATTGAATCCAGGGTTGGTGACGAAGGTGTTGTGGTCACCCACCCCCACCCGCTTTATGGCGGGGACATGTACAACTACGTGGTGGGGGCTGTGGTGGAGGCGTATGGGAGCGAGGGGTTCACCACTCTCCGGTTCAATTTCCGGGGTGTGGGCCGAAGCGACGGTGAATTCGATCATGGCCGCGGTGAGCAGGAGGACGTGAAACAGGCGGTGGCCGAGCTCATTCGCCGAGGCCTCCGGACGATTCACCTGGCGGGCTACTCCTTTGGGGCATGGGTGAACGCAGGGGCACTACCGGAACTCCCGGAAGTCGCCGAGATGGTCATGGTCTCTCCTCCCGCGGCCATGATGGACTTCTCCTTTCTGAGGCCCGACCCGAAGATCCGCCTGGTGGTCACGGGGGAGAGAGACGACATCGCGGTTGCGGAACAGCTTGCAGAGATGGTTCCCGTGTGGAATCCGAAGGCCTCCTTTTTCGTCATCTCCGGCGCGGACCACTTTTTCGGCGCACACGCGGAGGGACTCATGTCCGTCCTGAGGCGTCACCTGAACAGAGGAGGCATCGGTTGAAGGCGCGAAGGACGATCCGGATGGCGAATGGGGCCGGCCCGGGGCGGGAACGCCGGAAATCGGGGTTTGTGAACGGCCTTCGGCCATGGATGGTCTGCTGGACCGTACTGGTGTGCCCGTTTTTTGTACAAGGGATCGGGTTTGCCCGGGCGGGTGAGGATCTGCGGAGGAGTGCCGTGGTGCGCTCCGTGGAAGAGGTGAGCCCGGCCGTGGTCAACATCGGAACCCTCATCAAAGAGCGGATCCGGCCCGGATTTCCCTTTTCAGGTGACGATTTTTTCCGCGATTTCTTCCCGGAGTTCTTCGGCAGAGAGACGACGCGCACCAGCCTGGGATCCGGCGTGATCATCGACGGGAAACAGGGGTTCATCATCACCAACCATCACGTGGTGGCGCGGGCCGCGGAGATCAAGGTGGTCACTGCGGACCAGCAGGAATACCAGGCCAGGATTCTGGGGTCCGATCCCCGCTCCGACCTGGCCGTCCTCAAGATTGAGGTCGACCGTCCCCTTCCGGAGATTCATATGGGGGATTCCAATGACCTGATGATCGGTGAGACCGTGATCGCCATCGGGAACCCCTTCGGACTCTCCCACACGGTCACCACGGGAGTGGTGAGCGCCATCGACAGAACGGTCCGCTCCGGCGACATGGTCTACAACCATTTCATTCAGACCGATGCCTCCATCAACCCTGGAAACAGCGGTGGGCCGCTTCTCAACATCAACGGGGACCTCATCGGGGTCAATACGGCCATATACCAGAAGGCCCAGGGGATCGGTTTCGCCATTCCCATCAACAAGGCCAAACGGATCGTCAAGGAACTGATCAGGGCCGGCGAGGTGCGTTTCCCCTGGCTCGGAGTGGAGATACAGGATCTGACCGCGGACCTGAGAGGGCATTTCGGCCTGCCCGCGGAACGGCAGGGCGTCCTGGTGGGCGACGTGATGAAGGAGAGCCCCGCGGAAAGTGCGAAGATCCTCCGGGGGGATATTCTGTTGGACCTGGGAGGGGAGAAGATCGCCTCGGTCTCGGATTACCGGGAGGCCCTGGCCGAATACATGCCCGGCGACCGTGTGCGCCTCTCCCTGTTTCGAAAGGGAAAGGAGATCGCCCTGGAGGCCCGCCTGGACGCCTTTCCCCTGGATCTGGCCATCCGTTTGATGGAAGAGCGGACCGGGATCGAGGTGGAGGATGCGGGCAGCGACATGAGCCGTCGCTACGGCATGACGAGTGCCGTGGTGATCAGCGGGGTCCGGTCGGGGTCCGAAGCGGAACGGACGGGGCTTCGTCCCGGAGACCTCATATTAAAGGTGAATGATGTGGAGACCCCTGACACCGAGGCGCTCAAAAAGGCGATCAGCCGGTATCACCAGCTCCCGTCCCTGACCCTCTTCGTCCGCCGGGGGGCGTACATCTATTCCCTGACCTTCCCGTTCTGACCCATAGGGTCGTGATGAACGGGGAAACGAAAGACATCCGTTGATATGATTCGCGGAATTCGTCCTTGCGGTCGCTGGTGACCGGCGGGATACAGTGCGTCGCGATGAAGGATGGGACGGACCGCCTGGTTCACTGCTTACATAAGGGTGATTACGCGGACAAAGCGCCTTACAACAGGTGCCGCCTGGCATAATCCACGGCGTTTCGAAAGATCGCTACACCGTTGCCCTCATCTCCTTCAAGCCTTCGGCCCTCCCTGGCCAGCGAGTCCTTGAGCCGAGTCCAGTCCGGATGGTTCGTCGGATGGTTGAATGCCTCGGGGTGGGGCATGAGACCGAAGATGCGGCCCGTGGGGTCACAGATCCCTGCGATATCCCACAGTGAGCCGTTCGGGTTATCGGGCCACCGTCCTGCCGCAGGCGTGCCGTTTTCATCCGCATACTGCATCACCACCTGACCTCCCTGCTGAAGCCTCTCCAGGTCTTCACGGTCGGCGACCAGTTTTCCTTCCCCGTGGCGCACCGGGAGGTCCAGGTGGTCAAGACCCCGTGTGAACACGCACGGGGAGTCCGGGCTCACGCTCAGGCGGACCCAGGTGTTGATGAAATTTCCCGAATCATTGTAGGTGATGGCGATGCGTCTCTCGCGGTAGTCTCCCTCGAAGCCGGGCAGGAGCCCCAGGTTCACCAGGGACTGAAATCCGTTACAGATTCCGATGACCAGCTTTCCCTGATGGACGAACCGCTCGATCCGATCGCCGATGTTGTTGCGGATCTTTGCGGCCAGGAGCACGCCCGCTCCATGATCGTCGCCCCAGCTGAATCCGCCTCCAAAGACGAGCAGGTGATAGTTGTCCAGGTCCTCGCCGGCGATGAGGTCGTTGATGTGAACCCGGCGGGGTTCGGCCCCGGCAAGGCGCAGGGAGAAATCGGTCTCATAATCACAGTTGAGACCGTACCCGGTCATGACCAGTGCTCGAATGGTTGTCATATCAGACCTCCAAAGGGTGTAAGCCACCGCCTTTTCAGTTCCGCGATCGGTTCATCCATCAGGGTCTCGTTTCCCGGTCCCCGGACCACGAAACGCGGGTTTGCGGTCACCTCGCCGATGGGCCGGAACGGCAGGCCTTGGAACATCTTTTCCAGTGTGGATCGGTTCTTCGGAGAGGCGGTGATCACGAAACGACCCGCCGACTCGGAGTAGAGGAGGCGGGTTGGAGAAAGGCTTTCAGAGGCCGGGATCGCACCCGGATCTACGATTATTCCGAGTTCCCCGGCCATGGCCGACAGCGCGAGGTGAACGCCGAGGCCGCCGCGGGTCACCGCGTGGGCCGAGGCCATGAGTTCCTCTTTCACGGCCCGGTGAAAGATCCGATAGAGGCGCGCCATGGGCTCGGGATCCACCTGAGGGACGTTTTTCCCGATTTCTCCCAGCATCTGGTAGTACTCTCCGCCGCCCAGCTCGTTTCGAGTCTCTCCCAGCACGTAGATTCGGTCGCCGGGGGCCTTGACGTCCATGGTCAGGCAACGGTGGATGTCTTCCACGATGCTGCTCACGGTGAACAGAAGAGTCGGGAGGCCGGAGACCTTCCGCGTCTCACCGTAAGGGCCTTTCAGGTTGCCGTCGATATACATGCTGTCCTTCCCCGACAGCAGCGGGATGCCGTAGGCGAGGCAGAGGTCTCGAAGGGCCCAGTTGGATCGAACCAGTTGGGCCGCCTTGTATTTCCCGTCGGGATTGCCTTCCGGATCGTACTGAATGGTGGGCCAGCAGAAATTATCCACGCCGCCGGCCTGGGCCGGGTCTCCACCCACGGCAAGGACACGGCGCAAGGCCTCGTCAATGGTTACGGCCGTCATGGCATAGGTGTCGATCCGGCTGTAGAAAGGGTTCAGCGCCTGGCTTACAGCGATGCCCCGGTTTGTCTCCAGTACGGGCCGGATCACCGTGGCATCGCTCGGCGTGTCCCGTCTTTTGCCCACCAGGGGCTTGATGACGCTCCCTCCCTGGACCTCATGGTCGTACTGGTGCACAATCCAGTTTCGCGAGCAAAGGTTCGGGCGGGAGAGCAGGTCCTTGAGCAGGGCCCCGTGGTCCCCGGGTTCGCTGATCACGGGCTCTCTCAGGCCGCGCATTTCCGGCGGGGTCCACTCGGCCTCGAATTCCCACTGGGGGAATCCGGATTCGAGAAAGTCCATGCGGATGAGCGCGCACGTCTTGCCCCGGTAGTCCAGCCGAAGGAACCCGGAGTCGTTGTAATCGCCGAGAACCGTACTCTCCACGGCGTGTTTCCTGGACAGTTCCATGAACCGGTCCAGGTCCTCGGAGCGAACGGCCACGGTCATCCGTTCCTGGCTCTCGGAGACCCAGATCTCCCATTGGTCCAACCCTTCGTATTTGAGGGGAACCCGATCGAGGTCCACGCGGCAGCCGTTGGAGAAGCGGGCCGATTCTCCCACCGAGGAAGAGAGGCCGCCGCCACCGTTGTCCGTGATGAACGTGAAGAGCCCCTCGTCCCGGGCCTCCAGGAGAAAGTCGTGCATTTTCTTCTGTGTGTAGGGATCTCCGATCTGGACGTGGCCCGCGGGTGTGTGCTCGGAAAAGGTTTCCGAGGCGGCGGTCACGCCGTGAATCCCGTCTTTCCCCACGCGGCCCCCGCACATGACGATGAGTTCCCCGGGACGGGTCGTTTTCAGGTGGCTTGGCTCCCCGCGGATTTGAGAAGGCATGATGCCCATGGCGGTCACAAAGACCAGGCATTTGCCCATGTACCCGTCGTCGAAAAGGACGTGTCCGAACGGTGTTGGAACGCCGCTCTTGTTGCCGCCGTCACGGACGCCTTCGATGACGCCGTCGAGCAGACGCCTGGGATGGAGTCGCGGCTGAAGGGGGCCTTTGTAGTCCCTGAAACCCGTACAGAAGCCGTACATCCCCAGAATGAGCCTGGAACCCATACCGGTGCCCAGGGGATCCCGGTAAATGCCCACGATTCCCGTGATGGCGCCGCCGTAGGCCTCCATGTTGGAGGGGCTGTTGTGGGTCTCCCCCGTGATCACGTAGTGAGTACGATCGTCGAAACGGGCCACCCCGGCATTGTCCCAGAGAACGGAAACCACCCAGTCATTCTTTTCTTGAATGGCCAGGGTGGGGGCCTCGATACAGGTCTTGAACAGGTTATCCACGACCTGGGTCTCCCCGGTGGAAAGATCGCGATACCTGAAGAGTCCCCGGAATGTATTGTGGTTACAGTGGTCGCTTCGGGCCTGGGAGATGTATTCGAGTTCCACATCCGTAGGCAGATCCAGGCCGAACCGTTTCCGCTCCTCCAGGACGTCGGCACGCAGGAAGTAGCGGCGGATCACGGGTATGTCGCTTTCCTGAAGCGCCAGGCTCCGCTCCAGGGAAATCAAGCGAAGTTCATCGTCGCTCGACACCGCGATGGTGGTGACGCGGGGTTCATGGTCCAGGATCACCTTCGGCACACGAAATCCGATCCCTGCGGCGGAATCCCAATCATCGCGGGCATGGACCGCCCACTGTTGAATGATGTCGTTGGCCAGGATTTCGGAGGCGATGGTCTCGGCCTGGCGGCGCGTCAGGTCTCCGTGAATCACATAGAGCTTGGATGTGTAGACGTTTTCTCTGGTGGAAAAGCGGACGCCCAGGAGATCCTCGATGGCCTCCACGGCGGTGCTGCCGGCCGTATCCCGTACGCCGGGACGAAAACCGACCCAGATGATCCAGTCGAACGAAGAAGCCAGGGGACTGAAGGAAGACCGTTCGGTCACCGGGTTTGTGAAGAGGGTCGTGCGGACGGCCTCGAGTTGGGAATCATCCAGGCTGGAATCGATCGTGAGCAGCCGGATCACCCGGATGTCTCTCGCATCAATGCCGAAGTAATCCAGTGCTTTGGCGCGGACACCTTGCCCTTCGGCGTCTCTCAGGTCGTCCTTAAGCGCCACTTCGAGCCGGGAAATCATGGAGGACTCTCCTTGTTCGGGTCGGGGTTGATGGTCAGGAGGGCCGAAAAGGAATCCGGCCGGAACCTTTTAAAGAAGCGATTCAAAGGAGCGACCGGAGACCGCGAACGGTGGACACGATGGTAGTCAAAAGGAATCGCCGAGTCAATAGAGGATGGAGCCCTGTAAACTCGGGATCACGTCATCCGATTCTATCATTTCAGGATGCCGGGGACGAACAGGATTCAAATCGAAACCGGACAGGAATCCATGGACCGTGACCGTTGCTCGGGTCCCGGGGTTGAAAACGCCTTCGTCAGTGCGTATAGTTACAAGGTGAAGGAGAACGGATCGGTCCTGTGACATGGCCCCCGGCGTTCCGTCCAGGACGCCTGAAGAGAATGAGTGTACGCGGGACCGCGATTTTCGGGGCGGGTAGTAGCGTGTTGAAAAATCCGATGTTCACAGGCTGACTCAACATGCCCGAATGCAAGGCTTGCGAAATCCCGAGGAATGAGGCGTACAACCCAGTACGCCGCAGTGACGAGGGATGAGCGAAACGCAGCAGGCGGGCGTTTTTCAACGGCCTGATAGGTGCCCCGTCGTATGCGGGGAGTGTAGTTCATGAAACGAAAGGCGCTGACGCGCCATGAGAGGTAAGCATGGATTCTTCCAACCACAATTCAAATGAGGACGAGGGAAAGCTGCCCAATCAAAAGGAACTCGAAAAGGAGTTGAGCGAGTACCTGTCCAAGAAATACGGAAACCGAATCAAGATCATTTCCCCCTTTATTTTTCCGAAGGCACAGCCCCAGGCTGGTGATTCGGAGACGGGAAGCACAGAAAAGGGTGAAAACCCTGCATTCGATATGCTGCCGGAAGAACTGGAGGCCTATCTGGATGAGTTCGTGGTGAAACAGGAGGATGCCAAGGCGATCCTGTCCACCAAGATCTGCACCCATTTCAATCGCGTAAAGCATTTTCAGGAGACCGAGGCCGCGAGACAGCCCCAGAGTGTCGGGATGATCAAGAATAATGTCTTGATGATCGGCCCCACCGGTGTCGGCAAGACGTATATCATCAAGCTGATCGCTCAGAAGCTCGGTGTCCCGTTTGTGAAAGGGGATGCCACGAAATTCAGCGAAACCGGATATGTGGGCGGGGATGTCGAGGACCTGGTGCGGGATCTTCTGGTGGAGGCGGACGATGACATCGAACTCGCTCAAAACGGCATTATCTATATTGACGAGGTCGACAAAATCGCCTCTTCCAGGAACCTGATCGGTCACGATGTGTCCCGGACCGGGGTGCAAAGGGCATTGCTCAAACCCATGGAAGAGACGGACGTGGACCTGAAGGTCCCCCATGACGCCGTCAGCCAGATTCAGGCCATCGAGAACTATCGAAGAACCGGGAAAAAGGAGAAGCGGGTCGTCAACACGAAGAACATCCTCTTCATCATGAGCGGAGCGTTCGGAGACCTGGCGGAAATCATTAAGAGGAGACTGCAGAAACAGGGCATCGGGTTCGAGGCGGATGTTCGTCCTACAGAGATCCCATGGGAGATCCTCAAGGAGGTCCGTGCGCAGGACCTGATCGAGTACGGGTTCGAGTCGGAGTTTGTGGGTCGGCTTCCTGTGGTGGTGGTATTCGATGAGCTTACAGAAGAAGACCTGGTGGAGATCCTTCAGAACCCCAACAATCCCGTGATCCTGAGCAAACGACAGGATTTTCGGGCCTATGGAATCGATATCACATTTGAAGAAGCGGCCCTTGAGGCGATCGCAGAACGGGCGGCCTGCGAAAAGACGGGCGCCCGGGGTCTGGTGAGCGCCATTGAAAAGGCCATCATCCCCTTTGAGAAGCGTCTGCCGTCTACGGCGATTCGCACTCTCGTGGTTACGCCGGAACTCATCGAGGATCCCAAGCGCGAGCTTTCGGCCTTGCTGGAGAACCCGGACGATTCCGTCCTGAAAGAGCGTTTCGACCGTTCGGCCCAGCGGGAGATCGAGGCCGTTCGCGCCTTTATTCAAGAGCGGTTGGACGACTACCATGGAAAGACGGGTCTCGACTTTTCCTCCCGGCGCATCGCCCTGATCGGGGACATCTGCATGAATCAGGCGAGGGATGTGAACTCGGCCGTGGAGACCTTTGTGGGCATGGTGGCCCAGGTCAAGCACGAGGAGGAAGCCCTTCGAGACAAGATCGATATCTGTATCACGTTTGACGACAGCGCGGTGGACGAGTTGATCCGGGAGTCCGTCAAGACAGGTCATCCGGCAGGTCCCCTGGCGTACCACCTGGCCAAAAAGCTCGAGTACGGGTTGAAACTCGTGAAGGACCGCGCCGGCACCGAGGAATTCGTGGTGAACGGTGAGGCCGTTCGGAATATGGAAAAGTTCATTGACGACATGGTCAAAACCTACTATCGAAGCGAGGTGGACACGTTTCGCGTGGAAGAGCGGGAGAATTGATGGAGTCTTGAAAAACGCGTATAGAGCCATCTATCCCTTTGATATCAATCGGCTATAGCCTTGCCGGCAGTGGCTGAGCGGGTTTTTCCGAGACTGCCGGAACGGAAAATTGTCAGCCCCCGCGGACAGCGGACAGGATAACACCGAAGACCCTGGGGAATGTGCGGAGGCGATAGAGATCATCCATGATCGGCATTTCCAAGTTGTACTGCGGCACTGTGGAACCCTCGGACGCCATTCGATACGGAAGGCGCTCCGCCGACTTACCGTCCCATCTCCTTCAGTTCTCCGCCGACAAGAAGCCCGTCGTGGTCTGGAATGTGACACGGGCCTGCAATCTTCATTGCATCCACTGCTATGCCCGGGCCGATGAGCGCAGGCACGAAAAGGAACTCTCCCACGAGGAGGGCCTGGCCGTGCTCGACGACCTGGCGGCCTTCGGCGTGCCGGTGGTCCTGTTTTCGGGCGGTGAGCCCTTGATGCGGTCCGACCTGGTGGACCTGGCCCGCTATGCGGTGGACAAAGGGATGCGCGCCGTGATTTCCACCAACGGTACGCTGATCGACGAAGCCATGGCGGGACGCCTGCGAGATGTGGGCCTGAGTTATGTCGGTGTGAGCCTGGACGGCACCGAGGAGATCAACGACCGGTTCCGAGGCCGCAAGGGCGCCTTCCGGGACGCCATGGAAGGCATCAGGAACTCACGGGAGGCGGGTCTGAAGGTGGGTCTCCGGTTTACCATCAACCGCATGAACGCCGACGAGGTGGACGCCATTTTTGATCTGCTCGAAAGGGAGGACATTCCGCGCGTCTGTTTTTATCACCTGGTCTACGCCGGCCGGGGCACGGAACTCATGGCGAGCGACCTCAATCACCACGAGACCCGAAAGGCGGTGGACTTGATCATGGACCGGACCCGAGACCTCCACGAACGGGGGTTGGCCAAGGAAGTCCTCACCGTGGACAATCACGCCGACGGACCCTATGTCTACCTGCGCATGCGCAGGGAAGGCGATCCGAGGGCGGAACAGGTCCTGGAACTCCTGCGCATGAATGAGGGGAACAGTTCGGGCCGGGGAATCGGTTGCATCAGTTGGGACGGTTCCGTGCATGCGGACCAGTTCTGGAGGCATGAGACATTCGGCAATGTCCGGGAGCGTCCCTTCAGCGAGATCTGGACGGACCTGTCCCACCCCCTCATGGCCCGTCTGAAAAACAAGAAGGCCTATGTCACGGGCCGTTGCGCCACATGCCGATGGCTGGACGTGTGCGCCGGGAACTTCCGCGTCCGGGCCGAGGCCGCCACCGGGGACCTGTGGGCACCGGACCCGGCCTGTTATCTGACCGACGACGAAATCCGTTAGCTCAGTTGTGAGAGGGAAGGCTCCCGGGAGCGACATGGGCTCCCCGGCCTTGAACATTGAATCGCCGGCGTCGAGGAGTCGAAGGAGGGAAGGAATGATCATACGGCCGCGCAGGCTCAGAAGAACAGGGGCCATTCGGGACATGGTCCGCGAAACCCGGCTTTCGGTCAAGGACCTGATCTATCCCATGTTTGTCAAGTGCGGCTCGGGCGTCCGCGATCCGATCCCGTCCATGCCGGGTCAGTTCCACTACTCCGTTGACACGATCGCGGAGGAAGCCGAAACGATTCATTCTCTGGGCATTCCCGCGGTCCTTCTGTTCGGGCTGCCCGATCGAAAGGACCCCACCGGGAGCCGATCCTGTGCCGCGGACGGCGTGGTCCAGCAGGCGGTTTCCGCCATCAAGCGGCGGACCCCGGACCTGACGGTCATCACGGATGTTTGCCTGTGTGAATACACGGATCACGGACACTGCGGCGTTCTTCGGGACGGACGTGTGGACAACGACGCCACCGTGGAGATCCTGGCGGGTCAGGCCGTGTCTCACGCCCATGCCGGGGCGGACCTGGTTGCCCCGTCGGACATGATGGACGGCCGCGTGGCCGCCATTCGTCGATCGTTGGACCAGGCGGGCTACCAGGACATCGGCATTCTATCCTACGCTGTCAAGTATGCCTCCGCCTTTTACGGCCCCTTTCGGGAGGCCGCGGAGTGCGCCCCTCAATTCGGAGATCGATCCGGATACCAGATGGACCCCGGCAATGTACGGGAGGGGCTGAAGGAGGCCTTGCTCGACGTGGAAGAAGGCGCGGACATGATCATGGTCAAACCCGCGCTGCCCTACCTGGATGTGATTCGGCGGGTGCGGGATGCGACTCTCCTGCCGGTGGCTGCATACAACGTGAGCGGTGAGTACGCCATGATCAAGGCGGCCGAAGAGCGTTGCTGGATCGACGGGCCGAGGGTCATGATGGAGACACTGCTCTCCATCAAGCGGGCGGGTGCAGACCTGATCATCACGTACTTTGCACGGGAGGCGGCCGTTATTCTGGGCCGAGGCGGACAATGACCGAGGTCCGGGAAGGGCATGCGGGACCGGCTCCATCACCACGGGGCGCCATGTCGGGATCGAGCGGGAAGGGTGGCAACCTTCGACTCGTGGCGTGGGAGGTGACGAGGCGGTGCAATCTCAACTGCGTCCACTGCCGTGCCTCCAGTGAGCGCGGCCCGTATCCGGGGGAGTTCGATACAGGTAAATGTCTGTCGGTGCTGGACGAGATCAGGGAACTGGGGAGTCCCATCGTCATCCTGACCGGGGGTGAGCCGTTGATGAGGACGGATATCTTCGACCTCGCCGCACACGGGACCAAACTCGGCCTTCGCATGGTGATGGCCACGAATGGGACCCTCCTGACCCCCGATATCACCGCCCGGATGAAAGACAACGGGATTCAACGCGTCAGTATCTCCCTCGATGGTGCGGACGCCGAAAGTCACGATCGATTCCGTCAGGTCCAGGGTGCCTTTAACGGGGCATTGGCCGGCATCGACACGCTTTCGCGGGAAGGGGTCGAGTTCCAGATCAACACGACGGTGACGCGCCACAACCTGGACCAGATCCCGGCCCTGCTGGACCTGGCGGTGAACCTGGGAGCGGCGGCCCATCACCTCTTTCTCCTGGTCCCCACCGGACGGGCTCGGGAACTGCGGGACCAGGAGATCGACGCGATGGAGTACGAACGTCTCCTTCGCTGGTTCTACCATATGCGGGACCAGGTCCCCCTTCACCTGAAGGCCACGTGCGCCCCCCATTACTATCGGATCCTCCGGCAGGAGGCGCACGCCAGGGGTGAGAAGGTGACCTTTGAGACCTACGGTCTGGATGCGGTTACGCGGGGGTGCCTCGGGGGGACCGCCTTCTGCTTCATCTCCCATGACGGGATCGTGCAGCCGTGCGGGTATCTGGAACTCAACTGCGGGGATCTGAAGACCTCGTCGTTCGGCGATGTGTGGGAGGGGTCGCAGGTGTTTCAACGGCTTCGGGATTATGACGCATATGAGGGAAAGTGCGGCCGGTGCGAGTACCTGCGTGTCTGCGGCGGTTGTCGAGCCCGCGCGTTCGAGGCCACAGGCGATTACATGGCCGAGGAACCCCTGTGCGCATACCAACCCGCTTCTGGGCGGATGGTGAAGGGCGGGGGCCCGGAAGAGAGGAGCGGGAAACCTCTTCATGGATGACACGGATCGCGCCATCCTCAATGAGATTCAGTCGGAGTTTCCTGTCTCGGTGCGCCCCTATCTGGACCTGGGCCAAAGACTCGGGCTGACGGAATCCCAGGTGCTGGAACGGGTCGAGCGACTCAAGGAACAGGGGATCATTCGAAGGATCGGGGGCAACTTCCATTCCGGACAACTCGGTTTCACGAGCACGCTCTGTGCGGCCAGGGTCCCCGAGGAGAAGATGGATCGATTCGTCGAGGCGGTGAACCGGTTCCCGGGTGTGACCCATAATTATCAGCGAAACCACGATTACAATGTCTGGTTCACCTTCATCGCTCCAAGCATGACGGTCATCGAGGATGCCTTGAGGCGGATATCCCGGGAGACCGGGGTGGAGGACATCTGCAACCTTCCGGCGGTACGCATGTTCAAGATCAAGGTGGACTTTCCGGTCTAGTCGGGCCAGGGTTCACCCCATGCCCGCGATCGAGTTCACGGGTTCTACTCATTGAAAGGGGCTGCCCTCAGGCTGTGGTTTCAGGCGGGGTGTCGGCGAAGGCCGGCGCGGGAAATGGCGTCGAAGAGGGAGACGTCCGGCCCGGAGATGCGTATCCTTGAGTAATCCTCATCCTAGTAAGCGAATTTCTCCATGAGTTTGTGGTATTCGTCTTCGGTCATCCGTCCTTCCTCCATGAGGAGGTCCCCGATTCCGGCGTCGCGAAGTTCATCGATCTCCATCATGGTGGTGTTGCGCTTTGCATTCGTGCTGTAAAAAGTGTAGTTCAACGTGAGTTCGGTCTTCTTGAGCGGTTTGACGGATCGACCGATGATGATGAAATGGTAGCTCAACATGCCGTACAAAATGGCGCCCAGGACGGCCCAGAACAGGTATCTTTTCAGGACTTGTTTCATATTTCCTCTCGAACAGGAAGCCTCCGGGTGACGATGCCGGGTCTCTTGAGTGTTGCCCGCTGGTCGGAAATGGTCCCATGATCATCGTGGGCCCAGTCTATGTACGAAATATACTATATGGGACTCATTGAATTCAAGGGCGTTTTAGATCCGGTTTCGAGTCTGGGGGGAAACGCTCGAGGAGTGGCGCGGCATGATTTACTATGTGTACTACGACAGCTACGGGTATCCGAGAAAGGCTGTCAGCGAGAAAGAACTGAGAGAGCAATATCACAATGATGCGGACGCCTTTCTGGCCGCTTCACGGGGACGGGAGCCGGGAACCGAGCATATGACGGCCCATGTGGGCACGTTGAATTTCAGTGATGAGCGCGAACTCAGGGATTTTATCGATGGCATGAATGAGGCCAATCGGGGGTTTTTCGAAGCTGAGGGAGACAGCCGGCCCTACAATTTCTGAAAATCATCAAAAAATGAAAACGGTTCCATCACAGATTGAGATAAAGACCCCCGATCGGTTCGGCCGTTTGGAAAAACGGGACGGTGGTGACGGCAGGGCGCTCTGCTATTGTCCTGAAAGAATTTTCCTACCCGAAAGATCTTTTCACATGAAAGGTCTGGCAAAGGTTCGTCCCGGGTGACCTGAAGGCCTATACTGACGTTCCGGCAAAAACCTGCTCAATCGCCTCCGGAAAAGCTGCAATCCTTTGGAATTACAAGGGCATGAGACCTGCCCAGGGGCTTCCTGCAACTCCGGCAATACGTTAAATTCAGGCATGGTTAGGCGTTGTCTTCATGATGCATGCCATGTAATGGTATGCTTTTTGCTCAATCCTGAATATCTTTCAAATCCAGCACCCAGATAAATCGTTTTGTAGGTATCTTTTACAAAACAACAAAGATTGACGGTAGTGAAAAAACCGCTCAATCGCCGCTGACGAACCCGCGACCTATGGGGATCTCTGTGGCAGGTGACTCCGTTTCGGGGTTTTCTACGTCCATCGAGATGAAGGGGGCAGGCTTCATGGAAATAACCTGTGATCAATGCGGAAAGAAATACCGCCTGGGTGATCATGTGCTTGAAGTGGTTTTCAGTTGCACGAATTGCCAGCACATCGTCCATGCCAGAAAAAGTGGCTATGTATCTTCCTCAAACGATAGCTCAATACCCGCCGGCCAAAAGCCTGTCTCTGAATGGAGAAAAAAGAGACCCCGTTCTTTGAAAATCATGATATTTCTGGGAGCATTATTATGTATTTTAATGATTGTATTAGGTTATAATTTTTTCGTTAAAGGGGCTTTCAATACAAAAGAACCGATCCTTTTGGGTTGTCCTCTCTCCACATCCTACCTGTATGGGCGAACTGCCGAGAGAGGTATCAGGCTCGCTGTCGAGGAGATCAATGAACAGGGGGGTGTCCATATACAAGGGAAGAAACGGCCCTTTGAAGTCATTGTGATGGATACCCATGACCTGGAGCCCGGTGTCCCGGTCAGCGCGGCACTGGATGTCACGGAAAGGCTTATCACGGAAAAAGGCGTCGATTTTATCATGGGCGGTCCGGTACGCTCAGAGGCCGCACTGGCGGCCATGGACATCCTATCCAGACACAAAAAGATATCGATCCTTTCGACCGGCGCCCTGACGCCGAAGTACCATCATCTTGTCGAGGAGGCGTACGACCAATATAAATACTGTTTTCGCGTGTCAGGAGAAGCGCAGTGGATGGTGAAGGAGATTACCTCTTGTCTCAGTTACATAAAGGAACATTTCAACTTGAACCAGATCTTCTTGATGCTGCAGGACGTATCCCATTCCAGAGGTGGCGGCAACATTATTGAAAAAATCGCTCTGGAAAGTGGATGGTCTGTGCTTGGCAAAGAAATCTATCCCACTGGTTCCATGGATTTCTCGACAGGGTTGCTGAAGGTGAAGGAGTCTGGAGCACAGGTGCTTCTCATCTGGATGGATATGCCGGAGAGTTCTTTTCTGATCCAGCAATGGTATGATATGAAAATCCCCGCCTTGCCGTTTGGGTCCATTATATCTGTTGCCGAGACTCCTGACTTTTTGAAGACCATGGAGGGGAAAGGGGAATTCTGTCTGGCCAATGTCGTCAATGCAGGAAATGCACCCTCAAAGGCCACGCCATGGACCATGAAATTTTACAACGCCTACATGGCGAAATGGGGGATCGAACCTGAAGGGTACGGTGCCTCCAGCAGCTATATGGCCGCATACGTCCTAAAGGAAGCCATCGAACGGGCCGATTCCCTGGAACCGGATGAGGTAATCAAGGCCCTTGAAGCGACCGATCTCATGGGAGTTTACGGAAGGATCCGATTTGACGGAAAAAGCCATCAGGTGATTCCGAGTCTCGACCCTCGGAATGGTGCAGTGGGAACGATTTTTCAATGGCAGGGAAATCAGCGTGTGGTCGTGTTTCCCCCCAGCATCACAGAGGAAAGGATACAACTGCCTCCATGGATGGAAAAGTAGTCATTCACGTCAAGGTGAACCGATTCGGGTTTCCGGTTTGATGGAGCCGTGGAGACGCGCGTCCTCTCTCTCTGCTGTTCGAAACAGATAAAGCCTTGCCAGCGGCCGTTGAGCGGGCTTTCCCGAGGCCGTCCATTTTTCGGGAAGGCAGGAGGCGACTTTGTCTTGGTGAATAGCCGGCCGGAAGAACAAGGAGGTCATCATGGAATGGTTTCACAAGAATCCAAACTGGAAATCCATTTCCGTTCATATCGTCCTCTTGTGGATGCTTTTGATAGGATCTCCCCAACCTGTGATGGCCGGAGAGTCTTACAAGATCTCCGTTCTGCCTGAATATCTGGACATCGTCATTTATAACGGATTTTCCCGCCTGATAAGCTATCTTGAGAAAACTGTAAACGTGTCATTTGAATTGGTAATCCCTCGAAATTTCGAAGAACACATACAGTTTGTCAAAGAAGGAACTGTGGATTTCTCCTATCAGAACTCGTATGTCTTTCTTATGATCTGGCCCTACTGCGAACCTCTCGTCATAGCGGAAACCCATAAGAAATGGGGGATAGAAAACAGGGGATTGATCATTGCGAAAAAGGATGGCCGGATTGAAAAACTCGGAGATTTGCGAGGGAAAAAGATCAGTATTGTCTCCTATTACAGCGCTGCAGGATTTGTTGCTCAACAGAATCTTCTTCGGGGAATGCTGGACCTCTCCAAGGATGTGACGATCATTGAAGCAAGCGAAAACCTTCATGAAGCGGTTGTCATCGATGTGATGGAAAAAAGGGCGGATGCGGGCTTTGTCGCGGAGGGCCTGATTGTTCGAGGAGGCCCCTTGGGCGGGTATTCTTCAGACGACTTGAAAAATTTGACGGTGATTGCACATACGGGATATATGCCCAACTGGATTCTGACGGGTAGCAAAAAAGTGAAAAAAGAGATCCGGGATCTGGTTCGATCTCAGTTGTTGAAAATCCCGGTTGGAGGCGAGGAGGTGCCCTTTGAAGGCATCAGGCGCTTTGTCCCTGTACCGGCAAACTATCTTGAGGAATACCACTCACGAATAAAAGGGGAGTAGTCGACGGAGCTGTCTTCACCTCTTTGAAAATTCTGGCGGGCGATGCGCGACTCGAACGCGCGACCTTTGGTTCCGGAGACCAACGCTCTATCCAACTGAGCTAATCGCCCACACCGGGAATCTCTGCTTGTACCAGCTTTTCGACCCCGCGTCAACTACCGACTCATCCCATCAGGAGGCCTCCAACACGATTCACCGGGACTTCGGCAGAGTCTTCAGGCAAGGAAAATTCCCATAGAAATGACACAATTATGTTTGTGGCGCATTCTCAAACGCCTTGACACGGAATGGTCGCTGTGTTAGCAAGGGCATGAATAGTGATCCATCAATAAATCCTCAACCCTTACGCGGAGACGCCGTGCCATGGGAAAAGACGACAACATCCTGGAAGGTGGAACGGTCGATGAGGGCGATGTGATTCTGGACTTCGATCTGGACGACCTTACCTCCGATGAGGGCTCCGGTGGCGGAGATGATGACAACATCATCGAACTGGTGGACCTCATAGAGGAAGACGAATCCGGGGCCATGGAAATCGGCGAGACCGCGGATGACGAGATTGCACGACTGCTGGAGGCCGATCCTATGGAGCCTGGGGTTCCGGCCGGCGGCGGGGATGTGGAGATCTCCGACGAATTCGAGGGCATGCTCGACGATGTGGATCTGGACGAGACCGAAGCCGACATCGATATGTCGGATGTAGCCGTGTCCCTGGATTTCGGCACGGAAGACCGGGAAGACGTCGCGGCGGCCGAATCGGATCCGGGACTGGAAGCGGATTTGGAGTCCATGCTTAACGAGGAACCCGCACTGGAGACGGCCCTGGACCCGGATGCCACCTACCCCTCTCGGTCCGCCGTTGAACTGCCTGACGAACCGGTGGAACAGCAAGAGGCCGGATCGGTTGAGGAACCCAGTGAGACCGATGAGGCAGGGATCACCGATGAAGACCTCCAGAGAATGCTGGAGGACGAGGGAGAAGTGGATCTCGATCTGGAATCACTCTCCGAGGATGTGCCCGCCTCGGAGGAGCCCTACCGGGAGCCCGAAGGAGAGGACATCACCGAGGAGGCCCTCGAGAAGATGCTGGAGGATGAAGAAGGTGAGGAGCCCCAGGAGCCGGTCCCCTCAGAAGAAGAAACTCCTCCGGTGTACGAATCCGTGCCTGAGGAAGGGATGGAGGAACCGTCGCCTCCGCAGGCGGGAGCGGGTATCTCGGAGGAGCGGATGGAGGGAATCATTCGCGGCGTCGTCGAGGAAGTGGTTTCCCGCGAATTGGGACGGACCATGGCCGATGTGGCTGAACGGGTGATTCGGGAATCCGTGACCGACGCGGCGGAGCGCGTCATCCGTGAGACCATTGAAGCCCTCAAGGCCGACCTGAAGGCGGTGCAAGACAGATGAAACCGTCCGTTTTGCGTTGATCACTCTGTGGTCCATTCATGCCCATCCAGACATGGTTTTTGGGCACGTGTGAGTTTCCGATTCAAAAGGGGGTTGTCCCTAAAACAACCCCTTTCTTTTTTCCCGAGACCCTGCCCTGGAAGGAGCGGGAGACGGTTCAGCCCGGGGAAATGGATCCCGCCGTGTTGCGGGGGTCCTATATCGAGCGAGATGAGGTGGAGGAGTTCGCCATGAGTCAGGAAACGCTTTCCAAGGGCTACGAGCCTGCGGATGTGGAGGAGAAGTGGTATTCGTACTGGGAAGAGCGCGGCCTTTTTCGGCCGGACATGGATTCGAAAAAAGATCCGTTCTGCATCGTCATCCCGCCGCCCAATGTAACCGGGTTCCTTCACATGGGACACGCCTTGAACAACACCCTGCAGGATATCCTCTGCCGGTACAAGCGTATGGACGGGTATAACGTCCTCTGGCAGCCCGGTACGGACCACGCTGGAATCGCGACCCAGAACGTGGTGGAAAAGGCCCTGGCCACCAAAGGCTTGACGCGGCACGAGGTGGGACGCGAAAAGTTCATCGACATGGTCTGGTCGTGGCGCGAGGAATACGGCGGCGGCATCATCAACCAACTCAAGCGATTGGGAAGCTGTTGCGACTGGAGTCGTGAGCGCTTCACCATGGACGAGGGCCTTTCCCGGGCCGTTCGCACGGTATTCGTACAGCTCTACGAAGAAGGCCTGATTTACCGGGGGGACTACATCATCAACTGGTGCCCCCGCTGCCACACGGCCTTGGCCGATCTGGAAGTGGAGCACGAGGACAAGGAGAGCCACCTCTACCATGTCCGCTATCCGTTTGAGGACGGAAACGGATATCTGGTGGTAGCCACCACCCGTCCCGAGACCATGCTCGGGGACACGGCCGTGGCCGTGAATCCCGAAGACGAGCGCTACTCCGACGCCTCGGGCCGGCATGTGATCCTTCCCCTGGTAAACCGGCCGATCCCCGTGATTTTCGACCGATACGTGGATATGGAGTTCGGAACGGGCGCGTTGAAGATCACGCCGGCCCACGACCCCAACGACTTCGAGATCGGAACGACCCACAACCTGGATCGTGTCAAGGTGATCGATGATGACGGGAAAATGAACGAGCTGGCCGGACCGTATCGGGGGATGGACCGGTTCGAGTGCCGCGAGCGGATCCTGGAGGACCTGAAGTCGGCCGGACTGCTGGAGAAGGTGGAGCCATACCAGCATGCGGTCGGGCACTGTTACCGCTGTAAGACCATGATCGAGCCCCTCCTGTCCAAGCAATGGTTCGTGCGCGTGAAACCCCTGGCCGAGAAGGCGATCGCCGCGGTTCGGGACGGCCGGACCCGAATCGTGCCCTCTCAGTGGGAGGGGGTCTACTATGACTGGATGACGAACATCCGCGACTGGTGTATTTCACGACAGATCTGGTGGGGACACCGAATTCCGGCATGGTATTGCGAGGGGTGCAACGAGCTGATTGTGGCCAGAGAGGCCCCCGAGACCTGCCCCTCCTGCGGGTCTTCCGCCCTTCGGCAGGAAACGGATGTCCTGGACACCTGGTTCAGCTCGGCCCTGTGGCCTTTTTCCACGCTGGGGTGGCCCGACCATACGGAATACCTTCGCACATTCTACCCGACCTCGGTCCTGATCACCGGGTTCGACATCCTCTTTTTCTGGGTGGCCCGCATGATGATGATGGGGATCCACTTCATGGGGGACGTCCCGTTTCGGGACGTGTACATTCATGCCCTGGTGCGCGACGCCGAGGGCAAGAAAATGAGCAAGAGCAAAGGGAACGTGATCGATCCCCTGGAGGTGATCGACCGGTTCGGCACGGACGCCTTCCGCTTCACCCTGGCCGCCCTGGCCGCCCAGGGGCGGGACGTCAAACTGAGCGAAGAGCGAATCGCCGGATACCGGAATTTCGTCAATAAGATCTGGAACTCCGCACGGCTGGCACTCATGAACCTGGATGAGAGCGATACCGTCACGGGGCCGGACCACGTGGCCCTCTCGTTGGCCGACCGCTGGATTCTGACGAGGCTGCGGGATGTGACCCGGGACGTTCGTGCGGCATTGGAGGACTACCGTTTCAACGATGCCGCCGCACTCTGCTACCATTTCACCTGGCACGAGTTCTGCGACTGGTATCTGGAGATGGCCAAGCAGGGTCTTTACAGCGAGGACGTGGACCTGAAGCGATCCACCCGATCCGTGGTGCGGACCGTGCTGCTCGGTGTCATACGCCTGATCCACCCCTTCATGCCCTTCGTGACCGAGGAGATCTGGAGTCGCATGCCCGGCACCGAGGGAAGCATCATGGTGGCACCGTTTCCCGTGCCCGACGACTACTCAGGGGATGATTCGTCCCTGAAGGAGATGGAGGTCGTGATGGGGCTGATCACGGCGATCCGCACCATTCGAGGCGAAATGAACATCCCCCCCGGAAAGCGTGTGAACGTGATCGTGGAATCTCCGGACCGGACGGCTCGTGACCTGCTTCTCGGGAACATGCCGCACGTGCAGGCCCTGGCCGGGGTGGATTCGATGGAAGTCTTCGATAAAACGGACAAGCCGGAGGCCTCGGCCACGGGGGTTTTCGGGACCAACCAGGTCCATTTGCTTCTCAAAGGGCTTCTGGACTTTGACGAGGAAATGAATCGTCTTCGCAAGGCCATTTTGAAGATGGAAAAGGAGTTGGATTCTTCGAGCAGGAAGCTCGATAATCCGGGTTTCATGAAGAAGGCCCCTCCCGAGGTCGTGGAAGAGGTTCGGGCCCGTGTCGAGGACCTGGGCGGGAAGTTGGCTGCGTTGAACCGGAATCTCGGGTTCTTCGAGGCCATTCGACAGGGGTGACCCGTCCGACGATCCGGAGGGGGGAAGGAGAGGGCGGCCGTTGTGAAGTGGGACGTTTTTTTCGGACGAAACCGCCAGGCGGCCGATCGGGATCGGGAGGAGATTCGCGGCCTGATCGGGCGCATCGAAAAGACGGCCCCGCGAGGGTTCCGGCCTGATCGATCTTCCCGGTACTACCACTACGAGCAGATTCGGGCCTATGGTAAGCCTCTCCTGGCCCTTCTCCGCGCCTTGTCCGACAGGGACCGGCTCTCCGCTGACGAGGGGGAGGCCGTCAGGGCACTGTTTCTGGTCCTTCGCGACTTCTATGATGTAAGAGGCCGCCTGGGCCTCAGTGAGGCCGTTCTAGACCCGCGGCTTCGACGGAAATTCGTCCATCTCCTCTTGATTTTTTACGGCAGGAAAGACATCACAGGGGAGAGGCTGGCCGCCCACTTGGACCCGCTTCGTGACGTCCCGGTGTGACGCCTTTTCCCGAGCCCCGGTGGGTCCCGCGCCGTGTGAAGCGGCGTTCAAATGCGAGTGAAGTCGTAGAGCCTTCGCCCCACTTCCGAAAGGGCCTCGGTTTCGTTGAAGGGTTCCTGACTCCCTGGGGCGTTTCGTAGCGCGTCCTCGGTGAGACGTTCGAGAGCGTTTCTAAAGGTGATCTGCGAGATGGACTCCAGGTGGTCGATGACGCCCAGCTTGAGAAAACGCAACCCGATGTTTTTCATCTTCTTGAGTTCTTCGTTCTTTTTCCCCGCCTTTCGCTCCCCCTGACCCAGTGCCTGCACCACAATCCAGTAGGACTCCAGATATGTCTTGGCAAAGCGTGCCCAGGCGGGAAGGCGCTCGTGACCAAGCCGGGTCACCCGGTAACCCTGCCCCGATCCATCTTCCTCGATCAGCTTCGCCTGTCCGAAGTCGGAAAGGATGGCGTCGATGCGTTCTCGTTCGTCCGGGGCCGTGTCCACGATGAATTCCTTTCGGAACAGGGTCCGGAGAAAGGCATAGTCCTCTTCAATGGTTTCCCGGGCCAGGACCTCCTGCCGACGGCTCAGGAGCGAGACGGCCACGAAGGCGTGATGAAGAAAGCGGTGGATGATGCTGTTTTTGTAAAACTCGAGTTCCACTTTATGCTCATCTTCCACAAAGTAGAAGGACTCGCTCCCCTCCACGACCTCCAGTGAACGGACCACCTTCCAGGAGATCAGGAGGTCCAGGGTCTGGATCACCGCCTCTTCCGGAGATTCCAGGGAGGACGCTACCGGGGCGTTTCTATCTCGAAGAAACTCCAGATACTCCAGCGCGGTCTTCGTCAGATCTTCCAGGTTGAATCCGCCCCGGTGCGCCGTGAGGATGGCTGCGCTCACGATGGAGAGAGGAGTGACCAGGGTGACGTTGTTGATGGATCGGATCAGATGAAAGGCCAGGTGCCTGTGAATTTTCTGGCCGTAATCGTCGTGTGTAGCGATGTACTCCTTTAAAGACACGGGCTCGCCGAAACGGATGTAGATCTTTCCATACCGGCCTTTCAGAAAACTCCTCGCGCGGATGATCTGTCTAAAATTCTCTTTTTCCTTCACTTCCCCGGCCATTTCCTTGAGATAGGCCTTTTCTTCCAGAATGCGGTCATAGCTGATGGATGCGGGGACAAAGATCAGATCCTTTGAGTATCCTTCCTGAAAGGCCTCCAGCAGGATGGAGAGAAAACCGATCTTCGGCAGGATCAGTTTTCCACTTCGGCTTCGGCCTCCTTCGATGAAGAACTCCAGGGGGTGCCCCTCTTCGAGGAGGGCCTTGATGTATCGGTTGAAGACCTCCCGGTACAGGTTGGCCCCCCGGAATGTCCTGCGGATGAAGAAGGCGCCGGATTTACGAAACACGTGTCCCATGGGCCAGAAGGCCAGATTTTTCCCTGCGGCGACCCTGGGAATGTGCATGTTGTAGTCGTGAAGAATGTAATTCAGGGCCAGGTAATCGATGTGGCTCTTGTGGGACGGCACGTAGACGAGGGGACCCCTTCGTGCCCACTCGCGGACCCGAGCGAGGCTTTCCATGTCCACGTCGATTCCCTCGAACAGGCGATTGAAGAACCAGGTGAGGGACAGGTGAAAAAACTGAATGTAGGCCATGTTGAAATCGGCTGCGATCTCGTCGAAGTAGGCGCCGGCCTTCTTGCGCATCTGACGGGCCTGCCTGGAGTCTCCCTCCGACGCCTTGTCGATCCGGTTGAGAACCTTCGCGTCCCGGAGCACGATCTCTTTGAGCTGTTGGCGCGATTTCATGATCGGCCCCAGAATGATTCGTTTCTGGGCGTCGATCCGATCGATGAGGAGGTCCCGGAGTTCCACGGCCGTCTCCTCCATGGATCTGGACGGAGGCTGTTCTGAAAGGTACTCCAGAAGATTTACGGGTTCACCGAAATCGATGAAGGCCCGCCGGTGGTGGCGGAAAAACAGGGCCAGCTTTCGAATCACCCCGGGCTGTTCCTTGAATCCGAAGAGGATACTGTTGATGGACTGGGTTTCCCGTTCCGGGGTCTTCTTGTACAGGACGAGCTGAGGAACGATGAAAATCGGCCGGTCCATCTCCTGCTGGGTATCCAACAGGAGATGGAGATCGTCCTGCTGTGCGTGCACGAAGGAGCGTTGAAAGCGTTTGGGGTCCACGAGGAAGATCAGGGAGGTGGTCCCGCTCCGAATGGCCTCCCGGTAAAACCCCGACGTGTAGGGATCGGGGAGTTCCCCATGTCTGAAAAAGTACGCCGACCGGAGCAGTACGTTCTTCAGGATGAGGCGAAGAGGGAGAAGGATGGTGATGTTGAGGTTGAATGCGAGCTTTGGATAGGGAAGCCGTTTCATGCGAAAATTGTAGTGATACATCAGGTAATCGAGTCGGCCTCGATACTTGATGGCGTAGACCACCGTGCCCTCCCGGTTCATCTTTTTGAGCGCGTGCTTCATGGGTTCTTCCAGGTTGACGCGCTTGAAGAGACCGTAGAGGATTCGGCTCAGGAACAGGCCCGGTTTATGGTCCAGGATATTGGGAAGAAAGAGTTCTTTTTTCATGGAGAATGCCCATGGAGGGTTCGATGTTCGTCGTGCCGACAACGGAAGCCGCTTCCCTTGCAGAGGAAGGGACCGAACGGGCGGCCGGCCGGGGTTTGTTCTCTGATTGTTAGTATTCCCCGCCCTCGAAAGCAAGGGATTTCATCGGAAGCGCTATTGACAAACGATGTCGCTATGATCGACAATAAAAATACTCTGGGAAAAAGGAGAGAAACGGAGGCAGACATGTTCAGGCCCATGGTCATATCCGGTCTAACCGTGGATCCATTGACCAACAGCCCTATCGTCATTCTAAAAGAGACCGACGGGGATCGAACCCTGCCGATCTGGATCGGCCTGCTGGAGGCGACAGCCATCGCCAGCGAACTGGAGGGCATCAATTTCTCGAGGCCCATGACACACGACCTTTTGAAGAACATTATGGACCTGATCGAAGTCAGGGTGGAACGGGTGGAGGTCTGCGATCTTCGAAACAACACCTATTACGCCTTGATTCACATTCAGCACAAGGGTGAGGCCATATCCATCGATGCGCGGCCGAGCGACGCGCTGGCCATCTCACTGAGGGTGGGCGCGCCCATCTTTGTGGCGGAAGAGGTCATTCAGAAATCCAAGCAGATCGACCTGCAGGCAGAAGCCGAGGACAAGTCGGAACAAGGGAAGAAGTGGCAGGAAATCCTGGAGAAACTGAACCCCGAGGATTTCGGCAAGTACAAGATGTAACCGGTGATTCCGTTGGTGGGCTGAGGGGCGACGGGTCGCGCTCATCCATGAACGGAGTCCTTGTCCGGGATCGCGTTGCGTGCATTCCCCGATGTGAGCGGCGTGATTATGGGTCTTCCGGGGCTTGTTCGTGAGTGCATCCGGTAAGACCTTCCCCCTGATATTCCTGAACATGACCATGCGCAATCTGAGCCGGTTCGGCGGCGAGGCGGCGCCGGACCCGACAGGGTGGACGCATGCCTGAATATCAGGGTTTCGAACCGACGCGAAACCTTCATCCTCCGGCTGTATCATGAAGAAGAAGAGAAGAGGCGGAATCGGGTGGCACGCCCTGGGCATCGTGATCGTGGCGGTATGGGTTATTCTTTTCGGGCTTCTGGTACGAAAAGTACATTTTACGTACACTGATAGCGGACAGGAAACCATGGATGCCCTGGTCCCGCTGGAGAGCGGGCGGCGGGAATGGAAGGAGATTTTTCTCAAGGACCGGAAGATCGGCTATGCGGTGAACGAAATCCGGCCTTCGGCCGATGGGTATATCGTTCAGGAGGAGATGTTCCTCCGGATGAACCTCATGGGCCTGGCCAGCGGCGTCCACACGGTCGTCTTTGGCGATGTGGACGAGAGCTTTCGAATTCGAAAGTTTCGGTTCCGCATGCTATCCGGGGCGGTGGGGTTCGAGGCCTCGGGACGGATGGAAGGGGATGGGCTTGTGGTGGAGACCGGCATGGAAGGGGAGCGGCGGACTCAGCGCATCCCCATGGGGCAGGCCCCCCTCATGGCAGTGAGTATGGCCCACGTCTTCACCAAGAGGGAGTTGACGGTGGGAGAGGTGTTTCGCTTTCCGATCTTCGATCCGGCGAGCATGAGCCAAAAAAACACGGAGATCCGTGTGGTCGCCCGTGAGTCGGTCCGCATTCGTGGAATCTCCTATGACGCCGTTCGTCTGGAGGCCGAACTCTGGGGGAACGCCATGACGTTCTGGGTGGACGAGCAGGGAGTGACGCTGAAGGAGACGGGCTTCATGGGCCTTACCGCGGTCCGCTCCAGCGCGGCAACGGCCCCGGAAAACATTCAGGGGAGCGGAGACCTGGATTTCTACGATATATCTTCGATTACGCCCGATCGGAGCATCCCGAGGCCCCGGAAGGTCTCCTTTCTGAGGGTGCGTCTGGACGGGGTGGAAGACGTAAAGATCGATCGAAAGGTCTGGGACCGGGGGCGGCAGCATTTTTCGGATAACGTGATGGAGATCGAGATCGAGCACCCACCTTTCACCTCGACCTATGAGCGCCCCATGGATCCGGTGGAAGAGGCCTTTGACGGCCTGCTGTCACCCGAATTCAACATCGAGAGCGACCACCCGGAAATCACCCGGCAGGCGGAGGCGGTTGCCGGGTTCGAGAGGGACCCCCTTCAGGCGGCCCGGAAGGTCCAGGAATGGGTCTGGGAGACCCTCGAAAAGCGCCCCGTGGTCAGTGTGCCCAGCGCACTGGATGTGCTTCGCACCCGTGTGGGAGACTGCAACGAGCACGCCACCTTGACCGCGGCGCTGCTGAGGGCGCTGGGCATCCCCGCCCGTATTGTCGTGGGCCTTGTCTACACTCGGGGCAAGTTCTTCTATCATGCCTGGAACGAGGTCTATGTAGGGGATTGGATCTCCATGGACACCACGTTGAATCAGATGCCGGCCGACGCCACTCACATCAAGCTGCTCGAAGGAAACCTGGACAAGCAGGTGGATGTCATGGGTCTGATCGGCCGGCTCCAAGTGAAAGTGATGGATTACCGGCATGATTAGGCTCACCGATCTCACCAAGGTGTACCGGGGCTTTACGGCCGTGGACCATATCGACCTGACCGTAGCCTCGGGAAGAATCTTCGGATTCCTGGGACCGAACGGTGCCGGGAAGACCACCACCATTCGCATGATGGCCGGAGTCCTGAAACCGACGGAAGGGAGGATCGAGTTGGAAGGCTATGACCTCAAGACCCACCCTTCCGAGGCCAAGGGCCTGGTGGGATTCATCCCGGACCGGCCCTTCCTCTACGAGAAACTCACCGGCATGGAATTCCTTCGTTTCATGGGCGGGCTCTACCGCCTCAACCACGGCACCCATCCGGACCGTCGCGCCCTGGAACTTCTGGAACTTTTCGAGTTGACCGACTGGAAGGACGAACTGATCGAGAGCTATTCCCACGGCATGAAACAGCGTCTGGTCATGTGTGCCGCGCTCCTTCACCGCCCGAAGGTCCTGATCGTGGACGAACCCATGGTCGGTCTCGACCCGAAGGCCGCCAGGCTCGTGAAGGACATCTTTCGCAACCAGGCCGCGGAAGGGACGACGGTCTTCATGTCCACCCATTCCCTGGAAGTGGCCCAGGAGGTGTGCGAAGAAATCGCCATCATTCAGTCCGGTCGGATCATTGCTCAGGGTACGGCGGATCAGTTGCGGGAGCAGTCCGGGGTGGACGGGACCCTGGAAAACGTGTTTCTGAAACTTACACAAGAGAGAATGAGCACCCATGAGAGACCTCGCACTCCTGCTTAGCCCCCGCATCCTGGGGCTCATGAACGGCATGAGGCGTTCCGCTCCCGCGGCGCGCAAGCGGACCTGGATCCTGGGTGCGGTGGGGGCCGCCTTCTGGCTGGCCATGCTCTTCCTTTCGGCCCGTGTGCTCCGCTATTTCCAGTCCGTGGAGGTCATCGGCGATATTCTTGCGCACCATCTCCTGTCCATGGTGCTGCTCACGTTTTTCTCTCTTCTCGTCTTCAGCCATATTATCACAGCGCTCTCCAACCTCTATCTCTCCAAGGACCTGGAACTCTGTCATGCCACGCCGGCATCACTGGAGCAGATTTTTCTGAGCCGTTTTTTCTACACCATGCTGGACAGTTCCTGGATGGTGATCATCTTCGGGCTGCCCGTCATGCTCGCCTATGCCATGGTCTATCGACCCGGCATGGGGTTCTACTTCACGCTCGCACACTCGGGGCTTGCCATGGTGATGATCGCCGCAGGCATCGGGGTCCTCCTGACCATGGTGCTCGTGAACGTCTTCCCGGCTCACCGCACCCGCGACATCCTCATGCTCATGGTGATCTTTCTCGTGGTGGGGCTCTATATGCTCTTCCGGTTTCTTCGGCCCGAACGCCTGGTGGATCCGGACGCGTTTTTCAGCGCGGTTCAATACATGAGCGCCCTCAAGGCGCCGGACAGTCCCTACCTTCCGACCCACTGGGTCACGGAGGCCCTCTGGCGACATCTGAGCGGCGCACCCTCACGAAATGAGACGTTCCAGTTGGGGCTCCTGTGGAGCACGGCCCTGGCCCTTCTGGTGATCAACGTGTGGACCGCTGAGGCCATATACTACAGCGGGTTTTCCCGGGCCCAGGAGGCCAAGCGGAGAAGGGCGGGGGGAAATCTCTTTCTCGGCGCTTTGAGACGTGTGTTTGCCAGCCCTCTGGGCCGGGACATGGCCGCCATGGTGGATAAGGACCTGAGGATTTTTTTCCGGGACAACAGCCAGTGGTCCCAACTCATCCTCCTGGGCGCCCTCATCGTGGTCTATCTTTACAACTTCAGCGTCCTTCCCCTGGAGCGGAGCCCCATTCGGCTCGAGTTTCTGCAGAACCAGATTGCATTCCTGAACCTGGGACTGGCCGGATTCGTGCTGTCGGCCATTGCTGTGCGGTTCATTTTCCCGGCGGTGAGCGCCGAGGGGCGGGCCTTCTGGATCATTCAGAGTTCGCCTCTGACCCTCAAGCGGTTTCTCTGGAGCAAGTTCGCCGTGTACGTGGCGCCCATGGTGGTGCTGGGCGAGGTCCTCATCGTGTTCACGAATCGGCTGCTCCAGGTCACGCCCTTTATGATGTGGCTTCTCTCCGGGACCATGTTTTTTTCCATATTCGGGATTGTGGCGCTGGGTGTGGGTTTTGGAGCCCTGTATCCCCATTTCCGCTATGAAAACATCGCCCAGGTATCCACCGGGTTCGGAGGCGTGATCTTCATGATGGTGGGGAGTCTCTTCATGGCCGCCGTCATCCTTCTGGAGGCCTGGCCGGTCTATGTGGTCTTCATGGCCGGCGTGCGCGGTGTCCCGGTCACTACGCTCCAGTGGGCGGGGATTATCCCGTCGTTCTGCCTTGTCCTGGTTCTTCAGGCCGTTGCTGTGATCGTACCCATGCGTATGGGGGTCAAGGCGCTCTGCGCGTATGAATAAGCGGAGGCCCTGTTGACCCCCGGGGCCTTTCCGAAATTGAGAGACGATCGCCGTGTTCAACTATGAATACATCGGGAACCTTCACGTCCACTCCAGGCACTCGGACGGCACCTTGAGCGCCCCGGAGATCGCCGGCGTGGCCCATTACGCGGGCCTGGATTTTGTGGGGGTGAACGACCACGACTTCATGACAGACGGCCTTCACTTGGACGAGGAGGGGTTCTATGGGAATGTCCTCCTGCTCAAGGGCCAGGAGGTCGGAAAACGATATCATCATTACCTGATCTACGATCCGAAAACCATGGTCCACAGCGACCACGGGGGACCACAGGACATCATTGATCGTGCGAACGAGAAGGGCGGATTCGGATTCCTGGCCCATCCGTTCGAGCACGGAATGCCTTTCCTTGAAAAGGGCGTGGCCTACACATGGAATGACCTGTCCGTTCAACGCTTCGCCGGAATCGAGATCTGGAATTACAGTTCACGCTGGAAGGAACGGCTTCGCGGGCCCTTGACGGCCCTCTTGTGCCTGACGTTCAAGAGACGCACCCTGCATCCACCCAGCTCGAAGACCCTGGCATTCTGGGATCGCCTGTGCCGGGAGCGCCGGGTCGTGGGCATCGGCGGATCCGACGCCCACGGTGCTCTTGTAAAATGGGGCCTTTTCCACTTTCGGCCTCTTTCGTACTCCTTCCTGCTCAACACCATCAATGTGCACATCTTCCTGAACCGGCGAATGCCCCGGGACTTCAATGAGGCCAAGCAGGAGGTCTACCAGGCACTGCGCATGGGTCGTCTCTTCATCGCCTACGACGGGCTGGCGCCGGCCCGGGGTTTTCGTTTCAATTTTGTCTCTCACGACGGCGGGGATCTGGTGATGGGGGAAGAGTCCCCGTTTCAGCCCGGTGAAATCGTCATCGAGCTTCCCTCCAAAGGCCTCATCCGGCTCATCCGGGACGGCCGTGTCGAAGGCTCGTGGCAGGGCCGGGAGGTCATTCACCGGGTGCGTAAGCCGGGTGTCTATCGGGTGGAGGTGGAGCGAAAGCTCCGCTTCACCGGATACCATCCCTGGATCTACACCAACCCTGTCTACCTCCGCTGAGCCGCAATTTCCTTGATTTTTTACAGTCGGATCCGCTAGGGTTTGAAGCACGGGGAGCTCCTGCCGGACCGGCTTTCCGGGGCCTTTCATCTTTTGCCGGCACCCCGGCCTGGGTGGCGGAACGGGTAGACGCAAGGGACTTAAAATCCCTCGGCCAATAGGCCATGCGGGTTCGATTCCCGCCCCAGGCACCAGGAATTATTGAAGAAAGCCCCCTTGACACAGGGGGTTTTCTTTTTTATAATTCTGAAATCGTGAAAAATACGTGAAAGAGGCGAACCGAGATGGACATCGTTCTTTACCGAAGACCGGACAGCCCATATTGGTGGATGAGGTGGTATGTTGGCGGGAAACTCTACAGAGAGTCGACCAGAACGGGGAATAAGAAGAATGCCCTGAAAATAAAAAAGCGCAAGGAAGGTGAACTCTTACGAAATATGGGTATTGTTGATGCCGATACGATTACAATGAAAGAACTAATTGATAATGTTATTGAAGACTATAAATATAATAACAAAAAGAGTCTAAACAAAGTAGAGCAAAGATCGCAAACTTTATATCAATTTTTTGGTAAAGAAAAGCCAGTAGTTCAAATACTTTCAAAAGAAATAGATGGCTTCATAAAAGATAGATATACTAAAAATATACAACCATCAACTATAAACAGGGAATTGGCACTTTTGAAGAGAGGTTTCAACTTACTAAAACAGAATGGTTCCATAGGTAGCGTTCCACACATCAAGTTGTTAAATGAAGACAATGTGAGAAGAGGTTTTTTTGAACATTGGGAATACATCAAGTTGATGGATAAGTCATCTGAGCATATCAAACCAATACTTACTTTTCTATACCATACAGGATGGAGATTGAATGAGGCACTAACCCTAACCTGGAATATGGTAGATGTAGATAATGGTATTATTACCCTTCCACCTGGAACTACTAAAAATGATAAGGGTAGACACTACTATATGCCCGACAATGTGTGCGAAATGATAAGAGACCTATGGTCGAAGTATGTTGCGAAAATCAGGATGGAAGAGCCTGTCCCTGAATATGTTTTCACAAATAGGAATGGCACTGACAGAGTGAAAAACATTAGAGGGGCCTGGAAAAATAGTTGTAAGAGAGCAGGGTTGGAAGGGAAGTTGATACACGATTTTCGAAGGACGGCGGCAAGGAACTATGTCAGAGCGGGTGTGCCTCAGAGAGTGGCGCAGGAACTCTTAGGACATCAGACCCCTTCGATTTTTTCCAGATACAACATAGTGAGTGATACAGACCTGAAAATGGCGGCGAAGAAGATGACGGAGTTCCTGAATAATCAAGGGGAGAGTAAGCCAATTGAAGACCACCCTTATGGTTTCAGGAAGTGGGAACCCACCATGAAGAAGATACTGGATGACTTTGAAAAGAAAAAACAGGCGGCGATTGATTTTCTAACGGAGAAATACGGGGGGGTAATCGAGATGGATGAAGAGGGAAGAATATTTCAACTGGACAAGGACGGGAAGAGAACTGAGTTATCCGAATGGCCCGAACCAAATGAATAGCGAGCGTTTCTTGCTGGCGCCATAGAACTTCGTGAGTGTGTGTAAGAGGGTGCCTGCCTCACCTGCCGCAACGCCCGGGCAAAGACAACAAGAATGCCCAAACACAATAGGGGCGTGGTACCCTCCACGCTGCATTAGTCGAGGCATATCTCCATGAACACCTCTTGCAAGAAGAAAAGATGAAGGAAAATGACCCTTTTAATCCCGAAAATCCAACAAAAAATAGGTCTTAATCATGCTGGCGAGCGTGTGTGCCTAAATCTCCTGAACCCAACCGGGGGGAACATAACTGACACGAAGCCAAAGAGATATCTTTGAAAAAGGGGGTTCACTTTGAGGCAAAATCAAGATAGAAAGGGCAAAGTTACCCCGGCACACACAAGACCAGCATCCGGAGAGCCGCACCCCATTGATCAAAGAGATAATCGAGGGTGCCTTAAGAATTATCATGGACGGAGCGTTTCATGAAAAAGCGTATAGAAGAATCTCAAATCGTATCGCAGTCAGTGGACTCAAAAGAGGTCACCTACGAGAATGGCGATGTGGAAGGCGAATTACTAAAACGGGGAAAGGGGTGGGTCTACAGGGGAGACCGAGTAACGGAGCGGCAGAGGCAAAAAAGACATCGAAAGCCGCAGAAGTCCCGCTATACTAAAATTCAGAAAATGCTGGAAAGTCACCTATTCAATTCAGGTTGGGTTTATGTAGACACGAAAAAGGTGGAGAAGGAAGGACATTCCTTCAACTGTATCGATCTCTTTTCGGGATGCGGCGGCATCTCACTCGGTTTCGAACAAGCAAATTTTCGTTCTTTATTTGCAGTGGAAGTCGATCCAGACGCAGCTGCCACTTACAAGATGAACTTCCCTCACGCCCGTGTGTGGGACGCACAGATCGAGACTCTAACTGACGAACAGGCCAGAGAGATAATCGGTGAACAACCTGTTCATGTTCTTATCGCCGGGTTCCCATGCCAAGGTTTTTCCATTGCCGGACAGAGGAATCCCAAAGATGAAAGGAATGTTCTTTTTAGACAGGTCATAAGAATGGCAAGTGTTTTGAGACCGTGGTTCATCGTTCTTGAGAATGTTCCTGGAATCATCACTATCAGCCATGGAATAGTGTTCCAAACCATACGCGAGGAATTCGCTGAAATAGGATATCCAAATATGTCGACACTCGTGCTCGAATCGGCAGATTTCGGAGTTCCCCAGTATCGTCCAAGAGCGATTTTTGTCGCTAACCGCTTCGGTCTCCCGAATCCTTACCCGAAACCGACTCTGAAATCACAGAATCATGCGACAATTGAATCCGCAATTGACGACATTAAGCACCTACCGAGAAACAGCCTACCCAATCACGATTGGACATATCACTCTCCCGAAATGGAAAAAAGAATTGCTGAGGTAGAACCGGGCGGATCACTTTATGACTCTTATACGGATGCCTGGAAGCGTCAATACAAAGGTTATCCGGCCATGACTATAAAAGAGAACCATGGAGGAACGCACATTCACTACGAATTGAATAGAACTATCTCCGCCAGGGAGATGGCGCGTCTCCAGAGTTTCCCGGACGAATTCCTCTTCCACGGATCAATGAAAAGGTCGATGTTCCAAATCGGAAACGCCATCCCACCACTTCTCGGATACCACATAGCACTGGCATTAAGGCACACACTTACAGAACTCGACCGCAATCAAAAGTCTCACTGACGACCCATTTGGCGAGGTTAAGTGGAATGGTTCGAAGACCAATCCCAATAGACGATAAGACCAGCATGAGATTGAGTAGCGTACGTTCGAAGGGGACTTCGATTGAAAGAATTTTTGCTGCTGCAATGGCACAGCACGGTCACACCAGTTCCAGCGAAGTCAAGGGTCTTCCCGGCAATCCTGATTTCGCGGACATGGAAACAAAAGTCGCGGTATTCCTGGATGGGTGCTTCTGGCATGGGCACCCAAATTGTTATCGAGAACCAAAACACAACAGAGAATACTGGCAAGAAAAGATCCGATATAACAAGAAGCGTCGAAGGCAAGTAAAAAAGGAACTTGAACTCAGCGGCTGGTGCGTCTTGCGATTCTGGGAGTGCGAGATTAAGTCACGACCAGATAAGGTTGTAAAGAAGGTCCTGAAGACAATTGCAGACAGAAAGGCATCAAACTAAACCCACACTCACATTTCATCCACTTCCAAGTTTCTCATTAAGACTTTTTCTCCAAGATTCCAGATCATACCACCCGCAACCTTTGCACCCCTTTTCAGCCTCAACGCCAATTCGTGGCACTTTAGTTGGCCACATCGGGCCACCTTCATAGAAGTAAGAAATGCCGAATGGAGTTCCCCTATTTCCTGTCTGAAAGCAGTAACGACAAACTTCTCGTTTCTGTTGATTTCTCTGGTTGCTCATGAGTTGGAACTTGCGCTGGATCTTTTGCACTGGCATATCATCAGGATTCTTCTGACGCACACTTTCATCCCACCTTATTTCGGGAAACTTATGGTCAGGCAGGAGTGAATATGAACTTGATTGGCGGTTTTCATAGGCATCAAAGTTGTTCAGCGTCTTAAATATCCTCTTCCTAAGAACCGGTGACAGGGTCTCGTAACCCAATTCACTTCCACCGCGTGGGAGTCGAAGCATAATCAGATGCGTTGTGTTTCGCCCGCACTTGGAGCAGAACATCTTCGTATTCGTCGCAAGGGTATAACCGAGTTCCTTGATATCCTGAACCCTGCGAGCCCAGTTTGGGTTTTTCGGCAACTCACACGCCACACATTTCCATCGACAGTCCTTTAAACCTTCGAAAAACGACCGGGTAACCCCCTTGTTGCTGGCATCCCAGAACGATTCTTCTTCACTTAACCACTTACCCTCCTCAGAGGGAACCATCGCCTTATACGCAGCCTCCACTACAGCCTTTATTTGTTCCTCGGTCTCCGCAAAGACGCCAGTCCTTCGGTAATGAATAGGAACCGACCCCTTCCACTGCTTTCCCTCCTCGTAAGTGAAAACGACATCGACATACATCTCACTTGCTTTTGAATGCTTTCTTAGACCAGTTATTTGTATCTTGTCACGAGCCACAGCCACCTCGTCAAAACAGCGAAGATACCCCTAATCAGACTTCATCCTTGGAGAACCCACCCCTGCCAATAGATCAGAGGCGGTCGTTTCGAGAGCGGCTGCGATTCTAACCAAATTTTCGATGCCAACATTCCTCTCACCACGCTCGACATCCCCAATGTAGGTTCGGTGCAAACCAGATCGCTCCGCAAGTTCCTCCTGAGTAATCCCCAAGACCCTCCTGCGGCAGGCAATGCTTCGCCCAAAAAGAACCTTGACACTGGAAACATTCTTCTTCATGAAGTTACTCATAGCAGGACGAAGACTATGAGGCTACAGACTATGAGTGACAAAATGTGGTCTCGTAATCTCGATCAAGTGGAGGTCAAGAACGCCTAAATCAACCGCACCAAACCCGGGCAAGTTGTCCTTACTTCTGAAACGGCTTTCCTGGATTCCCGCCCCACACTCCACTCTCCAACCTCACACTCGTGAGGCACCTTACACTCAGATGAAAGAAAGGCGTTTTGTCTTCGCATAAATTCGAATAGTAAAAATACAAAATAGGAGATAACAAATCATACCTAAAATAGTATATATGCGAGTATAAAAAGAAGAAAAGGCAAAGTAAAATGTTATCATGGGCAATCAGAAAGCCAAGATAAAGGCATATTGCCAACTGAAAGACCTATAATTACTTGAAATCATTGAGGACGCGGGTATCAGCGCCAAGAATCTTAGGCGACCTGGCGTACAGAAGGTCCTGAAATTGGCACGCAGGAAAGAAATTGATGCCGTAGTGGTCTACAAACTGGACAGGATTTTCAGATCCACCATTGATGCGTTGGAAACCACGAAGGGATTCGACAAGTGGGGTGTTTCGTTTCACTCGATCCAAGAAACCCTGGACACAAGGAGTGCCATGGGGAGGTTCTTGTTCACACTCACCGCCGCACTGGCTGAAATGGAAAGACGCCTGATAGGAGAGAGAACGAAGGCGGCGCTCTCCCAGAAGAGGTCAAGGAACGAGAAGATAGGCGGAGACATCCCCTTTGGCTTTGACCTCGCAGGAAGGGAATCCTAATCAAGAACGAGAGAGAAAAAAGGGTAATCCGCATTATCAAGAAACTTCACGGGGAGGGATTTTCGCTCCGGGGGATTTGCACTGAACTGGAACGGGAAGGACATAGAACGAAGAGAGGGCACGCGGCATGGCATCCACAATCGGTGGCGCACATCATCAAGAGAGAGTCATGAACTCATTGCGCAAGGCGCTATTGTCGCACTTCGGTCGAAGGGTGGCATTCGCCTTCCCAATTGGTGCCTCAAAAGAGTTCGAAATGCCCAAAACCTTGCCACTATTGATGCACATCATCCCGAATCCAGGCAGGTTGTGTAGAGCATTAAAAAAACCTTGTCGAAATAAATGAGTATCTTTTTCTAACTGACTCTTAATTATCCCTTATTATGCAATTTATGGTGGTCGTTTCCTTACATACAACCCCATGTGTGCGATCTGGTCCCCGCATAATTGAAAGACTGCCAGTATCTCGGGATTTAGTATAGGGCCCCCTATTTGCCCCTCCTGCTGCTGTCGGTATCGGTTTGGCCAGCGGTGTCCAAGAGTGCTGGCGAAATTGTCAACGTTGTCAAAAACGTCGTGGAGTGATTCTCGCGCGGATCCTGAAAGTAGAGGGAAAGGGACACTACTCAGGCGAAAATTGATCTTGGCTCAATCTGGCGCGATTGGCGCTATGCCCGGAGCATTAGCTCCACCGAGCCTTCGAACCGCCGAAACACGGCCCATCCACAGGGATATAGTCTGGGTTTTTGTAAATGAACCATCATTCTCATCGACCAAAGAAGCCTCTCCAGTAAGCCCTGCAGACCATGAAGTCTCGTGACGGTTGACGATGTGGACCGTGAATTTGCTTTCGAGTTTTTAAGGAAACTTGGAACGTATAGCTTATCGTAAATTGGAAATCCGCGAGGCCAAGAATTCAGAAGAATACCAGAGCAATCATTGTAAAGGCCAATTCCCGGGGATAATGAAATCAAATGACAGAAGAACGTGATGCTTATGTTTGGTATTATTGAGTAATACTGAACAGTAAAAAATCATGGATAGAATAATCACCCTTGAGTTAATGCTAAAAATAACCAGCCGGCAAGCTTTTCCGCCGGTCTGAGTTAATTTTTTTTGTTGGGGCATTTCATGCTACATAAATCTATTTAAGTAATTCACCGAGTCGGGTTTTCACATCCATTCCTTTGGGCCAAATAAATTCTCCATCCTTCAGTTTCCAGAAACTAATCTTAAATTGCTCAAGATCAAAATGTACCTTTAAGGTATCCTTTGCTCCACGATAGTGGTCGCTGCGGCAAGTCAGAAGTAATGGAATACCTTGAGATAAAGCGTATCCTGCCTCAAAATAAACGCTTGGTCGAGAGAAGGTTAAATCAGCTAAGATGACCTTTGATTCATCAATAGCGTCGAGTATTGCTTCTGTAATGGTTAGATTTGGTTCTGACCTGTCCACTCGGTACCCATTACAATTTAAGGATTTGAAAGTCTGATTAAGACATATGTCATAAAGAGTGTCAATTTCTTCATAGCCGAAAGCACAAGCAACAAAAATTTGATTGCTTTGTTTTTTTTCAGCACGTGGAGTGCGGCCCTTATCTATACGCCTAATAGCGTCTTCTCCTAAGGAAGTTATATTGTAACGCCTTGATGCAATGTCAGGAAGACTCCATATAAATCCAAGTTCTTCTAATAATATGAGATCACTTTCTACATTGTGGTTGCCATGGAAAAAGAAATGTGACCTTTGAGTGCCTGAATATAACCCATGATCAAAAGGCCATTTCTGACCTTCAAGGGCGAGGTCAATGACTTCCTCCTGTTTTTTTTGATTCAATGACCATACCATTAGGTTGTCAAGCACGAATGATATTTCATTTGATGTTAATGAATCACCTTTTGCTAAGATAATTCGAAGAATCACAAAATTTGGAGTTACCTTTGTCTTCATAATATTATGCTTTTTGAAATTAAATGCGAAAACAAAGTGAACTAAATGCCTGCCCCAACATTATTAATAGATAGAAAGTTTTCCACCTATACCCGCCCTATAGACGGCTATATCTTTTACCCTATTTGATATTAGCGGCAAAACCTGGAAAAATCGGGCGTGGCTTTTCCACTTATTGAAAAGCCTGAGTATAACCTCATGGAATCCCGTGTTTTAGGGCATTGCGTCAGAATACTCGCACCAATCCCAAATCCATGCTTACCCTACCTATACGTAACATCAGCCCTTTCCATTCAGCTTGCCATTCAAGACCCCCGAAGGCTTGAACATCACGATTCTTCTCGCATCCAGCGTGAGTTCTTCTCCTGTCTGAGGATTTCTTCCCCGCCTGGATCCTTTCTCTTTGACCTCGAATTTCCCGAACCGGGAGATCATTACGTCTTCCCCTGAGACAAGAGCGGATTTGATGAGTTCAAGGGTCGTCTCCACGGTTTGCCTGGCTTGTGTCTTCCTAAATCCGGCGATTTCAGAAACTGAATGGATGAGATCGTCTTTGGTGAGGCCCAATTGAATGTCTCCATCGATATGAAAGAAGTGTGTCAAAGAATCGTGGTCATCTGATTTTCAGAACCGCCGCAGTGTGTGATCGGGACCCCATAAAAAATGAGAGCGGTTTCAACCTCCCAAGTTATTATAGCCCCCCACTCCTCGTTCCTGCCGCAGTCATACCCACCACAAGAAATCTTACCCCTGGCGCTTGCCTCTCAATCCCGAGTAGCAATCCACGCCTCTGGCCCCGCCGATTGATCCTGGCGCAATCTGGCGCGATTGGCGCTATGCCGGGACCTCTCGCAAAACCTTCCCTTCCTTCGTGGCGGTTCCAAGCCAGCACCCCGGAATAAACTAACCTCATATAGGTAGGGGACGATAATACCACACTCCCCATACTAATACCAACAGGGGGATAATTTCATGAACAAAAAACAAACCTACAGCATCGGGACCGTCGCACGAATCACGGGCGTTACCAAGTTCAAACTCAGGGACTGGTGCAACCGGTACCTGAACCACATCGAGCGGATCCCGGTCGGAAACTGCACCCATCGGCGATTCACCGACGAAGACGTCCAGGCCATCGCCGAAATCAAACGTCTCATTGGGGAAGGAAGCACCCTCAGATCAGCGGCAGAGAAAGCTCTGGCCGGCATCAAGAAAGAGAATGGAATGAATTAAAATTTGAAAGAAAGGAAAAGGGGCGGAAGTAAGGGGCCGCCCCAGAAATACTGACCATGAATAATGATTTTGACGTTCACTACAGAGCCTTCCAATGGGCTGTCTCAAAAAATTGGAAAGACAAGAACCGGCTTTACCGATCCATCCAAGAAAAAATCCGGACTCTGGTCGACGAATACGGGCTGACGCCAAAGGATATCGCTGACGAGTTGTTCGAGAACTACTGGACTAAAAGCCATTACCGGAAATTCGATGATACCCGTGGCTCACTCAACAACTGGATCGCCGGCTACGTGTATTTTTACCTCAACCACATGATCCGGAAATACGCGGTCAGAGCGAAACAGACCGACAATCGAAGACTGGATCCCCTGGACCAAAGGAACTGGGCTGATATCGAGTGGATCGACCGGGGAAATGAAAGAGACGATCCGAATTTCCAACCGGATATCTTAATCGACACCAACAATCCGGAAAGTCTTCTTATCGCAAAAGAAACGCTTGAATTCGCCTGCGATCACTTCACCAAACCCCAGATGGCTTACATGACCGGGGAAATGGAACTTGAAGAAGCGGCTGTGGTATCAGGGATCACTCCAGAAGCGTTCAGGAAAAGACTGGATCGGAAGAGAGCTGATTTCTGTCAAGCATATAGTACTATTGGATCCACAAATTAGGATAAAATAATAGTATATGAAGTATATTTACTATTACATATTCACTATCAGTAGCCCAATACAAATAACAACATAATTCTATTTATACAGCATTAGTGTTTTATTTCTTGGGGCGATAACTGGTATTATGAGTATATCAGAATAACATATAGTATATTTACTATCAGTTATATCACTTATTTCCCGATCAGTTGGATAACTGAAAGTCATTTTTTTGTAGTTCATGATCTGGTAGTTGCTACTGGAAGTTGATTGATCTGGTAGTTGATGTCAAACATTTACTATTTGTTATTAAGCTCAAGCAACTTTCAGGGGTTGGCATGATCTCTGGTACAGTAATAGCCCTCAGGATGGGTGTTCCGGACAAAAAAATGAAAAAAAATGCATTTTTTTGAAAAATATTTTCATACTGGTTTAACTACGAAATGGAATTCATGCTTTTTCGAGACCGAAATGAATTTAAATGCACTGAAATGAAATCAAATACAATGTGATTTGTGAATTTCAGGAACAGATTCGGCATGAATTCAGAGAAGGGGATTTTTGGCCAGTGCTGTCGAAAATGGAGAGAATTGTCAACGTTGACAAATTTTTTCCACACGTATGGAAATCTTTCGACCAAACACCCGATGAACCCATCATGGTCATCCACCCTATCCCTGCCACCGTGTGTATCCGGCTCCCCTGCATTTCAGGAGCAGACCGATAATCGGGACATTCATTATAGCCCCCCTGCGAAAGGAGGTGATGCCTACCCACAGTAGTCCCAGCTGAGAGGACCCCAATCCCTCTCAACCCATTCACCAGGCCCAGTTGGTCATTGCGACCGGCTGGGCCTTTTTGCGTTCAACCCCATTCATCAGAAAGGAGTACGTCATGAAGAGAGACATTTTGGAGAAGCCCTTTCCCCCCGAGCAGATCAAGCAGAGGGAGGGAACCTTCGGTCGTGTCCTGGACTACATCGAGGGACACCACATCATTCACCGGCTCAACGACGCCTTTGACTCCCTGTGGTCGTTCGAGGTCCTGGAGCACAAGATCCTCGATGACCTGGACGAAGTGATTGTCCTCGGGAAACTCGCGGCGGAAGGGGTTTCAAAGTCCCAGTTCGGGTCGAGCCGCATCACCCGGGCCAGAGAGACCGGTGCCATCATCTCCATTGCCGATGACCTCAAGGCGGCTGCCACGGATTCGCTCAAGAAGTGCGCCACCCTGCTGGGCGTGGGTCTTCAGATCTATAACGGAGACAAGGCGCTTCAAGATCAGGAGCATGGTGGCGGTGGCCGGCAGTCTGACCCGCAGGACAGATCGCCTCATAACTGTGGCGGCAACGGCGGTGGCAACGGACAGGGACGGGAAAACAGGCCCCGGCAATCCGGCCAGCAGGGAAGAACGCCCAACCACAGAGGTAACGGCGGCAATGGCGGGAACGGAGGAAACGACAGCGGCCATGGACGGATCACCCATCGCCAGCTCAACTACATTGTCAACTTGGGGCGGGAGGTCGGCATGGACAGCAAGAAGCTGGACGAGGAGAGCATCAACACCTATGGCGTGAAGATGGCCTACCTGACGGTCAAGGACGCCTCCAGCTTCATCGAGAACCTTCGTTCCATGTGAAAGACACCAGAGAATCAGTGACACCAAGACCTTTGGGGGAGTGGGCTCTTCGCCTGCTCCCCCTTTCTGCGTTTTCAAG
>Ga0209270_1000280_pt1 | contig 125865 bp, 99 predicted proteins | sample MTBAKSrepl1MetaG_FD_187456 | JGI IMG/M metagenome (GOLD analysis project Ga0209270, IMG submission 187456) | Enrichment culture microbial communities from Arthur Kill intertidal strait, New Jersey, USA, that are MTBE-degrading - MTBE-AKS1... | ecosystem: Environmental > Aquatic > Marine >...
GACCTGCCTGAGCTCCGGGCTGTCTTTCCGGCACACGTCCAGCACGTAACGGCAACGTGGGTGAAACGCACAACCCGCAGGCACCGCCAGCAGGTCCGGCGGTTGCCCTTCGATGGGCACCAGCTTCTTCTTCGTATCGACGTCCAGCCTCGGGACCGAGGCCATGAGACCGAGGGTGTAAGGGTGTCTCGGGTCCGCGTACAAAGCCGCGGCCGCGGCCTTTTCCACGATCCGCCCCGCATACATGACGTTGACCCGGTCGGCGTAACGGGCCACCACCCCCAGGTTGTGGGTGATGATGATCAGGGCCATGCCGAAATCCCTCGTCAGGTTCTTCATCAGCTCCAGAAGCTGGGCCTGGATGGTCACGTCCAGGGCGGTCGTGGGCTCGTCGGCGATGATCAGCTCAGGGCTGCAGCCCAGACCCATGGCGATCATGGCGCGCTGACGCATGCCTCCGCTGAACTGATGGGCGTAGGCACCCAAACGGCGTTTGGCTTCGGGGATGTGCACCTTGGACAGGAGGGTGACGGCTTCCTGAAGGGCTTGTTCCTTGGTCATGCCCTTGTGCAGTTCCATAGGCTCGGCGATCTGGCGGCCTATGGTGAGCACGGGATTGAGCGAAGTCATGGGTTCCTGGAAGATCATGGCGATGCGGTTGCCCCGGATTGCGCGGATTTCCTCTTCGCTGAGTTTGAGAAGGTCCCTGCCCTCGAAGAAAATCTCCCCCCCCACGATTCTTCCGGGAGGGTTGGGGATGAGACGCAGCACCGACAGGGCGCTCACACTCTTGCCGCATCCGCTTTCCCCCACCAGCCCGAGGGTCTCTCCCCTTTTCAGATCGTAGGAGACGCCGTCAACGGCCTTTACCAGCCCGTCCTCGGTAAGGAAATATGTCTTCAGATTCTTGACTTCGAGCAATGGGGCCATCGAGTCCACCCTTCCCTCCCTTTTTGAAAGCCATCGCTTGTGCCCATCCACCAATGCATTTTGCGGCCCGTGCCGGTGTTCCCGGATCTTAGCGCAGCGCCGCTACGCCTTCCGTTTCCAAAATCGTGCGGCCTTGGCCTGAACCACGCTCTGCCATTTGAGTAGCGGCACGTACTTTCTGTACGATTCTTTCCTCGACAGGGTCCATGTTCTGCTGCATGGCGGCCCCAATGGGAGCCCCCGGCAGCAGTCGCGCCATCAAGAGGATCAGAACGGAAGGGAAGGCCGGGATGTACAGAGTGTGGAGGAGCCTGCTGGCAACGTAGCGTTTCATGAACCTTTCCATCCGAGAAGGTGAAGGTTGCCTGGCAAACGGCTACTACCGGGTGGATAAATGCAAACAGAAGAGATGTCAAATCAAAAAGAATGAGGTGCCTCCCATCACGAGGCCCATCCTCCCCTAGACCGCCTCCACCACCGTGGCGATACCGATCCCCCCTCCCCCGCACATGAGCTGCACTCCGGCTCGCCCCCTGATGCGTTTGAGGTGATGCACCATTTCCCCGAAATAGACCACGCCCGAGGCCCCTATGGGATGCCCCACGGCGATGGCTCCTCCCGTAGGGTTGACCCGGGGGTCGTCGTAGGCGTACCCGAAGGCCCTGGCAAACGACAGGCAAGGGCTGGCGAAGGCCTCGTTGGGTTCGATGATGTCCATGTCATCCATGGTCTTTCCGGCCCTGGCCAGGGCTTTCCTGGTGGCCGGGATCGGCGCCAGGAGCATGGGAACGGGATCGCCCCCTGCCGAGGCCATGCCGGTGACCTTGCACAGGGGCTCCAGCCCCAGCTTCTCGGCCTTGGCCGCGCTCATGAGAAGGACCGCGGCGGCGCCGTCCACGATCTGGGAGGAGTTTCCCGCTGTGACTATGCCGTCGGGCTTGAAGGCCGGCTTCAGCTTCCCGATATCCTCCCAGAACCCCTCGGGATCATCCACCGCCTTGGGTCGCAGAACCTCGTCCTTTTCCACCCGCCAGCTTTCACCCTTCCACGAATACTCGAAGGGAACGATGTGATCCGCGAACCATCCCTTGCGCTGCGCCTCCACCGCCTTTTGCATGCTCCACATGCCGAAACGGTCCAGGTCCTCCCGGGTGTGCCCCTCGTCGGCCGATATCATTTCCGCGCACAATCCCTGGGGAACGTCTATCTTAATGTCCGCCAGCCGGTTGGTGAAGCGCACGGGATATTTTGCCTCGAAGGCTATCTGAATGTCGGACCCCATACCGTAGTGGGACATGATCTCGACCCCGGCACAGAGAAACACATCGCCGTCTCCCACCTTGATGGCCCGGCTGGCGATGTTGATCGCCTTCAATCCCGAATTGCAGTACTGGTTGACGGTGCACGCGGAGGCTTCCTTGGGGATTCCCGCGAGCAGAGCTGCTATCCTCGCGATGTTTCCTCCCTGCTCACCGATGGCGCTCAGGCACCCCACGACGACGTCCTCGATGTCGTGCTCGTCGAATTTCGGGCACCTGGCCTTGACACGGTCGAGAAGACCCCGCATCACCGCTGCCACCAGGTCCTGGGCTGAGGCCTGACAGAGCTGGCCCTTTTTCTCCATGCCTTTCCAGCCCGACTTGCCTATGGCGCTGCGGACCGCGTCGATGACGACCACTTCCTGTAAACCTGCCATGTTCCTCTTCTCCTTCCGCTGCTTGCGCGATCCCGTGCCTCCCGATGAAACGGGGCATTTCGAGGCGACTTTCCAAGGATCCTCCGCCGGTTCCTTCCATACGGTTCCTCCCCTTCCATCCTCGCAGGCAAAGGGTCCTGCTGCCATACCGTGAAAAGGGGATTACCGTGCATCCTCACAGGATAGGGTCCCGTTCTATACCCTCCTGGTTCCGTACGAGTCAATCGCTCAAGGACCCGCGCGCCCTTCACGGCATCCTCTGCATCCACACCACATGGAAGTCCTTTCCGAACTTGCGCCCCACATTGCGAGACCTTCCACACTCGGTGAAGCCGTTTTTCAGATGGAAACGCACGCTTTCCTCGTTGAGCGAAGAGATGCTCGCCAGGATGGTATCCTCCCCCGCTTTACGGCCCTCCAGGGCAAAGAGGTCGACGATGGCCGTCCCCGTCCCCATTCCCGTGTGCTGCGGGAGCAGGAAAGACGAGATCTCGACGGTCCTTCTCAGCGTGTCTGCAAGGTGGTGCCGCCGCAGCATGGCGAACCCGACGATGGTCCCCACCGTGTCTCGCACCGTCACGGCGGGATATCCCCTGGCGGCCTGCACAAAGAAATCGAACGCCTCGTAACTCACCGGTGTTTCCGGCTAGGCCGCATAAGTGTTTTTCACGAAATGGTTCAATATGTCGATGACTGTTTTCCTGTCGCCCTCGCAAAGTGCCTCCAAACGGTACTGCATGCTCCCCTCCGGCTTCGTGCTCTTGTACCGGGCCGGCCGTGCGCCGCGGTTGTCCTTCCGCGAGTCACCGGTCGATATTGTTTGACCCTGCCCCTCCAGGGGACTAACCTTACCTGTCGGCGTCGACCGGTGCAAGAGGACGGGTGGGGTCGACTCCCAAGACTCGAAATCCCTGGACGAACAAAACGCTTCGCTCCGATCCGCATTAGGAGCAAGGAGGAGCCATGTGCAGGAACGACTACACATCGAGAACACCACAACTTCTGCACGACTTCGACAAGGCCGCCCCTTGGCTCAAGCAGGCATTGCAGCGCCGTTACGGAGAGCAGACCGCACAGGGGGTCATCGCGAGCAGCCGTGGAGTGTTCGAAACGCTCATTGGGCAAATGCCGTACATCGGACAAAAGAACCTCTGGATGGACAGCCTTTCCTCGGGGACAAGGACCGTGGCGCTCCACAGGGTCCTGGAACAAAACGGCGGCACCGCCGAAGAGACGGGACAAGTCGTCTATGAAGCGGCCGAGCTCCAATCGCAGACCCACTCGAAGCTGGTGAGACGACAATTCGACAAGTGGGGCCGTATGCTCAGGGAGTACGCGGTACAGTCGCAACAGCGTCGCTATCCCGGTGACTGGGTGATCGAGTTCATCGAGGGCGACGCCGTTGCCTTCGATTTCGGCTTCGACGTGCGGGAATGCGCACTGTGCAAGTTCTTCCAGGCCCAGGGGGTGGAAACACTCACCCGTTTTCTCTGCCCCATCGACTATCCCGTGAGCAAGGCGTACGGCACGGGGCTGGTGCGGACCACGACCCTCGCCGAGGGCGGGGAAAGGTGCGATTTTCGATGGAAGATGGGCAGGCACGTCCGGTGGGGATGACCCATCCGTCACACGGCGCGCCCCTGTCGTTTGCCGGCAGGCCCTTTTTCCCTGGATGCGTCATCATGGCTGCCCCCCCCCGCCGGGGGTCACAACCGCACGCGCAGGGCCCTCGAGGGTCCGGTGCCGGGAGGGTGCCGGGAGGGTGCCGGCTCCCTGTCATCGGCCCAGGGACCTTAGCTCCAGGGACTCCATGGCCAGTTCCAGGTAGAATTTCCGCCCTTCGATGTCGAAAACCATGCGCCGGTTGTCTTTGTAAGCGGAATCGATCACAAGGGTGATCTCGTAGTTCAGGGCGAGGGCTTTGGGTTGTCCAAAAAAAGAGGTCAGTTCAAACTCACGTTCCATATGCCTCACGGCTTTCCCGAGAACCTGGTTGGTCAATTCGCCCAAGCTGTCAGGGACCTCGGTGGACGTGTATTCATTGGGCAACTCGTCTTCGGGTATGCCCATTTCCGCCATATAGCTCCTGTAAATATGCATGGCCGCTTGAGCGGTGAAATTCATGACCACCAGCCCGGAATAGTCCCCGTGGAACGGAACGAAACAACCGATCTCCGGCCGGATACTGACTTTGGGAATGATCTGAAGGGTCCGGGCATAATTGATTTTTTTCCTTGTCGACGCCTCAAGGACCTCCACCACAGAGTCCACAAGGATGCCCGTGAAGATATCTATGGCACTAAGGGTCTTTTCCATGGGTTGTTCTCCGGCATGGGTATGAGGGACCAGCCCGGTCCCTTTTTCATTTACAAATTTGTTACTGTGTGCGATCCGTTCGGACAAGTCAAGCATTTTGAAACGCCGACCGGGGCGTGGGACATGGGAAAGGCACCCATTCCCGGAAAGAGAAAGGGCAAAGTTGACCCGGCTGTATTCTTGACAATCGGGCACTTATCTTTTGGCGCCCATTGCCGACAAACCCTCACGTTTGGGGCACACTGGAGATGCCCGGCTACAAGACGCATACCACCGCAGGCCTAGTGGTCTTTTGTGTGGCCATCTTCCTGGTGGGCTGGGCTGGAGTGTACCGGCCCCAACCCGGCACAGGCGTCGCGCTGGCGGTGCTTTGCCTGCTGGGCGCCCTTCTGCCGGACATCGATACGGACTCGAAGGGACAGAATCTTTTCTACGGGGGCCTCGTGATCCTCGATGCTTGGCTCCTGTACACGCAACGATACAAATGGGCGGCCGTACTGGGGTTCTGCGCCCTCCTGCCCGCATTGGGGCACCACAGGGGCTGGACCCACACCTGGTGGGCCATGCTGCTCGTGCCCCTTCCCGTTCTTGTGCTTCCCACCGCCCTGGGCATGATGCCGTGGCCGGAGCTTGTACCCTACTATGGGGCTGTGGTGCTCGGGTATTTCTCTCACCTCGTGCTGGATCGAAAACTGTGAGAAGAGGTAAACGGCGTGAGTCGACAGGCCAGGGTTCGGAAGAACGAGCCCGAAAGGAACGGCGCGTGAGGTCTTTAAGGGTCAGGCAGTTCCTAGACTCTCAGGTCGGCAGGAAACAAGTGCCCGTGGTGACCCGGCATAGCACCTTGGAGGAGGTGGTGCGCGCCATGGTGCATGCGCACCGGTGCGGGGTTGCTTACGTGGTGGACAAGGACTGCAAACCGGTCGGTTACATATCTCTCGACATATTGAAGGACGCGGTTTTTCGCTGGTACCTGGACGGAAGGGTCAGCGATGCGCTGGTGGTCACCGAGCACATCGTGGAGCTTTTCGCTTCGGACAAGGCGGAAGACCTCCTGGAAGCCGATCTGGTTGTGTGCGGCGAGGACGAATCGCTCCATTCGGTCTTGTCCCGGATGATCGAGAACGACGTGAAGGACGTGGCGGTCATCGATGCACGGGGAGTTTTGGTGGGGAACCTGGACATCCTGGATCTCCTGGAGTTGTGGCTCCGGGAAAAGGCCGTAGTCCCCTGATGGTCAACCACTGCCTTCTCGCCATAGGGCTTCTGCTGCTCGTAGGCTATTGGGCCGGACGGGCCGCCAACGCAGTGAAGCTGCCAAGGGTCACAGGTTACCTGATCGCAGGGCTCCTACTGGGGCCTTCTGCCTCCGGCATTCTGTGCAGGTCCCTGGTGGACCAGGACCTTCACAGCATCACCGAGCTGGCCCTGAGCGTGATCGCGTATTCCATAGGCGGCAGTCTCGTGTACCATCGGCTCAAGCGCCTCGGCAGAAGCATTCTCTGGATCACATTCGCTCAAGGCATCGGTGCTTTCGTGCTCACGACCCTTGTGCTCCTGCCTGCACTGCCCGTCCTCAGTGTGCTGGGGCGAGGCGGGTTCGGTTTGCTGGACACTCACCTTCCGTTGGCTCTTGTCATCGGCGCCATCTGCGTTGCCACGGCGCCCGGCGTGGTACTGGCCATCGTCACCGAGCTTCGCGCAGGAGGCACTTTCACCACGGCTCTCTTGGCGGTGATCGCCCTGAGCGACGCCCTGGCCATCGCCTTGTTCGCGGTGGCAGCCGCCTTGGCGCAGACGCTGGTTTCGCCGGACGGGGTCTCTTGGTGTGGGATGTCGGCCGTGGTGGGCTGGGAACTCGGATTCTCTCTGATCTTGGGGCTGGCGGCGGGGAGGCTTCTCGTGATCATGGGCAAGCACGCCCGCCGCAAGGAAGCGCTGCTGATGGTGGTCCTGGGAACCGTCCTGACCACCAGCGGTGCGGCTTCGGTTTTGCGTGGTTCTCCCCTTCTCGCCTGCATGGTGGTCGGCTATGTGATCGTGAACCTGGAAAAGAGGCGCCCCGATTTCTTCCTCGTGGTGGAAGAGGTGGAAGAACCCCTTTTCGGGCTTTTCTTCGGCCTGGCGGGAGCCCAGATCGACCTGGAGCTCTTCAGGTCGTCCGCCGCGATGGTTGTCATCATTCTCGTTGTGCGGATGGGCGGCAAGCAGTTGGGTGCGTGGGCAGGTGCACGCATCTCCCGGGCTCCTGAAGCCATCAAGAAATACCTGGCCCTGGGCCTGTTTCCTCAGGCGGGTATCTCCATCGGGCTGGTGCTGGTGGCAAGGGGGATTTTCGAGGATACCGTTGTGGCAGAGACCCTCCTCAACGCGATAATCGGGACGGTGATCCTCAACGAGCTCATCGCCCCGCCCTTGGTCAAACACGCCCTGACCAAGGCGGGGGAGATACATCGGGTCGCACTTTGAGCGGTGTGCGCACAAGGGGTCTCTCATGAGAGTCCGTGACGTGATCGAGAAGATGGGCGCTCGTCCCCATTTTGCGGTTTCAAGTGCGTGCACCCTCGAAGAGGCGGCTGCCAGGGTCCGGAGGGCGGGGCACGTGCGAGGAATTTACCTGGAGGATGCAGATGGGAAGCTGGAGGGATACGTTTCCCTGGGCGTTCTCATCCGTCATGTTCTGGACTCGCGCCTCAAACCGCACTTTCACTCCCGGTCGATCCTGAATCGTATCACCGCCCGCACCGTGGCGGATATCATGGAAACCGCTCTTATCAGCGCGCGGCGGGATGAAGAGGTCGAGCACGTGCTCGAGCGCATGCTCCGGCGCAATTTGAAGGAAATCCCCGTTCTCGAAGACGACGGCCGCATCGCCGCGGTTCTCGGTATCCTCGATCTGTGGAGTGCTTACGACACATGAACCCGTTGTCGCGGTCCTGTCTTCGGCAGGGCCGTTGTGAGGTCACACCCGGTTGAACAACCCCTCGACGCCGGACCTGAACACCATCGCCCCCTCCCACAGGCGCCTTTGGGTGCATCCACGTCCAATACCCTCCGATGTCTTTGGAAGGATTGAAAGAAGGCTGCATTGAACGAGGTGGACGAACCGAGACAGCGGGCACTGCCTGGACAGGGTCGCGCCCCCTTACGGGTTCGGGGGTTTCGCCTTTCACCCTTTGGGCTCCCCAACGGGCTCTTCCCCCACCCCGACAAGGGGCAGGACCTTCTCCACCTTGAAAAACACGAGAAACCTCGGATCGTTCGGATCCTTCTCGTCCCCATGGGCACGCCGCCGAAGCTCGTAGAGCAGATCCGTGTCCTTTTCCTCCCGCAACTTGCGCAGAAAGAGCCGCTTGCCCTTGTAAGCGGGACCGTCTTCCATGAAAAGGTAGACGGCGTATGGGTTGGATTGCATGTTGAGATGGGTGAGCCGGTCGCGCATGATCAATGCCACGGTTTCGTCTTCCATGAAGTGCGGACGCGAATACATGGCCGCATCCACGCGTCCTTCGCTATCGGCAGTCGCCAGGACGCCCCTTCCCCGGGCACTTTCGAAGTAGGTCTTGAGCTTTTCGAATGTCTCCATCGTGTGTGTTCTCTCCTGATGTCGGGGTTGCCATGTGACCCCAAAAAATGCGACACGTCCCCGCCGCCGTCAAGCGCCCTGGGTAGCGGGCAAGCGCCCCTTCCTCACCGGTCTCCAGGGCTTTTCGCGCAGCATCCTTCGTCTGGGAGCGCTTCCGGCCGCTGGGCCTTGATGATCGTTCCGGCCACCTTTGACCACTGGTGGATGTCTTTTTGGTGGGCGGTGCCCACCTTACGAGAGTCCCAATTCCGTCTCCAGGGCGAGTGAAACCACCTTGCCGAAGGGATGTCTTCTTCGGGTTGAACGCGGTTTCCCGCTGGAAGGAGCAAAAGAGTTGACAGATCCGGCACCCGCAACAACGCTTCTGCCTCTTCATCCGGTTGGCACTGGGCGCTCTTCTCTCAATACCGATACCGACCACGATTCCTCTTGTGGGCGACGGTAACCGAACTCACAACCCAGGCCACATGGCCTTAGGGCTCGCTCAAGAATAACTTCCCGTTCTGATGCGCCGATCCATCACGTCTGGCAGCGTTGCACGTCGGTTAAATGGCCCGCCATTCGCCTTCCTCACGCCTTGCCATGCGTGCGCCCCGGCGCCTGAAAACGGGAACTTAATCTCACGCGAGCCCTTACGGCATCGAGGAGCCTTCCGGCCGAGCCTTCACCACCACATCCTCTGCAAAGCTGTACACCTCCAGACCCAGATCCTGGGCCACCCTCTTCGCCCGGTCATCTACCATGGGCGAAACGACGATCGCCCGATCGGCCTTGCGAACGTGCTTCTTCTCGTAGAACTCCTTCTTCCGCCAGAAGGCATAGGCGTCCGATCGGCTCATGGACGACTTGATTTCACATAGAATGATGGTTCCGTCGTAGACGATCACATCCAGCTCCACCTGATCGGGCCGACCGAAAACGACTCCTTCGTAATCGAAATCCTCGTAGCGCTCCACCTTCACACCGAAGGACTCCTCCAAAATCGCCCTGAGGGCGTTTCGAAAAGAGCTTTCGGCTTGAAGGCCCCACCGCGCCCCCAGCGCACCGATGGACGATTCGATCCTCCGATCGAGTTTCTTGATGGCGGATATGGTCTCATTTATGGTTTTCTGGTTCTCCTCCCACCTCTTGCTCTGAGCCCTTGCTTCCTCGTCCCATCGCCTGCCCCACTCTTCCCACTTGCGCTCCTGTGCCTCCCACTTCCGTTCCTGTGCCTCCCATCTGGCAATGCGTTCCTTTGCCTCCTCATCCCATCTCCTGCCCCACTCCTCCCACTTGCGCTCCTGTGCCTCCCACTTGCGCTCCTGTGCCTCCCATTTTTCTTCCTCCTCCCGCCATCTTCTGTCCCGAGCCTCGCGATCCTTTTTGAGCTCATCGAGCAGACGTTCGATACGGTTCTCCGTTTCTGTTTTGTCCGCGTACCGATTCCGCGTCACACTCAGGATGAACCTTTGGATTTCGGGATCGCTTTCCAGGAGCCGGGGCAGTTCGGAAAGGATGATCCTCTTGACCTCTTCGCGTGTTTGGTTTGGCATGATACCTACTCCTTGCCGCTGCTCCTGATGGTGAACACCGGGCGTGCAGAACCTGCACACAAGAATACACGCAAAGGAAGTGGAAAAAAACCCCGAGTCAACAGCACCCGTGCATCACACACCGTCACGGCTTTGATGGCGGCCGAAAGCTGCCGCCCTTTCCGACATCCTTGAGGGTCGCCACCATCTCGCGGGCATATTCCCGACTCGTGCTCACCCGGTCCTTGTCCATGGGGCGGCGAAAATAGGCGGCGAAAACAGCGTCACCAGATCGTCGATGGCTACGATGTTCTCCTGAGCCGCCGGATCGAAGCGGGGCGGGTTGCGCACAGGCTCTTCCAAGCGCAAGAGATTCATGGTCGCTCAGGCGCAGGAGATGTCTTCGAACCCCTTCGGCAAGGGCACGGCCACGTACCCCACCAGGGCCGCCGGCCGGCTTTTCGAGATGGTTCCGTTTGTTTCATGATGATCTGAAGGGTCCTGTCCGGTCCGCTCGTCTCCACCATGGTCCTTTTCCTTCTTTCGGGCATGATCACGGCTTGCGGGCCGTCACACGACGATAGGTCCCAGGTACGAAGTCGCTGAAAACCAGGTCTGTGAATCCAGCGTCCTTCAGGAACCGCGAAAGCTCCTGGGCCGTGTGAATGCGGCCCCAGGGCTCGGGGCCCGTGACATTGCCCAGGTTGGAGCAGACCGCCTCCAGGGGGCCGCTCTTGTCGTCTTCGAGCATGTTGGTGATCAAAAAGAGCCGCCCGTCGGGCGGCAGGGCCTGGAAGCACTTGCCCAGTACCTGCTTGTGCTCTTCGGAGGACCGGGGCTCCAGGGTCCCGCATAGTAGTATGGCGTCCACGCCCAAAGGGTAATCGTCGCGGATGTAGTCTCCTGCCATGGTGGTGATGCGCTCGGCCATGCCGGCTTCTGCAATGAACTCCTGGGCCACCGCAAGAACGGTTGGAAAATCCCACACCGCGGCGCGAAGCTGCGGATACTTCTCACAGGCCATGATGGAATAGACGCCCGACCCGCCTCCAAGATCGAGGAGCAGCCTGGAAGAAGACAGGTCGCACTCCCTGGCGAATTTTTTGCCCGCCTTTATGGACGAGTGATACCCGGCGGTCGTTATCTCTCTCGCCACCTTGGGATCCTCTCGTATGGTGTCGTAGAGACTCCTGGGGGGCCGCAATGCTGCGGCAAGGTTTTTCCACCTCTCGTACCCGCTCTTATGGTACAGAGCCCATTCTCCGTGGTAGGTGGGCTTTCCTTTCACAAGGTACCGGTCCACGTCCGCAGCGTTGCGCAGCTTTCCCTCGGCATCTTCCACCAGGCCGAGGGCAATGCAGCAAGTAAGGAGCCGGTCGGCAGCCTCATGTTTTATGCGCAGGGCCCTGGCCAGGGCCGCCGTATCGTCCACTCCCTCAGATATCCTGGTGAAAAGCTCCAGCTCCAACGCGGCCCACAGGGTCCCCGCTTGCTGGTAGGCAAGGCTCATCTCGTTGATACGCTGCACGCTCAGCCTGGGCTGGGCGGCCTTTTCCGTCGTCGTGTCTCCCATGGTCTCCTCCTCCTGTTCACACCCTCCCGCGCACGGCGTGCCGGATCTCCCCCAGGGAGGCCCCCCTTGTCTCATGCAGGCTTCTTGCCGGTCACCCGACTCATGGACCCGGTTATGAAATCCACCGCCTTCACCTCCACGGCGCCTGCCCGCCTCATGAATGCGCACATTTCGCCCTCTGTCTTGACACATCCCTTGGAATCGGTCACCACCGAACCAAGGTGATGGAAGGCGGGTTCCACGGGCCCTGTCCTCTCGTTGTTGAGCATGTAATCGATGAGGATCATTCCACCCCCGGGGGCAAGGACGTCGAAGGCCCTCCTGATGATGGCCTCGGTCTCTTCGAGGGTGTATGCGTGCAGGTTCCCGATGATCCCCACCAGATCCGCCCCCCGGGGAAGGGGGGCCGTGGTGAAATCACCGGGCTGTGTGGCGATCCGATCCGAAAGGCCCGCCTTCTCCACGAACTCTCTTGTCACGGCAAGGACCGCTGGGAAATCGAACACGATGGTGCGCAGCTTGGGGTTGCTCAGGGCTGCGGGAATCGAGTAGCACCCCGAGCCGCCCCCCAGGTCGAGAAAGAGCGAGTAGGGGGAAAAGTCGAACTCCCTGGCAAGCTTGTACCCGGCCGCTATGGACGAGTTGTAACCTGCCACCGTGAGAGCCCTGGCGAACCGGGCGTCCTGCATCATGGTCTGGTACCGGGACTTTTCCGCGGGCGCGCGTCCCAGGGCGCTGCGGATGTCTTTCCAACTGTCGTATTCGCTCTTGGCCTGGTGTACAAGAAAATCACCATAAAACTTGGGTTTTCCCCTGACAAGATACCGGTCCGCCTCCGGAGAGTTCCTGTAGCCGTCCGGGGTCCTTTCCAGCAGACCCAGGGCGGTACAGGCGGTGACCAGCTTGTCGACAGGGCCCGGGGCTAGCTCCAGTGTCTTTGCCAGGTCGGGCACCGTGGTCAGACCTTGCGCTATCCTGGAAAACAGGTCGAGCTCCAGGGCCGCCAGCATGGTGCCCGCCTGCTTATAGGCGAAGGCCATGTTGGTGAGACCCCGGGTCGTGAGTTTAGGGGTTGCCGGCTGGTTTGCTGTGGACGCACTCATGGGTCCTCCTTTCTTGGTGCCTGTCTGAATGAACAATCCATGCCCGATGCATCCAAGGGTCTCACAGGGCCTGGATGCTGCGCAAATGCTCCATCTTCTCGTCGTCGTAACCCAGTTCGCGCAAGACCGCCTCCGTGTCCTGGCCGATGGACGGGGCCGGCCGCCTTATGCTTCCAGGGGTTTCGGACAGTTTGATGGGCAGCCCGATCTGCTTTGTCCTGCCGGCCACGGGATGTTCCACATCCACGGCCATTTCCCGGTGGAGCACCTGTGGGTCCCCATAGACCTCGGTCAGGTCGTTTACCGGTCCCACTTCTATGTCCAGCTCCCGCAGCTCCCGGCACCACTGGTCCCTGGGCTTCCCAAGAAAAGCCTTCTCCAGGAAGGCCAGGATCTCGGCCTGTTTCTCACCCCCTGCCCACTGGTGGGCGATAAAGTCCTCCCTGCCCAGGGTCCGGCAAAGGGCCTCCCACGATTGAGGCCTGAAAATGCCCAGGGCCAGGTATTTTCCGTCACCGGTCGCGTAGAGGTTGTATCCGGGTGTCACCATCCCCAGGTTCTCGGCCTGGAAAGGCTTTCCCGAAGCCCGCAGGCCTCCCGATACCGTGGAAAGGAGCGACAGGGCCCCGTCCAGCATGCCGATGTCCACGAGCTGTCCCCTGCCGGTCTTCTCACGGGCCAGAAGGGCCGTGAGGATGCCTATGGCAGCCAGGAGCCCGGACCCCGCATCCGAAACGTAAATCCCCGGCACCACCGGAGGTCGGCCTTTGCCCCCCAAGAGGCCCAGGAGCCCGCCGATGGCCATGAAGATCATGTCGAAGGCTGGAAGCTGCGCGTAGGGACCGGTCTGTCCGAATCCCGAGAGCGAGCAGTAAACGATCCGGGGGTTCATCTCCCGGATGGTTCCGTAATCCACCCCCATGCGGGCGGCCACGCCGGGGCGGTTGCTCTCCAGGACCACGTCGGCGCTGCGCGCCAGGGCGTAGAAAATGCCACGCCCCTGTTCGGTCCGCAGGTTGAGCGCGATGCTTTTCTTGTTGCGGTTGAGAACGAGGTCTTCCTCGTCGATCCTGGCAGAGCGGGCGGTGTGCCTTTCTACTCTGGTGACTTCGGCACCCAGGTCGGCCAGCAGGAGCGTGCAGTACTTACCCGGTGTCATGGTGCCCAGGTCCAGAATGCGGACCCCTTCGAGAGGGCCGGCAGGGCTTTGGCTAACGGATGCCGTCATCTTTGTCCTCCTTTCCTGTCCATTGTTGGTCGGGGCCTTGCATTTCGCGGCTGATCGTCCCTTCAGTCTCGGTGGTGGGGGCATGGTCTGGGGCCCAGGTTGGCTACTACCGGTGCCCGGAGCTGTGACGGGGTGCGTGCGGATGCTACCCATCGTCCGTGTGAGGGTCAACCTTTATCTGACGTCACGCAAGGGGACGGAGCGGAGCTTTCAAGAATTTCCTTGACAACGTCAAGTGGACGATGTCCCCATGGCGGCACAAGACGCCCCCCAAGTCGCCTCCCCCTTTCTGTGGCGCAGGCCGGGGGAGGCGAAGCAACAGCAAAGGAGGTGCCATGCGGTTCGAAGTGATCGAAAAGGAAACGGTTTTCTGCAATCCACAGAAGGGAATGGCCCGCAAGGTCATACCCACCCAGATACGCAAGGACCCTCTCACGGGCAGGACCTCCCGTGTCTGCCACCTCATGAGGCTCCAGTGGGCCAAACCCGACTTCCATGCCCTGGTGGCCGGCACGGAGCAGACTTGCCCTTTCTGCCCGCAGCGGGTCCTCACAGCCACACCGTGCTTTCCCGAAGAGATCGTACCCCAGGGTCGGCTGCGGACCCAGGACATGGTCCTTTTCCCCAATATCGCTCCCTATGACGGACTGGGCGCGGTGCTCACCCTCGGCGATGAGCACTTTGTCCCCATGACGGGGTTCACGCCCCGCCGCCTTGCCGCGGCCTTCGGGCTGGCCCTGGATTTCTTTCGCCTGGTGGAGGAAAGGAAGCACCCCGAATCGGTCTATCATCTCGTCAACTGGAACTACATGCCCGTTTCGGGAAGTTCGGTGATCCATCCCCACCTGCAGGTGTTCGCAACCTCGTCGGCCCCCAATCTCCTGCGCGAGGAGCTGGAAGCGGCGCGGAGGTACAACGAAGTGGAAGGCACCGACTACTGGGACGACTTGGTGGCGCACGAGAAATTGGAGGGGCGCAGGTTCCTGGGGACCATCGGTCGCACGCACTGGGTAAGCGCCTTTGCCCCCTTGGGTGCGGTGGGAGACACACTGGCCGTGGTGGAAGGGGTGCGGACCACCCTCGAGCTCACCAGAGAGGATTGCACCCACCTGGCCGAGGGGCTCACCAGGGTCATGGGAGTGTGGGACGCGTCGGGCATCCACAGCTTCAACATGACGTTTTTCACCGCCGCGGCCCATGAGGATCACGCGAGGTTTCACCTGCTCTTCTCACCACGCACCTATTTCAACCAGGCCGTGGGCACTCCCGATGTAGGCGCCTTGCGTCTGCTGTACAACGAGCCCATCTGCATGGCCTTTCCCGAAGAAATCGCCGCCATGCTTCGCAAGGCATTTTAGACTTTAGAAGGCTCCGGCATGGAGACGGGGCCTATACAGGGGTCTTCCCCGGCCCCGGTGCGGTCCCATCTGCGAACCATGGGCTAAAACGAAGGGGCCTCAAGCCTCGGACCGCTGAGGTTTGGCCTTGACACGGCCCTGCTCCCTGCATACAAAACCCCACTGCGAATCCGAGGCAATTCACATTTGGGCAGTGTTTCGACATTCAGCGGCGGCCCACGGACAGGGGGCCGGGAAAGGTACGTTGTCATGGAAACAAGAACGGGCAGGCACTATGTCATCTCCGCCTTGAAGCGGCACTATGCGGATCGAGTCCCCACGACGGTTCTCGTGGGACCCTACTGCGCACGTCTGACCGATTACAGCATCAGAGACATACTCACCGACGCGCGAAAGAGCGCCGAAGCCCACATGGCCTTTTTCGAACGGTTTCATCCGGACAGCATGATCGTTTACAACGATGTCTGCCTCGAGGCCGAGGCCCTGGGATGTCCGCTCGACTTTCCCGAAGACGCCATATCCCACATCAAAGGCCCCATCCTGGACGACAAGTCGAAACTGGCCAGGCTCAAGGTGCCCGACCCCAAGAAGGACGCGCGGCTTCCCTATTTTTTCGAGTTGTGCGAAAGGGTGTCTTCCCAGGTCAAGAGGACGGCCACCACGGGATTGGGTCACTCGGGCCCCTGGAACATAGCCGTGCACCTGCGGGGGCCGGAAACGCTCATCTTCGACACGGTGGACGACCCGGGTTTCGTACACGAGCTGATGCGTTTCGGCACGGAGGTGGTGCGCACCCTGGGAGATGCTCTTATCGAAGCGGGGTTTTCGCCCTCCGTGGGAGAGGCGTCCGCTTCGTGCAGCCTCATTTCTCCGAAGATCTATCGGGAATTCATCAAACCCTATCACAAGCAGCTTTGCGATCATTTCAAGAGCAGAAGGTCCCTGCTTTCCATGCACATCTGCGGGTACACGGACCCCATACTGGAAGACGTCATGGAAACGGGCATCGGCCTTTTCAGCCTGGACGGCCCCTCTTCTCTCAAGAAGCTGGTGGAGTGCGCCGGCACCGACGTGGCCATCATGGGCAATGTTCCCACCCACCTTTTTTCCACCGGAACCCGGGAGGAAATGGAAGAGGCCATTCGCGGCTGCATCGACACGGCAGCGGAGGGAAGCGGCTACATGCTCAGCTCGGGCTGTGAGATCCCCTACCACTCGACCGAGGACAGGATCGAGCATTACTTCGCCTACAGCCACGAATACGGCAGGCAGTACATGTCCCGGCTCAGGGATCGCCGCCCGGAGCTCTTCGTGGATTGAGCGGGGGGGGGCAGCTCCAACAACCCGGTAGCCACCCCGAACACGGCAGGCAGGGGGCGGCGGGGTGCGACCATATTGTAGGGGCAACCCCGCAAGGGGTGCCCAAGATCAAGTCCGGGCAAAAGAGGAAGCCACAGCCCACGGGACATTTTTTCCATCCCCGCGGGTCTAGAGCATGGTCCATCGGATCACGGCCACACCCGCGGTGAGTACGAGGACCGTGGAAACCAGGCCGAACCGCAGGTATTCGAAGAATCCCAAGGGGTAATGGTCCCGGGCCGTCTCGGCCACTATGATGTTGGCGACGGATCCCAACAGGGTGAAATTGCCGGCCGTCGTGGTGGTGAAGGCCAGCAGCACCCATCCCAGCTTGGCGTGTGCAAGGGAGCTCAAATGGGGGGCCGTCATCAGGACCATGGGCACATTGGAGATGAGGTTCGAGCCGATGGTCATGAGAGCTGTGAACAGGGTCATTCCGGTCAAATGGGTCCAGTCCATGTAAGGGGCACTGCTGTTCCAGGACCGCTCGATAATCCCCGTTTTGGCCAGCCCCGCCACCACGATGAACAGACTGCAGAAAAAGAGCAAGAGAGGCCAGTCGATCCGCGAGAAGACCTCCCTGGGTTCCCGGCGGTCCGCCAGAATGAGGACCACCAGGCCCGTCAAGGCCGTATATCCCAGATGAAACCCTGAGAAGAAACCGATGACGACCCCTGCTGTGACCAGTACGCAAACCGCCAGCCGGCTCCGGTTGGCGCGGAGAGTATTGAACGGTATGGGCGGCATCCGTGAAGGCAGCCGCCGGCGGTAATACCCCGCCAGCAGAAGCATGTTCACAACCAGCCCCACCGCGGCACAAGGGCCTGCGAACATGAGGAACTCCCCAAAACCCAAACCGCTGCGGCTGCCGATGAGCATGTTTTGGGGGTTTCCCACCAGCGTGGCGGAGCTGCCTATGTTCGCCGACGTTGCCAGAGCGATGAGGTACGGTCCCATGGGAAGCTCGGCCTTGGTGCAGACCGACACCACGATGGGCGTGAGGAACAGGCAGACCGTGTCGTTGACCATGACGGCGGAAAGCACCCCCGACAGGAGCGAAACCGTCATCAGAAGGGCCATGGGGGTCGTGCAGCGCGAAACGGTGACCCGGGAGAGCCACTCGAAAAACCCTGCCATTTGCAGGTAGGCGGTGATCCCCATGGTGGCGAAGAGAAGGACGATGGTGTCGTGATCGATGGCCTGAAAGGACTCATGCGGGCTCAAGGCCCCGCACAGAACGAGCAACACGGCCCCGAGCAGGGCCCCCGCCGGGCGGCCGATGGGAAGCAGGAAGAGACGGCGAGAGGCGATGAGAACATAGGTGAGAATGAATACCGCGTAAATGACCGCATGCACCGTCGAGACCTCCTCGAGCATCCTCCAGCAAGAGACCCCAGGGGCCGCAGGTCTTGAACAGGCCTCCGCCCGTGGGCCGTGGTGCAACCATTGCAGCATCGCACAGGAAACGACCACATCGCAAGTCTTCGGGAGATAGACCTCTCCCAGAGGGCGAGGGCAATGCAGGAAATCGCAATTTGTTACCGTGCGCAGTATACGATGGCGATCAGGGCAACGACAACGACAGCCATTATTCGGGTCGTTTGCTGCCAATACGGACCCGATTCCCTGTCGATCCGGGCATAGACCAAGTCTATGCTGTCTTGCTGCCAAAGGTCGCGGTCTTCCTTTGATTCCGGGCATCGCTCCGGCGCGATGGCGCAGCGCGTTCCGTCAAAAAAACCATTGACAAGAGCCGCTCTGCCATACTAAACATATACTAATTTATTCGGGTCGCTACGTGTAGGGATGACCCGGATGGAGCGTTGCCGTTGCCAAAGCAACGGTATGTTGTTGCTCCCATTACCCGGTGTTTGCTTGACTTCGACCCGTTGAATCCCCTTTGGATGGATTGTGGAGGGGCTCGGACGCATACAGATGATTGGTAGCTTTTTGCCTGTGCAGCCGTAAGGGAGATAGCGCCATGAAGCAAACGGCCGGAAAGGCGTCCAAGGGTTTCACCCTGGTGGAACTGCTGATCGTCATAGCCATCATAGGCATCCTCGCCGCAATCGCCATACCCAATTTCATAACCTACAAACGCAGGGCCTATAACGCGGCAGCCAACGCCGATGTCAAGAACGCCTATACCGCGGCGCAGAATTACTTTTCCGCTTATCCCACCGGGACCCTTGACCTCGGCAATCTCCAGAGTCACGGCTTCACCGGCTCTCCCAACGTCACCCTCAGTGTGGGCAACGGTACGCAGGGGGGATTGTCCCTCACTGCCTATCACGCAAACGGCGACAAGAGTTACAGCATCAACGCTCTCGGGAACATCACGTTCTGACAGCTCGCGTGCACGGACAAGCCTTTGACGATTTCCGGGACGCGAGAGTGCTCCACGTGCGTTGCGGACAGAGCAGCGCGTACTCTTTTTTCAACGAGGCACCAGCCGTTCCGAAAGATATGCTGCGCAACACCCTATGACGCAATCCATCAGGGCGTGCAGGTCCTCGAATGTGTCGAAAACCCTCCAGTCCTCCTGCTCTGCCCCCCTTTCCGCCGTGTCGCCCACCGGATTGGAGATACGGATCTCGTAGACCCTGTGATAGGCCGGTCCGAATAGATCGTGGGCATCCAGGACTCTGGTCCGCGGTCTTATTTTGAGCTTCAGTGTCCCGAAGCCGGCTTCCTGGGCATCGTTCATGGATTCGATCAGGGCCTCTTTCTCGCCGAGGCGCAGGTTGAAGACTCCATCCTTCTCGAGTTCCGGCCTGATTTCCTCCAAAGCCGCCAGAAGGGGAGTCATCATCTCTTCCTGCATGTGATCGAGTCCATCGCCTGGCTCCCGGATCTCTTTCTTGCGCACCTCCTTCTCGATCCTCTCCCGCAAGAGCTGATGGTACGGCCTGTTGGGTCTGCCGGTATCCTCCAAGAAAGGACCGCCTGAGGATCGATCGCTTCTTCTTCTCGATCCTTTCCTTTTTCGAGTCACTCTTTCCTCGGTCTTGCGTGCGAACCCCAACATTTTCTCTCCTCTATGGACCAAGCATGATTGCGACTTTCGTCTCCATAAGCCCCACCAACGGCCTGGCGCGAGCGGCGCGCCTCTGGCGGGACGCACGCTCACAGGGCTGGAAGGGGCGCCGCGCGCACGGGATGTGCCGGGCCGACTTGCTTCGCACATTAGCGCTTGTTTTGCGAGTATTTTTGCGTCTAATATCAAAACATGGACTCGACATCAATCGGACTGTCGGGTGCGAAGAACCTTCCAGGGGGGATCGTGCGCCCGGCCTTGATCATCGTTCCGCCCACGTCCGACCAAGTCCGGAAGAGTCTTTTTGGTGGGCAGTGCCCACCACGAAGACCTCAATTCCGGTGCGGAGCCAAGAATGTGAGAACGGCCTCTCCCAACGGGAGGCCGGCAGAAAACGAGACCCGCCCGGCTGGAACGACGATCCAGGCCGTGCGCCCTTTTTTCGCAACGGAAAGCGGCTGCCCGGGCGGCTCCCGCCCCTAAACTAACGGAAAGGAGGCCGGCAATGACCCAATTCGTCGCCGTACACCCCGCGGTGTGCACAGGGTGCAGAGAGTGCGAGGTGGTCTGCTCTCTCTACCACTTCGGGGAGTGCAATCCGGAGAGATCCGCCATCCGGGTGATCCGGAAGGAAGCGGACGGCCTGGTGACCTCGGTTCCCCTGGTGTGTCAACAGTGTGCGGAGAGCCCGTGCATCGAGGCTTGCCCTGCGGGAGCCCTTTCCAGGGAAAACGAATCGGGCTCCGTGTGTGTGGATACGGAGCTGTGCACCGGTTGCGGGGAGTGCAGAGAAGCGTGCCGAGCGGGATGCATTTTTATGGACCCCAAACGCCAGGTGGCGCTTTGTTGCGACCTGTGCGGGGGAGAGCCCCAGTGCGTGACCCTGTGTCACTCCCACTGCCTGACGCTGGAGGATGACGGGAGCGATCGGAACAAGACCCGGATCGATGATCTGGTGGCGGTGCTTTCCAGGGAAAGCCTGTGGGAGCACCTGGACCGGGAAGGAGGACGATGATGCCTTACTTACGTGCACAACGTATCCTCCGGGTCGATTTGAGCGCCTCAAGGAGCACGGCCGAGCCGAACCCTTTCCACGACAGGTTCGTGGGGGGCAAGGGCATCAACATAAAGCTTCTTTTCGACGGGGTGGATGGGCACGCCGGGGCCCTCGATCCGGACAACGTGCTTCTCTTCGGTGCCGGGCCCCTTGTGGGCACCCCTTTTCCAGGGGCCTGCCGCTTGGACATCATGGCCAAGTCCCCGGTCACAGGAGCCCTTGGGGATGCAGGCATGGGGGGGTACCTCGGCGCCGAGCTCAAGTTCGCGGGGTACGACAACCTCGTGATCCGCGGGAAAGCAGAGACGCCGGTCTATCTGTACATCGCCGACGACCGCGTCGAGATAAGGGACGCCGCGGCGCTTTGGGGGCAGGACACGTACGCCACGCCCGCCATGGTGCGCCGGGACTTGGGGGACCCGCGCGCCCAGGTGGTGTGCATCGGTCCGGCCGGGGAGCGCCAGGTGGTTTACGCCGCCATCATGTCGGGCACGGGCAATGCTGCAGCCCGCACAGGCCTTGGTGCCGTGATGGGCTCCAAGAACCTCAAGGCCATCGCCGTCAGGGGAAGCCGGGGGGTTCCCGTGGCCCGTCCCCTCGACTTCCTGCACAGGTGCCGGGAGCTTCTTGCCACCATCCGCGCGACCAGGTTCTACGATCAGCTCCATGAAGTGGGGCTCACGGCGATCCACGACAGGGAGATGCGCGGCATCTACGAGGTGCTGGGAACCGTGTGGGAAGGGTGCGAAAACATATGCGAGCTCGATTTTCTCAAACAGCACCTCAACAGGCGGGTGGGATGCTTTTCGTGCCCCGTGGCCTGTTTTGACGGGTACAAGATCCCACGGGCCGGCTCCGGCGCGGCCAAGTGCAGCCCTTACGGAGACCTGACCTGGGACCTTCGCAATCCGGACATCATGGTCTTCTGGAAGGCTTACGTGCAGTGCCAGCGTTACGGTCTCGACGCCCGCAGTCTGTCCAACGCACTTGCCTGGCTCATGGAGCTATACGAAAAGGGAATCATCAGCGCCCGGGACACGGACGGAATACCCATGGAATGGGGCAGTGCGGAGGCCATCGTGTCCATGGCGAGAAAGGTGAGCTTCCGCGAGGGCATCGGCGACCTGCTGGCGGGTGGGCTACCCGGTGCTGCGGCGGCCATAGGAAAGGGCGCCGGCGATTTTCTGCTCGTGGCAAAGGGCTCGCCTTCGGACATGCACGTGGCGCCCCTCAAGACCATCGGGCTGGCGTCGGCCGTCTCTCCCATAGGGGAGGACGCCCAGGTACAGCCTTTTGTGGACGCCGTGTCCGCCCGAAGGTACTTGCAGGCAGGCGACGAGGCGTCTTTCCAAGAATCCATCAAGAGGTACAAGGACCGTGCGCAGTTCCACGTGGGCATGCGGGATGCCGCGGACCCGCGCATCACCCTGGGAAAGGCCGCCTTGGTCCGCAAGGACGAAGAGCGCACCGACGTCGCTGACATGACCGGGGTGTGCACCTGGCTCACCTCTTTCATCGGGCTTCCCGTGGACCTAAGGACCATCGCAGAGGCCATGAGCCTCGGGCTGGGAGAACAGGTGGAGGTCGAGGCCCTTGTCGAGGCGGCCGAGAGGATGCACCACCTGGAAAGGGCTTTTCTCGGCAAATGCGGGATGGATCGCAGCCACGACAAGGTCTCCAAACCTTACTTCGGACGGCTCAAACCCGGGGGCAAGCCCGTGCCCGAGCTGGGATTCGACCAGAGGGAACTGGAAAGGATGAAGGACGACTACTACACCCTGATGGGCTGGGATCTCGAGACCGGAATGCCGACCCGTGAGACCCTCTTGAGGTTCGGGCTGAAGGAAGCCGCCGAGGTGCTGTGGCAATGAAACCCATCCCCCCGGCCATCGTGGGTGGAGCCTGGCCGCTTTCTCAGCGGCGACCTTCGGGTGCACAGGGTGATTGGCCCTCGGAAACCACGGGGTCGATGATGAAACGCCCCCTTTTCTCCACGCGGGCTTCCTCGTCAAATACACCGAACACCTTGCCGAATACTGCACGGCTCGGCATGCGTCCCCCACCCCTTTGCGTTCCTTCCCCACGTGTCACGCCAAGTCCAACCGATAATCCAACGGCCAGTGACCCCTCCGGCTCTTGGCGGCCAGGTGAAACACCACCGGAAAAAGCACCACAAGGCAAGACCCGAGGACCGTCCTTGTCGTCAAGGGGACGTCGTGCACTCGTTGTCTCCCAATCTCTCAATGGCCCGGGCAAGCAACCCGCTGCACGAAACGGTGTGGATCTTCGGATGGCTTTCGCGCAGCTTGATGGTGTCCGTGACAACCACCTGCTCGAGCCGCGAATCGCCTATGTTCCGAACGGCGGCTCCGGACAGGACCCCGTGGGTGCAGCAGGCAGCGACCGAAAGGGCTCCTGCCTGCATTACCATGTCGGCAGCTTTGCACAGTGTGCCCGCGGTGTCCACGATATCGTCCACGATGATGACGTGCATTGCTTTCACATCGCCGACGATCTCCATGGACGCCACCTGATTGGGCCGCAAACGTTCCTTCTCGATAACGGCCATATTAGCGTTCAGAAGGTTTTTCATCTTCCTCGCCCGCTTGACGCCTCCCAGGTCCGGACTGCAGATGCAAAGATCCTGTGTGCCGTAGCGGGCGTGAATATGCCGGCAGAACTCCTGCGACATGTCCAGATGGTCCACGGGAATGGTGTAGAAACCCTCTATGGCCGGTGAGTGCAGGTCGATGGTGATGAGTCGGTGGGCCCCGGCGAGCTGCAGGAAATCGGCCAGGAGCCGGGCCGTTACGGAGGTTCCCTCTTTGTCCCTGCGTTCCTGCCGGCTGTGGGGAAGATAGGGCGCCACGCACACGATCTCTTGCGCCGCGGCCCTTCTCGCCGCGTCCAGGGTGACCAGCAGTTCGAACAGCTTTTCGTAAGGGGCGTTCACCTGGCCTAGGACGACGACCCTCCTGCCCCTGAGGGGTTCGCCGAACCGACAGTGCACTTCCCCATCGGAGAAGACGGTATTGTGGAGCGCACCCAGGTCGGTTGCGAGGTGGTCCGCCACCCTTTTCGCCAGGTCGGTGGACCCGGAAAGGGAAAATATCCTGTATGAGCTTTTCATGTGAGGACCTGCCAGCAAAGGAACGGGCCCGGGACCGAGACGGACCCTTCGCCTCACCGGGTCACGCCGCAGGGATCGTGGGCCGCCCTAAACCGACAGCCACGGTCCTCCTTTTCGACCGGGCGAGGCCCGTTTTCCGCCGGGTCCACTCTGCGCAGCGCTGAGGGCGCACCCGTGAAACCCCGCGTGACTTGAGGTTTGGGCAGGTGGGCAATGCCCACCAACAAGACAGTCTTCCACCGGTGGTCAAACGTGGCCGGAGCGATGATCGAGGCCGGACACACGGTATCACGCGCCATCGTCAGCGGCAAGGGGGTCCTCCCATGCCTTTGAGGGGCTTGGGGTCATCGTCCCTGCCGGCCTGCCGTCGGAAGGGTATGGGGTGGAGCATCCGCTGCGTTCTCCCGTTCATGGACCCTTCACTCTTCGGTTTGACCCTTTCGCCGGTCCTTTCCGGAGCCCGGCCCGAAAAGCTCTTCCACCTGGTCTTTCAGCGACTCGAAAAGGCTTTCGTACGGCCCGTTGTCCGGCCTGCGGCACAAGCTTTTCACCAGGCTCCCATAATACCATGCCTGCTGTGCTTTTCCCCTGTTGAAGCGCTGCCAAACACCTTCGCCCAGGGTCTCATAATCCAAGGAGATGGTTTGCAGGTTGTGCAGCTTGTCGGCCGCGCTAACAAGCCGCACCTCCAGGGGCGCCATCCGGAGGTGCTCTATGGTGTGGGCCTTTCGTTCTTCCCAGGAGAGCGTCTTGTCTGGTTCGGACGCTCCTTCCACGATCTGCGCCACCGTGTGGCCGACGGTCTCGCGAAGGTCCGCCAGGCTCATCTCGGTGTCCTCGACGGTGTCGTGAAGGATGCCTGCGGCGATCACCTGCACCGGGCAGCCCGTCCGGGCCAGGATGATCCCGACGGCAAGGGGATGGGTGACAAAGGGGATTCCCGTCCCTTTTCTCACCTGGCTCCGATGAGCCCGCAGCGCCATCTCGATGGCCCGATCCAGCAATGCCGTGTCGGAAAGTTCCATTGGCGCATCCCATGACAAGAGGGCGGCCGTTGCCTCTGCAATCGTTACGCTGTTTGAGGCAGCAACCTTTTCGGCGCCCCTGGGCAGCGCCGTCTCCTTGGTGTCAACGCGTTCGGTGGTGGTTTATGGCCCCCGTGGGGGTGCGGCCGTCTCGCCTGCATCCCCTGTGATTCCCTTATACCCCCGCGATGGGCAACACAACTACAAAGTCGCCTTGACAGGCAAGCGGGCTTTCCCCATACTCGCCTTCACGCACATACGCGAGACCGCGTCCGAAAACCATGACCATGGTGATGGTTCCGGCCACCAAAGCGAAGATCCGCCCCTGTGCGGCCCACCGCTCGTGCGGGCGCCCCGGAGTCCATGGTGAGGACCCAAATGTGACACCGAACCCGACTCTGTGAGCCTCGGGTCGACTTGCAAGGGCAGGTGGATGGAAAGTCATCCGTGGGACAATGAGGACTTTGTCTTGCCGGTCTTCAGGGCCGATGTGCAGGACCTGGCGGGGGGACGGTTCCGCGTGATCCTTCGCGGTCATCGGCGCGACCACCGGCTCGATTTTCTCGAGGCCGAGACGGGTGTTGGGCAAGGGCCCGGCACGCCTTTCCTTCTCAAGACCTCTGCCGGAATCATTCGGTGCTTCCACCACAGCGGACCTGAAGAGGGCGGCACCGTTGTCTGGGTGGGTGCGGCCCCATACGAGCCGGCGGGAGGGTTGTACACCGCATTGAGCCAAGAGCTGGCACGCGAAGGGATCAGTTCCCTGCGCCTTCATTGCCGGGCGGCGCCCCTGCTGGAACCCTGCATTCTCGACACGGTCACCGCCGCGGCCTTCCTCGTTCGGAAAAAGGCCCAGCCTGTCGTACTGGTGGGACATTCCTTCGCGGGCGCGGTGGTCATCGATGCGGCGGCCCTGCGGCAGGAGGTGGCGGCGGTGGCGGCGCTGAGCAGCCAGGTGTACGGCGCCGATCTGGTGGGAAAGGTGGCTCCCCGGCCCCTTCTTCTTGTTCACGGGCAGGCCGACCAGATTTTGCCGTTCGGTTGTTCCGAGGCGCTGTACGCGTGGGCGGGAGCACCCAGGGAACTGGTACTTTACCCCGGAGCCGGACACGGACTCGGAGAATGCCGCAGCGAGCTGAAGGAGCTTCTCAAGGGATGGCTGTTGCGGCAAGTGCTTCGGGCGCCCATCGCCGGGAACTAGGCATCAAACCTCAAGGAGGCCAAAATGAGGGATCGGATTCGAACCTTCGAGGATTACGAGCTGGGCCAGAGCGGGGTCAGCAACACGAGAACCGTTACGGAGGCCGACATCGTTAACTTCGGCTGCCTGACCATCGATTACAGCCTTCCGCACATGGACCGCCACTCGATGGAGGGGAGCATGTACGGTGCCAGGGTGGCCCACGGACTCCTGGGATCGAGCCTGGTGACCGGCATGCTCTCCCTGACCGCTCCCCATGTGCTGGGGCGAGGGGTGCCGGGCGCGTACTTTCTTGGTTTCGACGCCAACTACCGTGACGCCATCAAGCTGGACGACACGGTATCCATACGGTGGCGTGTGGCCGAGAAGAAGGAGGAAACCCTCTATCCGGGCTACGGGCTGGTGGCCACCGCCTTTGAGGTGGTCACCCAGCAGGACCGGGCCGTCTACGACGGCACCCTGTCTACCCTTGTCGGGAAAGATGGGGCCGACAACGCACCGTTGTCTCTGACCGGACCCGATCCGTGGAAGGTGGAGCCGTTTGTGCCCGGAGCGGGCAAGGAGTACGCGGTGGAGGATTATCCCGTGGGGTCGGGTGGGCAGAGCGAGGGGCGCACCATCACCGAAACCGACGTGGTCACCTTCGCCGGGCTTACCGGGGACTACAACCCCCTTCACGTGGACGCCCATTATGCCGGGACCACGGCTTTCGGGCAGAGGATAGCGCACGGTATGCTCGTTTTCACCATCGCCTTCGGGCTGTGGATTTCCCACAGAAGCGCGCACAATCTGAGGCCTGCGGGCAGCACCAACGGCATGGTGGCCGGACATCTCAACGACCGGTCCACCTTTGTCGCTCCGGTGGCGATCGGCGACACCATCCGCTGCCTTTACAAGACCCTGGGCGCCCGACCCTCCAAGAGCAAACCGGGAATCGGGCTGATCGGTACGGGGTTCCAGGTGGTCAACCAGCGCGACGAGGTGGTCCAGGAGGGCTCCACGTTGATGATGGGACCCTCGAGAAGAACATAGCGTCCTTCGCCCAGGATGTGGGGTGCCACGGGGTGCATAGGGCCTGCCAGTGGATCGACGGGCCCTTTGTGGAGGATGCCCACGCCCGCGCGGACTCGTGGTGCACTGCTTTGTCGCCAACACTCCCGAGGACATCGCCCGCATGGAGCGCCGGGGGGTGGACGGGGTCTTCACCGATTACCCGGGGTGTGTGGTCGGGCCTTCACGATTGTCCGGGGACCTCGTTCTTGCCGGGCACCTCACGTTGAAGCATCACCGGGGAGCACCCGGCAACACCGGATGGGCCTTCACGGGTGCGAGGCAAACCACCTGGCATCGGCCAGGACCACGGAGGTTTCCACCTGGCGCTCGGGAATGGACCAGTACTTCCTCAAAAGGCGTTCCTTTTCCTCGCGGGTGACACACCGGAAACCATGCTTTTCGTAAAACCGAACCGCCCACAACGCATCGGCCCAGGTGCCTATGAGCAGGGGGCGGTCGGTTTCTTCCCGGAGCCGGGTGAGCAACTCGGCCCCGATCCCGTGATTCCTTCGGGTGGTTTGAACATACGCGTGACGGATGAGGGTGACGTCCTGCACGTCTTGGATCCCCATGACCCCGACCAGGACTCCCTGCTCCTCAAAACCCCAAAAAACTATTCCCTCGCCGATTTCGTGACGCAGCTCCTCCCTGGGCATGTAGGGCTCTTTCCATCGGTCCTGGGCAATGACTCCCCGGTAAGCCACAGCCGCATCGTTGATGATCGCATGGATGCTCTCAAAGTCCTCGTCGCGACAAGGGCGGATCATGGATCTTCTTTCACTCCTCTATGCCGGCAAGACGCCGGGCCGCGTTCTTGCGCGCTTCCAAATCACTTTCCCGTAAAATGGTGATCCGGTGGGCCTCCGGGGAGCCGCCCCCGTGGATGTCGGAGATGGTGTCGGCGCTTTCCATGGCCATCTTTTCGATGAGCCGGAACATCTTCACCCGTTTTTCCACCGGGACCTGCGCCGCGCCTTTGAGGTATTTTTTCAGGAAGGGGGCGATCTCCGGGTTGGCCAGGTCCCTGTCCGAAGGAAGATCGCTGACAAGCCCCCCCGCGATGTCGACCATGATGCGGGTGGCTTCGGCCATTTCCCTGCCCTCGTGCAGTTTGGAGGCATTGGCCATGACCGAGTCGATGAAGTAGGTGCCGGACGGTTCCGGCCTTCCTTCGTACGAAGCGGCCAGGCTGCATGCGTAGAGGGTTTCGGCCCGGTGTATCATGTCGATGACCTTCTGTTTCAGGTGGCTGACCTTCGCCGCGCCGTTGTAGTCCATCATGAGCAATGCCGCGCCGGTCATGCAGTCGATCTTGCCGGACTTGCAGCCCCCGTGGCTCTGGCGGTGGAAGGCGGAGAAGCGGCTCACCAGTTCCTGGGCGAATTCCACTTCTCCGCACATGAACACCCTTTCCCAGGGGACGAACACGTTGTCGAAGATCACCGTGGGGCAGTATTTGGAGTAGCGGATGTTACCCGTGTCGCAACCTTCCAGCTCCCTGGTGTCCAGACTGGAGCGTCCCACCACGTGGGTGATTCCCTTGGTGTCGGTGGGCACGGCGAAGGCCACGGCAAACTCCTCCTCGCCCGGTCTGAAGGCCCGGGTGGGCAGCACGATCGTCTCGTGGGCCGAAAGGGAGCCCGACTGGTGCGACTTGGCGCCCCTCACGATGATCCCGTCGCTGAGCTTTTCCACCACGCGCAGGTACACGTCCTTGTCCGGCTGGTCCTTGGGCGCAAGGCCGCGATCCCCTTTGAAATCCGTGACCCCCGCGTTGCCGGTCAGGTCGTTCTTTTGCATGTGTTTGAGAAACTCGATAAAACGTTCGTTGTACTTGGTGCCGTATTTCTGATCGATGTCATGGGTCACGATCGCCAGACCGCACATGCAGTCCAGGCCGGTGCATCGCTGGTGGCAGGTTCCCACATACCTTCCCAGGGTCCTGTTGATCTTGACCCGTGCCACCAGGTCCTCGATGGAGGCGGGGGGCAGGTTGAAGCGGTTCACCGGTTCGTGGATCAGGGGGCTCGTGGTGATCATCATGCCCCGGTATTCGGGCAATTCCGCCAGTTCGTAGGTCGCGCCGGTGGATTCGATGCCGGCCCGTATCCGGGGGTTGTCCACCACGTTGGTGATCCGCTCGCCGGACATGTAAACCGTTGGTTTCAGTGCGCGCAAAGATTCGATGTATTCCGCCTTTGTCATGATTCCCATTGGTTTTCCTCCTGGGGTTGGAGAGATGTGTTTCCCAAAAGCCGCGATCGAAGCGCTGTCGGCTCTCCCCTTGCTCCCTGTGCCGGCGCCCGTAATCGCCGCCATACTACCCGCAAAGGAAATGAGGATGCAAGGAAAGTTTGGTGGGCGGCGATTGGCGTTTTAGTGATTATATTTGCTCCATCGCCGACACACTCGAGGGGCCGGCACCGGGCCGGGAACCCGCTGCCGACCTGAAGGAAAGCACGCCCAACATGTCACAGAAACCACGCCAGCCAAAACCGGCGGCCATGCCGCCGCAGACCATACGTATCCGCGATGCCCGGCAGAACAACTTGCAGCATCTGGACCTCGAGATCCCCTTGTACCGTATCACCGTGGTCACCGGGGTGAGCGGCTCGGGAAAGTCTTCGCTTGCTTTCGACACCCTGTATGCGGAGGGACAGCGTCGCTATGTGGAGACCTTTTCACCGTACGCGCGTCAGTTCATGGAGCGTATGGACCGGCCCCGGGTGGAGAGCATCGACGGCATTCCTCCGGCCATCGCCATCGATCGGAAGGACCCGGTACGCACGTCCCGGTCCACCGTGGGCACCATGACCGAAATCACCGACTACGTAAAGCTCCTCTATGCCCGTCTGGGGCAGCTCCACTGCAAGTCCTGCGGCAGGCCCGTGCACCCGGAGACACCGGAGGGTGTGTGGGAAGTGCTCGAAAGGCAGGCCCGTGGAGCGAAAACGGTCCTCACCTTCCCCGTCGTCACGGGAGGGAGAAAAGCCGGGGACGCGTGCGCTTCTTTGGTGAAAGCGGGTTTTACCCGGATCTACGTGGACGGGGCCATCCTGTCCCTGGAGGAAGACTTCCCCGACCCGGAAGACGGCCTGGTCCATGTGGTGGCGGACCGGTTGCTGCTGCGACCCGGGGACAGGTCTCGGGTGATCGATTCCGTGGAACAGGCCTTCGGATACGGCCGGGGCAGGGTGGATGCATGGATCGGCAAAGGCCGGAAGCTTTCTTTCAGCAACCGTTTGGAGTGCGCCGCCTGCGGCCTCTCCTACAGGGAGCCCCTTGCCAATCTTTTCTCCTTCAACAGTCCCATCGGAGCCTGTGACACCTGCCGGGGTTTCGGGCGCATCATCGACGTGGACCTGGACCTGGTGATCCCGGATCGGCGGCTCTCCATCGACCAGGGGGCGATAAAACCCTTCGGCGGCAGGGCCGAGGAGAGGATCGAATTCGCCGACCTCAAGGCCCATTGCCGAAAAACGGGCACGCCCATGGACATTGCCTTCGAAAGGCTTTCCGGGGACCAGCAAAGGGGCATCGTCGACGGCACCTCCCATTACTACGGGATCAGGGGGTTTTTCCGGTGGCTGGAGACCAAGACCTACAAGATGCCGGTAAGGGTCTATCTGTCCCGGTACCGGAGCTATTCGGTATGCCCGGGATGCAAAGGTTCCAGGTTCAAGGATGAGGCCCTCCTGTACCGTCTGAACGGACGGAACATCGGCGGACTGTATGCGCTCAATGTGAACGAGGCAAGCGCCTTTTTCGAAACCCTGCCGGTGCCCGACGGGGACGAGGCGAGCCGATTGGTCCTTGACGAGGTGAGGGGCCGCCTCACGTACTTGCAGGACGTTGGGGTGGGGTATCTCACACTGGACCGGCAGTCGCGCACCCTGTCGGGCGGCGAGGTGCAGCGCACGGCGCTTGCCTCTGCCCTGGGCGCCTCCCTCGTCAATACCCTGTACATCCTGGATGAGCCGAGCATCGGACTGCATCCCCGGGACAACCACCGTCTCATCGGCATACTCAAAGGCCTGCGCGACCTGCAAAACACGGTGGTGGTGGTGGATCACGACCCGGAGATCATCAGCCGGAGCGACTGGATGCTCGATCTGGGCCCCGGCGCCGGCCGGGACGGAGGCCGGGTGATGTACTTCGGACCCACGGGAGAGGTCACAGGCTCCCTCACAGGGGCGTATCTGAAAGGGGAGAGAACCATCCCCATACCCAAGAAGCGACGGGTGCCCCGAAGGGACCGATGGCTGACCGTCATGGGGGCCTCGGAGCACAACCTCAAGGAGATCGATGTGTCGGTCCCCCTGGGGCTTTTCGTTTGTCTCACCGGGGTTTCCGGTTCGGGCAAATCGACCCTTGCCGAGGATATCTTCTACAGGGCCGTTAAATGGGCCAAGGGTGGCCCGGAAGGGCGACCGGGAGCCCACCGGAGCATGGAAGGGGCGGAGCTTGTCCGGGACGTGGTCCTGGTGGATCAAAGGCCCATCGGAAAGACGCCCAGGGCCAACCCCGTGACCTACGTGAAGGCCATGGATCCCATACGCCGGCTCCTGGCCGCAGCCCCGGAGGCCCGTGCGCGGGGTCTTACCGCCGGCCATTTTTCGTTCAACACGGCCCAGGGGCGCTGCGAAACCTGTCGCGGGGAGGGGTTCGAAAAGGTGGAGATGCAGTTTCTTTCCGACGTGTACATCACCTGCCCGGACTGTGGGGGAACGCGCTTCCAGAAAAAGGTGCTCGAAATCACGCACAGGGGCAAGAACATACACGACATCCTGTCCATGACGGTGGACGAGGCCCTCGCCTTTTTCGGGTCGTACCCGATGCTATGCGATCCCCTCACTCCCCTGGCCGAGGTGGGGCTGGGGTATGTGCGCCTGGGGCAACCCATCAACACCTTATCGGGAGGGGAGGCACAGAGACTCAAACTGTCCCGGTACCTTGGGTCCCGTGACCACAAGGATCTGCTCTTCCTTTTTGACGAACCCACCACCGGCTTGCACTTCGAGGATATCGCCAAGCTCCTGGCCGTCTTGCAGCGGCTTGTGGATCAGGGCAACACGGTGTGGGTGATCGAGCACAACATGGACGTGGTGAAAACCGCGGACTGGGTGATCGATCTCGGCCCGGAAGGGGGGAAGGAGGGAGGCCGGGTGGTGGCGACGGGACCGCCCGAAAAAATCGCAGCGGTCAAGGAAAGCCACACGGGCCGGTTTCTCAGGACCTACCTGGAGGGTCGCCCCCGACTGGAGCCCTCGGAAGGGGGCGTGTTACAGGTCTGCGAAACGGCGCCCCCGATGGGCGGCGCCATCACCGTGCAGGGGGCCCGGGAGCACAACCTCAGGAACGTGAGCGTGTCCATTCCCCGCAACCGGCTTGTGGTGCTCACCGGAGTTTCGGGCTCGGGCAAGTCGACCTTGGCGTTCGACGTCCTGTTTGCCGAAGGCCAGCGCCGCTACCTGGAGAGCCTCGCCCCTTACGTGAGACAGTACGTCAACATCCTGGAGCGACCCGAGGTGGATGTGGTCACCGGCATCCCCCCTTCCGTGGCCATCGAGCAGCGGGTCAGCCATGCGAGCCGCCGCTCCACCGTGGCCACCCTTACCGAGATCTATCACTTTCTCCGTCTTCTTTACAGCAAGGTCGGCAAACAGCACTGCCCAGGTTGCGGCCGCCTGTTGACTGCGCAGACCCGGCAGGCCGCTGCGGCCCATGTGCGGAATCGGTATGGGAGGAAGCGGGGCCTGGTGCTCGCCCCAAAGGTTGCGGGACGCAAGGGCTTCCACAAGGACGTGCTGTCCAAGGCCCTGGCAAAAGGATACGCAGAGGTCCGGATCGACGGTGTTATCAGGCCCCTTGCAAATGGCATGTCCCTGGAGCGTTTTCGGGAGCACACCATAGAGCTGGTGGTGGGGCGCCTTCCTGCCAAGGACCTCGACACCCTGGTGGCCAGGGCACTGGAAGAGGGTGACGGCAGCTTCCTTTTGGTGGATGCAAAGGGACACGAAGAAGTGGTGAGCCTTCATGGAAAGTGCCCGTCCTGCGGTGTCGGCGTGGCGGCCCTCGACCCCAGGCTCTTTTCTTTCAACAGCAAACAGGGGGCCTGCCCCAGGTGTGACGGGCTGGGGGTTCTGGGGGGAGAAGAGGACACCGGGGGCCCGGTGTGCCCCCGGTGCAGCGGGAGCCGCCTGCGTCCGGAGGCCCTTTCGGTGAAGATAGGCGGTTTGAGCATCTGGGACCTTGTGCAGCGCCCGGCAGGCAAACTGCCTTCCCTTCTGAAAGGGATGGCATTCGGCGCCGCGGAGGCGCCCATCGTGGAGCCTGTGGTGGCCGAGATCGGCATGCGCCTTTCCCTCGTCAACAGATTGGGGCTGGGCTACCTGTCCCTGGGCCGCAGCGGAGACACCCTTTCGGGGGGCGAGGCACAGCGCGTGCGTCTAGCGGCCCAGCTCGGTTCGAACCTCACCGGGGTGTGCTACATCCTGGATGAACCCACCATAGGGCTGCACCCCCGTGACAACCGTATTCTCCTCGATGCTCTCAAGGAGCTGAGGGACAGGGGCAATTCCGTTCTCGTAGTGGAGCACGACGAGGAGACCATCCGCGAGGCGGACCATCTCATCGACCTGGGGCCGGGTGCGGGCAGGGACGGGGGGAGCATCGTTGCCTGCGGGTCCCTGTCCGATCTGAAGCAGAATCCCCTTTCGGTGACGGGGACGTGTTTCAACGGCCATCCCCACACCATCGTGTCTCATCCCAGGGGCTACAGGGGCCGTCCGCTTCTCAGGGTGCGCGGGGCCTGTACACACAACCTCAAGGGGATCGACGTGGACTTTCCCCTGGGGGTCTTGTTGTGCGTCACCGGAGTCTCGGGCTCAGGCAAATCGACCCTGCTCAAGGAAACCGTGTACAAGGGGGTGCGCAACCGTCTTCTCAAGCAGAATGGGGAGGCGGGCCGTTGTCTGGAGATGGAAGGGGTGGAGGCCCTGGACAGGGTCCTGGAGGTGGATCACAGCCCCATAGGTCGTACGCCGCGCTCCGTGCCGGCGTCCTACGTGGGGTTTCTCTCCCAGATCCGCACCCTCTTTTCCCAGACCCCCGAGGCCAGGGCCAGGGGGTACGCCCCGGGACGTTTTTCCTTCAACGTGGCCGAAGGCAGATGCGAAGGCTGCAAGGGACACGGGAGCCTGAAGGTGGCCATGAGCTTTCTACCCGACGTGTACCTTCACTGCGAGGCGTGCGGGGGGGCACGGTTCAACGGGGAGACCCTTGCTGTGACCTACAAGGGCAAGACCATGGGGCAGGTATTGGACTTCACCTTCGACGAGGCCCTGGATTTTTTCGGGGCCGTGCCGTTCATACGAAGGGCCGTTCACTTCGTCTGCGACCTGGGGCTGGGCTACCTGCGCCTGGGGCAGCCCAGCCCGACCCTTTCCGGGGGAGAGGCCCAGCGCATCAAGCTGGCCCAGGAGCTTTCCAAACCCGCCAACGGGCACACCCTCTACATCCTGGACGAGCCCACCACGGGGCTTCATCTGGCCGATGTGCGAAGACTCGTCAAGGTGCTGCAAAGCCTGGTGGACAGGGGAGGGACCGTTGCCGTGATCGAGCACAACCTGGAAATCATCAAGGAGGCCGACTATGTCATCGACATGGGCCCCGAGGGCGGAGACGGCGGCGGCCGCGTGGTCACTGCCGGTTCCCCAGCCGAACTGCTCGCCTCTGCAAACGGGTCCCACACGGCAAGGTGCCTGAGGAAGTACCTGGAAGGGTGACACAGGGTCGGACGATCAGGTGTCAGGGCCCGGCCGGGTGTTTCTCGGCTCCGAAAATCCTCCACACCCCTCCTTGAGGGCAATGTGGAGGCCACTGTCGACCGGGCGATGACCTGAGCGTTCTTCTATCCGGGAACACCGCTTTTTCCCAGCCCGAAGTCCACGGGCAGCAGGGTGGTTTGCCCAGGTGTCGGGGGGTGCAAGGTGATTGCACCCCTGTCGTTTCCCATGCCGCTCCGTCGATCCTGGCCGTGGCATACCGACGTCCTCATGCCTTCCCCGCAGAAAGGGACACCCCCTCTTTCAGCACCACGAAGGTGAGGCGGCACATGACCATGACGTCTCCCTTTGCGTTGTTCAAGGTGCCGGCCATCTCGATTCTTCGGCCCGCCCGTTCGATGGGCCAGCCCATGAAAAAGCACTGCTCCCCCACCTTGGGCAGGGCATTCACCTTGGTGGTCATGCGCCCGAGCACCGCCACCTCGTCGGGCTTTCTCATGCCCGGCAATTCCATGACCTTGGCGATGGGACATTCCATGGCGGTGAGCACTATCGTCTCGGGGACCGGTTCCCCTTTCTCGGCGCCCACGGCTGCGGGAAGCGGGACCCAGTCCACCGCCACCATGTTGCGGCCTTCCACGGGGCCGGACCTCAGATGGAGCCCATCGTCCTGCGACCGTCCCGAGCCGCAGCCGTAACAGTTGGGAAAGGCCGCCACCGTGTCGCGGCGCGAGGCCTTCTTCGCCTGCTCGAGGGTAATGGGCTCCGGCATTTCAAACTCGAGCCGCGCAGGCTTGGCCTCGCACAAGAGGGTGTCGCCCTCATAGAGGAAGACACGTTCCGGAGTGCCGGTGTCCAGAACCAGGTTCCTGTTCAGGAAGATCGGTTTTTTCATCGTCACTTCCACCGTCTTGCTGTCCAGGTGCACTGCCATGAGGCCGGTGAGGTATCCACCGAGAACCATGTCGGTGGGGCCTTCGAAGTATTTGCCGATGGTGAGCTCCTGACGAGTGCTCGCCGCGGTCGCTCCCTGGGTTGCCATGATGTCGCTCCTTTCCGTTAAATGGAAAACCGGTGGTTCGCCCCGAGGCCTTCCTTCCGATCCCGCAGGTAAGACGCATACTGGTTCATTGCCTGGATCGCCCGGGCGGCCCTTTCGGGAGTGGTGTAGGTAGGCAGCCCCCGGCGGACGCACTTGGCCATCCCCTCGAGCTGGGCCAGTGCGTGGCCCGGGACCAGGATGATGGGCTTGGCGACCCGATCCTGAAGCTGCAAGACGCCTGAGATGAATTCCTCGTCCGCCAGCTCCTGGTACAGTATGGCCAGCAGCACATCCACCGCGTCGATCACCCTTTCCATGCATCCGAGCCAGAACTGCCGGGTCCCCTGGGCCGGTGCCCACACCACGTCCACCGGATTGGTCAACCCGCTGGTGGGTGGTATTTTGCCGGCCGTGAAATCGGCGAGTTCCTTTTGAAGCGCGGGCGCCAAGATGGGTACCTGGAGACCCATGGGCTCACAGGCGTCGGCCGCAGCGGCTCCCCCGCCCCCCGATTCCACCAGGATTCCCACACGGTTTCCCCGAGGAAGGTAGGGGCAGCAGAAGGCGATGAGAAGATCGTGCAGTTCTTCGAGGTTTTGGGCTTTCACGACGCCCGCCTGCCGGAAGGCGGCATGGGTGATGGCGTAGTCGCCGGCCATGGAGGCGGTGTGGGAGGCGAGGGCACGGGCGCCCGCCTGCGTTTTCCCCGACTTCCAGATCACGACGGGCTTCGTCTCCGAGACCCTCCGGGCCTTTTCCAGGAAGGCCCGACCGTGCTCGATGCCCTCCACGTAGGCGCCTACCACCCTTGTGCCAGGATCACGGGCAAAGTGGTCCAGGTAATCGATCACGGTGAGGTCGCCCTGGTTTCCTGAGCTGACCACCCCGCTGAACCGCATGCCCCTGTGGGACCCCAGATAGACCGTGTTTTCACACACCCAGCCGCTCTGGCCGCAAAAGCCTATGGGTCCCGGTTCATAGGGGATCTCGTGGCCGGGCACTATGGTGTTGAGCCTGACGTGGGGCGAAAACAGACCCATGCAGTTGGGACCCACCACGCGTACCCGGCCTTCCCGCGCCACGGCGAGAACCTTTTTCTCCAACTCCTTGCCCAAAGCGCCGATTTCGGAGAAACCCGCGCCGTGTATGACGGCAAACTTCACCCCCTTGCGGACGCACTGGACCATGGCCTGCTCGGTGACCCCCGCGGGGATCACGAGCACGGCCAGATCCACGGCATCCGGAAGGTCCATGAGGCTCGGATAGGCCTTGAGCCCCATTATCTGGGGCGCCTTCAAGCTGATGGGATAGAGACGTCCCGTGAAACCGGCGTTTAGGAAGGTTCTGAGCAGTCTTCCCCCTATTTTGGTCTCATCGGGGGAGGCGCCCACCAGGGCCAGGGAAGCGGGTTTGAGGAGGGGATCGAGACGGGTTTGGGCCATGGGATTCCTCCGGATCGCGATCTTGCGGAAAAAGCTCCTGTGAGCAGAGCACCCAGCCCCGGTAGCATAGGCAAACGCTCCGGGCCTGTCAAGGAGACTGCCTGCTTGGACCATGGTGAATGGATTCTAACAGCAATTCCATTAAAAAACGCGCTGTTAGAGTTGTTTCTGGTCAGTGCCTCTCCTTATCGTTGTCGTTGTCGCAATCAGTCCCGTAGGGACGGTGATCGGTCTCGAAACCGGAAGGCGTGCCGGAGTGACAGGCACCGTTGCTGCCTCGGATTCGTGGCTTCTCCGTTGAGCGCAACGGACAATCCCACTAGGGGAACACCTCCGCCGACAACGACAACGATTAGTCGAGGCGTTTGCTTCGAAAATGACCCTATTCACAACCCGGGCCCCAAGGGGGCGTGAGGCTTGCGCCTCCAGGGCAGGAAAAGAGCACCCGACCGCAACGACGATCGAGGCCCCATCACGTTACACGGAAGAGCGGTTCGACCCTGCACTGCCCAGCCGGGAAGACGGAGCGGGGGCCGGAAGCTGTCGTCTGTCATCCCTGGAATTTCAAGAGCCGTGCGCTGTTGAATACAACGAATAGAGCTCCGAGGTTGTGCAGGAGGGCTCCAGTGAGAGGCGCGATGATTCCAAGGGCTGCGAGGGTCAGCATCAGAACGCTGAATCCCGCACCTCCAAACAAGTTGATATGGATGATTCTCGTCGTTTCCCGGGAGAGACGCACGGCTGTGGTCAGCCCTCTCAGATCGTTGTGCATCAGTGCCATGTCCGCGCTCTGGATGGCGACTTCACTGCCCATGGCGCCCATTGCTACGCCCACGTCTCCGGCAGCAAGGGCCAAGGCGTCGTTGATGCCGTCGCCCACGACCATCACCGTATGCCCATGGGCTTTCTCCTGCTTCACGGCCTCCAACTTCTGTTCGGGGAGAAGTTCGTAAGAGACTGCATCCAAATCGAGTTCGCGGCCCAGAGCCTCGGCCACGTTCTTCCTGTCGCCCGTGAGCATGGCTATGCGGGCCACGCCGAGGTCTTTCAATGATCCGAGTGTTTCCGTGACTTCAGCCCTTGGCCTGTCGGCCATCAGAAACACTCCGAGGGTTTGCTCCTTGGTGGCGACCCACACCACGGGGCCCGTATGAAGCACATGGGGAGCATCCGGAACCTTGAAGCCTTCTTCTTTGAGCCAACGGGACCGGCCGATTCCCACCATGGTATTACCCGACCGTCCCACGATGCCCTTGCCGGGTTCCTCGGTGACTTCAGCGGCGGTCCGGACCAAAACGCCCCGGTTGGCTGCCGCCTGCGATATGGCGCGACAGACCGGATGGTGGGAGCCGGAAGCCACGGTGGCTGCCGCCTCCAAGAGCGTATCCTCGTCGACGCTGTCCGACGGTCGCCCCTCGACCACCTCCAGTTGCCCAAGGGTGAGGGTTCCCGTCTTGTCGAGCACCAACGTGTCCACCTCCATCAGTCTCTCCAGGAAATGGGTGCTCTTTATCAAAATGCCGAAACGGGCGGCTACGGCCAAGGCCGCTATCATGGCGGCCGGGCTGGACAGCACAAATGCGCAAGGGCAGCTCACGACCAGGACGGTGATCGCCCGGTCCATGTCCCTCGTGGCAAACAGGACGGCCCCGGCCACGACCAACACGAAGGGAAGGTAATGGACCGCGTACTTTTCCACCGACTTGACGATCGGGGTTTTGGAACGTTGGGCCGCGTGAAGCAGCGCCTTCACTTTCCCCAGTGCTGTTTCCGTCCCCACCTTGGTCACCCTCACATGAAGCACCCCCGAAAGGTTCACGCTTCCTGCATAGACGCTGCTCTCGGCCCCCACGTCTCGGGGGACGGACTCTCCGGTTATGGGGGACTGGTCCACGGAAGAAGTCCCTTTCAGGATGGTCCCGTCCGCAGGAAACGACTCCCCAGGCCGAACGACCATTATGTTTCCCATTTCCAGATCTTCGGAGGGAACTTCTCTTTCCAGCCCCTCCATCCCCAGTACGGTAACCGTGCGTGCCGTGAGTCGTCCCAGTCCCTCCATGGCGGCCTGGGCTCCCAGTACGCTGCGCTCCTCCAAGATGTGCCCGATAAGCATGAACAGAGGCAGCAGTGTGGCCGTGGTGTAGTCTTCTTTGGAAAGGGCCGCCAAAATGGCCACGAAGGCGAGCTGCTCGGTCACCTGTTGCCCTGCGCCCTTGAGAAAGCCTTTCAATGCCATCCAGAAAACGGGAAGTGCGAGGCACAGGGAGGCCAATGCCTTCATCAGGATGGAAATATCTGCCTGGTCCGGGAAGAGCATCGAATGGAACCAGCTCAGCCCGAGGACCCCCGCGCCGAGAACTGCTCCGAGGATACGCAGCTCGAAGGCATGTTTGCCGCCTCCTGTGAGCCATCCATTCAACGGCGCTTGATGGTTGGGCATTCCGGCGCTCATGGGGTCTGGCTTCCCGGTAGAATCAGCCGGACAGCGGGGCAAGGCTGCCCCTGGCCCGAAGGCGCCAACAGGTACATGCCACCGACCTGTCCGGAGATTTCGTCCATCGATTCACGAAAGATCCTTGCGCACACCACCTCTGGGTCCTTACGGTACTGCTCCAAGATGCTGTAAAACGCCGTCACTTCGCTTCGGGCTCTGGAAAGGATATCTTCCCGATAGGATTGGGCCTTACGGATCATCGTGTTTGCAAGGGTCTGGGCCTGGGGGATCTCCTCTGCCCGGTATTTTTCTCCCGTTCTGATCATGGTTTCCCGTTGGATGCTCGCGCTGACCACCTCGTCGAAGGCCTTTTTCACCGCGGGCGGGGGGACCACCTCGTTGAGCTCGAACGAAATGAGTGTGACGCCCACCGGTGGATCATTCAGCCGTTGCTGGGCCCTCTCGAGGATTGTCGACGCGAGCAGTTTCTTTCCCCTGGTCAACACCTCATCCACATTGATCTCGCCGATGCTCCGGATGATCTGGGCCATGACCGAGCTTTGGATACGCGCCTGGGGATCGCTTTCATGCAAGGCGTAAGCCAATAGATCGGTTATCTGATATTTGATCGTTGCCCTGAGCTGAACGATGTACTGGTCTCCCGTGAGGCAGTATCCGTCGTCGGTGGGGTTGAGGGTTTCGAGCAGAGCGTCGCCGGGAAAGAACGTGCGAACCTGCGGCTTGAAGTCGTCGATGGTGAGCTCACGAATATCGCGAATCGGTACACGGATAACCTCATCGATGGGGAAGGGCAGGGCGAGAAGCAAGCCTGCCCCGTGGATTTGCTCTGCCCTCGTCTTGCCCACGGGATTTCCGAACCGCAGGACAATCGCAGCCTCGTTTGGCTGGATCGAATGGAGTCCGGATAGGGCGAAGGCGACGAATCCGAGCAGAACAAGGACCTTGAGTACCAGGAAACCCCGGTGCAGAGCCTCAATCACTGCGAGGGTGCGGGGACCTGCTTTCCGCATGGTCGTCCCTTTCCAAGGCGGGGCCCTTGCGCAATACGTCGAAGGGTGCGCTGTCCGTTCTCATGATGAGAGTCGCATTGCTCTTGAGCATCTGTTTGAGCGAATCGAGGGACCTGTGCCATTTGTAGAACGCGGGGTCCTGGCGCTGGGCCTCTGCATAGAGCCTTGCCGCTTCCGCTTCCGCCTCGCCCCTTATCACCGCAGATTCCTCCATGGCCTTGGCAAGGATTTCCGCCTTTTTCAAATCCGTTTCGTCGATGATGGCCTGGGATTCCCTCTTCCCCTCTGCGACGGCTTTCGCCGAAAACTGCGAGCGTTCCGCTCTCATCTGCTGAAAGACGTAGCGCACATTTTCTTCGGGAAGCGCCATTTGCTTGATGCCGATCTGAAAAACCATCACGCCGAGCTTTTCCTTCGCACCGCCTGCGACCTCATCGAGAATGCTCTGTTCTATCTCGTCGATCCTGAGATCCTGCGGATTGGTGGAGACCAAGGCGGTGAGCTCGTACTTGCCCATGACGGCATTTTTGGCATTGGAGACCATACCGTCGAGCTTGAGCTCCGCAGCCTCTGTGTTGCCTACGGATTCGAGAAAACGCAGGGGATCGTCCACCGACCAGATGGCGTAGGTCAGCAGGATGATGTTCTTCTTGTCCCTCGTGAGGGTCTCACGGAAGCGGGTGCTGTAAACCCTGCGACGGGTGTCGAGTATGATGGCCCTTTCGATGGGCCGAGGCCACTTGGCGTGGAGCCCTGCGTCCCTGATGACCCTCACGGGATTCCCGAAAAGGGTTACCACCGCGGTGTACCCCTCCATGAGTCGGAAGGAGAGGGTCCACGTCACGAGCAGGATCACGACGGCAACACCCAGACCCCATACGAAGAGATTCCTCGTCATGGCCGACAAGCCTCCTTGAAGGGCTAGAAATGGTCCTCCTTGCGCAACCTGTCCTCGGCGGTCTCAACGGACGGAGGCTGGAAGCCGGGCGGCCTCATGTCGATCCATTGCTCCACGTCACCGTCAAAAAGCCGATCGTCGATCACAAGGACCTTCTTACCGCCCAGGGCGTCCCGGATGACCTCGATTCTGTGCCGGCTTCTGAAGCGCTCCGGACTCTGCCGGTAGACGGCTGCGATCCTCCTGAAACGGCTTGATTTCCCGAGGGCCTCTCCCCTGCGGCGAAACCCGTAAGCCCGTGCGCCGGTTCTCCGGCTGGCTGCCTCTGCCTCCGCTTCCGGAAGGGTGCTTGCCTCGTATGCCCTTCCCTTGAGGATCTCGCTCTCCTTGGCAAGGAAGGAACTGACGACCTGCTGGAAGGCCGGCGCCACATCCAAAGGGGGGTGGATCGACTTGAGGTTGACCGAGATGATTTCAAGGCCGAGACTCTCGCCGTCCACTTCTCGTTGAAGCCGCTGGTGGATGCGGTCCGCGAACTCGGCCCGGTCCCTGGAAAGAAGCTGGTCCAGAGTCAGGAGGACGGTTTCCTTCATGAACACCCTGTATGCGATGGCTTCCATGGCCTCCAGCGGATTGGCCATCTGAAACGTGAACAGAACCAGTTCCTTCACGCGAAAGTATATGACGGCATCGATGGAGATAATCTCGTTGCCGTTGCCTATAAGGAACCGGTGTTCCTGGAGGCCGTGGGGGCGGCTCCATATGAAGTCCTCCGGTTTGCCCGTAGGCTCGTATCCCACTGCAAATGTCAGGATTCTCCGGGTCGGAAACCTCTTCACTTCGTCTATGGGCCAGGGCATTTTCAGGTGCAAACCCGGCGGGAGACCCTCCACTTCGAGCCTGCCAAAACGCATCTTGATGCCCTCTTCCTCGGGCTGGATGACCACCAGGGCGGTGGAAAACCAAAATATGAGACAGAGCAGCAGGAAGAGGGACCCCGCTGATCTTTTCATCAGCCCGATGGCCCAGCTTGCGCGAAAGTCCGCACTGAAGAGATCCTCGACGGTGCGCAGAAGACCCCTGACGGGGTTCTTCCTGGATAGAAAGGCCACGAGCAGAAGGGGACGAACCGGGCCGTGAAGCTGGTCGATCGGTGGAAGGTGTCGGAAGAAGGAGACAAAGGCGTGAAGACCCATCTCCAAGGAAAGTAGGAATATCCAGATGGACAGAAGCCACAGCGCAACGGGCCCTGCCCATTGGAGGCTTGCAGCGGACAGGAGGAAGGAAAGGGCTCCTACCAAGAGAATCCACACGGAGTTGAAGACCCAAAGGCAGAGTGTGTCGATTTCGGGAAAGGATGCGGCTCCCCGGCTTCTCAGAACCTTGGCAAAGGCGTAAAACACAAAGCACGCCGTCGTGGTCGCAACCCCGGCCCAGACCGCCACGGAGGTTTTCGGATAGGATATGGCGGTCCCCTTCAGCCTCCCCCAAACTAGGAGGACAACGGCGACGGCCGTTGCGAGGAGCCAAACGCCCTGCAAGAGCCACAAGAGCCTGGGGAAAAGATGCACCCTTGCAGGCGTGGACCGGTACCTGTTTTGGTCGGAGGCTCGTTGGGGGGCGTTGTCTTTGTGGGCGGTCTCGGCGCTCGTGGAAGAACAGGAAAGGGCCCTTGCCACCCCAATGGCGAACAGGATCAAACCGGCCGACACGCCCAGCAGCAGCCCCTCCCCCATCACCCGCGCCTGGGCAAGGCCAAAAGCCCGCGCACCGAGAAGCGCCCCCAGTCCCGCGGCAAGGTGTAAGGCCAAACCGGTTGCCGCCAAAGATGTCCCGGCCTGGCCCAGGCGGGCAAGAAGGCGCTTTGTCCTTCCCGATTCGGTTTCGTGCTTCTCCTGCTCTTCCATAGGAGTGCTGCCCTTCTTCGCCAGCCTCTAGGAAAGGCACCCCCGCCCTTTGAAAGAGAGGGGCAGCGATTGTCTTCCGGGGCTGTGAGTCCGGAAACCACCACGGTATTTTCGGCAGGAGGAGGACACCGATCCGTGGGTATGGATGACTTGCCGCGAGGGGGGCACCACTGCTCCCGCGGACAGCAGCGGGCACCCCGCCTCGGTCGTGATGGCTTACCCTTGGACAGGGGTCACCCTGCCGACCCGTGAACTGGGCCTGCGGTCTTGATCCAAGAGCCCTAACTGGAAGGAACCTTCCCGCCCAGGGATTCCCCGGTAAAGAGCCGCCTGGGGTTGTCTACCAGCATCATCTTGATTTGGTCATCGGTGACCCCTGCTGCTTTCATCTTGGGAATGAGCTTCTGGTGGATATAGGTGGGGTACCAATCCTTCACCATCCCTTTCCATGCGTCGGGCCAGGTAAAAGATCTTCCGAGCCAGACGGCGATGGAGTCGTGAGAGAGGCAAATCCGGTGTGCGTAACCCTTCTTGACGAGCTCGATGATCACGTCCTCTGCCTGGACCGGGCCAAGGCTCGTACGGTCGAACCCGAGGTAGAAGCCCGGTTTTTCAAGTTCGGAGAGATGGTAGTTGATGTCTGTGGAGTTGTTCTGATGCCCGATCATGATCTTGTGAGGATTCCCGCCCGCCTCCAGGAACAAGGCCTGCTGGGCCGGTCCCACGGAACCCTTCTGGGTGTGGGTGATGATGGGGACTCCCGTTTCCTTCGCAGCGCGCACTGCAGCCTTGAAGACCGTCTTTTCGAAATCGGTTATCTCCGGGTCGTCGGAGGCCACCTTGATAACCCCCGCTTTAACATCCGTACCCAGGATGCCCACGGTGATTTCCCTCTTGAAGAGCTCGTAAAGGTCCTGTTCCACGTCGTGACCCACTGCCTTCAAGAACTTGAAATAATGGGGAGCTCCCTGCCCTTCATAATAGAATCCCGTGGCAACGATGATATTGATGCCGGACTTGCGGGCAAGGTTTTGCCAAAGGACCGGGTCCCTTCCCCCAGTGTCACACATGCCGGCCTCTATGATGGTGTTCACCCCCACGGCCTTGATGTCGTTGAGGACCTTCAGACACTTCTCTTCTACCTCTTTGCGGTCGTACGGCACCATGCTTTCATCAGCATACCAGCCCGGAAAGTTGAATGCCAAATGCTCATGTACCAAAGTCACTCCCATCTTGTCCACCGATATGGGCCCGAGGACTGTCATCACGTCCACCGCATTCACAGCGGGTGCAGCCAAAAGAAAAGCCAAGCAAATGACAAGGACTGCCCCAAGAACTCTCTTCAAGTTCTTCATATAGTGACCTCCTTTTAGCGTAGATTCACGGCGGATTCACTCCAAGCGACTCTGTCGGACAAAAATGTCTTCGTCTGAAAAAAAGCAATTCACTGAGATAAAGTTGACGTCAAAGAGCAAGCGCAATGAACGGCTACGGCAATCTAAGAATCCCACCTCCTTTCTTGTGTTGGAAGAAACCATCACCTCCTTTCCTCGAATCTCTTGGGAACACCGAGTCGAATCGCATTCGAAATGATTCCACGGGGTCCAAGGGCTCCAGTCCTCTCATTGCACAAACCCATGCTGCCATGGCCCACCGCCGCCCCGACCCTGTCCCGTTGCGTGGCCTCTCTTATCTCGTGGTTTTCCCCTTCGGCCACGGGAGGGCGGTTGCCATGAGCCCGCGTATCGAGGTGCCCGTCAGGGCTTTTGCCATGTGCCCTGCAAAGACGGGACGATCAATTTCAAGAGGTTTAGGCGCTTGACGCCAAAGTCCTGACCGATTTAGGCAGAGGCTTTCCCCGGCGGCGTGGACCCTCTTTGGTTCCGGCGCGTCCGGGTTGGTTGTATGAAGGTCTATTCGGTAAATCTCTGAAATTAGAAATGGGCCACTGATTCCCACCTTGTGAACGCCCTTGCCACAGGTGTTCATAGAGCTACAACGGTGACCGAAGGCCTCAGAAGGCAGCCTGTTCGGGGGCGGCACGTAAGGCTTATCGATTGGGGTGTGCCAATGGCTTCCCCCGACTGCGAACCACAGAGCAGTTTGAGGTTAGAATGCTTGCCAACCAGTGTCGTCTATATGAAGGACGCTTCAAGAGGTGTCAAGGAGATTTTGAAGTCAGACAAATATATGATTTAATCCTATATGCTTTTCCTATGCTATAATTAGTCCGTACTGTAAAAGAATGGCCGCTACGAAAACCTCAACAGATGCGGGAATGCGGGAATGCGGGAATGCGGGAATGCGGGAATGCGGGAATGCGGGAATGCGGGAATGCGGGAATGCGGGAATGCGGTGATGCGGTGATGCGGTGATGCGGTGATCAAAGTGTATTTGCAGGGTGTCCTTAGCATAGGAGCCCGATATGTTCCCTCGCCCGCTTTTCAGAAAAAACCTTGCTCGTTTTCCCGGCCAGGTCCAACGTGGATGCGAAGGGCCTGCGAATCGGCCCGGCCCTTATCTTCGAGCGCTTCTGGAAGGACCTGGCTCTGCCCCAGATCCTGCAAAGTCTTCTCGGAGACCGCGAGTTCGGATTCGACGTGGAGCGTGCCATCTTCCTGACAGTGCTTCACTGAACGGTGCGTCAAGGACGTTCTCGAGGAGAAGTTGTTCGCCCGGCATCGGGACCTGTTCAGCGGGCTGGACCTTGTCTTCTTGGACACCACATCGATCTGCTTCGAGGGCGAGGGTGGCGAAAGGATCGGACAGTTGGGCAAGACCAAGGATCACCGGCCGGACTGCAAGCAGATGGTGGCAGGTGTGGTGCTGGATGATCCTTGGAGCCCGGATGGGGCGGGTCATTGAAATGGCAGAACTCTTTGTTTCACACTCCAGAAGATGAGCTTCAGCATCCCCGCATCCCCGCATCAACGCATTTCAAAACACCGGATGGGCCTTTCCTTCAAACCCGTATGGCATGGTGAAACCGGCCGACTCCTCCTTTTCCTGAATGAGGAAATCGATGATCGTGCGTTTTTCCGTATGGGGGACGAACGAATCCCGCAGGGCATACAGGGCTTCGTAGCCGTCGGGGATGGTGGCGTAGTAGAATTCCTGAGCGAGCTGCGTGAAGGCTTCAAGGTCCCTCTCGGTCTCACAGGCACGGGTGAAGTGGGTGATGAGCGTGGTGAGCATGTTTTCAAATTCATGGAAATAGGCCAGGTCGGACAGCAGGTCGGTCCGTGTGGGATAATGGTCAAGGCCATACAGGATGAGGCGCTTGAGGTGCTGGTTGGCTTGCTTGAAGTACTTCCTCACCAAAGGAAGGTTGGGTGCTTCCGCCCCTTTTTCTTCAAGAAAAGCCATCAGGATGGGTCTTGATAATTCTCCACTACCTTCGAAATATGCGACAAGATTCCTCTGGTTCTCGTTTAGAGGTTCTGCGTTATTCTCCTCTATCTGCTCGATATCATCGTCCTCGAAATAAGTAAAACCAGCTTCTTCCATGGCGGAAACATAGTCCTCGGGCCGTGTTCGAAATATCTCCTCCACCTTGTCGCGCATGATCTCGTATTCCAGTTTCTCATAATCATCCAAGAGATCGTCTTTGTCTTTTCTTCTCATGGGCATCCGCCTCTCAGGATTGCATTGCAGGCGAAATCATCGTCATCGGACACGATCTGCCGCAACGCTGTGCCATTGGACACGATGAAGCAGGAGGAAACCACCCGTCGAGCCGCGAGCCGGCACACCCGGACCTCAGCTCCATCTGCCGCCTCCCGAACAGGGTCGCCACGGGTCCGAGGACATGCATCGTCATGCAGGCCCTGCCGTCTTTGCCGAAGCCTGCTTCTCGTCCTTGGCCCAAAGCGTTTCGATCAGGCTGCGGATCAGTTTGACGCAGTGGCGCTGGGGGTTCTGGAGGCGAAACCCGGTGTGGAACACCTTCTTGTCCTCATGCGCTTCGCACCACATGCTGCGAGCCTCCAGCATCACGATCTTCGATGCCACCTCCATGACCAGTTTGAAGTGCTTTCCGCACGCGATGGGCCTTTCACTTTCCACCAACAATCCTTCGGTGCTGATGTTGACCACGACACCGAGAAGCGATCTTGCCTCCCTGTCGTGCACGCTCAGATACTGCAGCAGTTCCCAACGTTCCAGTTTTCTGTTTTCCTTCATGGACGATCTTCAGATGCCTCCTTCCTCGATCAACGGAACCGACCGCGAGGTGTTTGACAGCCTTGGTGTCCCTTGGGGTGCAATTCATGATACATCGGACCGGCCGGCAAAGGCAATGGGCGTCCAAGCCGGCAAACGCCCGCCCCTTGATGTTGGTCGCTGAAACCGCTATGGAGAGGGGCGAGTACGGTATCAGAAGTGGAACCACCGTCGCATAGACTACAACGCAAGGACAACAACATGAGGCAGACGCGATGAATGAGAAAGGCTGGAATAAGGTCTCACTGGAGCAGGTGTTCTCCCCCCGGGCCGTGGCCGTGGTGGGGGCCTCCGCATCGGGGGCCATGTCGTTCGCGGGCATGGTGCTGGCGGCCCTGAAAGATGCGGGCTTTCCCGCCATCTATCCGGTGAATCCCAAGTACGACGAGGTCGGGGGACTTCCCTGCTACCCGAGTATCCGTGCCGTCCCGGGCCCGGTGGACCACGTGGTGGTCAACATCCCGGCCGAAGCCGCGCCGGCCCTGCTCGACGACTGTGCGGCCAAGGGGGTGCGGTCGGTGCACTTTTTCACGGCCGGGTTCGGGGAAAGCGGTGAAGCGCAGCGCGCGGCGCTGGAGAAGTCCATGCTGGAAAAAGCAAGGGCAGGCGGATTTCGCATCATCGGACCCAACTGCGTGGGTCTGTTCGTTCCCCGCTTCAAGCTGGTGAACGTCTCGGGCGCCCCCCTCGATCCGGGGCCCATCGCCTTCCTGTCCCAAAGCGGCGGACACGCTGAGAATATCCCCACCGAGAGTGCCGCCAGGGGGTTGCGGTTCAGCAAGGTGGTCAGTTACGGCAATGCTCTGGATGTGGACGAAATCGAGCTCTTGGAGTACCTGGCCGGCGATCCGGAGACCGAGGTCATCGCGGCCTATATAGAAGGTGTGCGGGACGGCAGGAGGTTTCTCACGGCCCTGGGCGATGCAGCGGCTCGGAAGCCGGTGGTCGTGTACAAGGGGGGAAGGACCGAGGCGGGCCAGAGGGCCGCCGCGGGCCACACCGCCAGCATGACCAGTTCCGTGGCGGTTTTCGAATCCTTGTGCCGCCAGTTGGGCACGATACAGGTGGAGAACCTGGACGAGCTCATAGACGTGTTGGTGGCCCTGCGGTTTGCCGTGCCGCGGCCCAAGGCAGGGGGCGTCGCCATCATGGGCGCCGGTGGGGGGCCCTCCGTGCTGGCGAGCGACGAGATGGAAAAGGCGGGACTTCACATGCCCCCCTTCAGCCCGGAGGTTCAGGGGGAATTGAAACGCCTCCTGCCCATCGCCGGCAGTATCTTCGGCAATCCGTTGGACACACCCAATATGGCGACTCCCGAGGCGATCTGCTCTGCGGTCGGGGTCCTGGCAAAGGTACCCGAGGTGGACATCATCTTCTACCATCTGGGGTTTCACCCCATCGGCCGGTGGGGGTTTGACCGATTCGCCTCCCCTTCCTTCCTGGAGCCGGTTGTCGACGCCTTCGACCGGGTGCGCCGGGAAGAGGGCAAGTCGGTCATCCTGGCCCTGCGTCCGTCTATGGAACCTGGGGGGCTCCGGGAGTTTCTCGCCACCCAGCAAGCCTTTGTGAAGGCAGGCTTTCCCGTCTTCCATTCCCTCCATCAAGGCGCCAAGGCCATGGCCCGTCTGTTGGAGTGGGGCCGACAACACTCCCAGGGAAGGTGACACGGATCATGCACCTGACGCGTTGCCAAAGGAACGAATTCGGAAAATGCGACCACCCGCTGAGCACCCTGGAGAGAATACGAGACGGGTTCAGGAGACTCGGGGTGGACGATATCAACTACAACGACAGGGGATGGGGCGCATGGACTTCCAAGGGCCTTTACTGGGGCGTTGCCGAAAGCCTCATCCTGCGGACAAGCACCACCGGCAAGGGAACGTCCAGGCTCATGTCGTGCGTCAGTGCCTACGCCGAGCTGGCGGAACGCTTTTCAACCCTTTATTGTTTCAGCCACTTCGACACAGTCAACCTTCTGTATCTTGTTAGGAACGCCGACGCCTTCAGGAGGTATTTCGCTTTTTCCTATCTGGCCGGCTACCAGGAGGCGCACCAGGACGAGGTGGCCTCGCCGGTCCCCCTGGAGGACCTGCTCGCCAACGAGAGGCACCTGACGCAGGAGGATCTGGAAATCATAAAACGGGGCGAACAGGCAAGGCACTGGGTGGACGGCTTTTCGCTGCTTCATGGGAGGAAGGTGAAGATCGCTCCGGTCATGGTGAGGTATCTCAACGGCACCAACGGAATCGCGGCGGGAAACACCATCGAGGAAGCCATCGTGCATGCTTGCTGTGAAGTCTTCGAGCGATACGCCCAGAGAAAGGTCATAGCCAGAGAAACGGTACCGACCATCGATGCGCAAACCATTGAAAACCCGGAGTTACGGGCCCTCCTGGCATCATTTGAACAGGATGGTGTTCGAATAATTCTAAAGGACTTTTCGGAAAGAGGCTTATTGCCGTGTATAGGAGTGCTGACGGTAAATAACAACATTCCTAAAGAGCACGTTGAATACAGGATTATTCAGATAGGATCCTCTTTCGATCCTGAAGAAGCACTTATGAGGTGTTTTACAGAGAGGGTTCAGGGAAGACTCAATTATTCACCATCAGATAAATTCAAAGATATGTGCCATACGGATCCTGAAAATGTTACGGACCACTATTTCTTCCTGACCGATAGGGTCACCCAGGCGGACCTGTCTTTTCTCGAAGAAGGCGAGAGGGTGCCTTTCCTCAAGGGGGAAAGGCCGGGCGACTGTCTCGAGGAAGTAGAAGCGATAAAACGGATATGCCGGCGACTGGGGACCGATTTGGTGGTGGTGGACCACACCCATCCCGTTCTGCGGTTCCCCGTCGTACGCGTCGTCATGCCGGGCGTATCGGACGCCATGGTGTACTACCCGAATGCGTTGCGTACCCGAGACAAGTACCTCAGCCTGATCGAAAGCACCTGTGCCTACGAGAAGGGCATCTTGGAAAGGATGGAGAGTTTCTGGGCCGGGGCCCCCGGGGGGCTGTACTAGCTCGCCGCCCTCACCAGTTCCTCGAAAAAGAGACGGTCCTGGTCCGATATGCGCACAAAGCAAAGGCCCATGGCCACGGTCGCTTCGTTTTCATCGATCCCGTACAGGTCGGACCAGACCACCTTTCCCGTAACATCTATGCGACCGCGATCGGGGGGTTTGATATACATGCGCAGCTCCTTGTCGAGCAGCAGGGGTTCTTCGCACACGATGGAGATACCGTCGGCACTCACGTCGCGCGCGTGGGCATGCACTTCTCCTCGGGACGTCCTCACGATCACGGTCCACGCAACTTCCGCTCGGGGAGTCCTGCGCCTTTCCGCTGCCTCGATCACCCCACGCCCCCCTTTTGGGTCCTCCGACACCCGGGACCTTGCTCCCCAGTGGAAAGGTCCCCCAGATCCCCTGAACCGTATAAAGCCTATTATATAGAAAGGATGATGTCAAATGCGAGACTGGGGGCTAGTGGCAGAAGGAGTCGGTGGACCTTTCCCCCTATGTGGAGCACGAGCAGGTGAAAATACGCTTCCGATTCACTTCCAACGCCAGTGCCGTGGCCGACGGCTGGTACATCGACGATGTAGCGATAACAGGGCTGACGGCATTTGGCTGGAATTCCCGGACAGGGGGCGCCACCACCCATACTGACACGAGTCCCGGGAATTACCGGGCCGTTTTCCGTGCCACCGACGACCAGGGGAACAGGGATGGAACACGATCCTGGCGGCGGTGACCAACGGTTCCGGAGGCCAGGGCCTGGCCTACCGTTTCACCGACCTCAGGGACAGGCCTCTCAGACTCTTCTATGCCGCTGCCGGGCAACCACCCCGGGACCCGGAATGGACGAGCCCCTTTCCAGAACGCGGCGGATCGTGCCTGCCATCTCACGAACCCCAAAGGGCTTCATGACAAATTCTCGAATGCCGGCTGCCCGTGCGCTGTTCTCATCTATCCTTTCACTGAACCCGGTGCACAGAATCACCGGCAGGTCGGGGCGTATGCGAAGAAGCTCCCGCGCCAGGCCGTCACCCGTCATGCCCGGCATGGTCATGTCGGTTATCACCAGGTCGTAGCTGTCCGGCAGGCTTCGGAATGCCTCCAGTGCTTCCACACTGCTCATTTTCACATCCGGCCGGTAGCCCAGCTGCTCCAGGATGCGCTTTCCCAGGTCGGCAAGGGCGGGCTCGTCTTCCACGAAAAGGACCCTTTCGACTCCCCTCGGAACGGGCTCCGGAGACTCGAGCGCGAGCCCGAACCCGATGTGCTTTTCGATCACGGGGAAATAGACCTGGAAGGCGGCCCCCTTTCCCGGCTCGCTCCCCACGGTGATCGCCCCGCCGTGACCCCTCACGATGCCGTGAACCGTCGCAAGGCCCATCCCGGTGCCCACCCCCTTTTCCTTGGTGGTGAAGTAAGGATCGAAAATGCGCTCCATGATCTCCGGTGTCATCCCGTGTCCCGTGTCACGGACGCTGAGCTTCACGTAAACCCCGGGGGCGAGCTCGGGCATGGCGGTCCCTTCGCGGCCGATGTCTTCGTTTTCCAAAGCGACGTCCAGGATCCCGCCCCTTTCCTGCATGGCGTGCAGGGCGTTGGCGCAAAGGTTCATCAGCACCTGGTGGATCTGGGTGGGGTCCCCCATTATGATATCGTTCTCAGGAGCAGCCCTCTGGCGGATTTCGATGGTGCTGGGAAGAGAGGCCCGCAGGAACTTGAGGGCCTCTTTGACGATGGGGCCCATTCTGACGGGGCGCAGCTCCTGTTCGCTCTGGCGGCTGAAAGTCAGTATCTGTTTCACCAGGTCCTTGGCGCGCTCGCTGGCCTTCAACGTCTGGCGCAGGCTGTGCGCGGCGGGATGCGCCTGGGGAATATCGAGAAGGGCCAGGTCCGTATTGCCGATGATCACGGCCAGGATGTTGTTGAAATCGTGCGCGATGCCTCCGGCCAGGGTCCCGATGGACTCCATCTTCTGGGCCTGGCGCAGCCGTGCCTCCAGACGACGCGTTTCCGTGACGTCCTCGTAGATCACCAGTTGGTCCCCCGTTTCCATGGCCACCGGTCTGAAGTTGATCACCTTGTCGGTGCCGTCCTTGCATCTGACCGTGCGGGTCCCCGGGCGCACCTGCCCGATTCCGTGTTCTGTCTGGCCTTGCTTCCATTTGGAAATGGCTTCATGCCTGTAGACCGGGTCTGGATAGGCCCTCCTGAACCACTCCCGGCCCGTCGGGATGTCCTCCATGGTGTAACCGAATATCTCCGTGAACTTGGGGTTGAGGTACCTGCACACGTCGTCCTTGCCCATCAAGGAGAGCCCGAAGGGGGATGCCTCCACCACAATCCTGAACTTCTCCTTTTCATTGCGCAGGTCTTGTTCGCTCCTTCGCAGCTCGTTCTCCATCTGTTTCGCTTCGGTGATATCATCGATATACGCAAAGAATGCCTTCACGCAGCCCTTTTCGTCCAGGTGGGGAACATAGGAAACCTTGATAACCGCTCTCTTACCCTCTTTGTCCACGGCTACATTTTCGAAGGCGGTCGGGCGGCCTTTCATGACGATCCCCATGTGTTCGTCCGCCTTCTTGTAGACAAAGGGGGGAACCACATCCTGGACCCGCAGACCAACGATTGCTTCCTTGGTGTAACCGTACCACTCGGCATAAGCCTCGTTCGTGTACAGATACCGCCGGTCGGCGCTCACGTAAGCGATGAGTCCGGGAAGTCCGTCGATGATTTGAGACAGTTGGTTGCGGCTTTCATGGAGGGCTTCCTGAATTTTCTTGGTCTCCGTGATGTCCTTGATGTGCATGATCGCACCCGTCACGGTGCCGTTCAAGTCCCTGAAGGGGTGGGCCGACATCCCCCACCAAAGGGCAAGGCCGTCGGCATTCTCGACCAGGGCCTCCGCGGCACGGGGTTGCCCCGAGCAAAGCGCCCGCCCGACGGGACACCAGGGGCAAGGAGACGATGCCCCGTGGATTGCGGCGTAGCATTTCCTGCCCATGAGGGGCGTCTGTTCCTTGCGATGTGCCTCCAACCACCGATTGGCACCCATGATCGTATGGTTCGCGTCGACCACGAGAAAGCCCTCCTGGATTTCGTCATGGAGGTTTGTAAGAAATCCCAGCTCCTCTTCGAGTGCCTCCTTTTCTTTTCGCAGTTGTTGGATTTTTTCTTCCAGGCCATCCCTTTCCTGGTGTGAGCCTGCAGCGACTGATTTGTCCATGATGTCTGGAACCTCCATTGCCCACCTTCAGGTTGAAGAGCGCCCTCGAAAACCCCTCCACTCGGTGATGGTATCTGCCATTCGGAACATGGCTGTATGCGCCTGGAGTTTCTGAAAATCATCGTCGAAGATGAGAAAGCTTATTGCATTTTTCTCGTAGAAATCAAGCCCCGTAAGGAACACCATTCACACCGCCGGGCACAAAGACAGCAGTGAGGAGGCTATGGGCAGTCGCGAGCGCACATGTTCGGGCCCCTGCCGGACTCATGGTCTTGGTAGGGTGCGCGAGAATGGACCCCGCGGCAAAAGGCCTCCGGTGGAAAGGCTCGCCTCGGGCGTTCAACGGCCGGAAGTGAGAATCCGTGTCCAGGCCCGCCAGGTGGATGGGATGGCCCCCGCACCCCCAGCGCCGTCTCCACATCGCGGACCACCTCCCGGGGGCGGTAAAGCCCCAGTACCGCGGGCAAGCCCACCGCAAGGGCGTCTTAGAGCTGGGGGCGATAGGGACCGCACCAGGCGGCTGCGCGTCTCAGGCCGATCCATGGCCATCGCCAGGTTTCGCGTAAGGGTGGTCGGGATGCTCCCCCACAAGGGTTCCGATGGCCAGTCAGGGATCGTCCCATGTTTTCCCTGCACGACGGGATGGACCCCCATCAGGTCCAGAAGCCCACTTGGCAGGGCCATCTGTCCGGGATGGCCCACCTGGACCGTGGATATCCCTCGGTAAGAAGCAAAGGCCGTTGCGGCCGTCCCGGACAGTCCGGCGCCGATGACCGCCAGTTCACACTCCATGGTGTCGCGTGTCCGTTCACAGATGGTGGATCCTGGTTCGGGCCGAGGCCCCGGGACCTTCACCCACCGTTCACGCCAGCAGCGGCTCGGGCCATGTCTCACTGCCGCCGGCAAAGCGGGCGGTGAGGATCTTGGACGGATCTGTCGTGGCCTCCACGTTGGGTATGGGGTTTGCCCCGAGTCTTTCGAATCCCGTGGGGACGTAGAAGGTGAAATCGAGCAGCGGTTCCTCGCCCTTGAGAGCTCCTGCCACGTAGCGATTCATGGCGGCCACGTCCGGTTGGGTGCGTACCGGGCCCGCGTAACGGCCGCCGTTCTGGGTCAGGTCCGCATACAGCAGGGCCGCTGCGTAGATACTGGGAAAGTCCACCCCGTGGGGAAACCCCGCGCCGTAGAGGAACCCCCCGGTCTGGAAGTGACGGGCGAGAGCGTAGCTCGGCCACCTGCCCCTGCCGCAGCTTGCCCCTTCCACGAAGGGGTCCGGGAACTCCATGTCCAATTGGGAGATGCGGTAGGCGGTCAGGACGACGGCACCCAGTATCCGGTCCCTGTAAATGTCGTGTCCCTCCGGGTTGAGGGCCGGGTCCGCGTACTTGAGCATGGCCACGCGGTTGAAGGCCGCCTTCAGATACCCCAGGGGCTCGGCGCCCATTCTGGAAACCCCGTCGCCCGCGAGGAGGATGAAGGACCCCCAGGCCCCCCTCCTGCCGAATTCGTCATAGGTGACGATGCCGTCGCCGTCCTCGTCGAATGCCTCGAGGAACTGCATCTTCAGGGACGAGGCGTCCCTGACGTCCACGGCTTCCAGGTAGCTCAGGGCCGTGCGCTGCATGTCCCAGGGGAGCTTGAAGATGTCGAAATAGAGGGTCGAGGTCGTCAGGTCCGAAAAGACCCCCCCTTTGACCGTGCCCAGGTGTCCGTGCACCGACACTACGGGGGCATCGGCCACCGTGTCGTGCCCCACCACGTGGTACTTTCTGGTTCCGAGCCCCCTTCTTTCCGCTTCCTGGAAGCTCCTGTCACGGGAAAGGGGACAGTCGCATCCCTTCCGGGTGACGATGTGGCGTCCCTCCAGGGCCGCCACAGGCACCGACTGTGCGAACCGCCCGCCCATGCCGTCCTCCAGCCCCGACTCCATGGCTTCCTTGAGGGGGACATTGCCGAAGATGTACCGCGCACAGAGAAGGTCCGTGGCCACAGGGTCCGTCCCGGCAAAGACCAGGCCCTCCGGTGTCCTTTCCGCAGCCACCGAGCCCATGTGGTCGTAGTTGATCGCCTCGATGGCGTCCACAACGTGGAGCATCGGGGTGTCCAGGCCGCTCACGGCCTTGATGATATCGCACATGGTCGCATTGATGCCGCCGGTCTTTTTCACCAAGTAGTTGCCGACCGCGTCTGTCTTGGGAAGCCCCGTTGCCATGTCCAGCTCCGGGACCCAGACCTCGTGGGGGATGGCCCCTTTCATGCCCGGGATATCCGTGTGGGGCACGCCGTAGTCCCACCGGCAGCCCCCCCTGGCGGCGAACTGCATGGGATACAGCCCGATCCCGAGGTTCTTGATGACGTTCGTGAACAAGGTGATGGAGTGTACCTTGAGCTTGGGCACGTTTATCAGGACGCATCCCGGATAGGCCTCCCGATCGGCACGGCTGTTGGGGTTTCCGCCCACCACCGCCTTGTGAAGGGTGATGGCGCCGTAGTTGATTCCACCGGCGACTTTCACCTCCCGACCCTTGGTCGGGTCGTCGCTGAGCCGGTTGAGGTCATAGACCATGAGCCGGTCCCCGGCCTTTCCCGGGGGGAGATAGATGCCGCCCACGCTCTCCTCGAAGCCCCGCATGGGGTCCTCGGCATCGTGGGGCCCCAAGGAATCGGCCAGGTACCTGCGTACGAAGTAGAAACCCCAACCCCCGTAAAAATCCACGCACCTGCCCTCCACGGCCGCTTCCACCGTCACACGGGTTCCCCGGGGATGGAGCAGGCAATACAGGCGCGCCACCGCGGGCATCACCGTGGCCGCCTCCCCCAGGGCCATACGGTAATAGCTCACACCGAGCTTGTCGTGGAACCAGCGCATCAAGGCCGCCACAAAGGGCCACTCGGTGCACGTCGTGCCGAGGGGACCGGGACCGTGGGTCTGGGGATCTATGTTCTGCATGGCCACCAGGTTCGGCTTGAACAGCAGGTTCTGGCCCTTTTCGAGCCGGGTCCGGATCAGCTCAACGAATCCTGTCTCCTTATCGAGGGGAAACAGGGCCAGGTCGAGGCACCGGTACGTGTAGTCGATCTTTGCCCGGATCTTGCGCCATGCCTGCTCACTGCCATCGTTTATGTGGCTCTGGAGAAGCTCTCCCACCCCCCCATACGATTCTCCCACATCCAGCCGCACCACGGCCACCGGGGACCCGGTGCGGTCCACTTCCTGCTCACCCATGGCCGTTTGGACCTTTTGAGACTGAACCTGGGTCATGCCGTTTCTCCTTTCTCGCTGGGATGCGATCCCCCCGGGACGGGTCGGGACATGGAATTGCTGTGACAGACCCTTCGGCAGGGCACACCCATGGCGGGTTGCGCTCGGGCTCCACGCCCCCTGTAAAGCTCGGGTTCGACGCGGACTGCCTTCGGCGCACCCTCCACCGCGCTTCGGGGCCGGCCGGTCGTCGGCATCGGGCGCCTTTCAGAGCGATCCGTCCAGCTCGTAGGCCACCTGCTTGTGGCAGGCCCTGCACCGCTGGGCCCCCCGGAAAAGGGGCTCTCCGCAGAAAGAGCAGTGGTACCGCTCGCATTCGCTCCGGGCCCATTCCACGCTCCCCTCTTCGTCTCCCAGGGCGGCCGCCTTTTCCCGCCAGATGGGAATGGCCCGCTCCATCACCCGCCGACCGGTGGCGAGGCTGAAACTGCCGATCATGTCGCAGGGCCACTCACCGCATTGGTGGCACGAGTAGTACCCTTTGGATTTGACGCACTGCCTTATGGTGCATAGGCTGCAGTACCCGTACAGGTTCTTGGGCGGATCGGGCTGCATGCAGCCCAGGCACTCGGTTTCTTCGGGCTTGGTTCCGTAAAGGTTGCCCATGACGGACTTGAACTTCTCGTTGCCGTCCCTCGTGGCGATGTAAACCCCGCAGGTCCCGCAGTACAGTCCGCAAGGGGCCATCAGGTCTCTATCGGCGAATTCCTCTTCGGTCCAGCCTTCCATGGGTCCTCCTCTGGGGGCGTCCCCCAAGGCCCGCCGTCGGGCCCGTTCTTGTCGCGGGTCGCCGGTAAAACCGTCAGGATCGGCGCCGGTCATCGTTCCGACCACGTTCGGATAGTCTTTTTTGTGGGCGATGCCCACCCTGCCAAGGCCTGTGTGGGGTGTCCCTTAAGCGCCGGCATGTTGCCCGCATCCACGCCGCAGGGCGGGCGGGACACTCAGGCGTCCAAGGCGCAAAACAAGGACCCGGCCAGCCTAAACGATGACCAAGGGTTCGGCATAAAGGGCACGCGGGCGAGTATGGCAACCGGCCCTGCCGCTGTCAAGCGGCAAAGGCCGCCGCATGATTGCTGTGTCCTTCCCTGCCTTGAGCATGGTCCCGGGCACCCTGCCGGTGCCCCGCCTGCCCGCTCGGGGCCGGCTTGGGTGTGGGAATTCGGGGGTGCACTTCACAAGGTACATGTCTGCATTATACTGTGTGTGTCTTAGCGCTTGCCGGGGTTCACCCGGGGGGTTTTGGGGGGAAGGAGCCCTGTCTTTCCCTTTGCGGGCGAACCCGAAACGAACGAGAGGGACCCATGCCGCCGCACCTTCACAGCCCGGTCTCGGTAAGAGGCCCGGAGGATTTGGCTCCGGGGGACCACGTGTGCTTCCTCTACCAAAACGAAAAGGAGTGCAGGCAGTTCCTCACACCCTATTTGATGAGGGGTCTGGAACGAAACGAGAAGATCCTTTACATCGCGGACCCTCGTGAATTTAGGATGATTGATGGGTACTTGCGTGACGCGGGAATGGATCCAGGGCTTCTTGCGGCCTCCGGACGGTTGCTCGTATCGGGTTACGAGCAAGCGTATCTGGCTGGCGGGATTTTCGATCCGGAAGCCGTGATCGCGTGGATCGCCTCGGCGACCGAGCGGGCCTTGCAGGAGGGCTTCCATGCCTTGCGGCTCGCCGGAGAAATGACGTGGGTGCTGCGGGTCGTGCCGGGCTGCGAGAGGCTGATGGAATACGAGGCAAGGCTCAACGAATTCTTCCCTGGCAGCAGGTGCACCGCGGTGTGCCAGTACCACAGGAGCAGGTTCCATGCGAGGACCCTGCTTGATGTCCTCATGGCCCATCCCATGGTAGCTACAGGCCATGCGGTCTACGAGAATTTCTACTACCTGTCCCCCCGTGAGTTGCTCGGTCCCGATGCGGACCGGAAGAAGGTGGACCGATGGATCCGCGGCCTGGAGGAGCATCAGCGCCATCGGGAGAAACTAAAAAACCAAGTCCAAGCCAGGACGGTGGAGCTTGTCGAAATCAACGAGAAACTGGTCGGGGAAATCGAGGAACACAGGCGCACGGAACAGGCCCTCAAGCTCGATGAAGCGCGGCTGGAGGCCCTGCTTCGTCTCGGCGGGAGCAAGGGGGAGCCGCCGGACAGGCTCGCGCAGATCGCGCTGGAAGAAAGCGTTCGACTGACCCGCAGTGAAGTGGGCTTTCTCAACTTTCTCTCGGAAGATGAGAAAGTGTGCACCCGGGCCGTGTACACCGAAAAGACACTTCGCCGGTGCGGGGTGCCCCTCAACGTGTCCGACTTCCGGATCGGGGAATGCGGTGTCTGGTCCGAGGCGTGCCGGCAGCGCCGGCCCGTTGTGGTGAACGATTACCAGGAGGCCCACCCGAGCAAGCGCGGGCTTCCCCCGGGGCACCTGCACCTGAGGAGTTTCATGTCCATCCCCGTGTTCGAAGGAGACCGAATAGTGGCCGTGGCGGCGGTGGGCAACAAGGAAGGGCCCTACGATCCCGGCGACGTGCGGCAGTTCAGGCTCCTCATGGACGGGATGTGGACCGTCTTGCAGTGCAAGGGGGCCGAGAATGCCCTGAGGCAAAGCGAAAAATCTGCCCGGGCCGTGTTCAACGCCAACATGGAATCGGTCGTGCTACTGGACCGGGAAGGGACCGTGCTCGATATCAACAAGACCGCGGCCGCAAGGCTGGGTGCGACCGTGGGTCAGATTATCGGCACAAGCGCTTTCGACCACCTCGCCCCCGACGTGGCACGGACCCGAAGGGACCGCCTCAACCAGGTGGTGCGCGAGAAGAGGCCCCTCGTGTTCGAGGACACACGCGACGGCCGTGTCATTGATAACAGCCTTTGCCCCGTGCTCGATGAAAACGGCATGGTCTTTCAGGTGGCGGTGCATGGGTGGGATGTCACCGAGCGCAAACATGCCGAAGAGGCGCTGAGGCGGTCCGAAGCCAGGCTCCAGTCCCTGTCGGGGCGCCTCCTCCTGGCACAGGAGAAGGAGCGGCAGCGCTTGTCCTTCGAGCTCCACGACGAACTGGGGCAGGCCCTCATGGTGCTCAAACTCCGGCTCCGCGCCGCGCAGAGAGAACTGACCCCGGAGCAGGACCACCTGGAAGCCTCCCTCGAGGGGTCCCTCCGGTACATCGAGGAAATCACAGAAAGGGTCCGCAGGCTCGTCCGGGAATTGAGCCCCGGGGTCCTCATGGACCTGGGGCTTGGCGCGGCCGTGGACCGACTCGCCCAGGAGGCAGGCAGGCACACGAAGATACGTGTGCGGACCGAACTGGACGATGTGCGGGGGCTCCTCTCGAGGCGCACGGAGACCGCGCTTTTCAGGGTGTTCCAGGAGGCGCTGACCAACGCCCTCAAGCATGCGGGGGCGGGCAGGATATCGCTCACCATTAAAAGACGGGGGCACACGCTGTCCTGTTCGGTGGAGGACGACGGGCGGGGTTTTGAAACCGTGATGCCGCCGGGGGGACGCAAGGGGGTGGGCATGGATGCCATGGAGGAGCGGATACGGATGGCGGGGGGGCGGTTCCGCATCGAAAGCCGCAAGGGGGCGGGAACGCGCGTCGCATTCACCGTTCCCCTGAAGAAAGAGGAGCGGTGATGTCCCCGTGTCGGATCGTGCTGGCCGACGACCACGCCCTTTTTCGCCAGGGCATCCGTAAGATCCTCCAAGAGCGGCAGGACCTGGAGGTGGTGGGGGAAGCGGCGGACGGCCTGGAACTGCTCGATGTGCTCAAACGCACCGATGCGGACCTGGTCCTCCTGGACATCGCCATGCCACGGATCAGGGGTCTGGAGGCCGCAAAGGAGGCAAGGCTGATTCGCCCCCGCATCAAGGTCCTGCTTCTGACCATGCACCGAAACACCGCCTATTTTCGGTACGCAGCGTCCGCGGGGGTCGAGGGCTACCTGCTCAAGGAAGACGCGGACACGGAATTGTTCTGTGCCATCGATACGATCCGGCAGGGAAGGACCTACATTAGCCCCCTGCTGATCGAGGACCTTGCGGGTGAGCAAAATGGTCTCGACCTTGCAAGGCCGCAGCGCCCTGAAGACCCGCTCACCGTGCGTGAGCGCCAGATCGTAAAACTCATCGCCGAGGGCAGGTCGAGCGGAGAAATCGCGGACCTCCTGCACATCAGCATCCGAACGGTCCAGAATCACCGGGCGAACATCATGAGGAAGCTGAAGGCGAGGCGAACGGCGGACCTGGTCCGCTACGCCCTGAACAAGAGGTACACCGATCCCTGAGGGTGCGGTTTTATTGACAATTGCCGACCTTTCTGACGAACCCCTATCGGAATAAAAACGCACTCAAGTCCATGCGACCCCAAGGGCCTGTTTTCACCAGCTCAGGTACCGCCCACCATTAGGGCTCTTCCCCCATGGTCGAAGGTGGCCGGAAGGCTGATCGAGGGTGGGGCGGCCTATTGTGACGCAAGGGTGTCCTAGGTTTCTCCCGGAAACAGGCAGGGTGTTCGAATTGAGTATTTCTGCTCATTCCGATTTGATCCGAGGGGCTGTAGAGTGTGTATGGATGAAAAGGTAGGGTTCGTTGGCCCCGGGGGGCAGGGCCTCTTCCCAGTCGTTGCCCGGGGTTCCATTTCCCAGCCAGCCCTTTTCCATGCCCCAGGGCACCGGACGATGGGTGGTACGGGGACGGCATGCGCCCGCAAGATACTTGTCCTGGACAGGGCAAAGCCCAATACCCGTGAATGAATACGCTTCCGGATAGAGGATGCTCACATCAGTCCTCGTTCGACGGTAGCGTCGAGATTCCCCCCTTGCGACGGGGGTGTGGAGGATTCTCGGAAGCGGGAAACATCCCCCTTTGCTTCCCTCAACGGGGGAATTGGCCGGAGGCTGCCAAAGTTCCAAAAGGGATTCATTCAAGGGTATTGGGACAAAGCCGACCCGATGGGGGGGCAGGTTTGAGAAGGGCGAATGAAAGCAGAAGCAAGGAATCAGAGAGGGTCGGAAATAGGGGGTATGAAGGAAACACGGAAGGAACGGGAAACCGCCTCCCTGCTGGCCTGTTCCAGGGCGGTCCTGGAATACGGGGATTTTCCCACCACGGCCCGTGCCATCTTCGACACGGCCAAGGAATTGATAGGAGCGACCGCGGGGTATGTGGCCCTGCTCAGTCCGGACGGATCGGAGAACGAACTCCTGTTTCTCGACGCCGGGGGGCGTTCCTGCAGTGTGGACACGAGCCTTCCCATGCCGATACGGGGCCTTCGGGCCCGGTCCTACCGCACGGGCAAGGTAGTCTACGACAACCATTTCATGAACAGCCCATGGTTTCGGTTCCTTCCCGGGGGGCACGTCACCTTGGACAACGTGATGTTCGCGCCCCTGGTCCTGGAGGGCAAGACGCTGGGCCTCGTGGGCCTTTCCAACAAGCCGGGGGGGTTCACCGACCAAGATGCCGAAATGGCCGGGGCCTTCGGCGAATTCGCAGCCATCGCCCTTCGCAACAGCCGGCTCCTGGACGCCAGGGACCGGGCGGTGGAGGCGGCGGAAGCGAGCGAGAGGCACCTGTCCGACATCCTGGACAGCATAAGCGACGGCTTCTTCGCCCTGGATGAGGGCCTGGGGGTAACCTACTTCAACAAGGCCGCAGGCGACCTGCTATGTCGCAGCCGGGAAGACGTGCTCGGAAAGACCCTCTTGGATGCCTTCCCCGAGTTCGAGGGGTCCGTCTTCGAAAAGAAGTTCTCCCGTGCCCTCGCGCACAGGGAGTTTGCAGCCTTTGAGACCTATTTCGACAGGCCGCCTTACACCAACTGGTACGCGGTGCGAATTTATCCGGCAAGGAAAGGCATCGCCGTCTATTTCCGGATCACCACCGAACAGAAGTACGCGGAAGAAGAACGGAAACGCCTCGAAACGGAATTGGCCCACGCCCGGAAGATGGAGGCCCTCGGGACCCTTGCGGGCGGTGTGGCCCACGACTTCAACAACATCCTCGGCATCATCCTCGGAAACACGGAACTGGCCCTTCTCGACATGCCCGAAGCGCACTATGCCCACCGGAGACTCCTCGAGTCCCAGAAGGCCTGTCTCAGGGCCAGGGACCTGATCGGGCAGATCATGACGTTTTCGCGGCACAAGGAGAACAGGAGGGGCCTGGTGGATTTAGCGCGTCTAGTCGGGGAGGCGCTCTCGATGATCCGGGCCACCTGCCCGTCGACCATCGAGATCGTGCAGAACATCGGCACGCTACCCCGAATGGTCCTGGCGAATCCGGGCCAGATACGGCAGGTCCTTGTCAACCTGTGCACCAACGCCGTCTATGCCATGCGGGCGCACGGGGGCACGCTGTCCGTGGAGCTGGAGAGCGTCCGGGTGGATGGCAGCCACCCGGTGGAAGGGAGGGGCCTCGGGCCGGGCGACTATGGGCGCCTGACCGTGTCCGACACGGGTTGCGGCATCCCCAACGACATCATGGAGCGCATCTTTGACCCTTATTTCACGACCAAACCGCCGGGGGAGGGTTCCGGCATCGGCCTGGCCGTGGTCAGGGGGATCGTTGAAAAACACGGCGGAACCGTGACCTTTCAAAGCAGGCCCGGAAAGGGAACGACGTTTCAGGTGCACCTGCCCCTCGCAAACACGGTCCCGGCGCGCGAAACCGAAGAGGAAAGTCCACTCCCAAAGGGAAACGAGCGCATCTTGTATGTGGATGACGAACCGGACCTGGTCATCACGGCCACCCACATGTTCAAGTACCTCGGGTACCGATTGACAGCGAAAAACAGCGGCCCGGAGGCCCTAAAGGTTTTCAGGGCCGATCCCTACGCATTCGACCTGATCATCACGGATCAGACCATGCCCGGAATGACGGGCGAAACCCTGGCCGGGGAGATCCTCAGGATCAGATCCGACGTGCCCATCATCGTGACCACCGGGTACGACGAACAGATCGACGAAAACAAGGCAAGGAAGGCCGGGATAGCGGGCTATCTGATGAAGCCGGTGGCCCTGCGGGAAATGGCTGTCTATGTACGCAGAATCTTGGGGGATTGACAATCGCTTCCGAGGGCAATCATGACCGAAACCACAATCGCCACTTCCAAACCTTCCCTGGTGGACCATGCCCTGCAAACGGTCATGGACGGGTCTCCGCTGGGTATGCTGGTCTTCGGCGAGGACGAAACCGTTCTCTACGCCAATCCCCGGGCCGAAACGCTTTTCGGAACAACGCTGCGGGAGCCGGCAAGGGTAAGATGCGGGGATTTCATCGGGTGCGCCAACCGGCACAGGGACCGCCGGGGGTGCGGGCATACGCCGTCCTGCCCCCACTGCCCCCTTTATGGGACCATGCGCTCGGTTCTGGCCTCGGGTGAGGGAGACCGCGAAGGAGAGGCTTTCCTTTCCAGGGAAAGGGGAAACGAGTCCGTCTGGTTACGATTCAAATGCAGCAGCATCCGCCTCAAGGGGGGCAAGGGGGCCCTCATGGCGCTGGACGACATCACGGCCCGCAGGCAGGCAGAAGAACGGGAGGCCCATATCAAGCAGGTGCTGCTCGCCATACGCAACGTCAACCAGCTCATTGTCGACGAAACCGATCGGGGGCGGCTCATCCAAGGGGCCTGCGCGAACCTTACCGAAACCCTGGGCTACCACAATGCCTGGATCGCCCTCACGGACGAGACAGACCGCCCCACGACCATGACCGCCGCGTCCGGCTTCGAGGAGGGGTTCGGGGTCATGCAGGACCGGCTCGAGCAGGGCGCTTTCTTCCCGTGCATGCGGCGCGCACTGGAGCAGGGCCCCCTCGTGGTGGTTCGGGACCCGCCCGCCGAATGCCCGGGTTGCCCCCTGGCTGGCGGGTACAGCGGTCGGGCGGGTTTGGCACGCCCCCTTTCCTTTGAGGGTCGGGTGTACGGTTTTCTCTGTGTCTCCGTTCCCGGGGCCTATGCCTATGACGAGGAGGAGCAGGGCCTTTTCAACGAATTGGCAAACGACCTGTCCTTCGCCCTGAGCAGGTTGGAGTCCCGGGACCATATCCGCCACCTTACGGGAATCATCGAGACCATTCCCCAGCCCATGGCGGTACTCTCCCGGGATTACAGGTATCTGGACGTCAACGCTGCATATTCGGATTACTTCAACGCCGAGCGGCAAGAGATTCTGGGGCGGACCCCGGCGGAGTTTCTCGGGCACTGCGTGTTCGAGGCCGACATCAAGCCCCGGTTGGACCGGTGTCTCGCAGGGGAGCCGGTCCGCTACGAGGTTCGGGCCGATTTTCCCGGCAAGGGCCCAGTTTGGATGGAGATGCAATACTACCCGTATCGGGACCCAACCGGCCGGGTGACCGGTGTCATTTCACACGGGCTCGATATCACCGAGCGAAGAAGGAACCAGGAGGCGCTCAAGAGAAGCGAGACCCTTCTCAAGGAAGCCCAGAGGGTGGCCCGGATCGGTTACTGGGAACTGGACACTTCGGTCGGCACGCCGGTATGGTCCGAAGAGATATTCCGCATTTTCGGGCTGGATCCGGAAAAGGGGGAGCCCTCCTTCACCGACCACGAGACCCACGTGCATTCCGAGGACTGGCCCGCACTCAACGAGGCGGTGCGAAGGGCCGGGGAGGACGGGACGCCCTTCGACCTGGTTTTCAGGATCGTGAGACCCGATGGGCAAGTCCGGTGGATGCACGCCATCGGGACCACTTCCCGGGACGGCCGGGGGAAGGTGACGAGGCTTTTCGGCACCGCCCAAGATGTAACGGAAACGAAGAAGGCCGAGGAGGCCTTGCGGAAGAGCGAGGCGAAATACCGGGCACTGGTCGACACGGCCCCCTACGGGATCCAACTGACCGACCTGGAAGGTAGGATCGTGTTCAGCAACCCCGCTCATCACAGGATCCAGGGTTTTCCCGAGGGTGAGCTCACCGGCAAGTTCATTTGGGACCTCGTGGCGGAGGAGCAAGAGAAGCTCCGGACCAAGGAATACTATGAACGCCTGGTGAAAGGGTCACTTGCGTCGGGGGTCTATTTCAACACGGACAGGACAAAAGACGGTAGATTGATAGAGACACGGATAGACTGGGACTACATTCGCAACAACCAAGGTGATGTCGAAGGCATCATAAGCATCATCAGCGACATCACGCACCAGAAAGAGCTGGAATCCCAGCTTCGACAGGCCCAAAAAATGGAGTCCATCGGTACGTTGGCTGGCGGCATCGCCCATGACTTCAACAACATCCTCTCGCCGATCTTGGTCCATTCCGAGATGGCCATGATGGAGCTCCCGAAGGACAGTCCGGTTCAAAGCAGTCTGGGGAACATATACAAGGCAGGAGAGCGGGCCAGGGACCTGGTGAAACAAATCCTTGCCTTTGCCCGCAAAAAGGAGGAGGACCGGATCCCGTTGAAGCTGTCCCTCATCGTGAAAGAGGCCATCCGATTCCTCAGGTCCACCATCCCTTCGACCATAAGTATCCGATACGATCTCAAGGCGGTCCGGGACACCGTGTTTGCCGATCCCACCCAGATGAACCAAGTAGTGATGAACCTGTGCACCAATGCGGCCCACGCCATGCGGGAACAAGGAGGCTTGTTGGAGGTGACCCTGAGCGACGAGTGTGTGGGGGAGGAGACGACAAACCCCTTGATCGGTTTGCCTTCGGGACACTACCTGCGCGTGTCGGTCAGGGACACGGGACCGGGGATCCCCCCCCAGATCATGGACAGGATATTCGAGCCCTATTTCACCACCAAGGGCCCCGGTGAAGGCACAGGCATGGGACTTGCCGTCGTGCACGGGATCGTGAAAAGCCACGGGGGCGACATCACCGTGGAGAGCGCACCGGGAAAGGGGGCCGTTTTCCATGTGCTCCTTCCCATCATTGACGCGCAGGTGCCCCTGACCCCGGAGCCCACCACCGAACTTTCCCGGGGCAGGGAGCGGGTCCTTGTGGTGGACGATGAAAAGCCGGCCGTGCAAACCCTGCAAGCGATGCTGGAACGGCTCGGCTACGAAGTCACGGCCAGAGCGGACGGCTTGGAAGCCCTTGAGGCTTTTCGCAATCGGCCCGATGCCTTCGATCTTGTCATAACCGACCAGACCATGCCCCATATCACCGGCAGAGACCTGGCAAAGATGCTGATGACCCTTCGTCCCGATATACCCGTCATCCTCTGCACCGGGTTCAGTGAGCAGATCGATCAAGCAGGGGCGGAAGAAATGGGTATCGCGGCCTTTGTGATGAAACCGATCACCATGGGGCAGATCGCCCGGACGATTCGGGATGTTCTCGACGGGGTGTCGCAAGAACGCAGGGACGCGGGCCCCTGACATGTTGCGTTCCTCCGCCCCGTGGGTTATGGGTCCAAGGGAACCCGCCAAGGACCATGGCCTTGCAGGCCGCAAAGGGAGGTCCGGGCGCTCAAGAAAACCGAGAGGGAGGAAAACATGGACAATCCCATATGCCGCAGGCTGGGAATACGCTACCCCATCCTGCTGGGGGGAATGGCCCGGGTGGGCACAGCGCCGCTTGCGGCGGCCGTCAGTGAGGCCGGGGGCCTTGGAATACTGGGTGCCACCACATGGGGTCCCGACGAATTCAGGGAGCAGATCCGCCGGGTCCGTGCAGCCACGGACAGGCCTTTCGGGGCCAACATACCCGTCTCGGCGCCCCATTCCGCTTCCCAGGTGCAAGTGGCTCTGGAAGAAAAGCTCCCCGTGGTCACGACCTCGGCCGGAGACCCTGCACGGTACACCCGGGTCCTCAAGGACAGTGGGATATACGTCCTGCACGTGGTGCCCATGGTGGACTACGCTCTCTTGGCCCAGGAGGCGGGGGTGGATGCCGTCATAGCGGAAGGTTCCGAATCCGGCGGTTTCACGAGCCTGGAAGAGATCTCCACCCTCGTTCTGGTGCCCCAGGTGGTGGACGCGGTGCGGGTCCCTGTGCTGGCTGCGGGGGGAATCGGCGACGGCCGGGGCCTTGCCGCGGCGCTCGCCCTGGGGGCCGTGGGGGTCCAGGTGGGCACGCGGTTTCTCGCCACCAAGGAGGCGGAGATCCCCGGGGACTACAAGCTGGCCCTTGTCATGGCCAAAGAGACGGACACGCGTTTGCTGCGTACGGAAAGGGCTGCGGCCAGGCTCATGAAAGACGCGCTGCGAAAACGTGTGGACGAGGCACTGGAAAAAGGCGAGGCCCCGGGCATCGAAGGTTCCGGCACGTATTCCGGAGCCTGGGCCGCGGGCCAGGTGGCCGGACTCATCCGCGAGATCGTGCCGGCCGCACAGCTCATCGAAGAAATGGTCCGGAACGCGGCCGCCATCTTTCGTTCCCAGGCAGCGGCCTTCTGACCGGGAGCTCCGGGTAGGGCTTTGGGGCGTGGATCATCCTTACCGGCCGGCTGCCGTCTTTCCGCCCTGGGAGCGTGGGCGTCTCGCCCGGCTTGTCATGCGCTGCCCATGGGTTCGAGGTTTACCAGGGAGTCGGGCTGCTCGATCCTCTCCATGAGGTGCACGTAGGCCCTGTTTCTGGAGAGCTGGACCAGGAAGGCCATTTTGGACAGGAAAAGCTCCCGCACCATGAACTGTGCCATGCTCGTGTCGGACGCCCCGCCGCAATGGGGTTCCACCATCTGCAGCATGCGGTCGATGGCGGGCGTGACACGCTTGTGCATCTCCTCCTGCACCGGCTCCAAGGGGGCGTCGGGGGTTGGGCCCCAGACCGTGGGAACGATGTAGTCGATGGGCCTGGCAAGAAGCACCGGCATGTACTGCCTGCAAAGGTCGGTGGTCGCTTCCCTGAGCATGGACCGAAGGTTTTCTGCCGCCCCCGCAGCGTTCGTCATCTGCTTTTCCCGTGGGTTCCTTCCAGACAATTTCTTGGTCAAGTGACCTATAATATTCATTTCCCCCTTGCTCCTTTCCATTCACGCGCCCTGACACGGACTCACGGCTTTCCTTTGCCCCCTGAGGGCTGCGACGGTTTCGCGAATAGGTTGGCCCGTCCGAGCGCTCCCGGATTCGTCACCCGTTGCAACGATGGGCAGGCGGAGTGTGAAGGTCGTTCCCCCGCCCGGTGTGCTGCTGACCTCCACGGCACCACGGTGCATGGAGACCACCCGCCTTACCACGGAAAGGCCGAGCCCCGTGCCGTTTCTCTTGGTGGTGTAATACGGTTCGAAGATATGGACCTTGGCGCCGGGATCGATGCCGCATCCGGTGTCTTGGACCGATACGACCACACAGCCGGCCTGGGGGTCTTCCTGGGCCCGGAGCGTGAGAAGCCTCTCGTCCTTTTCTTCCATGGATTCCGCCGCGTTGAGCACCAGATTCCTGAAAAGCTGGTCGAGGGAAAACCGGTTTCCCCACACCTCCATGGGGCCCCCTTCCAGGTGTGACCGCACGGTGACCCCTCGCACCCGGAACAGCTCCTGGAACATATCCACGCAATCCCTCAGGAGCTGGGCGACGTCCACCTTTTCCTTTTGATGCTTGCTGACCTGCTCCCTGGTGCTCTGGATGATCTCCCGGTTGATGCTTTCTATTCTTTCGCTGGCCCGGATGATGCGTCTTAAGTACTTCTCGAACTCCTTATTCTTCCCCAGCTCCATGATGCCGAGCTGTGCATTGCCTTTTATGGCCTGAAGAGGATTGTTGATCTGGTGGACCAGCCTCTGGAAGAGCTGTGGGGTGTCCTTGCGGTCCTTGGACTCGATGAACTCCTCCTCAATCAGCCTGATTTCCCCCACCAAATGGTTGAGAGTGAAAGGTTTTTCCAGGAATCGATCGCACTTGGTGTTCAAGGCGTGGATCGCCACCTCCTTTTCGGCATAGCCGGTCATCATGACGACCGGAAGGGCCCCGTACTCTCTGCGTATGCGGCCCAGCAGCTCCAGCCCGCTCATGCCCGGCATGGCGTGGTCTGTCAGCACGAGATCGATCGGAGAGTCGGCCCCTTCCAAAGCTTCCAGTGTTTCCAGGGCCTTGCGGGCATTCGGGGCCACCGTAACCCGGTAGCCGTGCAGACTCAGACCCACCTCCAAAGTTTCCCGCTGCGGCGCATCGTCGTCGACCACAAGTATGTGCATGGCTGCCTTCCTTTCTCAATGCCCCAGACTCGGGGGCCCTTTTGATGTGCCGGTCTTCAGCACAGCGTGTAGCCTTCACGGGCGGCGGACAGAATTTGCCTGTCACCCGCCGCGGCCCATCCCTCTGTTTGCCAGCAAGGTTCCGCATGGGCCTCTCTTGTCATCTGCGCTTCAAGCTCCTCGCTGAGCAGCCTGGACACGCACCGTATCAGGTACTCGTTGGTGACCGGTCTCAAGGCCCACTTCTTGCGCACCCCCCCTGCGGCTCTCTTGGTGGGGCTGCGTTCCCATATCTGTTCCGCGGTGCTTCGGGCGGCCCGGGTTGCCCCCAAAATGGCCTCGCGCACGGGTCGGGAATTTCTCTTTCGCTCGCCATACTGTTCACTGCCGCACCTCCTGGTCTGCCATTTCGGAATCACCGTCAACGGCTGCCTTCTTTCTTTCCGCCCCGGACACCGGAACCTTTTCTCCAAAAACCGGAGGCGGTTGCAGACCCTTACTGCCAGGACTGTGCCATCGTCGTCAGCGGACGGCCAACGCTCTGATATTGCGCAGTATACGAACAAGACTGCCGGAGCGCCGCGAGACTGGAAAGGGTGTAACGGTTTGTGACAGGTCCGGGGCCCGGGTCGCAGATTTCCAGGGCCCACAAGCCTCGAGGGCAACCTGGTACGAAACGCAACAGTGTTGCGTTGCGATACCAGGCCGGCAGGGACCGACACCTCGGTGAAGCACCTCTGGGCTCGGGCAGGGCAGGGGCGGTCTCCTGCCCGTGCAGTTCACCGTGACCGCATGGTTGCAAGAGACCGCAGGGGAAATCCCACCGCGCCTGCCCCCATGAATCGGGGAAATGCGAAAAGACCCGAATGACAGGGCCTCGCAAATCGGGGGACGGTAGAGGAAAGGGCAGGGATCATGCGAGTCGTCTGCCCCGATGGCGCAGGTCGGACTGTGGAGGAGTCGGATCGGCTGGAACCGGTTTACCGAGGCCCGTTGACAGGTCCGGCAAATATTTCTAAAAGAGACGCAAAGTGCTCGATCGATGGTTCGAAAGGGTGGCCGAGCGGTTCAATGCTGCGGCCCGGAGACATCTTGAAGGGTTTACCTGTTCTGCGGGTTCCCATCTCGCTGCTCATACCGTGCGCGGTCACAAATTGTGATTTTCCCCATGCCCCCTCTCCCTCTCCTTCCAGAACGTCTGAACTGAGTTTGCTTTCAACCTTTCATGCGTGATGCTTTCAAAGAGCCGGGTGGTCTTGGACAGGAGATAGGACGATGAAAAGAACCGTGAGAAGACTTCCAAACCCTGTGCGCGACCGGTTCGTTGTGATCGGAATCATCCTTGGTGCTGTTTTCTGGCTGATCGAGTCCATCATGCATGTTTACGTCTTCCACCGTCTGGATTTCCTGCATTCGCTGTTGACTCCCGGCCTTCATGAAACCTGGATGCGCATGGTCATTGTCGGCATGTTTATTGCTTTTGGCGTCTATGCCCAGTGGCTGACGAATGCGCTCAGGCAGGCCCAAAAGGCCCTGAAGATTGCAAACACAGAGCTGACCCAAATATTCGAAACATCCGCAGACGGTATGCGGGTGATAGACCGCGATTTTCGCATGCTTCGCGCAAATCAGACCTTTTGTGAGCTGGCTGGGGTGAAGAAACAAGACGTAGAGGGCAAGAAATGCCATGAGGTTTTTCGCGGGCCCCTCTGCCATACGGTCGGATGCCCCCTGATCCGGATTCTGGAGGGTGAAGACAGGGTGGAGTGCGACGCTGAGAAGATCCAAAACGGCGGCCGCCAGATCCCGTGCATCGTTACGGCCACTCCCTTCCGCGGGCCCAGTGGAGAGCTTATAGGGATCGTGGAGGACTTCAAGGACATCTCGGAGCGAAAGCACAATGAAGAAGCGCTCAGGCAATCCCGGGGCCGGCTGCGCGAGCTTGCCTCCTACCTTGAGTCTGCCAGGGAAAAGGAGAGAACCCGCATTGCCCGTGAAATCCACGATGAGTTGGGGCAGGCGTTGACCGCACTGAAAATGGAACTGCACTGGTGTATCCAAAGGCTTCCGGAAGGTGATCATCTGCTCATCGAAAAGTCGAAGAAAATGCAGGAGCTCGTCGACGAAAACGTTCACCTGGTGCAGAGGATCTCATCGGAGTTAAGGCCCGGATTGCTGGACCACCTCGGTTTGTCCGCCGCAATGGAGTGGCAGGCAGGTCAGTTTCAGGATCGCACCGGAATCGAGTGCGATATTATCTGTGAACCACATGACATTGTCTTGGACCCAACCCGCTCAACGGCCGTTTTTCGGATTTTTCAGGAAACCCTCACAAACATCGCTCGGCACGCTCGAGCAAAAATGGTCGAAGTGACCCTCAAAGAAGAACCGGGGCACGTGCAGCTCAGGGTCCGCGACGACGGCCGGGGAATCACCGAGGGGGAAATCTCCGATCCAAGATCCTTCGGACTCATGGGAATCCGGGAGCGGGTGCACGCGCTGGACGGCCGCGCGGAAATCCACGGAGTAAAAGGCAAGGGAACGACCGTTACCATTCGAATCCCCCTTGACGGGATAAAGGAGCCGGGCCGGTGCTCAAGATACTCATCGCAGACGACCATGCGATCGTCCGTGAGGGACTGAAACAGATACTGGTTGAAATCGACGATATCATCGTTGCGGGCGAAGCGTCGGACGGAAACCAGGCGCTGGAGCGGGTACGCGAAGAGGCCTACGATTTGGTTCTCCTCGACATTTCCATGCCGGGGATGAGTGGCTTGGACGTGCTGAAGCAAATGAAAACAGAACGTCCGGACCTTCCGGTCCTGATGCTCAGCATCTACCCCGAAGAACAATATGCCGTGAGGACACTGAAGGCCGGCGCATCCGGGTACCTTACCAAGCAAAGCGCACCCGAGGAACTGATCGCAGCCATCCGGAAAGTGTATAAAGGGGGAAAATACGTTTCCGCTTCGCTCGCCGAGAAACTGGCCATGTTTCTCGATGCCGACATCAGCCGGCCGGTCCACGAACTGCTTTCCGACCGCGAGTACCAGGTGGTTGTCATGATTGCGTCGGGCAAAACGGTGTCTGAGATCGCGGCCGAATTATCCTTGAGCGTAAAGACCATCAGCACCCACCGAAGCCGGGCACTTTCAAAGATGGGGATGAAGACCAACGCGGAGATCACGTATTATGCCGTAAAACACGGCCTTGTGGGTTGATTCCAGGATACGCCGCAGGATAGGTGCCTGCCCGTGGTCCTTCCCTCCGTGCCTTTCGTGGCAGGGGCGGAATTGTATACCTCGTGCGGCCGCAAACTGCGCTTTTTATCCCCTCACCCCGGCCCTCCCAGAGGGCGAGGGGCATGTAGGAAATCACCATTCATGACCGCGCGCAGTATACTTGATTTACGAGGGGTAGGACAAACGCCTATAAGGAAATCCGGCTCTCGCCGATATACTTTTCCCTTCATCTCCGGTATACATCCCTCGTCGAGGCAGATGTCGTTCTTGGCGCTGATCATCGTTCCGACCGGCTGCACATTCTCGCTCTCCCGTGGTGGGAGGCGAAACGATGACCAATGCGTCTTTTTTTCACCCAGGCAGGTTGCAGGCGACTGTAACGGCCGGAGATTGGAAAGGAGAAAGTCATGTGTACAAAGGAGGGAAAAATCCGTGTTGCCCTGGTCTGTTGTCTGATGCTATCGGCCGCTTTGTTGCTTGCTCCGCAAATAGGCCATGCCTTTGATATCACCATCGATGTTGCACCGAACACCCTGAACCTCCGGAACCAGGGCACGGTTGTTACGGTGCATACAGGCATTGCCTTCAGTTCGGTGGACGGTGGAAGCGTTACCCTCAACGATATCCCTATTTCATGGTGGAAGGCGGACAACCAGGGAAACTTCGTTGCAAAATTCCTGATGGACGACGTCAAGGCGCTTGCCGATACCGGGGCTTTGCAGGTGCCGGGGGAAAATGAGCTGACTCTTATGGGCACCACCAAGGACGGTACTACCTTCACCGGAACACAAAGCATAACGGTAATAAACGTCGAACCTGCCGGTTCGGGAGGAAAATAGGCTTAAGCTTCGAACTGGATGATCGGCGGTTGGAGCGTGTCTGAAAACCCCTTTCGGGCATGCCAAGGCCGTTGGGAGCCGGGGGGCGGGCCCAACTCAGACCCGACCCCCTCTCCCGTTTCTGCACAGCTAACCTTCCCCGAGCACCAGCCTCTCCAGCCCCACCAGATACGGGCTGCCGATCTGCAAGGTCCATTCCTTGACCCTGGCCCCGATCCCGAAGATGGAATGGGACTCGATGGTTCCCAGGCCGAGCACCTCGTCGTAGGCGATCTTCTGAATCTGCCTGAGCACCTGCTCCCTGTCTGCGGGCTCCACTATGTGCTGCGACTTTTCGAAAAGGGCGTCGATTTCGGGGCTTTTGATGTACGTGTAGGGTGCCTTGGAAATGTAGAATATCCAGGTGGTGTACCCCGCATCGTAGCCCGGGGAGCTGGGCATGGTGATGGGGGCCATGTCGCAGTCCTTGGCCAGGGACTTGTCCCGGAATTTCGCCGTGTATATGCCTGTTTCCATCAACGTTACCGTGGTCTTGATCCCCACCTTGGTAAAGAAAGCCGCAAGGGCTTCCATCTGGTCCGGGGTCTTGGGGACCGTCGTGGTGTCGTACGTCACGATTTTGGCCTCGAAACCGTTGGGATAGCCAGCCTCCGCGAGGAGCTTCTTGGCCTTTTGCGGGTCGTAGGCATAGGGCTGGAGGTCGGGATTCCAGCCGAACTGGGCCCGCGAGATGCCCCCCACGGCCGTGGGCAGGGCCTCGCCGAAATAGATCTTGTCAACGACGGCCTGCCTGTCGATGGCATGGGCCAGGGCGAGTCGCACCCGCCTGTCCGCAAAGGGGCTCTTGGGATCATTCATGTTGAGGAACTGGAGATGGGTGCAGCCCGTGCTGGGAGACGAGAGGGTCCGCAGGCCCGGGCTTGCATTTATCTCGCCGATCTGCGCCCCGGCCACACCGTGCACCACATCCGCTTCCCCGGTCTTGAGCATGGCGATTCTGGTCGCCACTTCCGGCACCACCCGCATGATGAGGGTCTTGACGTGGGGGACCCTCGCCGGATCGTAAACGCCCTCGAAAGCCTCCCACTGCATGTACTCGCCAACGGCGTTCTTTATAAGCTTGAAGGGGCCTGCGCCCACGGGATGGTCCGTATATCCCTTGGTGCCCACTTTCTGCAGATAGTTCCCGGGTCCCGCGGTGAAGGGGACGGTGTTGAAGAGCATCGGTTGGGGCCCCTTGGTGTGGTAGACGATGAGGTGGTCGTCCTTGATTTCCACCTTCTCGATGGTCCGTTCGTACACCTTGGTGTTCGGATTGGCGGTCTCCGGAAGGAAGCACCTTTCGTAGGCGTAAAGGATGTCCCTGGCGGTCACCTCATCGCCGTTGTGGAACTTGGCGCCCTTACGCAGGGTGAACTCCCAGGAAAGCCCGTCCTTGCTGATCTTCCACCCCTCAGAAAGGGCCGGGGTCCACTTGCCCTCCACGCTTCTGCGGATAAGCCCGGCGTGGAGGTGATCGTTGATCGCGGCCATCATCCCGTTCTTCCCGTGGGAAGGGTCCACGAGCTGCTGTCCGAGGGTGGCCACCACCACGGTCACCTTGCCCTTGGGCACCCGTTCCGAAGCTGCGGCTCCGTGCCCCATCAGAAGAACCATTGCCGACAACATCGCCACTGTTACGACCCAGATCCTTTTCATGATGCCCCTCCTTTCCTCGTCCTGTTTCCATCCACCCTGCCAAAACCTCAATTCCGGCGCGGAGCCAATCATGCGGGCACGGCGTTTCCCAACGAGATGCCGGCACACAACGAGAGCCCCCTGGCCGGATCGACGACCAAGGCCCCGCCCGGCGCGTGGCCGAACAGACCATCGAGCCGGGGGGTGGGCTGTCTTTCGGTCCCAGATTCTGATACGGTTATTAGGAAGTCGGTTTTTCCCCACCTAGCAGGACAGGGGTCGCGAAACGCCGGTGGCCGCCTGCCCCACCATGGGAGGACAGATCATGCACAAAGCCACCGACGCCGCTACAGGGCACACAAGGGAGCTTCTGATTCTTGTCCTGGCCGCTTTCATACTGGTGGTTGTCAGTGTGCGCAATTACCTTCTCTTCCACACCCTGGCGGAGCTTTTCAGCATCGTGGTGGCGTGCGGGATATTCATTCTCGCCTGGAACACGCGCCGCTTCCTGGCAAACGGCTATCTGCTTTTCCTCGGGCTGGCCTACCTCTTTGTGGCGGGGCTGGATCTCCTTCACACCATCGCCTACAAGGGTATGGGAGTGTTTCAGGGGTATGGAGCCAACTTGTCAACCCAGTTGTGGATTGCGGCGCGATACATGGAGGGCCTGTCTCTTTTCATCGCGCCCTTCCTCCTCACCCGCCGGATCAACCCCGCCCTCGTGGTGGGCGTCTACTGCCTCGTGTTCGGCTTCCTGCTGCTTTCGATCTTTCAATGGCACGTCTTTCCGGACTGCTTTGTGGAGGCCACCGGCCTGACACCTTTCAAGAGGCTCAGCGAATGTCTTATCTGCATAATTCTGTCGGCATCCATCTTTCTGCTGGTTCGCAGACGCCGTTATTTCGACGGGGCAATCTTCAGGCTCCTGGTGGCTTCCATTGTCCTGACCATCGCATCCGAACTGGCGTTCACCTTCTACCTCAGTGTGTACGGGCTGTCCAATCTGTTGGGGCACCTTCTCAAGATCGTCTCCTTCTATCTCGTTTACAAGGCCATCATCGAGTACGGTCTTGTGAGGCCTTACAGCCTCCTTTTCCGCAATCTCAAACAGAGCGAGCAGGCCCTCCGGAAAGAGCACGACAGGCTTCGCGAGGCGCTGGACAACGTGAAGAAGCTCAGCGGCCTGCTACCCATATGCAGCGCCTGCAAGAAGATAAGGGACGACGCAGGTTACTGGAACCAGATCGAATCGTACATCCGGCAGCACTCGGAGGCGGAATTCAGCCACGGCATCTGCCCCGAGTGCGCCAAGAAGCTCTACCCGGAATGGACCGACTGAGCCGCGCCCTCAGCCCTCGATCATCGTTGCGGCCAAGTTCGACCACTGCTGGAACACCGTCCTTTTGGTGGGCAATGCCCGCCTTACGAAAACCTTTATTCCGGCGCGGAGCCAAGCATACGGCAACGGCGTCTCCCAACGTGAGGCCGGCATAAAACGAGACGCGCCCGGCTGGAAGGACGATCAAGGCCCGCCCTCAGTGCCTGCCGATGATCTCATCCGTGTGATCAAGCAGTTCCCCTATCTTGAGGGAATCAAGTTTTTGGAACATGACCCTGCTGGTTTCCACCCAGATCCAGCGGGTGATGCACTCGCCTGCCCGAGTGCATGTGCCGCATACCGTTTCGCCTTCGGCACAGCCGGTGATGGTGTCCGAACCTTCCAGTACCCTCACGATGTCTCCCACGGTGATCTGCTGGGTGGGTTTGGCGAGCATGTACCCGCCGTAAGGGCCCCGAACGCTCTTGACATACCCGGATCTTTTGAGCAGTCTTATTAATTTCTCAAGGTATTTCAATGAAATGCCCTGCCGCCTGGAGATCTGGCTCAGACGCACGGGCTCACCCTTCCCGTAAAGGGCAAGGTCCAGAATGAGTCTTGTTCCGTAGCGGCTTTTCGTTGTCAGTCGCATTGTCTTCCCTTCTTCCCGGCTTGTGGGATCATCCTTGGTTTTCTGGGGATTTCGGCGCCCACTTGACCGAACCGGGAAGCACCCTGGGCAGGCTCACCCGAAAATGGGAGCCCTGGCCGGGGTCCGAATAGACCGTTATGGTCCCCCCGTGCTGCTCCACGACCTGCTTGGCCAGGTACAGGCCCAGGCCGGTGCCCAGGCTGCCCTTGGACGAAAAGAAGAGGGTGAAAAGCTTTTCCCTGGTTTCCCGGTCCATTCCGGCACCGTTGTCGAAGGTGTCGAATACGACGTGGCTCTCATTTCCTCTCAGGCGGAACACCACCTTGTGGGTTTTGCCCGTGGATCGGTCCGCCAGGCATGCGTCTATGGCGTTTTCCAAGAGACTGACAAGTGCGGAGCTCAAGGCCCCCGGGTCTATCTCGAAAGATCCCGGGGACCGGTCCATTTCGCAGGCAAACTGCACACCGCATTTGTCCGCCCGTGCCTCGGCCAGCAGACACACTTCTTCGGAAAAACCGAGCACCTCCACCCGCTGCCAGTTGAGCTGCCGTTCCTTTGTGAAATAAAGTATGTTGAGCACCGTTTTCTTTATGCGGTCCACCATACCCTTGATCACTTCCAGAGCGCTGTGGACTCTCGCCGGATCGCTTTTCTCCATTCCCGATTCGAGTCTGTAAATACCCCCGTCCAGGGCGGTGAGCATCCCGCGTATACCGTGGGACATGGAGCCCAACAGGAGCCCCAGCGACGTGAGACGGTCCTGGAGTCGCCTGATCTGTGTGATGTTGGTCGACATCTCCATCACCTGGGTGATGGCACCGGACGCGTCCCTTATGGGAGCCGTCCAGGTGATCACGTGGTACTGCTCCCCGGACAGTGCCGTTACAACCTCCTCCGTCTGATGGGGTTGCCCGTCCTCGAAGGTGCTTTCCACCGGACAGTCGCGGCACGGCTTTCTCCTGTGCTTGTAGATCTCATAGCAGTGCGATCCTATGCAGTCGCCGAAATCCCTCTTGAACTGCTTGTTGGCGCCTGTGAGCCTGAAGTTCCCGTCCTGCACCGAGATGTAGCAGGGCACCTCGTCGAAGAGCTGTTCGTACAAAGCCTTCGTTCTTTCCAGGTCCTCCACTTTCCGCCTGTACTCTTCCAGCTTCAGCCGAGTGGACCTGCGGGCATGCGCCCTTTGCAGGGCCACTTTGAGGGCTTCGCTGCTGATGGGCACGCCGATCCAGTCGGAGGCATCCGCCTGAAGATACTGGATGCCCGTAAGGGTCCCTTCCCTTGGGAGCATCATGATGACCTCCGCCTCGGGACACAGACCCTTGATGCGGCGCAGCAGTTCGAAGCCGTCCATGTCCGGGAAGCCCGTGCCGGACAAAACGATGGGGGGCGCCTCCTTTTGGACCGCTTGGACCGCACAAAGGGCCTCTTGGCCGGCATTCGCCTTGATGGTCCGATATCCCATCCGCGTCAGATACATCTGCAGGGCACCGCACAGGTCTTCCTTTGCCTCCGCCAATACTATCCTGCTATCGGTGTTCATCGTGGGGCTCGCTCAAAAGTGACTTCCTCTCACGCCTTGCCGCGCGCATCTCGCCCCCTGAATACACTTAGGTATACCTTGTGCAGGCACAAACTGCGCTCTCAATACCCTCCCCCGGCCCTCTCCCGGAGGCGGGGGGATATGACCTGCCAGGGTCATTTCCCCCGACCGGGGGCCGGGGAGAAAAGCCTTACGGGTTCAGGAACCAGCCTTTTCTCAACCGATCGTGTCTCTGACGATTGCGAGAAGCTCGTTCCTGTCAAAAGGCTTGGTGAGGCTGGCCACCGCTTTTTGAACGGCATACTGGCTGCCGGTCAGCCCGCTTATCACGACAACGGGTATCTTCTTCAGCTCCTTGTGTTGCTGCAGTTTTCGGTAAAACCTCGGACCCCATTCTTCCGGCAACTGAATGTCGAGGGTTATGAGATCCGGGTTTTCCCTTTTCACTAATTCCATTGCCTCCGCACCATCCGAAGCGGAGCAGGTATCGTACCCATTGTCGGCAAAAAGATCCACAAGGTAGGTCGCCACATTCGGATCATCCTCGACTATCATTATCTTCTTTGCCATGATGAGCCAACCTCTCTGTTTCCCGAGTGCCAATACCTACTATGCTGCGCGCGGTCACAAATTGGGATTTTCTACATCCCCCTCGCCCTCTGGGAGAGGGCCGGGGTGAGGGTATAAGAATCGCAGTTTGTGGCCGCGCAAGGTATATCATCCGTCGTCTTTCACCTTGTCGGGACGGTTCACACTTGCCACCGGACAGGTGGCGCGCAGAACGACCTGCTCCATGGTGCTCCCCAGCATGGCCCTTTCAGGGTCCGGTTCCCGGGTATGGTGGGCCATGACGATGAGATCGGCATAGTTCTCCCTGGCGTATTTCACGATTTCCACATACGGTATCCCTTCCCACACCTCGAGTTCATAATCGTCGAGATCTTTCATCCGGGACACATAGCGATCCTGCATCTTCTTTCTGGCCTCACGGATACTGCCTTCGATTTCGTCCTGTTCCAATAACTTACCCGTATGAGTGGAGGTGATGTCGAGGGCGTGAAAGAGGTGGAGGGTGCAGTGGAGGTTCCTGGCGATCCTGTAAGCGAACAGGAAGGCCGAATCCGACGCTTTGGAAAAATCGGTCCCGAACACGATGTTCGAGAACCCGCCCCAGAAAGAAGCAGCCGCTCGGGCGATCACGAGAACCGGGCATCGGGCCCCTTTGGCGACGGCCTGCAGCGTACTTCCCGCGGCCCTCCTGTGGGCACGGCTGTCCCCAACCCCTTCCTTGGAGCTGGGTCCCATGACGATGAGGTCGGCGTCCTTCTTTCGGGCCGCCCTCAAAATCTCGGTATGGGGCACCCCCGGAAGCGCTTCCAGTGTGCAGGCACCGCACTGGGCGATCTGCTTCGCGTAGGTGTTTTTCATCTCCTCTTTGACCCACTGTAGATAGTCCTCGTCGTAGATCACCTCTTCACCGGTCCTCACATCCACCACATACTGGCTGAACCCCCGGGTGGGAATCCCCAGGACGTGGAGCACCATCAACTCCGCACCGTAGCGCTGGGCGAGGTCAAAGGCCACCCTGGCAGCATGATCGCAGGATGGTGAGGCAGTCGTAGCGAACAAGATCCTCTTGAACATACGTCACCTGGACTTTCTTGCGTTGTCGGCGGTCACCGGTTTTCCGGTCGCCTTTGGATCCGCCTGCCTTGGAGGCAGGCTTCCCGGGCCGGCCTCATTCGTCCTTCGGTGTCAGATGCTCGGGCACCTCGACCATGCTGATGAGAAGGGGTTTGAGGAAACTCCACTTGACTCCCACCTCGTAGATCTCCTCCAGGTCCCTGATGGCATCCCAGCAATTGTGGCAGGGAGAGACCACCAGCTTGGCGCCCGTGGCCCGGATCTGTTCCATCTTGACCTTGAGACCGATGTTTCTCTGTTCCCGAAACCGTCCCAGGCCGTTGAATCCTCCGCCGCCGCCGCAGCAGAAATTGTGCTCCCGAGTCGGCTTCATCTCACGGAAGTCCTCTGCGATGTAACCCATGATCTGCCTGGCGCACTTGGAAAGTCCCGCGTTTCGGATGTAGTTGCAGGAGTCCTGGTACGTCACGGGTTCCTTGATCTTCCTTGCAGGATCTACCTTGAGCTTGCCCGTGCGCAGGGCCTCGGCCACCCACTCCACGTAATGGATGCTCTCCACGGGGGGCTTTCCCGTCTTGATCCCGGCCCAGTAAGGCCCCTCGATGACAGTGGCCCGGTACGCATGCCCGCATTCGGTGACCACCATGCGCCTGGGCTTCAGCCTGGCCATGGCCCCGTAGACCGATTCCACCTGAAGCCTGCACGCCTCCCAATCGCCGGCAAACATGGCCAGGCTGGTCTCTTCCCATCCCTCACTCGGCACGGTCCAGTCTTCCCCTGCAATGTGAAAGAGGATGGCCGCCTCGGCCAGGTCCTCCGGATAGTGCTTGGGCTCCCTGGCGTTCACGGTGTACATGATGTCTGCGCCCTCCTTGTCCACGGGAATTGCGAGACCGGGCCAATCGTCTTCGTATTCTTCGGCCATCCAGGAGCAGGTCTCCACCCAGTCCTCCACGGTCACGTCCATCTGGGCCCTGTAAATCCGGTGCATCCCCGAGCCGATCTTCAGTTCCCAGGGCACGAATCCCTGGGAGAAGCACAGTCCCCTCAGGTAGCTGAACATCACCCCCATGTCGATGCCGAAGGGGCAGTACAGGGCGCAGCGGTTGCAGCAGGTGCACTTGGCCCATGCGGTTTCCATGGCCGCCTGCATGAAGGTGTTGTCCACACGGCCCTTTCGCCGGACGATTTCTCCCAGGGTGGACTGGATCTTGTAGGAAGGGACCTGCCGCGGGTCCCTCTTGTTGGCGAGGTAGAGAAAGCAGCTTTCCGCACACAATCCGCAGTGGGCGCACATATCGAGCCAGGTGCGGAAGCGGGACCTGAAAGTCCTCCGGAGGGTCGCCTGCAGCACCTTGGGGTCCACCTCCAGACGGTTCATCTCTTCGTAGTAGGTCTTGCCGCTCTTGTCCGCAAGGAGCGCCTGGAGCTCCTCCTTTGTGTTCACTGGCCTCTTGTTGCACAGAGTTCCTTCAGGCATTTCTCGACTCCTCGTATGACTGAAACGGTGACAAAACCGGTCACCACGGCATCCCGGTTCCCTTCATCCCCCCCCTTTTGATGCCGAAGTCCATGCCGATCTGGGCGCGGGACAGGAAGAAAAGGGCAAAATGGTTGAGCTTGGTCAGCGGAATGGCCACGAGCATGATCTGCCCGCACAAGATGTGCGCGATGAGCCAGAAGCGGTAACCCGGCGCGCTGTGATAGGCCAGAAACCCCGTGAGAAAGGGGGCTACGGCAATTGCCAGCAGCAGGTAGTCATATGCGGTGCTGATGAACCGCACCTCGGGCAAGGCTATCCGCCTGAGCAGCAGCAGCACTCCCGCTACGACGACCCCGGCGGTCATGAGGTCCGCGGTCGCGTCCGAGACGGTGGGCAGACCGAAACCCCACCTTTCCTTGAGAAGGATGCTGTGGGCCTGGACGAAAAGGGGCGCCCCTATCAGACAGACGTGAAACAGGAAAAAAACCAGGGTGAACCCCGGATTGATCCGCCAGCTTCTCGTTCCAAAGGGAATGAGCCACCGGACCACGGATCGCAGGGCCCCCCGAAGGCCGTAGGCAACGTTCACCCTGTAGGTCACCCTGTCCAGTTGCGTGTCCAGGCCCTTGATGTAGAGCACCACGCGCACCAGCATGCCGATGAAGAAAACCCCGAAGGACAGCCACGCCAGGGGACCGGTCACCAACTGATACATGCTCGCTCCTTATCCTCTCTTCCTGCATGGACCAAAGTGCTTGGCCCACGTGTCGGGTGTCGTGAAAACCCGTATGATGCCTGAACCCAAATTCCTCAGGATTTCCCCCTAGTCCCCTGCGTCCTCGTCCCGTTCGGTCAGGAAACGCCAAAAACCCGCCATCACGACGAGAATGCCCACGATGAGAAGGTACGTCACGCCCTTGGTGTGGGTCATGAACTGCTGCAGGGTGTGAAAAGCGCTTTCCATACCTGTGGTCCCCTCTCCCCTTCAGAAAGGCTTCAATGCGGATCCTCGTAGTCCTTGTGTGCATACAGGATGGGCATTCGTGTCACGATGAACCGGAAGGCTATGAGCCCCAGGGTCACCAGAAAGATCGAAATACCGATTTCCGTCCAGCGGGGGAAATACCTCTCGCTCTGGGGCAGGTGCCAGTTGAAGGCCACAAGGCTCACATTGAGCCTGTTGACCATCACCCCGACCACCGTCAGGGCCGCGGTCCACCTGATCAGCTTCCGGTTACCCTCACGCACCCCCACGGCAAAGAGAAAGCAGGGCAGGGCCACGAATCCGAGGAGTTCCACCAGGAACCAGACGCCGTAACCGGTCCCCAGCAGACGCCAGTTGTCTCCCGCGGACAGCCCCACCACCTTGATCATGAAATAACCTGCCAGAACCCACGCAGCCGCCTTGCCGAAACCCAGGGTAACCTCGTCTTTTTCCTGCAAGTGAACGACGTCCATCTTGTGGGAGAAGTACCGGTGTGTCAGCGTGCTTTCGAACATCACCATGGAAAGGCCTGCGATGATGCTCGATACGAAGAAGTAGATGGGAAGATAGGGCGAATACCAGAGCGGATGCAGCTTGGCAGGGGCTATCAGAAACAGGGCCCCCAGGGACGACTGGTGCAAGGTGGAGAGGATGACTCCGAATATGGTCAGGACCATGGTCAATTTGACCGCCAGGTTGCGCGCTTTCTTGAGGCCGAGCCATTCCAGGGGTGCGGGGGTGAACTCGATAAAGAGCACGATGAGGTACAGGAGCACACAGGCGCCCACCTCAAAAAGCACCGAAGTGGTTCCCTGCTGCATGATGAACGGGTAGGGAAGGCGCCAGGGCTGCCCCACGTCGTAGTTGAGAGCCACCACCACCAGGGCGTAGCCCAAGAAACCCGTGAGCACCGCGGAACGCACTGCGCTGTGGTACCGCTTCATCCCGAAGATGTAGACCGCTGCGGAAGTGACGTAGCCGCCCGCGGCCAGGGCCACCCCTGCCAGAAGGTCGAACCCGATCCAGATCCCCCACGGGTTGTTGTGGGAGAGGTTGGTGACGGCCCCCAGACCCTTGGTGAAGCGCAGGGCCGTGAGGATGAGCCCGACCACCACGATGGCCCCGGCGATGACGTTGAACGCGGTCAGGTAGGATTCTCGAACCGCTCCGGTGTCCTCTGACATCACGATCCCTCCTCGGGTTTTGCCCCTGCGGCCTGTTCAAGGGCCTTTTCCACGGCATCCTGCACCGCCTTTGCCTTTTCCTTCTCGGCCTTTGCCAGGGCCTGGGCAAGTCTCTGCTGCGCGTTTTCGTCAGCGTCGGCCACAGCGGAGGCCACTGCCTGTTCGAGTTCTTGCCTGGATATTTTCTCCTTGCGCTTGGTCATGGCATAGACACCGGTGAGAAGAACGGACCACAGGCCCACGACCATGGGAACCGCGCCCAGGGCCCCCGCCGTCAGTTCTCCTGCGGGAGTGGTCCCCAGATCTTCCCGCATCCCCAGCGCCCTGAAAGGCACGCCGGATATGTAAAGCCAGCTCGTACCGCCCATTTCATGTTCGCCATAAATATGGTCCACGTAACGGCCCGGGTGTTTTTCCATGCGCCGCCGCGCCAAGCCGATCAGGTCCCCTCGCCTGCCGAAGACCAGGGCCTCGGTGGGACAAGCCTCCACGCACCCGGGAAGCAGCCCCTCCTCGACCCGGGGATGGCACATGGTGCACTTCATGACCCGGGGGGTAAGGGGCTCGTTGTATTCGTAGGCGGGAACCTCGAAGGGACAGGCGATCATGCAGTACCTGCATCCCACGCACACCGTGGCATCGTAGGTCACAGGGCCCAGAGCCGTTTTTTCGAAGGCCCTCACGAAGCAGGCCGAGGCGCAGGCAGGTTCCAGGCAGTGGTTGCACTGGGTCTTGTAGAACACGGGCGGGCGGGATGTGCCCCCCTCGCCGTACCGGTTGACCACGGTCAATGCCTTTTCCGTTGTCCTCCTTTTCCTTTCAAGAACCGATGTCTCCTCAAAAGGGCGGTCGGGTGGGGGCAGTTCGTTGACCCTGTTGCAGGCCTTTTCGCACGATCGGCACCCCACGCACAAAACCGTGTCGTGCAGCACGGCCAGGCTTTCCGGATACCCCTGGAAATGCTTGTTCGATGCGGCACGGCCCGTCTTGCCGGCGGCGGCGGTCAGACCTGCGGCCCCGACCCAGCCGATGAACCTTCTTCTTGATATGGACATGTGAAACCCCTTCGCCAACCATCGGGTCATTCCGGATGGTATAGGTTTTCAGATATTAAATTTCACAAGGCTAGAGGGAGATCTCCGAGTAAGTCGTACGTGGGTGTACGTCGTCGAGGAGATCGACCGATAACGCAGTGAAAGTTGATATATGGAAATCTATAGAATGATCCTTGCCTGTCTTGGTACTATGGTCTCCTGCCTCCCAACTCAGTGCGTGTCTGAAAATCCCGTTCGCTTTCCACCCAGGCAGGGCGGCGGTTTCCTCTGCAATCGGGACCCTGTCTGAGCAGGTTAAGGCCCGTTTGGACGAACAGCAACTACTGGCAGCGACAGGACTTCCAAACCCCACTGGCACCTCACACCCGTTTGAAATCGAGAACCTGTTCGTCCTCACGGGCTTTTTGGCTCCGAGTTCGGGCCGATTGCAGCGCAAATTGCCGCCCCGCCCCCCTATAGGCAATTTTCAGACACGCTCTCAGAGCTTCTCCTTGTGGCAGCCCGTGCAGCCTGCAGGTTTTTCAAGACCCATTGCGCTGTGGCACCCTATGCACTGCCTGTGGTAGGCGCCCACCAGTCCAGCGGTGAAGGGCTGCTGCGTTTCCGGAAGTGCGGGGTGGCAGCTTGCGCAAGGGGCAGGCTTCCGGGTGGCGGGGCTGTTGTGGTGGCACCCCTGACACAGGGTGCCAGCCTCCTGGTGGAAATGGTGGACCAGCTTGCTCCCCTTTATCCTTTCCAGCAGCGCGTGGACGATCTTGCGGTGAGGCAACTGCACGGCTTCGTACTTGTCCGCCAGGCGCTTTATCACGACCTTCTCCGGGATGGCCTCGTCCTCGTAAGTGGCGGTCGTGGGCTGCCGCGACGCGAGCAGGCTTTCGGCAATGCCCTTTTCGTCGGCCTGCAACATCGCCTCCGTTATCGGCGGCTCCACCTTCATGTGACAGTCCAGGCAAAAGGACATCTCCTTCTTGCGGCTCGTGGGGATGGGCCCATGACAGCCGACGCACGACGGGTCTGCCTGTTTGACCCTGTGGCAGCCCAGGCAACTCGATGGGGAATCAAGCCTGTGCATGGCCTGCTCGAGTTTGACAAACCGGCCCTCTTTGGCCCCTTCGAGGGTGTGGCACTGCGCGCAGGCCTTCAGATCCCCATGGTGGCACACGCGGCAGGTGTCGGTGTACTCTTCGTGGCTCCTGTGGTCGAAGGCAACAAGGTCCATCCCCGAAGCCCTTTCCCCCCCTTGACTCTTGGGGCGGCTGTTGACGAACACGAAATCCGGTTGGCTCCTCTCCATCCTGGGCACCGTATCCATCTTGGTGATGGACTGCTGCTCCACGCGGCCGTGGCAGCCCTTGCACACCACCGGCCCGGCCGCCTTCTCTGCAAGGTTCTTGCGGTGGCACTCGATGCAGGCAAGGTGGGAGGCAAGGCGCATGGAGACTCGGTTTTCCTCGGTTTCCTGCTTGTGGCAGTACCGGCAGGTGCCTTCCTTGCCTTTTTCGTAAAAAAGCTCCTTGGTCTCAGGGTTGTATTCGTGGTGACAGACCTCGCACCTTCTCTCATGGGCATTGGAGTGGCGAAGGTGAAGGGACTTGTCGAACCCCATGGGCTGTCTTTCCGAAACGACCCCGGGCTTTTGCACGTGACACTCGCCGCAGACCACGGGCCCTGTCTCCTTGCCTTCCCGGGCCATCTCGGCATGGCAGCCGACACAGTTCAGATGGTAGAGGTCCATCACCTCCTGCGGGGTCCCATCTTCGATCCGCAGGTATTTGGAGGACATGTGTTCCTTGTGGGAGAGGTGACAGGTGGCACAATCCTTGTTCGCTTCCTTGAGGCGTTCGGTGTGCCGATCGTGGAGAAACACCACGGGGGGCCTTTCCAGTTCCCCGAACAGTGCCATGGCATCGATTATGACAACGTCCGCCCTTCCTTCGGAGCCACCTACCGGCGTCTTTCGGATTGCTTGTGCGTGGATCGTTACTATCAGGACCAGGACGCACAGGAGAGGCACTGCCATCCACTGCAGCAAGGATCGCGTCTTGTTCATGTTTCGGTCCTCCAGGGCTGGACGCCGCCGGGCGCCAAAAGGGGCGTTTCCGCTTCCCGATCCCTGTCCGGTGTCTGTTTCGTTGAGGGGGGGCCCTCACAACACACCATTGCGCATGACAAACCGGCAATGGCCGAATGGCTTTGCTCCACGGATTGTGAAAGGGGCGGATCGGCTCGACGACAAGGGGATAAAAGGCGCATGGAAGGATTCGTGCTCACATCGCTTCTTTCATCACCACGGCCGTTTTTCCCCTGCGGGGTTCCCCACAGGGCACGAGGTCGGCTGTTCAAGGGAGGAACCCGCATCCTGCCCCCATGGCGGTTTAACACTACCACGGGAGCATGGATATTTCCTCCTGTGTTGGTAGGATAGTCTGGCCGTGTAATCGAATGGGGTGGGGCTGTCAAGAAAAAAGGAGGGACCCGTTCAGTGGCTCACCCCCGGCCCGCCTTCTGGAGCCGCGAAAGGAGACGGGTATGGGGCCGGCCGCCGTGAGAATGGCCACCCGGTTTCCCCGGGGCGCGCACGCCATGGAGAGCACTTTGGAGGCATCGCACAGCTCCTCATCATCCAGGGCCCTTTGGATGCCGAACTGACGAAAGGCCCCACAGGCTATGCGGTCCGATCCCGCCATGCGCCCCGTATGGGAACTGACCGCGGCCGCACCCGTTTCCGAGCGGCCTGCCTTGAGGATCACCACCGGCTTCCGTGCTGTCACGGCGCCGGCAGCTTGCAGGAATTCCACGCCGGGGTCGAGACTCTCCGAGTAGAACGCGATGCACGTTGTGCCCTGGTCTTGGGCGAAATACCGCAGGAAATCGAGCTCGTTCAAGTCGCACTTGTTTCCAAGGCCCACAAAGGCGCGCATCCCATAGCCCGTGTTGCTGGCAATACCGAGGGCTTCCACCCCCACGGAACCGCTTTGGGATATGAAGGCCACGCCACCGCCACCGGCCAGGGCCTTGTCCCCGTGCTCCACGAAGATCATGTCCAGGTTCCGGTGCGGAACGAAAAGCCCCAAGGTGTTTGGTCCCAGCACGCGGCTTCCGTATTTGCTCGGTATCAGGGCGAGGCGCTCCTCGAGCAGCCGCCCTTGGGGGCTGGTTACACCGAAGCCGCTCGCAACCACTACTATGTGGGGAATGCCCCTGGCAGCGGCTTCTTCCGCAGCACGCACCGCCGCTTCGGCGCCAACGGCGATCACCACGACATCGATCCCGTCCGGCAGCCGCTGCACGGAAGGATAGGCGGGCCTTCCGAGAACCGAGGATGCTTTCGGGTTCACCGGATACAGGTCACATCCCGATCGCAGGAGCATCTCGAAGATGATCCTGCCTGGCCTGGCCTCACCCTCGCTAGCCCCGACCACCGCGATGGCGCGGGGATTCATGAGCCGTTCCAGGTTTGGGGTCGCTGTCTGCGTGGATTTCATACAAGCCTCCTTTCCGGATAGGTGCCCCTTGGCTTCGAATATCAGAGGATGGGGCGGAGGAACAGATCATCGATGCGGTCCGGCCGGATATCCTCGTTGTGTGCGAACCCGGCAAGATCGAAGACCCGGTGCTCCGGATTGGAGATCGCTTTCAGCCTTGTCTTCTCGTGACGCATTCCGCCACTTGCCATGACCAACTACGGCGGGCGGCACGGGTCGGACCTTGGGCCGGGTGAGGCATAGGTGACGTGATCTTCCTCATACGGGACTGTCCATGGGGAGGAGGACGGAAAAGGTGCTTCCCTTGCCCGGTTCGCTGGTCACTTCTATGAACCCCCCCATGGATTCCACAAGACCCTTCACTATGGGAAGCCCGAGGCCCGTGCCGGTGATGAAACGGGTCTTGTCGTTTTTCACCCGGAAGAACCTTTCGAATATCTTGCCAAGATGCCTCTCCTCGATGCCGAAGCCCGTATCCGCCACACGCACCCGGAGGCTGATGCCGACCAGATCGGCCGTCACGGTGATGGTGCCTCCGTTGGGGGTGTAGTTGATGGCGTTGGTGATCAGGTTCCCGAACACGCTTTCCAGGGCGAGGGGATCCGCATTCACGGGGGGAAGGGGTGTCTCGGGCAGCATGAGGGTGAGTGTCTGGTCCTTGCCCTTGGCCTTTGTTGCCAGGAAATCCACAATGCCGATGAGCACTTCTTCCACCTGGAGGGGCCGCGGTTCGTTGGCCACAATGCCCGCCTCGATGCGGGAAAGGTCCAGCAGATCGCCGATGAGGGTGATGAGGCCTTCGGTCTTCTCTTTGGCCCTGGACAGGATATGCAGGTCGTTTTCGGAAGCGCCTCCCACCATGTCGGTGAGCACGTGGACCAACTGCTCGTGGATCGTCGAAAGGGGGGATCGCAGTTCGTGGGAAACCTTGGCCACGAACTCGGACTTGAGAAGATCGAGCATTCTCATGCTGGTGATGTCCACAAGGTTCATCACCGCTCCCAGGCATTCCTTACGTTCCCCGAGAACGGGCTGCCCCCGGGCCAGCAGGAACCTGTCGTTGGGCAGGTTCAGTTCGTAGGGCGGGATGTCCTCGAAGTCCACGTACCTGCCCTGGGAGATGGCCATCACAAGCGCGCAGAAACCCTCGTCCTTCACGTACTGCCCTATGTGTCCCCCGGGAGTCGAGGCCGGGTCCAGGTCGAGCAGTTGGACAAAGGCAGGGTTCATCAAGACAACCTGGCCCTGGGAGTTGGTCACCACCACTGCGTTGGGAAGCGTCTCGATGATCGTGCGGGTGCGGCTTTTTTCGGCATGCAGGTCGGACAGGGTCCGTTTCCTTTCCTCCTCGGCCCTCTGGGCCTCGATGGTGAGTCGCTGCTTTTCCAGGGCCCTTCCTGCGACGATGCGAAGCTGGGCGGGCTCAAAAGGCTTGGGAATGAAGTCGTAGGCACCCGCCTTCATGGCTTCGATGGCCACCTCCAGGGTGGCGAAGCCGGTGATGACGATCACAAGGATGGACGGATCCTTTTCCTTTATGCGTCGCAGCACCTCCATGCCGTCCATGCCCGGCATTTTCATGTCGAGCAGCACGATGGAGACCCCCTCCCTTTCTTCGAGAACCTCCAAGGCCTCTTCCCCGTTGCGGGCCTTGAGAACATCGCAGCCCATGCGGGTCAGTATCCGCTCGCAGCCGTCCCGAATATCCTTTTCGTCATCCACCACCAATGCACGGGTGGTCTCTTGCCTATTCTCCACTTTGTTTGTCTCCGTCCGCCTCTTTGGCCAGGGGAAGTTCTATGAGAAAAACGGCGCCTCCTTCCGGTCGGTTCCGGGCCGTGATGCGGCCTTTGTGGCTTTCCAGGATGCTGTATGCGAGGCTGAGCCCAAGACCCGTGCCCTTCCCCTCCTCCTTCGTGGTGAAAAAGGGCTCGAAGATATGGGGAAGCACCTGCTCTTCTATGCCAGGGCCCGTGTCGGACACTTCGATACACACCCGATCTGCCTGTGCATTGAGAAAGGTGGCCACGGTGAGCTTGCCTTTCCCCTCCATGGCTTCTGCGGCGTTGAGGACCAGATTCATCAACACGTGGTTCAACTGCTGGATGTCGCCCGGAATCCTGGGCAGGGACGGAGCGAATTTCTTTTCAATCTCGATGTTCTGGAAAAGGGACTGGTTTTCCAGCAGGAACAGGGTCCGCCCGATGGCCTGGCTTATGTCGCTGGGACGCATTTCCTGGCGTGTCTGCCGTGCAAACTCCAGCAGCTCTTTGACCGTATCCCGGCATCGTTGGGCGTCGTCGAGGATGCGGCACACGTCCTGCCGGGCCCCATCCTCCAACTCATACTCTTCAAGGATGAGTTTCGAAAAAAGGGTGATCCCCCCCAACGGGTTGTTGATCTGGTGGGCCACGCCGGCCGCCAGCTTACCCAGGGAGGCCATCTTTTCCGCCTGTAAAAGCTGAATCTGTGTCTTCTGGAGCTCGCGTTTCATCCGGTTCTCTTCGCGCAGGTCGTGGAAGAAACCGATTGTGGCCACCTCCTGTTCCCCCTCATACACGATGGCGGCGTTGAGGCTGATGGGAATCGCCTCCCCCCGTTTGTTCAGGATGTTGACCTGTAGCGACTTGAGCTTGCCTTTCCCCCCGTAGTCTTCACTGCGCAGCTTTCGCATCACGTCCCGGGCCCCGTCTCCAGGGTAGATGTCCCGGATATCCAACGCGCTGAGGGCTTCGTTCTTGCTGTACCCTGTAACGTCTACGGCCCCGTCGTTGAAGATGAGAATCTTGCCTGTCTTGTCCGCCGCGATGACGGCGTCCACCGAGCTGAGAATCAGATTACGCAAGAAGGCGTTGGCGCGGCGCAGTTGCTCCTCCAGGCCCCCGATGGCGGGAACGTCGAAACTCATGCTGACCAGGGCCTCGAGGGTATCGCCCGAGAAAATGGGATAGGCGTAAAGGCACCCCATCTTCTCAAGGCCGTAAGATTCTTCTTCAACCGTCATCACGCACGGCTTTCGCGTCTTCATCACTTGCACGGCGGCGCACCGTTCACACGGCGCGCTACGGTCGAAAAGGGCCTCGTGGCACAATCGGCCCACCAGAGCGCCTTTGTTTTCGTGCGCCTCGGGACCGCCGGCCGCGAGGACCTTGAAATCCGGGGAAACCACGATCATCTTTCTCGTGAAGGAGGTTATCGCTTTGAGCAGGTACTCTTTTTCTTTCTCTGTTCGCATGGGATACCCCCCCTGCATTCTTGAGCGGCAAGGCGCGCTCAATGATACGAAGTTCCCGATGATGCTCCTGACCCCGCCGAGGGTGAAACTACTGGGAAAAAAGGTTCCGCTCCGCCCTGCACAATGCCACCCCATTGCTTCCCAAGCCCACAGATACACAAGGATTATCTGCAATTGGCGCGGTATGTCAAGCTGGTGGTCCGTGCTGACGACTCGCCAATAGCGTTGACAAAAAAAACTCGGCTCATTATTATGCTCGACCACCCGTTCAAAGGCTCACGGAAACCAGCGGACGGCACTGCTCGGCACGTTGAGGCAGGCCCAGATCATCGTTCCGGCTAAGCCGTTTTGCCCTCACGCCAACCATCTCCCACGATGGGAGCGGGAGAAGATAGGGAACTGGCCGAAACGATGATCAATGCCTCCGGGCAAAGGTCCGTGGAGAAGCCGGGGCAGGCCGGATGATCGATGCGGTTCGGCGAGACGGCGCCACGGAGCCTGCCAAAAAGGTTGCAGGTACAGCAAGCGACCGCCGGGAATTGTGGACCTTGATCAGTGTTTCAGATAATGTTTTTGGCGTGGACAGAAGACGGGTTATGATGCCTCGACGACCGATAACGCAGCCGGACACATCTTTGGAGCACTGTGGCAGGCAGTACTGACTCTTACGCAGGAGTGAATGCGATGACACATCATGACGGAACCCAAGAGCAGAGCAACGAAGGGCAAGAGACATCCTTCGGCTCGGCGGCGGTGATCGGTGGAGGTATCACCGGCATGCAATGCGCGCTGGATCTGGCCGAATCCGGATACTACGTCTACCTCATCGAAGAGTCATCGGCCATCGGCGGCGCCATGGCCCAACTCGACAAGACCTTCCCGACCAACGACTGTTCCATGTGAATCATCTCGCCCAAACTGGTCGAGGTCGGCCGGCACCCGAACATCGAGCTTCTGACAAATACGCAACTTCTGGAACTGAACGGAGAACCGGGACGTTTTTCCGCCCGGGTCCGGCAACGAGCACGGTATGTGGACCTTGCCAAGTGCACGAGCTGCGGCGAATGCGCGAAGGTCTGCCCCGTTGAGCTTCCCAACGAATACGACAAAGGGCTTTCAACGCGGAAAGCGGCTTACAAGAGTTACCCGCAGGCCATTCCCGGGGCCTTCGCCATCCAGAAAGCCGACAGGGCGCCGTGTGGACTCGCGTGCCCCGCGGGACTCAATGTCCAGGGATACGTACAGATGGTGGGGCAGGGCAAGTACCAGGAGGCCCTCAAGATCATAATGAGGGATCTTCCCCTTCCCGGCGTTCTGGGAAGGATATGCCCCCATGGCTGCGAGGAGGCGTGCCGGCGGTGCGAGGTGGATCAGCCGGTGGCCATCCGCAACCTCAAACGCCTGGCCGCGGATCGCTGCGATCCCCGGGAGGTGGAGGTTGTTTGCGCACCCCGCAGAGAAGAACGGGTTGCCATTGTCGGTTCAGGTCCCGCTGGCTTGTCGGCAGCCTACCAGCTTGCCCGCAGAGGAATCCTGTCCACGATCTTCGAGGCCCTGCCTCAGGCGGGAGGGATGCTGCGGGTGGGAATTCCGGCCCATCGTCTTCCCCGAGAGGTTTTGGACCGGGAAATAGAGGTTATCACCAACCTCGGTGTGCAGATCAGGACGGAGAGTCCCCTGGGCCCCGATTTGACCATCGACGATCTTTTTGCCCAGGGCTTCGAGGCTGTCTACCTTGCGATGGGCGCCCACAAGGGATTGGAGTTGGGTATCCCCGGCGAAAAGGCCCACGGCGTTCGCCAGGGAGTGGACTTTCTCAGGGAAGTCAACACCACGGGGAAGACGACCGTGGGCCACAGGGTCGCCATCATCGGCGGAGGAAACGTGGCGATCGACGTGGCCCGTTGCGCCGCTCGGTTGGGCGCGGGGCAAGTCCATATCCTCTACCGCCGCACCCGGACCGAGATGCCCGCCTGGGAGGAGGAAATCGCCGCCGCGGAGGCCGAAGGAGTCCAGATCACCTATCTTGCGGCGCCCCAGGAGGTTCTCACCCACGAGGGGAGCGTGGTGGGCCTGCGCTGCATCCGCATGGAGCTGGGGGAAGAGGACTCTTCGGGCCGCAGGCGCCCTGTTCCCATACCGGGATCGGAATTCGATATGGAGATCGACCAACTGATCCCCGCCATCGGACAGCGCCCCGACCTTTCCGCTCTCGAGAACACGTCAGGCGTGGCATCTTCGCAGTGGGGCACCATCGAGGTGGATCCGGTCACCTATGCCACGGGTCGTGAGGGGGTCTTCGCCGGAGGGGATGTGCAGACAGGCCCCTGGGTGGCGATCGGCGCCATCGCCGCGGGCAAGGAGGCGGCCGAATCGATCGTACGGTACCTGGACGGACGTGACCTGGCGGAAAGTCGGAAGCCGATCAAGAAGGACAACCCTGTCTATCGTCCCATCCCTGCCAACATACCCCATGCGACCAGAGCGCCGATGCCGGAGCTGCCCGCTGAGCAGCGGGGTGCGGATTTCCGCGAGGTGGAGCTTGGATACGATGAAGAAGCGGGCAAGGCCGAGGCCCAGCGCTGTCTCAACTGCGGTTACTGCTCGGAATGCCTTCAGTGCGTCCAAGCCTGCCTGGCCGACGCCATCAGAATGGATCAAACAGACAAGGAGACCATCCTGAACGTGGGTTCCGTGATCCTCACGGCGGGCTTCCAGACCTTCGATCCCTCGCGTTTCGACAACTACCAGTACAGCGCCTTTCCCAACGTGGTGACCAGCATGGAGTTCGAAAGGATCCTGTCCGCGGGCGGGCCCACAGTGGGGCACGTCATGAGGCCCTCAGACGGGCAGGAGCCCCGAAAAATAGCCTGGCTCCAGTGCATCGGGTCCCGGGACCTGAACCGCTGCGACAACGAATACTGCTCCTCGGTCTGTTGCATGTATGCCATCAAAGAAGCCGTCATCGCCAAGGAGCACGTGGGCGGTGACTTCGAACCGGCCATCTTTTTCATGGACATGCGCACCCACGGCAAGGATTTCGAGAAATACTACGAACGCGCCCAGGCCCAGGGCGTGCGCTTCATACGTTCCAGGGTGCACACCATCACCGAGAAGGACGCCTCGGGGACCCTGTCCCTTGTCTACGTAACCGATGCGGGGGAAAGGATCGAAGAAGCCTTCGATATGGTCGTCCTCTCCGTCGGCATGGAAGCTGCGAACTCCGCCGTAGACGTTGCCAAGCGGCTCGGAATAGAGCTCAACCCGTATCGGTTCGTCCACACCGACGATCTTTCTCCCGTGGACACTTCCCGCCCCGGGATTTACGCCGCAGGAACCGTACAGGGTTGCAAAGACATCCCCCAATCGGTCATGGAGGCCAGCGCAGCGGCCTGCCGGGCCGGTGTGAGCATGGCCTCGGCAAGGGGAACCCTGGTCCGGGAAAAGCACTTCCCCGAGGAGAGGGACGTGAGCACGCAGGCACCCCGCATAGGGGTTTTCGTCTGCAATTGCGGCGTGAACATTGGCGGCATCGCCGATGTTCCGGCGGTGACCGCGTACGCCGGCTCTCTTCCCAACGTGGTCTACGCAGAGGATAATCTGTTTTCATGCAGCCAGGACACCCAGGAGAAGATGACCGAATTGATAAAGGAGCACGGGCTCAACCGCATCGTCGTGGCAGCCTGTACGCCGAGGACCCACGAGCCGCTGTTCCAGGAGACCCTGCGCAACGCGGGAATCAACGCCTATTTGTTCGAAATGGCCAACATCCGTAACCAGTGCACCTGGGTGCACTCCGCAAACAGGGAGCAGGCTACGGAAAAGGCCAAGGACCTGGTGAAGATGGCCGTCTACCGTGCCTCCCTCCTGGAACCGATCCCGGAGCTTTCCGTCGAGGTTCAAAAGTCCGCCCTGGTGGTGGGAGGAGGCGTCGCCGGCATGGTCGCTGCCCTGAACCTTGCCGATCAGGGTTTCCCGGCCGTCATCGTGGAGAAGTCCTCCGAGCTGGGTGGGGCGGCCAGGGACTTGGTGACCACTTGGAAGGGGACCCGGGTGGCCCCGTTCCTCCATGATCTGAGGCAGCGGGTCTCCAAACACCCGCTGATCCGAGTTTTTGTCAACGCGCAGGTCACGGGTGCGAGCGGGTTTGTGGGCAACTTCGAAACCACGGTCTCCTCACCGGAAGGCTTCGAGACGATTGCGCACGGGGTCACGATCCTTGCCACGGGAGGGCAGGCGGCAGGAACGGAGGAATACCTCTACGGGAAGAGTCCGAGGGTGACGCGGTGGCATGATCTGGAACTCGACCCCGAGAAGCTGGAAAATGCCGGCAGTGTCGTTTTCATCCAGTGTGTGGGCTCCCGGGACGAAAACAGGCCCTACTGCTCGAGGATCTGCTGCACGGCCTCCGTGTCCCAGGCATTGTCCATAAAAGAAAAGCATCCCGATACCGATGTGTTCATCCTGTACCGAGACATCAGAACCTATGGTGAAAGGGAAACGCTGTACAAGCGAGCCCGGGAGAAAGGGGTTCATTTCATAAGATATTCCCCGGACAGGAAACCGGATGTCATCGAGGAACCGGACGGGCTGCTGGTCAGGGTTTTTGACCCCATTTTGCAGCGGCACATCGAGATCCGTGCCGATCTGTTGAACCTGGCCACGGCCATCGAGCCGGTGGAGAGCGAGGCGCTCGCGCTCCTTTACAAGGTCCCCGTGAACGCGGAGAACTTTTTCATGGAGGCCCACGCCAAACTGCGGCCTGTCGATTTCGCATCCGACGGGATTTTTGTCTGCGGACTGGCCCATTATCCCAAATCCCTGGACGAGAGCATCAGCCAGGCCATGGCGGCTGCCGGCAGGGCTGCGACGGTGTTGGCAAGACCCTCCATCGCTGTTTCCCCCCTGGTCTCCCAGGTGAACGTGGAGGGCTGCATCGGCTGCGGCCTGTGCGCCGAAATATGCCCCTTTGGAGCCATCGTTCTCGAGGAGGTGGAGGGCAAGGGGTACCGGGCCAAGAACATACCGGCATCGTGCAAAGGGTGTGGTTTGTGCGCGGCAAGCTGCCCACAAAAGACCATCGACATGCTCCATTTCCGGGACGAACAGGTCGAGGCCGCGGTTTGCGCGGTGGTCTGAAAGGATAGGTGAGAAGATGACGGATTTCGAACCCAAGGTATTGGCTTTTCTGTGCAACTGGTGTGCGTACGCCGCAGCGGATCTGGCGGGGGTTTCCCGACTCCAGTATCCGTCCAACCTCAGAACGGTCCGGGTCATGTGCTCGGGGAGGGTGGATCCGTACTTCCTGATAAGCGCCCTGAGGCGGGGTTGGGACGGAGTCCTGGTCGCCGGCTGACACTTCGGAGATTGCCATTACCTGGAAGGTAATGTTCAAGCCGCCAAGAAGCTGCGATGCACTCAAAAGCTGCTCGACATGACGGGTCTGGGAAGTGCCAGACTCCACGTGGCATGGATTTCGTCGGCTGAAGCCCAGCGCTTTTCCGAGATCGCCTCGGAGGTGATCGATTCCATAAAGAATCAGGGACCTCTGGACCCTTCCGCGTTTACCCTGGAGCTGGAGGCCGCCGAACGCACCGTGACCGGAGAAATCGTCCGGTGGCTCATGGGAAAGGAAGTGAAGATCACTTCCCAGGCGGATGTCTATGGGCGGCCCTGGGAACCGGACCGATTCGAATCCATCCTGGACGGCGTTGTGGAAAGGGAGTACCAGAAAAACCTCATGCACCTGGCCTTGCAGCAAGGATGCACGACCGTAAGACAGATCAGCGAAAGGACTGGGTTGGAATTGGGACGCGTCTCCTATCTGCTGGCCGATCTGGAACAGACGAACAGGGTCGAGTTCAGGGGAATGAAAGACAAGAAACCGGTTTTTGCCGCGTTATAGATTACTCAAGGAGTTGTCATGGCATCGAAAAACGGGAGCAAAAGCGGATCGGTGATGGTCCTGGGTGCGGGGATTGCAGGGATGCAGGCGTCTCTGGACCTTGCCGATTCGGACTACAAGGTATACCTGGTGGAAAAGTCGCCCACCATCGGTGGAATGATGGCAAGGCTCGACAAGACCTTTCCCACCAACGACTGTGCCATGTGAGTGATCTCGCCCAAACTGGTCGAGGTCGGCCGGCACCTGAATATCGAAATCGTCACCAACAGCGAGATAAAGAGCGTGGAGGGCGAGCCCGGGGATTTCGCAGTCACCCTGGTGAACCATCCGAGATACATCGATCCGGTCAAGTGCACGGGCTGCGGCGATTGTGCGAGGCACTGCCCGGTGACCGCGGTCAACCGCTACAACAAAGGGCTCGACGACAGGCGGGCCACCTATATCGAGTATCCACAGGCGGTGCCCCTTGCCTTTGCCATAGATCCCGCAACCTGCGTGGGGTGTGGTCTGTGCGAGAACATCTGTCTCGCAAAGGCCATTCAATACGACGAAAAAGAGCGCGAGACGGTCATCAGGGTCGGAAGCGTGGTGCTTTCCTCGGGAAGCGAAGGCTACGATCCTTCGGGGCTCGATTTTTGGGGCTACGGCAAATACCCCAACGTGGTCACCAGTGAGGAGTTCGAAAGGATCCTCAGCGCGTCGGGGCCGTACAGGGGCCATCTCATGCGCCCTCTGGACAGGGAGGAGCCCGCAAAGATCGCCTGGCTCCAGTGCGTGGGGTCCAGGGACACGAACAAGTGCGGAAACGGCTACTGCTCATCCGTCTGCTGTATGTACGCGGTCAAGGAAGCCATGATCGCCAAGGAGCATGTCCACGGGGATCTGGACTGCGTCATATTCAACATGGACATGCGCACCTTCGGAAAGGACTATGAGAGGTACTTTCTGCGCGCCAGGGACAAGGACGGGGTCCGCTTCGTCAAGGCGAGGATCCACACCATCACAGAGGTTCCGGAGACCGGGGATCTGAGCGTGTGGTATGTGGACGAAGCCGGTGAGGTGAAAGAGGAAGTCTTCAACATGGTGGTGCTCTCGGTGGGGCTGAAGATCCCAGATACCTCCGCCCAGCTTGCCGAAAAGCTCGGCATAGAACTCAACAAATACCACTTTGTCACCACCGATCCGTTCGCGCCGGTGGCCACATCCCGTCCCGGCTTTTACACCTGCGGCGTATTTCAAGGCCCCAAGGACATTCCCGGGTCCGTCACCGAAGCAAGCGCCGCCGCCTGCATGGCAGGGGGCGACCTGGCCGAAGCCAGGGGGGAGGACACCCCGACGGTGCAGGTCCCCGACGAAAGGGATGTGGCCGAGGAGCAGCCCCGGATCGGGGTGTTCGTGTGCAACTGCGGCATCAACATAGGCGGCATCGTGGATGTGCCCCAGGTCAGGGCCTATGCCGAGGGCCTGCCGTACGTGGCATTCGCGGACGAGAACCTGTTCACGTGCAGCCAGGACACCCAGGAAAAGATCAAGGAAAAGATCAAGGAGCACAACCTGAACCGTGTGGTGGTGGCCTCTTGCAGCCCCAAGACCCATGAGAAGATGTTCATGGAGACCCTGGAGGCGTGCGGTCTCAACAAATACCTCTTCGAAATGGCCAACATCAGAAACCAGGATTCCTGGATCCATTCCAAGTCCCCCGAGCAGGCCACGGCAAAGGCCAAGGATCTCGTCCGCATGGCCGTGGCTAGGGCCGGGACCCTCCACCCGCTGAGGGAGAGGGTCATCACCGTGAACAAACAGGCCCTCGTGATTGGGGGCGGGGTGGCGGGCATGAACGCCGCCCTGGGGCTGGCACGGCAGGGTTTCAAGGTGTTTCTGGTGGAAAGCCAGGCGGAGCTCGGGGGAATGGCCCGGAAGCTGCACCACACCATCGAAGGTGCAGACATCCGTGCGTATCTGGAAAAAATCGTCGGCCAGGTGCGCGGTCACGACAACATAGAAGTCCTCACCGAGGCACGGATCACGGGATTCCACGGCTACAAGGGTAATTTCACCACGGACATCCAAGTGGGAAGCGGGATGGAGCAAAGGGCCTTGCAGCACGGAATCATCATCTTGGCCACCGGGGCGACGGAGTACACGCCCACCGAGTACCTCTACGGCCAGGACGCACGCGTGCTGACCCAGGTGGAGCTGGGGGATCGTCTGGAAGAAAAGGGTGCCGCGGACCTTTCCAGTGTGGTGATGATCCAGTGTGTGGGCTCGCGCAACGAGGCGAATCCTAACTGCTCGCGCATCTGCTGCCAGGGGGCCGTGAAAAATGCCCTTCTCATCAAGAAACTCAACCCCGAGGCCCAGGTGTACGTGCTGTACCGGGACATGAGAACCTACGGCCTCCTCGAAGATTTCTATACGGAGGCCAGAGACAAGGGGGTGATCTTCATCCGCTTCGACGAGACGGCGCCTCCCCAGGTGAGCGCATCGCGGGAAGGCGTCCTTGTCACCGTCAAGGATCACATCCTGCAAAGGGATCTGGAGATCAGGGCGGACCTTCTGGCCCTGAGCGCAGGTGTTGTGGCCCAGGACACGGACGAGCTGAGCGGGATCATGAAGCTGGGTCGCAACCCCGAGGGCTTCTTCATAGAAGCCCATGTGAAGCTGCGTCCCCTTGACATGCCCAGCGAGGGGATTTTCCTCTGCGGCACGGCCCACGGTCCCAAGCTGCTTTCGGAGGCCATCTCGCAGGCCCAGGGAGCGGCTTCCCGCGCGACCACCTTTCTTTCCAAGTCCCAGATCAAGCTTTCGGCCATCACGGCCAAGGTGGATACGGAGCACTGTGTCAAGTGCCTCACCTGTGTCCGCTCGTGCCCTTTCGGTGTGCCCGTCTTCAATGCCGACGAGGGGGTGATCGAGATCGATGAGGCCATTTGCCATGGCTGTGGCATCTGTGCGGGGGTGTGCCCGCGGCAGACGATTCAGTTGAGTTACTACCAAGACGACCAGATAATGTGCAAGATCGACGCACTTCTGGCAGGAGGGGCGTGATGGCCGATTTCGAGCCTGTTATCCTGGCTTTTTGTTGCGATTATTGAGGGTATTCGGCAGCGGACCTGGCAGGTTCCATGCGACTGGACTACCCGGCGAACGTAAAGATAATAAGAGTGCCGTGCACCGGCAAGGTGGACGTGATGCACCTTCTGGGGGCCATACAAAAGGGCGCCGACGGCGTCTACGTGGTGGGGTGCCTGGAAGGGACCTGTCACTACAACGAGGGCAATTTGAGGGCCAGGGAGCGCGTGGAGCACGTGCGAAGGCTGCTGGAAGAGATCGGCCTCGAGGCCGAGAGGGTGCGTATGTACAACCTTTCTTCCGGCGAAGGGCCCACCTTCGCCGCCTACGCGCGTGAGATGACCGAAAATATCCGGGCACTTGGCCCGAACCCACTGAAAAGCAAAAAGAAGGCAGCCTGAAAAGAGGAGCAGACGATGGCAGAGGAAGCGATCAAACTCGGTGGAAAGAGGAAGAGCATTTTCAAGGACAGGGTGATGGAGATCCTCCCGGACGGGGGAAACCTCAACCTTTGTTTGACTTGCGGTGCATGTTCGTCGGGGTGCCCCGCAACCGGTCTGGAGGGGATGGATCCCAGGAAGTTCTTGCGCATGGCTTCTCTGGGGCTCGACGACGAGATCCTCAGCTCCGACTGGGCATGGATGTGCACCATGTGCCAGCGGTGCATCTATGTGTGTCCCATGAAGATCGATATCCCCCAGCTCATTTTCAACGTGCGCAAGAGCTGGCCCAGGGAAAAACGGCCCAAGGGTATACTCGGCTCCTGCGACATGGCCCTTCGCCACGACACGTGCAGCGCCATGGGGGCCTCCGAGGAGGATTTCCAGTTCGTGGTCGAGGACGTTCTCGAGGAGGTGCGGCAGAGCCAGCCCGCATTCAAGGACATGCAGGCCCCCGTCAACAAGAAGGGGACGTATTTCTTCCTCAACCAGAACTCCCGAGAGCCGGTGACCGAGCCGGACGAAATGGTGCCCCTGTGGAAGATCCTGCACAAGGTCGGGGCCGACTGGACGTACGGCACGAAGGGATGGGCCGGGGAGAATTACTGCATGTTTCTGGCCGACGACGAGGCATGGGAGCACATCACCAGGGTCAAGGTGAAGGCCGTGGAGGACCTGGGTTGCAAGGTCTGGCTCAACACGGAATGAGGGCACGAGCTTTTCGCAGTCCGGGCCGGACTGAAAAAGTACAACGTTCCGTACAACTTCGAGATCAAGAGCATCATCCAATATTACGCCCAGTGGATAAGGGAAGGAAAACTCCAGGTAAATTCCGACTGGAACAAGGACCTGAAGGTGAAGTTCACCGTGCAGGACCCCTGCCAGCTCGTGCGCAAGAGCTTCGGCGATCCCGTGGCCGATGACCTGCGCTTTGTTGTCAGGACCGTGGTGGGGGAAGAAAACTTCATCGACATGACCCCCAACAAGTCGAACAACTACTGCTGCGGAGGGGGCGGCGGATTCTTGCAGGCAGGCTATCCCGAGGCACGCCGAGAATTCGGCCGCCTGAAAAAGGATCAGATCCTGACCACGGGGGCTGATTACTGCATCACCCCGTGTCACAACTGCCATGCCCAGATCCACGATCTTTCCGAACATTACGAGGCCGGATGGCATACCGTGCACCTGTGGACCATCATCTGTCTTGCCATGGGGATACTGGGGGAAAACGAGCGGACCTATCTGGGACCCGATTTGGCCGAAGTGGGCCTCTGAGAATCGGGGACAGAGGCCGGTCTTCGATTTGCCGGCCTTTACGCCGGAGAAAAAGAGGCTTTGCTCCATCGCGGACGTGGGGGGCTGTTCCGACACAGGACGGCCCCCGCCCGCGGTGAACCGCGGAGGTACGATGATAGTTGCCAAGAGAAAGCCCTTTGAGGAAATAAAGGACCTGCTCAAAGGCTACAAGAAGGTCCTCAATGTGGGATGCGGCACCTGTGTGGCCGTGTGTTTGGCCGGCGGTGAGAAGGAAGTGGCCATTCTCAACGCCGAGATGGACATGGCAAGGAGACTTGAGGAAGACCCGATAGAAATGGGGGCCTTCACCGTGGAACGGCAGTGCGACAGGGAGTATCTGGAAGCTCTCGACTCCATGGTGGACGACTACGACGCCATCCTTTCCATGGCTTGCGGAGCGGGCATCCAGTTCGTGGCCGAGCGCTACCCCCACAAGCCGGTGCTTCCTGCGGTGGACACCACCTTCATCGGCGTGAACCAGGACGTGGGCTGGTACGAGGAACGGTGCCGGTCTTGCAGTAGCTGCCTCCTGGGGCTGACCGGAGGCATATGCCCGGTGACGATGTGCGCCAAGGGGCTTTACAACGGGCCTTGCGGCGGGACCAACAAGGGGAGTTGTGAAGTGAACAAGGAGCAGCCCTGCGCCTGGCAGATGATCTATGAAAGGCTTGCCAAGCAGGGCCGCCTCGACTGCATCCTGGAGATCACGCCCCCTATGGAATGGCAGAATCAGGTGCCGCGAACCGTTGTCCAGCCGGGCTACAGGAAGCCCGAAAAAGCGGCGTGAGGCTGATGGAACGACCGCGCAAACAGGGAGCGCGGAGTAAGGGCTCGTGCAAAAACAACTTCCCATTTTGATGCGCCGATCCATCACGCCTGGCGACGTTGCTCGTCAGTTAAATGGCCAGCCATTCGCCCTCCTCGCGCCTTGCCATGCGCGCGCCTCGACACCTGAAAAGGGGAACTTATTTCTGCACAAGCCTTAAGGGAGGCGCGTTTTGGCAAGGCCGCACTTTAGGCCGATGGAAATGCGATGGGAGCACACAAGGAAGCCGCAATGAAATCAGGAAGCCATTTGGAGAAAGTTCTGGAGGCCGGCCATTTCGCCTTCACCGGTGAGCTGGGTCCCCCTCGGGGCGCCAATGCGGAGGAGGTGAGGAAGAAAGCCGCTCATCTCAAGGGGGTGGTGGATGCGGTCAATATCACCGACAACCAGACCGCGGTGGTGCGGATGGCGAGCTGGGCCGCATGCCTCATTCTGATCCAGGAAGGTTTGGAGCCCAACTATCAGATGGTCTGCCGGGACCGGAACCGCCTCGCCATGCAGAGCGACATCCTGGGCGCATACGCCCTCGGAGTGCGCAACATGCTCTGCCTGTCCGGCGACCACCAGAAGTTCGGGGACCATCCCCAGGCAAAAGGGGTTTTCGATATCGACTCCATGCAGCTCATCGCCATGGTCAAACGCATGCGCGACGAGGGCAAGTTCCTCAGCGGAGCCGATATCGACGAGCCACCGCACCTGTACATCGGGGCTGCGTCCAACCCCTTCGCCGAACCCTACGAGTGGAGAGTGCACCGCCTGGCCAAGAAGGTGAAAGCAGGGGTCGATTTCATCCAGACCCAGTGCATTTACAACATGCAGCGATTTCGGGAGTTCATCAAGCAGGCGAACGACATGGGCTTGACGGAAAAGGTGCACATTCTGGCCGGCGTCACCCCCATGAAGGGTGTCGGTATGGCCAGATATATGAAGAACAACGTTCCGGGAATGGATGTTCCCGATGAAATCATAAAGCGCCTCCAGGGCGTGGACAGGAAGTTGCAGGCGGACGAGGGAATCCGCATCGCCTGCGAGCAGATTGCCGAGTTCAAGGAGATGAAGGGAGTCGCCGGCGTCCACCTCATGGCCATCGAATGGGAGCACAAGGTGCCGGAGATTGCCGAAAAGGCCGGGATGCTGCCCCGACCCCAGGTGGACTGATCCCTTTACCCAACCCATTCCTGCGGCAGGGTCCCGCATCCAACGGTGCGGGACTCTGCCCAGATGCAGCCCTTGTCGGAAGTGCCGCGACATCCCCTTCAACCTTCACCCGCAAGCTTCTTCCCCGCCCCGCCCGGCGAAGGGAATATCATGGAACGGTGCCGCCGTTTGACAGGACTCGCCGATTGTGATGGGGTTGGGGGGCCCTGCCGAGGTGACCGGGGCTCGGGGGTCCCTTCAAGAACCTCTGACGGTGCGCTGTCGCGCAGGAGAATGCCGTGGCCTGCGTGCGCGAGTCATTGCCCGGCTGCCGCGTGGGCAATTCATCGGGAAAGAACCGACACCCAGGGTGACCCCCGACGAGGCAGGAAAAGCAGATGGACAGCATAGTGGTGGAAGGGGGACGCCGCCTGCAAGGGGAGGTTGCCATCAGCGGTGCGAAGAACGCGGCACTGCCCATCATGGTGGCGTCGCTTCTCACCGAGGGCTGGAACACGTTCCACAACGTTCCGGACCTGGTGGACATACGAACCATCGGCGGCCTGCTCCGGGAGCTGGGTGCCCGGGTAGAGGTACAGGGCCACACCATCGGCGTCGACGCCGCGGGAATGTGCAACCACGTGGCACCCTATGACCTGGTACGGCGCATGCGGGCATCGGTTCTGGTGCTTGGCCCCCTGGTGGCCCGGCTCAAGAAAGCCCGCGTGTCCCTTCCCGGCGGGTGCGCCATCGGCGCCCGGCCCATCAACTTCCACATCAAGGGACTCGAGATGCTGGGGGCCCGGGTACGCCTGGAACACGGGTACGTGGACGTGCACGCCGATCATTTGCAGGGCTGCGAGATATACCTGGATTTCCCCTCCGTTACCGGCACGGAGAACCTGATGATGGCAGCGGTTCTGGCCGAAGGGATCACCATTTTGCGCAACGCGGCAAGGGAGCCCGAAGTCTGTGCCCTGGCCGATGTGCTGAACCGGATGGGCGCCCGTGTGCATGGCGCCGGCACTCCCGTCGTCAGAATCACCGGGGTCTCTTCCCTGTGCCCCACCACCTACACGGTGATTCCCGACAGGATCGAGGCAGGCACTTACATGACCGCCGCGGCCCTGACCGGGGGCGATGTCACCCTGCTCGGTGCGGAACCCGCCCATCTCCAGGCGCTCATCCACAAACTGCGACTCAGCGGCGCCGGCGTCACCGCAGCACCGGGGCGCATCCAGGTCAAGGGTTCGGACACCATCAGCAGTGTCGATGTGAGGACCCTTCCCTACCCGGGCTTTCCCACCGACATGCAAGCCCAGTTCATGGTGCTGATGAGCGTTGCCGGGGGGATCAGCGTGGTCTCGGAAACCGTGTTCGAAAACCGGTTCATCCATGTGAGCGAGCTGCAGCGCATGGGGGCGGACATCAAGGTATCGGGCAACAGCGCCGTGATAAGCGGCGTCAAGGGCCTTTCCGGGGCTCCCGTCATGGCCACGGACCTGCGGGCCAGCGCCTCTCTGATCCTCGCGGGCCTCATCGCGAAGGGGCGCACCGTGGTCTCCCGGGTGTACCACATCGACCGCGGGTATGAATCCATCGAGGCAAAGCTCTCCCGGTTGGGAGCCGCCATCCGGAGAGAGCGCTAGCGGGCCGGCCTTCATCGCCCGCCCCCTCATCCCCCTGGCCTGTTCCCTCATGGCCGGCATCGCCCTGGGAGTTTTTTCCCCAGGCCGCCTTTGGTGGGCCGCCCTCCTATGGACCGGCCTGCTCGCGTTCACGGTCTGTGCAGCCCTGCGCAGGAAACCGGTCCTGTGGTCCCTTCTTCTCCTTTTCGCCGTCACCGGTTATCTTTCCGTGCAGCCCTGGGTGGGTGTGGATCCTGCGCCCCACCACGTGGTCCATCATGCGGGCAGGGGTCCATGCGTCATGGAGGGACGCGTGGTCGGGCGGCCGGAGCTGCTCCAGGACCGCACCCGTTTTGTCCTGGAGGTCGCCACGCTGGGCACGGGCGATGGGAGAATCCGTGTGTCCGGCAGGATACGCGTCACGGTCCGTGGGCAGGCCAAGGACCTGTGGCCCGGCAAACGCGTTTCCCTGCGGGCTCCCGTTCGGCCTTTGCGCAATTTCAACAATCCCGGCGGCTTCGACTACGAACGTCACATGCGGTTTCGCGATGTCCTGGCCTCTGCTTTCCTTTCCGGCCCGGATGCCATCACCTCCCCGGAGATATCGCCCCTGGGCGGCCACTTCCTCCACCGGTTTCGCGACAGGATCGCACGAGTCATGGACACAGCGGCCTCCGAGGAAACCCGGGGCGTATTGGCCGCACTACTGCTCGGGGAAAAAGAGCGCATCCCCCAGCCCCTTCGCGAAGCGTTCGCCCGGACCGGTATCGCGCACCTTCTGGCCATCTCGGGCCTGCACATGGGCATGCTGGCCACCGTGAGCTTCGGGGCCCTGTGCTGGCTTTTGGGCCGCTCCGAACGCCTCCTCCTGACCGGGAGCGTGAAGAAGTGGGCGGCCCTTTTGTCCATCCTTCCCGTCGCGATCTACGGCCAGCTTGCGGGCATGTCTCCCGCAACGCAACGGGCCGTGGTCATGGTCGTGGTCTTTCTGTGCACCTTCCTCGTGGATCGGGAATACGAGGCCCTCAATACCCTGGCCGCGGCAGCCCTGGTGCTCCTCTTTCTTTCCCCGGGCGCCCTTTTTGACCTGTCCTTCCAGCTTTCCTTTGCCGCGGTGGCGTCTGTTGTTTGCGGGATGCGGCTCCTTGGCGGCAGGCATCCGGGGCACAAGCGGCCTTCCGGGTGGAAGCGCAAGGTCCTCTTGTTTTGCATGGTCTCCGTGTGTGCCATCGTGGGAACACTGCCCCTTGCTGCGGCACGCTTTCACTGGGTTTCGTGCATCGCCCCCCTGACCAACCCGATCTTCGTGCCCCTGGTGGGCTTTGGGGTGATTCCCCTGGCCCTTAGCGCCGCCGCGGTCCTGCCCTTTTCCGAGACGGCCGCATGGTGGTTCATGCACGCTGCCGACGGCCTTCTCGAACCGACCCTCAAGGGGGTCCGGTTTTTGGCCGGGTGGCAATTCGCCGCGGTCCCCATGCCGTGCCCCAGCCTTTTGGAGACGGTGCTTTACTATGCACTTATCGCCAGTGTGCTCCACCTTCGGAAAAGCACGCTGGCCGTCTGGTCCTTGGTGCTGGTCCTATTCCTCCTGGCCTGCGATGCGGGCTACTGGCTCCACGAGCGTTTCGGGCGAGAGGATCTGCGGGTCACTTTCCTGGACGTGGGCCAGGGAAACGCGGCCCTGGTGGAACTTCCCAAAGGACCCTGCATGCTGGTGGACGGCGGGGGTTTCGGGGGCGGCTCGACGTTCGATGCGGGAGAGCACATCCTTGCCCCCCTTCTCTGGAAGAAAAAGATCCACACGGTGCAGACCGTTGTCCTGACCCACCCCGAGACGGATCACATGGGCGGTCTTGCCTACATGCTGAGGCACTTTCACACCCGCGAATTCTGGTCCAACGGGCAGTCCTCGGGTTCGGAAGCCTACCAAAGGCTTACGGATGCCTTACGGGAAGGTAAGATCGTGCAGCGTGGGGTGAGTGACCTGACCGTATCGCGGGATGTGAGCGGCGTTGCCTTTCAGGTGCTCTATCCGCCGGAGGATTTTCTGGAAAGAGCAAAGCGGGAGAGATGGCGGGACGCCAACAACAACTCCCTGGTGCTCCGGGCGGTTTTCGGCGCTCACTCCTTTCTCTTTGCAGGCGATCTCATGCGAAGGGCCGAGGGGGAGCTTTGTGCGCGAAAAGATCCCCGGGTGCTGTCCAGCACGGTGCTTGCCGTTCCCCACCACGGGAGCAAGTCCTCGAGCAGCGAACCTTTTGTGAAGGCCGTGGCCCCCCTCTTCGCCGTAGTCTCAGCGGGCTGGAACAATCGTTTCGGTTTCCCGGACCCGGGGGTGATGGAACGCTACGAAGCCCTGGGCGCCCGGGTTCTGCGCACGGACCGGCACGGGGCCATCCGATTCCGCACCGACGGCAGGTCGCTCCAGGTCACACCCTTCCTGACAGGCCACCCAGTTCGGCCGTGAACGTCCGGGCCCAAAAAAGGTGCGCAGGGTGTCTGGTGTCTCACGGCTCGGTAAGAGAAAGGCGCTGCTGCCTTACGAACATGCGGAAACCGGGCAAGGGGAAGGAAGTGTACGAGTAAGCCTCCGCCCCTGCCCTGTCCAGGCGTCCCTTCCCCTGAGATGCAACCATGCCCCAGGACCCAGGCCCGCCCCACCCAACAAAAAACCCGGGGCCGTAAAGCCCCGGGTCTTTCGTGACGGCCATGGGGCCGGAGAGTGTTAGAAGAGCCCCCTCACCTTGCCGGTGGCGGTGTCCACGTCGACCCTTCTGAAGGCAGGGTTCGATCCGGTTCCCGGCATCAGGCTTATGGTCCCCGCGCAGGGGCAGAGGAACTTGGCCCCGGAGTAGATCAAGATGTCCCGTATGGGAAGGGTCCACCCCTTGGGCACACCCTTGAGGGCGGGATCGTGGGTGAGGCTGAGATGGGTCTTGACCATCATCGTGGCGTAGTCACTGTACTTGGGATCGTTTTCCAGCATCTTGGCCTTGGCTTCGGCGTCCGGGGTCCACGACACGCCGTCCGCGCCGTAAACCTGGGTCGCGATGGTCTTTACCCGGTCGCGCAGCTTCATTTCGAGGGGGTAGAGGAACTTGAACTCCGTCTTGTCGTTGCAGGCGTCGATCACCGCGTCTGCCAGCTCAAGGGCCCCGTCGCCGCCGTTGGCCCAGTGGGTGGACTTGGCGCATCGGGCCCCGGCCGCTTCGGCAGCCTTTCTCACCAAGGCGATTTCGGCCTCCGTGTCCGTGTGGAAGCAGTTGATGCACACGACCGGATTCATACCCGATTTGCGAATGGTGTTGATGTGGTGGACCATGTTCTCGCAGCCCTTTTCCACAAGTCCCACGTTTTCCTTGGTGTATTCCTGGGGAAGGGCGATGCCCGCCACCACCCTGGGGCCTCCCCCGTGCATCTTGAGGGCCCGGATCGTGGTGGTCAGAACGGACACGTGGGGCTTGAGGCCGCTGTAACGGCACTTGACGTTCCAGAACTTCTCGAAACCGATGTCCGCTGCGAATCCGCTCTCTGTCACGTGATAATCGAACATCTTGAGACCGATCCGGTCCGCAATGATGGAAGACTGCCCCACCGCGATGTTGGCGAAGGGTCCCGCATGGACCATGCACGGCTGGTATTCGGCGGTGCACATGAGGGTGGGGTTGATGGTGTTGCGCATCCAGGCGGTCATGGCGCCGCCCACCTCCAGGTCCCCGGTGGTGACCACCTTGCCGCCCTTGTCAAAGGCCACGGTGATCTCGTCCAGGCGCTTTCTCAGGTCCGCCAGGTCGGTCACGATGGACAGGATGGCCATACACTCGGAGCCTACCGCTATGCCGAACCTGGACTGCATGGTGTAGCCGTCCATGCGCCCCCCGAGCCCAATGACGATGTTGCGCAGGGACTGGGCGCAGAAGTCCATGATCCACCCCATCTCCACACGGGTGGGGTCCACATCGAGTCGCCGCATGCCGGTGAGCCTCTGCAACTGCTCGTCGTTGTAATTGCGCTCGTGCTGCATGCGCGCGGTCAGCGCCACCATCGCCAGGTTGTGGGCGTTCATGATGTCGTTGATGTCCCCGGTGAGCCCCAGGGAAAACTCGGTCATGGGGATGAGCAAGGAATTGCCGCCCCCTGCCGCGGTTCCCTTCACGTTCATGGTCGGACCGCCCGAGGGCTGCCGGAGCGCTCCACCCACGTTCACCCCTCGTTTGCCCAGGCCCTCCATAAGACCGCATGAGGTGGTGCTCTTGCCCTCGCCCAGAGGTGTGGGGGTGATGGCGGTGACCTCGATGTATTTCCCGTCGGGCCTGTCCTTGAGGCGGTTGATGATCTTTAGAAAGTCCAGCTTGGCCAGCCGCCCCATCGGCATGATTTCGTCTTTTTCAAGGCCCAGTTTCTCGCGCCATTGCTCGGGGGTGGGCATTTTTTGTTCGGCCGCTTCGGAAATTTGCCAATCGGCCATTTCTACCGCGTTGTAACCCATGGAATCTCCCTCCTGCCAGTATTGTAGGTTGCCTGAAGCCTGACACCGCAAAGGCTGCTCCAGGGAACGCGACTCCCTGGGCAGCCTCCGATGTCACATCTGCCCCTCGACCCCAAAACGAGACACGCATGCACCGGCCCCGGGTCTTTTCCGATAGGGCCCCCTCTGGTCGCTGTCTGCGGAGCGCATGCCCCCGGCAACCACCCGGTAACCCACAACGTACCCATTTTAGAGGTGTTTTCACAAAATTCCCGTATCTCCCATAGCACGGGCTTTTCGCTTTTACAAGACAATCTCGGGGCCGGCGGCTCCAGCGGAACTCGGCCTGTGGGACCTTGCACGTTGATTGACTTTGAAGGGCCCGATTGGTATATTTTTCAAATGGAAGCTGGCACGGTAGTAGAATACATCGATCACAAGCAGATCATTTGCGCCGTTGTGATGCAGGCCACCAGGCAGAAGGTGAGGCTCCTCACCGAGGCCAACCGGGAGGCGAGCATTTCGGAGAACAGGCTCCTGCATCCCGACGGGCGCCTGTCCATCGACATGGGGCGCGACCGCCTTGTGTCTTCGCTGGGCCAGATCGTCAGAAGGCGCGAGGAGCTCAAGCAGAAAATCAACATCCTCGAATTGTGGCAGGTGCTGCACACCGAGAACGAGTGGATCGATGTGGAGACCATGGCGCAGTTTTGCTTCGATTGCTCCATCACCAAAGACCACATTTCCGCAGTCGTCCGAGCCTTTTTCGAAAACAGGACCTATTTCAAGTTCGATGTAACGAAGCTGATGCCCAATCCGGAGGACCAGGTCACCCGGATGCTCACCCAGGCGCAGGAGGAGGAATGCCGGGTGCGCACCATAAGGGAGGGCGGCGAGTGGCTCCGCCGGTGCCTCCAGGTGACGGCCCCCGAGATCCCCCCGGACAAGGAGGGGATCGTGGATCTTCTCAAAGACCTTTACCTGCAAGGCAAAGAGAGCGCCCGGTGGGCCCTGGGAAAGGAGATGCTCTCCCGGGCCGGGCAGGACGTGGACGAAGGCGTCTTTCCTCTTCTCGTCCATCTTGGGATCTGGGACGAGGACGAAAACACCGATCTGCTGCGCCTCAAGATTCCCTGTGGTTTTTCCGCGGAGGCCCTGGAGGAAGCCGAGGCCATGGTGCGGGTTCCCCGACCTGTCCACGAACCCTGGATACGACGGGATCTCACCTCGATTCCCGTTATCACCATTGATGGGCAGCTCACTCTCGATTTCGACGATGCCATCAGCCTCGAGGAGGACGGCGGCAAACTCCGTGTGGGGATCCACATATCCGATGTGGCCTGCTACATCAAGGGCGACACGGCCCTGGACAGTGAAGCGGTGAGCCGAGGGGTTTCCATTTACATGCCGGATCAGAGGATCCCCATGCTCCCTCCGATCCTGGCCGAGGGTCTGCTCAGCCTCAGGGCCAACGAGATCCGGCCCGCGATCAGCGTACTGGTGACCCTGGACCCCGGGGCCCAGGTGCTCGATTACGAGATAGTGCCCAGCCTCATCCGCGTGCGGCGGCAGCTCACCTACCACGAAGTGAACCAACTGGTGGACGTGGACAAGGAGATCATCACCCTTCACGATCTCGCCGTGCGGCTGCGTCAAAAAAGGCTGGAGCTTGGAGCCGTCCAGATCTCCCTTCCCGAGGTCAACGTGTGGATTGACGACGGCGGGAAGGTCTCCCTCAACAAGATCACCAGGGAAAGTCCGAGCCGAATCCTGGTCTCGGAGACAATGATCCTGGCGAACCGCCTGATGGCGGGTTTTCTCAAGGACCAGGGGCTGCCTGCCGTGTTCCGCTCCCAGCCCGAGCCCCGATCCCGCCTGATCACCCATGGGGAAGGCACCCTTTTTCAGAACTGGATGCAGCGCAGGCATCTGAGCCGCTTCGTCCTGACCACCAATCCGGAGCCCCATTCCGGCCTGGGAGTGCCCGAGTATGTCACCGCCACTTCTCCCATCCGCAAGTATTTCGACCTGGTGACCCAAAGGCAGATACGCGGCGCCCTGGGCGAGGGCCGGCCTTACGCGGCCAAGGAGATCGAGGAGATCATCTCGCGGCTTCAGGAGCCCCTTTTCCAGGTGGTGCGCCTCCAGGCTGCCCGACAACGCTACTGGATCCTCAAGTTCCTGGAGGAGCGGGTCGGCCGGAAGGAAGAGGCCATGGTGCTGGAGCAAAGAAGGGACAAGTACGTGGTGCTCCTTACCGACTACATGATGGAATGCCAGTTGTCGGTGTCCGGTCGCCCGGGTCTCAAACCGGAGGACTGCCTGGAGGTCGTGATCCAGAAGGCCGACGCCAGGCATGAGCTCCTGGCCGTTTCTCCAGCCTGACAGGTCTTTCGGGCGGTTATTGAGGCGGCACGAAGGTCGACGTCATCACTCCGTCATCCCAATGGAAGACCTCGGCGCCCTGCCCCGGCTCCATATCGGAGTGCAGCCACCCCCCCATGTTGTGGAACCGGATGTAGTTTCCGTTCACCTCCTGCTTTTCGGCCGTGCTCTCCCACGATACCGGTGTGTGCGTGTGACCGTATATCACCCGCAAGGGAGGCGCGATGGGGCCGGGGGCGTTCAGGGCCGGGTCCTGGCTGAGCAGGGACACCTCGTCGGTCACGGCGCCGTAAAAGACGGGAAGACGGGTGCGGACAGCCCTGAGCCGCAGGAACTGCTTGTTGTAGCGCGAGCTTTCCGTGCTTTCGAACCCTTCCAGGATCTTCCTTTTCACAAGATCCGCCAGCAGGTCGGTGGACCATTCCTGGGGATTGAGGCTCCAGTAGTTCATGAGGGGGTCCCAGATCTTGTCGTCCAGATTCTCCAGATACCGTTTCACCTCATCGAATTTCTTCCCCTTGATCTGGTGCTGGATGAAGCGGATCCACCGGGAAAAGGGCCCGGCCTGTCCTATACTTGCCGAGGCCAGTTCGTTGAGAGGCACGTTGACCGCCACCAGTTCCTTCATGTCCATGAACCCTCCCACCGGCAGGTCGTCTTCCAGTACCTCGGGGCCGAACTGGCTGATCAGGGACCAGTAGCTCTCAAGGTAGTGCCCGTGGGTCACGAGAACGGTGCCGCCCTTGTTCACCAGGTAAAGGTTGGGATAGACCACGTAAAAGGGAATACCCGGCCCGGCCCCCGCCCCCTTGGTAAGGGCATCGAGAAAGAGCCCCCCGTAAGGCTCAGTGCCCGGTTTCTTCGAGACCCCGGCAAGGTGAAGTCCCTTGCCGGCCCCTTTGCGCTCATCGACGACTCCGGGCACGGACCACTTGAAGGGACGTGGGTCTTCACCACCGGCTATCCGGTCAATGACGTTGACTTGCAGCTCCACCCAGTGCCAGAAGCTGTAGTCGTGATTGCCCGGCATGAAGACCATGGCCCTGGGACTGCAATCTGCCGCAAGCCTGCTGAAAAAATCACGGGCCATTTTGTAGGGTTCGACGTACCCGGCAACGGAAAAATCAAACACATCTCCCACCAGGACCAGGTAATCCCTGTCTTTTCCCACGGCATTCACAAAGTCCCCGTACTTGGGCCCCGGTTGGTACCCACCGCCGGTGGATTTGCCCACCAGCGTGCACCAGTCATCCCCGATGTGAAGATCCGACGTAATCGCCAGCTTCATGCCGCACCTCCTTCTTCTTATTCCCGGAATCGCACAACCCGTTTGAGCCCAATACCTGTGAATGAATCCCTTTTGGGACTTTGGCAGACTCCCGCCAATCCCCCCTTTAAGGGGGAATGTCGAGGCTACTGTCTACCGAGCAATAGGGAGGGCCCCCACGATGGCGCTTGGGGCCACAGGCCAGCACTCATGGTTCTCTCCCATCCTCGCGGCGGCAGTACCTACGGCAGAAGGCTTCGGTCACTTCCCACAGGTCGGGGGTAAGGCACTCTTGGACCTTGGCGCGGATCGTTTCGGGCACGCCTTCGTAGAACGCTTCGGCTATGCCGCCGGTGATGCAGGCAAGGGTGTCGCTGTCGCCCCCGAGGGAGACGGCGTTTCGGACGGCATCTTCATAGGACTGCCCGTCCAGAAAGGCGACGATGGCTTCGGGCACCGTGCCCTGGCACGACACGTCGAAGGCGTACGAGGGCCGGATGTCGTCGACGGTGCGGTCCAGGTCGTAGCCGAAGGTGTCCGCAATCCTCGCGCGGATGCTCTCCTTGTCCCGGCCCTTCCTGGCGAGAAAGACCGCAAGCGCGGTCGCCTGGGCGCCCTTGATCCCCTCGGGGTGGTTGTGGGTGATCTCCGCGGTCCTTCGCGCCTGATCGAGCACCTCGGCTTCCGACGAGAACGCGAAGCCCACGGCGCTCACCCGCATGGCCGATCCATTTCCCCAACTGTTGTACGGCCGGAAATCGTCCGACAGAAGCCACCGGATGAACGTCCCACCGTACCCCGCGTCGAGATAACGGCGCCCGAACAACCGCATAGACTCCACGTAGGAATGCTCCGAAAGAATCGCGTCCGCCACGGCAACGGTCAGCACCGTGTCGTCGGTGAACCGGCATCGGGGATCGAACAAAGGAAAATCCTTGGTCTTGATCCCGTGCACTTCGTAAACCGAACCGATGATGTCTCCCGCAACGGCTCCGATCATGGTGCGTTCCTTGAGGGGGCTTCGCCCGGGGGCCTTGAGGTGATTTCCATGGGTACCGTCGAGTGTGGTTCGCCCAGGTTTCAGCGGGTTAGAATGGAAGCCTTCGCCGTCAACTCAACAGTTGTGGCAGCTACTCGCTCGGCCATCGGTCGGGCCCCTTCGCAGTTGTCGTGCCAGTGGTCTTCCACTCACTCCCACACATTGCCGGGCATCTCGCAAATGCCCCGGGGCTTGGGCTTCTTCCTGGCTACCGCATGGCGTTGGCCCTCTGGGTTTTCCGAACACGAGGCATGCTCGCCAAGGCGCGCCAGGTCATCCCCAAACGAGTGCTCCGAGGTGATTCCCGCGAGGCACGCCTATATCCAACTCTACAACCTTTGGTTATTACGGTCAAACCCGTACCGGCAGCCTGCAGCGTTACGTTCCGGCGGGCGATTGTTCGGCATCTCGGCTTGATCACCATTTCCGCAACAATGAGTTGCCTGCCCCACCGTTAATTTGGCCCGAACGGCGTGGATACCAGGTCCTTGAAGTACGGTTGGAGGGACATCCGCCCTGTGCCCTTTGGATGGGAAGGACCGGCCGGCTCAGGATGCGGCCAAAACGATCATCAGGGATCCTGTGGCTCGTACACCCTCCCCCCCAAAACACACCGTGACCAGGGGAATACCAGCGAAACCCCGGACACCGACCAACCGAGCCCACTGAAACGTGACACCTGTGCGCAGCACCCAAACGAAGACCTGACACATGGCCCAAGCACTGTCCCTCCGCCCCCCCAATTGATTGTTGATCCCATTCTTGCTATCTAACCCCCTGATCGCTCATTCTCATTGGGATTAAGGTTAGGGAGGGTAAGCCATGCTCAACGACGGCGCCTTATCGGGGCTCAAGGTGGTGGAATTCGCGGACTTTGTCTCCGGTCCTTATTGTGGGAAGCTGCTGGCGGATCTGGGGGCGGAAGTGATCAAGGTGGAGACGCCGGGCATGGGGGACCCGGCGCGCAGGACGGAACCGTTCCAAAACGACCTTCCTCACCCGGAGCGCAGCGGCCTTTTTCTTTATCTCAACACCAGCAAACTGGGGGTCACCCTCAGCGTGGCAGAGCCCAGGGGGCTCGAGATGCTCAAAGAACTGCTCTGCCAGGCGGATGTGCTGATCGAAAACCACCGGCCGGTGGAGGCGAGGCGGCTGGGGATCGACTACACGAGCCTTGCCGCGGTGAATCCCAGGCTCATCGTGACGTCGGTCACCTCCTTCGGACAGTCGGGGCCGTACGCGGATTATCACGCCACCGACCTTATCAGCGCCAATATGGGGGGCCTTGCCTTTCTCACCCCGTTCTGGGTGAACGATCCGGAAAAGGAGCCGCCCCTGCGCCCGGGAGGAAGGCAGACCGACTTTGTGGCCGGGTCCACCGCGGCCCTTGCCACCATGTTCGCCGTGTTCGAGCGCATGAACTCGGGCAAGGGCCGGCATGTGGACGTCTCGGAGCAGGAATCCATCGCCTCGTTTGTGAGGATGGAGGCGGCCTTTTACACCCATGACCCCAAAGGGATGTTCCAGGCCATGTTCGCCAAGAGAAACGCCCTGGCCATGCCGGTGGGATATATCCCGTGCAAGGACGGGTACGTCATCTTCGGGCTCCGGGAAGAATACCAGTGGACCCCGTTTTTGGAAGAGATGCTCGGACCCCGCTGGCGCGAGGACGAACGGATGAAAGGGGTTTTCCCGGACCCTGAAAACTGGGACTTCTATGCGCTCATCGCCGCTTGGGGCAACGTGGTGCGGCCCATCGTCCTGGAGTGGGCCGAAACGCGCACCAAGGAGGAGATCTTCCGCATGGCGGTGAAAAAGAACCTTCCCATCGCCGCGTGCAACAACATGGAGGAGCTGCTCGCCTCCGAGCAACTGGCGGCCCGCCAGTTTTTCGTGGAGGTGGATCACCCGGAGACGGGAAAGGTCATTTACCCGGGTGCTCCGTTCAAGCTCGACCGCACGCCTTCCCGGATCCGGCGCCCGGCGCCCTGCCTGGGAGAGCACAACGAGGAGATCTGGTGCCGGAGAATGGGCCACTCGAAGGGCGAGCTCGTCAAGCTAAGGGAATCCGGGATCGTGTAGGGCCGTCCAGGGCCTCGCATCCTTTTGTCAAAGACGACACTGCGCGCGCTCACAAATCGCGATTTCCTATATCTCCCTCGCCCTCTGGGAGAGGGCCGGGTGAGGGTGCAAAAAGTCCCGTTTGCGGACGCGCGAGGTATACACCTTGGTGGAGGAAAGGAAAAATGGCAAAGCTTCCGCTCGAAGGCTACCGAGTGGCCGACTTCAGTTGGGTGATCGCCGGCCCTTACGGCACCCAGTGGTTGGCGGTCATGGGGGCAGAAGTCATCAGGATAGAAAGCAACCTGCACACGGACATAAACCGCAGGCTCCAGCCTTACGTGGGCGGTGAAGCCGGCATCAACCGCAGCGGATTGTACAACGGGCTCAACCTGAGCAAGAAATCGTGCACCATCGATCTCACGCGCCCCGAGGGGGTGGATATCGCCAAGAGGATCGTCGCCCTGAGTGACATCGTGGTGGAAAACTTCGGCCACGGCATCATGGAGCGTTTCGGCCTGGGATATGCTGCGCTCAGGGAGCTCAAACCCGATCTCATACTGGTCTCTTCCTCGGGTTTCGGCAAGACCGGTACCCTGAAGGCGTTCACCGCTTACAACGAGGAGTTCTATACCTACGGGGGTCTGGCCTCCCTGACCGGCCAGATCCAGGGCCCCCCGGCGTACATCGGCGGCATCTGGGCCGATCATGTCACCGGCACCCACCTGGCCCTGGCGATCCTCGCTGCCCTCTACCACCGGACCCGGACCGGGGAAGGCCAGTACATCGACATGTCCATGACCGAGGCAACCATCGCACAGATCCCGGAGGCCGTCATGGACTACACCATGAACCGTAAGGTCCGGGGTTTTTCGGGAAACCGGGACGACGCCATGGCCCCCCACGGCTGTTATCCGTGCCTTGGGGAAGACAGGTGGGTCGCCATCGCCGTTTCCAGCGAAGACCAGTGGCGGGCCCTCTGCAAGGCCATGGGCGACCCAGAGTGGACCCGTGAGAAACGGTTCGCCTGCCTCCCCGAGCGTTACAAGCACCAGGAGGAGCTGGACAGGCTCCTTGCCGAGTGGACCCGAAAGCACACCCCATCCCAGGTGGCGGAAATCCTCCAGAAGGCGGGCATTCCCGCGGGCCCCTCCCTCGACGTGGAGGGCCTGGTCAACGATCCCCACATGAAGGCGCGGGGCTTCTATGTGAGCCCCGAGCACGCGGAGGTGGGCAAACAGGTGTTGGGGGGGGTGCCGTGGAAGATCAGCGACTGCCCGCCCAAGGTAGAGGCCGCACCCGTCCTGGGGCAGCACAACGAGTACGTGTTCTTGGAGCTTCTTGGCATGTCCGATGAAGAATTCGCCCGGCTGGCAGGGGAACAGATCATCTACTGAAGAGGGGCGCCATGGGTACGCCGGCGCGATGGGATGGTCCTGAAGGGATCGTGATCGCAGCCTTGCTTGTGCCGCTCACCCCGGCACCGGTTCGCGCGGCTGCTCCGGCAGAGGACACCCTTGGCAGGGCCGATGCCCTGTTCGATGCCGGGGGCATGGAAAACAGGGCGGAGGCAGGGTCCTTGCTGGAACGGGTGTCGCGGTCCCATGACCTTCATCACAGGCAGCGGGCCGACAGACTCCTGGCCGGGAACGATTAGGCCTGGAGGGAAAAGAGAAGAGGATTTGTGCCATGGCGGTGGATGAGCGTAGGAGGCAGAAAAAGCTGGAAAAGAAGACGGCCAAACGAAAGGCGGTGGTTGCCGCCAAGAAAAAGGCCGGAACCTTTGGGAGCAGGGCGCTCATGGAAAGGGACGTGACGCATGCCGCGTCCTTTCCGATTTACGAATGCCTCGTCCCCAAAATGATCTTCGACCTGGGCGTGGGCAACGTGGTCCTGGCAAGGGAACTGCCCCAGGGCAGGGTGGGCGCGTCCTTCTTCCTGGTGGATGTATTCTGCCTGGGCGTGAAGGACGCCTTTTTCTCGATTTTTTCCCGTAGCGAGTACCTTGCCAGGCTTGGCAAAATGAGCAGCCACGAGTCGCTGGAAAAGATAGAGCCTGCCTGTGCGCGCAAACTGATAGAAGGCGCCGTCGCCTACGCTCTGGACCTCGGTTTCAAGCCCCATCCCGATTACGTTCTGGCCAGAAGGCTTTTCGGGGACCTCAAGAGCGACGCCTGCGACGTCCATTACACTTACGGGCATGAGGGAAAGCCCGAATACATTTCAGGACCGTACGAGTCGAAACAAAAGTCTCGCCACATCATCGACCAACTTACGAAAAGGTGCGGCCCCGACGGGTTTCATTTCACGATTCTCGGGGGGTTGTGAGGAAGGGCCCGTTTTTTTCTCCGAGAAACGTTTCCCCCAGAGCCCATGAGATTTCCTCGCCCCTGAAAAGGGAGCCGGTGCCGTCAAACGGTGTGATGCGGGTGTCCGCCCTTGCCTGGGGCACGCACAGAGAAATCGGACGTCAAGAGACGAGTGGAAAGGCGGGGATCGGGATTTCTCACCTCCCACTCTCAGCCGGTTGATCCTCCCTCTCTCCTGCACCGGCCTCTAAGGGCTCGTGCAAGAATAACTTCCCATTTTGATGCGCCGATCCATCACGCCTGGCGGCGTTGCTCGCCGGTTAAATGGCCCGCCATTCGCCCTCCTCGCGCCTTGCCATGCGCGCGCCTCGACACCTGAAAAGGGGAATTTATTTTTGCACAAGCCCTAAAAGCCCAGCAGTATCTGGTTTATCACCGACCGGGTTTCCCCCGCCGCGATGACCCGGATGGCGGGTCGCCCCCTTACCGGACATTTGTTGGCGCAGATGCCGCAGCCCACGCACCTTTTGAGGTCCACCTGGGGAAGCTGGACCCGCAAGGTCCTTCCATGGGGCGCCTGCACCTGGGACTCGTGCAGGTATATGGCCTTGGGAGAGGTGGGGCAATGCTCCTCACAGACGATGCACGGCCCGTTGCCGGCCCAGGGAAGGCACCTTCCGCGGTCCACGTAGGCGGAACCGATCCTGACGGGGCGGCCGGTCTTTTCCGCGGCCGTGATTTTTTCGATGGCGCCTGTGGGACAGACACTGCCGCACAAGGTGCAGGTGTACTCGCAATAGCCCCGGGTCATGATGCAGTGGGGGGTCCAGAAGCCCGCCATGCCGGCCTCGCCCAGGGTGGGATGCAGGACGTTGGTGGGGCAGACCTTCATGCACAGGCCGCACCTCTGACACAGGGCCAGAAACCTTGCCTCGGGAAGGGCCCCGGGAGGTCTTATGAGCCGGGAGTCCGCCACACCCAGCATCCGCGAGTCGAGGGGAGCGAGCAAAGGAAGGGACAGGCCTGCCACCAGGCCCCCCAGAACGGCCCGGCGTCCCATGTCCGGCCCTTTGCTCCGAATCCCCGGAAGCGCGAAGCGAAAGGAGAGGGCCCCCTGACGGCACGTTTCGAAGCAGTTGAAGCACAGGAGGCACTCGGATTTCTCCCAGGCTTCCCCGGGCTGGGGCCCGGCCCCTCCCTGGCAGGCACCCGTGCACATCTGGCAGTTGGTGCATCGGGATGCGTCTTTTTCCAGCTTGAGGACGCTGAACCGGGAACAGATCCCCAGGAGGGCCCCCAAAGGACAGAGGCTCCGGCACCAGAAACGGGGCCGGATGCGGTTCATGAAGAGCACTACGAGAAAAAGCAGGCCGATGAACCAGGCGGTCTGGTAGCCCCGGTCCTCATAACCGAAGATGGGGGACACCAGGACCTCCCCCCCGTAACTCATCAGGTTCAGGATCTTGATGTCGCTGCGGGCCATGGCGTCGAAGATCCCCCGCAGGCCCACGCCTATGCCCGGAACGACGGCAAGGGCCACCGAACGAAAGGCAAAGGAGAGGGGGTCCATGAGCCCGGCAAGGTTCAGACCCAGTGCCGCGGCCGCAAGGCATGCGATGAGCACGAAGTACTTGACCCTTTGACCGGGGCCTTTCCGGTTGGCCCTGATCATGCGCCCTCCCTTCAGAGCCGGTCGCAGCCAGCTTGCAAGGTGGTGCATGGTGCCCAAGGGGCAGACGAACCCGCAAAAAAAACGCCCCAGCAGGACCGTCCCCGCCACGATCCCCACGGCCCACCAGAAACCCGCTATCCACCTTCGGTCCGACAGGAGGCTGGTCAGCCAGATGAGAGGATCGATCCTGAAAAAAAAGTCCACGGGCTCGCCGAGCCGCAAGTCCTGCTCCCCCCCCACCGCGGCCGAGTAGTCCACATACACGTCCTGGGAAAGACGTGCCTGGACCAGAAGAAAAAGGAAGAGCAGAAGGAAGAACCCCTGGCTCGTTCTTCGCAGCCACGTAAGGTGCCTGGGCTTCACAGGCTCACCTTCTTCCATTGGAGCTTTTCCATGTCCATGGTGCCGAGTCCCCCCTTTTCGGCCAGCACCACGAACCCCAGATTTTCGGGCTTTTGTCCGAACAGCAGGGAAGCGGCCCTGGCATCCCCGGCAACCGGGTCGTCGCTGAGAATCAGTGTGTTCTTGGCGACCACATCGGAAAGGCTGCCCCCCGAAGGTCCGTTGCGCACCATGATGCGTGTGGCGTCAATGAGGGTCACCGCGGGGTTGAAAAACTGGGCAAGGTCCACAACGGTCTGGTGAATGTCTTGGTGCAAGGACCAGCGGCTCCCGCCCACGGCCCCAATCCAGTTTTTCATGCCGAGGGTGAGGGAGGTGAGGGAATGGTGCTTGGCTACAGGCAGGTTGATCACCTTGTCGGCTTCCACCACGGGGACGAAAACGGGCCAGACATCCAGGCGGCTTCCTCCTATCTTCATGTCCCGCATCAGAGATGCCCGCGGATGGACCAGGTCCGCCCCGGTTTTTTTCGCCACCGCCCCCGCCCCTGAAAGAGCGAAGCATCTCGCCGCATCGTGGATGGTGTTGTCCACAATCCGCACCTTCTTGGCGCCCGCCTCCTGGCACAGCTCCACCACCGCCTCCATGACTTCGGGGTGGGTGGTGGCCCCTAGGTTTGCCGCACGGGCCCAGGAGATGTTCGGCTTGACAACCACCACGTCGCCCTTGGATACGAAACGCCCCATACCCCCGACGGCTTCGAAGGTCTTGCGAGTCAGGTCCCTTACCGACACCGCCGGTTCACCGGCTACCGCTTCCACCAGGAACTTGCCCCGGTCCGCTGCTGCCCATGCCTTTCTTGTGAGCCCTTCGGGCCACCGGACGATCCCGCCCAGCGCAAGTCCGCCCGAAACGGCCAGAAGCCTTTGCATACACTGCCTGCGTGTTACATCGGAATCCCAATCCATGATACCCCCTTGGTATGGACTACGACGAGGAACGCCACCCCCGGCGGTTGACTCGGCGTTTATAAGCCGTCCGTCAGGTGCTGCGCCGGTGTGTCGGGTTTCAGTTTTCTTGTTCAGCCGATGGTGGTCGGAGGCAGGAACGGGCGCACGCGCACCGTTCTGACTTTATACTGCGCGCGGTCACAGATGGCGATTTCCTGCATCCCCCTCGCCCTCTGGGAGAGGCCGGGGCGAGCGTATAAGAAGCGTACTCTGTGGACATGCCGAGTACGGGCCGTACAATTCGTCACTTTGTCACACGTGCCGGTGGGTCCCAAACCGCACGTAATTATCGTGTACGGTAAGCCCTCCGGCAGTCCGTGTCAATGCCCCGCAAGGGGGGCCCCGCATCATCATCCTCACGGCCCCGAACGGAATGCGGCAAAAGCACCACCGGCCCTCACCAGGGCCCACGGATTGAACATACCAGGCAAAGATGTTACCTACCCCCCTCGCACGCATACCGCCTGGCAGCGGGACCGGGGGTAACGAGGCATCATCCAAAGGGAGGCGCAGCATGCAGGAGTTTATAGTGGATCTGGAACGGCGGCGGGAGAAGGCGAAGAGGATGGGAGGCGAGGCCAAAATCGCTCTCCAACACGGTCTGGGGCGTGGCACTGCCCGGGAAAGGATAGACCGGATGGTGGATCCCGGCAGCTTCATGGAAATCGGGATGCTCGCCCATTCCGACGTGCCGGGGATGGAGGAAAAGACCGCCGCGGACGGGGTCGTGGGGGGAATCGCCAAGATCGATGGAAGGCCCGTGGTGGTGGAGGCCTCCGACAAGACCGTGCTCGCGGCCACCGAGGGGATGGTGCACATGCGCAAGAGCGAGCTCCTGCACAAGTGCGCCGTCAAACACGGGTTTCCCCTGATCAACCTGGGGGAGGGCGGTGGGCTGCGCATACCGGACGGCATGGGCTCGGACGGCATCAGCGAAAGGATGATGCCCATGAGCCTTCTCAAGCACGGACGCCTGGTCCCGTTTCTTGCCGCCATCATGGGAGACAGCTACGGCGGCCCCACCTGGTTTGCCGTTACGGCCGATTTCAACGTGCAGGTAAAGGGCACCTGCATGGCCGTATCGAGCCCCAGGATGCTCGAGATCGCCACCTCCGAGCGCATCACCCCCGAACAGCTCGGCGGCTGGGAGATGCACGCGGAACTGACCGGCCAGGTGGATCGCTTCGCACACGACGACGGGCATTGTATCCAATTGCTCAAGGAGTTTTTCTCCTACATGCCCTCCAACGCTCGGGAAGAGCCGCCGTTCAAACAGACAACCGACGACCCTTGCAGACGGCTCGACAAGGTGGTGGATCTGGTGCCCACCCAGCTCAACAGGGCCTACGACATGACCCGGCTCATCAAGTGGATCGTGGACGACGGCGTCTTTTTCGAGCTGAAAGAAACCTTCGGCAGGGCCCTCATCACCGGTCTGGCAAGGCTGGGCGGCAGGGTCGTGGGCATTCTGGCCAGCCGGCCCATGTTCAACGCAGGCGCCTCGGGCCCAAAGGAGTGCGACAAGGCCATTGAGTTCATCTGCCTCTGTGACTCGTACAACATCCCCATGGTGTTCCTGCACGACGTTCCCGGGTTCCTCATCGGCAGTTACGCGGAGAAAAACAAGATGCCCACCAAGATAATGGTGTGGAACCAGGCCATCGCGTGGTCCACGGTGCCCAAGATATCCGTGGTGGTGCGCAAGAGCATCGGAGCGGCCTACGGCAACATGTGCGGGCCCATGATGGGCGCCGACTTCGTGGTGGCGTGGCCCAGCGCCCAGATCAGTTTCACCGGCGACGAGGTGGGGGTCAACGTGGTGTACGGACGCCGGCTCATGGACTCGCCGGACCCGGCCGCGGAGCGCAAGAAGCTGATGGAGCTTTACGCCCATGAGAGCTCCCCCTACAAGGCGGCCTCAAAGTGCCTGATCGACGATGTGATCGATCCCCGGGATACCAGGAAGTTCCTCTGCCAGGCATTGGAGTACTGCTGCATGCGCCGCGGTTCCCTGAGCCAACGTCTTCTGGCCAACTGGCCCACGGGGTATTGATGCGCAGGGAAGTGCTGGGTTAAGGTGTATTTTATGGGCTCCTTCGCGCAGGTATGGGAGGGCAGGGGGGGGGGGGA